>Ga0209061_1000512_pt1 | contig 94444 bp, 76 predicted proteins | sample Coa_R1_10_FD_187157 | JGI IMG/M metagenome (GOLD analysis project Ga0209061, IMG submission 187157) | Surface soil microbial communities from Centralia Pennsylvania, which are recovering from an underground coalmine fire - Coalmine... | ecosystem: Environmental > Terrestrial > Soil >...
TCTTGAGTTCATAAACTACGGTTTTAGACTCCAGAACCGCTTTCAATCGCTCGTAAACTCCTTTTGTTCTTTCGCTATAGACGAGCAGTACACTATCGGGGTTATAGCTGCGTACCGGGATCAAATTTGGCAAAGGCTGTTCGCCCACAAGGGCAACCATCAAAGTCATCTTCTGTCTCCTTTCTCGCAGGTTGTCTGACAGAACACATCAACGTCGTGTGCGTGCCTTCTCCCGAATCGCCTGCAAATTCAGCAACTCCGCCACCTCGTATGCCGGTACTGGCCCCGGCTTCGGGCGCATACGGATCAGCGCCGGAAAATGCCCGATGCGCCCATGCAGTTCTGCGAGCAGCACAAAAGCAGCAGGAGCATAGCCAGGCGGGTTGATAAGCAGCGACCTTGTCTGCCACTCCTCCGAGGATAGGCCAACGGCATTTACCACCGCTGTAATTTGCGGCTCCAACGGTTCAGCCTGGTCAATCTGCACGGGGATGGTGCGCACTTCCTCGATCGGCGTGCCAGTCATGGCCTCGATCTGGGCGCGCTGCTCGTGTGTGAGCGGGTGGGTGAAGTTGAGTATGAGCATGTTAATGTCTTTCATATGTGGGAGTTATGGCTTCATTTCTCAGGATGGTTCCTATGTCGGCAAGTTTTTCTCGTGTTACGACTACGATGTGCCGCTCCTTCGCTTGCTGCTCGAAGGATAAGTAGCTATCTCCTGTGCCTGGCTGGTTGGTTATGAATACCTTACTTACATAGGCTCCGCCTAGCAATTCCGCTGCTGCATCAAGATCACGCTGGTAGCCTTTCTCAGCTTTGAAAGGGTTGATATCGGTCTTGCATTCGGCGATGATGAGCTGAGCCTTATAGATCAGAGCAAGATCGCTTTCGTTGTTGACCTGCCCTTTAATTTTGTAGCCCCATCGGCAGTCATCTGCGAATCTTGCCTCGGTAGCTTTATGCCACACATATATCTCTAACCAATCTCCTGTTCCCAGGAAGTGAGCCGATTCTATCGAGGTGAAATAGTAAACGGATTCATCCGATGATGCTCCCTCAATATGAAGAAGTTGTTGCTCAAGAAACACTCGTAGCAAGGGATGCGTTTCGAGAGAGGGAGGGATTGGTAATGGCTCTTGTAATATCCCTTCTTCCTCTTTGTTTTTAAATTTTTTGTAGCATTTATAAAAAATCGACGTGAAGTGTGTAGTATCCTCCGATGCTGCCATTGCCTCTGCGACCTTAACCCAACCTTCTGCTATTTTGCGATATCCCTTTGTTGGCCCTTTTTTCTCAATACCCTCGCGTCTCTGGATACGCATATAATCATCCAGAGAAAGATGGAAGAAACGAAGTCTGTCTACTGACACATCTTCCACTAAAGAAACAACTTTCTCATGGCGAGTATCAATATGCCAGCAAGGTATATTGCTGTCTTTTGCAACCTCGTAGGCAGCAATACCCGTGATCTTAGGAGAAGAACCAATCGTAATCGTCCAATCCCACTCTGTATCAGGATATGAAGAAAGTACGCGCCTGCAAGCAGCTTTGCCTATCTCAAGATCATAGGCGTTTATTTTTGGAATAATTTCTATTTCGCAGGATGGCAGAGTGTGAGCAATGTCAATAAAGGCCTGTTCTGCTTGCCAACCTTCTTCAGAGGTGATTGCCACAACAAGCTGTGGCTGTAGATAGAGTAAAGACAAAACATCTGGTGCTGCTCGTCCTCCTGCGACAACGAGAAGTGCCTTCTTCTTACTCATTGTTCTCTCCTTTCAAAGCCTTACTAACGTTTCTTCCCCTCTTTATCTTTCTTAGATGGGCGTGGTTGGCAGATGAGCAGGGTGGTGCCGTTGTGGACTTCTTCGCGCTCGAACAGGCAGATGCGGGTTTCGCCTGGCTTCCAGTTCCTGGCTTCCTCTGTGCTGATGATGATGATGAGGTCTCTGGTGGCGAACGATTGATACCTCAAGAATGCTGTTGCGCCAGCAGGAGCTACCTTCCGCAACTCATCAGTGGGGGTGACTACCGAACCTGTAATGGGTTCTCCAGCACGAAATGTAGGGATGTTGGGGCGTATAGGTTGGGCTGGCGCTTGTTGCATTGGCGAAGAAGACGAGGCTGGTATAGTAGCGGTTTGCGCAGCCCCTGCCTGTGTTCCAGCAGCTTCCTCGTCGCGGATGTCGGTGAAGTAGCCATAGCCTGCGCTGGTTTTGCCGCCGACGCCGTATTTTGCCAGGGCCTTTTTGAGCCATGTTTTTGCCTGGGCTACATCCTGTTCGTCTCCCTGACGACGTGGCGCGAGGGCGAACATGAAGGTTGTGTTGGCGACGGTCAGGAAGGTGACGGGATTGGGATTCTGGTCGTCGGTTGGGGGTTTGTTCTGCCCGTAGTAGTCGGGATAGTGCGCGTTCATGATGTCCAGGTCGAACGCGAATCTGCCGTTTACGGGCATGGCGTCGAAGAAGATGACCGTACCGGCGTGTTTCTGCGAGCCGAAGATACGCTGGATGATCTCGTCATCTTCATCGATTTTCTTGCTGAGATGGCCTTCCTCTTCCTCGCCGGTGGCGTAGGCGCGAGTCAGACCTTTGAGGGCGCTGGCTGGAATGTAGGGAATGCCGTAAAGATGGTGGAGCGTCAGGTCAGTTTCCAGCACGGTTTCTCCTCCCAGGCCGACAACGATACGCCAGTCGGTAATGGCGCTGAAACGCTGCGCATTAGCGGCCTGGGTGGTATTGCGCCAGCGCAGGTAGGCGTGTTCTGCCAGCCTGGAGTCGATATGGCTGGCGGTGTCGAGCCTTTTGAACCAGCCTCCTTTGCCCTCATTCTTTTTATCGTCACTCTTCTCGAAGACCTCTGCAGGGATGTATTTATCCAGGATAAGTCCCAGATTCTTACAGCGTCTGATACGCTCTTCGTTGAGCAGTCTGGCAGTGGAAGGGGGGAGATAGTAGAGTCTATTCATTGTGTTTCTCCCTCCCCTTCCGGCGCTTTCAACTCGGCCTCGGCAAAGCGGCGCAGCCAGGTGCCAAAGGCCATACATTCAGTGGTGGCCCGGCGATAATCCGCGCTGCTGGTTCCCTCATCGACCACCCATTGCAGCAGTCCATCCCACCCTTTTTTCATAACTTCACTGTTGGGTGCCTTGAAGTGATCGGGGTCTCGCATCCACTCTGTAAGGTGCTTGAGCAGCAGGAAGTGCGCTTTTTTCGGATCTCCCTTGCCTTTGGCCTTAAAAAAACCCAGTGTTTGTCCCAGGCCATTGATCTGAATCATGGCATTCAGACCACGCGCCAGGGAGCGGTATTCTTTTTCCAGAGATTTTTCGCTGCTGCTATCAGCTTTTTGAACTTCTTGAATATCGTCCCATGCCCACTTGCCGCGTTTTTGTTCGCTATTCTGGCGCTGTTGCTTTGCTGTCTGTGGCTTTGCTTGCTCTACCATTGTCTTCTCCTTATTCCAGCCTGCTGTTCCACTCTACTGTCCCCAGCGAATACGCACGAGGCCACGACCAACTGTTTCGTCGCCGCCCAGTTGGAGATAGTTTGTATCGAGTTCTTTGATTTTTTCGAGAACTTGAGCGGCGCTGAGCGTTGCCCCTTTTTTGCGCGCGCTTGTGGCATGCATGGGGACATACAGCAGGGTATCGGTGGGAAGATGCTCCTCTGTCCAGAGCGCGCCGTCTGCGACTGTCTTTGTGTCTCTTGTGATGCGTACTCGTGTAATAATTTCTGTCGCATACAGGGCAAAGTCGCGGAAATCGTCGTTGGGCAGGATCACCAGCGAGCTTTTCACTTTGTTGGCCCAGTAGTCACCGCCCAGTTCTGGCAGGGCGTTCTCCGCGAGCCATTGGGCAATGATATCCACCTGCTGGCTGGCCTGGGTATCAAAGCTAAATTCTTCCAGTACCAGCGTGTTGTTGCTCTGCACTTCGCTGCTGGTGGTGACGAGAGCTTTTCCTGCTTCAGCCTCTGGAATGCTCCAGGTTGGCCGCTGCTCCGGCTTGCCACGTTCCATATCGCGCTTGAAACGGTTCAGCACGTCATAAGATGTTGTGTAGGCGAAGACGCCGTTGAGCGAGCGCACGGGGAAGAGCAGGATGCGAGCGTCACCGGCAATGAGCGCGCCTGCGTGATCGTTGTCGCTGTTCCTGGCCCCTGTTGTTGGTGGGCCGAACAGGATATCTACGAGAGTTTTTTTCTCCTCTGGTAGTTTTTCCCTGTCCCCTTCCAGGGCGGCTCGCAGTTTGCCTTTGATACCGCTGCCCTGAATCATAGGATACTGCGTTGTCCGCTCACGCTGGATGGGCAGGTCAATACTGCTCAGGCCGGAACCGACGCCAGCGTGAAGGGGTGTTTCGACGTAGAGGTAAAGCGTTGTGGTGTCTGTAATCATTGTTTCCATTCTCCTGCAAAAGCAATACCGTAACCAATTTCTTTGCCGTAATCAGTAAAAGGGATGGAGGCTGTGACCGGTTCTTTGAAAAAGTAAACGCTACCAGCCGGGACGCAGCGACGTTGCGGCTTATTCCGCCCCCCTGCATTTTCAGGATTCAAGAGCCAACCACCAATAGACTGGTAACGTTCCATTGCCACAGCCACCGGTTCGGCCCACTTTTCCCACGAGGCAGGTTGCCAGCCTCTATCGAAAGCTGCCGGGGTCAGCAGATAGAGCATGTTTCCTTTTGCTGATAGCCCTGCACCTGCCTGTTCTTCTGCCTCTGGTGATTTGATCACTTCGAAGCGCGCGGCCCGGCGTTCTCCGCCGAGTGTAAGCCACCCGTCATTATCGAGTCTGAGCATTTCTTGCGTTTGCGTGTCATCGATCAGTGGCTCCTGAGTGGTGGCTGCGGAGGCTTTTTGGGCGATGCGAATATCGACAACGAAGCCGTAGGTGTAGTCATGATCCATGAGATGGTTCATCCGTATCATATGCACCTGGTAAAGAAAGCCTTCTTTCGTTGTCTTTGTCGCATTGTTCATGCCGATACCCAGACGTGGTTCGGCGGTATAGATCGTGCTTGCGCTGACCATATCCTCTGTAGCGATATCTTCCTCTGTGAGTAGAGCTTTCCACAGTCCCCGCCTGGTGAGCCAGTATTTTCTGGTGGTCGGTTTCCCTTTCAGTTCATGATTCTGATAGAGCAGGTATTTCTCATCAGACAGGTTGGTGTGGATAGCAGGGGGCCTTGGTCTCGGTTTCAATCTTGCCTGACGCTCTACATTATCTTCCTGCAGAAGAATAGTGGAAGGCATGGGATAGAGGTACTCGATATTCGCTGCGTCGGGCTGAGCTTTATGTCGTCTGGCCAGGGTTATGCTGGTAAGACGAAAGCGGCCATAGCCGTTGCGATCGCCGATGAGGTCAGTAAGGGCAGGATCGGCGAAGTTTTCCTGAAGGGTTTTCGCCGTATTCCAGTGGGTAGCAAGCGCGGCCCGTATCGCTCCCTGCAACGTTTCGGGGGTAGGAGGGAAAATCGATTCTGCGAGATTATTCTCGCCAGCATCGAATGGACGTGCGGTACGGAAGAGCAAAGGCTCTGTTGGTTCGATGAAGAGGCGCATTATTCTTGCTCCTTTCGTGCCAGGAATACCGTTACCAGTAACCAGCCCAGTACTTCGACAAGGCCATACCGCCTGCCCTCAGCGTGTAACTCGGTCGATCTCTCCTGCCCTTCTTTTGGTAGAGGGTCTTCGTCCATCTGCTTTGCAAGGTCGGCCAGTTGTTGCGATAATTCGCGTACCCTGTCATCCGATATATCCTCTTTACTCCTCCGCTGTCGTAGCAGCACGCGCCTGATTTCGCTTGCCTGCGCATCCGGTGCAAGTTTTGCGAGACCATGAGCTTCTTCAAGCAGGATATACACGCACTTTGGAGAAAGGAAATCTTGCTTGAAAAGGTAGTAGAACTCCGTGAAGAGCGGGATTGGTTGCCCTTTGTCACTCAGCTTATCGTAGTGCCAGCGGCAACCAACGCGCGTTTGCTCACCTGAACGCCTGAGTACCGTGACCACGAGCGCATTGCGTCCATAGTGATTCTTTGCGCTGCTTTCCGCCTCCTTTGCTACTCGCCGTACATAAGAGAGCGAAGTCAGATGATGGGCAATGGCAATACCAGTGCTGGCTGTGACCTTTTTCTGATTTTCCACTTTCTTAAGTGGCGCGCTGACCGTTTTGCTATATGCTTGTCGGAGTTCATCTACAAGATCAAGGACGGTCTTAATACCGGGAGCTTTCTGCGGGATGTTACGCGCAAGCGGTGCAAGGGCAACGACATCATCGCCACCTGAATAGGCAATACGGCCTGGGTACTGGTCTTGTACGATTTCGAGAACATATCTGGAGAAACTTGAGAGCGCCTTACTCACTTTCTTATGCTCGTCTTTATCCTCTACATCTCCCAGAATTTTACCCATTTTATCGCCATCCATCTGGATAAAGGCATAGTAGGGTGTGGGGTGAGGAATGTTCAATGCATCAGTAGCTTTCAGGAGTTCTCTCAGGGCCTCTAGCCCGCCTTTAGCTATGCCTCTGGCTGAACCTTCCGGGATACTGTAATCTTCTATTAGCCGCTGTGAGGCGTATGTTTCTGGAAAGTAGAGATCGCCATCAAGCTGAAGAAGTCGTAATCTCACATTTCCCTGAGACCAGCGAGTTTTCGCCTCATTTTCAAGATAGGGAATTCCTCTTCTTGCGGCTCGCGGCATCTCGAAATTTTTTGGCAAATTCGTCATCGTGTCGACCCACCTTTGAAGATCGGCATGATCCAACGGCGTGGTAAGCAGGCTTTCGATAAACGAAGCTGTAGCAACCATACTGGTTGAAGGGAAGGCTCGATTAAGTAGCTGAGCTTTTACTGTTGGAGAATAGAGAGCAAAACGTTTGATGGTATCAATGGCATCTAAACGTTCTGAGCCGTCGAGGCTAATGTCTTTGCTTGAAAGGTGTTTCCCGTCCTGAAGAATCTCCTCATCTTCCTCAGGAAGTTCTCCAAGAGCAACCTTTTTCCAGAAAGCTTTCACTTCATCGCGAGAACGGCCTTTTCCACGTAGGGCTTGACGTTCTCCTGAGATGGTGCTTTTCTCGCCCTCTTCATCTTGTTGCTCAAAATTACGGAATCGTTTGCGTGCATCCAGTGCTTTCTGGGCATCCCTTAGCCATTGAGTGTATTGTGCCGAAGACCCCTCAGCAATGACCCAGAATATCTCGAAAAAGCGTCCTGGGTCAGATTGCTGATCCCATATTTTCCTGGCTTCCTCTTTCTCTGTTGAGGATAGGGGGGTTGGCCCGATAATCTTATTCCATACCTCTTCGCGGATAGTATTCCAGAGGTTCTGGATTCGTTTCTCGCTCCCACAAGCCGCATCGTGTGCGTCTTTATAATTGTCGAAAAGAGCAACGAATTTGTTGGGTAAATCTGAGACGTCTTTTTTTATTGTCGGGTTAGCAGGGTAAACGAGCTTATCGTCGAGACCCTTCATCGCCGCTTCCATCAACATAGAGAGCAGGAAACTGCCCAGCATAAGGTCACGGGTTTTGCGGGCCTGGGCGATAAAGGATTGGACCGGGCCGAGAGAGAAGAGGAGCATGTACCGTTTTTCGTCGCTCATAGTGTCACCTCCAAATTCCCGCTAAATGTGTTGAACCACTGTTCTATGAGGTCGTAATCTTTTGTGGAGACAAAACTTCCGGTTGGGTCTTTTCCGGTTGTCTTAAAGAGAACGGCAATCCCAACATAGCGTTTCCCCTGGTTCCCTTGAATTTCGGTCAATCGTAAAAGCAGAGGTGAAGCGCGCCGGTCTTTGCTCACATCTCTAAGCGGCAAGCCAAAGATTTTGCGCTTCCAGAGCGGAGTGATCTTTCGACGATAGTCCTGTAGACTTTCGCCAATGGCTTTCATCGCCGCGTCAGGCGTGAGCCAGGGCTGACGGGCATCGTAAAGAATGTGAATGCTGCATGTATCTGGGGCCAGAATGTCAAATTTCGCATCACTGACCGGCTGCGGCTTGATATTGTATGCCTGCCGTGCAAGTTCTATGCCTTGCTTCAACATCGTTTGCAGGTCTTCTACATTGCGGGCCTTCTCAAAACGAAAGTCTGTGGTGTTTCCCTGCACTGACTGTACCATGATGCTGCCTGCACAACGCCGCGAACGTGAGCCAACGCTTCCAAGATAAGTGAGCAGCCAGAATGAGGCAATAGCCTGCTGCAATCTTCTGTCACCCTTTTCGCGTGTAGACAGCGTAACCTGGAAGCGTGTACCGGGTGCAAAATACCAGCGTGCGGGCTTAAAATTTTTTCCTTCTTTTCCGCTCCTTGCCATTGACCAGAGCAGGTAGTCTTTGCCTGTGGCCTGCCATTGCCCACCAACGGGTATACTGGTCCGCTCTGTGAACTCTTTTGGTTCGCTAGAGATATTTGAGACGCGCACTGCTACAGCCGAGCCGGTATCGGTGGCTCCGAAAACCCGGGTTTCGGCTTTCATCACTTCTTCCAGGCCGCTTCTGTCGGTTCCGGTCATGCCCCCTACCAATGCACGGAGCCAGTAGCGCATGAGGCCGCGAAAGGAGGGTGCGCGCAATTCGGCGGCAGCCTGGTCGGTTCCAGCCATGAAGAGCGGCGTGATGGTTTGCAGGGTGAAGGTGACTTCCTGCATCTGTCTATCAGTCCTTTCTCACTACGCAAAAGTTGTTTTCGCTTTCAAAGTGTACCGCTGTTTGCAACAAAACACATCAGAGAGATATCTGAATTGCAAAGCGGTTATTTCAGAGATTTCTCTGATGTCTCAGATGGCGCCATCGGTGTATACTGAATACTATCGATGTGCGGCGCGAAGGTTTTGTACAGGAAATGGTAGCCAATGCGCCTCTTCGGCGGGATGGCCCAGACTTCACGACAGAGATCGAGCAGCCTGGTTTTATAGGTATCAACGGTCTTTGTCACGATGTCCAGTTCTTCTGCAACTTCTTGCTGGTTCAGGCCGTGAGCGAATGCGCGCAGCGTTGCATATTCACGCTGTGTTAGCTGTTTAATTACACGTTCGCAGCGGGCGCGTTCCTCAGCTTCCATCTGGTTCAGTTGTTCGGTCTGGGCTTGCTGGAAGGTTTGAGCCGGGTTATAGATGTAGGCGCCCAGGGCGATGAAGGGGCTTTCGATGAGGGTGACGCCCGCGCTTGCAGGAGCGTGCATCTGCTGGCCCTCGCTGACCTGCGCCTGAATCGCGGCGGGGGTGTAGATGTGCCAGATATGGTCGTGGCGGTCGAAGTTGAGCGCGGCAACGGAGATGGCGAGCAGCGACATCAGGCGGCGTCCCCCGCTGACGGAGAGGTGGATGTGGTAGCCCTGCAATTTGAGATTGCCGATGAGCTGGTGTATAGTGTTGAGCGTGGCGTCGGCGTGGGTGTCGTCGATGATGTCGTCGATCGGGTGTCCGTTGCGCCGCAGGACGTGCGAATGAAAGCGGATGGCGTGCCTGCCGTTATACAGATCGGCAAATTCCCGCTGAAGACAGGCGATGGAGTGCTGCAGGCGCGGCTGCACTGGTTGGGGATGAAGTACCATTACATCCTTGATGGGAAAGCCTTTTTCCAGCAGGAGATCAAGGGTGAATGTCACCACCTGTGGCTGGCCGCCGAGCGTTGCCAGTAAGATGTGCGTACCGTCCATACCATCCGTACCATCTGCGTGATTTGGCAAGAGGCTGCTCCTCTCTAATAGTGTAAAAGCACCTGACCTTTTCAGGTTTGGCGGCTCGACTTCTCCGAGGGGGAAGCGGCAAGAGCCAGACCTTTTTCTGAACCCGCTTGCGGGTTTGAAACAGAAACAGAAACAGAAACAGGAGAATATCAATGGTAAATCTGTTACCTGCTGTACTTATCGGTGGACCACCCCACGCCGGGAAATCGGTGTTGTTCTATAGCTTGACGCATGCGCTACGCGAGCGCGGCGTGCGCCATCATGCGATTCGCGCCTGCCCGGATGGCGAGGGTAACTGGTTTCAGGAGCTTGACCCTGACCAGCAGACGGTGAGCCTGATTCGCAGTTCTGGCAAATGGTCACCGGAGTTTGTGACGCGCATCTGCCGGGATCTGGAACGCCGCTACCTGCCGCTGCTCGTCGATATGGGCGGGAAACCGCGCGAGGAACAGTACGCGATTCTGCGCCAGTGTACGCACTCGCTGCTGTTGTTGCGGGCCGACCTGGAAGAGGATGACCGCAACTGGCGGCGCTATGTACAAATAAATGGGTTGTTGCCCCTGGCCGTCGTCTATTCCGAGCAGGATGGCTCGTCTGTCCTTAAGGCAACCCGACCGGTTATCGAAGGTACAATTACCGGACTGGAGCGGTATCACGGCCACAGGGCGCAAGGACCCGTTTTCGATGCCCTGGTTGATCGGCTTGCCGCCCTCTTCACCTCCTATTCCGATGCTGACCTGGATAAAGTGCTGCTGGATCAAGCCCCGACTGAACTGGTGGTCAATCTCTACCTGTCCCTTCAGGCTATTGACCCATCGACGAACTGGTGGAACCATGCAATGTTACCGACGTTGCTTGCCGATCTGCCTGCCGAAACGCCGCTTTCTGTCTACGGGGCCGGGCCGCACTGGCTGTACGCTGCCTTGAGCGCCCACGCCGGTGAGCAGCCATTCTACCAGTTCGACCCCCGCCTGGGCTGGATTGAACCGTTGCCCCTGCGCATGGGCGAGCCAACATTTCCCGATCTGCGCGTGCAGGTGCGTGGCGATGAGGAGCAGACTGTTCTCTCCGTCGATATTGTGCCGAAGCATCTGGAATACTTCCAGCCGGAGCCGTTGCCCTTCCCGCCTGTGCCTGTGGAGCGCGGCCTCATCCTCGATGGCAGTATGCCTTCCTGGCTGGTGACCGCTTTAACCCGCTTCTATCAGCAGCAGGGTGTGGCCTGGCTTGCCTGCCACCAGCCACCGCTTAAAGGAGCTATTGTTGTTGCCTCTCGTCTTCCGCAGCGCGCGCCCGGCGATCTGATCCCCTTTCCGCTTGCAAACTTGTGATGGAACCTCGTCTATTGTAACACAGCAATGAAAGAAAATATAGTAGTAGTAGGAGAAAATTACCAGTTGAAATTGCGATTGTACTTACGCAAGCAAGCACATGGTGGAAACGACGATGCTCGAGCAGAATGTAAGGCCAGGCTGGCGCACTGAGCCGGAGATTGATGCGGAACGGCAGCGGTTCTTGAGGGAACGGCTCGCTATCCAGCCGGATGTGAATCAGGGAATTTATCCATTCAAGGGGGTTAAGCTGACTCGTGCCGATGTGGAATGGCTGCTGGTGACGCACGAGGATGGGCGCGGCCCCGTTGACTGGGATGATGAGAAGCAGCGCGGGCGGCTGGGGTTGGATTTGCGTGGGGCCGATTTACGTCATGTGGATTTGCATGGCCTGCCACTTGCACGAATTCACGGCGGATTAGTACGCAGAGAGTGGAGCCACGCGACCCCTGAGCAGCGTGAGGCAGCAGCCTTACACCTGGAAGGAGCCGATCTGAGCGAGGCGCACCTGGAAGGGGCTATTTTGCGCGGGGCGCACCTGCAAAGTGCTACATTGCGCAAAGCTTCCTTGCGGGACGCAATCCTCTACAGAGCGAATATGCGGAATGCTTACCTGCGCGAAGCTCACCTGGAACGGGCAAGTTTGATCGCTGCGAATCTGGAAGGCGTTTACCTGCGTAAAGTCCATCTTGAACGGGCTGATTTGCGCAACGCCTTTTTTGATGGCGTGTCGAGCCTTGAAGAGTCGACGCTTAGCTCGCCGGAACTGGGCTGTGTGGCAATTGCAGATGTGCAATGGGGCGATCTCAACCTTTCTTTGATTGACTGGCGGCAGGTGAGGATTCTGGGTGATGAGTACAAGGCCCGGCAGAAGACACGCAGGGGCGTTACCAAAGACAGGGCGACACAGCTTGATGACTACCGGGACGCGGTGCGCGCCAATCGCCAGCTTGCTAATGCGATGCGCGGGCAGGGGATGAATGAGGAGGCGGTTCCGTTTGCTTACCGGGCACAGGTGTTGCAACGTAAGGTGCTCTGGCTACAGGTGCTCTGGGGCGCGGAACCGGGACAGAATGACGTGTCTAAGCGGAGCTTGCGCCAGCGGTTGAAGGATGTCTGGCAAAGGGTACGCTATTTCAGTTCCTATGTTTTCTCCCTGTTTCTTGATGGGCTGGCAGGCTATGGCTACAAGCCGGGACGCAGTCTCATGATCTACCTGTTCGTGATCGCTGCTTTTTCCGTTTGCTATGCAACGCTCGGCCACCTTTCGGCGCGAGAAGCTCTTATTTTCAGTGTTACCTCGTTTCACGGGCGCGGCTTCCTGCCCGGCCCCTTCACACTTGCCAGCCCGGTCACGGCCTTAGCCGCTCTCGAAGCTGTGATCGGCCTCTTCATCGAAATCAGTTTCATCGCCACGTTTACCCAGCGTTTCTTCGGACGGTAAGCTGCCCTATCGTCTGGCAGGCCACCGGCCATCAGCTACGCGCAGGCAGGCCACCGGCCATCAGCTACGCGCAGGCAAGCCACCCGCAAGAGGTGGCCCTACTATATACGACCGCTCCACAAGGGCACGAATGCTCGTAGTATAGTAGGGCCATCTCTTGCGGGTGGCCTGGGGCGGGCTTCGCAGACCGCTCCACAAGGGCACGAATGCTCGTAGTATAGTAGGGCCACCTCTTGCGGGTGGCCTGGGGCGGGCTTCAGTGAACGCTTCTGGGGGTGGCTCTACTAGAGACGAGGCTTTTCCGGCTCTCTATTAAGGCCCTCTCTCGTTGCGGTAGCGGGCGGCGAGGCATATAATGGGGAAAGGATTCGTTGAGGAATGTGTCATGCCATGAGAAACGGTTGGATTATGGCAGCAGGAATGCAATGAGTATGGTGAATACAGGCGGGATGATGAAGATGGAGCACGGAAACTGGTACGAGGCCAGTTTGCCGCTGTGGGAGCGCAAGCAGCGCGGGCATTTCTCGACGCCGCCGCTGCTGGTGGAGCGGATACTGGATGCCTGCGGCTATTGCCCCGAAAACGACCTCTCCCACCTGCGCGTGCTTGACCCGGCCTGTGGCGGCGGCAATTTTCTCGCGGGCGCAGCCCGTCGCCTTGCCGCTTACGCCGCTCGCGCTGGCCTCTCACAAGACGAGCTGGCCGCACTGGTCGCCCGCAACCTGTGGGGCTTCGATCCAGACCCTGTTTCCTGTTTTCTGGCCGAGATGAATGTACGGGCGCAATGCCAGCCATGTGATAGTGAGGTGCGGCTACATATTCACCAGGCGGATGGGCTGGCTTTGCCGTGGGATGGCTACGAGGAAATTGACCTGTTCCTTGCCAACCCGCCGTATCTGGCGGCGAAGAATATTGATTTGAGTGGCTATCGTTCCACGCATCGGGGTGGGCAACTGGATAGCTATCTGCTGTTTCTGGATCTCGCGCTTGCCGTCGTGCGCTCTGGCGGCTGGCTGGGGCTGGTGCTGCCCGACGCTGCCCTGGCGCGTTCCAATGCCAGCAGGCAGCGAGCGCGTTTGCTGGAAACCTGCACGATTACCCATCTCTGGCACCTCTCCGGCGTCTTTGCTGCCTCCGTCGGCGCAGTTGTCCTTATCGCGCAGAAACGCCCTGCTCCAGCGAAGCATGTGATCTCGTGGGAACGTGCCAGTTGGTCGTGTTGGTCGTGTGATTCAGACAGGCAAAATGAGTTCGAGGGACAGGATGAGCGAGGGGAACAGAGCGAACGGAGTGGAAAGAGCGAGCCATCAAAGCCACACCGGGCATCGCCCAGCACAGTTTCTCAATCGCTCTTCCAGATCCAGCCCGGCGCGGAACTGCGCTACCTTTTGAGCAGCGAGCGCGGCGCACTCATTGAACGTTTGCGCGCCCACCTCGAACACGGCAATGGCTCGGAACGTCGTCTTGTCCCCCTCAGCGATTTCCTTACGATCCGGCGCGGCGAGGAACTGGGGCGTAAGAGCGCGAAGCTAGTGCACGAGCAACCCCCATCTGCCCTCGCAGGCCAGCCCCATGTCGCCCCAGCCGCAGACCAGCCGCCGACGTCCGCAGGCCAGCCGCAAATGTTCCCAGACCCACCCCCTGCAGACCAGCCGCAAGCGGACGCGAGTGGCTGGCCTGGAGAGGCTGGCGGCTGGCTTGCGGGTAGTGGCCTGGGGACGTATTTCCCCGTTCTGCTCGGTGGTGTGGATGTGAAGCCGTATGGAAGGCCAGCGGGGAAATACTGGCTGGCGGGTGAAGCGATTGAGAAGCCGCTGGAACGCTATCTGGTTCCGAAGCTGCTGGTGGTGAAGAGTACGGGGCAGTTGCAGGCGGCGCTGGATGTGGACGGGCATGTGGTGTTGCAGACGCTGTATTTGTTGCATGCGCGGGCCGGGGCCGCTGTGGATGTTGATGACCTCTATTTCTTCCTGGCTTTACTGAATTCGCGGTTGCTGCGTGAGTATGTGTATGTGCTGCACACGGCCTATAAGTGGGTGCAGCCGCAGATTGAGCAGCAGGTGCTGGCGCGTTTGCCCGTGCCGCTGGCTCGCACGCCGCAGAAACGGGAGATTGGCGAGCGAGCGAAGCGGTTGATGGAGTTGTTGGAGGTAATGGGGCAAATGGAGGTTTGCAGCGAGGCGAGGGGTGTTGTAGAATTGAAGCAGCAGTGGCAAAGTTTATATGAAGAGCAGGAGCGGGCGATTGACGCGCTATACGCTGCCGCGCTCTCTGAAATAGAGTTGACAATGGAGTCAAGGAGATACAGTAATGGCTGAAACTCGTCCGATTCGTGTACTGGTTGCCAAGCCAGGACTGGATGGGCATGATCGCGGGGCAAAGGTAATTGCTCGTGCGCTGCGCGATGCTGGCATGGAGGTTATCTATACAGGGATTCGCCAGACGCCTGAAATGATTGTCGAGGCGGCGATCCAGGAAGATGTGGACGCGATCCTGATGAGCATTCTTTCGGGGGCGCATATGGCGCTGTTCCCGAAGGTGATGGAGCTATTGAAAGAAAACGGGGTGGATGATGTGCTGGTAGCCGCCGGTGGCATCCTGCCCGACGAAGATATTCCGGCTATCAAGGCGATGGGCATTAAGGGCTGTTTCGGGCCGGGAACCTCGACCGAAGAGATTATCGATTTTGTGCGTACTAATATTCATCCTGACCGCCTGAAGGTTGAGGTGTAGCGTCCCTTGCAAGATATTGTTGAACGTCTCCTCAACGGCGACCGCCGCGCCCTGGCACGTATGGTGACGCTGATCGAAAATGAGATTCCGCAGAGCCGCCGCTTCCTGGCCGAACTGCATCAGCATGCCGGGCGCGCTCATATCGTCGGCGTCACGGGCGCGCCGGGGGCTGGCAAAAGCACGCTCGTCACGCATGTCGTGCGCGAATATCGCAGGCGCGGCCACAGGGTCGGCGTCGTAGCTGTCGACCCATCCAGCCCTTTCACGGGTGGTGCGCTGCTGGGGGATCGCATTCGTATGATGGAACTGGCGGGCGACCCCAACGTGTTTATCCGCAGCATGGCGAGCCGTGGCAGCCTCGGTGGGTTGTCAGCCGCTACTCGCGATGTCGTGCGAGCGATGGACGCGGCAGGCTACGATCCCATCATCGTCGAGACGCTTGGCACGGGGCAGGCCGAGGTTGAGGTGATGCGGGCCGCCCAGAGCGTGCTGGTCGTGGTAGCCCCCGGCATGGGCGACGAGATTCAGGCCATCAAAGCGGGCATCATGGAGATCGCCGATATCTTCGTCGTCAGCAAAGCCGATAAAGCCAACGCCAATCAGACAAAGGCCGAACTGGCGATGCTGCTCAGCCTCGATTCCAGCCGCAGGGCGCACGATCAAGATGCATGGCGCATCCCCATTGTCATGACGGCAGCCATAAAAGATCAGGGCATCGCCGAACTGGTAGATGCCATCGAGCGCCACCGTGCCTATCTCATCGAAAGCGGCGCGCTGGCAACGCGGTCAGAGCGCCAGGTACGCAGCGAAGTGCAGTCTCTCATCCTGCAGGCAGCCGTCAACGCCCTCAAAGCCCAGGTCAGCGAAGAGGAATGGCAAAGGCTCATCACCGATATCACCACCCGCGAATGCGACCCCTACAGCGTGGCGAACGAGCTTGAGAGACGGATAGGTTTAAATCCATAAATACTGTTCGCTTGACGTTGCTGTGCTTCCCCGTTACAATGCAAGCGTGGGGTAATACTCTGCAATAACCTGGGGGAGGCTTTGCGATTGTATGGCTGCGGCGTCGGGGGTTGCATGGCGGACATATCCACCGGAGCAGATGCTGGTTGAACGCTTTGGGATTACCACGGGCTTTCACGCGGGGCAGCAGGAGATTATTGAGCTGCTTTTGCGGGGCAGGCGCGTGCTGGCGATCCAGCATACGGGCTGGGGCAAATCGCTGTGCTATCAGGTGGCGAGCCTCTACTATCCACATCTCACCATCGTTTTCTCACCGTTGAAGGCGTTGATGCGCGACCAGTGCCAGCGCTGCAACGATATGTATCACATTCCTGCTGCCATCGTCAGTTCGGATTTTTCTGCTGAAGAGAACAGGGCTACGCTGGCGCTGGCGGTGCGAGATGAGATCAAAGTGCTGTTCATCGCGCCGGAACGGTTGGAGAATGCTGACTGGCAGGCGGCTGTGCTGCAGATGCAGATTAGCATGGTCGTGATTGACGAGGCGCATTGTATCTCCGTCGACGAAAAGTGGGATGCTGGTGGAGATGTTTGCGCAACAGGTGGCCGCGCTGCTGGGCGTAGCCTGTCTGCCTGTGCTGGCAAAGGTGCGGCTGACGCAGGAACAGAAGACGCTGTACAATCGCTTACAGAAGGCCGAGAACGTCAAGGGCGCGTTCGGGGTGCGTTCAATTGAGATGGTTGCCGGGCGCGACCTGCTGCTAATTGATGATATCTATGATTCCGGCTATGTGTTGCGTGAGGCGGCGCGCACGCTGATGCAGGCAGGTGCGAGGGTGGTCTATCCCTTCACCATCACGCGCACGCTGCATTCAGACGACCAGTGAGGAAGAGATAGAGAATGATACAAATGAACTTGAGATATGGTGCATAGGGCTAAAAGTAATGTTTGATTGACAGCTTATCTCTGCAATAAATAAAATGAAGAAGAGGTTACGAGTTTTGTAGCCTCTTCTTATTTTTCTTCATCTTTAGGGGGTACAGTATGGGAATTACCTGGCAGAATGATCCACCCGAAAAGCTACTTGCAGAGCGATTCGGTATCACAACAGGTTTTTATCCAGGGCAACGCGATATTATTCAACGGCTCGTTGAGGGTAAACGTGTTCTTGCGATTCAACGCACAGGATGGGGAAAATCTCTCTGTTATCAAATGGCGAGTCTTTACTACCCTAATCTTACTATAGTTTTTTCGCCTTTGAAAGCTCTGATGCGTGATCAGTGTCAACGTTGCAATGAGGCCTATCGTATTCCCTCAGCTATCATTAGTTCGGAATTCTCTCAGGAAGAGAATCGAGCTACGTTGGAGCTAGCGAAAAAAGGTAGTATTAAAATCCTTTTTATTGCTCCTGAGCGATTAGACAATACAGATTGGCAAACTGCCGTTACCCAGATGCGTATAAGCATGATTGTAGTAGACGAGGCTCATTGTATTTCTACCTGGGGCCATGATTTCAGACCGCACTATCGTCGTATTGTCAACTTGCTCAAGGCTTTGCCCGGTAACGTTCCAGTACTTGCTCTGACTGCTACAGCTAATCAGCGCGTCGAAAAAGATATTTTGCAGCAGATTGGTAGTGGAACGCAAGTTATACGTGGCACTATGCAGCGTCCTAATCTCTATTTACATGTCGAACGGTTGCAAGGTCATCAAGAGAAGTTGGGCTATCTTGCTCAAGTGCTGCCGAAAATTCCTGGAACTGGCATTATCTACACGGCAACCCAGAGAGATGCTGAGACGGTTGCTGCGTTTCTGCGAAAGCGTGAAATTGCGTCGGAATATTATCATGCAGGTAGAGAGGATACTCTGCGCCTGGAAATTCAACAAAAGTGGATGGGGAATAAATATAAGGCGATATGCTCTACCAATGCGCTGGGGATGGGCATTGACAAACAGGATATTCGCTTCGTTATACATTATCAAATACCGGCTTCTCCTATCCATTACTATCAAGAGGTGGGTCGTGCGGGGCGCGATGGGAAGGTTTCGTGGTGTATTTTGCTCTATGATCCCAATGACCTGGATATTCAGGAACACTTTATTCAAACTTCAAGACCAGAAGGTAAACATTACGCAACTGTCTTATCCCTTTTGCGTACACGATCGTATCGTTTGTACGATATCTTGCGTGAGACTGGCCTTCAGAAAAATGTAGTGCAGACCATTCTGGTTGATTTAGAAGAGCAGCACTTTATTGAACGAAACCTGATAAGTAGGGAATATTCTGCTGTTGCTCGTTTAGGACAGATTAATTTCTCCGATTATGATGCCCGCCACATTGAGAAGGAACGCGAACTGAGTGATTTGCGCCGATATGCGGAGGGAAGCGAGTGTTATATGGAGTATCTCACAACGTATTTAGGAGATGAGCCTGGATATCGTTGCAGACAATGCGGTCAGTGTCGAAGGAGTAATTTTCCGACTGTATCAGTCACAGAAAGAATAAAAGGTGAGGTAACTCGTTTTCTTGAAGAGGAGAACTTGCCACGTATTGAAAAGCGAGGAGGTGATAAGCAACCTGGGCATGAAGCTGGCTGGGCTCTCTCTTACTATGGCACAAGCTATATTGGTAGGTTAGTAAGAGCGAGTAAGTATGAATCTGCTGGTCCGTTTGCACCTGGCCTGGTCAATCGAGCAGTTGAGGTGATTCGTACTCGCTACCCAATAGCAGCTATTAATGGTATAGTAAGTGTGCCACCAACGAAGAGTGGAAATTTAGTAGAGCAATTTGCCCGTCAGGTGGCCCAACGGCTGGGAATTGAGTATCTGCCAGTAGTGGCAAAGGTTCGTTCGACACAGGAACAGAAGGCATTGACAAATTTTGTGCAAAAGACTGACAATGTGAAAGCAGCTTTCAGTGTATATTCGCGTGAGCTGGTTGTCGGGCGCAGCCTGCTCTTAATAGATGATATTTATGATTCGGGGAGTACACTTCATGAGGTTGCACGGTCATTGATGCAAGCAGGAGCCAGGGTGGTCTATCCCTTAACAATTACACGCACTCTCCACGCGGATGATCAATAACGGCGACTAAATTAAGGAGGTTGTGATGACGAGCGATTTACAGGAGCAGGCATGTTGGCTCCTACTAGCATTTGAGAGTGGGCTGTCCACTAAGCTGATCAATGATATAGCTATCTCATGGTGTAGGCAGCATAAACGACCACTGCGAGAGTTTTTCGCTGCTGATATCCAGCAATGGCAGGAAGTATGTCAGCTTGGGGTGAAAGAGTTAGAAAAACTGGAGCAGGCCAGGGAGAAGCTAGTTGGGCAAGCCTTTCTTGCTGAGCAGTTATCACATAATCAGATTCACTTGTTGACAGTTGTTGATGAACATTACCCTGAGTTGCTTAAATCGGCGCTAAAGCGTAATCAAGCACCGCCAGTGCTTTTCTATGTCGGCAATCTGGATGTTTTAGAGCATACTACCATTGCTATTATTGGTTCTCGCAACGCACGAGAAGAGATTCTGGCTTTTACTCAAGAAGTGGCGCGATATCTAGCGGAGAATGATGTTAACGTTATGAGTGGTAACGCACGTGGTGTGGACAGAGCCGCTTATGATGGTGCTGTTAGTGCCAATGGATACACCACTGTTGTTCTACCTCATGGAATTCGTAAACTGAGTAATGTACAGATGCGTAGCTTACTGCCCTACATTGAAGCTGGTAAAGTGCTGTTATTAAGTCAATTTCATCCAGATGCTCCATGGACGGTGGGCAGAGCTATGGAGCGTAATAAAGTCGTTACAGGTTTAGCAAAAGCGGTAATCGTTGCTGAATCAGACGTTCATGGCGGCACCTGGGATGGAGCAAATGGAGCATTAGCTCAAAAACGATCTTTATACGTTTGTCAGCCAAAGACTTTTTCTGTACTGCCGGGCAATAATATGCTTATTAAAAAAGGTGGTCATGCTATACCCTGGCCTACAGAAGATCTGGCGGCTTCTCTTTCACAATTGCTGAATGGGACTTTATCGAAGAAACAGGAACAATTGCAAGTATATGAAATGCCCTTACTAAGTGTGGAACAGGTGCATGAAGGGCCGGATATAGACCAGGAACAAATACAGAAACCTGCAGCAGCAGAGCAGGAACCGATCGTTGAAGGTTTGGATATCAATCAGGAGCAAGCAGAGGAAACAGTGACGATTGGCAAGGAGCAAACATCAGAACAAGAAGTTGTTGCGGCAAGCCATAAGCCAACTGCTAAGGCCAGGAAGCAGAAGAGTGATGCTGTAAAAAAAGAGAAAAGCAGTTCTTCGAGAAAAAAAGAAACACAATCTAAAAGGAAAAGAGAAACGCAATTTGAGCAATCATTATTGCCTGGATTAGAGGGCAAGTATAGTTCATGACCACGCTTGACCTGCGCGGGCGCGACCTGGTGATTATTCCTGATGATGCATTGTTGCGCCTGCCGATGCCGGAACTGTTGCGGGCGCTTTTTGGCGTACATTTGCCTGCGCACGTGCGCGAGCGCATGGGGCGGGATAAACGCGGCCTGTTTTTGCGCGCGTTGCCGGTGCATTTCGCGGCGGTGAAGCAGGCGCTGCGCCAGCAGGGGACGGCCTTTCGCGTGGCCTTTGAGGAGCGACCGGCGCTGCCGTTTGAGACGAAGCTGCGTATAGAGCCGAGGCCGTATCAGGAGGAGGCGCTGACGCAGTGGCTGGCGGAGGGCAGCCGGGGCGTGGTGGTGCTGCCGACGGGCGCGGGCAAGACGCTGCTGGCGGCGATGGCGATTGCCGAGACGGGCCTGTGGACGCTGGCAGTGGTGCCGACGATTGATCTGCTGCAACAGTGGCGCGCGGCGCTCAGTTCCGCGCTTGCGCTGCCGCAGGAAGAGATCGGCGTCTTTGGCGGCGGCGAGAAGGACGTGAGGCCGATTACGATCATCACCTACGATTCCGCCGCGCTCTATCCGCGCGAACTGCGCAACTTCGGGCTACTGGTCTTCGACGAGTGCCACCACCTGCCCGCGCCGACCTATCGCCTGATCGCGGAGTGCGCCTTCACGCCCCTGCGCCTGGGTCTGAGCGCGACACCCGAACGCAGCGACATGGCCCACGTCGATCTGGATGAACTGATCGGCCCGGTGGTCTACCGCCGCTCGCCAACAGAGCTGACGGAGGGACGCTACCTGGCGCAGTATCGCGAGGAGCGCATCGATATCGCCCTTTCCGAGGAAGATGAGGCGCGTTACGCGGAGCAGCGGCGCATCTACACCTCGTTCCTGCGCCGCCGCCACATTCGTATCAACTCGCCCGAAGAGTTCCAGCAGAAGCTGATTTACCTGACGGCTCGCGATCCTGAAGCTCGCGCCGCTATGCTGGCCTGGCGCGAAGCGCGCAACATCGCCATGAACGCGCCCGCCAAATATGCCGAGATCGAGCGTATCTTGAGCCAGCACGCTGGCGACCAGGTGATCCTCTTCTCCGAGTACAATTTCGTCGTCGATGAGATCAGTCGCCGCTTCAGTATCCCGGCCATCACCTACAAGACACCAGCGGAGGAGCGGCGCGCCATTCTGGAACGCTTCCGTGCCGGGCAATACAGCAAGCTGGTGACGGGTCGCGTGCTCAACGAGGGTGTGGACGTGCCAGACTGCCGCGTGGCGATCATCGTCAGCGGCAACAGCACGAAACGCGAATACATCCAGCGCCTGGGCCGCGTCCTCCGCCCCAAAGTCGGCGATGCCCTGCTTTACGAACTCGTTACAGGCGGCACCACTGAGGAGGATATGGCGAATCGGCGAAGATGAAAGAACAAGAGCAACGCCTGTGCGCTGCTCCTGTTAAAAAATCATGTTGTCGGCAGGTCGCGTTTGTTGAAGATGACGAGGCCGATGAGGCCGAGGATGAGACCCGCGATCACCAGCACCCAGGGATACCAGGCGGTGACGCTGTGGGCGACGAGGGCCTGGATGCCCGGCGCGTAGTAGAATGGTTGGATTTTGAGCATCCATTGCAGCTTGTCGGTGATGCCGCCGAGGGTGTTCATCATGTAGAAAAGGAAGAGGATGCCTACCGCTGCGCCTCCGGCGGCGCGACTGGCATCCATGAAGGAGCCGAGCAGCATGCCGAGGCCAGTGGACATGAAGAGGAAGGCGAACTCGATCAACTGCGTGATGATGAGCCATTGCCAGTCAATACCGGGGTTGCTGACGAAGAGCGAGCCGATCCAGACGGCAACGACGGTCAGCACGCTGATGAGGATGGCGGCGAAGAAGGAGCCGAGCCAGGTTTCCAGGTAGTAGCGCGTGCGGCTCACCGGGCGTGCCAGGGCAAGGTCGAGCGTGCCGTTCTCGGCTGTCGCGGGGATAGCGGCTCCAGCGAGGTAGCCAATGATGCCGCCGAAGATCAGGCCGTAGAGGGCGCTGTAGAGTTCGATAGCCATCAGGCTTGTGAAGCCGGAGAGGTGTTTCAACAGGTTCGTTCCCAGGATGCCGGTCAGGACGCTGGATGAAAGGTAGATGTCGAGGTTGAGCTTCGATATTGCGGGGTAGATCAGGCCAACAATGATGGCAAGAAGGACTGCGTAAAAGGCACCATATGCCACAGGCAATCTTCCATTGATAAGAGTGCGCGTTATGATCGCTCCCCAGCCCGTCCGTTTCCTCTGTGACAGATTTTTTGGAATGGTGACGGATGCTGTTGCCATGATGATGTATCCTTTCTGTGAAAACCCTGTTGATCGGTTCGTGGGGCCACGAGGGCCGATCAAGCGGCGGTGCCCGCGATAAATCTGGGCCTACGGTTTAACGGGTTTCCACTGTGGTCTTTTCGGGTTCTTCGTAGAATTTCAGGAAAACCTCTTCGAGTGGAGCCTCTTCGGAATTGAGGCGGACGACGTTGTGCTGGCTGAGGGCCTTGATGAGCGCGTCCATACTGCCGCTAATATTGAACTGGAAGGTGTGGTCGTGCTGCTGCACCATACTGACGCCAGGGATATGGGCCAGTTCTTCGGGCGCGACGCTGTCGCCGAATTCGACGGTCACGCGCTGGCCTGCCTTCTCGCGCAGGGCTTCTACCTCCTCCACCGTCACAAGCTGGCCGCTGCGAATAACGGCGACACGGCGGCAGACCTTCTCCACGTCGCTCATGATATGCGAACTCATGAAGATAGTTTTGCCTCGCGCCTGCTCTTCCAGCAGGAACTGGTTGAAAGCCTTTTGCAGGAGGGGATCGAGGCCGGAGGTTGGCTCATCCAGCAGCAGCACGTCGGGGTCACACATGAAGGCCAGCACGATGCCGATTTTCTGGCGCATGCCTTTTGAGTAGCCCTTGATGGGGCGTTTCATCTCGACATCAAACATCTCGACCAGGGAGCTGAGCAGCACCGGCTCTAGCCCTTGCAGGCGCGAGAAGTAGTCGATGACCTGCCTGCCCGTCATGTCGCCCGGCAGGCGCACGTCACCGGGAAGGTAGCCGAGATGTTTATGGAGATTGATGGAATCACTCTGCGCGTCCATGCCCAGAATGTGAATGCTGCCAGCCGTGGGATAGATCAGGTTGAGCATGCAGCGAATCGTTGTCGTCTTGCCCGCGCCGTTCGGCCCCAGGAAGCCGAAGATCTCCCCGCGCTCCACGCTCATCGAAATGCCTTTCACCGCCTCAATTTTGCCATAATATTTTTTCAGGTTATCGATTTGAATAGCAGGTGCTGATGTTGTCATGATTGCATCTCCTTTTGTTCCTGCTCTTTGATAAGGTTTACTTCGTGCTCAAAGTAGCTGTCTACAGCTTGCGTGATCTCTTCCGTCTCCAGTGATGCCGTAGAGGTGGTGGATGTGCGCGGCTCCAGGGCGCGTTTCAAGGCATCCGTCATGACTTCGACCGCTTCGTCGTCCGAGAGCCGCAGTTCGTCCGGCATAAATGGCTCTACCATCAGAAAGCCGATTGAGATGGCGCTGATAAGGTGTATTTGCGCTTCGAGGCTCTGGTCGGTGCGAATCAGCCCCTGCTCGCGCAGAAAGCGGAAGAGGTTCAGGAATGATTCCGTGCGCTCCGCTGCCAATGGGGAGCCAAGCTCCCGGCGTGTCAGTTCGCCCAGCATATCTGAGTCGCGCAGGAAGAGCGCCTTCCAGAGGGGATTCTTCATAGTGGCGAGCATTGTATGTTTGATCACACCATAGAATGTTGCTCCCTCCGGGTCGGCGGCCATGCGCTGCTTGATTTCCTCGGCCAGCTTGCGCTCCTCGTGGAACAGCAGCGCCCGGAACAGGTCTTCTCGTGTCTTCCAGTGCAGGTAGATGGTGCCTTTCGCCACCCCTGCCTGTTTCGCAATATCGTCGATGGTGGTCTTGTTGTACCCCCAGCGTTGTATCAATGCAGCAGCAACGTCCAGAATGCGTTCCGCACGCCCCTGCCGCTTATTCCTCTCTTCCTGGGAGTCGCGCTCCCCACTACTGTGTTGTTTTGCCACTTTCGAATCTCTCCGTGTCTATAAAGATAGACGTGAATATGACCATGTGACCAAATGAACGAGTCTGGTCATAAAGATTATCTGATCATGAGTGTAGCTGCCAGAAAGGAAAAAGTCAAGAGTGGTTAAGGGAAACAGGTCATCCTCTCAAATAAAACTCGGACGGTTGCCCTGTCTCCCACTGATGAATTTTCCATTCAACCCCCGATATCGTACAATACGTATGGAATGAGAGAGCACTTTTACCATTTGGGAGAAACTGTATGGCAGAGACGATGAACAATACACAAGGGCAACGTGAACACGAGCATACGAATAGACTGATTCATGAGACGAGTCCGTACCTGCTCCAGCATGCGCATAATCCGGTTGACTGGTATCCGTGGGGTGAGGAGGCACTGGAGAAGGCGCGGCGTGAGAATAAGCCAATTATACTGAGTGTAGGCTATTCGGCCTGCCACTGGTGTCATGTGATGGAACACGAATCGTTTGAGAATCCTGAAATCGCCGCTCTCATGAACCAGAACTTTGTGCCGATTAAGGTGGACCGCGAGGAGCGTCCGGATATCGATAACATCTACATGCAGGCAGTGCAGGCGCTGACCGGGCAGGGTGGCTGGCCCATGACCGTCTTCCTTACGCCCGATGGTCGCCCATTTTATGGCGGCACGTATTATCCGCCCGAGGATCGCCACTACGGGCAGCAGGTCATGCCCGGATTCCGGCGCGTGCTGCTGAGTATGGCCGACGTGTATAAAAACCGGCGCGCGGATGTGGAGCAGCAGGCGGCGCAACTGGCGCAGCTGTTGCAGCAGCGCAGCAGCACGCCGCTGCTCAAGAGAAATGCCAGCCGGGCAGGCGCGATGCCGCTTGAGGCGCTGGTAAGAGCCGGGCGCGAACTGGCCGAGGATTTCGATACTGTCAATGGAGGCTTCAGTGGCGCCCCCAAGTTTCCCAACACGATGTCTCTAGAGTTTCTGCTGCGTATGTATGTGCATCGCCAGCGCGGCGAGATTAGCGCGCCGGTGCCACAACCCGAACTGGAGATGGTCGAATTTACGCTCAACAAGATGGCGAATGGGGGCATCTATGACCATCTCGGCGGTGGCTTCCATCGTTATTCAGTCGATGCGCAGTGGCTGGTGCCGCACTTTGAGAAGATGCTGTATGACAACGCTCTGCTCAGCCGCCTCTACCTGCATACCTACCTCGTGACGAGCAATCCGTTCTACAGTGATGTTGTGACGCGGACGCTGGACTATGTGGTGCGCGAGATGACCTCAGCGGAGGGCGGCTTCTACTCTACACAGGATGCCGATAGCGAGGGTGAGGAGGGCAAGTTTTATGTCTGGACGCCGGAAGAGATCGAGGCTGCGCTGCCGGTCGAAGATGTCCAGATGTTCCTCACCTACTATGCAGTGACGCCAGAGGGCAATTTCGAGGGGAAGAATATCCTGCACGTGCCGCGCCCGGCGCGGGTCGTGGCGGACGAACTGGGAATCAGCCTGGAGGTGCTGCAACAGACGCTGGAACGCGACCGCAGCCTGCTTTTCCATAAACGAGCCGGGCGCATCCCACCCTCACGCGACGAGAAAATCCTGACGGCCTGGAATGGGATGATGCTGCGCAGCTTCGCCGAGGCCGGTCGCTATTTGACCCGCCCCGACTACATCCAGGTCGCCATTCGCAACGCCGATTTCCTGCTCACCAACCTGTATCAGAACGGTCGCCTGTTGCGCACCTACAAGAACGGGCGAGCGCATCTGAAGGGCTACCTTGAGGATTACGCCTTCCTGATCGATGGTCTGCTGGCGCTGTACGAGGCCAGCTTCGACTCGCGCTGGTTTGTCGAGGCGCGCCGCCTGACGGACGAGATGATTCGTCTCTTTGCCGACAATGTCCAGGGCGGTTTCTACGATACGGGCAGAGATCACGAGGAGCTGGTGGCGCGGCCCAAAGACATCATGGACAACGCGGTTCCGGCTGGCAACAGCGTAGCAGCCGAGGTGCTGCTGAAACTGACGGCCTGCACGGGCAACGAGCAGTATCGGCGGCTTGCCGATGATTACCTGAGCGCCCTGGCCGATGTTATCGTGCAGCATCCCGCCGCTTTCGGCGCGGTGCTCTGCGCGCTGGATTTCGCGCTTTCGTCTGTTAAGGAGATTGCCATTATCGGCGACCTGCGCGCCGCCGATAGCCGCGACCTGCTGGAAGTCGTTAACGAGCGTTACCTGCCCAACAGCGTGCTGGCGGCGGCCTTCCCCACCGACCTGGCATCAATCCAGGCCATCCCATTGTTAGAGAATCGGCCTATGAAGGGTGGAAAGGCGACGGCCTATGTGTGCCAGAACTTCATCTGCCTCGCGCCAGTGACCACTCCGGAGGAACTGGCGCAACTGTTGTAGGGGTTTTGTCAGTCGTTGACGTATCGCAGTTCGCCTTTAATGTCGTGGCAGCAGAGGACGCCGTTGCTGGCGAGGCGTTCCAGGGCGAGGGTAGCGGCGGCGATCTCTTTGCGGCCCGACGTTTTCTTGCCAGGCGGGGCGAATTTCTGGGCGACTTCCAGCGGCGTGAAGACGGTGAGGGAGCCGGGATGCTCTCTCAGATAGGCGATGATGGCGTTTTCATACCAGTTGATGAGGTCAGATGGCTGGCGAGTACGCGGCAGCGTAGCAACGATGACGGGGCAGGGGGCAAGCGAGAGTACGCGGCGAGAGGTGCTGCCCACGAGGAAACGCCGCAATTTCTGCGCCGCCGAGTCGCCATGACTGCCGATAACAATAAAGCTGACGTGTAGCTCTTTCGCTGCCTTCACGATTTCGTCCGGAGGGATGCCGACGCGCACAAGAGTCTCGATCTGTTCCGGGTCGATGCCATGCTCCTGCAACTCTTCCTGTACCTTGCGCAGAGACGCCTCGGCCTGGCTGCGTTGTTCGAGCGTGACCGAGATGGGAAGCACCTGGCCCGTGTACATACCCAGGGAGGGCGAGGCCATATAAGGCACGGGAATGACGGTGAGCAGGACAACATGAAGGTGAGGGGAGGCTGACTCCATCAGTTCAGCGACCGCATGTACAGCCTGCCGTGTGGTGGCGGAAGTGCCTGTGTCGATGCCCAGCAAAATGCGTTTGTTCATGGCTTTTCCAGCTTCCCATTTCAGGTTGTTAACCGGTCAAACGATGCTGGCTACGTTCTTAACTCCGAGAATGTGCAACTCTCTTCGAGATTCTGCTGTACACCCATATAAAGTATACATATTTTTGCAAAAGTATGCAAGCAAGCATGGCTTCGGGACATTCAGGATAAAGGGCAGTATAGCAACTTCACTCCGTGTTGTGTTGAACGAGGGCGAAACACGACAGAACCGGGCCGTTTTGTTTAATTGTGTATAATTACCTGCAATTTGTTGCCCGTTGCTCTTGACAAAGCCCTTGCATTCGATTAAGCTTTTTGAGTCTACATATGTTCTGAGAAGTTTCAGGGCGTCTTTCCCCTCAAGTTTGTACGCTGTTATAGTGATCTAAGTGTCTGTTGGCGTCGTAGAGAGCGATTACCTGATGCAGTCTGGTGGGAGAAAATGTGACATTGGACATATCTCTCCGGCCACATTGTGAGGTATACTCCAGGAGCAAGATTTTAAGAACGCGGCAAGAAGTGCGTCTATTAGTAATGATCTGAATCACCTGACGAACCTGTAGGGTGGTCATAAGAAACTTGCGCCAGAAGAAATCTGGAGGAAGGCAAGAGCAAGGATATGGGTATTCAGATGGATAAACCACCGGGGGAAATGCGCCTGGAGGCGCTGGCAGATTGCTGCATGAATGAGGTCAATAAGTACCGGCGTGGCGAAGCCTACGACGATATGTACTGCCTGGAAATTTTCCGGCGCGCTCTCGTGCGGCAGGATGAGCGAGCATGGGAAGTGTTGACGGTGCGTTTCCACGACACTGTGTTGAACTGGTTGCGTCGTCATCCTAACGCCGAGCTTGCCTGCCAGCTTGAAAGCGAGCAGTATTTCATAGATAGAGCCTTCACGCGTTTCTGGCGCTCGACCGTGCAGAAGCAGCAACTGGAATTCGCGTCGGTGGGCGCGGCTCTCTACTACCTGAAAACCTGCTTAAACTGCGAAATTCTTGACACCCTGCGCGCTCAGCGCCGGGCCAGAGAAGTTCCCCTGCCCGAGACGGGCTTTTCCGAGCATGCGCACTGGCAGGAAAGGGAGGCTTCGCGTCAGGAAAGCGCCTTCGTCGAGCCGGAGGCGAAAGAGTCTGACGAGAGCAGCGATCTATGGGAAGCCATCGAAAGCCTGCTGCCAGATGAGCGCGAGCGCCGTGTCGCCTACCTGCTCTACTACTGCAATCTCAAACCGCGTGAGATCGTGCGTTACTGCACTGACGAGTTCAGCAATGTAAAGGAAATCTACTACCTGAACCGCAACATTGTTGATCGTCTGAAGCGCAACCTGGATAAGTTGCGCTGGCGACTCAGCAATCAGGAATAGGCATCGTAGTCTTTTCCCCCGTATGATCTCTCCCTATTCTGAGGAGGCCCTTTTAGATATTCCGTTCATCTGGCGCTTTCCAGTAAAAAAAGATATGCTAAAAAGTGAGAGATACAACGTTTACATGGCAACGAACATCTGTGCAGCCTGTGCCGGAGGTTGCATCGATGAAAAAAGAGAATTCTTATGGGAAGGATGATGTGAGATGGACGATTTGCACTCTATGGCGATCAATGATGAGGAGCTTTTAAGCTTTGCGCTCGGCGAGGAGCCGTTGTCTGAAGAGGCAAGCGTACATCTAGAACAGTGCGCGACCTGTCAGGGGCGACTTGCCCTCTATCGAGAGACCCAAGCGTTTCTGGTTTCGCGCCTCTACCGTCATTCCTGTCCTGATGCCACCCGGTTGAGTTTCTACTGTGCCAATTTGTTGCCACCCGATGAACGCATCCATATTGCCAGCCACCTGCGCGAATGTCCTCTCTGCATGGCTGAAGTAGCCGAAACCCGTGCTTTCCTGAACGACGAACTCTTGCCGGAGCCGTTGCCGGTCTCACTGCGCGGACAGGTACAGCGTGTCTTCGCCACACTGGTAAGGCAGCGGGCGCAGCTTGTGCTACGTGGGGAACGCGGAGAAAACGAGAAACAGAATACGTCTCTTCCTAGATGGCCGCGTCAGTATCACGCCGGGACCGTCGACATCTCGCTCCATCTCTCCCGTGCCAGCAACGGCGACTACGTTCTCCTTGGCATCATGACCGGCGCCGACGCGGAAGAGAACATCGACGCCTTTGCCAGTATCCAGACCAACCTTTATATCATGGGCGAATTTATGGCAGCAGATCAGGAGAAACGTCAGCCGATGCCGTTTCTCTCGACGGAGGTCGACGACATCGGCAACTTTGTCTTCAGCCCTGTTCCGTCTGGCCGCTATGTCATGAATATCCGCCTGCCCGAAGCCGAACTGGTCATCGAGGACATCACCATCGGCCAGACGAGGCCGCTCTATCCGTAACTCTATCTAAAAGGGAATCCTTACAGCCGTTCCAGTCTTCGCTATGCCGGATCAGGTGGGGAGCATACTATTTTATGGACAACGCTCAATTGCTGCACTATCTCAGCGACCACAGCCTCGAAGAGGGCCGCACCTACATCCAGTGCCATCTCCACGAACTCGCTGACTACGATGCTTTTGCTGGCTTGATGGCGGACCAGGCGCTGCGCTTGCGTGATGCGGAGCCGCTTCTTTCCCTGAAGCTGGCGGAATTGCTTACTTTTCTGGGAGAAGTCGCTCGTCATCCCTTATCCCACGCCCTGGGACTCAAGGCTCAGGGAGATGCTTTAGATTATATGGGGCAATTTCAGGCTGCTCTTGCCTGTCTGGACATGGCCGGGGAGGAGTTTCTGAAACTGGGCGATGCCGTCAACTGGGCGCGTACCCGGGTTGCCTGGATTATTTCCTGTGCCTGGCTGGGTCGCACCACTGAGGCTTTGCAAGAGGCGGCTCGCGCTCGCGATGTACTGCTGAAGCATGGAGAAAAATACTGGGCCTGCGTCATCGATCATAATACGGCCGTGATCTACTCGCAAATCGGGCAATACCACAAAGCTTTAGAGCTTTATGAGAGAATACTGGCAATTTTCCCGATGGTGACTGGTGAAGATGAGAGCGTCATAAAGCGCGCTGTTGCCCTGGCGGATATGAATCGGGCGCGCAATCTGGGATGGCTTGGCGATTTTGAGCAAGCATATCGCCTGCTCCTGCAAGCACAGGATGCTTTTATTGCTAGCGGACAGACAGGACAGATTCTCAACACAGAATTTAGTATGGCAGAACTGGATTACGTACAGGGATATTACGGTTCGGCACTGCGGCGCTATTATCAAATTCATGATAGTATGGTCCAGCAGCATTTTGACGTCCCGGAGGCGCAGGCGTCGATCATGCTGCGCATGGCAAGTTGTCTGGTTAAACTGAACAGAGCAGAGGAGGCTTGCCGCCTTGCCGACGAAGCAGTAGCTATCTACCGACAGTTGGGTATTTCACTCTTATTAGCGGATGCGCTGCGCGAGTACGCTGCTATCCTTCTTGCCTCTCATAGGCGGCGAGAGGCATTTGCTGCCCTTGAGCGAGCCAGCGAGCTTTTTTCTCAGGCTGGCTTTGCGCACCATGCCTCTGCAGCTCAACTTCAGCAAACTGAGCTGCTCTCTCAGTCGGGAGACTGGAAGATGGCGTATGAGCAGGCCAGGAAGGTGAAAAAGTATTTTGAGGCGCAGGGTTTAGTTTCAAGGGCTGTTCGCGCAGGTCTGCTGATGGCCGAAGCGCTCATAGAGCAAACAGCAGACATCTCTCTAAGGGACGAAGAGCAAAGTAGAGCTGACCTGAATGAAGCAGCAGCATTATGTGCGTATGCTGCTTCCCTGGCACGCCAGCATAACTTGCTGGAGGAGTCGTACAAAAGCCAGTATCTGGCGGGACGGCTGGCAGTGATGCGGGGAGACCTGAGCAGGGCTATCGAATGCTATGAGACAGCCATAGACCAGATAGAATGCATCCTTGATGACCTGGTCTATGATCTTTCTCCTTCTTTTCTCCATACAACGTGGATGGTCTATGAGGATATGATTGCCCTTAGTCTCCGGCAAGGGCAGATCGAAACGGCTTTTTGCTATCTTGAACGCGCTCGTTCTATGGCTTTACGACAGTATCTCAACAGGTCAAAAGGGACAAGCAGGCAGAGGAAACAGCAGGAAAGTGCAGCAGTATTGCGCATACGGGGCGAGCTGGACCGCTGGCAGGAAAAATATCACCAGTACAGCGCGCAGCTTGCCACACTCGATCATGCCTCCTCTTCCTCGGTGAATCGTGCGGTGCTTCAGTCCGAATTGAAGCGCTGCGAAACCCACTTAAGCGAGTTGTTTGAACGCCTGCACCTCTATGAATCGGGTATGCGGAGTATGCCATACCTGAGCACTCCCTCACCTTCCATGAAGACAGAGCAACTGGATATAGCGCAGCTTCGCCAGCCTCTCGCGTCTGACCATCTCTTGCTCTCCTATTTCCTCTCAAAGGAAACGCTGGTCATTTTCGCAGTGAACGCAGATAAGGTGGTTGTACACGAACATCCCGAAGGGGTACGACAACTGGAACGTCTATTCCCCTTGCTGCACGCTCATCTCGAACCCGGCGGCTGGCCGGACGCGCAAAAACCACCCCAGGCTCCCATTCGTCATTTATTGCAGAAGCTCTATCAGTTGCTCATTGCGCCCGTATCGGCATTGCTGCCTTCTTCCGGCTCTTTGACCATCGTTCCCTACGGTCCATTACATAAACTGCCGTTCCATGCCCTCTACGATGGCTCGCGCTTCCTGATCGAGCATTACCAGATCAACTATCTGCCCGCGAGCAGCTTGCTTCTGCCCCTGGATGCTCAAAAGCGAAATTTACCTGCAAACACAAAGCCCCCATTGTTTATGGGCTATTCGGATGGAGGACACATGAAGAGCGTGCTGGATGAAGCGAGAACGCTGGCCTCGCTGCTGGAGGGACGTTGCTATCTTGAGGACGACGCAACGATTGCCCGCTTGATGAAGGAAGCCGGGGGTAGCCCACTCATTCACCTGGCAACACATGGAAAAAGTAGCCTCGAGTCCCCCCACTTTTCGTATATTCGCCTCGCAGATGGACAACTGAACGCTATTGATGCTTTTAATCTGGAACTGGAAGGCTGCGAACTGGTGACACTGAGCGGCTGCGAAACCGGTCTGGCGTTGAGCGGCGGCGGCGATGAACAACTGGGGTTGGGACGCGCTTTTCTTGCTGCGGGGGCCTCTTCGCTGCTGATGAGCCTGTGGCCGGTGGAGGATGACTCAACCAGTGAGTTGATGCAATGCTTCTATCAACATCTGCTGAAGGGCGATACGAAAGTGCAGGCCCTGCGTGCTGCTCAATGCAGTTTCCTGCAGTCTGCAAAGCCTGCCTATGCCCACCCCTATTTCTGGGCAGCATTTAGGCTGGTTGGCGAGACAGGTTCGCTCCGCTTCAACGAGGCAAATGCACATACTTCCACCTCTGAGACAGAGCTACTAAAAATGTGAGACTGCGACGTTTCATAGTCAGAACACTGTGGCGCTCAAATAGTGGGAGCGATATGTATGAGGCATGGAAGGAGAAATGTATGGCAGACAACACGATGGATATGCAATATGGTACGCTCTGGGTTGAATGGTGGGAGCAAAATCAGGTCGTTTTCACGTTCCATTCACCAGAGCCACTGGAGTCAGGGATCAATCGTATCATTGATTCGCTGAACCTTGACCAGCTCAATGGCTTTCTCCAGAAGCACAACTTTCGGCTGAAACCTTATACCGATCAGGACGTTCCCAGACCACGGCGCTCTGGAGATAGTGATGGCGATGGTGACGACAGGGACAGAAGGGAAGGTGGAGATCAGGTTCGCCCTGCCCCGGCAAGCGGTGCTGTGAGCCAACCAACGGATACTGGTTCTGAGCATAAGGGGCGAGGACTGAACACTTCGGTTGGCAAGTACTTTTTTCTGCCGCCTGAAGGTGAAGGCACAAGCGCGATCACGTTCTTTCACGTTGAGAAGATGAATCAGCCGATGGTCGCAGCTACTGAACCGCTTAATAGGATGATGTCTCCCGAAAACGATGCAACTCTTGATGTTGTCAAACTGGTCAACGCAAATAGGCAAGATATTCAGCAGATGAAGGTACCTCTGGTCTCAGCCATGCCTAACTGGCTCAATGGTGGCACTCCCTTTGGCTGTGGCACCCATGGTTGTCCGGTTTCGCCTCCTTTCCCTGTTCCCGATATGTGTACCGTTTCCCCCGGCTACTGGCCAATCACGTTGTATGGCAATATTCCTCAATCCGGCGAAACTGATTTGACCGTTTTTGTGCTGGATAGTTTACCTACTGCCCACCAGGTCCGCAGGGCAGCTCAAGAGGCTAACAGGAACGGGGCCAATCAGAACCTGCTGCTTCGAGATATGGCGGAAGGTATGGTCGAGCGTCGGCCATTTGACGCTGTCCCACCCGCGATTAATGTTGACTATCGCATCCTGAGCGATAGTCTGGATATACCGATCCCTACGCAACCGGCAACGGGCAAGGATATCTATGGCACTCTGGTCGGCTTTCCAATGGTGGATCACGGCCTGTTTGTGGCCGGTATCGTCCGCAGCATCGACAATGAGGTAAAGATCGAATGCGTGCGCGTGCTCAACGATTTCGGCGTTGGCAATACCGCCATGTTGACCTCGGCTTTGAACGATATCCATGATCGCTTCCTGCGGGGAGAACTCCAGCGGGCAGTGATTAACTTGAGCCTGGTGGCGACACCTGCCGATGAGGAACTGAGCATGCCACCCTATAACCTCACTCCGGCAGAGATACAGCATATTCGTGATGGATTGTACCGCTCGATAGCCAGCCTTGCCGCCAACTTCAACGTCGTGTTTGTGGCCTCCGTCGGCAACGATTCGGATCAGCGTCCTGGCTCTATGCCGTCGCCAACACGCTTCGATGCGCGCTATCCTGCCGCTTTCGCCTATGATACCGCCAGTGGACCCTCTATTCCGCAAATCATTCCGGTAGGGGCTGTAGACAGGCAGCGAGAAGTCTCTTACAGCAACTACCCCGGCCCGCAGGGAATTGCAACCTATGGGGGTGGCATTCCTCTGCCTGATCCCGCGACCCCTACACCCGGAGCTGTCACGCATGTTGTCCAGAGCAGCATCGATGCTCTGCGCGGTGTCTACACCTCACAGTATTATCCTGGCCTGTACCATGATGACCCCGTGCCGCCGTTAGTGAGACCATTACCGGCGCCGGAGGATTATCCCGAGTATCCCATTGCCGATCACCATGCCTGGGCCTACTGGTCAGGGACGTCGTTCGCGACACCAATTATCAGCGCCATCGCTGCTCGCTTTCTACAGAATGCTATAGCGGCTGCCGATGTACGCGCTCAGGTTCTCGCTGCCGCTGTCCAGCACACCACCTGGGACCGCTTGAAGCCCAGCGACAGCCCCACCGGCACGCAACAAGGTCCGCTCATCATGGCGACACAATGCCAGTCTGATGTTGAATGAGCGCAAATAAACTTCTGTGAGAAGACAGGAAGCGTTCCTGCTACTTTCATAGCATAGCAGGAACGCTTCCTGTCTTCTCATTGATATATAAGCAACCGGCCTGCCTTGACTTTCTCCGCAATTCATGGTATGCTTGCTCACGTAGCCTGTCTGCTTGCTTGCTACAATCCTCAGAACAACTCCTCATAGCGAAAGGAACTGCCTCGATGAGCGAACAGCAAGAACATGTTTCTCCTCCAACTTCCTCTACGGCCTCTGTCTCCTCTGTTTCCCCGGCTTCTTCGACCTCTGAAGCGCAATCTCCGGCAAAGACGTCTGGTGTGCCGGAGATGATGGTGGGACGCTGGATCTGGTTTGGCTTGCAGCGGTTTACTGAGGCCGAGTGGGATGCCATTTGCCAGCAGGCGGCGGCATGGCGGGTGCAGGGGCTGCACCCGAAGGTGGCCGATGGCATCTATCGCTGGTATGATGACGCGGGCCTGCTGATGTTGAAACAGGTGGCGCAGCGGCACGGCCTGCGCGTCGTCCCCTATCACTACTGCTATGGGCCGGAGTTTGGCGACGGGCAGATTACGGCTGAGGCGGAGATTTCGGCGTGGGCGGGCAAGGTGTTTGGCGCGGTGATCCCCGATATTGAAGATCAGTATATGGGGCAGTATGAGAGCGCCGAGACGTTTGGCAAAGAGGTGCGCGCCCGCTTCAATGGCCTCTGGATGCCAACCCTCTATCCTAATCCTGAAGATCATCCCGTTCCGCTGCTCTCGCTGAATCCCTATATGGATGCGTGGCTGCCGCAGGTCTACTTTGCCGAGTGGAACGGCATTGCCCAGTCCGCCATCGATTACGTTTACCCGCAGTGGCTCTCCTTCGACCAGCGCGCCAGGAACGCGGGGATGGGCAGCTTGAAACCGATTCTGCCGATCATCTCTCTGGAAAATGGTGTGGCAGTCGCGCAAATCAGTGATTTCATCGTCAAAATGCGCGGCTATGGCTACATCGGCTTCTGGTACTACCAGTTTTACGGCTCCTACGCCGCCGCGATTGAGCAAACTCCCATGCCCGCGCCCTCATCGCCGCCCGCGCCGCCCTCCAGGCCAACGCCCCCTCCACCATCGGCTCCACTCACTTTTAATGATGATGATCGGCAGGTCTGGACGCTGTGCGGAAAGATGGCGATCAATGAGCACGCCGCGATTGAGCAAAGCTGGCTGCGGGCACGGCATCAGAAAGGCTGGAACTTTGGCCCGCCGCTGGAGCAGGAACATGTCGTGCAGCGCGGCTCGAAGCACTATATCGAGCAGCAATTTTCCGCCGCCCGCGCCTCATGGGAAGTTGAGAGCGGCCTGCTGACGTGGTGGACTGCTCACGGACCGGTGCGCGTGTGATCGCGCTACCTTCTCCTGTCTCTCGCGGGCGTGAAGAGTTGCAGGATGGCGACAAGAATGACGGCTCCCAGGAAGGCGATGAGTACGCTACCCCAGAAGTGGAAGACACCGGCGAGGCCGAGCAGACCGGCAACATAGCCGCCGATGAGTGCTCCCAGCAGGCCAACAACGATATTGAGCAGACAGCCGTAGCTGCGACCGCGCACGAGAGCGCTGGCGAGGAAGCCTGCGATGAGGCCCGCGATTAGCCAGGAGAGCAGACCGCCCGGTGCCAGGATGACGGGAGTAACGATATGCATAGATCACAACTCCTTTTAAGCAGATGGAAGCAAGCGTGCATATCAAAATTTTATTCACCTTGTATACGTGCAGAGCGGGAAGAGGTTGTACAGATGAGGCAAACCATGCTTAAGAGATAGTTGCTGGCAAAACAAAAAGGAGGCTCGCGCTCAGGCGAGCCTCCTGCCTATGAGGACGTATGTTGCTACACACGCCGTGTGCTGCCGGCGATGGCACGCAGGATGGCAATCAGGATGATGGCTCCGACAATGGCTACCACAATACTACCCCAGAAGCCGAATGTCGCGCTGGGGAAGAGCAGGTCGGCGATCAGGCCACCGATGAACGCCCCTACGATACCAACGATGATGTCTCCGATGATGCCGTAGCCGCCACCACGCATAATCAAGCTGGCCAGGAAACCAGCGATCAATCCAACGACGATCCAGGCAATAATGCCGCCAGGCTGTAACGAAGCACCGAGAACCAAAGCTGCTAACATGTTTTCATCTCCTTTGTCCTAACAAGATTTCTACACTTCATGTCATGCAAATGTTGCGGCAGGATTTTTACCGACTACTTACGAAAGTATCAGAACCCGATTCAGAAGATGTACTGCCGGGCTACATTTGCTATTCATACATTACCCTGGAAGTGCTGCAAAATACAAGTGAACAATAACACTCTAAGATTATTCCAAACACTTCCTAATCTTTTTAATTTTTATAAATAATATAAATAAAGACGCACGTATTCATTTTGATACACCTGTTCTTTTGTCCATTGTCTTAGAGAGGACTGATATGCTACCGTATCCTTTACAAACACGTATCAGGAAGGTTAGGAGTAGATAGAATGTCTTCCACGTCCCGGTCTGAACATTCGGAGTCTGTTGAGCAAAAGGGGATGGCGCGGACAGGGCCATTTGCATTCGTGTCGGCCTTGCGGCGTTTGCCGTTCAATGTCTATCTGTTGCTCTTTTTTACGCTTGGCAAAGGCTTTCAGCTAACGATTGCGACCCTCAATGTCAACTATTATGCCTATAGCCTGGGGTATCACCCGGATTTTATTGGCTTGTTGAGCGCTATGCCCGCGCTAGGGTCATTGATAAGCAGCGTTCCCAGTGGCTTGCTGGCCGATCGCCTGGGCCGCAAGCCGGTGTTGATCGGAACGGCGATTCTGACACCGCTTTTCCTGGCGGGCATCGGTCTGGGCAGGGCTGCGCCGTGGCTGCTTTGCTGTGCCTTCATGCAGGGGGTAGTCTCTTCTGCCTACTGGGTGACGAATCTGCCCTTGCTGACGGAGAGTACAACAGAGAATCAGCGAGTTGGTATCTTTGCCTTGAACAGTTTTCTGCTGCTCGGCATTGGTGCGCTGGGCAATTTGCTGGGCGGGGCCATCCCCGAGTTTGTGGGAGCGCTGCTGCACGTTTCCGCCGCCAGCACCGTACCGCTGCGCTGGGGCGTCTTGAGCGCGGCCATGTGTACGCTTTTCTTTGGCCTGCCGCTCTGGTTCTTGAAAGATACGAGCCGCAAGCGCAAGAGGCAGACGGAAGCTGAAGAAGAGCAGCCACCGCTTGCGGAAGCGGATGTGATAGTGGAGTCGGCAGTGATGGCGCTGGCAGAACCGGAAAAACGCGAACGACTCCCTCTCGCGCTTTTCGCAAAGTTGTTAGTGCCCGATCTCCTGTTCACGATGGGCGAGGGCGCGGTCGTGGCGTTAATTCAACTTTACTTTGTGCTGCGTTTCCACCTCTTGCCCGGTCCGCTCGGTGTCATCTTCACCATTTCAGGGCTGGCAGGCGGCATCTTTTCGCTCACCGCTCCCCTGTTTGTGCATCGCTGGGGTAAGCTGCGCATCATTACGCTGGTGATGTACCTGAGCGCGCCTTTGATGGTCCTGGTTGGCTTCGCGCCCACCATCTGGCTGGCGATTGGCGGCGAGTATGCACGTTCCTTCATGCGCACCTTGATCGAGCCGATCTACGGCGCTTTCGCCATGGAGCAGGTTTCCGACCGTTACCGGGCGACGCTCAGTGGCTGCTACTCCGTCACGTGGAGCATTGGCTTCAGTATCGGCCCCAGCATCGCGGGCTGGTTGCAGTCGCATATTGGTCTCTCTGCCTCCTTCGTTTTCGGGGCCTCCTGTCTGACGGTCTGCTCAAGCATTCTCCTCTTCTTCTTTGGCAGGAAACGCAGGTTTACCACCCGTAGGTCTCGATTTATCGCCCTGTCAAGCCACAGGAGCCGATAAACCGGTAGTGTGCGCGATAAATCGGAGCCTATGGAATATGACTTGAAACATAGGCTATATGGCCCGAAATAGTTACAAAAGCGGTTGTTTATGGTATGCTATCACGTGCAAAGAATAAGCATGTATCGATCTGGTATAGTCCAGCGTCTTTTTAAGTAACTGTACATGCTTTTTTGTGAGCTATTCCACAGCTTTTCCGTAAAATGGAGCGTATTATCTTTTTTAAAGATGGCTTTGTTGACTTTCTAGAGGAGCGTTGTATGCGTTCGAGTGTCGCCGAGTCCGGCCCTCTATCAGAGGTGAAGGGGCCAGTTTTTTCGGCCAGCGCCCACGCTGGTCTGCGCGCACAGTCTGCTAGAGGTCTTTCTTCGACGCCTCAGAAACAAACACAGAAATCCTTTCTCCTGCTGCTGCCTGTCGAGGGCTGGTTGCCTTTGCTGCTGCTCGCCGTTGCCATGTGGAGCGTTGTCTCCTCCATCATTCAGGCGCAGTGGATTGGGGGCCACACCTTCATTCTCTTCTGGAGTGCGGCGGCAGGATTGCTGGCCGGTTTTGTGGTGGCAAAGATACATCGCCTGCCACAGGCAATTCTCCATCTTGCTGCCTGTCTGGTTGGTTACTGGCTCTCTGTATGGCTGACCAGCGCCATCGCCTTTCATGCCTCCTGGCTGCTGTTGTTGGGCGGTCTGCGTACTGCCATCGCTGGCGGCCTTGGCTCAATGGGTTCGCCGGAAAGTGGTATGGTTTTCCTGTTTTATCTCTCGTTCCTCTCATTCTTCCTGAGCTATTTTGGGACCTGGCTCGTCTACCGTGCGCATTTGCCCTGGCTGGTTGCCCTGGTCTATTGCTCTATTCTGCTCGTCAATCTCAACTTTGCCAGACACGATCTCATCGGCTTGATGGTAGTGGCTGTTGGGGCCTTGATCTTGCTTATTGCTCGTGTCCAGCTTGCGCACCAGTTGACGCAGTGGAAGCACGAGGGTCTGCATACCGATCAAGCGTGGCTGCAAGGAATAACGGTGCGCTATATGCAGGTGGCATGCGTTCTGGCGCTCTTTACTCTGCTTTTCGCCTGGCTGCTGCCGGGCCTGGGTCAACCATCGCAGGGTGTCACGTTCTGGAATCAACTGGATAATGCCTGGACCAATATTACCTCCGGCCATTTTTCCTTACAGGACCCCGGCGCGATTGTCCAGCCTTATCAGCCCGCGACAAACTTCTTCGGCGACCAGCTCAGTATCAGCGGCAGCGTTGATCTGCCAACCGGAGAAGTGCTTACCTATACCAGCACCGCCGGGGCGCAATACCTGGAAGGCTTTACCTTTAACCACTTCGATGGCCATACCTGGACGTCTACCGCCAGCGCCAGTCAGGGTTACCCTGCCAATGCTCCCCTTTCCAACGATATTGTTGGCAATACCTATAGAAGCATAACTACCAACGTGAATATTCTCCTGCCTCCTTCGGGTACGAAACCCTATCTCTTTGGTCCCCCGGAGCCAACCCTGTTTGATGTAGGTTCCGTGGTCTATAGTGATATTATGCCGACTGCATGGGCGCAGCAAGGTCCGTTGAGGAAGGGCGAGAGTTACCAGGTCGAATCCTTCGTCTCCTCAGCTTCACCGGATACCCTGGCTACAGTTCCTCTGCCGCTGAGCGATCCCGGTTTCTGGCAGTCAGACCCGAACTATGCAACACTCTACGTGGACTATCTGCAGAAGCCCAATCTCCCGGTCAATGTCTTGCGCACGGCGCAGCAGTGGACGCAGGGAGCGCAGAATACCTATCAGGCATTGTTGGAACTGCAGGCGCACTTGAGCAACCAGAACCAGTTCACGTATTCAGTGGAGAATCCCCCGGTGCCTGCCAATATCGACGCCGTCTCGTGGCTTCTGCAAACTCATCGCGGCTACTGCACCTACTACGCGACGGCGATGGTCATGATGGCGCGCCTGCTGGGCATCCCGGCGCGTATCGTCAATGGTTTCAGTCATGGCACCTATAATGCTCAGCAGAAACGCTGGATAGTTGGCGGACAGGATGCGCATAGCTGGGTGCAGGCCTACTTCCCCGGCTATGGCTGGATCAACTTTGACCCCACACCTGGCTACTCGAATAACAATATTACCGCTCCCGTTCCCACAGTGACGGCGACGCCCACGCAGCCGGTTACTCACCCCACGCCAACTCCGATAACGACAAAACGCGGCAGCAAGCCGCCTCAGAGCGTGACGGACCCTCAACACCAGAATCAGGGGACGACCCCCAGCAGCCCGCTCTTGAACGAAACCTTCCTGGTCTGGTTCTCGCTGGCATCGCTTTTCATCTCACTGCTCGTTTTCTGCGCGGCCCTGCTCACCTACTGGTGGCGCAACCTCTACGCCAATAGTACTGTCGTCGCAGGCATGTTCTGGCGTGTCTGCCGCGTGGCGAGCTGGCTTGGCTTCTCTCCGCGCTCCTCACAGACCCCCTACGAATATAGCTCGATGCTGGGCCAATACTTCCCGCAGGAGGCCGCGCCCCTGTGGCAGCTTACCAATCTCTTCGTGCGCGACCGCTGGGCACCCCCTCAGCATGTCCCGCACGTCGCCGAAGACGAAGCACACCATCTCTGGACCAACACGCGCCGTTTCCTTCTCCACGCCTTCTTCAACCGCAAAAAACGAGCAAACTGACCACCCCAGGCCGACCCCTTTGCGGTTGGCCTGTTCGCCGCCTTCGTTCTGATATAGAGTATTTATATCGTTAAATATATCAATACTCGTTACATCGGCTTTTGTTATCCGTCTCTATGTATGGAAGCAAGTAGCTTATTCGATATATATGGTGGGGAGGATAGTTGAGATGGGAAAAGACCTGCCGTTAGCTGAGTGCGCCTTCGGATGGGGCCGCGTGTTCCGGCTCTATGCAGATTATCTGGACGTTAATGGGGTGCCTTATGCTCTCAGCGCACTCACTCGCATTCGCCCCACTTTTCGCACGACGATGGGCATTCCTTCGGCCCGTCTTGAGTTGTGGTTTGGGAGGAAGAAGGTGGTTTTGCGCGGCATTGCCTCGTTCGATGATGCGCGCGCTGTGCTGGAATACCTCTCTGCATGGTGTCGGCAAGAAATTTCTCTGGCTTCCCTGGAGCAGCCAACCTTGCCCGGCAAAGCAGTGCGGCGGCGCGCCGGAAAGCTGTCGGGAGGGTCGCTGCCTTCTATTCCTGTGCCCGTGCGCTTGCTCCCCGGCGAGAAAGCATATTACAGCAGCAAGGCGGCACTCTGTGGAGAGCCTATCGGTGAGGAAAGCCGCGTCACCTATCCTGCCAGAGATCAGGGCACACTCATTTTGACGAACCGGCGCATGATCTATATCGGGCGCAAGAGCCAGGTTGTTGTCGATTACGCGCACCTCTTACGCTTCTCGCGTCTGCACGGCGCAATTGCTGTGCAGACGGATTATCGCAGTCGGCGCGAGATTTTCGAGATACGCAAGCCTGAGGAATGCGCGCACTACCTGGAAACGATTCTGGCACGCTGGGAGCAGGAGAGCAGACCATCGGCATTGGAGCGTGTCACCGGCGATGAAGGACTCTCTCCAGAGCAAGGCACTACCGGCCATCTGAAAGAAAGGTCGGCGGAGGAGGACGAGATCGAAACTGACGGTTTAAACAGGCGCAACTGGCGTATGGAGCGCATGCGTATGCGCCTGAGAGATACAGAGGATTTTCAGGAGAGATGGCAGGAGCAGCGCGCTGAGACAAGGTGTCTGGAAGCGGTGGAGGGTGGTGGGTGTGTGAAAGGCGTGGAGAGCGTAGAGGATATGTCTGAGATGAAGCCGGAGAGCGTGGTGGATGCACTGTCACAGGAAGTGGGAGGAAGTGAATGATCGATACATTGATGGCGCTCTGGAATAGAGGATACGGTGGCCGCAGCATTGGCGTATTCTTCGCTTTTATTCTCATTTGCATCAGCATATCCCTACTTCTGATTACATCTGGCGTCTCTTTGTTGTTCGACCTTGCCCATGGAGGGCCGCCGCAGAACCGGAGAACGTTTGTCAATAGCGCTTCTCTGACGGCTTCCGCCCGCCCTCCTGCTACCGGTCCAACCGTGGCACCGGCAGCGACAACAACCCCATGTTTGCTGACCCCGCTGCCCGACAAGACCGCGACAGCCGGAGCGCGGAATAAGGGAGGAAACACCTTTCCCCGTCGGTCAACAGGAACTCCTGGTCAGGGAGGGCCGCGTGTAACTCCAACCGTGAAAGCCACCTCTACGCCGCGCCCGCAGCCGAGGCCGACACCAACGCTCGCGCCGACAGTAATGCCAACGACAATACCAACGGCGACACTGACACCCATACCAACGGCGACACCGACACCCATACCAACAACGACACCTTCGCCGACGCCAACAGTGACGGTGACACCGACGTCAACAACGACACCTGTCGAAAATCCGACCCCAGTGGATACTCCAACACCGACACTCACGCCGACCGGAACGACTGGGGTACCGGTGGCAACAGATACTCCTGTGTCCGCACCAACGTTGATGCCGATTGTGACGCCTGGAGATGGCAGCTCACAGGCGAGAATAGGGACGAGCGGGCATGGAGTGCATCAGCTCTTGCCAGGTTCTACCAACGCGGGGAGCTGGGGTAAGGCAGCGCGCGGGAGTCCTGATTGTCTGAGTGACAGTGTTGCCTTTATGGGAACCGGGCCTGTACTGCGTGCGTTAGAGCAGGGCATCTGGCTTATTCTCCTCGGCTCGTGTCTCTCTACGTTGCTCTTCTGCGGCGCGTTGGCCTTGCTCAGACGCAAGCGATAAGGGGAATCGAACATGTGGCGCGCGGCGATATCCTGAAAGGGCTGAGAGCAAATAGCGCAAAGAGGCTACACCAGTTCCTCTAACAGGGAGAGCAGGATGTCGCGGTGGGCGAGCAGGGGTTGGCGCAGGCGTTCGGCAACGACGACGCGGATACGGCGCTGGTGGAGTTCGTAGCGGGCAAGGTCATCGGGCTGGAGGCCAGTGGCCTGTACCCAGGTCATCAGAGAATCCATGCCAACGGGAGGATGCTCGAAGCTGACCCAGACGTCCATCTCCCACTTTTCCGGACGTGGAATGTCGAAGAGCACTTCGTAATCGGCGATCTGTATTTCCATAGCCCTGCTCAGTTCGGCGGCCAGCATCTGCTCGACGCGCCTGCGGCGCTGCGCATCCCAGAAGAGCGCTTCCAGCCGTTTGAAGAGACGCCCGGCGAGATGACTGACCTCAATTACGCCTTTATAGGGGCGGCGCAGTTCCAGGTCGTTTGCCAGCGCCCGCGCGCTGCCCGGCATGCGCTCGTTTGCCAGCAGCGCGAGCAGGGAGGCGTCATCCAACCCCATCAGTTGCTTGGCCTGCAAGGCCCCGGCGTCGAGGGCGTCATGAACGGCGCGCAGCAGCATCATCTGCATGGCCCGGCTGGTGTGATGCCAGTAGATATTATCAAACATCTCCTGTCGCGCGTGGATCAGCGAGTAGAGGGGGCTGATGCCCTTGTGCGTCACGACGATGCGGCGCTGCCCGTTGACGTTCTGGTGGATGCGCAGCGCTCCTTGTAGCCGTGCCACGTCAACGCCGCCATAGGGCACGTTACAGGCGCGGGCGTCACGCGGCAGATAGTCTAGCTTATCCACGTCGAGCGCGCCGCTGAGCAGGTAGTTCAGCAGTTCGTCATCGGGGTGGAGGACCTTGTTTTTGGGAGGATCGATGAAATCGGCCACACGCTCTGGCGAGAGGTGATAATCGTTTTCCAGAATGGTGGCGATCTCACTGTTCTCAATGATCGAGCGCCCCACCTTCTCGTGCGGGATAATGGGATAGTCAAGCTCCTCAATGGTGTGCGAGAAGGGGTAGTGTCCGATATCGTGCAGCAGGGCCGCGACCACCAGCGTCTGTACACTGCTGGTGGAGATGCCCGTTAAGCCGCCCTCGTCACCGCGCAGCCAAAGCGCCCGCAGCGCCCGCACCGCGAGGTGGTAGACGCCGAGGCTGTGCTCGTAGCGCGTGTGCGTCGCGCCAGGCCAGATGCGGTAGACGAAGCCAAGCTGCTTGACCTTCTGCAAGCGCAGGAAGGGGGCGGAGCCGATCAACTTCACCTCGCGCGGGCCAAGTGGGATCAGATCGTACAGGCTGTCGCGCACCGTCGTCACGGGCTGTTCATCAGGTAACAAGGGAAAGCCACTGGCAGAGTCCTGCCAGTGACGTTGAAGCGGCGGCTGCACTACATCCCCCGCCCTTGCCTCCTTCTGACGACCCGCTGCCTGTCGCCTCGTGCGAGGGGGTGCAGGTTGCTCTTCTTGTATGCTCATAACCCGTTTCTATTCTCGTATGCTTGCGACCCGATTGTAGCAGAAAGACAGGACATTTGTCCATCCATTAAAAAAACTCTCTCGTGTCATTCTGAGCGCGGCGAAGAATCTCGGCACTCCCTTTTGCTCAATGGTAAGCCTCAGATTCTTCGCCGCGCTCAGAATGGCGTGTTGGGCAGTTTTTTCGCAGCATGTGCTGTTATATAACCCGATAAACTTTCACCCCGAAAGGCGCTAATTTGATAGTCCATTCAGCATGTTCTCCTGTTATTACGTCGACCAACTCTTTTCCGCTCCTGAGATGAGGAGTTACTGAAAGGGGTTGGTCGGACTCGCTGATGAACCAGGCGAAGCGCGTGCCGTCGTCGGCGACGAGCGAGTCGGCGAGCACGAGCGGGTTATCGACGCTGACCGGCAATTCGACCTTTGCCAGCTTCGTCAGCGCCCGGTAGAGCTGGTAGGTGTGGTCGGGGTTGGCGTTGGGACGCGAGGCGGCAAAGTATTCAAGCGGGTAGGTGCAGAGGACGATGCGGCCATTGCCGATGGCTCGTTCCAGCAGAGCGGGGTGGCTGTGGGCGTCGGTGGCGATGACGCGGGCCTCCGTTGGGATGCAGGGGAGAAAAACGCGCCCACTCTCATTACCCGCCGCGACAAAGGAAAGATGCTCTCCGGCGGCGATAGTGCCGAAATCGCTGCTAAAGGCAAAGGTGACGATATCGTCCTCAACGGGGTTAACAAGGCCGTACCTGAGCTGGTGTTCGATTCCGAAGAACGTATCGAAGAACGGGTGCCAGGAACCGCGATGCACGGGGACCGAACCGGGGAAGTAGGAGACGTAGACAGTCGCTCCCTCTATCGCCCGCGCCTCAAGCTCTTCCCACGTCGGACTGGTCAGTTGCTTTGTTGATGGCACCAGGATCAATTTCGCCCGTGGGACGCCGTCCAGTTCACGCACATAAGCTGCCCCCGTATCTGCCTCGCGCGTCACAACATAGGATTGCAGGAGAATATCACGCATCGTCTGCCGTTCAACCTGTGAGGTAAAGGGGTAATCGGTATCAAAATACGAGGAGATAATGACCGCGATATCCGTGGGCGAGCGATGGCAGTGGGTAATATCGATCTCATCCAGCACCTGCCGGAACTGCTGCAGTTCGAGCAGGGGAGCCTTTGGCGTGCCGTTGGTGGTTGTGATGCCAAAATGGAGTTCAAAAGGGTGATGGCGATAGGGGTCCTGGTGGGTCAGGTCAAAATCGGTGTTGTTCCAGGCAATCCAGCCAACCGAGCCAGCCAGCAGGGAGGTATGCAGCACCTGCCGGTAGTAGTCGCCCGCGTGCTTCTCCGAGGTGAAATCGGTGGTGACGCCAAATTCCTCCAGCACGACGGGTTTGCCCACGTGGCAAAGTTCGCAGTTGAAAGCCGCGGTAAGATGCTGGCGCGTGAGATCGTTGCTCAGGGGATAGACGTGCGGGCCGAGGAAGTCGACGGTGCGGGCAATCTCGCGCAGGCGGAAGCCGTTGTCACGTCCCGTCACCTCGATGCCCCATGCTCCGTCGCCCGTCGAGACCGGCTGTGTTGCCCCGGCGGCGCGCACCGCCTGCGTGAGCAACTGCGCCCAGCTTCGCCCCATCTCCGGCGTCGTCTGCCCACCATAGATCGGCACCTCGTTGGAGAGCAGCCAGCCCGCGACGGCAGGATGATCTTTGAAGCGACTGACCAGTTCTCTAATAAAAAACGCCTGCTGCGCGAGCATCCAGCCATCGGAGTAAAGATTGCGTTCGCCCCGCCATGCTACATCCCAGTTCTCCCCTGACATATGCCCGACGATAAACGTGGGAATGGTGGCGATGCCCACTTCCTGACAGGTATCCAGAAATTGTCCGTAACGGGCAACGTAGGTTTCATCGATGGTATCGGGCGCAGGCATGAAGTCCGGCCAGTAGAAAAACGAGCGTGTGATGTTCAAGCCATGCTCGCGCAGCACGCGCAATTCCTCCCGCCAGACATTGATATCAGGGGTACGCCACATCAGCGGCCCGCCCACCCGCGACCAGAAATTCGCGCCCAGCCAGGTTCGCGGTTCTGTATCAGAAGGAAGTTGCAAAAAGGGTCTTTCGATCACCAATATCTCCAATCTACTGCTCTAATGCCTTTGCTCTTGATTATTTCGCGTTTAATGATAGACTCCTCCGGGAGAAGCGGCGCGCGCCAGGCTCTTTATCACCCTCCCATCTGGGATTGAAAATGTATCATCTCTTGCATAGAGATGGTAGCGCCGCAGACCACTTCGTCCGATGCGCCATAATAGAGGGTAATCTGATCTCCATCGACGACCATGCCGTTTGTAAAGACCACGTTGCCGAAGAAGCCAGCCTTCTCGTAGTCCATAATTGGCTCCATAATCGGTTCCCGCGATCTGGCAAGCACTTTTGCCGGATTGTCGGCATCGAGCAGCAGTGCTCCCAGGCAGTAGCGATGCTGCTCGTCCGCTCCATGATAGATTTCCAGCCAGCCAGCCGCTGTGCGCACGGGAGAGGCTCCGGCGCCGACGCGAGCCGAATCCCACATGCCGGGGCGAGTGACCGCCAGGCAGGTATGCTCGCCCCAGTGCAGCAGGTCTGGCGAGCGGCTGAGCCAGATATAGCTGCCACCAATGCCGAAGCCACTGGGGCGGTGGAGAATGTAATAGTAGTCGCCGATCTTCTCAGGGAACAGGGCGTTGTCCTTGTTCGTTGGCGGGATAATCATACCGTGATGCGTGAAATGCTGCCAGTCGGTAGTACTGCTCATGGATACGCCGATGCCATAGGGCGAGACTGCCGTATAGGTGAGATAAAACGTTCCTTCGATCTCGGTTACGCGGCAGTCCTCGATGCCGAAAGACTCAAGCGGACCCTGGCCCAGCATGGTGGGCGACTCATCGACGCGGAAGTTAACGCCATCTTCGCTCCATGCCAGCCTGAGGTGCGAAAGGGTTGTCAGGTAGGTCTGCCCCTTGTACTTGAAGGCACGCGGGTCGCCCTCATCGATAAGGTCGGGATCGTCACGGCGAAACTCAAGAATGCGTATGCCGCCCGCTGCCTCCGGGTCGAGAATGGGCGTACTCACTATGCCCTCTTTCTGCTGTGGGCGTTCGGCCACGCGCAGCAGCAGCGCGGTCTTTCCCTGATAGCGGAATGCTCCTGGATTGAGCAGGCATTCCACCTGCAAGCCCTCCAGGCTCGGTTTCACATCCTGTGGGCGCAGAATCGGGTTGCTTGCGAAGCGTTTTGCGATGTCTGCCATACGATAACTCACATTCCTTTTCTTTAATCCCAGCCGTAATGGCGTCCCCAGGCTTCGACGATACGGCGGATAATCAAGATTGAGATCAGTGTAACAGCCGCATTCAGCAGGGCAACGGTCGCGCCATAACCGGCGCGGAACTGCTCGAATGCCTGGTAGTAGATTTCCAGTTGCCATGTTAGCGTCGCGTTCTGTGGCCCACCATTGGTCAGCACAAATGGCTCGGTGAAGATGGAGAAGGTCAATCCCACGGCCAGGATCAGCACAGTGTAAATGGCGGGGTAGAGCATGGGCAGCGTCACCCGCCAGAACTGTGTCCAGGCCCCGGCTCCATCGATTGCCGCCGCCTCATACAGTTCGCCTGGAATACCCTGCAGTCCTGCCATGAAGATCAGAGAGTAGTAACCCGCGAACTTCCAGACGATCATCAACGTAATCACCAGGATGGCCAGGACAGGGTTGCCCAGCCAGTCCGGTGAGGTGCCAAACACGGTGCGCAGCAAGCCATTGAACGGGCTGTTATAGGACAGTATACCACGCACAACCAGCGAGATTACGACGCCTGATGCCAGGTAAGGCAGGAAGAAGCCCACGGCAAAAAGCGCCTTGAAACGCGGGATGTTGTGAACGATCAACGCCAGCGCGATGGAGGCTGCCATTACCACCGGCACAAAGAGAATCAAGAATTTGTAGGTCACCAGAAAGGCTTGCAGGATGCGCGCACTGGTGAATGCTTCCTTAAAATTCGCCAGCCCAACAAAAGTGGGTGTGGGCGCGATCAGATCCCAACGCTGGAAGACCAGGTAGATGCTCCATAGTAGTGGGATCAGGAAAAAGATGAGCATGAAGATCAGGTAGGGACTGGTCAGTAGCCAGCCCTGTGTTTCTCTCTTGCGCCGCTCCCCTGCACTCGCCCGCTTCCCGTTTGCCCGTGCTGCCATCATAATAGTGCCTCCTTTCCTCTCCTGCCTCTCGTTAGCGCAGGACAATCTGAACGCCCTTGATGAAGTTGCGGCTGAAAATGATAAAGAGGATGAGTATTGGGAACGTCAGCAGCACGCCCGCCGCGTAGAGCGGACCGGGGTAGGAGCCGTATGGTCCGAACAGCGTGGTCAGCAGGACGTTCAGCGTTTCCGTGTAGGGATTCTTCACGACGATCAAGTCCCACAGCAACTCGGTCCAGCGATCCATAAAGACGAAGAGAAAGATCACAGTGGTGATGGAACGCGACATGGGTATCATGATGCGGAAGATGATGCCGAGTTCGCTCGCGCCATCGATGCGGGCCGCTTCAATGATCTCGTGAGGGACTGAGCGGAAGAAGCTGGTGTACATAAAGATGGCCCACAGGCTGACCAGTCGTGGGAGAATCATCGCCCAATAAGTGTTATACAGCCCGGCGTAGCGGATAATCAGGAATGTCGGGACGAGCAGGATGATAGCCGGGTAGAACATCTGAAAGAGGATGAAGTTGTTGATCAACGACTGGCCGCGAAACTTCAGCACCGAGAGGGCATAGCCAACAATCGCTCCTACCGCGACAATGCTGATGCTGTCTGCAGAACTGACAAGCACACTGTTAAAAAATGCCTGTACCCACGGCTCAGGCAGGCCAAATCCGCCACCTGTCCATATCCACTCGTAGGAGCGCAAGCTCAATGAGCCGGGGAGGAACTGTTTATCCACCTGGTCCCAGGGCGCGAACGATTGTACCAGCAGGTAGAAGTAGGGCAGGACCATGATTACCAGAATAGGTACGGCCAGGATGTAGATGCCGACGCCCTTGCCCCGGCTTCTGCGGATGCGAGCAGCCGTCGGGCGAACTGCGGCCTGCGCAGCGACCGGCAGGACCGTTTTGCTGCTGCTTTCGATTTGAGCCATAGCCAACCCCCTGTATTGGAAAAGGAACAGGGTGATGCCCTGCGAAAAGGGATCACCCTGCCGCTATCGCTACTAACTGCCGCTGTTCACAAGGGACTGTGCGGTCGCTACCCAGGCGTTCCAGGCCTGCTGTGCTGTCTTCTGTCCCTTAGCGACTGGAATGACGGCATCATCGCCCAGTGTTGTTTGCAGGTTCACGTAGTTCTGATTTTTCATCGGTGGCACTGCTTCGGGAATTTCCTTTGCATAGGGTGCCAGCTCTGGATTCTGGTTGAAGAACGACGTGAAAAGGGAATTGGTGCCCAGGTCATCGCGGGCCGGGGGCAGATCTGTCTTTTGCAGCCACTGCAAATCATGCTGCGAGTCGGAGAGCACCCAGTCGATGAATTGCCACGCGGCCAATTGCTGGGCCTGGGAGGCCTGTTTGTAGATCACCACGCCCTTGGCATCGGCGAATGTCTTGACCTGCTGGCCCGTGGGATAACCGTCTGGAATGGGCGGCGGCGTTAGTGCGTAGGTGTCGTTATACTTCAGATTCGGGTATTTCTGTGCCCACGTCGGGAATGTCCAGGGGCCGATGATTTCCATTACCGAGAGACCGGTCTCGAATGGATCGGTAACGTTCTGTGTCAGCAGCAGATTTTTTTGCTGCAAGTTGCTAATGAACGAGAGCACACCCACGGCTGCAGTATTATCCGCGGTAAGCTGGTTGCTGCTGGCAAAGGAGTGGCCGTTGCTGGCCGCGTCGTAGAGCGTGAAGAAGTCAAACCAGCGGTTGTACCAGAGATCGGTCACAAGGTCGCTGTCCGCCCAGACAAACTTGTTAGGAAATTTCTGTTTGAGCTTTTCGCCCATAGCGATAACCTGGCTATAGGTTTGAGGCGGCGTGTTATAGCCAAGCTGCTTGAGGATGTCCATGCGCCAGCCGACCAGCATCGCGTTGGTATACAGCGGCAAGACATAGGTGTGACCATCGCTGAACTTCCAGTTGCTGATGACCTGAGTCATGTTGCGCGCCTGAATGACGTTGTTCCAGCCGGGCATCTGATCAAGCGGGACAATCGCCTGATCACTGACCAGTGTGGAGGCGAAGCCGGAAAAGATGTTTTCCGAAGCTGTGGGGGCAGTTCCGCCCGCGATGGCGCTCTGGATGGCGGATTCCGAAGATGGCGTTGAGGGCATGGCCGTCACCGTAATCTGCACGTTGTGGTGGCTTGCCATGTATTCCTGCGCCATTGCACTCCAGAAGGCTTCCTGTGGAGGATTGGGAGCAGCCCAGAACGTAATTGAAACGCTGCCTGGAGAGCCACTGCCATTTCCCCCACCTCCACACGCGGCCAGGACGAGGCTCAGCAAAAAGATGAGCGCGCAGGACCAGATAAGTTTACTCGACTTCATTGTTCCTTCTCCTGATAAAGTAGTTGTCTAGCACGTTCTAAACAGGTACTTCCTACAAGGACGCAAGAACATCGTTGTCTCAACTAAGAAGCAAAGCTACGAGGACGTTATCGGTTTGTCACGGTGTGAGGATAGGGGGCCAACCGAGTCGCGTTTGATCAGTTCAACTCCCAGCGTGATCGTCTTAGCGACCGCGCCGGGATTTTTGAACCGTTCGATCAATGTGTTCACGGCAGTAGCGCCCATAGCCTCCTTATTGACCCGTACTGTGGTCAGGGCAGGCGTAAGATATTCGGCCATGTCATCATCAAAGCCAACTACTGAGACATCCTGCGGGACTCTGAAGCCCTCCTCACGCAGGGCCTTTAAGACGCCAATAGCGGTAGGATCGTTCGCGCAGAAGATTGCACTGCACGGCATTCCCCTGGCAATGAGTCGTTTGCAAGTTTCGTAGCCACCCTCCGGAGAGAGCACACAGACCTCGATCAGCGATTCGTCAACGGACAGCCCGGCGTTGAGCAGAGCTTCGCGGTATCCCCTGATGCGCCACTCGATGGTGTATAAAATGTTGGTGGGGTGCGGACCTGCGCTCAGAGGGCCGCAGATGGCGGCAATACGGCGATGACCCTGACTTATCAGGTACTCGATGGCTTCCATCGTGCCTTCGAAATTGGCGGAAAGCACGGCGTCCAGGGCGGGCCTGCGCATATAGTTATCTACCAGCACGAGGGGAATATTGAGCGACCGTATGGCATCAATGGTCGCCGCATCGGCCGGGCCAACGAGGAGGACGCCACCCAGGCGCATTTCATGCAATCTCCCTGGCAGGCTTTGTGGTGTCTCTCGTGTGCTATTGATTGCCTGGTACGTCACTTTGATGTTTGACTTCTGCGCCTCTGCTTCAGCGCCATGCAGGATATTGGCCCAGAAAGGCGCAATGGTCCCATCTTCCGTCGAGTCCCGTAAATAGAGGAGAAAGCCGATCTCTTTGAGTGCCTTGCCCTTCTTTTGAACGGTGCTACTTCTTCCCGCCGGGCCGCTATAGCCTAGCTCGGCTGCCGCTTTTAAAACGCGCTCTCGTATGTCTCCGTTGACATTGCTATGATGATTGAAGACACGCGAGACGGTTCCTATGGAAACCTCCGCAAGTTGAGCGACATCTTTGATGGTAACGATATTTGCCATCTTCTCGTTGCTCCACGGCATGCATACTTCACTCGTCTACCGACCACTTATATGAAATATGTAACATAATTTCAGTGAAATGTCAAGATTTTTCAGGGATATTTCATCATTAGCGAGATATAGGCCGATAATGAGAGACCTGCCATCGGGGCATTATGCGTGTTCAATATTCGTGTCTTCTGCCTTCTGATAAAGGTTCAGATTGATAATGAGGAAGATAAAGACGGCTGATGGGAAGAAAGGACAGCGAGTGAGATACTATCTGCATGGGAGAATGCCTCGAATCAAATAAAAATGATCTGATGAAATTCATGAAATAACTTTGCTGAAAAAATTTATCTCCACTTTTCCATCTCATTCTGATAATCCGCTTCGTAATATCTCCTGGTAGATTTTTATCAGGCGGGTGGCGTACTCGCTCCAGCCTGTGCTGGCGTCGAGTGCGGCGGCATCCTGCGGCTGGAGCGAGTAGTGGCGCGTGGGGGCTTTGCGGAGGGCCTGCGCGAGCGACTCGCGGCTGGTGGGGGTGTAGAAGAGACAGGCAGCGGGAGGCAGCATGCCCTGGAAGCGCGGCAGGTCGGGGGCGATGATAATGCGTTCGTAAGAGAGGGCGAGCATGGCTGTATCCAGACTGCCAGCCTGAGCGATGGCGCAATGTGGCAGCACGACGGCGTCTGCTGCTCCCAGGTAGAGCGGCATCTCTGCTCTTCCCGGTGTTCTGAGCGAGAGAGTAATGGCCGGGTTCTGCGCGGCCAGCCCCAGAAGGCGCGCGCCGAGCTGGCTATCCTCTATCGCGCCTGCCAGCAGCAACTGGAGCCCTCTGTTTTTGGTCCGCTCAGATGGGGAGATGCTGACTGTGAGTGAGGAGAATGCTTCGATCAAGAGCAGCAGTTCGCGTGCGGTGTGCTGGTGAGTCAGGCACAGGTAGACGAAAGCGGCGTTGCGCGGCAGGCCAAGCTGTCGCTGTGCTTCAGCGCGTGGCAGCGGAGGCGCGTAGTAGCCGCGAAAGCCGGGCTGGGGCAGGCAGCGCACGCGGCGGCGCAGCTTCTTGTTGGGATAGAGCTGCTCCGGCAGGCGCGTCGAAGCCAGCACCCGGTCGCTGCTGTACAGCAGGCGACGTTCCAGCGTGCGGCGCGCAAGGTGACGCGGACCGCGCTCGCTCTGCCACCAGCCACCAGCATCTGTAGTGACGAGACGAATGCCCCAGCGTCTCGCCAGCCAGAGCCGGAACCAGAAACGCTGGCGCTGTCGGTAGCTCAGATTGAACAGGCCGGGCCGGTAGACGTGAATGATACCGATGGCACAGCCATCGTTGGCACGGTGCCGCCAGAGCCAGGAGATTGGGATGTCAGGGGTCGAGATGGTGCAGTTTACCCCTTGCGAGCGCAGCGCCTGGGCCAGCAGCTCAATGGTCGGTTCCTCCGGTGTGCCTGTCGGATTGGGGCCGACCAGCAGCACGGCCAACCGCGTGATTTCCAGCGGCGCGTGTTCCAGCAGGCGCAGATATTGTCGTAGACGGCCCTGATGTCGCGCCTGCTCCATCGCCGCTTGCAGTCGTTCGGTGGATGGGCGGCCTGCCAGCCGCAGCAGGGGACGGTAGAACAGTGCCAGTATCGCAACCTCAAAGGCCTCGCGGCCAGGCGCCCGTAGGAGTGCCATTGTGGATTGTATCCCGTTCGTGCTGCCGGTAATGTTGTCAGTATATTGGGTGTACTGCATAGTAATCTCGGAACGCCCCCACCAGTAAGCGCGCCCGGTGAAAAAGGCGCGTTTGAGCCGCGCCGCCGGAACGCGGTGGGCGACGACTGCCTCCGGTTCGTACCAGAGCTGGCTGCCCGTCTCATGCAGGCGGCGGCAGAGATCGTAGACTTCCAGATGTGCTGGCAACTGCCGTCGTTTGCTCAAGAACGGCGCAAATGGCGCGAACGGTGCAAACAGGCCTGCACGGCGCAACGCCTCGATCTTCACGGAAAAGCAGCAACTGCTGAAGCTGGTAAATCCCGGTACGTAGGCCGCCGATCGTGGCAGGCCGGGCGAGAGTGAAGCTTCTTTTTTCTGATTGGGACGCACCACGCGAGCCCCGGATGCTGCGTTCTCGCTCAGCATGCTGTACCCTGAGATAGCTTCCATTAATGGCTGGGTGAGTACCTCGTCGGAAGCAATCTCCTGTTCCCCGGTATGTGCCTGGAGTGGTTGATTCAGCCTCACACGTTTATTGGAGGGGGCGAAGTAGCCGAGCAGGCTGAGGGCTTCATCGGGCAGCCAGTGCGGACGAGGTGCTTCCCAGCGCAGCTCAACGCGCCCACCGATGGCATCGGCCCCGGTCTCGTCGTATGCTTGTAGCAGGCGTTCGAGGAAATGGGGGTCCACCAGCGTGTCGTCGTCGAGGAAGACGACTATTTCGCCTGTTGCCGCCAGCAAGCCGGTCGCGCGGGCATAGGCCAGCCCGTTCTGCGGTTCCGCGAGACACTGCACCTGCCACCTGTCCTCCGCCTGCCTTCCCGGTTGCGAGCCTGCGTTCACGTAGGAGCGCACGGCATTCAGTGTGTCATCGCTGGAGCCATTATCCACGACGATCACTTCGAACAGGTTGTGGGGCAATGTCTGGCGGCGCAGGCTCGCCAGCGTGGAAAGGACCAGACTGCGCCTGTTGTACGTACAGAGAATCACGCTCAGACGCGGCGGAGCCTTTCTTACAGCCTGTTCTTCCTGCCTCTTTTCCCTCCTGGCCTTCTTTTTTGCCCGCATTATTCATCTCCCTCTTCCGAAAACTTTCTCTATACCCTCTAACAGTGGAGTCGATGCAGGTTCAGAGAGCGGATCCGTTGCATAGTCCCATTGTTGATCCCGGAAGAAGTGGTGCGCGGTTTCTGCGAAGATATCATCAGGAGGAAGCATCGAAACGTCCGGCGTGAGCGCCGCGAGCCAGTAAAGAGAGTATAAAACTATTTCCACATCTGCGTCCACGTCCACCTCCACCTCATTTTCCCTTGTTTCTGCTCCAGTGTCTCATAGGTAAGTTGTATTAGAAGTAGGAAGCAGGTTGTAGATGAGTAGATATGTAGTATTCTTGAGTTAAGCATTGATCTTATTAAATATACACCAATTCTTCACCTCGCGAGCATCTCTCTTAACCAGATCACAACCGCATCATGAGCAAATTGCGACAATGCCTCTTTATTATGAATGGTGAATGTTGTACCCATGGTGGGAACAGTGCAGGCGGCGTTGTTACAAGCATTGCAGCAATCGTATTGTAACAGGGTCGTATAGTGGTGGATGTTGTGAGGGGAGGAAATATGGAGACAAAGCAGAGGGCTGCCGGACAGGAGCAGCACGAGCAATTCGCTCTCTTATGTATCGCGCTGAGCGAGAGGTCGGCGGGAAGTGTGAGGCGTGTCGCCCGGCGCGTCTGTCGCAATGTGCGGCAGAGCGATTGCGTGCTCTACGCCGGAAGTGTATGCGCGGTCGTTTTTGCGGGGGCGTCCCTGTGTGGTGCGCAGGCTGCAGCGCGTCGCCTGCGCGACCTGCTGGTGGATGTTGAATACGAGCTACAGGTGTTGAGTGGAGCATCCGCGATGACGATGCTCCAGCGCCTGCGCGCGCACCAGGCTGTGGTGGTGCAGCGTGAGGAGGATGGGGACTTCTCCATGTTTCTGCATGAAAGACGCGCGAGGGAGTTGGAGCAGGGTCTACAGGAGGAGGACGGGCGTGAAGGGGGTGAGAATGCAGAGAGAGAAACGTTACCGCGGCTTTCCGTTCTCTCACAGTATCCTGCGCCGCGCGTCCTGCACCTGTTTCCCTATGAGCTGGCGCGGCGCTATCGCTGCGTGCCGGTGGGAGCCGAACGCTCTATTCTGACCTTAGCGACCTGCCAGCACCTTGAGGCTGATGTGATCGCCTACTTTCAGGAAGTTACCCGGCGCAACATCTTCCTGGTGCGCTGTGAGGAGCACATGGTTGAAGACGTTCTGCTGTACTGGCAGCGTATTCTGCCCATCCATCCCTATGCTGCCAGCATGTGAGTCATGGAACACCGCAATGTCCATCGCGTCTCATTCTGAACGGCAGCGAAGAATCTCGGCAACCCCTTTTGCTCAATGGTGAGTCTCAGATTCTTCGCTGCCGCTTAGAATGACATGGATGAGAGTGAAGGAGAGAAGAGTGTTATGACACGTGTGGTAATGCTTGGTATTGACGGGCTGGATGCCGACCTTTTGCGCGTCTATGGCCCGTCGCTGCCTCATCTGCGCCGCTTGATGCTGGAATCGCCGTTTCTGGAACTCACATCCAGCTTTCCGCCGGAGGCCGCGCCCGCCTGGACGAGCATTTATAGCGGTCTTAATCCTGCCCGTCATGGACTGGTGGGCAGCGCGCAGGTGCGAGCAGATGGGCTGTGGGAACAGGCGGTTGCCCCTGAACGTCTGATTCCACGCGGTCAGACCTTCTGGGACAGAGCGAGTGAGGTGGGGAAGCGTGTCTGTATTCTCAATCTTTGCTATGCTTATCCCGCGTGGCCTGTCAATGGGGTGATGCTCTCGCTGCCACCCGTGGGGAGCGTGGGACGCGAGCAGAGCGTCGTTCCGGCAGAGACGCCGCTTTCGGCTGCTTTTCCCCCCGCGCTAGATTCTGCTGTCGCCCTGCGCAAGCACGAACTGGCCCTGTTCTGCCAGTCCCTTACCGAGCGGTGCGAGCAGCAGGCGCTGCTCGGCCTCGAACTTTTCACCCGCGAACCCTGGGATCTCTTTTTCCTGCAACTGGACGCGCTCTCCGCCGTGCAGCGTCTTCTCTGGCGCTATAGCGACCCCGGCGACCCGGCCTATCCCGGTCCTGGCGAATTTGCCGATACTATACTTGATTTCTACCGGCTTTTTGACCAGATCATCGGGCGTTTTCGTTCCTCTATAGAGCAGGACTGCGTGCTGGTAGTGGTGAGTGGCTACGGGCAGGGGCGCGGCTGTGTCTCCAGCTTGCATCTCAACGAATGGTTGCGCTTTCAGGGCCTGTTGACTCCACAAACTGCCGCGTCGCGCCTCTTTGATGGCCGCTTTTTGCGCGAGCGTGTTCAGAGCGGGACGTGGGCTCTCCTGACACACCTGCATATGCAGGAAATGATATCGCGCCGGGCCTACTATCAGCCGCGCCAGCAGATTAATGATGCTATTGACCGGCAGGAGACGCTGGCGTATGTGGTTGAGTTCGCCGGGAGAAGCCCCTTCGGTGGCATTGTGATCAACCGGGCGAAAGCTGAGCGCGAGGGTGATGGCTACGAGCGGCTGCGGGCTGAATTGTTGCTGAAGCTGGCACGGCTGCGCGTGCTGGGACAACCCGTTGTGCACTGGGCGCGAGCGCGTGAGGAGTATTACCGGGGAGAGAGCATCGAATCCTACCCTGATATTCTCTTTGAGCTGCGCAGCGCCTATCATGTTAGCGGGGATCTCTATACGCCGCTGGTGACCCCCAATATGGTGCATCCTGTTGTTTCCGGCAACAATCGCATGTATGGCGTGTTGCTGCTGGGAAATCTGCCTGCTGGCTGTGACATCGTCGATAGTAGCGCCGGACCAGATGTTATGGACGTAGCGCCAACCGTGCTCCACTTGCTGGATGTGACGAGCGCGGGCAGCGATGGGCAGGCACTCGTCTTTCCTGCTGCCGCCAGTCCTGTACAGCCGTTGCTCTCTCTCCCTCAGCGTCTCTGAGCGCGCTATTCTGAACGTCCGAGGGCGCACCGCTTGCGTTTTTTGCGCCTGCACAATACAATCAGCCACAAATCAATCCCTCTTGCCTCTACGCGTCGTACCTGCTCGCCAGGGGCCACTGGCAAACGGGCTGAGCTATGTTATATATTCTCTTATGAGCTAGAACGGGCTAGCTTATACGTTTTGACGCTATTTCGTCTGCTCTCCAGCCTGGTCTCCAGGTTGAGGCCGGATAGAGATATCCTGGGAGGGTCCTACACTGATGAGTAAAATTTGTCTGGATCGCGTGGCGATCATTACCGGTGCAGGGAGAGGGTTAGGGCGCGCTCACGCGCTGGAGCTGGCGCGTCAGGGGGCGAAAATCGTTGTCAATGACCTCGGTGGTTCTTCCGCAGGCGTTGGGGCCGACAAAACGCCCGCGGAGGAGGTGGTACAGGAGATCCTGGCGATGGGGGGCGAGGCCGTCGTCAACACCGATGATGTCTCGGACTGGGATGGGGCACAGCGATTGGTGAATGCTGCGCTCGACACGTTTGGTCGCCTGGATGTCGTGGTGAATAACGCCGGTATTCTGCGCGACCATATGCTGGTTTCGATGACGCCGGAGGACTGGGATGCGGTCATCCGGGTACACCTGCGCGGCACGTTTGCCACCTCGCATTTTGCGGCCAATCACTGGCGCCAGCGTTTTAAGGAGGAAGGGCAGCCGGTGCAGGGGCGCTTGATTAACACCACGTCGGCCTCTGGCATCTATGGTAATGTCGGCCAGACCAACTATGGTGCCGCCAAGGCTGGTATCGCTGCCTTTACTGTCATCGCCGCGCTGGAGCTGGGGCGCTATGGCGTCACCGTTAACGCGCTTGCGCCCTCTGCCCTCACGCGCCTGACGGAGGGTCTCATGCCTGCCCAGGCCAATATCGACTTGCGGCCAGAACATGTTTCGCCGCTGGTTGCCTGGTTAGCGAGTACCGAATCGCAGGAGATCACCGGGCGCGTCTTCGATATCGGTGGGGGTAAGGTCGGGGTAGCAGAGGGCTGGCATCTCGGGCCTGTAAGGTTCAAAAAAGGACTGTGGACGGTCGAAGAGATGCGCACGCTTGTGCCTGAACTGGTCGCGCAAGCTGCTCCGAACGCCAACATGATGGGCCAGATTCCCGGGCGGGAGAGCTGATGCGTATCTCTCAACCTGAGCGTGATTGGCAAGGAATGCTTTCTGAGGAGGCTTCATCGGTCGTGCTCTGCTCCATCTGTGTTGTGGAGGGAACCCGGATCGCACAGCGGCGGGCAAGATGCGGCGCCGCATCTTGCCGGATGAGGATGTGTAGAGCGCTAACAAGCCCACAGCGTTGAACTGAGAAAGGAACGTGTATGAAAGTGGCTATTGGATTCGGTGCTCCTTACGCTGCCGATGTCAATGAGATTCAATTAGAGCGCCAGATCACCTACGTAGTGGAAGCTGAGCGTCTCGGCGTCGATAGCGCCTGGACTGCTGAGGCCTGGGGTTACGATGCTGTCACTCCGCTGGCCTACGCCGCCGCGAAAACCAGTCGTATACGCCTGGGGACTGGCATTATGCAGATCGGTTCCCGCACGCCTGCCATGATTGCCATGACCGCGCTGACGATGGCGGCACTCTCTCAGGATCGTTTTATCCTGGGTCTGGGGGTGAGCGGGCCGCAGGTGATGGAGGGATGGCACGGCGTGCGTTTTGCGCGCCCATTGCAGCGCACGCGCGAAGTGATCGAAATTGTGCGCAAGGTCTTTCTCGGTGAGCGTTTGAGCTACAACGGCGAGATCTATCAGTTGCCCCTGCCAGGAGGTGAGGGTAAGGCCCTGAAGCCTGATGCCCAGCCGAGGCCCCATTTGCCCATCTATCTGGCAACGCTGGGGCCGAAAAATCTGGAACTGACGGGTGAGCTTGCCGATGGATGGCTTGGTACCTCGTTCATGCCAGAATACGCACAGCTCTTCTTTGCTCCGATTGAGGAAGGAGCGAGAAAGGCAGGTCGATCCCTTGCCGACCTGGAACTCCAGGTTCATGCTGGCACTGTCGCTTTCACCGATGACCTGGAACCCCTGCTTGCTTCTCTCAAAATTCCACTGGCATTCTCGCTGGGCGCGATGGGATCGCGCAAGCACAATTTCTACAATGCGGTCTTCCAGCGTGCGGGTTACGCGGACCTTGCTCTGCGCGTGCAGGACCTCTGGCTGCGAGGGCAGCGCAAAGAGGCCATCGCGCTGATCCCCGATGATCTGGTACACAAAACCAATCTCATCGGGACAAAGGAGATGGTTCGCGAACGGCTCCGTCTCTACCAGCGAGCAGGCGTAACGGCCCTGAACGTTGGTGCGATGGGACAAACCCTTGATGAGCGCCTCAACACGCTGGGGCAACTTATCGACCTGCTCAATGAAGTCAAGGCCGAAGTCTAGCAGTGAACAAAGGAGTAGACGATGAACACCAGGCATCTTGTTGATCCAGAACTCGTAGCGATGCTCGACACGTTTCCCACGCTGACGCTCACCACAGAGGCATTGCCGTTGATACGCGCCTCATTTGCGGAGATGATGACTAACATGTCCGTGAACCTGCCCGCGTTCCCTGACATTTCTGTAAGCGAGCGCTACGTCCCTGGCGCGGAGGGCGCGCCCGATGTACGGGTGCTGGTCTATTTGCCGACCAACGTTGCAAAGCCTCTTCCGGCCTTGCTCTGGATTCACGGTGGCGGCTATGTCATTGGCTCTGCCGAAGGGGAGGATCTCGGTGTCAAGGGCATCGTGTCAGCCGTTGGGTGTGCCGCTGTCTCGGTGGACTATCGGTTGGCTCCTGAGACACCTCATCCGGGGCCGGTCGAAGACTGTTACGCGGCCTTGCAGTGGCTCTATACGCATGCTGAGGAACTGGGCGTGGACGCCGCCCGTATTGCCATCGGTGGCGCAAGCGCGGGCGGCGGATTGACAGCCGCATTGGCGCTGCTTACCCGCGATCGGGGCGAAGTGCCGCTGATCTTTCAACTCCTCATCTTCCCCATGCTCGATGATCGTACGGTGACAGTGACAGAGCCTCATCCCTATACGGGAGAATTCATCTGGACGCCTGAGGCGAATCGCTTTGGCTGGAGCGCGCTGCTGGGTCAGGAGCCTGGAGGACCGGACGTCTCACCCTATGCCGCCGCTGCCCGCGCCGAGCACCTTGAGGGCCTGCCACCCACCTTCATCAGCGTGGGCGCGCTTGACCTTTTCCTGGAGGAAGACCTGGAATATGCCCGCCGCCTGATGCGGGCAGGCGTGCCCACCGAACTGCATGTCTATCCAGGCGCGTTTCACGGATTCAATATGGTGGCAGACGCAAAGGTCTCGCAAATGGCTGTGCGCGATCAGATGGACGCACTGAGGCGCGCCTTTTCCAACAGCCGCTAGCCAGTTCGTTCAAGCGAGCGGTGAGCAGCAGTTCGGATTGGAGACAGGAAAACAGGCGGGGACCGTGTTTCTGGAAGGCGACGACTTACAGGAGCAGTGAGCCGACTGTAACCAGGGCTACAACCAGAACGACAAGGATATCAATCCACTGGATTGCTTTCTCGTGCAGGAGAGTCTGGCGCTTTTCGGACTGGTAGCCACGTGCTTCGAGCGCGGTTGCCAGTTCGGAGGCGCGGCGCAGGGTGGATTGGATGAACGGCACGAAGAGCATGGTAACGCTTTGCAGGCGCTCGCGCAGTGTTCCCTGCGTGAGGTCGGCCCCGCGCGCAATCTGGGCCTTGATGAGCTGTTCGGCCTCTTCGATGAGGGTTGGCACGAAGCGCAGGGCGATCAGTGTCATGAGGGCGAAGTCATCGACCGGCAATTTCAGCCAGCGCAGGGGCGTCATGAGCAGAGTCATGCCCTCGATCAGGGCGATGGGGGAAGTGGTCATGGTGAGCAGCAAGGAGAAGGTGTAGAGGGTGAGAAAGGCCACGAAGAAGGCCATGGTGTACCAGACGCCGTCGTAGGTCAGCACAATTGGTCCCAGCGGCAGCAGGGAGTAGCCGTGCGCGTGGCGCGTGAGCCAGAGGAAGATAAGCGCGACGATGGTCAGTAGCAGTACCAGTGTGCGCGTAAAGCGGAACCATATACGCTTGCGCATGGCTCGCAGGGTTGAACTGGGCAACAGCGAAGCCAGCAGGTAGGCCAGCGGCACGATGCTCAAGCTGAGCATCGTGAGCCGAAGCGTGCCATAGGCGACGGGCCAGGGACCGTAGGTAGCGAGAATCTTTGTTCCGACGTTGGTGAAGAAAATAGCGGGCAGGATACCAATCAGGGTGAGCAGGAGCAGCAGCCAGAGGCGCTGCCACAGCACACGCGGAGGGATGCCCGACAGAACGATGGCAAGCAGGAGCAGGGCGACCACGGCGATGTACGGCGCGAAATGCCACTCATTGCCGTTGGCTATCGCCACGACAACCGCCAGCCACATCATCACCAGCAGCTTTGTACGCGCCTGCAATCTATGTAAAGGACTGTTGCCGGGATAGTAAACACCGAGCGAAATTCTGCTGAACATACTTTTACATGATCCTGTCCTTGACCTTCAACAGGTCGAATGCCTCATCCAGCGTCAGCGTCTCCGGGGGAATTGCCATGCCCTGCTGCCGCAGGAGGGCGAGCAGTTCGCTCAAAGGCGGCGCGGCCAGACCCCACTTGTGCAGTTGGTCCCCATTGGCGAAGACATGACGGGGTATCCCCTGCATCACCAGATTGCCCTGGTGCAGCACACAGAGCCAGTCGGCAAGGGCGGTCACCTCGGCCATGTCGTGCGAGACCAGCACAATCGTCACGCCCTCCTCTTGCTTGATGCGCTGCAGGTAGTAATAAAATTCCTCGCGGGCATCAGCATCCAACCCGCTGGTCGGTTCATCGAGAATGAGCGCCGAGGGAGACATGGCCAGCACTCCGGCCAGCGCCACGCGCCGCATCTGACCGCCGCTCAGAGCAAAAGGCGAGCGCGAGGCGAAGGTGGAGTGGGGTAGGCCGACCGTGTCGAGGGCATGAAAGACGCGCCTGCGCACCTCGCGCCGCTCTAAGTTCATGCGGCGCGGCCCGAAGGCTACATCGGCAAAGACCGTGCGCTCAAATAATTGTGCCTCTGGAAACTGGAACAACATGCCGACACGCTGGCGCAGCGCCTTCATATCCACGCCCTTCGCGCTGAGGTCAATGCCGTTGACGATCACACGCCCGCTCGTTGGCAGCAGCAGCCCGTTAAAGTGCTGCACCAGCGTCGATTTACCGGAGCCGGTGATGCCGATGATGGCCGCGCAACTGCCCTGCTCGATCTCCAGGGTAATATTGCGCAGCGCCACCTTCTGCTGCGGCCCCGGATTGTAGATATGTGTCAGGTGTTCTGTAATGATGATTGGTTCTGTCAACGCGCAATCTCCCGTGCGATAGCTTCCACCGTCAGCGCCTCCCGCGAGATGGGCAGGCCGGTTGCGCGCAGTCGTGAAGCCAGCTCGATTGGTTCAGGAATAGCGAGTTTTAAGCGGCGCAGCCGCTCAAGGTCGCTGAAGATACTCGATGGTGGCCCTTCCATCACGATCTGCCCTTGCTCCAGGATGACGATGCGCTGTGCCAGCACGGCCTCTTCCAGAAAGTGCGTGACCTGAATGACGGTCAGGCCCAGTGCGCGATTAAGGTCATGCAGCAGCGCCACGATCTCGCCGCGTGAGAGCGGGTCGAGCTGGGCGGTGGCCTCGTCGGCGAGAATGCATTGCGGGCGCAGGGCCAGCACTCCGGCGATGGCCAACCGCTGCTTCTGGCCGCCCGAAAGCTGCTGCGGCGCTCGCTTGCGCAGGCTGCTGATGCCCACCGCCTCCATTGCCTCCTCCACGCGCTCGCGAATCAACGGGACAGGCAGGCCGCGCATGGTCAAGGCCCAGGCCACATCGTCCTCCACAACGGTGGCGATGATCTGGTTGTCAGGATTCTGGAAGATCATGCCCACGCGGTCGCGAATAGCGCGCTGCATCGTCTCGTCGCTGGTATCCATGCCTGCGACCAGCACGCGCCCGCTGTCAGGAGTGAGCAGCGCGTTGCAATGGCGCGCCAGCGTCGATTTGCCGCTGCCATTATGCCCCAACACCGCGACATACTCACCCGACTGCACGCTCAGGCAGATGTCGCGCAGCGCCTGCACCTGCTGTTGCCTGTGTGGCTCGCCCTTGCTCTGCTGTGTATATACATAGCTCACATGCTGTATATCAATAAAAGGAGATGCGCCTGTAGTATCCATGCCCGCGTTCATATCCTCCCAATATAGATGCGAATCTGTATCAAAATATTGCGTGTGACCTGGTACCTGCCGAGCGGGCTGTTGCCCACCAGCCAGACCAGCTTGTTCGCCAGCCAGCGCAACAGCTTTTGCAGCCGTCCGCCGGGAAATGGGCGCACTTCGTAGCCCAGGAAGCGCACGAGCAGGTTGGTCGCGTAATAGATAGCGATGACGACCGGGCAGAGGCTGAACCAGAATATGACGTAAAAAGCCGCCAGCCAGTAGGTGAAGGCCAGGTTCGCTACCGTTTCTACTGTCGGCAAAACCGTTTTTTTCCAGTAGCCGCTCAGTCCAACACTGGCGCTAAGGTGGCCTGTTATAGCAACGCCGTGTGTGTAAAGTTGATGGAGGGAGAGAATCAGGTCGCTAAACGGAACACGCAGGATGAAGTCAGTGCCGAAGACGATGATAAAAAACGCGGCGGCTCCGCAGGTGATGCCCACAAAGAGCAATGGGAGGTGGTGCCAGAAATGCTTCATCGTGAAACCCAGGAACAGACCGCCCATACCTTCCAGCAGCATGATGGGTAAAAAATTGATGCCGCTGACGACCCCGACCAGGAAGAGGGCTGTGCAGAAGCCCATAATACCCGCGTAGAGGCCGCGCCGCAGCACCAGAATGGCGAACACGACGAAGATGAGGAAGCGAAAAATCTCTCCTCCTATCGGCAGATACAGGGTGAGCAACTGAAAAATGACCGCGATATCGGCCAGCAACGCCCCTTCCGCGATCTCAATAGCACTCAGTCTACGAAACATCCAGTACCCTTTTTAACAAGTCGTATTGCCCAATTTTGACAAAGTTTATCATAAGGATTATATGCCTGCACGCACTCAGGTGCAATTGGTAATACACCTGTGCTCTTCCGTATTCATCGCTGCGCTCGTTGGAGCACGGCCTGCCGCCCGTGTTTGCGTTCGAGATCGAGGAAGTAGCGCAGGCCCTCGCCATAGATGTCGTCGCGCCTGGTCAAACGTTCAGCTTCCGCGTGCTCGCCCAGCGCCTGTAAGGTGCTGTAGGCAGCCCATTCCGCGAAGCCCTCGACGATGCGCTCCGGCTGACTGTGCGGGGCATGGGTGGCTTGCCAGGCGTGAGCCAGTTCGTGCGCCGCGACGCTCTGGAACTGCCTCTGTGGCAGGTAGTGTTCAATGTAGATGTTTTGCCGGTCGTTGGCACGGTGGAAGAAGCCTTGCAGGTGCACCGGTTCCGTGCCCGGTGGGATGTTGCTGGTTGTTTCGGCTGCCGTCTGGCGGTGCAGCGCCTCAAGTCGCCCGCGCCCTACCAGAGTGAGTGGGGGCAAGGCAGCTATGTCGAGGGAGAGTTCGCGCTTCAGCAGAGCCTGCACCTGCCGGTAGAGCGGTGTCGCCTGCTGTTCTGTCGTTATGGCCGTGCGCAGGCAATTGCTGCAGCGTCTCGTCTCTCCCTCGCTGTCCCGGAAAATTTTGCCCTGCTCGTTGATCGGTGCGTTACAAACGCCGCAGCGCGGGCGTATCGTCATGCACGTCTCGCAATAGCGATTGGGAGACCCCTCAATCACACTATAGCCACCCAGAATCGGGATGTGGCAGCAGTCGCAGGCGGGCAGCGTTTTCAAGCAGTCATCGCAGACTTCCACGCCGCGCACCGGCATGAGTTGGCGCGAAGGAAGGCCGCACCTGCCGCAGTGCCTGGTTGAACGCTCGCACGTAGCGCACACCTTCAATTTCCCATTGTACACCTTGTAGCTACCCGTAATTGGCTCATGGCAGATATCGCAAACCGGCGCTGTTTGCAGGCAAGCGGGACAGAGTTGCCCGCTGCGGGTGATTGTAAGCTGGTGGGAAGGCAGCTTGCAGCGAGAGCAGTGCGGCGTGGTGTGCGAGCACTGCTCGCACACGATCAGCCCGTTGCTGTACTGGAGGTAGCGCCCAGAGATCGGCCTGTTGCACAACTGGCAGGAAGGCGCGTTTAGTTGAAACATGCTTTTTTAATAACCTGTTAACAATAATAGATGAAGATGTTGACAACGTATATACGCATGAGCGACTGGCAGGGTTGGGGATGCAGATTAAGAGAGCAGCTTTTCCGGCGGCTCAACCGGGTGATCTGGCAGGTTTTTGTCTATTGCCTGCGCCACCTTTTCTTTGTCTTCCGCGAACTCCTCCGGGTGGGCGGCGCGCCACTCTGACCAGATGGCGATGAGCAGAGCCTGGATGACGCCCGCCACCGGCGAGGCAAAGAGCGCGCCAACAATGCCGAACAGCTCGGCTCCGGCAATCAAGGCGATCAGAGAAACGGCGGGGTGAAGGCCGATGGCCTGGCCTACGATGCGCGGCCCAATCACGTCTCCCTCAAGAATGTGGATTACGATGAAGGAAGCAAGGACGAGCAAGGCGATGAGCCAGCCCTGGCTGAGCGCGACCAGCACGCAGATGGCGCCGGAAGTCAGCGTGCCCAGGACGGGGATAAACTCCAGCACAAAGGCCAGCACGCCGAGCAGCACGGCATAGGGAACATGGAAGATCGTCATGTCGATGCCAACCAGCACCCCGATCAACGCGGAGAGCGTCAACTGGCCGCGAATGTAGCCACCAACAACGCGCTGGAGGGTGTTCAGGAAAAAGCGCATACGGCCTTCCTGTGAAGCTGGCAGGTTGTTCCGCAGCCAGCTGGTGACGCGTGACCCGTCTACCAGCAGGTAGATGCTGAGCACCGCGACTACGAAGGTGTCCAGGATAAAGTTAAAGATGCCGGTGAGCAAGGGGACTACGCTGGTGGTCAGCCCCTCCGCCTGGGCGATGATCTGGTTGCCGGCCGCTGTAATTTGTGCCTGTGTGATGCCGAAGCGCTCCAGGGTCTTGACCAGTGGCGAAACCTGCTCATGCGGCGCGGGCGTCAACAATGCTCTCACATTCACGATCAGCGCACTCACCTGGCTGACCGTCGTGTTGACAAGAAAGTAGATAACCACAACCAGCGCTGTGAGCACGACGATATAGACGATGAGAATCGCAAAGAAGCGCGGCATCCATCGCCCCAGCAGCTTCACCGCCGGGTAGAGCGCGTAGGCCAGCAGGGACGCGATAATGAAGATCAGCACGGTATTGAACACGTGGCCGAGCATCCACAGGATAACCGCGATCAGGACGATCCAGGCGAGAATGGCGATGGGGATATCACGCCGCCGCGCCCACGTTGATTCTGTCGCTGTATCTGTATCGACCCGTAATTTGCTAAACGGTCGTGGTTTTAAACTCATCTCTTTTTGCTTCCTGCTCTACTTCTCACCAGTTATGTAACCATTAAACGAACAATTGCCCTGTCATTATAGCGTATAACGTATGATACGGACAAATCGGTTCATGAGTTTGAGCGGAATCGCTCATACGTCGCAGAATATGGGGCCTGCCCCCGACTGCCATTGCACCTTTCCACGCTCAAGCCAGAAAAGGCGATTGTGGCGGTAGAGAAGAGGCGCGGGGAACTGGCGTGGACAGGCTGGAGGTGTATCGATGCCCTTGAAAGCAGGCAGCAAAAAGAGAGGTCAAATTGACCTCTCCGCTGGCTGGGGTGCAGGGATTCGAACCCCAATTGGCCGATCCAGAGTCGGCAGTCCTACCATTGAACGACACCCCATCGTCTGCTCTGATCTGTCGGAAATTTCTCTCCGCGCAATGTATATTACCGTACCTGTGGCAAGATGTCAAGCGGTTTTTGGGCTTTTTGGTTTCCTCTTCTTAATACGTGAGGCTCGTTCAGCGAGCGGGGCGCAGCCCCGCGAGCAGTTCTACGGGTCAACCAAAAAGCCCTGGGGCTTTTTACAAATTTGCTTGCAGGCGTAAAGCTCTTATTTCCGGCGGCGTACACGACGAGTCGAGGGGATGGGAGTGGTTTTGAATATGTGATACAGGCGCAGGAGCATGGGGTAGCAAAAGGCGATGATCGCCAGCCCTTCGAGTAAGAGGAGGAGATAGCCGGTTGTGCCTGTGGGAGCAAAGGCGCTCTGGAAGCTGATGGTAGAGGTGAAAAAAAGGACAGGCAGCATAGCGGCGAGGATGCCGAGGAAGGCGATGAAGAGATAAGGGCTGCGGATACGCATGACGATGAGGAAGGTGACGCCCAGGGTTATGGTAGCTATCCACATGCCGAGGAGGAAGGAGGCGTGGGCAAAGTTCAGGAAAAGCTCGTTGCGCATGAAGAGTGCAACAACAATGGCGATAATAACGATGGCTGGCGGCGGCGCGGCCATAAGCAGCCAGACAAACTTGCTCAAGCCCTGTGTAGCAATCGTGGAAGTAATGTACTCCCGGTATTTATGCAGGAAACGAACAACAACCCAGAGCAGGCTGAAGATCAGCAGGCCATCGACAAGAAAAACGGCTGTCAGCATATTTCGACTCTCTAGTAACTCTATATCCTTTTGCAGAAGCCTCTCCCGCATATCATTCTGAGTGACAGCGAAGAATCTCGGCGACCAACCGATCAAGGAGGCTGCGAGAGATTCTTCGCTGTCGCTCAGAATCACATGGTTGGATTCGTTTTTCATGGCAAGATACTTCTCTCAGAATTACGCATCGGACCCGCGTTTTGTTGCCGGGAGAAGTATCTTGCCATATGGGCAGTTTACTCCGCCAGCGCTTCCGCTGCCTGTTCTCCGCTGTCAATGATCGTTCTTCGTTTGAAGCCGAACCAGTAGATGGCTCCGATGAGGAAGAAGACGAGGAGCGAGAACTCGAAGATGGGGAAGCCGCCCAGGATGGGAATGTTGGCCCAGGCTGGGAAGGCCGCGCCCAGCACCGGGTTGGTGTAAACGTTGCGCAGGCCACCAAACCACAGGAAGTTGATAATCATCAAACCGCCGTAGATCAGGGCCAGGACGTTGACGACGATGCCCCAGTTGCCGAGGCTGAAGGGCGCTTTGATACGCGGCCAGCCCTTGAGCCGGGCGTTCAGCGAGGCGATGTTGTTCAGGAAGTACGACAGGTAGATCATGCCTGTCGCGCCGGTGACGATAACGCCGATAGCGGTGCTGACCAGGAAGGGCAGCGCGGAGAGGATGGCAACGGCAATACCGGCCCACATCGGGGTGCGGAAGGTGCTGTTCACACTGCCCCAGACTCTGCCGAAGGGCAGGCGACCATCGCGGCCCATCGAGAACATCAGACGAATGGTAGCCGACTGGATAGCCAGGGTGCAGACACAAACGGCCACGAGCACCACGAAGAGGTAGACATTGCCCCAGAACGGTCCCAGCGCATCCTGGATGATGGTCGGCAGAGCCTGCAAGGGATTGGCGCCGTTTGCTCCCTGCGCGATACCTTCAATAGCTGCCGGGTTCTTAATGGAGAGCAGGGTGCCACCCAGGAAGAGAAAACCGGCCAGGAAGGAGAGACCGAGCGCCCAGAGCACGCCGCGTGGCGCATTGCGCTGCGGATCTCGTGTCTCCTCGCCCAGCGTCCCGGCAGTGTCGAAGCCGTAGATGACGAAGAGGGACATGAACATCGCGGCCAGGAAGGCGCCGAAGTAACTGGTGCCAAAGCCGGGCGTCCAGGGCTGCGCCGCCGTCTGCAGCGAGTTGACCGGCCCCTGGGCGAGGAAGCCGAACGACTGGTTGTGATGGAAGATCAACAGGATCAGTGCGAAACCGATCATACCGATGATCTCCGCCGCGACTCCTATGTTGTTGATGATCGAGAGCAGGCGCACGCCCGCCACGTTGATAATCGTGCCGATGACAATGGAGAGCAGGGCGATGAAGACCGCGCTGGGCATGCCCAGGATCGTCGCCGGAATGCCAGGGAAGATGGCGAGCAAGGGAATGGGGATGGTGTAGGCAACGGCAGTGATGGTCAGGATACCGGCAAAGAAATAAAACCAACCGGTAAACCAGCCGAGCGAATGGCCGGAAAGGCGCTTGCTCCACTGGTAGATGGAGCCTGCAATGGGGAAGTGCGAAGCCAGCTCGGCGAAATTCAACCCTACTATGAACTGGCCGATAGCCACGATAGGCCATGTCCAGAACAGTGCCGGGCCTCCTGCTGCCAGGCCGAGGTAGAAGAGCGAGAACGTACCGGTCGAGACGGAGATGTAGGAAAAAGCTACCGCAAAGTTAGAGAGGAAGCCCAGCGTGCGCTGGAGTTCCTGCCTGTAACCAAACTTTTGCAGTAATGCCTCGTCCCGTTGCTCCTGGGTCAATTTGGAATCCGCCATCTGGAACTCCTCCTTTTGCTAATAACAGCAACGACAGGAACAAGAACGACTGCGCTCCTCCTATCGATGCAATTGCAGATAGAATGAGCACGAGAAGAAAGAGGGGAGATAACAGCTTTAGTTGTACGAAAATCGAAGCATTTTATGCCAGATGACTCAGATTTTCGTAGTAATTTGCCTCGAACAATCCGAAAAGCAACTGCTATCTGTATGTAAGAGTTTAACATATCGGTTGGCTGTTATGCAAGATGGCTGTATTGGCAATTTTGCGCTCTTCGGCATACAATAGAGTAGACCCCTATTTTCTCAACGATGAAAGGATAGTAAGGATATGGCAAGAAGAACAAAGATAAGTGTGATCGGGGCGGGTTTTGTGGGCAGCACATTGGCCCAACGTCTCGTTGAACGCGACTACGCTGATATCGTCATGTTCGATATCATTCCCAATATGCCGCAGGGCAAGGCGCTGGATATGCTGGAAGCTGGCCCCATCCTGGGCTACGATTCAAAGGTGATCGGCACCAACGATTATGGCGATACCGCCAATTCCGATATTGTCGTCATTACCTCCGGCTTCCCACGCAAGCCTGGAATGAGCCGCGACGACCTGGTGAAGAAAAATCAAGAGGTGATTACGCAGGTGACGGAGCAGGTGGTGCGCTACTCGCCCAACTGCATTATCATTATGGTCACGAATCCGCTGGATGCTATGGCGCAACTGGCCTACAAGATCAGCGGCTTCCCGCGCAACCGTATCGTGGGCGAGTCCGGAGTGCTGGATACCGCGCGCTTCCGCACCTTTGTCGCGCAGGAACTCAACGTCTCCGTACGCGACGTGCAGGCCTACGTCCTCGGAGGTCATGGCGATACGATGGTGCCGCTGACTCGTATGTCTACCGTTGCCGGTGTTCCCCTTTCGCAGCTTCTCCCGCCGCAGCGTATCGAGGAGATTGTGCAGCGCACGCGGGACGGCGGTGCCGAGATCGTCAAATTGCTCGGCACTGGCAGCGCCTACTTCGCGCCCTCCGCTTCAGTCCTGCAAATGGTCGAAGCCATTCTTCTTGATAAGAAGATGATTTTGCCTTGCTCTGTCTACCTGGAAGGCGAATATGGCATCAACGGCCTCTTCGTCGGCGTTCCCGTCAAGCTCGGCGCGGGCGGCGTCGAACAGATCATCCAGATCGACCTCGATGAGAACGAGCGCGCCCAGCTCCAGCGCTCAGCCGACGCCGTTCAAGAACTGATCAAGGTCATGGAAATCTAGCATAGAGGGTGATGAATAAGCGCTGGCTCAGTCAGCGCTTATTCATCACCCTCTATGCTAGATTGTTTGCCTGTTCCTGCTATAACGACGATATATTCTCCCTTTGCTGCTGAATGGGTTGTGGATGCGAGCAAGGAGGAGAGTTTGCCGCGCTGGACGGATTCGAATTTTTTGGTCAGATCGTTGGCGATGGCGGCTTCACGGTCGCCGAAGACTTCAAGGGCGTCTTTGAGGAAGGCTTCCAGGCGGTAAGGACTTTCGTAGTAAACCAGGGTGTGCGGTGATTCTTTATCGACCTCGAAAAATTTGTGCCTGCCGACGGGCTTGCGTGGTGGGAAGCCTCTGAAGGTGAAGCTGTGGAGAGGCAGGCCGGAGAGGACCAGCGCCATGACAAAGGCCGTTGGTCCCGGAATCATCGTCACAGGCAGGTGTTCCCCAATGGCGCGCCGGACGAGGGTGAAGCCGGGGTCGGAGATGCCCGGTGTGCCCGCGTCGCTGACCACCGCGACCGATTTTCCTTCTTTTAAGAGTGCCTCGATACGTTCACCTGCTCGCTGCTCGTTGTGCTCGTGAAACGATATCTGGGGCTTTGAGATAGCGAAGTGTTTGAGCAGCATCCCTGTCTTGCGAGTATCTTCGCTGGCAATGATATCGACATTGCGCAGCGTCTCAATGGCTCGCAGCGTCATATCCCCCAGATTTCCTATGGGCGTTGCGACGAGGTAGAGTGTTCCGTATGCGCTCTCTTTCTGTTCGTGTTTCTGCTGTGCTTCATTCATCGTTCCAGTCGAGCATCCCTTCGCACTTCGGGCAGTTTGGCAAGCACCTCCTGCCGTTTGACTTTGAGCGTGTGCGTTCGCGGAAATTCGTCTTCGGGCCAGACGGAGAAGCTGCGTATTTGCTGGTGAGGGGCCAGTTGTTTATTGGCCTGCCTGACAATCTCTTTTGCCATCTCCGGCTTCTCTGTCAGCAGCACGGCATGGACCTGCGGCCCCTCATCGCGCTCGCCAAGGCCAAAGACAACGGACTCCTTGACAAGCGGATTCGCGTTGAGCACGTTTTCAATGTCTTCTGGATAGACATTCAGGCCATTTGCAAGCACAATGAGATTTTTCTTACGCCCTTTTAAATACAAATCACCTTTTTCGTCAAAATAACCCAGGTCTCCTGTATGGTACCAGCCGTGCTCGAAAGCGGCCATCGTGGCCTCTTCGTTCTTCCAGTAGCCTTTTGCCACGTTTGGGCCATGCACCAGGATTTCTTTGTCTTCGGCAATGCGCACCTGCACGCCCGGCAGCGGTTTGCCTACCGAGGTATAGTTGTGGTCGTTGTAAGGCGTGACGGAGACAACGGGCGAGCATTCTGTAGCTCCGTAGCCCTGCATGACGCGAAAGCCCATGTTTTCCCAGCGAGCGGCGAGCCGGGGCGGCAGATAGGCACCACCGCTGACGAAGAAGCGGAAGTGGCCGCCAAAGCGCTTATGCACGGCGGCGAAGAGGTAGCGCCTGAGAGGGAAAGGCAGCCTGGAAGCAATGCGATGCAGCATTTCCCACTGCCGCTCCCGTTTTTGCTGCCTTACTGTTCTTTCTATTCCATTCATGAAGAGTTGCAGCGCCTGCGGGACAAGTACCATGCAGGTGACACGCTGCGTAGAGAGAAGCCGGAGCAGCGTATCGGGGGTCAACGTTTTTGTGTAGACGACGCTGGCCCCGATGTAGAGCACCGCGACTTCGATGGTCATTTCAAACATATGACTCAGGGGAAGTATCGAGAGTGTGCGGTCGGTATCGAGGATATTCACAACGGAAACGGCGGCGATCGCGTTGCTGGCGATATTGTTGTGGGTCAGCATGACTCCTTTCGGTTGGCCGGTTGTACCAGAGGTAAAGACGAGTTCGGCCAGATCTTCTCCGGTAACTTCCGGCAGCGCTGTTGTATCCAGCGTTCCCTCTGGCAGGGCCTCGATGTCGATGAGGGGTAGCGGCGGCTGTTTCAAACTGCTGTACTGCCTGGTAGTGGTGATCAGCGCCTTCGCCCCGGTTGTCTCAGCAATGCGGGCGAGGAAATCTGCGCGGGAATTGATATCCAGGGGGACAACCACCAGTCCCAGCAACAGGGCACCTAGATAGGCGACCATCCAGTTAATACGATTGGCAGACCAGATCATCACCCGATCACCTTTCTGGTAGCCCTGTTGCTGGAGGGCGCCAGCGAAACGATCCGCCTGCTCCTGTAATTCTCTGAAAGTCACCGTTGCCATGCTCTCACTTTCGGCTGGCTCAATGAGCACAACACGATTCGCAAAGCGGTCAGCAGAGCGCGCGAACACCTGATTAATTGTCGTTTCCATGATGCTTTCCCTCACTCATACTATACAATTAAGCACACTCTTACCCCAGTTTCTGTGACCTCTTTATACAAGAAAAATCTGATCCGGCCATGTCACGCTGAGCGGCCTTTTTTAGTGGCCTGCTAAGCTTTTGTTTGTTCCCGGCTTTCCTGAAGACGGTCACAGTATAAAGGGATAGTCAGATTCTATCACAGTAGAGACCTTGAGAGGATGCTCATAGAGCAACGGTGATTTTTTGGCTAGAAAGGAGAAGGAGTAATTGTTCTATGGGTCTTTTTACCGGCAAGCATATATCAAGCATACATCATGCCAGGTAGCTTATTTCCTATTACAATATGACTACGCATTGCACAAACAACGCTTTTTATGCTATGATTATACTCACAGATATGACTTTAAAGTCATACCGAGATCATATGGAAATACGAGTGCGATATGTAAATAGGAAAATTTTATTCATTAAAAACATTATGATGCAAATAGCTTCATTTTTATACTGGAAATACCTCTATAGATCACGATCTCTTTTTTCAAGAGAAAGATGCTAAAGAGCCTGGAAGTTGAGGAAATTGCTCAGAGTCATTTGTATTTTGATCGACAGTTCCTGGTTTTTATGACAAAAAGGGTTTGTAGACCTGATTGTATGTGCTAGCAGTAGCGCTTGCAAAGGAAAAGCAGCAAGAAGAGACACTTGAAGTATATGAAAATGAAAGAAGTTCAGTAAACTCTTCAATTAAATACGTGGATTTTATGTATTTCAAACTATGACGAAAAAAGAAATATTTGTTCGTCTCGGAAGGCAATCAAAATTGTGGCTATCTCTCAAATCTTGAGCGAATCTTCGTAGTTTTATCCCAGTAAATCACTTGACAAATAAGCACACAATAAGCTACAATACAATATGTGGTACTGTACCATTGCTGGCTTCTTGCTTCTTGATTGATTGAGTGGCAGATACTTTTCGGTGTCAGAGGAAAGTATAGCGAAAGGGTAGAGAAATTCACAACTATTGCTATCAATCAATCATGAAAGAGAAGGAGTGGAAAGAAACCGATTCCATGTGCTGACGTGGAAGCGAGTCAGAAGACGAAGAAAGGAAAGACTATGCCGTCCCTTGAAACCGCGAACGTGGGCAAGGCAGTTGCGGCGAGGGTAGGCACTAACATCAGGGAAGTGCGTACCAAACTCGGCATGACACAAGCGCAACTGGCCGCGCCTGAATTCTCAATTTCCTACATTTCCGCCATCGAGCGTGGCAAAATTCGACCTTCACTAAAGGCTTTATCAATACTCGCTCGTCGATTAGATGTTCCTCTAACATTTCTGCTTGAAGGCTCTCCGGCAGGCGCTGCTGAGGCTCGTGCCGTTGGCTATTCTCCCGCCGATGCTGAGCCGGATACGCGTGTCGATGTTGATCTGTTGCAAGCGGCGGTGCTGGTGCAGCAGGGTAAGTACGAACAGGCTTCCCAGCTTCTGGCACCCTTGCAGCCTGAGCGTATCACCACCGAGCAAGTCTATCGGCTCTATCGCCTGCGCGGCGAGATTGATCTTGGGGAGAACCAGTATCAGGAAGCCGTGGTAGATTTGCGGCAGGCCGTCACGCAGGCAGAAGGCATCAATGATATCGAGTATATTGAACGTGCGAGAAACTTGCTTGGGAAGGCGTATTATTATCTCTACAACTATACACTGGCGGTCGAAAATCATTTGCGTTGTAATGCGGCTATCGAAAGCGGACAGATTAATGATCCGCTGTTTGCTCTCGATGTCTTCAGCAATCTCGCCAATGACTACTTCCGGCTGGGCGAACTCGATAAAGCTGTCTCTTATTACCACCGCGCGCTCGATATGTTCGAGGGTCTCAATAAAGACAGTAAGAGTTATGCTCAGAAGTATATGGAGATCAGTCAGCGCTACAAGACAGCAGGCAAGCTGGCTATGGCCCGTGATTACGCGATGCGTTCCCTGTCGGTCTACGAGATGCGCGATGAGATGCGCCTGGTTGGTCTAACACATCAGCGACTGGGCAAGACTCTGGAGAAGCAGAACCGGCTGGATGAGGCCGAGCGCGAATATCAGGAGGCAATTGGCATTGAGACGGATCTCAATGACGAAGCCGCCGCCTCGCAGTGCTACACCTCCCTGGCCGAGCTCCTGCTGAAGCGTGGTGATGTGCAGGGAGCTGAGAAGCAGGCCAATGAAGCCCTCAGCTACGCTGAGAAGGCACATGATGAGACAACCGAGGGGCAGGCGCTCATGGCTCTGGCCCAGATTCGTCACGAGGCTGGTGACTACGCCGGTGCTGACCAGGCCTTCGAGCGCGCATTGGAGCTGCTGGATCGTTCCCAGGCTCATGAACTGGCTGCCAGCGCCTACTTCCGCTATGCCAACCAGTTGGAGAGCCGTGGTGAAGTCCAGCGCAGCCTCAATGCCATCAAGAGGGCGTATGAGCACCAGCGCCAGGGCAAGCGAGGGGATATCGAGTAAGCCTGTTTGCTGCCTCGCTTTAGTTGAATGGATGCGTCATCTTGCGGAATTGCGCGCCGAAAAACTTCTCCACGCGCCATCTGTAAGATGGCGCATGTTTTTCCGTTGACCTTTTTTACCTTCTTCCTGTACAATATAGATATGTATCTTTCGGAAAAGAGCTATGCAAACTGAAAAAATCTTTGCCCATTCTTGCTCTGGAGGGATTGCCCGGATGTCCTTTACAGCGCACAACCTGCGCTACCATGCCGAAGAAAGCTTTCCTCAACTCTATGCGTATTTGCAACGCTATGCGCAACGCATCTCTGGCCCATCAAATGCTAATACCTATGATCTTGATCTTGTGGTCGGCCACGTTGTTGAGCAACTCGTTCGCCTTGGTCTGATCGGCGGTGGAGACCGCAGCCCTCTTACGGCTCTCGACGCTCTCTCCGAGGCGCAGTTTATGGCGTTCTTGCAGCGTATGGTGCGCAACAAGTTCATCGATCTGTGGCGCAAGCGGCATGTACCGGTCAGCGCTGTGTCGGAGCTGGAAAGCCCTGAAGGGGCGGAAGGAGAAGATAACCCTCTTAACGAAGTTGTACAGCCGGTCTGGGGTTCGCCTCCCTTTGCTACGCCGGAAGAGGCCGCGCTGGCCTGCGTTTCCATACAGGAATTACGAAACCTCCTCAAGCATTGTATTATGGAGTTGAGCGTGGCTCCCCGCCAGTTGCAAGCAGTATTGCGGGAGATTGATGAGATTGGTTGCACAGAGCTGATGCGTTCCGTTCTCGATGAACTCCATTCCTCTCTTCCCCCTCTTGAAGAGCCGCTGGAGCACCAGAGTCAGCATAAGGATCACGCCCACCGCAAATTGCGGCACTGTCTGCAACAGCACAGTAGTAATTTGACCGTGACTGTTGCTTTACGTCTGACTGAATATGGAGTCCAGGATGCTGCCGCCGGGGCATTCGCAGTGGATATCCAGACGCTGGCGCAGGACGATCTCTCAGACCAGGATGTACGTCAGGGCCTGACTGGATTAGTTGCCGGGGGCTTCTTAGTCTGGCACGGAGAGAATACGATTCATCTCAGTGCGGCCCAGAGAAAGCGTCTATCTCGTTATTATAGAGACGATGAGTAAGGATTGAACAGGCTACTGGCTATCTGGTCATAGCAGAGGAAGAGAACAATGCAGAAGGATACACCACCCGGAACATACTATACAGACGATAAGTACAGGAGACTGGCCCGATGGTTACAGGATGTTATGGCGCCGCCGCAGGAGCGCGAGGCGCAGGCAGGCGCTCTACAAGGGGAAGAAGCTCCTCATTTCGCAATTCCGCCAGGCGAATATCACCCTCACTTTTATCAACAGCTTCCAGATTTTATCATGGCCTTATTAAAATATGACTGGCAGGCAGTGAGCCGCTATGCTCCACTGCTCTATCATCTTGTTGGCTGCCCTACCTGTCACGCTGGCTATCTTGACCTGTATGACGCTTTGCGGGAAGCCGTCTCTGTTGATGATGATCAGCCGCATGTTTCGCTTCCAGCTCAGGTGAATGTGCCAGCGGCGCGTCACTTGGTGCAGCTCTGTCAATTGCTGATTACGCAGGCTGAAGCTGTTTTAAAACAGGCGCGTCATGAACATCGCGATGATGCCGCCCTTGCCCGTGCGTTATTGCGACTGGCGATCAAGAGTGGCGCGCGCATCGACCAGAGTTCCATGCGCAGTCGGGCTTTACAGGACCTGGTGCGCGTCGCGGCCAGCGCCGAAGAGGGGACGCAGGAGGAGCCGCCAGCCCTCTATTCCTATTCTCCCTCGCTCGCCGGGGTCGGTGGAGCACGGCACGGCAAAACTGTGCGCAAGGCTGCTGCTCCCCATCCCGCCGGTCCTTCTCACGAATATCCAGCGATCCAGTTGCAGGATCGCTCTTTTACCGGCACTATTACACAGCAAGAAGACACGTTGATATTACACCTGTATGGCCTTGATAGCTCGTTGCGCGGTCAACTGGTGAATATCTCTGTGCCTCTTGGTTCGTTGATTGAACCCATACAATGGCTTGGTGGCAATCCTCGCGCCATTCGTTCCACCGTCGCTGTCGATGGGCAAGGAGCGCTGACGATCCCACTGGGCAGGACCGGATTGCGGCTCGATGACCCGAAAGATCGCCCGTTGCTAGAAGTGACTTTCATGCGTGTAGAGATACACCCGGTACGGTAGTCTGTGCGATGCCTGTGGGCAGGAAAGAAATTAGCCGTGCACTACGATTCTCTGCTGTCCCTCGAAGGCGCGTTTGAAGTATTTGATCGCTTCTTGCATCAGGCCGCGCTCCTCTAACAATTGCCCATAGCGGGCAAGCTGGTCGGATAGCTCTTCTTGCAGGCCCAGGCGCTCCAGCATCTCCAGTCCGGCGATAAAGTGGCTGTCCCCCTCTTCATAACGGTTCAGCGCATACTCGATACGTCCCAGTGTCAGCAAGGCCTCTTTAGCGACAACGGTATCTCCTGAAGTGACCGCCAGTTCGTAGGCTTGTAAGGCGTGTTCTTCTGCCTCGCGCAGCGCCTTCTGCTTGAGAAACCATTCCGCCAGTGAGGTGGTGATGCTGGCGCGAGCCAGTTGATCTTGCAGCACGCGCTCATTTTGCAGCGCGTTCATAAGATACGCACGAGCAGCTTCCTGATCCCCATGCAGCAAGGCGCGGCCAAGATAATGGTAGATCTCCCCGGCCAGCAGGTGCGCTGACTGCTGATTGGTCAGGAACTGACTTTTGTACGAATAGATGGTGGCGAGTGTGTAATCTTCGCTGTCGATGAAGCGCTGGCTGAGTTTCCAGTACGCGGCTTTATGTTGTTCCGGCGCGGTCAGTTCATCGGCAAGAGCGATGGCGCACTCAAACATCTCAACGGCCCGCTCGTGATGATTCAGTTCCGCGTGATGCTGCCCTAGCTGGAAATAGACCTGCTCTTTCAGGAAGGGGTCTTCGATCCCCGCTTCTTCCATCAGTTTGAGGCAGGATTGGTGGGAGGAGATCGCCTGGGTGTCGTTATGCATGACTGCATATGTGTTCCCAAGCTGATAGAGCAGGAGCAGTTTGCTATAGTCGTCATTCTCCCCCCGTGCCTGCCCTATTGTCTGCGAGAGGATCGCTTCAGCTTCCTGGAGTTGTGAGAGCGCTGCGTACGCTGTGCCGAGCAGGTAGCCTCTCTGAAGCTGCTGCCTGTGGTTCATCGGCTTTTTTGCCAGCTTCTCTAGCTGCTCTACGGCGACGGCGCTTGTTCCCTGCCAGATGGCTACCTGCGCCTCCAGCAGCGCCAGTTCCACTTCTTCTTCTGGCGAGGGTCTTTTTACCACGCTGCCATCGTTCTGCTCTCCGCTCCTGGGCAACAACTGTGTCGAAGTAAGGCCAAGCCGTACTGCTAAAATCTCAAGTGCTCGCAACGAGGGGTGAATCTGTCCGCGTTCGATGGCTGAAATATAACTGACTGAGAAATCAGGGTGGGCAAGCTGGCTCTGCGTCATTTTCTTCGCCTGGCGTGCCGCTCGTAATTTCGCCCCGACTGACTGACCAATCTGTGTATGTGATGTTTCTTCAGGTGCCATAAATGCCTCCATGTACAACTGTTATTCGTAGCAGGTAGGTCAATAAATAAAAAAATAATGATTAAGGTATATTGTAAAATATGTTTCCTGTTGTGTCAATGGCTTGATGTAAAAAAGATATCAAAGAGGTACTTATACAGTTGCTCTCTGCCAGAAATATCTTCGCAATCTTTCCCTTTGAAAAATCAAAAAAAGAATATTGTAGTTTTGGGTGGAGAGAAGCGGAAGTGTAAATATATTATGGCTGAGGTGTAATTGGCCTCATGGAGATACACAGATGTCCTATGAGCAAGGAGGGTATGCTGTATTGCTGCTTGGAATCTGGTATAGTAGCAGTGAGAAACTGAAGAGAAATCAGGAAGAGAAGGGAAATGTTGAAGCGCAGTTTTTTTCTCACGAACAGGTGGTTCCTGTTGTCGCTCCTGCCGTTTGTCCTGTTTGTTATCTATACGGTGCTGGTGGCATCAGGTGCTTTGCTTTATTCGACGATGTACCAGGAGCAATGGCTCCTACAGCGTCCTCTTATCGGAGCCGATTGCGTCCTGCGCGAATGGGGCAATCTCGGCAATCCGTTGCCGACATTGCTGGTTGTGCTGGCTTTGAGTATCCTCTGCCTCTTCTTGCGTTACCGTCCCCGCGTCCTGCTCTATCTCTGTCTCTTTTTCCTGATTGGAGTGGGCGCGGAATGGCTTGGGAAGCAGTTCTTTGCGCAGCCTGTGCCGGGCAAAATCTATCTTGGCTTGAATGCGCTTGCCTGTCCGCAGATATGGAAGACAACACACTCGACCCGCGTTGAGCTCTATCTTGGCATGTGGTGGGCAGCGCCACCTATCTATCACGAGGACGCCTTGAATGCGTATTACAGCGCGACAACTTCGTTTTCTTTCGCCGATGCCATTGCGGTCTATGGCTACCCCAGCGGACACGCTATTCGCTGGTGCTTGATCGGCCTTGTTGCCTGCTGGCTGGCGTGGCGGCAGGTAAGGTGGCGCGCCTTGCGTATACTGTGTATGATAGTAGCGCTGCTTGTGGCTTTTGGCGGAGGCTTTGCCGAATTCTTTATCGGCTACCATCTCGTTACCGACCTGATCGGCGGCTATTTGCTCGGTATAGGTCTGGCCTGTATCGCCATTGCTTTTCTGAGGAGAAATGAACGTCGCAATTGGAAGGAAAGGTTGCTGCCTGAAAGCGCATCATCGCCGCCGATGCAGGAGGCGATGTCTTCTATCGAAAAAAGACCGGCCTGAGCATGTCATTGTAAGTGCGGCGAAGAATCTGAGGGGAGCGGCTACTCGACCTTGCTCGCTGTGCTCACAATGACATGCGAGAGGACTTTTTTGAGAGAGTGGAGAGAACATACTGGAGAATTGCCATGTTTCGCTTTTTAACGGCGGGTGAATCGCATGGGCCTGCTCTAACGATCATCGTGGAGGGTTTGCCTGCGAATATGCCGGTGGATAAGAGCGTTATCGACGCGGACCTGCGCCGCCGCCAGGGAGGGTATGGGCGTGGGGGACGCATGAAGATCGAAAAGGATGCGGTGCGCTTCCTTTCAGGCGTGCGGCATGGGAAAACGCTTGGCTCACCGATTGCTATGCAGATCGAAAATCTCGACTGGGTCAACTGGGAGGAGCGCATGAACGCGCAGTCCGTTGAGGCAGAAATCGAGCCGGTGACGCGCATTCGTCCGGGCCATGCCGATTTTACCGGGGCCATGAAATATGGTCATCAAGATATTCGTAACGTGATCGAACGGTCCAGTTCGCGGGAAACGGCGGCGCGTGTCGCTGTGGGTGGTCTCTGCCGCCAGTTGCTCGCGCATTTTTCCATATCCATTCACAGTCACGTGCTCTCCATCGTCGAGGTTGGCTATGAGACAGCGCGCCCGCTGACTCGCGACGCCTATCCTGCCGCCATGTGGGATGCAGTCGAAGCCTCGCCTATGCGCTGCGCCGACGCCGAATTGACGGAGAAGATGATCGCGCGCATTTTGCAAGCTAAACAGCATGGTGATACGTGCGGCGGTGTCTTCGAGGTGGTGGCGCTGGGCGTCCCCATCGGCCTCGGCAGCTACGGCCAGTGGGATCGGCGTCTGAGCGCCCGGCTCGGCATGGCGATGATGAGCATTCCTTCAGCCAAAGCGATGGAGATTGGGGCCGGATTTACCGCTTCACGCACAACCGGTTCGTATGTCCACGATGTTCTGCGCCATGAGGGGGGCAACTGGTTTCATTTGACGAACAATGCCGGGGGAATCGAGGGCGGCATTACCAACGGCGAACCGGTGGTGGTGCGCGTCGGCGTCAAGCCCATCCCGACGCTGGCCCATCCCTTGCCTTCGGTTGATCTGGCAAGCGGCGAGAATATTGATGCCACTCGCTACGAACGCAGTGATGTCTGTGTCGTGCCCGCAGCCGGAGTCGTCGGCGAGGCCATGATGGCGATTGTGCTCACCGAGGCCGTTATCGAGAAATACGGAGGCGACAGTCTGCCAGAAATGCTGCGTCATTTTCAGTGATGGCAACCTGTGACCTTTGGCGCGTGCCAGTCGCTAAGAAAATGGTAACACTTTTTCTGACAATCGTGGTTCATGTCTTTATAGAGCAGGATGTTCACGATGAATAATTTAAATGCAAATATTAGCGCCAGTATCCGTAAGGTGACATTGTTGTTCGTTGCGCTCTTCGTCGCGCTCAGTGGTGGTCTTGTCTACTGGCAGGTCGTGGTGGCAGACCAGGTGACTGCCAATATTCACAACGGGCGGCACTGCCTGAGCGATGTCGCGCCTGAACGGGGAAAAATCTTTGACCGCAACGGCGTGCTGCTGGCTTATTCCACGCCCTCACCGAACGGTTGTGGCTACGTGCGCCACTATACCGATCCCTCGCTGGCCGGGGTGATCGGCTATTACATCAGTCCCCTTTTCTCTTCAACCGGCATCGAGCACCAGTACGAGGCGTACCTGGATGGCAGTGTTGGAGTGACGAAACTGGGCAACCTGGTCAATCAGACCCTGCACCTGCCGCCCGTCGGGGATAACATTTACCTGACCATCGATGATCGTATCCAGAGAGCTGCCAACGAGTACTTCGATAAATACGCGGCGGCCGCCGATAATCTCAACATTTTTCCCTCGGATCGCGGCTCTATCATCATCATGGACCCACACACGGGCGAGGTTCTGGCAATGGTGAGCCGGCCCGGTTTCGACCCCAATCGTGTTGCCAGTGGCGATCTCAATTACTACAATCAGCTTGTCAAAAATCCAGAACAACCACTGCTCGAACGCCCCATCCAGGCCACCTACGTTCCCGGCTCGACCTATAAGACGATGACGTTGATGGCCGCGCTGGACGCAGGCTCGACGCAGTTGACCGACGAGTTTTCGGAGAAGCAGGCGCTTGGCCCGGTAGTGATTGGTGGCGAGACGTTTGGGCCTTCCGGCAATAACATCTCAACGTTTACTTCCCATTATCCGGTCAACGTGGCATATGGCTTTGCCCATTCGGATAATATCATCTTTGCTCAAATCGGCGCGAAGCTCGGCATCGATACCTGGCTCAATTATAACAAAAAGCTTTACGTTGGTCAGCAGATTCCCTTTGATCTGCCAGTAACTCCCAGTAGCGTGACGCCGAAAAACGGGCAGCCGCTTCAGCTCAATGGGCTGGCAGAAAACTCCTTCGGTCAGGGCGTGGACGATGTGACCCCACTGCAGATGTCACTGATCGATAACACTGTTGCTAACAACGGAACTCTCATGAGGCCAACACTTGTCTATAAGATTGTTGACCCGAATGGGTCTGTGTTGCAATCGTTCAATCCACAGGTGCTTGGTAATCCGATTAGCAGCCAGACGGCGGCTCAGGTGCGAACGGCGATGCTGGGCGTTGTACGCTGCGGTTCCGGGCGTTTTGGAGACCCCGGTTCCGTTGCCAATCCTGACCTGTGGACCTCACCCTACCAGATCATTGCTAAGACAGGTACCGGACAGGTGGGTGGCAACCTGGGAGCCGAATCCTGGGTGATTTCCCAGGCGCCATACTCCAATCCCAGGTTGACCATCGTTTCGATGAAGGAGAACGCGGGTGAAGGTGGACTGGTTAATGGCCCTATCATCACGCAGTTGTACAACTACATTTTCTCTTCCATTCCGCAGTACAAGATGGCTCCAGTAGAGTCAACTGATATCAACCAGCTTACCGCACAGGATAACAATTATTGTGCGCAAACAGGGTTACTGCAATGAAGCGCCACCGCCTGCGCCTACCATTTTATGTACGTGGGTGACATAATGGTAGGCGAGGTGGATGATGCAAAGACTGAGGAAAAAAATCGGTAGCATCTATAGCGAGGAGGAGGAAGTTTTCCTCCTTCCCTGGCAGAGGATTCGTCAGCTTTTCCTGTCCCCGCTTGCCGTTCTGCTCTCACACCTGGGTATCACGCCCGATATGCTCTCCATCGCTTCCGTACTGCTGGGTATAGGCTTCTTCCTGCTGGCGCGCGACCATTTCGCCATCGCCTTCTGGCTGCTGGTGGCCTCGGTTATCTGTGATGGGTTGGATGGTGTCGAGGCGCGCTTGCGCGGCACGACGACGGATCGCGGTGCCCTGACCGACATGTTTTGTGATCAACTGGTGGTGGCCTTCAGTGTGGCGGGAATGACCTGGCGGGGAAGCGTTGAGCCTGTGCTGGCGATCCTGTTTGTCTATCTCTACACCGCGCTGGTCACGTTCCTTGTCCTGCATCGCATGCTGCAAGTCTCTTCGCGCTGGATTGTGCGCCCCAGCCGCATGTTGCTCTACGCCACCATTGGCCTGGATTTCTTTTTCCGTATTAACCTGCTCAACTACCTTTTATTGTTCTACCTGCTGGCCTTTCCACTGCTCCTGATCAGCTTCTGGCGACTCCGGCAATCGCTGTGATATTACAGTGTGTCTTTCTGCATCGTTTGCCAGCAGGCATCGCAATAGCCGGCCGCGACAAGATCGAGCGTCAGCCCATGAAAGTGGTACTGCTCTTGCAGCAGTTCGTTCAGATTGCCCAGTAGCTTCTCATCCAGGTGAATGATGGCGCGGCAGTTGCGGCAGACGAGGTGGTGGTGGGCTTTCCCCTCGGCGGCTTCGTAGCGCGGCTGCTCGCCCGGCAGTCGATTTTCACGCACCAGCCCTAATTCGCGCAGCAATTCCAATGTGCGGTAGATCGTCGAGAGGCTCACATAGGGATTGCGCTGCTGCACTCGCTCCGTAATTTGCTCAACGCTCAGGTGCTCCTCCGCCTCCTGAATGACGCTGAGAATCAAGTATCGCTGCGGTGTAAGTTTATATCCACGCTTGCGGAGTGTCTCGTTACTTGAATCGACAAATTGATGCATCCTGCAATCCCCTGTTCCACGAAGATTGTCTTTTCCACACAGGCATATTAGCACTACGGCACTTCGCCGTCAAATACTGTGCCTTAGCCCTGCTTAGCCCTTTTCCCTTATTACTCATCAAAGTTCTTCCCGATGACGTTCATTCAGATGAAGTTGTGGAGCGTAGATCACTTTGAGAAAGTGGGGAAAAGATGGTACACTGGGAACATAGATACTTGCTGGGGACGATGGTCTTTACTATTGCCGGAGATGTTGTGCGTGACTTCGATGAAGAATACGAAGCCTGGTGCTGGCTGGAGCAGGAGGGGTGGGGCCTCGTAGCCATCGAACCGCCTGATCCTGTGCGCCCTGGCGCGTGCAAATACTACTTTAAGCGCCAGCGCCCACCCACGTACTACACGAGCCGGACAACCGGGGCCATGTCCGCTGTTGCGGCGGCTCAGCCTTCGCTGGAGGCGCGCAAGGGAAAGCGATAGGCCGGGTCGCAGTGGAGACAGGATAATCGTTATGGCACTTTCAAGCTTCTGGCGTTCGTCTGTGGACCCGGAGCGCGTTATGCATGCCGACGTAACGTACTGGCGCGAGCTGCAACAACAGCAACGCGAAGATGAGCTGACGGTCGAGGAACCTTTCGAGGTGCGGATTGACCGCTCTGGTTGTTCGGGCAGCCTGGCTGTCATCATGCGCACCCCTGGCAACGATCATGAACTGGCGCTGGGCTTCCTCTTTACTGAGGGTATCATTCAACACGCGTCTGATGTGCTCGCTATCGAAGATGCAGTGGATGCCGATGGCCTTCCCCTGCCGAATGTCGTGACTGTCAGCCTGCGCAATCAGGCCCGGCAGGGGGCAAGTCAGCCGCAGCCTGTTGCTTTCGAGCGCCATTTCGCAGTATCGGCAAGCTGCGGCCTGTGTGGGAAAAACAGTATCGCCGATCTGCTGGTTGCCACCCCCGCGCTGGAACCTGATACCCTGCGCATTCCAGTCACGACCCTCTACGCGCTGCCTGAGCGCCTGCGTGAAGCTCAGTCCGTCTTTACGCACACGGGTGGGCTGCACGCCGCCGGTCTCTTTTCCATTGATGGGCAACTCCTGCTCGTGCGCGAGGATGTCGGGCGGCACAACGCCGTCGATAAGATCATCGGTTATGGCCTGCTGCATGGCGATTTCCCCTACACACGGCATATTCTCATGGTGAGCGGGCGTACCTCTTTCGAGATCATTCAGAAGGCGCTGCTGGCTCGCATTCCCTGCATCGCCGCCATCTCGGCCCCCTCCAGCATGGCGGTGGAGCTGGCGGAGAGCGCGGGCATCACCCTCATTGGCTTCCTGCGCAATCACGCCATGAACGTCTATGCCCATCCAGAGCGCATCATCCCACGTTAAATACGTTCGCGTTGATAGCTTCTCCTGTGCCGCAGGATTATGTCGCTCTATAGCCCGAATTGGCTGTATATGAAATCCTCCTGTTCTTCGTTCTATGATGTAGGGGTTAGCTATGTATTTTCAATTGAGGTTTTATATTTATGGATGAAGTATCTCTCACTCTGCGTAAAGCAATGATGCGCCTGGGCCTGCTCTCCTTTTTGCTCCTGGGTCTGCTGGTCGCCTGTGGTAGCCCGAATACAGCGACAGTAGCGCCGGAGAAGACTTCCACGCCTACGCCATTTGGCAGCCCGGAAACGGAGATCACGCCGCCGCGCGCTGAGCCGCATATCCTGCCCACGCCCATACCCACACCGATCACGTTACCGCCTGCCCCTGTACTGGGTATTCAGGGCGATCCCAGAGTTTCTTTTACCGGGATTCCCTGGGTGCGGCTCAGCTATCCCACGTGTGGCTCTGGCAACCTGCGCGGGAATGTGCTCAAGCAGACGATTCAGCGGTATCACGAGCAGGGGGTGCATGTAATGCTGACCATCTGCCAGTGGTCGAGCGGCCCCGCGCTTTTTAATCCGGCTCCTTTAAAAGACGCCGCGCAGAGCTGGCCCGACGCGGTGCAGTGTGGCAATGAGGAGATGAAGTACGACCCACCGGCCACTATGTACATCGCGCCCGCCGCTTTTGCCCGCTTTTATGATGCCTGCAAGAGTATCATGCATGCTGTGCGTCCCAATATTCCCATTATTCTTGGCTCCCTGGACCCGCATGTGGGCGGCGTTGATTATGCGCCTCTCTACAATCAGGTGGGCTATCTCAACGCGATGCAGGACGCCATGAATACCTCTGTGCATCCCGGTGGTCACTGGAACTGGCGCTCAGAAATTGTGGGCCTGATTGATAGCTGGCACAATGGCTACCCGGACCAGAGCGTCAACAGTCTCTACTACCTGTTTCTCTTCTGGGCGCAGCAGTTTGGCAGCTCTCCCGACGCGCTGGGCAAGCATCTGTGGGTGATTGAAGCGACGGGCTGCTTCATGGGCTGCGGCATCGACCCTTACAGCGCCTATCAAGTCGCCGTTTCGCACATCCTGACGCTCATCCTCGATGTCCAGACAGCCATGAACTACCACGTTCCCATTTTCTATTTCAGCGGCGAAGATTTTTATGCCAGCGGTGTCTTCTGGCCGATTGGCGTGCTGAATCTGCACCTGCGCCCCAAACCCATTCGCCAGGACCTCTCGATGGGCGCGCGCAGCCTCACCATGTCCTGTAGCAAAGGCCAGTTCACTGTCGTCAACCAGCTTCAACTGCTTGCCAGACTCTATGCTGGCTGCTCGCTGCCCGCTGACTACCTGAGCATCTTGACGAGCTAGTAGACCCATCTCGCTGCCTTCCAGGCCGACCCTGGCGACCGACCCGGGTGGTGGTCGGCCTGAAAGGTGGTAGGAGATACTCCTTGAATGTCTCTCCTCATCATGGTACTATAGCCTCGCATTAAATGCTTCGCTCGGCATTTCTACTGAAATATGCTTTTTAATGGGTTGGACTAAAACAATGCAGATTGATACGACGACGGATACGATTGCGGCTATTGCGACGCCGCCGGGGATGGGTGGCATCGGGGTGATACGGGTGAGCGGGCCGGAGGCGTTTGAGATGGCGCTGCCTCTGCTGCGGCTGGCGGGTGGAAGCCGGGAGGTGCCGCCTTCACACCAGTTGACGTTTGCGCGGGTGATTGACCCGGAGACGGGAGAGACGGTGGACGAGGTGCTGGTGGCCTTTATGCGTGCCCCACGCACCTATACGCGTGAGCACGTAGTGGAGATACAGGGACATGGTGGCCCGCTGGTGCTGCGGCGCATCTTGCGGCTGGTGCTGGCACGGGGCGCGCGCATGGCGAATCCCGGCGAATTTACCCTGCGAGCCTTTCTGAACGGGCGGCTCGATCTCGCGCAGGCCGAAGCGGTCATGGATTTGATCGGCTCGCAGACGGAGGCCGGGCAGCGGCTGGCGATGCAGCAGTTGAGCGGGCGTGTCTCGGCGCAGGTACAGGAGGCACGCAGCGCCATCCTGGGCGTTATTGCTCGGATCGAGGCCAGCATCGATTTTCCTGAAGAGGATGTCCCCACGCCGCGGGTGGAGGAACTGCGCCTGTTGATTGCTGAGGCACAGCGCCAGGTGAATGCGCTGCTGGCCGGTTCCGAACGAGGACGGCTCTACCGGCAGGGCTTGCGCACCGCCATTATCGGGCGACCGAATGTCGGCAAGTCCAGCATGTTGAATGCCTTGCTCCGCGCCGATCGGGCTATTGTGACCCCAATTGCCGGTACGACACGTGATACTGTTGAGGAAGTCGCGAACCTGCGCGGCATTCCCTTGCACTTGATCGATACGGCGGGTATTACGCCGAGCGAGGACCCCGTTGAGCAAATCGGCGTGCAGCGGAGCCGGGCGGCGGCAGAGAGCGCCGATGTGCTCCTGCTTGTTTTTGATGGAGCCGAGCCGCTAACAGTGCAGGATCGTCAGGTGTCAAAAGAGCTGCGCGCTATGGGCTTTGGTGGCACGGTCTCTGCTCTGGATGGTGATAGTATGACGGCGGAGGCGACGAGGCGCGGTCGCCCCATTGTGCTGGTGGTGAACAAAGCCGATCTCCCACAACAACTGGAAGTTGATGAAGTGCGCGAGATGTGGCCCGAATCGCCCCTGGTTACCACCTCGACGCTCACGGGCGCGGGCCTGGATGAACTGGAAGAAACGGTCGCGGAACTAGTGCTGGCCGGGAAGGCGGTCAATAGGGAAAGCGTGCTGGTCACCAGCGCGCGGCATCAGGAAGCGCTGCGCCGGGCCGGGGAACATTTGCGGGCCTCCCTGATTCCATTAGAGCAGGGATTGCCACTCGATTTTGTGTCTATCGATCTGCGTGCCGCTTATAATGCGCTCGGCGAGATCACAGGAGAGACAGCCAGCGAAGACCTGCTGGATAGAATCTTCAGCGAGTTTTGTATAGGAAAATAGCATATGCATCCATGGAAGAGATTAAGGCAGGCGAAAATTGGCTCGTGGTGGGTGCTGGCAGTCATGGTTGTGGGCGTCATCTTCTTATCGGGATTCGAGTATAAGATGGTGACGGCCAGCCAGCAATCGGCAGCAATGCCTGAGCTAACGCCTGAATCAACCATCCCGGTCATTACATCTTCTCCCGTGAAGTCGGCTACACCGGGTGTACCGCCCGGCAAGCCCAAATGGCCTATTCTTGGCATCGATGCTGGCACGGACCTCTATGATTACTCTGGCATTGCGTGGATACGCCTCAGCTATCCTACCTGTGGCTGGGGCAGTTTGCGAGGTAACGCGCTCGAGCAAACCATCGCCGATTACCACCGGCAGGGTATCCATGTCCTTCTCATCGTCTGCCAGGCCGCCAGCGGAGGGCCAAAGCTCTATAATACCCAGTTGTTCAACGATGTGGCGCAGGGCTATGCCGATGCTGTACAGTGTGGGAACGAGGAGATGAAGTACGATCCACCGTCGACGCTGTACGTGCCACCACAGAATTTCGCACGCTTCTACGATTTGTGCGAGAAGGCTGTCCATGCCGTCGATCCCAATACTCCCGTCCTGCTCGGCTCTCTCGACCCGCACGTGGGCGGCGTCGATTTTGGTCCTTTGCAGAGCCAGGTGCAGTACCTCAACCAGGTGCAGAGCGCCATGAATTCGACTGTGCATCCCGGCGGCCACTGGAACTGGCATACGCAGATTCTGGGCTTGATCGATAGCTGGCATAATGGCTATCCCGATGCTTCCGTCAACAGTCTGTACAACCTGTTCCTCTTCTGGGCGCAGCAGTTCCATGTTAGCCCCAACGCAATTGGGCAGCATCTGTGGGTGATCGAGGGAACCGGCTGCTTCCAGGGTTGCGGGCTTGATCCTACCAATACTTACCAGATCGCCGTCTCTCACGTGCTGACGCTGATTACCGATGTGACTACGGCCATGCGCTACCATGTGCCGTTTTTCTATTTCAGCAGCGAAGATTTTGTTCTGCAAGGCGTCTACTGGCCGATTGGTATTCTCAACACCAGGGGGCAACCAAAACCCATACGCCAGGATTTAGCAATGGGAGCACGCAAGCTAGTCATGGCTTGCTCAACCGGCAAATCAACCGTAATGAACCAGGAACAGCTCCTCGCCAAACTCTATGCTGGCTGTTCCCCGCCCGCCAACTATGCCAGTATCCTGGCAAGCTAAAAAGGGCATGTCCCAGAAACCGGCCTGGAGGGGCCATGTTTTGCGGTCGCAAAACATGGCCCCTCCAGGCCGGTTTCTGGGACATGTAGATTGTTACATGGGTATCAGCAAAAAGCGCTCGCGGTCTTTTGCGATTTGCGTCAGTTGTTGGGTAAGCTGGCGCAAGGGAGTGCTACCCTGCGCTTGCCAGTTTTCGGGCGTCAGGTGCGAGACGTAGTCGTAGAGTTGTTCGCTGCTGCGCACCAGCGCCAGATCGAAGTTGAGCAACTGGGCCAGTAGCGGCTGCTCCTGCCGGAAACGCCACCAGATGCGATCCTGGGCAGGTACTGACATACCACGGATGTGTGTCTCCACATTCGCGAGGTCTTGCTGCACTTGCTCGATCTCGCGCAGTTGTGCCAGCGCCCCGGCGGGTGGAAATGGATTCTCGCGAGTCAGCGGTGGCACAAAGCGGCGCTGGTACTCACTGCGCAGGCGGGTGAGCAGGTCAGCCGCCTGTGTCAGAAAGTAGCTGGCCCGCTCGCGCACCAGCAGATCATCAGCTCTGGCCTGGTTGATCGAGTTATAGAAATTGTAGCCATAACCGGTGAGCAAGAGCTGCAACTGCTGGATCACAGGATCATTTGATGGCCCTGTCATCATTGCCCTCCTTTCCAGGCAGACGGTCAGGTCTGGCTATTGTTTGACCTGGCCGTTAGGAAGATGCGGCGAAGGTGCGGTGTAGCGGTCCGTGCTCGTGGTTATCTGCGTGCCGTTAATATTGAATGATTCTCCAATTGCCATATTGGGGGCCGAGACCACACCGCGTTCTGCCATCAGTATGGCAGTGTAGTAGCGCACCGCTTCGAGTTCTTTTAGCCCGAAGGCCTTCAGGGAGATCAATGCTTTCATACGCTCATCGCGAGGGAAGATCAGCACCTTGACTGTGTCAAGAGTGATGCCATAGATGGCGAGGAACTGCTGGAGGTGCTCCTGTACAAGCTGCGATAGGTCGTGAATGCGCTCGTTGACCGACTCAAGTGGTGTGATCTGAACAAGCTGGTTCACCGCCTGCTCGATGACCGGGCCTGCGTAGTTGTTTACATCTTGTGTTGTTAACGTGTGGCCGCGATACGGCATGTGCTGTACCAGGCGAACCGCGTTCTCACGAGTTTCGACGTGGATGTAGTAATCGACGCTGTAGACCATTTCGGCCATCTCACGTGAGAGCGCCATACCGTTTGTCTTTAGCACCAACTTGGCGCGGTTGATGTAAAGTGCCTCGTATTGCCAGGGACTCTGGCCGCCATAGAAAGCTTGCTGGACAGAACCAAAGATGGGGCGGTCGGGTGTCTGCACGGGATACTGACCCGTCTCGTAGACGTTGAGGATGGCCCCACGCGACTTCAGCACGCAGAACTGGTTGCTTTCAACGGTGAGCAGCGAGCCATTCATAATGCTCTGATCGGGATAGTGCCAGAGGACGATCTCTGGCCCCATAACCTCTTCACCGTTCTCTGTCAGGGTCGAAATGACGTTACGTATACCTGCCATGGACATCAACTCTCCTTTGTATTCTGTACTCAAAACATACCTGGCCGCTGATTGCCGCGCCGAATGTGCCTCAATAGCACTACTATCCGGGCGACTTTGTTCAATATTTACTATTAACAACGCTGAGAACACCTTTTTTTCAACACGAGTTTAGCCAACGACCTGCAAGTGCCAGGAAGAAAGTTGCACATCGCATTGTAGGTGTCCCTATGGTACTCTATGTACCTGTTCCATACAGACGTAACAACAGGGAATAAACCAAATGGGCTACAAAGTTAGTATACTCCCATAGCAACGTCTGGGAAAGTGAACCCGGTCACAAAACCTGGAAGCGTATGGCAGCGTCCAAAAACCTGCTGAAATTTCGAAAAAGCAATTTTTACAATTTTATAAAAATTCTTACGAAAAACTCTTGACAGAGAAAAAGACCTGTGGCATAATTACCAACGTCGTCACGAGATGACGAGGGAGAAGGTTGGGAAGAGTTTACTGTTTCATCTGGAATTGAAAAGACTCCTGACAGTATAAAAATCCAGAGGTTGTCTATCCTCTAAAGGGATTGTGACCAATGGCCTTTTCTCTGTCTCTTCGCGATGACACAGAGCGGGCAGAGACCTGCTCGGGGATCCTTAACAATTGAAGAGTGGGAAGTAGCACAGAAACTGTGAGCAAGCTGCGAGCTGCCGGTCACAGTTCCTGTCAATTCTGCAAAGAAGTATCGTGCCTGTGACCCACAGACACGATAGCG
>Ga0209061_1000514_pt1 | contig 94257 bp, 88 predicted proteins | sample Coa_R1_10_FD_187157 | JGI IMG/M metagenome (GOLD analysis project Ga0209061, IMG submission 187157) | Surface soil microbial communities from Centralia Pennsylvania, which are recovering from an underground coalmine fire - Coalmine... | ecosystem: Environmental > Terrestrial > Soil >...
GCGCGCACCCCAAGCGCGACAGCTGTCGCGCTTGGGGTATCTTCCCCCATCGAATTTGCATGCTGACACTCTAATCCGAGTGTCACCAATCATTCTGAACGAGAACAGGTTCAGTACCGAGGCAAGTTTGCCGCACGGGGGGTACGGCCGGCATGAAAGGCTTGCTGCTTTGGATTCGGTTTGATACTCTCGGCGGAAATTCGCCGGAGAGAGCCCTGAATGCCGCACTGCTCAAAATGCGGGACGGTAGTAGACGCGAGCGCAGCGTTCTGCCACAACTGCGGAGCGTCGCAGGGAGTCGCCGGCACGGTCAACTCCATCGGAGCGACGCCCATGGTGACGACACAGAGCGGGCTATCGGAAAACGTCGCCGGCCTGCTGTGCTACGTGCTGGGCTGGCTGACGGGATTGATTTTTCTGCTGATTGACAAGCGGCCGTTCGTGCGCTTCCATGCCGCGCAATCGCTGGTGGCGTTCGGCATATTGAACATCATCAGCATTATTGTCGGCATGGCTTTCCTCGGGAGTATGTGGGGAAACGGCTTCGACTGGTCCGGATTCGGGTTCTGGGCGGCGGTGCGCAGCATCGTGGATCTGGCCGCGTTCGTTGTCTGGATCGTGGGCATGATTAAAGCGTATCAGCACGAGCGTTTCCGCTTTCCGCTGGTCGCCGATCTTGCCGATCAAATTGCCGGCAAGTAGTTTCCTCATTATTTCGCGCGTGCGCTCTGCAGAAGTTTAGAAGGCGTGGGTTATTTTGTGTTTGACGCGCTCAAACCGCACGTGAATGTCCGGCCAGAATTCGGCGGCGAGGTTGTAGAGGGCGGTATTTCCCAGGTCAATGGCCACGCGGCTCATGGTGTGGCCGAATCCGACGTCCTGCGGCGGATAATACAAATTCGAAAGCGCAGCGGCGGCGGCTGTGCCGGTGAGCGCTGAAGAATAGAAAACGGTCTTTCCGGAGTCGCTATAGGTGACGAAAACGCGGCTGATTGCATACCATACGCGGCCGCCGAAAGAGCCGGTTCCGAGCCGGAAATAGCGCGGGTCCTGATGCCACCAGACGGGCAGGACAAAATCGCCGATGAAGCTTGAATCCGTGGCATCCAGTTCGAGCGAGCCAAAGCATTCGCCGTATCCGCCCCAGCCATGTCCATATCCGCAAAAACCGTCGCTGCTGGAATACTCAATGGTTCCCGCCTCGAAAGCTCCGGCAGCCAGGCCGAGCGGGTCGTATTCCGATTGCGCCCATTCCTGGAATTTTTCTTTCGGCGTCAGCGGGGTAAAGTGCCCGGCGTAGCTGACCTTGTACGCGGGAATCACCCAGAAAATGTGGCCGGGCGAGGGTTTCGTCTTCGTGGAATTTTGCGTCTGGTTTTGGCCCTGAAAATAGAGCGGCGCGGGCGGCTGCAGGCGAACTTCGCTCAAACCCTCATCCCACAATCGAGCCCTGCTGATGGGCGTTTCCGGCGGGTTTGCAAAATGCGGCGCAGAGGCCGGCGAATACGGGCTGCTCGAGATGGTTTGAGCGCGTGCGCAGCGGGCAGCGACGCACAGGAATGAAATGACCAACAAAAGCGCGGCCCGCGCTGGCCACCGCCTGCCGGGGCTTATGGAGGCTGCGGGTATTTTATTTTTCATCGCGCAAAGAGACGGTTTGTTCCCTGGCATCAAAAGGCCCGGCGCCGGCGCAGTTTCACCAAGAGCGGATGCAAAAACTCCAGCGCTATTTTTGTTCCGACGGCAGTCAGGAGATTGTAGTTGCCTGTGCGGAAGGCGTCTTTTGGTCCAAATCGCGGCGGATACCACGCCAGGGTTGCGAATCCGGCGGCGTAGGGCGAAAGAATCGCGGGAGCTGAAAAGACACGGCGGCCATCGCGTCCGACGCGGGCAGTCACGCTGGAAATGAGCGCGTGGCGCAGCCGGTTCCAGATTCCTCGACACCGGCAGGGGTAAAACTTATTGTCTTGGCCCAGCGCGCTGCTGAGCAAAAAATCGGCGGTCTGGCCGGCCATCGCGGAGCCGAGATGAGAGGCGACGCGCCGGCCATAAGGGCCCCAGCCCTGTCCCCAGTCCGGCGGCACGTTGTCCGCCTGGCTGATGGCTGCGCCAAATACCACACGGGTCATCTCCACGGGACCAAATGTGCTGCTCAGGTAATTGCGAAATCGCTGCGAAAAATCCGGACGGACGTAATCCGATTGGGGAGGCCCGGCCGCAGCGGATTGGTTCCGGGGGAGGGGCGGCTTACTGGTTTGCGCGAGCGCGCCGCTTGCCGCTGCCGCGCACAGGGACGTCCACAGGCATGCGAAGCGGAGCGCGCGCAGAACGCTCATCGCGCGGCGATGCTCTGCGGCCGGGAGTGGTTTGTGCTGCGTCGTTTTCTGTGCGTGCATTTTCACGCGTGCCGGCCCCCTTTTTGATGTTTGAAGTTCCGCGCGTGTGACCGGCTTTTTCGCGGACCGTAAGACAGTAAGACAATTCGGGCTTCGCGTCAGGTGATTTGACAACATTTTCCGGCTCTTATACGCTCGCTGGCTTTCGCGCCGCGGGAATTTTGCATACACTGAGGGCGCGCGAAAGAGGCAAATGGCGGATCGCAAACTTCCAACCCGCGCCGAAGATTTCGCCGAATGGTACAACCAGGTGGTGCTGCGCGCGGAGATGGCCGATTACGCGCCGGTGCGCGGCTGCATGATTGTGCGTCCTTACGGCTGGGCGCTATGGGAAAACATCACCGCGGCTCTAGACCGGCGATTCAAAGCCACGGGCCACATGAACGCGGCGTTTCCGCTGCTGATTCCACGCAGCTTCATCGACAAGGAGCAGCACCACGTTGCGGGATTTTCGCCGGAGCTTGCGGTGGTTACGGTGGGAGGCGGCGAAGAGCTGGAAGAGCCTCTGGTCATCCGGCCGACGTCGGAGACCATCATCGGCCACGCGTATGCGAAATGGATTCAGTCCTATCGCGATTTGCCGGTGCTCATCAATCAATGGAACAGCGTGGTGCGCTGGGAATTGCGCACCAAGCTTTTTCTGCGCACGCTGGAATTTTTCTGGCAGGAGGGTCACACCGCGCACGCCACTCTGGAAGAGGCGGAAGCCGAAACGCGCCAGATGCTGGATATTTACGCCGATTTCGCGATGCGCGACGCCGCGATACCGGTGATTGCCGGGCGCAAGTCGGATTCGGAAAAATTCGCGGGCGCGGACATCACCTATTCCATCGAAGCGATGATGGGCGACGGCAAGGCGCTGCAATCCGGCACGTCGCACAATTTAGGTCAGAACTTCGCGAAGGCTTTCGACATTAAATACCTGGACAAAAGCGGGGTGCAGCAGTTTTGCTGGACCACGTCGTGGGGGCTCTCGACGCGTTTTGTGGGGGCCATTGTGATGGTGCACGGCGATGATCAGGGATTGATTCTTCCGCCGCGCCTGGCGCCGTATCAGATGGTAATCGTGCCGATTTTCAAAACCGAAGAGGAGAAGCGCACGGTTTTGGAGGCGGCGCGCAAACTGCGAGAGCAACTGGCCGCGGCGGAGATTCGCGTGAAGCTCGATGAGCGCGAGGGCATGAGCCCGGGATTCAAATTCAACGACTGGGAGATGCGCGGCGTGCCTTTGCGGCTGGAACTGGGCCCCAAAGACGTGGCCGGCGGAAACGCGGTGCTGGCGCGCCGCGACCGTCCCGGGCGCGAGGGGAAAATCTCGGTTTCGCAGCAGGGAATCGCGGCGACGGCCACAAAGCTGCTCGAAGAAATTCAAGAGGCGCTCTTCGGGCGGGCGCTCGAATTTCGCAAAGCGAATACCGCGGAGCCGAAGGACTACGGCGAATTCAAAGCCGCGGTCGAAAAAGGATTTGCGCTGGCGTACTGGTGCGGCCGCGCCGATTGCGAAGCGAAAATCAAGGAAGAAACCAAAGCGACGATGCGCTGCATTCCTCTGGAACAGAAGGGCGGGGAAGGGAAGTGCGTTTACTGCGGAAACCCGGCCCCCGAGCAAGCCATCTTCGCGCGCGCCTACTAGCGGAACGCTGCAAAACGTGTTACAGAAGCGGCGCGTTGTTTTCTGCCCGTCGGTACAGGTAACTCGCGTGAAAACCTGCCGGATTGGTTCCCTGCCGCTCCCCGCCTGCAGTGCTAGCATTTTCAGAGCAACGCAGGGAAGGGGAATTCGTCCCGCGGGAGGAAGGCAGTGGCGCGGCTCTCAGGCAACAGCGAAAAAGGAGGCTCGCGGCTGAAAACGCTGGCCGCGCTGGCCATTGTTTTTGTCATGATTTTTTTCGCCATCAAAATCGTGCCGATTTTTATTGCGAATTACGAGTTGCAAAATTCGATTCAGGATGAAGCCACATACGCGTCGGTCACCAGAAAAGACCCCGCGGCGATTCGCGCTGACATTCAGAAAAAGCTCAAGGAGCTCGGCCTGCCGGATGACCCCAATGCCATTCAGGTGTCGTCGGATGAGGGCAACGTCAGCATTTCGCTGGAATACACCGTTCCGGTGAACCTGTCGGTTTATCAACTTGACTTGCACTTTCATCCCACGGCGAACAACTCTTCCTTGTAAAATAGCAACCGAGTAAAAAGGGCTCTGGGGAGCTTTCGGGGACCGCCGCCATCCGCAACCGGGCGGCGCATCCCAGCCTCCGATTTGGCATCTCCGGAGATTCAGGACATTTCGGAGGAACTTTGCGGATACGCATGGCCGGCGGCTTCTGGACGTCCCGCTTTGGCCTGACCATTTTGGGGCTGGCGCTTTGCGCTCTGTTGCTCGGGGCGGGGGTTTTTACATTTTACTGGGTGCATTTCAGCCGGTTGATTGACGAGCGCCTGAGCGGGCAGGTTTTCGGGCACAGCTCGCGCATTTTCTCGGCGCCGCGAGAAATCTTTGTGGGCGAGCCGGATTCTCCCGGAGAGATTGCGGGCTATCTGGAGAATAACGGCTACAGCGAATCGGATGTTCCCGGAGCGACGGGCCAATTTGACGTTGCCAAAAACGCCATTGAAATCTCCCCGGCCGCGGAATCGTATTTTCGCGGGCAAAACGACATTCGGGTGGATTTTTCGAGCGGGAAAATTTCAAGCATTCATTTGCTCTCCGGCAATCTTTCGGTGACTTCGGCGCAAATTGAGCCGGAGCTGCTGACCAATGTTTTCGGGAATTCGCGCGCCAAGCGGCGCGTGGTGCGCTATGAGGATTTGCCTCCGATTCTGATTCACGCGGTGCTTGCCGCCGAGGACAAGCGTTTCTTCGAGGATGGCGGGCTCGATTTCATCCGCATCGGCGGCGCGGCGCTGGCTGATTTGCGTCTGGGCAGAAAGGCGCAGGGGGCCAGCACGATTGACATGCAGGTGGCGCGCAGCTTCTTCTTCACCACCAAGCGCGAGTGGAGCCGTAAGTTCGCCGAAGCCATGGTCGCGATGGAACTGAACCATCGCTTCACGAAAGAGCGCATTTTCGAGCTGTACGCCAATGAGGTGTATCTGGGCAACCGCAACAGTTTTGCGATTCGGGGATTCGGAGAAGCGGCGGAAGCTTATTTCGGTAAAAACGTGCGCGATCTGGACCTGGCGCAATGCGCCTTTCTTGCCGGAATCATTCGTGCGCCGAATCATTACGCGGATGCGGAGCGCTATCCGGATCGCGCCAAAGAGGCGCAGGACCGCGTGCTGGCGCAAATGCGAGAGGATGGCTACATCAGTCGCGCTCAGGAGCAGGCGGCCAGCGCCGAGACTTTGAAGTTCGTCGGCGGCGCGACGCCCGCGCGAACCGCGCCGTATTTCGTGGACCTGGTTCGCGACGCTCTGCTGAAGCAGTTCTCAGAAAAGGACCTGACCACGCAGAGCTTCCGCATTTACACGACGCTGGACCCCGCTTTGCAGGCGGCCGCGGATCAGGCAGTCGCTGCGGGCATGAAAATCGTGGACCAGAATCTCGCGCGCCGTTACGCCGAGGAGAAGCGCAAACATGAGCCGGTGGTGAAGCCGCAGGTTGCGCTGGTGGCGCTCGATCCGCGGACCGGCGCGATACGCGCGCTGGTCGGCGGAAGGAATTACGGCGAAAGCCAGCTCGATCGCGCGCTTTCGCTGCGGCAGCCGGGTTCTTCCTTCAAGCCATTTGTTTATGCCGCGGCCTTCGACAATGCGGTGGCCGGCCTTCAGCCGGTAATCACCACAGAAACGAGCGTGCTGGACGAGCCGACGACGTTTACGTTCGATGGTCAGGACTACACGCCGGACAACGATGAAGGGGAATTCTACGGCACCGTCACCGCGCGGCAGGCGCTGACGCATTCGCTGAACGTCGCCACGGTAAAAATCGCCGCGATGGTGGGCTTCGACCGGGTGCGCCAGGTCGCGCTGCAACTGGGATTGAATCCCGATATTCAGGCCACGCCGGCCATGGCTTTGGGCACCTATGTGATGACTCCGCTGCAGGTTGCCGCCGGCTACACAATTTTTGCGAACGACGGAGTGCGCGCAGAATACCGTTTTTTGAATGAAATTCTCAACTCGGATGGCGCGGTCATTGAGAAAGACGCTCCGCAAACGCGTCCCGTGCTCGACCCGCGCGTGGCGTATCTGGTCACGAATGTGCTCGAAGACGTCATCAACAAGGGAACCGGCGTTACCGTGCGCGCGATGGGCTTTGACGCTCCGGCTGCGGGCAAGACCGGCACTTCGCACGACGGGTGGTTCGCGGGATACACGTCCAATCTGGTTTGCGTGGTCTGGGTGGGATATGACGACGATCGCAATTTGAATCTCGTCGGCGCGCAATCGGCTGCTCCGGTGTGGGCTGAATTCATGAAACGCGCGCAGGCGCTGCCGGAATATCAGGACATGGAGAATTTCCCGGAGCCGCCCGGAATTGTTCACGTCATGGTTGATCCGGCTTCCGGCGACCTGGCCACGCCGAATTGTCCTCAGACCGTGGACGAGGTTTTCATCGCCGGAACTCAGCCCACGCAATTTTGCCCGCTGCACGGCGGCGAAAAGCTTTCGCAAGTTCCGCCCGTTTCGTGGATAGGAAAGCTTCTGGGCAAATCGTCTGCGCCGCCGCCGCCGTCCTCTACCGCGGCAGCAATCGCGCGCGAAAAAGGCTTGCCGGAGAGGCCCGCCGTCACGCCGCCGGGCAATCCCACGATGGCTCCGGCGACGGTCACCCCTACGCCCGCTGCGGCGCCGCCGGAAAAGAAAAAAGGGATACTCAGCAGGATATTTGGTGGTATCTTTGGAACCAGCAAGAAACCACCTGCCAAGCCCAAACCGCAGTCCTAGGCGGAAACCTTGGCATCGCGGAGGTTGAATATGAAGCGCTTCGCGTTCCCTGCCGTTGTGCTTTTCCTTTTTGTGATTTCAAAGCCTGTGCACGCGCAGACTCTGGAAGCCGCCGACGTGCACGAAGTCAAACCGGTTCTGCCGCAGCCGGGTCCATCCCCGCAACCCGTTATGACGCCGCGACAGGTCGCCGAGATGCGTGCGGATATTTTGGTTGCCCGCAAAATGTATCCGCAGGCCATTCGCGTCTATTTGCAGCTGGTCAAAACGAACAAGAAAAACACCATGTTGCTGAACAAGCTCGGCGTCACTTACGAAGACTACGGCAACAAAGGGCGCGCCGAGCACTGGTTCAAGCAAGCCATCAAAACCAACAAAACTTTCGCCAGCGCCTACAACAACGTGGGCACGGTCGAATACGCGAAGCGGCATTACAAAAACGCCGTGAAGTGGTACCAAGAGGCGCTGCAACTGCAGCCCGACGGCTCGGTGGCCGCGCCCGCGTATTCGAATATGGGCTACGCCTATTTTGCATGGAAGAAATATCCGCAGGCCATCGCGGCATTCGAGAATGCTCTTAAAATCGATCCGCAAATTCTGACGGAGGCGGGCAGCGCCAACGGCTCGATTCTGCGGCAGACGGGAACCACCGATCCGGGCCTGTTCTACTTTTTCGTGGCGCGCACCTATGCGCTTCTCGGCGACGCTGCGCCGGCGGCGCACTATTTGAAAATGGCGCGCGACATCGGCTATAAAAAATTTGTTTCGGCGAAAACGGATCCGGCGTTTGCCAAAGTCATTAAAGACCCGCGCGTGCAAGCGGTGTTTCAGCCGGTGACGGTAATGAGTTCGTCGAGTCACAACTGAAAAATCTCCGCGTCGTGTGGCGAGGCGGCTGCGCGCAATGGTCGCGCGCCGCCGCGCTCCGGCCGTCTGATTGGAGCGCGCGGGGGCGCTCCCTGCTATAATCCCGCTGTCCATGGAAAAGGCCGTACGCCGACGCATTTTGAGGCGCGAATTTTCGCGTGTGCGCGCACCCGCCGAATGGCCGGCCGCTTTTGCCGCGCTTCTTGTTTTCGTCGTCGCCGCGTTTTCGGCCCGTCTGCTATCGGTGCACGCCGCCGCGGCGCCCGCTGCTTCGAACGTTTACGAATTGCAAATTAACGGCGAGATTGAGCCCATTCTTGCCGAGTACATCACCGGCGGCATTGATGCGGCCAATCGCGAAAACGCCAGCCTGATCCTGATCACCATGAACACGCCCGGCGGACTGGATTCCTCGATGCGCCAGATTATCGCCGCCATTCTTCATTCGCACGTTCCGGTGGTGACCTACGTAACGCCTTCCGGTTCGCGGGCCGCTTCGGCCGGATTTTTCATTTTGCTTTCCGGCGACGTGGCCGCGATGTCTCCGGGTACGGACACGGGCGCAGCTTCGCCGCTGCTTGAGGTCGCCGGCAATCCGGTAAACATCAATCCCACGCTCGGGCGCAAAATCATGAACGAGGCGGCCGCGTATCTCCGCAGCTACGCGGCGCGGCGCGGGCGCAACGTGGAACTGGCGGTCACCGCGGTGACCAAGGCCAAAGCCTTCAGCGAAAGCGAGGCGCTGAAGGGCAATCTGATCAACATGGTTGCTCCGAATACAGAAGCGCTGCTCGCGCAACTCAACGGCCGCACCATCACGCGGATCGATGGCCGGCAGCAAACGCTCCATCTTACCGATCCCGTCGTCCAGCTCCACCGGATGAGCGGGCGCGACAAATTCCTGGACCGCATCATCCAGCCGGACGCATTTTTCATTCTGCTGATTCTCGGCGTGCTCGGTCTGTACGTCGAATTCACGCATCCCGGGCTGGTCGCGCCCGGCGTCATCGGCGGCATCGCGCTGGTGCTGGCGCTGTTTGCGATGCACATGCTTCCGGTGAATTTCACCGGCATTCTGCTGATGATCCTCGCACTGGTGCTTTTCGTTTTGGAGGCAAAATATCCCACGCATGGCGTGCTGGGCATCGGCGGCGCTATCGCCATGCTTCTCGGCGCGATCATGCTGATTCATTCTCCGATTACAGGAGGAGGCGTGCGTCCGGCAATCGCTTTGGCGGTCACCGTTCCGGTAGCTTTGATTGTGATTTTCCTGATGCGCCTGGTGCTGCGCTCGCACCGTTGGAAGCGCGCCACGGGGCCCGAGCAACTCGTTGGCGCCGTGGGCGAGCTGACCGAAGCCGTGGAAGCGCCCGGTGCGAAAGGAATGGTTCTGGTGCACGGCGAATTGTGGCGCGCGGCCGCAGGCGAGGCGATTCCCAAGGGAGCGCAGGTGCGGGTGAGCAAAATTCAGGGCCTGACACTGTACGTCGAACGGGCAGCCCGCACTGAAACGGTGGCGCACTGAACCGGCTTCAAAATCCGAATCGCGGAGGCAGAGCATGGACTTTGCGTTTGTCGTAATCGGCATAGCGATTTTGATCTTCTTGATCTGGCTGTTCAACTGCATCAACGTCATCAAGGAGTGGGAACGCGGGGTGGTGCTCCGGCTCGGCCGCATGCTGCCCGCGCCGAAGGGTCCCGGTCTGGTGCTGATTTTTTCGCCGATTGACAAGCTCATTCGCGTTTCTCTGCGCGTGGAAACGCTGGATGTGCCCGCACAGGACGTGATCACCCGCGACAACGTCTCCGCGAAAGTGAATGCCGTTTGCTATTTCCGGGTGGTGGACGCGAATCTGGCTGTTTCGCAGGTGCAAAATTATCTCTACGCCACTTCGCAGCTCGCGCAGACCAATCTGCGCAGCGTCATCGGGCAGTTCCAGTTGGATGACGTTCTTTCCGAGCGCGAAAAAGTAAACGAGAAGTTGCAAACAATCCTTGACCAGGATACCGAACCGTGGGGTATTAAGGTGACGAAGGTGGAAGTGAAACAGGTCGATATTCCGGACAATATGCAGCGCGCCATCGCGCGCCAGGCGGAAGCGGAACGCGAGCGCCGCGCCAAAATCATCAACGCCGACGGCGAATTGCAAGCGTCGGCGAAATTGGCCGAGGCCGCTGCGGCGCTCGAAGCGCAGCCCGTTTCCGTGCAGCTTCGCTATTTGCAAACGTTGCAGGAAATCGGCACCGAGAAAAACACCACGGTGATTTTTCCCGTGCCCATTGACCTGGTGAGCGGCTGGATCAAAGGATTCGGTAAATGAATTTGGAGGAGCAGATCATCGCATGAGTTCACGGCGCGGCGGCGAGCGAGTTCTCGAAAGCCGTCATCTGATTGGATTGTTTCTGGGCGTGGTGCTGCTCTGCTGCGTCTTTTTCACGCTCGGCTACGTGATGGGGACAACGCAGTATGGCAACACGCCGGTGCAGGCGGCCTCTCTGAATTCCGCGCCCAAACCGGCGCCGCAGGCGGCGAAGCCCGCGGCGCAGGCCCCTACCTCGACCGAATGGGATTTTTACACCGACAGAGAAACCAGCGACATCCCCCTGAAGCCGGCGCGCGAGACGGATGCTTCCGGCGCGAATAGAAAGCAAAGTGCAAATTCGGAAGAGCGAGCGCCGAGTGGCGGCGTCGTTTCGCGCTCGACCGCTCCGTCGCCGCGCCGGGAGATTTCCGCTGAGGCGCGCGCGCGCCGATTCGCTCCTGTGCCGGTGCGTTATCGTGCGCCGCGCATGTCGCGCAGCGCCGTTGTGCTGCAAGTCGGGGCGTTGCGGCAGGAGAGCGATGCGCTCGCCATGGCCAACGTTCTGCAGCGCCGCGGCTTTCCTGCTTTTGTCCTGCCTCCATCGAGTGATTCTTTTTACCGCGTGCAAGTCGGCCCGTTTCCCAGCCAGGCCGTGGGCGAGCGGGCCAAAAAATCGCTGCTGCGCGAGGGATTCAAAGCCATCTACCGGCGCTGAATGAAACTGCGGTCGCGTTATCGTTTTTTGCTCGCCGTCGCATCCGGCATCGCTCTTGCCTTCGCCTTTCCGAATCACGCGTTTCCGCTGCTTGCCTGGCTTGCCGTCACTCTGCTGATGCTCGCGGTGATCGGCGCGCGCACGCGGGAAGCCGTTTTCTGCGGCTTCCTTAACGGCGCGCTTTTCTATCCCATCAGCGTGCCCTGGATCGCCACCGTTATGCGGCAGTACGGCAGCAACATCAATTGGCCTACGGCGGCGGGCATTCTCGCGCTGATGACTCTGGCCGGCTGCGTGTTTCCGATTATTTTTTCCGTGCTCGTTTGCCGCGCTGGCAGAAGGAGCGTTCCACTCGCGTGCGCGCTCGCGCCTTTTCTCTGGGTCGCTCTCGAATTTGCGCGCGAGCATCTGCCGATTATCGGGTTTCCGTGGAACTTAATCGGCTACGCGGCCTCCGGCAACCTCGCGCTGGTCCAAATCACCGCCGTCACCGGAATTCTCGGCCTTTCGCTGCTGATCTGCGCCTTCAACGCTGTGCTCGCGCGGGCGATCCTTTCTCCTTCGCGCGGGAGCCGCGCCGCAATTGCGGGGTTTGCCGTGGTTCTCATCGGCATCGCGATTATTTGTCCGCGCTTCGTCCCGCGCGCTCGCGGCGATTACGTCGCTCACCTTGTCCAAACAAACTTGCCGCAGGAGGAGATTTATCCGTCCAACTGGATGCAAATCCACGCACCGGCCATGCAGCAGCTCGAATCCATCAGCATCAGCGCCGCAAAGAAATCTCCCGGCCTCATCGTCTGGCCCGAAGTGCCCGCGCCTTTCACTTTGCAGGACCCGCAATTCGCGGCCATCGCCGATCGCATCGCCAAAAATTCGGGCCAGGATTTTCTGGTCGGCGTTGTGGATTGGAAGCTCAGCCCCGAGCGCAAATGGCTGGCCTCGAACAGCGCCGTTCTCCTCGCGCCTTCCGGCCGGCGCCTTTTCACCTACGACAAAATTCACCTTGTGCCTTTCGGCGAGTACGTTCCCCTGCGCCGTTATCTTTTTTTTGCGCACAGCCTCATCGACAGCATCGGCGATTTCACGCCGGGCCGCGTCTACGCCGTCGGCCCGCTTCCGGGAGGCCGCTTCAGCGTTTTCATCTGCTACGAAGCGATTTTCTCGAATGAAATTCGCCGCTTCGCCAGGAACGGCGCTCAGTTGCTGATTAACATTTCCAATGATGGATGGTTCGGCCGCTCGTCTGCTCCGGCGCAGCATCTGATGATGGCTCGCGTGCGCGCCGTTGAAAACCGCCGCTGGCTGCTGCGCTGCACCAACACCGGCTACACCGTGGACGTCGATCCCTACGGCCGAATCGTCGCGCGCCTCCCGCGCTTCACGCGCACGCAGCTCGATGCGCCCTACGGTTTTCGCTCGGACGTTACGCCATTCACCCGTTACGGCGAATGGCTCGCCTGGCTCTGCGTCGCGGCGACAATTATTCTGTTGTTCTTTTCGTGGATTCCGATTCGTTCGCGGCCCGGCCGGCACGAGCCTTTGCAAAAATGACCGCGCGGCAGGGCAGGCTTCAGCCGCGGACGCCTTTAGCGTAGAATAAAGAGATGCCGACCATCGAACACATTGAAGACCTGCAAACCCGTTTCGACGAGCTGAAGAAGCGCATCGAACTTGTGCGGAGTTATCTTTGACGTTCCCTCCAACCGCGCCCTGCTGAAATCCCTCGAGGAAAAAGTCAGCGCCCCGGACTTCTGGCAGGATCAGCAGAAGGCGCAGTCAGTTCTGCAGCAGCGCAAGCGCGCCGAAGCCGGCATCGCCGCTGAAGGAAAGCTCGTGCGCATGCTCTCCGACGTGGAAACATATTTTCATCTCGCGCGCGAAGAATCCGACGCCGCGCAGCGGAGCTCGGTTTTGAAGGAGATTTCCGTCGAGCTCGATTCCGCCGATAAATACGTCTCTGAACTCGAGACCCAAACCCTCCTTTCCGGCGAAAATGACGCGCTCAACGCCATCATGACCATCAAGCCGGGCGCCGGCGGCACGGAATCGCAGGACTGGGCCGAAATGCTCCTGCGCATGTATCTGCGCTGGGCCGAAAGTAAGAATTTCCGCGCCACGATTTTGGACTCCTCGCCCGGCGAAGAAGCGGGCATCAAGTCCGCGACCATCCGCTTCGAAGGCGAAAACGCCTACGGTTTGCTCTCCGGCGAAAGCGGCGTCCATCGGCTGGTGCGCATTTCGCCCTTCGACCAGGCCGCGCGCCGGCACACTTCGTTTGCCTCTGTTTTTGTGATTCCTGAAATTGACGACCGCATTGACGTCGTGGTCAAGCCCGACGATATTCGCGTGGACACTTTCCGCGCCGGCGGCCATGGCGGCCAGAACGTCAACAAAGTTGAATCCGCTGTGCGCATCACGCATATCCCCACCGGCATCGTCGTGCAGTGCCAGAATGAGCGGAGCCAGCACAAAAATCGCGAACTTGCCATGAAAGTTTTGAAAGCGCAGCTCTACGAGCACGAAATCGAAAAACGGCGCGAAGAGACGCGCAAGCGCGATGAGGCCAAGCTGGACATCAGCTTCGGCAGCCAGATTCGCTCCTACGTGCTGCAGCCGTATCAGCTCATCAAGGACCATCGCACCAAAGTGGAAGAGGGCAACGTCAATCGCGTCCTCGACGGCGACCTCGACCAGTTCATCCGCGCCTATTTGCTTTCTCGCCGCTCCGGCGCGCCGCCTGTCCTGGACTCCACCGAGCCCTAATTCCACGGTCGTGGCGACCGAGGATCTCGCCCGGTATCCGGTGGGGAGTCCGTTGTGGCGCGCTTCGGCAACATTCCACTCACAAGCACTTCCTTCTCCTCCTTCTGCAACCTTTTTCACCTGAGACTTCCCCGGCGGACCCAACTGCCAGACCAAATCGCCATTCGCGCCTTAAAATACGCCGTCCAACCCTCCGATAACCCATTTCGCTGCAATTCGTTGACACCCCGCGGGCGCTCATGCTACGGTTTCTATTTAGTTTCACCGCCCAACTCGCCCTTGGGCTCGCTTAGGTCTTTAATTTGCCTTCCAATCCACTGAAGGAGACTGTCTTGACGCGCGCTGAAGAGAAGTTCCTGTTTACCTCGGAGTCGGTCACCGAAGGCCATCCGGACAAGATGGCCGACCAGATTTCCGACGCCGTTCTCGATGCGGTAATGAAGGACGATCCCATGGGCCGCGTCGGATGCGAGACGCTCGTGACCACCGGCCTGGTGGTCGTTGCCGGCGAAATTACCACCACCACTCACGTCGATTTCTCCGAGACCGCCCGCGAAGTGATTCGCGACGTCGGCTACACGCGCGCGAAGTACGGCTTCGACGCCGATACCTGCGCGGTCGTCTCCGCGGTGAAGAAGCAATCGTGCGACATCGCCATGGGCGTGGACACCGGCGGCGCCGGGGATCAGGGGCTGATGTTCGGCTTCGCCTGCGATGAAACCGAGCAGCTCATGCCCATGCCAATCGAACTGGCTCACCGTCTCACCCAGCGCCTCTCGCACGTCCGCAAATCCAAAAAAGTTGATTTTCTTCGCCCCGACGGCAAATCTCAGGTCACCGTGGAATACATCAACGGCCGCCCCGCGCGCCTGGATTGCGTCGTCATCTCCACGCAGCACAGCGACAGCGTGTCCAACCGCGATCTGCACGAGGCCATCATCAACGAGGTCATTCTTCCCGTTGTTCCCGCGGAGATGATCGATAAGCAGACCAAATTCCACATCAACCCCACGGGCCGCTTCGTCACCGGAGGCCCGATGGGTGATGCCGGGGTCACCGGTCGCAAAATCATCGCGGATACTTACGGCGGCTACAGCCGTCACGGCGGCGGCGCGCTTTCGGGCAAGGATCCGACGAAGGTGGACCGCTCCGCCTGCTACATGGCGCGTTACATCGCCAAAAATCTCGTCGCTGCGGGCGTTGCGCGCAAAGTCGAAGTGCAGCTCGCCTACGCCATCGGCGTCGCCGATCCCGTCTCCGTGATGGCCGACACCTTCGGCACGGGAACCATTGCTGATTCACAGATTACCGAACTGATTCGCAGCAAATTTAAGCTCACGCCGCGCGCCATTATCGAAACTTTGGATCTCCGCCGGCCGATTTATCGCGCCACTTCGAATTACGGCCATTTCGGCCGCAGCGGTCCGGGATTCACGTGGGAGAAGACGGATCGCGCCGAAGAGATTCGCCGCGAAGCGGGCTTGCCCGCCGCCGTCGTCGCCTCCCGCTGAGCCTGGCGACCGGCGCCCGGACAGAGAATCTGTTTTCGCCTTTGTAGGGGCGGGCTTCAGACCCGCCCATTTTTTGGGACTCATCCCAGGAGAAGGTCACCGTGGAAACCGTAACCGCATCACCCAAAGCGTCCGGCGACGTGAAGGATCTTTCCTTAGCGGAGCGCGGCAAACGTAAAATCGAATGGGCCAATCAGCAAATGCCCGTTTTGCAGCTCATTCGCAAGCGCTTCATCAAGGAAAAGCCGCTCAAGGGCATTCGCATGTCCGCCTGCCTGCACGTCACCAGCGAAACCGCCAACCTGGCCATCACTCTGCGCGATGGCGGCGCGGATCTCGTGCTTTGCGCCTCGAATCCTCTCTCCACGCAGGATGAAGTCGCCGCCTGTCTCGTCAAGGACTACAACATTCCGACGTTTGCCATCAAAGGCGAAGATAATCCCACCTATTACGCGCACATCAGCGCGGCCATCGAGCACCATCCGCAAATCACTCTCGACGACGGCGCCGATCTGGTCACCACGCTTCTCACCCGGCACAAGAATCTCGTTCCCAAGGTCATCGGCGGCACCGAAGAAACCACCACCGGCGTGATTCGTCTGCGGGCGATGGCCAAAGACGGCACGCTCGCCTATCCCATCATTGCCGTCAACGATGCGCTCACCAAGCACCTCTTCGATAATCGCTACGGCACGGGCCAATCCACGCTCGATGGCGTCATTCGCGCCACGAATCTTCTTCTCGCGGGCATGAACGTGGTCGTCGCCGGCTACGGCTGGTGCGGACGCGGCGTGGCCATGCGCGCCAAGGGCCTCGGCGCCAACGTCATCATCACGGAAATCAATCCCACCAAGGGCATCGAAGCCATCATGGACGGTTTCCGCGTGATGCCGATGCACGAAGCCGCTAAAATCGGCGAAATCTTCATCACCGTCACCGGCAACAAATCCGTTCTCGCCGCCGATCACTTCGAAAAAATGCGCGACGGCGCCGTCCTGTGCAATTCCGGCCACTTCAACGTGGAAATTGATATCCCGGCGCTCGAAAAAATGGCCATTTCGCATCGCGAAGTGCGTCCCTTTGTCGAGGAATACGTCATGCGCGACGGTCGCAAGCTTCATCTGCTCGGCGAAGGCCGGCTCATCAACCTCGCCGCCGCCGAAGGTCATCCTGCCGTGGTCATGGACATGAGCTTCGCCAATCAGGCGCTCTCTGTCGAGCATCTCATCAAGCATTCCGCAAAGCTCGAAAAGCGCGTCTACGCCGTGCCCGAGGAAATTGACACGCAAATCGCCCGCCTCAAACTCGAATCCCTCGGCACCCAAATCGACAAACTCACCCCCGAGCAGGAGCAATACCTCGCCTCCTGGTCTGAAGGCACGTAGCGGCTGCAGGCGTAAAGCGCTGCGCGAGCGGCGGCCCAACTACGGGCGCGTCCTCAGGAGTTTTACTTTATAGCGCCAGGGAGCGCGGCCGCCCAGAGCCAATTCTTCAAGGAGGGTCGAACGGCGGCGGAAGTAGGCCATGTCGGCTTTGTCGTGCGGGAACAGATCGCCGATGAGAAAAAATCCTCCGGGCTTGAGCGCGTTGAAGACCGTGCTGTAGGCCTTGAACCTCCTTTTGCCGATGTTGTGGAACACAAGATTGGAGACGGCGAGATCGTACTGGTCCGGGGATTTCAGCGGCCTGCTCAAGTCGTGCTTGAGAAAAGAAGTTCGGGAGCCTATTCCCAGAATGCGCATGTTGGCAGCGGTCTTCTCCATGGAAATGCCGGAAATGCTGTTGTGTTGGAAAAGGTCGATGCCGGTGACGTGTGCCTTGGGAAAACATTTAGCGGCGACCCAGGTGATGAAGCCGAGTCCGCAGCCGGCGTCTAGAATCTGCAGGCGAGCGTTCGAGGAATAGAGTGAGCGCAGCAATCTCGAAAATGTTTTTGCTGCGCGCTTCCGGATCTCGTTGGATTCCTGTGGGGTTGTGTGGTGATACGTGCCGAAATCCACGTCCGTTCGTTTGACAAGCCGTCTGGGAGCGCGCCGGCGCGGACGTGTTCGTCGCAGTTTTCTCAGTTTCGTGCTTGCCATATTCGAATTTTCCTCGGATAGCGATGCTGGAGCAAGAGAGAAGCTTCGTCTGTACGCGGCACTGATTTCGATTTTTCACCGGCTCGAAGTTAAGCGCCCTCATCGGCTTGCGAGAAACGAAAGAAGACGCTGCGAAATGCCGGAAATTGGACCTTTGCGAAGGGATTATCCGATCTGCCCTTTTTCCTTCCAAATCCTTGCGCGTCTCCTGAGTCAGTCAGGCATGAAAGGTGCCGGGTTCGGGCTTCCGGCGATGCACTCGCCCTGGGTCCCCTGCACGGGCAATCAGCGCGGCGAAAACTTCCCATTGACGTTCGTGCTAAAATGGCATTTTTGATTATGACCCGCTGCTCACATAAGCGGCCTGCCTCACCGGGTAAGGGCGCCCCGGTTTCATCAAGCAAGCCATGTTTTCTAATCGCAACTGAAATTATTAGAAATTTCCCTAAGTGTCACTTTATCAATAACATCCATTTTTCTAATCGCAACAGAAAAGCACCTTTTAAGCACTGGCTCTTAGCCCATCCACCGCTCTGATTCGCTGCCGCGACGAAACCGACCGCATGAAACATATCGCCGACTCAGCCATCGAAAAAGCACTCGCCGGACGCGCCACTTACGCCGATGCGCGCGTCATGGACATTCGCTATCGCGACATTTCCACCAAAAACGGCCAGGTGGGCCGCTGCTCCGAGGGTGAATCCGTCGGCATCGGCATCCGCGTCATTGCCGACGGCGCCTGGGGTTTCGCCTCCACCGACCGCCTGACGCCGGCGGGGATTGAATCCTGCGTTTCCGAGGCCATCGCCATAGCCAAAGCATCAGCGCTGGCCAAACGCCACGACGTGGTGCTGGCCCCGGAACAACCCTTTGTGGACACGTGGCAGAACCCATTCGTCAAAGATCCGTTTCGCATTCCCATCGAATCGCAAATCGCCGTGCTGCTCGCCGCTGACGCCGAGATGCGTAAGGTGAAAGGCGTAACGCTCGCCGAAGGCTCGATGTCTTTTCGCCGCATCGAGCAATTATTTGTATCCAGCATCGGTTCCGCGATTCATCAGGTGAAAATGCAATCGGGCGCGGGAATTGTCGCCACAAGTTTTGCGGGCGATGAAATTCAGAAGCGCTCGTATCCGAACAGTTTTGGCGGCCAGCACATGCTGCGCGGCTACGAACTCGTTGAGGAAATGGATCTCGCGCGGCACGCGCCGCGCATTGCCGAGGAATGCGTGGCGCTGCACAGCGCGGAAAAATGTCCGGAGGGCACGCGCACAATTATTCTCGACAGTTCGCAACTTGGTTTGCAGATTCACGAATCCATCGGGCATCCCATTGAGCTCGACCGCGTGCTGGGAATGGAAGCGAATTTCGCGGGCATGAGTTTTCTGACGCTGGACAAGTTGAACTCGCTGCGCTACGGCTCGGAAATTGTGAACGTCGTCGCTGATGCGCGCCTCGATCATGGCCCGGGGCTCGGCACGTTCGGCTACGATGATGAAGGCGTTCCCGCGCAGCGCACGCGGATTATCACCGGCGGACTTTTCACTGGATATTTGACCAATCGCGAAACCGCCGCGGCCATCGGGCAGTCGCGTTCCAACGGCACGATGCGCACCGAGAGCTGGAATCGCCTGCCGATTATCCGCATGACCAACATCAGCATCATGCCCGGCGATCGCAGGTTTGAAGATTTGATCGCCGATACCGACGACGGAATTTATATGGAAACCAACCGCTCGTGGTCCATTGACGACCGGCGCTATCATTTTCAGTTTTCCACGGAAATCGGCTGGGAAATCAAGAATGGCCGGCGCACGCGCATGCTGAAAACGCCGAGCTACAGCGGCATCACCACGGAATTCTGGAACAGTTGCGACGCGATTTGCTCGCGTGAATACTGGACGCTCTGGGGCACGCCGAATTGCGGCAAAGGCCAGCCGATGCAAACCATGGGCACCGGACACGGCGCGGCGCCGGCGCGCTTCCGGAACGTGAAAGTGGGGATTGCGTCTTCCGAGTAATGCCGGCCAAAGCAAAAAGTCGCAAGGCGGCGCGCGCGCGCGTCAGCAGCGGGCACAAAGGTTCCGCGGCCGCGGACCATCGCCTCGGCGCATCCGAATTGCGGCGCATCGCGGAGAAAATATTCAGATTCAGCGAAGCGGACGAGACGGAGGTGGACGTCAGCGCGGTGACCAGCGCGCTCACGCGCTTCGCCAACAATACCATTCACCAAAACGTGGCGGAGCAGGGAATCAGCATTTCGGTTCGCGCGGTGGCGGACGGCCGCACGGCGCGCGCTTCCACGAACCGGACCGACGATGATTCGCTGCGGCGCGTCGCGGCTGCCGCTCTGGAACTGGCGCAGGTGCAGCCGCGGAATCCGGATCTGCTGCCGATGCTCGGCCCGCAAAAGTTGAAAAAAGTGAACCGTTTCGCGGCGAAAACCGCGGCGGCAACGCCGGCGGATCGGGCGCGCGCGGTCGCGAAAATCTGTAAAATGGCGGAGGAAAAAAAGCAGACCACCGCAGGAATTTTTTCCACGGGCATTTCGGAATTTGCGCTGGCCAATTCGCGCGGGCTTTTCGAATATTACGAAGAAACGCGCGCGGAATTTTCGGTCACCATGTTGGAGAAAGATTCCTCGGGATGGGCGAAGGCCAGTTCTGCGAACATCAATGAAATTGATTGCGAGGCGCTTGCCGAGCGCGCCGGTCAAAAAGCCGCGGATTCGCGCGAGCCCAGGGAAATTCCGCCGGGGCATTACACCGCGATTCTCGAGCCGCCGGCGGTGCTTGATCTGGTCGGATTTTTATTTTACGACTTTGCCGCGACTTGCGTGCGCGACCAACGTTCCTGCTTCACCGGCCGCATGGGCCGGAAATTATTCGGCGAAAATATTTCCATTTGGGACGACGTGTACCATCCGCTGCAACTGGGCGCGCCGTTCGACGGCGAGGGCATGCCGCGCCAGCGCGTGATTCTGGTGGAGAAGGGCGTGCCGCGGAATCTGGTGTATTCGCGTTCGAGCGCGGCAAAAATGAAGGCGGCGCCCACCGGCCACGGATTTTCGTTGCCCAGTGAAGACGGCGAGGCGCCGTTCAATCTGGTTTTTTCCGGCGGAAAAGCTTCAACAGAGGAGATGATTCGCTCGACGGAGCGCGGTCTTTTGATTACGCGTCTGTGGTACATCCGCGAGGTGGATCCGTACAAAAAGATTCTCACCGGCATGACGCGCGACGGGACGTTCCTGGTGGAAAACGGCCGCGTTGCGCGCGCGGTGCGCAATTTCCGCTTCAATCAGAGCATTATCGAAATGCTTGCGAGCGTTGAAATGATGGGCCCGGCGGTGCGCGCGTCGGGAGAGGAATCTTTTGATATGGTTGTTCCTGCGATGAAAGTCCGGGACTTTCACTTCACCGAAGTTACGAAGTTCTAGAATTTTTCAGCAGAGCAAGGAGTTTTCGAAGGCCGGTGATTGCGGCTTGCCGCTGCGTGCAGTCAGGCGTAGAGGGTGATTCCGAGGACGATTCCGAAGGTCAGCACGGCAGCAAGAAGGAGCAACGTGCGAGCGCTCTTCTTGCGGACGGCTAAAAGAACCACGCTCAAGCCGCAGAGAAGGAAAGCGGCTTCCGGCCAGAATGCGGCAGAACCAAATCCGGCCCGCAATTCGCCAACGGTGTGGACGTACAGGACGGAGCTCATCGAGGTGAATCCGGTGACGCAGGCGGCCACCGTGCCGGCGAGAGCGAGGCTGCCCGTCCATTTAGGCAGCGCTGATTTGCGCTGGACGTCGCGCCAATCCCACCAGGTGAATCCTACGACGAGCGCGACGATGAAAATGGCAAAAAGGGCCATGGATGGGTCGCCAGGATGACCGCAGTGGAGTGGGCAATTAAGCGGCCAGGAGGCGAAGTACCAGCATGTCAAATATCTGCCGTGTATTCAATTGGTTAGGCGGTGCAGGGAGTGCAGCTTGCCAGGGAAGTGCGAAAACTTTTGCACAGTTTGTTCGATGCATTGCGCTGTGAGGAGATTTTCAAGGGGCGGGGCGGAGCGCCGACTGAATGCAAAATGCGAAGCGTCATCGTGAGCTTCGGGGTGGGCTGAGGAGTGGAAAATCCTATCGTGAACGGAGGAACCGCACTAGGATAATCTTTCGCTATGCCACGACCTTGGATAATCGGGCATCGGGGAGCGCCGGGGCACGCACCGGAAAACACCATGGCCTCTTTCCGGCGAGCCGTCGAATTGGGCGCATCGTTTATTGAGACGGATTTACGGCTCTCGCACGACGCGCGGTTTGTGGCCATGCATGACGCGACGCTGGATCGTACGACAAACGGGCGCGGGCTGGTGCGTGATTTTACGCTGGGGCAATTGCGCGAACTGGACGCGGGCGGGTGGTACGGGCAGAGCTTCGCAGGCGAGCGGATTCCCACGCTGGAAGAAATTTTGCAATTTGCGCGCGAAAAGGATGTGGTGTTCTATCTGGAGATCAAACACGAATTCGGCTGGGGGGTGCATCACGCGATTGCCGGCGCGCTGCGCGGAGCCGATGATGCGGCGGCGCGCACGGTGGTGATTTCGTTTGAGCCGAATTTACTGGAAAGGCTGAGGCGGCTGGACGCGACGCTGCTGACGGGATTTCTATTCGAAACTCCGCCGGCGAACACGATGGAACAGGCGCTCAAAATCGGCGCGCGCCAGATTTTGCCGCGCGCGGATCTGGTGACACCGGAACTGGTGAAGGCCGCGCACAGCGCGGGGCTGCAAGTGGCGACATGGACGGTAAATTCCGAAGAGCAGATGGCGCGGCTCGCGGAAATGGGCGTGGATGGAATCATGAGCGATTATCCGGATCGGTTGCGGCAAACGGTAGAGCGTGTTTCCGTGGGGCGCTAGCGGCGGAGAGCATTCAATTATTTGTGCGGCGCAAGCTGACGAAACAAATCCGCGAATTGCACGAGGGATAATTCCTCGGCGCGCGCGTTTGGAGTGAGATCGCAGGCGCTGAAGGCGGCGGCGATTTTTTCATCCGGGAAAATTGATTTGAGATTGTTCCGCAGAGTTTTTCTCTTCTGAGCAAACGACTGCCGCAGAAATTCGAGGAACGCTTCGTCACGGGCGACGTTCAAACGGGCGCGCTCGCCGGGAAGCTGCATGCTGACGAGAGCGGACTGGACCTTCGGGGGCGGGCGGAATGCGCCGGGGGGAATTCGCAGAACGATTTCGGGACGGGTGAAATACCGGCAGAGCACGGAAAGCCAGGCGTAATCGCGATGGCCGGGAGCGGCGACGATGCGCTCAGCCACTTCTTGCTGAATGACGATGTGAATGGATTCGATGTGCGCGGCGAAGCGGAAGAGGCGGGTGAGAATGGGTGAAGTGATGTAGTAGGGCAAATTGCCGTAAACATGAAAGCGATCGCAGGCCAGAGAAGAGAAATCAACGCGGAGAACGTCGGACTCGATGATCTGGACGTTCTGGTGCGCCGTGAAGCGCGTGCGAAGCGAGGATGCGAGCGCGGCGTCGGTTTCGACGGCGATGAGCCGGCAGGCGCGTTCGGCGAGAATTTCGGTCATTTCGCCATGGCCGGCGCCGATTTCGAGCCAGGCGTCGTTTGCGTCGGTGGGGAGGGTTTGCGTGATGCGCCGGCGCCACGCGGGGCTGGAGAGAAAATGCTGGCCAAGTTTGGGACGAGACATGACGAACTGAAGTGTAGCAAGATTTTGCGCATTTCTAAGCGCTCGAGGCCGCTGTTTCGAGAACTGCTCCATATCGAAAATCACTCCGTGTATAATTCTTACGTGAAGGCGAAAAATTCGAAGATGAAAATATTGTTTGTGTCGCCGGAGGGGCTGCCGTTTTCGAAGACGGGCGGACTGGGGGACGTGGTGGAGGCGCTGCCGCGTTCGCTGGCCGAGAGCGGGCATCAAGTGACGGTGCTGCTGCCGCGATACCGCGGGAATCAGGCGAGCAAAACGATTATTCCGAGCCTTACGGTGCCATTGGGCGCGGTGACGCGGTTTCCGGCGATTTGCGAAGCGGGAACGTTTGAGGGGGTGCGCTATTACTTTGTGGACGATCCGGAATTTTTCAATCGCGAGAAACCGTACGGAGACAAAGCGGGCGATTACGCGGACAACGCGGAGCGATTTGCAGAGTTGAGCCGTGCGGCAATTGAATTTTGCAAGCAGGTGTGGATGCCGGACGTGATGCATTGTCACGACTGGCAAGCGGCGCTTGCCCCGGTTTATTTGCGCACGGTGTACGCGAAAGATCCGTCGCTCCGCGAGCTGCCGGTGGTTTTCACGGTGCACAATTTGGGGTATCAGGGGCTTTTTTCGCGCGGGACGCTCGGGAGCATTGGCCTGTCGGAAGCGCTTTTTCGTGTGGAAGCGCTGGAGTACTACGGGAAAATCAATTTGCTGAAGGGCGGATTGATTTTTTCGGACTACATTACGACCGTGAGCCGTAAGTACGCGCAGGAGATTCAAACGGCGGAATATGGCTGCGGACTGGAAGGCGTGATTCGATCGCGAGGGGGTCGGGTGACGGGAATTTTGAACGGCGTGGATTACACCCAGTGGAATCCGGAGACGGATACGAATATCGCAGCGACGTATTCGGCGAAACTGCTGGACGGGAAACGGCTGTGCAAAAAAGATTTGCTGGCGGCGTTTCAATTGCCGGCGGGGAACATGGAGCGTCCGCTGATTGGGATCGTTTCGCGATTTGTGGACCAGAAGGGATTCGATCTCATCGCGGAGGCGGCGGCGGAGTTAATGGAAGAAGATGTGGCGGTGGCGGCGCTGGGAAACGGCGAAGTGAAGTACGAGAAGATGTTTTTGGATTTGGCGAAGGAATATCCGGCGCGCGTGGGCGTGAAAATCGCATATGACAATGTGATTGCGCATAAAATCGAAGCAGGCGCGGATATGTTCTTGATGCCTTCGCGATACGAGCCCTGCGGCTTGAATCAAATTTACAGCCTGCGGTACGGGACGGTGCCGATTGTGCGTGCGACGGGCGGACTGGACGACTCGGTTGAGTCGTTTCACGCAAAAACGGGGAAGGGGACGGGATTCAAATTCGAAGCGTACACCGGCGAAGCGTTGCTAAAATGTGTGCGTGAGGCGCTGGCAGCGTATCGCGATTTGCGACAGTGGCGCGCGCTGCAAATGAATGGAATGGCCAAGGATTTTTCCTGGAAGGCGTCTGCCGCGGAATATGTGAAACTGTATGAGGCCGCAAGACAGTCGCGAATCCAGGCGGTTGCAGCAACATCTAATGCGTAGCGGGGAACTTCGGAAACCCGCGCAGATTGAGGAGAAAATGGCAAACGTGGCGGCAGTAAACGATGCGAATTTTCAGGCTGAAGTGCTGGATGCCAGCAAGACTCAGCCGGTGATGGTGGATTTTTGGGCCGAGTGGTGCGGCCCGTGCAGAGTGCTTTCGCCGACCGTGGATGCGATTGCAACCGAGCGCGCAGGTAAATTGAAAGTGGTGAAGATGAACGTGGATGAGAACATGAATACACCCGGACGGTATAATATTCGCGGGATTCCCACGCTTTTGATTTTCAAAGGCGGACAAGTTGCCGAGCAGATTGTGGGCGCGGTTCCGAAAGAGCACATCGAAAAGGCGCTTGAGCGGCACCTGGCGCATTGATTCAGCCCGAGGTTTTGTCCTTTCCCATTGAGCCACATCGGGGAAGCGCGAGCGGACATTGCTGAAGTGAGGTTTCGATGAATGGCTTGCCTTCGCGGTATCTCCAGCGTAGGATGATGACTCTGCACTGCCTGTAATCTCTCTGAAATATTTTCCGGCGAAGATGGGACGGGCAGAGTGCGGCTGAGCGGTCAGAAATAATCCAAATAGAAAGCGAAAGAGCGTGACGAGGGCAATTGTAATTGTAGGCGCGCAGTGGGGCGACGAAGGAAAAGGCAAGGTGGTGGATTATCTGGCCAGCGCGTTCGATTACAGCGCGCGTTATGGTGGGGGGCACAACGCCGGGCATACGGTCATCATCAACAGCCATAAATTTGTGCTGCAACTGGTCCCCTGCGGTATTTTACGTCCCGGGAAAAAGGCGGTCATTGGCGCGGGAGTGGTGGTCGATCCGGCGGCATTGATTTCAGAAGTGGAAAGCATCCGCAAGGGCGGGCTGGAGGTTGACGGGCGGCTTTTTTTGAGCAACCGCGCGCATCTGATTTTTCCGTTTCACCGGGAGTTGGAAAAATCCGCGGAAGCAGCGCGCGGGCCGCATCGCATCGGCACGACTTCGCGGGGAATCGGTCCGGCTTACGAAGACAAAATGGCGCGGTGTGGATTACGCGTTTGCGATTTGATGGACGCGGAAAGATTCGAGCGCAAACTGGCGCACATCATCGAGGAGAAGGATGCGTTCAGCCGTGCCTGTTACGGCCGGGGGCTCGAGACGCAAGGAATTTTGGAAAAATACCGCGAACTGGGCGGGAAGATTCGCGGCTATGTTGCGGACACTTCGGCGCTGCTCAATGGCGCTCTCGCTGAGGGCAAATCCGTTTTGTTTGAGGGGGCGCAGGGGACGATGCTGGATATTGATCATGGGACGTATCCGTATGTAACGTCTTCCAGCGCGACAGCGGGAGGCGCGTGCACCGGTCTGGGGATTGCGCCGACGAGAGTCACCGGAGTCATCGGCGTCACTAAGGCGTACACCACGCGCGTGGGCGGCGGCCCATTTCCGACGGAGATGCCGGATCTGGATGCGCAGGCGGTGCGCGATCGCGGCAACGAATACGGCGCGGTAACGGGACGTCCGCGGCGCTGCGGGTGGCTGGATCTGGTGATGCTGCGCTACGCGGTTCAGGTAAACGGAATTGATTCGCTGGTGGTGACCAAGCTGGATGTGTTCGACACGCAGAAGGAAATCCAGGTTTGCGTCGGCTACAAATACAAAGGGTCGAGGCTGGAGCAAATGCCGGCCGAAGCAGAAGTGCTTGCCGAGGTGACCCCGGAATACAAAACCGTGCCGGGCTGGCAACAGCAGACTGAACATATACGAGACGCGAAGGACCTGCCGAAAGCCGCGAGCGACTATTTGAAATTCGCTTCGGACTGGCTGGGCACGGAAATTGGAATGATCTCCACGGGTCCGGAGCGTGATGCGACGCTGGTCCCTCCGGGAACGAAGCTCGCATCCTGGCTGTGAGCGGCGATGCTGTCGTACGAAGAGGCGCGCGCGAAAGTAATCGAACGGTGCCGCGCGCTGGGGCATCGGCCCTCGATTGAAACCGTCCAACTGAAAACTGCGCTCGGGCGGGTGCTCGCGCAGGAAATTCGCGCGGACCGCGACTATCCTCCCTTTGATCGCGCGGCGCGCGACGGTTTTGCGCTGCGTTCCGCGGATTGCACGAGAGAAGGAGCGACGCTGCGCGTGACCGGTGAAGTGGCCGCGGGCGGGAGCTTCAGCGGGAAAATTCGCGAGGGCGAATGCGTGCAGATCATGACGGGCGCTCCGGTACCCGAAGGCGCGGATGCAGTTGTGATGGTCGAGCAGACGCACCCGGCCGCGGAGCGCGGCGCGGTGGTAATCGAACGTGCGGTCACGGCCGGGATGAATTTTGTGCCGCGCGGCTCGGAATCGCGGCGCGGCGGCGTTTTGCTGGAGCCGGGAGTCCGATTGGGCGACGCGGAAGCGAGCGTAGCGGCGCAGGTTGGATGCGCGCAATTGCAAGTTTATGGCAAGCCGCACGCGGCGATTCTGTCCACCGGGAATGAGATCGTAGAAACGGGCGCGCCGCCCGGTCCATTTCAAATTCGGAACAGCAACGGCGTGTCGCTCGCGGCGCAGGTTGAACTTGCGGGCGGTGAGCCGGTTCGGCTGGGGAACGCCGCCGATTGGCGCGAAGAAATTCGGAAATGCGTTGAAGTGGGATTGCGCGAGGATGCGCTGATTATCAGCGGAGGGGTTTCGGCGGGGAAATACGATCTCGTCGAGCCTGTGCTGCGCGAACTGGGTGCCGAAACGATTTTTGACGCAGTGGAGATTCGGCCGGGGCGACCAGTGGTGTTCGCGATTTGCGAGGGTAAACCTGTTTTTGGTTTGCCGGGGAATCCGGTTTCAACGATGATTACGTTTGAGCTGTTTGTCGTGCCTGCTCTGGACATTCTGGGCGGGGCGGAGCCGCGATCTTTGCCGTTGGTGAAAGCGAAATTGCGAAATGCTGTGGAGCAGCGCGCCGTGCTGACGCATTTTTTGCCCGCAAAAATTGAGTGGACGAATGATGGGCCTCTGGTTGCGGCGCTGCCGTGGCAGGGCTCCGGCGATATGGTGACCGTTGCACACGGGAATTGCTTCCTGATGGTTTCGCAGGACAAATTGAAGCTCGCTGCGGGAGAATGGGCAGACGTTTTGCCGCGGCGCGGAATGCTTTAACACGCACACGCGGAGTGAATTGTGTTTGTGGGGAGCGCACGACGAGAAAGGCGCATAATTCGCTGACGCATTACGATTCCGGCGGGCGCGTGCGCATGGTGGACGTCACGACGAAGGCCGCCACCGAGCGAAGAGCGAGGGCCCACGGTTTTGTGCGGATTGGCGCGAAGGCGCTCTCGCAAATTCGAAGAATGGAAACGCCGAAGGGCCATCCGTTTGAGGCGGCGCGGATTGCCGGAATTGCGGCGGCGAAGCGCACAGCCGAGCTGATTCCTCTTTGTCATCCGCTGCTTTTGACGCACGTAGATGTTGCGCTTAAGCTGTGCGAAAATGGGGTAGAAATTCTCTCGCAGGCGACCGCGACGGGGCCTACCGGTGTGGAAATGGAAGCGCTGACCGCGGCGTGCGTTGCCGCACTGACGCTTTACGACATGTGCAAGGCGCTGGATCGCGGCATGGAGATTTCGGACATTTATTTGCTGGAAAAAGCGGGAGGACGCAGCGGTCATTACGTGCGGCCGAAGCGGGCACGCGGGCGGCGATGAAAACGGTCAAAGTGCTGGTGGCGGACGATAACAAGCAGGTGCGCAACCTGATTGCCGGCGGGCTCGAACCGCACTGCGAAGTGGTGACGGCTGCGGACGGCGCCGAAGCGTTGCTGAAAATCGTGGATGACACACCGGACTTGATTCTCTGCGATTACCGTATGCCCGGGCTCGACGGCCGCCAGTTGTATGAAAAATTGCGCAGCCGGTTTGCGTCGCGGCCCATTCCGTTTATTTTTTTGGCCAGCCGCAGCGATATTGATGAAAAACTGCGGCCTCTGGTGGACGGCGTGGAAGAGTTCATCGCCAAGCCGTTTTTTGTTCACGAACTGGTGCGGCGTTCGAAGAAGGTGATTGACCGCTTGCAACTCGAGAAACTGCAGAAAACTTCGGCGCGTCCGGGCGTGATTCAGGGCCGGCTGGAGGAGATGAGCATGCTGGACCTGATGCAGTCGCTCGAAATGGGACAAAAAACATGCAAGCTGACGGTACGCAGCGGCGGAAATGAATGTGCGATTTTTTTTGCGAGCGGTCAAACGCAGGATGCGCAAATGGGAAAAGTAAAGGGCGAGCCGGCTGTTTACGAAGCGGTGCGCTGGAACGGCGGCGAATTCGAGATTGATTTCAATGCGGTGCCTTCACGCACAACGATCGAACGTTCGACCACGGGCGTGCTGATGGAGGCGATGCGGCTGATGGACGAGAGCCAACAGGAGCTTCCGGAAGGCCAGCCGGACGCGGCCAAGAGCTGAAAGAGCCGTTCCACACCGCGAATTTTTTATCCGAATGCGAGTTTCCATCGTCACAGTGAGCGATTCGGTATCGTCCGGCACGCGCGAAGATGGTTCCGGCAAGGCGCTCGAGGCTCGCTGCAGCGAACTCGAGTGGGAAGTGATTTCGCGTTCCGTGGTGCCCGACAACGAGGCGCTGATCCGTGCGCAACTGGTGGCTCTGGCCGATTCGGGGAAGCTCGATGCGGTATTCACGACCGGCGGAACAGGGCTTGGCCCACGGGATGTAACGCCGGAGGCTACCACGGCCGTGGTGACGCGGCAAATTCCGGGGCTTGCGGAACTGATGCGGCAAACGGGCGTGCAGAAAACGAAAAAGGCAGCGCTTTCGCGGGCGATTTGCGGGATTCGCGGGGAGTGCCTGATCGTCAACTTGCCGGGCAGCCCGCGCGGCGCGGTGGAATCGTTCGACGCGATTGCGGAACTTTTGCCGCACGCCGTGGAAGTGCTTCATGGAGCGCGGCACGATTGAATTTTCTGCGCGCTGTAAATGACATCTATGGCCCAGAATTGGCGCGGCAAGGATTTTTCCGGCGTGGCAAAGCAAATTGCGATTGCCATGCAGATCCCGCTCTCCCTGGTGGCGCCGGTATTTGTGGGCGGAGGAATCGGCTATTTGCTCGACCGCTGGCTGCACACCAGATTTATTTTCACGCTAATTCTCGGACTGGCCGGCTTTGGAATCGGCCTGCGCGAGGTGTTGAAGCTGGCGAACGCTGCGGATGCGGCCGCGAACAGAAGAAGCGACGGATCATCGAAGAATGACGAATGAAGCACAATCAGTCGCGGTCGAGCGGCGCATTGAGTGGTTTACGGCGCTTTTTGGTGCAGTGATGACGGTGTCGGCGGCGTTCGGGTGGAACTGGCGCGCTGCGGAGGCGACGGCCATCGGAACCGCGCTGTGCTGGGTGAATTTTCGCTGGCTGCGGCAGGGCGCGGCGGCGCTGATGCATTTGGGTCTTGCACAGGCGGGTGCTGAGAAGGTGTACGTGCCACGCAGCGTTCATGTGAAATTTTTCAGCCGGCTCGTGTTGCTGCTCGCGGCTGCGTATGTTATTCTCGCTGGGTTGCGGTTGCCTGCAATTGCATTTCTGTGCGGAGCCGTTGCGGTTGTGCCCGCGATTGTTTTCGAGCTGGCGTACGAAGTGGCGCGGGGGCAGCATCGCTGGAAGGCGCTGTAGCTGGAAAAAGTCCGTCTCAGCAGTCAATTTCGAAGTGAATTCCGCAGCGGGAGAGCCATGGGCGAGGAGCAAGTCCTCGGGGTAACAAAGTTTGTGAACTGGCTTTTTGCCAAGCCGGCGCTGGCGGTTTTTTCATTTTTGCATCTCCAGCCGGCAAGCCGCGAGTATCCCATCCCCAATTTTTTCGCGATGGAGCTGATCGTTTTTGCGTTTGCAATTGTATTTTTTCTCTGGTTGCGCCCGCGCCTGTCCGCGGAACGTCCCGGCGCGACCCAGCAATGCATGGAGCTTGTGCTTTCGAATCCGATGGGGGTCGGCATTCAGGATTTGCTGGACGACATTATTGGCCATGGCGCGGGACGATATCTTCCCATCATTGGGAGCATTGGGCTTTTTATCCTTTTCTGCAATCTGACGGGCGTTTTTCCCGGGCTGATGTCCGCCACGGCGGAAAAAACGGTGCCGCTGGGCTGCGCCACGGTCGTTTTTCTCTATTACCACGGGCAAGGATTGCTTCATCACGGACCGGGCAAGTACGTGACTACTTTTATGGGCCCGAAGGATCTGGGATTTCACTGGCTGCTCGCGGCAATCTTCAAGGGACTCATGCTGATCATCGAAACGATCAGCCATTTCGCGCGCATTCTGTCTCTCACGGTTCGTCTTTGGGCGAATATGTTTGTCGGCGAACTGGTCTACCTCGTTTTCGTCGGCCTTACTGTCGCGCTGACGCTCTTCGCCGGCCATATGAATAAAGTGGGATACGTAACCGGAGTGCTGCCGGTTGGGTTCCCATTCTTGCTGATTGTGCTGCACGTTTTTGAGTCCATATTGCAGGCTTTTATTTTTACGATTTTGCCGATTATCTATCTGGCGTTTGCAGTCGCCGAAGAGCACTGATTCGCGCGCGAATTTGTGAGCTGGCAGTGTGAGCCCGGCTGCTCGGTGTCCGGGAACCACCTCCTGACAGCAAATTCATAACGAGGAGAAAAAAATGACGAAAAGGATGCTGTGGTTTTTAGTGGCGCTGGCGGCCGCTATGGCCTTCGCTCCAGCGGTTTTCGCGCAGACGACGGGACTGGCGCCGACCGGCAGTGCGAGAGACTGGGTGGACGTGGCTGCCGCGCTCGGCCTCGGGCTTGCAGCAATGGGTTGTGGAATCGGACAGGGCAGGGCGACGGCGGCAGCTTGCGAAGGAACGGCGCGCAATCCCGGAGCGAGCGGGCCGATTCGCATCGCTTTCATCGTGGGCATCGCGTTTATCGAATCGCTCACGCTGTACGCGCTAGTCGTTGTTTTCGTGAAGTAAGAAGCTGAAAGTTCGGAGTAATTTGCGGCCTGGAGGCTTCGCGATGCGAGCTTCCGGGCCTTTTATTTCTTGCGGCGCATTGAATTGCGCGCGGGCATTTTGGATTGAAGGCGGCTGTTAGTGCAGCAGAGATTGCGCTGAAGCGATGGCCCACTGCATCACGCGGTCGGGCAAAATTCCCAGATAGACGGTTCCCGCTGCGCTAAGCAGCAGCGCGGTGAACATAGAAGCATGCATGGGCGCCGGCGCCCAATCCTTGTCCGGCTCCCAAAAGTACATGGAAACAATGATTTTCAGATAATAGTAGGCGCCAATGACGCTGTTGACTGCCGCAATTACGACCAGCCAAACAACACGCTGATTGAGCGCCGCAGAGAAGGCATAGAATTTTCCGAGAAAGCCAGCGGTTGCGGGCAAACCCAGCAGCGAAAGCAAAAAGAGCGAAAAACAGGCGGCGACCCAGGGCTGGCTTGTTCCCAGTCCGGCGTAATCTTTCACCTCGAGGCGCTGTTCGCCCGTGCCGCCCACTTGCGCAACGATGAGGAATGCGCCCAGCGTCATCGCAGCGTATGCAGCGAGATAGAAGAGCACGGCAGCCACTCCGACTTTACTCGCGGCGACGAACGCAACGAGGATGTAACCTGCGTGCGCGATGGAAGAGTACGCCAGCAGGCGCTTCACATTCGATTGCACGAGCGCCGCGAAATTCCCGATGCACATGGTGAGCACGGCGGAAACCCAGATAGCCCAGAACCAGACGTGGGACGCGCTGCCGAACGCGGTATAGAAAATCCGCAGCATGACGGCAAACGCGGCGGCTTTTGGCCCGCAGGCGAGCACCGCGGTCACCGGCGTGGGTGCGCCCTCGTAAACGTCGGGCGTGTAAATCTGGAACGGTGCGGCGACCACTTTGAAGCCCAGGCCGACGAAAATCAGCCCGAGGCCGAGAATCAGCAGCGCACCGTAGCTGTGCGAGGCGAGCGCGCGGCTGATTACATCAAAGCGCGTGCTGCGAGTGGCTCCGTACGTTAGAGCGATTCCATAAAGGAAGAATGCCGTAGCGAACGAACCCAGCAGGAAATACTTCATCGAGGACTCGTTCGACTTGAGAGCGGTGCGACGAAAGCCTGCGAGAATGTAGGTTGAGATGGAGCTCATCTCGAGGCCCACAAATGCCGTCAGCAATTCGTTTGCGCCGGCCAGAATGCCCATGCCCGCGGTCGCAAACAATAGCAGCGCATAGTATTCGCCGCGCTGAATATTTTCGCGGTCGAGGTAGTCGAACGAGCCGAGAATCGCCAGCGCGGCGACGACGATCACGATGCCGTGGACGAAAAGGCTGAACGTATCCATGCGCAGCACATCGGAATAGGCCGGGCCGCGGTGCAAGAACGCCCAGCGCAGCGATGCCAGCGCCACGAGCGTTCCGGCGAATCCGAGCCAGCCCATAGAGCGTTTGCGGTTCGCCGGAACAAACGGATCAATCAGCATGATCAGCATGCCGAAAAACGAAAGAACAATTTCCGGCGCGATCCGATAGAGGTCCTGCAGCGGAGGGAACATTAGCGCCGGACCTGCCTTCCCAGGGACACGCTGTTCATGGCGAGTTGGTGCGCGGTTCCATGCCGCGTGCCTGCGACCTGGATTTTTGCCGGCGGTGACTGCCAGGCGCGCGCCTCATAGCTCGTGGTGCGCCGCATTTGGCGCAAGAGCGCGGTTGTGGTGGCATCCATGCGATGCGTGAAAAGCGGCGAGAAAATGCCCATGAAGAGAATCATGAGTGAACCGACAATCAGAATGACTCGCTCGCGCGCGGATGCGTCCGGCAAACCGGCGTTCTTCTCCACGGTGACTTTTTCGAGCGCCACGCGCTGATAAGCCCATAATAGGTAAACCGCAGAGAGGATCGCTCCCGTGGCCGCCCACGTGGCCCAGGCGAAATGCTGCGAGTCGAACACGCCGATCAGAATCATAAATTCGCCGACGAAGCCGTTGAGCATTGGAAGAGCCAGCGACGAAAGACACGCAAACAGGAAAAACGCGCAAAGAACCGGCATGGGTTTGGCAAGGCCACCGAATTCGGAGATTTCGTATGTGTGCCGGCGGTCATAAAGCATTCCGCAAATGAGGAAGAGCATTCCGGTGGAGACGCCGTGATTCAGCATCTGATAAATCGCGCCCTCCATGGCCGTGGGATTGAAAACAAAAATACCGAGCACGACAAATCCGAGGTGGCTCACGGAGGTATAAGCCACCAGACGTTTCAAATCATGCTGAATCATGGCCACGAGCGCGGCGTAGATGATGCCAATAATTGCCAGAGCGGCAATCACGGGCGCCGCGCGGTGCGCCGCTTCCGGGAAGAGCGGGAGGCAGAAGCGCAGCATGCCGTATGTGCCCATCTTCAGCAGCACACCCGCAAGGATGACGGAGCCGGCCGTGGGCGCTTCGGTGTGTGCGTCGGGCAACCAGGTATGCAGCGGGAAAAGCGGTACTTTAATGGCAAAAGCCAGCAGAAATGCGGAGAACATCAGCAGTTGCGTGATCCAGGGAAGCGAAAGCGTGCCGGTCGAGAGCCGCGCCTGAATCAGCGGCAAATCGAACGTACCGGAAACATGATAGAGCCACAAAATCGCCACCAGCATCAGAATCGAGCCCAGCATGGTGTACAAAATGAATTTGAGCGCGGCGTAAATTTTGCGCCCATGGCCCCAGATGCCGATGAGGAAATACATTGGAATCAGCATCACTTCCCAGAAAAGGAAGAAAAGAAAGAGGTCCAGCGAACAGAAAACGCCAATCATGCCGGTTTCGAGCACCAGCAGCATGGCAAAAAACTCTTTCACGTGGGTTTGAATGCTTTTCCAGGAGCACAGGACGGCGAGAGGCGTTAGAAACGTGGTCAGCAGGATGAGAAACAGGCTAATGCCGTCAATTCCCATGTGGTAGTGAATGTTCAGGCTGGGAATCCAGCGGTAAAGTTCCTCGAATTGATACCCGCCGTTGCCGAGATCAAAACCGCGCAGCAAAAAGAGCGAGAGAATGAATTCGATAACGGAAGTAACCAGCGTCAGGCGGCGAATCCAAACGTGGTCGTCGCCTTTGAGCAAAAGCAGCGCAAACGTTCCAAAGAGCGGGAAGAACGTCAGCACTGTCAAGACGAAGCTCTGATTCTGCACTAGCGCACCATCCAGACAAAAAACACAGTGACAGCAACCGCGCCGATGACCACCCAGGCGGCATAGCTGCGCGTATTGCCGCCCTGCATGTGGCGCACTTCGCCGCCGACGCCACGAGAGAGGAAGGCAAGTCCGTTCACTGTGCCGTCGATCAAACCGATGTCAATCAACTTCCAAAGTACGTTCCGCGAAATCCAGATGAGCGGGCGGATAATTACGGCGCCGTAGAGTTCGTCCACGTAATATTTGTGCCACAGAAGCTGATAAACGGGATGGACTCCGGCGGCGAGCCTTTTCGCGGCACTGGGTTTGAGAATGTACAGGTAAAGAGCGATCAGGAAGCCGACCAAAGCCACGGCAACAGCAATAGCGGTCATCTCGTATTCCAGTCCGTGCGGGGGCTCCTTCCATGCCGGATGCAACTGCAGTGCCAGCGCGGTTGAGCCGGCAAACACCGGATGCAGAAACGCGCGGAAATAATCCGTGCCGCCCCAGTACGTCGGGAGCGCGAACCAGCCGCCGACAATCGAGAGAATCGCCAGAATTACCAGCGGGGTAAGCATTACTTTCGGCGATTCGTGAACATGGACGTGGTGCTCGTCGAATCGCGGCTTACCGTGAAACGTGAGGAAGATCAGCCGGAACATATAGCATGCGGTCAGGAGCGCGCCGGCGATTCCCAGCATATACAGCACAAAGTTTGAATTTGGACCGGCATAAGCATCAAAGAGGATTTCATCCTTGCTGAAAAACCCGGCAAAGAGCGGCGCGCCCGAAATGGCCAGGGTGGCCACGAGCATTGTGGCATAGGTCCACGGGATCTTCTTGCGCAGGCCGCCCATTTTGAACATGTCCTGCTCGCCGCCCATGGCGTGAATTACGCTGCCGGCGCACAGGAAAAGCAGCCCCTTGAAAAATGCGTGGGTCATCAGATGGAAAATTCCTGCAGCGTACGCGCCCACGCCGCAGGCCAGGAACATGTATCCCAGCTGCGAAATTGTGGAGTAGGCGAGAACTTTCTTGATGTCCGATTGCGCCAGGCCGATCGTGGCCGCGTAAAGCGCGGTGACTCCTCCGATGATGGCGACGGCGAGCATTGCCGCCGGCGCGCGGCTGAAGAGCGGATTCATCCGCGCGATCATGTAGACGCCCGCAGTGACCATGGTTGCCGCGTGAATCAACGCACTGACCGGTGTGGGACCTTCCATCGCGTCCGGCAGCCAGACGTAGAGCGGCAGCTGCGCTGATTTGCCCACCGCTCCCGCGAGCAACAGTAGACAAATTGAGGTGAGCGCGCCCCAGTGCTGCATGGTTTCGGGCGGCATATTCGCAGCGGTCGCAAACATGGTTTTGTAATCCACGGCGTGAAACAGCCAGAACGCCATCAAAATGCCGACCGTGAAGCCCCAGTCGCCAATACGCGTGGTGATGAATGCCTTTTTGCCGGCGTCCGCCGCTGATTTTTTCGTGAAGAAGAAGCTGATCAGCAAATAGCTGCAAAGCCCAACGCCTTCCCAACCGACGAAGAGCAACACCAGATTCGCGGCCATCACCAGCGTGGTCATGAAGAACATAAAGAGGTTCATTTCCGCGAAAAAGCGGTAGTATCCCTCTTCATGCGCCATGTAGCCGATGGAATAGATGTGGATCAGCATGCCCACCAGGGTGACTACGCCCAACATCACGATGGTGAGTTGATCTACTTGCAGAGCGAAATCCACGCGGAAATTTCCCGCGACCATCCAGGTGAAATAATTTTTAATCCAGGCAGTTGCCGGTGAATGCAAGGTAAAGAAAAATTCGCGCACCAGCTCGCAATAGCAGATAAATGCGAGCACCGGGAAGCCGACGCTCGAAAGATTTACGAGCTTCTTCGGCCAATGGCGACCGGCGAGCAGCGTCAGCATCGAGCCCGCCAGCGGCAGAGCCATGAGCAGCCACAAATGATTCAGAATGAGCATTCGTTTCCGTTTGTGCTTAGAACTTCAGAAGATTCACATCTTCCACGTTGAGCGATTTGCGATTACGCGCGATCACCATGATAATCGCCAGGCCCACAGCCGCTTCCGCCGCTGCCACCACAATCACAAAGAAAACAAAAACCAGGCCGTCGAGCTGATTGAATTCACGGCTGAAGGCCACAAACGCAAGGTTCACGGCGTTCAGCATCAGCTCGATGGACATAAAAATGGTAATCACATTGCGTTTGAAGACGAAGGCAATCACGCCCAGACCAAACAGCACGGCGCTTAGAATCACGTAATAAGAAATCGGCACCATTGTCTATATGTCCTTTTTCGCGAGCACCAGCGCGCCCAGAATGGCGATCAGAATTAAAATGGAAGTCAGCTCAAACGGTAGAACGAATTTCGTAAAAATCTCCATTGAAAGCGCTCGCGTAGATGCCGTCACCGGCGCTGCGACAGATCCTCCGGCGGCCAATGCGGTCCGCGTTCCGTATTCGCGGACCATCGCGTAGGCCATCTCCACCAAGAACAAGATTGCCAGCGGCACGCCGACCCACCGCGCCAGCCGGCTTAAATTCGTGCGTACCTCGACGCCGGCATTGAGTAGCATGATCACAAAAATGAACAGCACCATGATCGCGCCGGCATAAACCAGAATTTGTATGGCTGCAATAAATGCCGCGCCCAGCAGCAGATACAAAACCGCCAGCGCCACCATCACCAGCACGAGCGAGAGCGCGCTGTGCACCGGCTCCCGCGCAAGAATGAGTCCTATCGCGCCCAGCACCGCGACGATGCCGCAGGCAAAGAACACCAGCATGGCCACGCTCATGAATGCAGCCTCAAAACGACCACCAGACCCGTGGCGACAAGATTAATCAGCGAAAGCGGCAGCAGGAACTTCCAGCCGAAAGCCATCAGCTGGTCATAGCGGAAACGGGGCAGCGTGCCACGCGCCCAAACGTAAAAGAACAGCAGCAGAAAAACTTTGCCGAGAAACCAGAACGGGCCTTGAATCACCGGCATGACAGCCGACCAGGTACAAAGATACCCGACGCCGATGCAAATAATTCCGAGTATCGGAAAAACCGCCTTGGCATTCCACTGAACGCTGCGCAACCCGCCGATAATGAGCGCGATTCCTCCAATAATCAGCCCCGCAGCAGGCAAATAAAGCTGCCAGCGCCATGGGCTATCGGGAGTAAGTGCGGAAGGGAAGGGCGACAGCCAGCCGCCGAGAAAGAGCAGCGTGGCAAGGCAGGAAACGGTAATCATGTTGGCGTATTCCGCCATGAAAAACATCGCGAACTTGAAGCTCGAATATTCGGTGTGAAAGCCGGCCACCAATTCCGTTTCTGCTTCGGGCAAATCGAAAGGAACGCGGTTCGTTTCTGCAATCGCCGCTGTAAGATAGCAGATGAAGCCGAGGAACTGCGGAAAGACGTGCCACTTGGGCAAAAAATGTCCCCAGTGGCCCGATTGCCCGCCGACGATATCGTAAAAATCCAGCGAGCCGGCCAGCAGGAGCACGCCGACGACCGAAAGCGTCAGTGAAACTTCATAGCTGATCATTTGCGCCGAGCTGCGCAGGCCGCCGAGAAGCGGATATTTGCTGTTCGATGACCATCCGGCGAGCGCCACGCCATAAACGCCAATCGAGGAAATTGCGAAAAGCAAGATCAGCGCGACCGAGCTGTGCGAAATCACGAGCTGTGTGGATTGCCCCAGAAACTTTATGGTTGCCGGTCCGATCGGAATCAACGCCAGCGTGGTCAGCGCCAGCGACAGCGCCAGAAACGGTGCGAGCAGATACGTCACCTTGTCGGACGCAGGCGGGACAACGTCCTCTTTGAAAAGGAATTTAATGCCGTCCGCAAGCGGCTGCAGCAGTCCGTGCGGCCCAACCCAATACGGACCCCAGCGCGACTGGATGCGCGCCACTACTTTGCGCTCGAACCATGTGAGGTAAGCGAGCGCGGTCATCACCACAAACAGCGCGATGACAATCTTAATTAGCGATACCACCAGGACTGGATGCTGGGTGACGAAGTCCACGGCTTGTCCTTGGATTCCTTGCACGAATTGAGTTTGGAACAGTAGCGTCCCAGTGTCCCGCTCGAAAACAGAAAGTCCTGCGACGAAAAAACCAAATCAGCCGCGGACTCGGCGGCGCCATCCGTACTTGCCGGGGCAGCGGCAACCCTTTCCGCGCCGCCGGCGAGCATTCCGGCGACCGGAATGTCGTAACCTCGCACGTTTTGCCGGATTTCCTCCAGCACTGCTTCCGGCGTGCGCTGTTTGATTCCCGCGCCCAGCCCCAACTGCGCGAGCTGATGGATTACAATCCGCAGCAAATCGAAATCACTGCGCGGACCCTGCGCGTCCACGGCGCGCCAGACCATTTGTATTTCACCGGCGGTGTTTGTGAGCGTGCCTTCCTTTTCGTACGTCGAAGCTGCCGGCAAAATCACATCGGCGCGCTGCGCCGTTTCGGTCATGAACATCTCCTGCACAACCAGCAAATCCATGCCGGGGAATTTATCCGGCGCCTTGATTTCAAACGTTTTCAGCGGATTTGCACCCACCACGTACATCGCTTTCAATTTACCGTCGAGCGCAGCTTGCATCATTTGGCGAGCGTTCATGCCCTTGCCGGAGGGAATCTCCCTGCCCCACAACTTGGCAAAGCGCGCACGCTCGTTTGCGTCGCTGATCGTTGCGTACCCCGGCAAACGGTCCGGCAAAATTCCCATGTCCGCCGCGCCGCGCGAATTCGCGTAATCGCCGAGCGCCATATATTTGGAGTGGCCCTGCAGGGAATCGCCCAATTTCACCAAATCGCGCATCGATGCCCCGTTCACGTTTGCGCCAAACAAGATGACCACATCCTTTTCTTTGCTCAGCGCATCCTTCAGCCTCCCAAGCTCGCTCGCTACATTTCCGTCGAATTGTCCCTGACCCGTAGCCAGCCAGCTCACGGCGCGTCCTTCGGTGCCCGTCGGTACTTGCACGAATTGTTTCGCTTGCCTTTGCAGTTTCAGCGGACGCCCGTCAACAATGTACAGTCGCGCGCCATGATGACGTACCGCGGAGCGAATCTGCCACGCAACCAGCGGATTTTGCTGCGTCGCATCGTTGCCGATGAGCAGAATCGTGCCCGCTTGTTCAATATCCGCCATAGTCGCCATCGTCGCTCCCGCTTTTGGCCCAAGCGCAGCGGCAAGTCCGGCGTAATCCGCGGAGCGATGATGATCAATGTTGTTCGTGCCCAGCGTGGCGCGGGCAAAACGGTTCAGCAAATAGTTTTCTTCGTTGGTGGTGTGATTTGATCCAATCACGCCAATGGCATTTGGGCCGTGTGCATCGTGCGCCTGCTTCAACCGGCGTACCACTTCTTCCACCGCGTCTTCCCAGCTCGCCGGCTGAAACGCACCGTTCCTACGCACCAGCGGCTGGCGAATACGCTCCGCATGCGCGGTAAAGTCATAGGCAAAGCGGCCTTTGGCGCACAAAAATTCGCCGTTAATTCCGCCGTGGTCGCGGTTGTTCGCGCGCAGAATTTCGTTGTTGCGCACCGAAAGCGTTGTCTTGCAGCCGTTCGAACAGTGCGCGCAGGCCGTCGGGAAATATTTCATCTCCCACGGACGCGTCTGATAACGATACGTTCCGCTCGTGAGTGCGCCCACGGGACAGATATCAATGCACATGCCGCACTCCTCGCAGGCCAGTTCGGGTCCCTGATTCGGAATAATCACCGACGTGACGCCGCGCGAGGCGACGCCCAGCGCCTTGACATCCATACCTTCGTCGCACACGCGCACGCACCGGTAGCACAAAATGCATCGCGGCGCGTCATAAAAAACAATCGGAGAAAACTTTTCCTCCGGGTAGTGTAATTTTTCTTCAGTGAACCGGCCGTAATCAATTCCATAGGTGAACGTCATGTCCTGCAATTCGCATTCACCGCCTTTATCGCAGACCGGACAATCAAGCGGATGGTTCGTCAGCACGAATTCCAGCATATCTTTGCGCGCTTTATGTACCGCTGGCGTATCTGCTTTAACGACCATGCCGTCCTCTGCGACCAGCGTGCACGCAGTGGCCATCTTCTTCTGCTTCTCGACTTCTACCAGGCACATGCGGCACGCCGCCTGCAGCGCGAGTCCCGGGTAATAACAAAACGAAGGGATCTCAATTCCCGCGCGCTTCGCCGCTTCAATCACCAGCGTGCCCTTCGGCACGGTGAGCTTTTGCCCGTTCAGCGTGAAGCTAATCGTTTGTATCTGCGTTTCTGCCATAAATTCGCTTTGCCCCGCGCTAACGAGCCGTCGCCAGCATGGTGGCCGGTTTCAGCGAGCACTTGCCCTTGAGATGATCTTCAAATTCATTGCGCCACTTGCGGACAATGCTCATCGTAGGCATTGCGGCCGCATCTCCCAGCGCGCACATCGTCTTGCCGAGCATGTTGTCGGAAACCTCGTCAATCAGCTGAATCTCCGGCTCGCGGCCATAGCCTTCATGGAAGCGATCCAGCAGCTTTCGCAGCCATGCCGTGCCCTCTCTGCACGGAATGCACCAGCCGCATGACTCGTGCGCGTAAAAATGCATGATTCGGCGCGCGACGTCAACCATGCAGGTTTCTTCGTCCATGACCACGAGTCCGCCGGAACCCAGCATGGAGCCGATTTTCGCCACGGAATCATAATCCATGGCCACGTCGCATTCGTCCGCAGTCAGCAGTGGACAGGAAGTCCCGCCCGGTATTACGGCCTTCAGCTTCTTACCGTCGGGAATTCCGCCGGCGACCTCAAAAATCATGCGATTCAAATTGAATCCCATCGGCAGCTCATAAATTCCCGGCTTATTGACGTGCCCGGAAATCGAATACAGCCGCGTCCCTCCGTTCTTGGGGGAGCCGAGGCTCGAATACCAGTCTCCGCCCTTGCGAATAATCAGCGGAACGGTGGCTAGCGTTTCCGCATTGTTTACCACCGTGGGACACTGATACAGGCCCAACACCGCGGGGAAGTACGGAGGCTTGAAACGCGGATAGCCGCGCTTGCCCTCGAGTGATTCCAGAAGCGCCGTCTCTTCGCCGCATTCGTAAGCGCCGGCGCCTGTGTGCGTGGAAATTTCGAAATCAAATCCCGTGCCGAGGATGTTCTTGCCGACAAATCCGGCCGCATAGGCTTCTTCGAGCGCTTTATCCAAAATGTCGAGTACGTAGCGGTATTCGCCACGCACGTAAATGTAGCCTTGATGCGAGTCGACCGCTTTGCCGGCGATGACCATGCCCTCAATCAGCGCGTGCGGGTCCATTTCCATCAGCGGACGGTCCTTGCTTGTTCCCGGCTCGCTTTCATCGGCGTTAGCGCAAATATATTTTGGCTTCGGTGAATTCTTCGGAATGAATGACCATTTCATTCCCGTCGGGAAGCCCGCGCCGCCGCGCCCGCGCAGATTCGATTTCTTCACCTCGTCAATAATCTGCTCAGGGGTCATCTCTTTGAGCGCCTTTTGCAGCGCCTGATAGCCTTCCGTCTGCTGGTAAACCTTCAGCGTGCGCGAATCGCGCAAACCAAAGCGCTGGCTGATGACGCGCACCTCCGCCGGATGCGGCTGGTGCAGCGACCCGGAAATCACCGGCACGGGCGCCGGATGCTTTCCGGCAGCGTATTCATCCAGAATTGCATCCACTTTTTCCGGAGTGAGCTCTTCGTAAAAATCGTAGTTCACCTGCATCGCTGGAGCGCCTGAGCAAGCGCCCATGCACTCCACTTCTTCGAGCGAAAAAATCCCGTTTTGCGTGGTCTGGCGGTTGCCGATACCCAGGCGCTTCTCCACATGCTCCAGGATTTTGTAGCCGCCGCGAAGCTGGCAGGAAATATTCGTGCACACCTGCACGTGATATTTCCCCGCAGGCTTCCGTCGCAACATCGAGTAGTATGAAAGAGTCTCCGTGACTTCGGTCATTTGCAATTCGAGGCGGCGCGCAATTTCTTCGAGCAGCGGGTCGCTCAAATGGTCGAATTCGTCCTGCGCGTAAAGCAGCATCGGCACAAGCGCCGAGCGCTTCACCGGATAGCGCGAAATGAGCTGCTTGAATTTTTCGTCGAGACGTGCAGGAAGTTGCATCAGCGGTCCACTTCCCCGAGGACAATATCAATCGTCCCGATGCTGGCTACCACATCGGCAATCAGCTTGCCCACCACGAGCTTCGGCAGCGCCTGCAAATTCACAAACGAAGGCGCGCGCACCTTCACGCGATAAGGCCGGTTCGAGCCGTCGCTGCAAACGTAGAATCCAATTTCGCCGCGCGGCGATTCAATGGCCTGATAAACTTCTCCCGGCGGCGGCGTAATGCCTTCAGTCCAGATTTTGAAGTGATAAATCAGCCCTTCGATCGATGTTTTCATTTCTTCGCGCGAAGGCGGAATCAAGCCGCGCACCTCGGCGCGAAACGGTCCCTGCGGAGGAATCTTCTGCATTGCCTGCCGGCAGATTTTTACGCTCTCGCGCATCTCCGCCAGCCGGCACTGATACCGGGCGTAAACGTCTCCTGCGGTTTGCACCGGCACGTTGAAATCGAATTCCTCGTAGCTGGAATACGGAAAATATTTGCGCACATCGTAATCGCTGCCGCTTCCGCGCAGGCTCGGCCCCGAAACGCCCATGGCAATAGCGTCTTCCAGCTTCAACACCGCAACGCCCTGCGTGCGCAGCTTCCAGATGGGATTTTCCGTCAGCAAATCTTCGTATTCGGCAAGGTGACCGGGAAACGCATCCAGAAATTTCGAGATTTGTTCCAGATATGTCGGCGGCGGCTCCAGCGCCAGTCCGCCAATGCGAAAATAGCTGGTCATCATCCGCTGCCCGGAAACGAGTTCAAAAATTTTCAGGATCTCTTCGCGTTCGCGGAAGCAATAGAGAAAAACGCTCATGGCGCCAAGGTCAATCGCGTGCGTTCCCAGCCAGACGAGATGAGATTGAATGCGCGTCAGTTCGGTCAGCAGGACGCGAATGTATTGCGCGCGCTTCGGCACCTCAATTCCCGCCAGCTTCTCCACCGCCAGGCAATAGCCGAGATTGTTCGAGAGATTCGCAAGATAATCCATGCGGTCGGTGAGCGGAATGCACTGCGAATAGGTCAGCTTCTCGAAATTTTTCTCGATTCCCGTGTGCAAATAGCCGATGACCGGCTCCGCTTTCAGCACGATTTCGCCGTCCAGCTCCAGAATCACGCGCAGCACTCCATGCGTGGAGGGGTGCTGCGGACCCATGTTCAGCACCATGGTCTGGCTTTCCGGAGTGATTTGCACAGTGCTCGCCATTAGCGATAACCCTCCACCGGGTAGTCCTTGCGATGCGGATGCCCCTCCCAATCATCCGGCATCAGAATGCGGGTCAAATTGGGATGTCCCTCAAATCTCACACCCATCAAGTCCCAGGCCTCGCGTTCGTGCCAATTTGCCGTTGGCCAGACGCCCGTGACCGTCGGGACTGCGGGATCTTTGGTTGTTACGCGAACTTTCAGCCGCAAACGCTCCCGACGGCTCAGACTCACCAGGTGATAATTCACCTCGAAGCGCGGCTCGATGGGAAAGCGGTCCACCGGAGTAATGTCCGACAGGAAATCAAACTTCAATTCCGGATCATTTTTTAGGAACTCGCAAGCCGAAAGGAGCCGATTGCGGGGCAGCACCACCGTGGCTTCGCCGCGTAAATAGACAACTTCCGTAATCCCTTGCGGATCACGTTCCTTCAGTTTACGAACTGCCAGCGGACTGTTCTGTTGCTCGGATTCCACTTTTATGAGTCCCGCTTCCGGTGGTCGCCTTGTCGCGCAGCCAGCGTGCCTGCTGCGCAGAATTCAGGAACTACAGCGCGCAAGGTCACTTCCACTCCAGCGCGCCCTTCTTCCACAAATATATGTAACCGACCACCAGGATGACAATATACAAAACCATCTCAATAAAACCGAACAGGCGCAATTGCTTGAAAACAATCGCCCACGGATAAAGAAAAATCGCTTCAATGTCAAACAGAATGAAAATCATTCCCACCATGTAGAAGTGAACCGGGAATGGCTCGCGCGCATCGCCCGTAGGTCGAATCCCGCATTCGTACGGTTGGTCTTTTGCGCGCGACCGCAGATGCCGCCCCACTACCGAAGAGGCAATAATCAAAACTCCGGCCAGTCCTGCCGCCAGCAGGAACATGAGCAGTAGTGGCGCATACGCGTCGAGGTAGCTTCCGTTCATTTTCTTAGCATTGCTATAATATCGAGGCGCCACCTTCCGGTCAATGAACTCGAATAATTTTTTTTCCGGCGAGGTGCGTTTTGTAGGGACTTTTCATCAGCGGGCGGTGCTTTTGCCGATGAGCGTAGGTTTCAATTCCGACGTGACCATAGGTGGAAACGTTTGCCACGTGCAAACAGAAAACCACGGTCATCCGCAATGCCGCATCGAAACGCTCGTCTATCACCGCGGCCGCATTTTGCATCGCAGGAGTTCAAGCTATTCGGACGTCGTCGCTTCGCCGGGGTATTCCGAGAGCGCTATCGGCGCGCGCGTTGAAAATCAGCATCGCTCCGTGATTGAAGAGCTGCGCCGCGGCGCAATTTCCATTCCCGCCAACTCAGCCGCGGAAAGCGCCGCGTCCGGGCAGGGAATTCAATTGCGCTTGCGTAACGCGAATTCCTGGCTGGCCAACGGTTTTGCGACACTCGACGTCGAAGTCCTCGATCGCGCGGGAAGCAAGCCGGTATTCGGCGCGAACGTGGAAGCGTATCTGGCCGGAGCCAAGGAAACAGCGCATTTCAGCGCGACCACGGCTCAAAGCGGGCTCGCACAGTTGCGCTTTGCTGTTCCTGTGCTTGCATCGGATGGCGCGGAACTGGTGATTCGCGCCCGAGCTGGAAATTCCGCGTCGGTGGACGAAATTCGTTACGTTCTGCGCGCGAAAGCGAAGCCGAACCCTTCGGAGAGCAAGCCTTGACCGTAGTGATCAACGGGGAATCGCGCGAAGTTCCCGGCGGGCTGAATGTTGTCCAGCTCCTTGCCCATTTAGGCCTCGCCGCTGATCGCGTGGCGATTGAGCGCAATCGCGACATTCTCCCGCGCGAGAAATGGAGCGAAACCATCGTCGAACAAAACGACTCGTACGAAATTGTTCACTTCGTCGGTGGAGGATAAGATTTTCGCGGAGATCGTGCACCCCGCATCTTGGGCATTTAATCGAGCAGGTGGCCCATTTTTTTACGCTTCACTTTCAAGTACTCACGCGCATGGCGGCTCGTTCGCGGACGACACGGCAGACGCTCCATAACGTGAATGCCGGCGCGCTCGAGCTGCGCCACTTTATTTGGATTGTTCGACAGCAATCTGACCCGTCGCACGCCCAATAATTTCAGCGCTTCGGCGCAAAATTCGTAGTCGCGATGGTCGGCCTCGAAACCCAGCTCACGATTTGCCTCCACCGTGTCCCTGCCGCGATCCTGTAATTCGTAGGCCCGCAGTTTGTTCATCAGCCCGATTCCGCGGCCCTCCTGCGGCAGGTACAAAACAATTCCACAGCGCGCGCGCGCTGTTTCGCGCAGAGCCATTTCCAACTGCGCGCGGCAGTCGCAGCGCTGCGAATGAAAAACATCTCCCGTCAAACATTGCGAGTGAACGCGCACCAGCGGTGCCTGGCCATCGCAAATTTTTCCGTGCAATAATACCGCAGCGCTTTCGGGCGCGCCCGCATATGCGGACTGAGCCCCGCGTTTGCGGGCGTCGGTTCCTTCAATCCCGAGTACTTGAAAATTTCCGTAGGGCGTGGGAAGTTCCGCTCGCGCGACAATCCGCGCTTTTGGCCTGCCTCTGATTTGTCTCATGAAGATACCTGTTCAAATGTGCAAGCAAAAATTATAGCAGGTCGAGACCCTGTGAATGTCACCCGGGCGGAAACAAACAAAAGGCTCGAGAGATCAGGCGGGCGTGGCCGTTGCGGGCGATTCAACCAGTTCCGGAATTTCAATGCGAATTTGCGTTCCGATGCCTTCCTGGCTTTTAATTTCCATGCGGAACTGGTCGCCGTAAAGCAGCCGCAAACGCTCGCGCACATTGCTGATCCCGATGCCTTCGCTGTAGATCTCGGCCAGCCTCTCGGGAGGGATTCCCATGCCGTTGTCATGAATATCGATCATCAAATGTCCATCGATCATTTTGGTCGAGAGACGAATCTCGCCGCCTTCGAGTTTCGGTGCGAGTCCGTGGCGAATGGCATTTTCGACAATCGGCTGGAGTAGCATGCTCGGAACAAACGCATCCAACGTGTTCTCGTCCGCTTCTTTGAAGAATTGCAATTTGTCGCGGCCGAAGCGCGCCACTTCGATATCCAGATAATCGTCAATAAAACTCAATTCATCCCGCAGAGGAACAAAGGTTTCATGCGTCCGCAGCAGCCGTCGCATGATGTTCGAAAGCTTAAGTACCACAATTCGCGCCATGTCCGGATCGTAGCGCACCAGCGAAGAAACCGTGTTCAGAGTGTTGAAAAGAAAGTGTGGATTGATCTGGCGCGACAGCGCGTCGATGCGCGACTTGAGCAATAGCTGCTGATTTTGCTCGAGATTCATCTCGATGCGGGTGTTGTTCCAGATTTTTATGGGCATGGCCACGGACATCACCGTGGAGAGCACAATCAGCAGCAGCCACGGCCACGAAGGATAATGCAGCCGATAGAGCCAGCGCTCGGGAGTGAAGTGAGCGACCGTGTCCCAACCCAGTTCGAGCGCGACGCAAGCGCCCAGCGGAATCATGGCCCAATTGATTTGCCCGCGACGTACGAGTTTCCAGACGGATTGCGGGATGTTCAAAAACAAAAAAGGCCCGAAGTGCCAGATATCCTCCTTGTTGGGCAGGCTTTGGCGAATGACGCCGGCGAGCAGGCCAACCGCTGCGGCCATCGGCGTGAGCAACCATTCGTGATTTCCAAACGCCGGCAGGCTGAGCATCGTGGCGCCAAGCAGTCCGACCATGCGCCCGCCGATGAGACCCATGAGAAATGCGCCGGCGAGCGTGATGTCGAAAAATTGATAACCGACGAGGCGAAGCACAACCGCTGCGGCGAGCGGAGGCGTGAGAAAAAGCAAAAGCAGCGCCTTTTGCTGGGAGGTACGCTCTTCAGTGAAAAGGGCGCGGCGAAATCGTGTGAAGCGGACCAGCAACGCGGCGAGGGAAGCCGAGAAACCGACCTTCAAAACCAGCGTGAAGAGCAGGTCCTTTGCGGAAGCGGGCGGTTGCATGGTCTTGTGCTCAACTTAGCCAATTCGGTCGGCGAAGTAAAGCGACTCTCCCTCCCGGTTTCGCGTTAGGGCTTGGCCGCTCCAAGCGAAAAGGTCATGAGAGACTTGGCTACCATGCGGCTGCGATCGTCGCGCAGGTCGCATTCGACCACCGCGAGATATTTCCCTTGTCTCAGAATCCGCGCTTCGGCGAAAACCGTTCCGCCCTCGACCGGTTCAAGGAAATTGATTTTCATTTCCACTGTCGCGGCGCGTGCGCCGCGCGGTAGCGACAGATAAATTGCCAGTCCTCCCGCCGTATCGGCAAGCGAAGCCAGCACGCCGCCGTGCACAACGCCGTGAATTTGCATGTGGCGCGGCCGGACTTTCATCCGCAGCGTGGCGCGGCCCGGTTCCGCGTCTTCGAGCTTAAAGCCGAATTGGCGCGCGGTGTTGCTGAAGCGAAATGTCCGCCCGAGTGCTCGCAGCGTCAATGGCTTGCCGGCTTTTTGCGCGCCCCTCATTTCAGCCCGCGGTAACGCCGCCGTCGAGTGCGATGAAATTTCCGGTCATCCACGACGATTCATCCGACGCCAAAAACAAAGCGAGTTGCGCTACGTCTTCCGGACGGCCAATCCGGCCGAGCGGAATTTGCGATTCGCGCAGCCTGCGGTACGCTGCCGGATCCGGCATGCGCTCAATTGCGCTCATCGACATTTCAGTCTCCACAATCGCCGGCCCAATGCCATTGACGCGAATTCTTTCCGCTGCGTGGTCCAGCGCCATGGCCTTGGTCAGCGTCGTGACGCCGCCCTTTGCCGCGCAGTACGCGGCTCGCTTCGCGAGTCCCACAATTCCCAGATAGGAACCCATGTTGATTATCGAGCCGCCGCCCGCTCTCCGCAGCGCTGGAATCGCCGCGCGCGACACCAGAAATGTGCCTGTCAGATTCGCTGCCAGCACCGCATTCCACTCATCCTCCGTCGTTTCCTCGGCTGATCCAACATGCACCATGCCTGCGTTGTTCACAACGACGTTCAGCATGCCGAATCGCTCTTCGGTCGCGCGCACCGCGGCTTCAACAGAATTGTTTTGCGTTACATCGCATTCGATGGCCAGCGCTTCATGGCCTTCGGCGATGATTTCTCGTGCGACGGCCTCAATCCGCTCTCGGCGTCGCGCGGCAACTGCGACCTTCGCGCTCTCCCGCGCAAACAACAGAGCGCACGCGCGGCCGATGCCCGAACCGCCGCCGGTTATCAACGCTGCCTTTCCGGAAAGTCGTTGCATCGCGCGCGCGCCTTGCTACGTCCAATAACGAGGCGATTTGCGAATCTAGCATCCGCATGGCGCGCCATGCAAGCGCGCGAAGGCTCTGTTCACGAATGAAAATCGGCATCACCTGCTACCCAACATACGGCGGCTCCGGCATCGTGGCCACCGAACTCGGCATGGAACTCGCCGCGCGCGGCCACGAGATTCATTTCATCAGCTACTCGACGCCCATGCGGCTGAATCCCGGCCGGGAGCGCATTTTCTTTCACGAGGTGGAGGTCAGCACTTACCCTCTTTTCGACCACCCTCCTTACACGCTGACGCTTGCGGTCAAAATGGCCGAGGTGGCTGAGTCCGTTCCGCTCGATTTGCTTCACGTGCACTACGCAATCCCGCATTCGGTCAGTGCTTTGTTGGCGCGCTCCATGTCGGCTCCCCGGCGATTGCCGTTCATCACCACTTTGCACGGCACCGATATCACTCTCGTGGGCAACGATCGAAGCTATCTTCCCATCACGCGTTTTTCCATCGAACAGAGCGACGGCGTGACCGCGATTTCGAATTACCTGCGCGAGCAAACCATAAAGGAATTCGACATTCGCCGCCCCATTGAGGTTATACGCAATTTCGTGAATTGCGACCTCTATTGCCGTCCTGCTGATCAGCGCGCGCGCGGAGAATGGGCGCCCAATGGCGAGCCGCTGCTGATGCATCTTTCCAATTTCCGTCCCGTGAAGCGAGTCGCGGATGCCGTTGAGATTTTCGCCCTCGTCCGCCAGAAAATGCCGGCAAAGCTTCTGCTCATTGGTGATGGGCCGGATCGCGGCTCCGTCGAATATCTTGTTCGCAAGAAAAAGCTCCAGAGCGATGTATTTTTTCTGGGCAAGCAGGACCGCATTTACGAGATCCTCGGGCTGGGCGATTTATTTCTTCTTCCGTCGCAACTGGAATCATTTGGTCTTGCGGCGCTCGAGGCCATGGCGTGTGAAGTTCCGGTGATTGCCACGAACGTGGGCGGTGTTCCCGAAGTTGTCACCGACGGCGTGGACGGCTACCTCGTCGCTCCCGGCGATGTGGCGACTGCCGCGAAATTTGCCATTCAAATTCTATCTCGCGCCGACCGCGGCAGGGAAATGGGCCAGCAGGCGCGTATGGATGCCAAAAGGAAATTCTGCTCCAACGACGTGATTCCGCTCTACGAGGCCTACTATCACAAAATCCTCAGTGCCGCTGCCAATGCGTAATTCGGACGCACGAATCTCACAGAGGCGCGTGTCTTTTCTTCATCTCGGAATCGGAGCCGGCCTCAGCGAACCGAGCACGCAATTGATGTCTGTCTGTGGAAAAGTTCCCGGTCCCTGTCGGGAAGTGAAAAGCAGCCGGTACTGGTGATTTGTGGAATCGAACAGGCGAACTACAATCATCCGGTCGCGCGACGGATCGCCGAATTGCAGCCCGCGCATGCCGTTTTCGAGGTTCACATCATAAATGGCGCTCGCTCCATCTGTGCCGAATGCCAGCTTCCACTGCAGCAGCGTGCTGATTCGCAGCACCTCATCGTGCGACATAAACGGAGAAAGCGATGCCGGTGATGCGCCGTACACCGCCTTGTAAAGGTCGTAGTTGGTCGGGAACAGATGTCCTCCCAATACGTCCTGATCCCGGTGATAAATCTGCGGATTGCCACCGCGAATATTCGCCAAGATATCCATTTCATTTGCGGGATTAAAAAACACTAGAATCGGCCCCGCTTTGAAAACGATCACTGATTGCAGGGGGCCCGCTTTCTTCGAGGCAATCCCTTTCCACGGCGCTGCGAAATCCATGTTGTAAAACGAAAGCTGTTTTTCCTGAGCCGCGGCTGGCACGGTCGACGGCAGCGGCTGCGGAACTTCGCGGAGGTAAGGCGCGCCGTCGGCCCAGGCGCGAGCCTCAAAGTAAAACAGCGTTTGCAAGCCAAAAACGATTGCGTAGATACCGATAGCCAGAGCTAAGAGCGCCAGAATGAATGTAGTGCGTGGGGAATCGGAGTTTCGCGCCGAACTGGTTTTATCAGCCATGCCGATGGGCGAACTAATTTATTCGCACCCGCATCTGCGCGCAAGTCTCTCGCGCGTTTTTCTCAGGGCACGCTGCGGCTGTGAAGATCAGGCCAGGTGATTGCCGTTGCCGTTTCCGCCCTGCGCTGCTTCTTCGCCGTCTTTGTAAAGGTATTTGATTGCGTGCTTATACAGCAATAGGTTCGGGCTGCCGAACCGTGTGAGCTTGATGCAATCGCGGTCGTACCACTCCACCACGCCGTGCAAAATCTCGCCGTCCGTGAGCACGACTGCGACAGGCGTGTGCGATTGCATCTGCTTGACGTAATAGAAATTTTCCGCGTAGGTTTGATCCGGCGGCGCCGGTTTCTTTCTTGGGCCCGAGTCGTGTGACCCTCTGGCCGGGTACTGCTGTTCCTTCACTTCAGTCAGCGTAGGACGGAATAATTTGCGGTTCACAGTACATGCTCCTTAGGAGTTGCAGGCCGTCATTTAATATATGACTGAAAATCGCCTCAGCGGGTTTCCAGCAATATTCAACTTTGCCAAAAAATTTTTCAGCTCGAGCTCCGGCGTCGAATGACAGCCGGATCAACCGATTCTCAAGCTCTGCGCTACCGCATCCAGGCCCAATTGACGCCCGATATTGCGCCGCAGACGCAGTTCCAGGCGGTCCAGCGCTTCCGTCGCCCGCCCCACCCACGCTTCGTTCACTTTTCTTCCCAGGCTTTCCAATTCGCGGCGCAAATCCGGATTCCGCGGCACGAAATCTTTGGGGTTAAGGGACATCCCCAGCAGGTCTGACAAAAGACTATAGAACAGTGTCAGAATATTTTCAAACGATTCCGATTCCTCTTTCGCCAGCCGTGCCGTTGCCGCAAAAACGGCGCGGTACGATCTTCCCTCCGCCGCGTCACTGATCAGCCGCAATATTTCGCGCCGCAGCCGGGCGGACTCCGTCAAATCAAGCCCGAGCGCTACGCCCGGGCTGCCGTCCGAGAGCTGCGCGGCCAGTTTTCGTTCCGCTGCCTTCCATTCCGGCCGCTCCTTCAGCAAAACATCGATCTTCTCCGGCGGAATCGGCGCAAACCAAAACGTCAGGCATCGCGAACGTATCGTCTGCAGCACGGAATCGGCGCGCGGCGCGAGCAAAATCAAAGTCGCGGTCTCCGGCGGCTCTTCGAGAATTTTCAGGAACAGGTCCGCGTCGGTCCAGCGCATCGTTTCCGCGCCGTCCAGTATGAAAATTCTGCGTCGCGCTGTCGGCCGAAAATAGGCCGCTCGCTGCACCGCGCGCAACTGCCCCACACGTATCATCGGCCGCGCGACAGGGTTTTTCCGCCGCACCGGATCCGGAACAATCGCCCACACGTCTGGGTGCGTTTCCAAAATCAGGGGCATGCGCTCTATCGTCGCCGTATCGGGGCTTTCGCCGCGCTCGGCCAGGCCCTGCTCGATGAGCGGCGCAGGATTCGCCAGCAGCCCAATCCTCTCGCAGGCAGCACATTCGCCGCAGAAGTCGTCGCGCAGGCGCTCGCAATTCGCGGCCTGCGCAAGCATCCGCGCCAGCGTGAATTTTCCGATCCCTCGCGGTCCCGTAAAAAACATCGCGCTGGGCACGCGCTCGCGGCGCAGCATCGCGCGGAGCGCCTGCACAATCCGTTCGTTGCCGATGAACTCCGAAAAACCCATCACACTTCCTCAGTTTCCGCCAGAACCCGGCGTTCCATGACGGCCATGATTTCCCGGTGAATTTCCTCCGGCGTTCGCAACGTATTCTCTGGCGCGGAGATGCATTCCACCACGGCCCATTCCCGCCGTCGCGACAATCGTTCAAAAATCCTTGCCGCACCCCGCAAGTGCGCAAGATCCGCTTCCTGCAAATCGCGGCGCCGTTTCGTGTACTTCCGCGCCCTCTTTTTTGCCACGAGCCTTTGTGCTCGCGCCGCGGGCACTTTCAGGTAAATGATCAAATCCTCTTTCGGCAGGCCATAAACTTCATACTCCAGTTTCTCTAGCCAGCGCAAAAATTCGGGAATTTTGTTCAGCGCAACGCGCGCACCCTGATGCGCCAGATTCGACGCGATGTACCGGTCTGCCAGGACCAGTTTTCCATCGGCCAATTGGTTTTCGAGCAGCCTTCTGTTTTCGAGGCGGTCACCCGCATACAGCAGCGCCGAAAAATGGGGGTCCACTTCAGCCAGCGTGCCGAATTCGCCGTTCAGGTAGCGTGCGACCATCCGGCCGAAAAATCCCTCATATCTCGGAAACGCAATCGTCGCGTGCGCAATTCCGCGCGTCTGCATGGCGCGCGCCAGCATTTCGAGCTGCGTGCGCTTGCCGGAGCCGTCAATTCCTTCCAGTGCGACGAGTTTCCCGCGGGCGGGCATCGGAACGAGCTTCAGTCTAGCACATTCGTTGAAACGTTCACCGGCGCCCAAAGCGCCGGCAGTTGGATTCTCCGGATCGCAGCACAGCCATGCAAAATCAAATTGACGTGCCGCAAGCCCCGCGAATCTGGCGAATTCGCTCATGTTAGAATGCGCCATGCGCCGTGCTGCCCCTTCCATCGCGGAAAATATTGCACGCGTTCAGGAACGCGTCGCGCGAGCCGCCGCTCGCTCCGGTCGCCGCGCCGAAGAAGTCGTCCTCATCGCCGCATCAAAGACCTTTCCGGCAGAAGCCATTCGCGTTGCTTACGATGCTGGCATCCGCGCGTTCGGCGAAAACCGGGTTCAGGAATGGGAAAGCAAGCAGCCGGAGCTCGCCGATTTGAAAGCCAGCTGGCATCTCATCGGCCATCTGCAATCCAACAAAGCCCGCCGCGCTGCGCGCCTCTTCGATTGGATTGATTCCGTGGATGACGTTTCACTGGCCGTGAAACTCGATGAAGCCGCCGGTGAAACGAACGAATGGCTCGCCATTCTCATCGAAGTGCAGCTCGATCCCCGCGAAACCAAATCCGGTGTAGCGCCTGCCGATCTGCCCACCGCCGCCGACTCCGTTTTGCAAATGCCTCACCTGCAGCTTCGCGGTCTGATGGCCATTCCACCATTTTGCCAGGACCCCGCTGACGCACGCCCCTACTTTCGCCGCCTCCGCCGCTTGCGCGATGATCTCGAGCAGCAATTCGGCCGCTCATTTCCGGAGCTCTCCATGGGCATGAGCCATGATTTTGAAGTGGCCGTCGAAGAGGGCGCCACGCAAGTGCGCATCGGCACGGCAATTTTCGGAGAACGCGCCGGCCACAAATGATTCCCATCGAAGAGCGCAACGGCTCAGCCGTGTTTCACGTTCGCGTGCAGCCGCGCGCCGGCCGCGATGAAATCGCCGGCGAATTTCAGGGCGCTTTGAAGATTCGGCTGACCGCGCCGCCTCTTGAAAATCGCGCCAACCAGGCTCTGCGCGAATTTCTCGCCGGACAATTGAACGTGTCCGTCTCCGCTGTTAAAATTCTCTCCGGCAGGAAAAGCCGGACCAAACGCGTGGAAGTGCAGGGAATCACAGCGGCACAGATACACTCGCTGGCCTGAGGCTTCCCCGCAGTTTTCCGCGCCGAAAGAGAACGAACTCTTATGCCCGACCTCAAAGCCATCCAATCCGAGCTTCGCGCCCAAAAGCTCGACGGCTGGCTTTTTTATGACCACCATCATCGCGACCAGATTGCCGCGCGCATTCTCGGCCTCAATTCCAACGGCAAAGTCACGCGCCGCTGGTTTTATTTCATCCCCGCAAAAGGCACGCCTGCGAAACTGGTCCACCGTATCGAAGCGGGCGGTCTCGATTCACTTCCCGGACGCAAAACGGAATATTCCGGTTGGGAAGAACTGCACAAGGGTTTGCGCAAGCTCATCGGCAATGCCAAACGCGTAGCCATGCAGTACTCGCCGCAAAATGACATTCCCTACATTGGCCTGGTTGATGCCGGCACCGTCGAACTCGTGCGCAAAATCGGCGCAAAGGTTGTCAGCTCCGCGGATCTGGTGCAAACATTTGAAGCGGCCTGGACGCCCGCGCAATTCGAATCGCACTGGCAGGCCGGCCAGATCATTCACCGTGTGACGCAGGACGCTTTCGCGCACGCCGGAGCTTTTGTCCGCGAGAAAAGGCCGCTCACCGAATACGATTTGCAGCAGTGGATGGCCGCGCAGTTTCGCGCGCACTCAATCGTTGCCGACGGCGACCCCATCGTTGGCGTCGGCCGCAATTCCGGAAATCCTCATTACGAACCGTCGGCCAAAGACAGTTCGCCGATTCGCGAAGGCGATCTGCTTCTCCTCGACGTTTGGGGCAGAGTGGACCGTCCGAACACCGTTTTTTACGACATCACCTGGATGGGTTACCTCGGCGCCGTCGTTCCGGCAAAATTCGCAAAAATTTTCGATATCGTGCGCCACGCCCGCGATGCCGCGGTAGATTTCGTCAAAGGTTCGGTTGCGGCAGGACGCGAAATTCACGGCTGGCAGGTGGATCGCGCCGCCCGCGAAGTGATTCGCAAGGCCGGCTACGCCCGGTTCTTCACTCATCGCACTGGCCACAGCATTGGCCAGGACATCCATGGCAACGGCGCCAACATGGACGGACTGGAAACTCGCGACAATCGCCGCATCATCCCACACACCTGCTTTTCGATTGAGCCGGGCATTTATTTGCCGGAATTCGGCGTGCGCAGTGAAGTGGATGTTTTTGTGGATGAGCGCGAAGCTCGCGTCACCGGTCCGATGCAGCAGGAAATCATTCCCATTCTCGCGTAGCATTTGATGCGCGCATCCGCGCCGCAAAATTTGCGCCGTTCGGGCGCGCCCGAATCGCGCCCGGATTCAAACGCTTTTCGAATCGCCGCTGCATTGAGGCCGCTCATGGATGAGACACCGGTACAATCAGGGCCCGCCGCCGCGCAGGTTCCGCTTTCCGCCTGGCTTGCCTCCGTCGCCGCGTGGTTTCTTCCGGGATTCGGCCATCTGCTTCTGCGCCGTTGGGGACGCGCCGCCATTATTTTCATCTGCGTTGCAGGGCTGGCCTTTGCCGGATACAAAATGGGCGCTCACGTTTACCCGATTGGCGCGGGCGATATTTTCGCTCTCTTGAATCATCTCGCCGAAATCGGAACCGGCGCGCTCTATTTCCTCGCGCGCGTCTTGGAGCCTTCCGGCGCAGACACCGCTCGCGTGGTCGGCGACGTCGGCACGCGCTTCCTCGATATTGCCGGCCTCCTCAATTTTCTCTGCGCCGCCGACGCCTTTCTCATCGCCCGCAAAGCCAAGCCGTAACCGGCGCCTTCTTTTTTCTTTCATCACGCCGTAGTTTCCGTGGCGCAAAGCGAGTGCAAAAACATTTATTTGTGGGGCGCCAGGCTTGCGGAATCAATGCGAGATGGGAAACATCAGCCAGCCAATTCCAATCGAAACAAGCACGAGCAGCACAAAATATTCAATCGCGGCAATCGTGCGTTGCTTCACTCCCGAATGCAGCACGCACGCCAGCACAATCGCAATCGCCAGCGCACACACCAGCAGCGTTTCAAAGTGGCCGAGCGGCCATCCCGGAGTGTGGGCTGCGGCTTCCGAAGACCGAGAGAACAGAAAAACAGTTAGCGAACCCAAACTATCTCGTGATCCCTTTCCCCCAAAAGATCCGCATTCGAATTACGTCGGCGCAAGGCGCGTCTCCGCAAGAAATGCGCTCGTACTCGCCGCGCAGGTCGGCTTCCGCCCCGGCAAATTCCGAAAATCTAATTCGCCGCTGTGACTGCCGCTCCCGGTCCGCTGCCCTTCAGGTATTTTGCATACCACGCCAGATACCGTTCGTAAATGTCTTTTTGAAAACTCGGTCGCCGGATCCCGTGAAATTCCCCTGGATAAATAATCAGCTCCGTGGGAACGCGAAGCGTTCTCAGCGCCTGATACATCTCCATGTTCCCAATCATCGGCACGTTCGCGTCCTTGTCGCCGTCCAAATAAAGAGTCGGTGTCTTGATCCGATCCGCATGCAAAAATGGATACGAAATTTTCTGATACGTGGCCCACGCTTTTGCATTCCACGGCGGGCCGATTTCATTGTTGTATTGAATGATGTACTCATCCACGCCGTAGAGCGCCACCGTGAATCCCGTTCCCGCGCCGCAGGTCGCCGCTTTCAGCCGCGGGTCGCTTGCAATCATGTAATCCGTCAGAATGCAGCCGTAGCTCCAGCCGCCCACCCCAAGATAATTTGGATCCGCCACGCCCATTTTGATGACGTGATTAATTCCCGCCTCCAAATCAATCACCTCATCGTGTCCCCAGTCCGCAAAAATGGCCCGCTGGTATTTTTCTCCGCGCCCCGAACTCCCGCGGTAGTTCACGTTCAACACCGCGTAGCCGTTCGCCGCAAAAAGCTGCCTTTCAAAATTGAACGCGTGCGCGTCCTGTCCATTTGGCCCGCCGTGAATCCGCAGCAGCAGCGGGACTTTGGTTCCTTCCGTGTAGCCCAGCGGATACGTCAGCAGTCCGTGAACTTCGGTTCCATCGGGGCTGTGGTAGCTCACGTCCACCGTCTTTGCCAGTTCCAGTTGCGAAAAAAGTTTGTCGTTCTGATGCGTCAGCTGCTTCAGCGCGCCGCCTTCCCACGAATAAACTTCCATCGGCTTGTAATCGCTGCCGGTGATTCCCACCAGGCACCCGGGCGAATCCGAATCGCCGTACATCACAATCGGCGGCTCCAGCAATTTGCGCACGCTCTGATCCGCAAGATTCACGGAAATCGGATAAAGCGAGCGGTCGTCCTCATCCAGCACAACGATCGATTTTCCATCTTCGCTGAAAAACGGCATCATCACCGAACGGTCCAGCTTTTCCGTGAGCACCGTAGGCGCCGCCGATCCATCCGCCGGCACAATCGCCAGATGCTCCATCCCGTACGCGCCCCATTTCTTCGGATCGCCCAGCAAAAACGCAATCCATTTTCCGTCCGGGCTCCACGCCAGCCGGCCGCGCGTCGGCCGGTTGGGATAGTGCGTGATTTGCCTTTCCACCGTGCCCGGCTGCGCATCCGCAACAAACACTTGCGGAATCGGGTCGCGATCCGGATGCGGGTCGTGATTGCTCAAAAACGCAATTTCTTTTCCATCCGGTGACCACACCGGCCCCGATTCGTCATAGTTCCCCCGCGTCAGCCGCTCCATTTTTTTCGTCGCGATATCGAACAGATAAATGTGCGTGTGCTGATGCGCGAGCAGATAGCCGATTACATCTTCGCGATAGTGGTATCGCGTGATCACGATCGGCAGCGGGCGCGGCGGTTTTCCCTCGGCCGCCTTTCCGTGCGGCTTTTGTGGATTCCGGTCTTCCACTACCAGCGCCAATCGCTTCGAGTCCGGCGACCATTCGTACGCTTCGAGATGTCCTTTCACCGCGGTTAGCTGCTGCGCCTCGCCTCCCTCGCGATTTAGGATCCACACCTGGTTTCCTTTTGCTTTGCCCGGCCTTCCGGACATAAACGAAAGATACTTTCCGTTCGGCGACCATTCCGGCGCCCCTTCCGATTCCTGGCTCTCGGTCACTTGCAAATCCTGCGAACCGTCCGTCCGCACCATCCAGATATGCGACACATGCTTGTCCTCTTTCACATCCGTTGTGCTGACCACGTAGGCCACCCATTTTCCGTGCGGCGAGCACTGCGGATCATTGACCATGCGCATTCGCGCCAAATCGTCCACCGTGATCGGCCGTTTCTGTTGCGCGAATGCCGGCGCGCACAGGGCAGCGAGAAATGCCGCAGCGCAGAGCGCCTCGTGGAAGCATTTTTTTCCAAATCGTTCATGCGTGCGTTCAGCCGCACCGTTCGGATTCATGCGCGTCTCCCCGGATTCGCTTTTCGTCGAATGTCGCTCATCGGCCAATCCCTGCACGATTGATTCCGGGAATTTGCCCGTGGCGCACGATTTCTATCACACAATCCCGCGCACGAGCAAAGGGCAATTTCTTTTGCAATGGGAATGCGCGGCCCGCTCAGAACGGGAAAATTCCGCTTACTTGTATGCGGGCAATTTGCGACGGATTTCCATCGGCAAGAAGTTTTTCATGAGGGTGCCGCTGCTTACATCCTTCAAAATACCGTCGTGGCCTTGCGCCCTCTCGCCATGGCCGGGCACGGCAAACGTGCTTCACAGGAAGGTTCTATGGGGTCCGGCATGGCTCAAAAATCAGAAGGCCCGCCTCTCGACGGGCCTTCGTGGGGAGAAAAGCTTCTGGGCCAATGCGCGGATGGCCCGCGAAACCCTTCTACAATCCGCAGTTTATGAGAGCTTGCCGCGGCGAGTCAAGAAGTAAAAACCAAGCATCAATAGCGTTATAACTCATTCATAATAAACATGATACGCGACTTCGCCGCCGCTGCCCAGAGGTCATCTGTGAAAATCCTGCCTGTTTTCAGTCTCTTAGCTGATAGAGATCATTTGTCCGTACCGGCCTGCTGGAGAGCCCCAATTCTAGGATTTCCAGGCTCGTCGCGCGGTCAAACACCCGTCCCGGCCACCATTTTTTAATCAGCAGGCGGAATCCTGCAAAAATTACACCGCCCAAAAGCGTGAAAGCGCAAATCTCTCCGGAACCGATAATGGTCCCCACGACAATCGTCGCCACGGACGGCTGATTTCCCTTCAGCACCGGCGCATTCCACGTCACCGCATATCCCGCATGCACCTGCTTCAACAGTGCAGCCGCCGCCTCCTCCGAATTTGCGCCCGAAAGCAGCGCAATCATGGTTCCATCTCGCCGTGCGTACACTCTCAAACCGCGATTCGCTCTCGTTGTGTTCCCCATCGCTCTGTTTTGGTCCAAATCGGTCGCGTGGAACCACTTTTCGAATTTCTTCATGCGCGTTTCCGCAATTTGCGGTGTCGGATAGTCCGCAATCACCAGTGTCGAGGTTCGCCCGCCAATCTTGTACTCTCCCAGTACTGCTTCGGCTCCTTTATAAAAACCAAGCCAGTCGCCGCTTCCCAGCGAAAAAACCTTTCGCAGCGCGATGGGTCCCAGTACGTAATGTTCCGTTCCTGGAATCAGCTCCTTCTCCGGCAAACGCTGCGCCAGCGGCGGATAAATTCCAAAATCCGCGTGTCCGCCTGCCTGCGCAGTCACCAAATCCATCGCGTCATTCGCCGCCGGCAAATCTTTTCCTCGGAACTGCACCACCAGATTCCCCGTCAGCGCCAGAGCCTCCCGCCCGGAAATTGCTGAATATTTTCCCAGTTTCGCCTGCCGCATATTGGGCGTCCGCAAAAACCAGTACGCGCCGAACGCCCCGCTCGGGTCCGCGAATCGGTACACGGTTGCCGTGAAGGAATTGTCTCCGCGTTTATAAACGCGCGTCTCTGCGGACTGCACGCCGTATTCCGCCAGCGCCGCGGCAGCCTCTCCCGCGACTTGCCCCACGCTCGTGGCCTGGAATTCCACCGGCGCGGACGCCTTCCAGTGCGCCGCGGCCGCCGGCAAAATTCCTTGCGCGAAGCAGGGCGGATCTGCCGTCAGAAAAAACAACAGCGTCAGCAGGCGTATTCGCTGCATGGGCATTGTCTCTATTATACGATGGAAAACCTTATTGCCGGTCAGGTGCCGCGCCCGCGCTCACCGGCGCTTGATCTGCCGCCATTCTGCGCTTGTGTTTGTCCAGGGCGAGGCTGTTCAGGCTGGCCAGATATCTTTCCACTCCGCGGAAAATTCCGTAGGCGATTCGCTCTCGCTGCGCCGGCATTCGCAGAAGTCGTTCATCGGTGGGATTGCTCAAAAACGACGTCTCGACAAGCACCGAAGGCATGTTCGCGCCGATCAAAACCACGAACGGCGCCTTTTTCACGCCGCGGTTGCGCTCCGCCGTGCTCACCAGCCGCAGTTGTCCGCTCAGCGAACCCTGAATGTCGTCGGCCAGTTCGCGCGACTCTTCGATTTTGTCGTTGCGTGCAATTTTTTGGATGAATTCCTGCAACTGATGAATCGAAGCGTTCGACAGCGCGTTTTCTCGCGCCGCCGTGGCCAGAGCTTCCTGCGAAGTCGTAAAGCTCAAGTAATATGTCTCGATGCCGCGCGCGTATTTGTCGCGGCTCGCGTTGGCGTGAATCGAAATGAACAAATCCGCTTTGTCCTGATTGGCGATGGCCGTGCGCTCTTCGAGCGGGACAAAAACGTCGGTCTTTCGCGTATAAAATACCTTCGCGCCCGGTAATCGTTGGTGAATCAGCCTTCCGAGTCGCAGCGCAATATCCAGGCAAACATTTTTTTCCAGCAGCGGATGCGGCCCGGGCCCAATCGTTCCCGTGTCGTATCCGCCGTGGCCCGGATCAATCACAATCCGCGTGATTTTCAGTCCCAGCGCGCGTGTGAGTGTGCGATCTCCGTCGCGCATGGGCTTCGCCGCGACCGCAGGAATTATCGGCGCTTGCGACCGGTTATTGCCCGCCGCCGCGGGAGCGGCATCGCGCGGCGCGTTCGCCGCCTCTTCCGCATTTCCTGCCGGCCTCTGCGCCGTTTTCACCGGCGTCGCATCGCCTGCCAGCCGGCCCGCCCCAATCGCCGGCGCGCTCTTTTTGTTGTTCGCTTCGTTCAGCGCGCCGTGAACGTCAATCACCAGCCGGTACGGGTCGGGCAGCAGGAACGCCGAATATCCCTGCACGCTTTTCACGTCCAGCACCAGCCGCACCACGCCCACGTTATTCTGCGCGACACGCACCTCTTTCAAAAATCCGTTCTGCACCGGCAGCTCTTTGTCCGTAACGGAATGCGCCAGTTGCGCTTTGTACAAGTCAAAGTAAATCCTGTCCGGATGCTTGATGCGCGCCGACTGATACTGGACGTCGCCGTTCAAATCCACCACCACGCGCGTGTAATCGTCCGCATTCCAGGTGCGAATGCCGGTGACTTCCGCCGGGCCGTTTTGTTTCTGAATCGGCCCCTGCTGCTCAAGAATTACGGTCCTACTGGATTGTGTATCGCGCACCGGCCTGGCTTGCTCCGCCGAATTTTCCGCCGCGCGGCTCGCTTCGGAGGACGCCGTCGCTTCCGCCGTAGCTCGATTCCCTGGAACTTTGGGCAGCGGCTCCGCGAGCCGTCCCTCCGCGATTTCTTTCAGTGCCGCGCGAGCTTCGGCCACGCGCGGCGAACGCGGATAGGTGCGAATGAACTTGGTGAAGGCGCGCTTCGCCGCCGCGGCGTTCTGCACGTCCTCTTTTTCAATTTTCGCAATTTCAAACAGTGCGTCCGGCCGGAATTTGCTTCCCGGATACTGCGAGACAAGAAATTCGTAGGTCGCAAGCGAATTTTGGTAATACGCCTGGTCGAACTGGTCGCCCATTTCGCGGTAAAGCTTCGCCACTTCCATCAGCGCCGGCGTCACCGCCCCCGCCGACGAGGAGAGCAGATAAACTCTGCGGTATGCAAAGACCAGTTGTTTGTACTGCGCGAGCGTCCACTGCGTATCCTGTTGCGCGGAAAACGACGCGCGCAGCTTCTCCGCTCTCTGGTATTGCGCTTCCGCCTGCGCCGTGGACGATTCCTGCGCCTTCACCGCACGCGGCAAAAGCATCGCCGCGCTCACCGCGAAAATCAGCAGCGCGCAGCCGCGCGCCACGCCGTCTGCGGGAAAAATCTTGCCGCGCCGCGCCGTTTTGTCCGCCGTGTTTTGATATTTTTGTCTAAGCTGCGGCTTCATTCGTTTGTGAAAACCAACCGGCCATCGCGGCGGACTTCCCGAATTTGCCCGCCGTCATCCGTCCGACCATCGAACGGTTGCCCCGAGCCGGTCTGGAAGTAGGTGTTCGTCACTTTCCGGACGTAATTTCGTGTCTCGCGATAATCCGGCACGCCGCCGAAGCGCGCCACGGCTCCTTCGCCCGCGTTATATGCCGCAAGCGAATTCTTCAAATTGCCGTGATAACGCTCCAGCAGGTCCCGCAAATATCGCGTCCCGCCGCTCACATTTTCCGCGGGGTCAAACACGTCCTTTACGCCGTAACGTTCTGCCGTGGACGGCATCAATTGCATCAGTCCAAATGCTCCCTTGTCCGACACCGCGAACGGATTCCAATCCGACTCCGCCCGAATCACCGCCTCCACCAGCGCGGGATCCAGATGGTTGCGTTTGGCTGCGGCGTCTGCGATTCGCTTCAATCTCGCAGGCGGAGCAAATACGCGCTCTGTGGAATGCCGGACTCCTCTCGCGGGCGGATACGCGTTGACGTAGACGACCCGTCCATGGGCATCTACATAGGATGCAATTTGGGCCTGCGCCGGGACAGTTGCAACAACGAATGTACCCAGACACATACCCACAGCCGCCGCGAAACCAGCCAGCGGCGCCATACGCGAGACCGCTCCGCTACCCTTACGGGAAAGGCAGAACATTCCCACTCCCTCACAAACGTAAATGCATTCGCGACGGCCGGATTTTGAGAGGTACCCGGCCTGCCCGCCTGCCGTCCTGAAAATGGCGCTGCGGGCTTGCCTGTTTGCCCTGATGAATTGCGGGCTGTGCCAGGCAAGGCCGGAAAATCCGGCTCGCCGGCGCAAACAGGCTGCGTTTCTAGCGCTTGAGAGGAATTATACCAGCCGCTCGACCAGCGGAAGGACTTGCGCGATGGCTGTTTCGATACCTGCAACATCCCTGCCCCCGGCCTCGGCCAGGTCTGGACGGCCGCCGCCGGCCCCCCCCACGAGTTTGGCGATTTCCGCCACGATTTTCCCGGCGTGGAGGCGGTTCGTCAAGTCTTTCGTAACAGCCGTAATGAGAGATACCTTACCCGTTCCGCCATCCTGAGCGGGTTCGGCGGAGGCCAGAACCACCATCCCGGAGCCCATTTTCTGGCGTAAACCGTCGGCAAGCTGCCGCAGACCCTCCCGGTCCACACCGGGGACGCTTGCGGCAACGACTTTCACGCCCTTGACCGTGCGCGCGTTTTCCAGCAGGGAATCGGCCAGCGAGACGGCCGTCTTGCGCTTCAGGGATTCAACCTGCTTTTCGAGCCGCCGGCGCTCCATCTCCAGTTTTTCGACCGCTTCGAGCAGGCGGTCTTCGCCGGTGTTGAGCATTTCGGCGAGCGTGCGCAGCGTGCCGAGTGCGGATTGATATTTCGCCAGCGCGGCATCGCCGGTCAGCGCTTCGATGCGCCGCACGCCGGCGGCGACGGACTGTTCCAGCGCAATTTTGAACACGCCGATTTCGCCGGTGCGCGAAACGTGCGTGCCGCCGCAAAGCTCCTTGCTGTAAAATCCGCGCGGATAGGCCGGGTCGGCAATCGTCACCACGCGGACGTTTTGCTCCGGGTACTTGTCGCCGAAAAATGCCAGCGCGCCGGAGGCGAGCGCGTCTTCGATGTTCATCACGTCGGTCTGAAACGGCAAATCGCGGCGAATCTCTTCGTTCACCTGCTGCTCGATTTCGCGCAATTCATCCGCGCCCACATTCGTAAAATGACTGAAGTCGAACCGCAGATGATCCGGCGCGTTCAGCGAGCCGGCCTGCTTCACGTGCGTGCCCAAAATATTTCGCAGCGCGGCGTGGACCAGATGCGTGCCGGAGTGATTGCGCATGATGCGTTCGCGCCGCGCCGCATCGGCGACAGTGGCAACGCGGTCGCCTACGGCCAAATCTTCCTTTGCCACGATGCGATGCGCGATGAGTCCCGCGACGGGATAGTACGCGCCGCGCACTTCGGCGACTTCGAGCGACATTCCCGGATCGAAAATTTTCCCGGTGTCCGCGACCTGTCCGCCTGATTCGGAATAAATCGCGGTGCGGTCGAGGACGACTTCGCCTTCTTGTCCCGCTTTCAGCGCGCCGGTCTCATTTCCATTCGCGACGATGGCTTCGATTTTTGAATCGCGCGTCTGCGTCCCAAAATAAAAATCCGGCTCCGTCTTTTTGAACGTGTCCGCCAATTTCCTGTAAATCGGACTCGCCGCTTCTTTGTGCGTGCCTTTCCAAGACGCCTTCGCACGCTCTCGCTGCTTGACCATCTCAACTTCATATTCAGACCAATTAACTTGAACACCTGCGTCGCGGGTTACATCCTCGATGAAATCGCGGGGTAGGCCATACGTATCGTAAAGCTTAAAGGCAGCAACGCCGGAGAGCCATGCCCTCTTCGTTGCTGGGATTGACGCGGAAGCCCCATCGTGAACTGCCTTTACGCGGAAGGACTCGCGGATTAATTCGTCCAATCTCTTGAGACCGACGTCGACCGTCCAGGTAAAGCGCTTCTCTTCTTCGTCGAGGACGCGAGCAACCCGGGGTGCGTGCTCGTCAAGCTCCGGGTATGCGCCTCTCATCAAACTGCATACCTCGGCCGACATTGCTGATAGGAATGGAGATTGGGCATTCATCATGCGTGCGTGACGAAGAGCGCGCCGAATGATTTTGCGAAGGACGTAACCACGACCTTCGTTCGACGGAATTACCCCGTCTGAAACAAGAAATGTCGCTGCTCTCGAATGGTCGGCCACTATGCGGTATGAGGCTTGGAATCTCTTATCATCGGATGAGGCGTGCGCGAGCCATGCCGCTTTATCCATCAGTGGGACAAACAGATCCGTGTCGAAGTTGCTGATTTTGTTTTGCAGCACGGCGGCGACGCGCTCGAGGCCCATGCCGGTATCTACGGAAGGCTTGGGCAGCGGATTCAATTTTCCGCCGGCGTCGCGATTGAATTGCATGAAGACCAAATTCCAAATTTCGACGTAGCGGCCGCAGTCGCAGGGAAATTTGCAATCTTTATGCCCCTGATCCGACGCTTGCGGGCCCATGTCGTAGAAAATTTCGCTGCACGGGCCGCAGGGACCGGTGTCGCCCATGGCCCAGAAATTTTCTTTCAGCCCGGGGATTTCGAAGACGCGATCTTTCGGCGCGCCCGTTTCAATCCACAACTTCGCTGCATCGTCATCCGGCTGCAAATTTTCGTGGCCGCCGAAAACAGTGAAATACAATTTTTCTACGGGAATCGCAAACCAATTCGGCGAAGTGACCAGCTCCCACGCATAAGCAATCGCCTCTTTTTTGAAATAGTCGCCGAAGGAAAAATTGCCGAGCATTTCAAAAAAAGTGTGATGGCGATTGGTGAAGCCGACGTTTTCCAGGTCGTTGTGCTTGCCGCCGGCGCGCACGCATTTCTGACAGGTGGTGGCGCGAAGGTAATCGCGTTTTTCGAGGCCGAGGAAAACGTCCTTGAACTGATTCATCCCCGCGTTGGTGAAGAGTAGCGTGGGGTCGTTCGCCGGCACAAGCGACGAGCTGCGCACAATTTTGTGCCCGCGCTCCTCGAAAAACTTCAGGAACGTCGCCCTGATTCTGTTTCCCGGCCACTGCAGTGCAGTCAATGCGCCCTCGAATCGTGCCGATTTTCCCGGAAGGTAATTCTAGCCCTTTTTTGTGTTTGGAACCGGGCAGTTTGCCGAAAAAAAGTGTAAATTCACTCGATTAGGAATGACTCCGGTCGCGTGTTTTCAACAAGTTACGGGGAGTTCTAATTTTCCATATTTACTCGATTAGATTTCGCCGTTTCTTCGCCTTTTGGGCTCCTCCATAAAACGAAAAGCCACCGGACGGTGGCTGATGCGGACAAATCGCGTTTGGCACAACTTTGTATACCATTTTATAAACAGGATGTCAAGAGGGAAATGCGGGCGATGAGGAAATTTTTCGGGACGCGTGGGGAAAGCAGGACTTGGTCAAAGATGCGCAGGGCCAGCACGGCGTTGCGCAGGGTCAAAGAAATCTTCGTTGATCGGAGGGCGAGTGAAAACCATTTCTGTTCCAGTCAGCATCTTAGGGGCAACGCATGAGAACTCTTCGCTTCATTTGCGCGGCGGTACTGCTGTTTGTTGCGGGAGAAATGACGCTCGCGCAGACGGGCGCGTTTCCAGGTTTTTCGGCGGCTAAAGAGCCGGTGCCGGGCGTTCCAGGCAACGCCCAGTTCTATGCGACGGCGCAAAGCGTGCTGCATGTGATGAGCAAGATTCTGGACTTGCCGGTGCGGTCTCCGCTGAAAGAGAGCATTCGCACCAAGGCGCAGATTCGCGCGTATCTGGTGGAGGAGCAGAAGCGGGACGAAAGCGCGAAGCAGCGTTACGCGGACAAGCGGACGCTGGAGGCGTTCGGATTGATTCCGCAGGGCTTTCCGCTCGATTCGTTTATGCTAAATCTGCTGACGGATCAGGTGGCCGGACTTTATGATCCGCGCGGCAAGCAGTTTTTTATCGCCAGCTGGATTTCGCCGGTGGAACAGAAGCCGGTGATGGCGCACGAGCTGACCCACGCGCTCGACGACCAGTATTTTCACCTGCAGAAATGGCAGAACGCGGTTCGATCGAATGACGACGCTTCGCTGGCGCGCGATGCAGTCATCGAGGGCTCGGCTCTTGACGCGATGATGGATTACTCGCTGAGGGGCTTGCACACGAGCGTCCGCGAGCTGCCGGACGTAGCGCCTTTCATTGAAACAGGCGTGGCGGGACAGATGGAAAAGGATCCTATTCTGGCGAAGGCGCCGGCATTTATCCGCGACGAACTGCTCTTTCCCTATCTTCAGGGAGCGGTATTCAGCCAGGCGGTGCTGAAGAAAACGTCAGGGTGGTCGGATTTCAAGGATGTTTTTCGAAGGCCTCCGGTCTCCACACAGCAGATTCTGCACCCGGGCCTGTATTTTGAGGATGTGCGCCCGGAAACGGTGAAGCTGCCGAATTTGAAATCGGTTTTGCCGCGCGGCTATTCGCGGCTGGATGAAAATGTGGTCGGCGAATTCGCGCTGAGCGAGATTCTGAAAAAATTTTTGGGTCCGGGCGATGCGCACGTGTACGCGCCGATGTGGCGGGGCGACCGGTATGCCGTGTATGAAAATAAAGCCTCGAAGCAAACCGTCCTTGTAGTTCTGCTTGCTTTGAAGAGCGAGGACGACGCGAAATTATTTTTCCCGGCGTACCGCAAGGCTCTGGATCAGAAGGACCATCCCGGAGAAGCGATTGCAGAAGGGCCGGAGTACGCGCGATTCAAGAATGTATTTTTGAATTGCGAGAGAAATGAATGTCTGAGCATCGAGGGTGCGGAGGCCCGCACCGTGGAGCGCATCGAAGAGAAACTGCACTGGCGCGGTGGAGCGGGAATGAGCGGAAGGCTGCGGAAGAAGGCGGGCACAGGTAACCTGAAGTGATCGCAAGAGCGTTGATTTCGCTGCGGCTTTCGCAGGATTTGCGAATTGTTATCGAAGCATGCGAGGCGAACGAGGGCGAATTCGCAAAACGGCTCGCGCGGCTGGAGGAGACGGCCAAAATCGCCGAGGGCGGATGAATCCGGGATGTGATGGCGCGAGCGGGAAAGCCGCGATATCATGTGGCGATGCCACAGACATTTTTGATGTTTGATTTCGGGAACGACGAAGAAGCGGCGCAGAGAGCGCGGCATCAGCTGGAAGCGTGGAGGCAGGCTTTTCGCCCCGGCAACAAGGTGGAATTCAAGATTGAACGGCGGTCCGGCGAGCAAAAGGCAAAGGAAGGCGCGGCGGCGAGCGAATCCCGGAAAAAGGGCGGCCGCGCGGAAGCGGAGACGAGTGCGGGAAGAGACGAGCGGCTGCGCCTAATCGTGCGCCTGGACTTTTCGGCGCACGAAAAGCATCTGTATCGGACATGGCTCGAGCGCATTCAGCACGAGCGGGAGCTGCAAACCGCCGAGCGCCAGGCGGTAGAGCGGGGCGGCGAACCATTCGAGGAAATTTCCGAGCTGTTTCGGTCGCTGGACTGAAAATCGTTTCCCGGCATTCGCTTGGCAGGGTGTGAACATCCTTTTTTCGTTATAATGACGCAAGCAGCGGTCAGGCCCCCAAGGAAAGGCGGCGAATGGCCCTCCAAACACGCACGAAAACGGCAAAGTTCGATTCCGCAAAATATTGCGGACTGAGCCGCGAAGCATTGATTCGGCTGTACCGAACGATGTTTCTTTCGCGGCGGCTCGATGATCGCGAAATTCAACTGAAGCGGCAGAATAAGATTTATTTTCAGATCAGCAGCGCCGGGCACGAAGCGGCAACCGCGGCGGCGGGGATGGTTTTCAAGCCGGCTTATGACTGGTTTTATCTGTATTACCGCGACCGCGCTCTTTGTCTGATGCTGGGAGTGACGGCGTACGAAATGCTTTTGGAAGGCGTGGGCGCAAAAGACGACCCCGCTTCGGGAGGGCGGCAGATGCCTTCGCACTGGGGGAATCAGCGCCTGAACATTGTGTCCAAATCGTCGCCGACGGGAACGCAGTGGCTGCAGGCGACAGGGGCGGCGGAAGCGTCGCTGTATTTTGAGCGCTTCCCGAAAGCGCTTGCGGAAGCGCAGTCGGGGCCGCTGGGGAGCGCGGTGCGGCACTATTCCGACGAAGTGGTTTGCGTGTCGGGCGGAGAAGGAGCGACGAGCGAAGGGGAATTCTGGGAGGCGGTGAATACGGCGTGCAATCGGAAGCTGCCTGTGGTTTTTCTGGTTGAAGACAACGGGTATGCGATTTCCGTCCCGAGTGAAGTGCAAACTCCGGGAGGGAGCATTTCACGGCTTTTGCGGAATCATCCGGGCCTGCACATCGAAGATTACGACGGGACCGAGCCGCTGGAGAGCTATGCGGCGGCGCAGCGGGCGGTGGAATACTGCCGGAATCGGCGGGGTCCGGCGCTCTTGCACGCGCATGTTACGCGGCCGTATTCGCATTCGCTTTCGGATGACGAAAAACTTTACAAAACCGGCAGCGAGCGCGAAGTGGAAGCGCACCGGGATCCGATACCGAAATTTGGGCTTTTTTTGGTTCGCGAGGGTGTGGTAGACGAGCGGGAACTGGAGAAAATTGAGGCGGACGCCGAGAAAGAGATCCTCGAAGCAACGGACAAGGCGCTTGCCGCCGAGATTCCGGCCCCGGATTCGGTGTATGAATTCGTTTATTCGCCGGACGTCGACCCAACCGGCGACAGCTTTGCGGCGGATATTAAAGTTAAGGCGCCGGACCAGGAACTGACCATGGTGGAAATGGTTGCGGCGACGCTCCTGGATGAAATGAGCCGGGACGAGCGCCTGGTGGTTTTCGGCGAGGACGTCGCCGATTGCAGCCGCGAGGAAAACCTCAGCGAGGTCAAGGGGAAGGGAGGTGTGTTCAAAGCGACGGCGGGCTTGCAGCGGCGGTACGGCGGCGAGCGGGTTTTTAATTCGCCGCTTGCGGAAGCGAACATCGTGGGCCGCGCCATTGGAATGGCCACACGCGGAATGAAGCCGGTGCCGGAAATTCAATTTTTCGATTACATCTGGCCGGCGATGATGCAGATTCGCAACGAGCTGGCGACCATGCGCTGGCGGTCGGCGGGGAAATTCAAATGCCCGGCGGTGATTCGCGTGGCCATCGGAGGCTATCTTACGGGCGGGGCGATTTACCACAGCCAGTGCGGCGAAAGCCTGTTCACGCATGAGCCGGGATTGCGAGTGGTGATGCCTTCGACGGCGCTGGACTTGTGCGGATTGCTTCGCACCGCGATTCGCTGCGACGACCCGGTGATTTTTCTGGAACACAAGCATCTGTACCGGCAGCCGTACAATCGCAGCGCATATCCGGGTGCGGATTTCACGATTCCGTTTGGAAAAGCGCGAATGGCACGAGCCGGCAAGGACGTGACGGTTATCACCTACGGCGCGGTGGTTCATCGCGCGGAAGTTGCGGCGGCGGAACTTTCGCGACAGGGGATTGAGGCGGAAATTGTTGACCTGCGGACTCTGAATCCGTACGACTGGGAGGCGATCACCGGGTCGGTGCGGAAGACAAATCGCGTGGTCGTTGCGTATGAAGATTCGCTTTCCTGGGGCTACGGCGCGGAGATTGCGGCTCGGATTGCGGATGAGCTTTTTGAGGAGCTGGATGCGCCGGTGAGGCGCGTGGCCGCCACGGATACGTTTTGCGCGTATCAGCCGAAGCTGGAAGACGAAATCTTGCCGCAAACCGAAGATATTGTGCGAGCGGTGCGCGAGCTGGCGGCATTTTGAGGTTTTGGCGCGGGGAACTATTTCAGGCGCCGGGCCGTATACCAGAGTAGGTCTGAAGATATCTGCTTGAGGCGCAGCCGGGAGGTGGCGATGATTTGCACGGGTTGCCAGAGGGAGATCGCGGATTATTCGCGCTTTTGCTATTTCTGCGGGAAACGGCAGGCGGCGGGGTCGGCGGAAGGGCCGGTGCGTCAACTGCATCGTTCGGCTTCGGATTCTAAAATTGCGGGCGTCTGCGGCGGGGTGGCTGAATACCTGGCGGCGGATTCGACGATCGTGCGGCTGATTTGGGCCGCGGTGACGATTCTGTCCGGAATTGTCCCCGGGATTTTGGTTTATCTGGTCGCGTGGCTGATTATGCCGCTGGCGCCGCCGATGGTGCAGAGGAATGCGCCGGCTCAAAACGCGGAGACACCAGGCGCGTAGAACGCGGATGCGCGGTGAAGTTCCTTTTACGCTTTGGTTTTGAAAATGGCGCGGTCAAACGAGACGGCGCCGGCGCCGAGAGCGACCAGGGCAAAAGCGCCCACGGCCAACGCCAGCGGAAATTGATAATTGCCCACCGCGGTCCAGCCTCCCTGCGGCAGGTGCACGCGAATAATCGCGACGGCCATTTCGCCGGCAATCAATAACGCCGCAATCCGAGTGAAGAGTCCGATCAGCAGCAGGCAGCCTCCGAAAAATTCGATCACTCCGGCGATATAAACAAAATATGAAGGAAAGCCCATGCGCGGAAAGGCCTGCATGGCCTCTCGCGTGTGCGTGAAGAGCTTTGGATAGCCGTGGTAGATGAAAATGATGCCGAGGCCAATTCTCAGGAGCAAAAGAGCCAGGGGCTTGAGCTTTTCGAGATGCTGCACGGTTCGGCGCTCCGGTTGAAGCGGTTGTCAGTTTAGACGCAAGCACCGCGATTTTACCAGAAAACAGTGGCGGGATGATGCGGCTGCGCAGGATTGTGAGGTAAAATGGTTTTCTTACGAAGAGTTGAGCCGCGCAGCAAACTGTGCTTTGCGTTTCTGCGCGCGGAAAAAACAAATTCATGCGTCGCGCTTTATTGGTTCTTATAGTGGCGGCGGCAATCGCCGCGCTGGCGATTCGCGAATATCGCATCCATAACCAGACTCCGCTGGGGGAAGCCTTCGTCGGTTCCGACGGCGCCACCGTGTGGAACAGCACGGCGCCGATCCGTTCGCCGGTGGGAAAATTGAACTACGGCCAGCACGTATTTGTGTACCAACGCGACGCGCACGAATCGCTGGTGAGCACGCGTACAGGAATTCGAGGATGGATTTCGTCGGGGTCGCTGATAGACCCGAAGCTGTGGCGCACGGCTCTGGAGCTGGCGCAAAAAACGGACGAAATGCCTGTGCAGGCCGTGGGCCACACGATAGCGCGGGCGAATCTGCATACGACGCCGGGCATTCATGCACCGGTGATTTTGCAAGCGCCGGCTGATTCGCCGCTGACTGTCTTGCAACACAGCGCGGTCGTGAGCGGATCGGGAGCGCTCGCAAATTCCGGAGGCGGCTCGGTGGAGAATTGGTGGCTGGTGAGGACCAAGCGAAAAACCACCGGCCGTGTTGCCGGATGGGTTCTCGGGCGGCTGATTACGCTTGATTTGCCCAGCGTGCTTGCGGAATATCAGTCATCTGAGGATATGAACATTGTGGCGTGGTTTGAAATCGACCATGTAAGAGATGTGCGCTCGGGCAGGATCCGTCCAGAATATCTTGTCGCGGGAGTTCGCGGGCGGCCGGTGGGATGTGATTTCACGCTTTTGCGCGTGTATACGTGGAGTTCGGCGCGCGAGCGTTATGAGACGGCATTTATGGACAGTAACGTATGCGGGAAATTGCCGGTGGAAGTGACGCCGGCGAAAAGCGCATTGCAGGACGCTTATTTCCGATTCGTGAATGTCACTCCATCCGGGACGGAGGAGCGAGCGTATCGCATGAGGCTGACCACGGTGCGCCGCATGAATCCGGAATCCGCTGCGGCCAAAGACGCCCGAAAATCGGACGCCATCCAAAAGGATCGCAGCTGAGGAAATGCGAACCGGCCCGCAAAGAATTCTGCCATCCAAGACGGAATTTCTCAGCGCTCTGGTATTGGTTTCGTTCCTCTTTTTGATGACCGCGTGCGGGCACGCTCCTCAAGCAGCGCAGACCGCTCCGCCTCCTCCTTTTCAATTTCTCGGTGAGTGGGGCCAGGCCGGCAAACAGCCGGGACAGTTTGAAAATCCACAATCCATAACCTGCGACGGCATCGGAGATGTATACATTGCGGATGAGAGCCGACCTCCGAGGATTGAGAAGTTCGATCCCAAAGGAAATCCGCTGCTGGTGTTCTCTCTGTCTTTGGGGCAAAACGATTCCGACCTGGGCGTGGACGCGGGGAACGCGATTTTTATTGTGGACCGGCGTCATGGGCAAGTACAAATCTATTCGCCGGAGGGAGAGCAGTTTCGGACGCTATTCTTTCGGTACCGAAGAGATTTTCACGATCCAGCGAGCATCACAATTGAGCCGAGCGGCGACTTCTATCTCGCCGACTTCCTGGCGGGCCGAATTGTGTACATGGATCCGATGGGCCATGCCTTTCGCACGTGGGCTAAGCCACGCGGGATAACGGGCCGGTGGACTCCGTTTCCGATCCGGTTGGGCGAAGATGGCAATTTGTATGTGGCCGATCCGGCCCAGCAGCGCATCGAGAAAATCTCAACTGACGGCAAGTACTTATCGTCCTGGAGTTTTCCGTTCACGCCCGCGCCCGCGTCGTTGAGTGCACCGAAAGGAAACGGCCTTGCGGTGTTTCACAACCTGGTAGTCGCGTCCGATGAAGCAAAACGAGTGTTGCAAATCTGGAATCTGGACGGCCAGCCGAAACTGAGTGTGAATTTTTCGCAGCATCCGGAGTGGGGGACGCAGGCTTCGCCGAGCGATGTGGCTTTCGCGCCCAACGGCGAGCTCTTTGTGCTGGACCGTCCGGATGCGCGAGTACTTTGTTTCAAGGTGAACATTCCGTAGGGACGGAAGCCGCTCCGCTTGTTTACCGGCACGGTCTATGCCATTACTGCTGACAGAAGCGGACGTTGAACAGCTCTTGACGATGCCGCTTGCGCTGGAGGCAGTGGAAGCGGCCTTCCAACGGCTGGCGCAAGGCACGGCGATGGTACATCCGCGGCGCCGCCTGCATCTGCAGGGTTTTTCGTATCTCCATTACATGGCGGCTGCCGACGGAGCAGGCGGATACGAGGGCCTGAAGATCTACACGAGCTCGCGCAAAGGGCTGCGCTTTATTCTTCCGCTTTTTCGCGCCAATACAGGGGAATTTGTAGCCCTCATCGAGGCGAACTATCTTGGGCAGATGCGCACGGGAGCGGCGAGCGGCGTGGCGACCAGGCTGCTGGCACGCCCGGATGCGCGGATCGTCGGAATCATCGGCACCGGTTTGCAAGCAAGAACGCAACTGGAGGCGATGTGTGCGGTTCGAAAGATTGAGCGCGTGTACGCGTTTAGCCGCGAGGCGGAACGCCGCGAGAATTTTGCGCGAGAGATGACCGCACGACTCGGCGTGCGAGTGGAAGCGGTTGCGTCAGCCGAACAGGCAGTTCGCAACGCGGAAATTCTCATCACCGCCACAACCGCGAAGGAACCCGTTGTAAAAGAGAATTGGGTGCGAGAAGGGATGCACATCAATGCCGTCGGGGCCAATTTTCCGCAAAACCGCGAGCTGGATGCAGAGGCAGTTGCGCGCGCGGATATGATTTTTGTGGACTCTTGCGAGCAATCCAAAATGGAAGCCGGTGACCTGATTGCCGCGTTTCAGGGACATCCGGAACGATGGGATCGAGTGAAAGAGCTGGCCGATCTTGTGGCCGGGAAAGCGCCCGGGCGCGGGCCGGGTCGCGACGTGACGCTCTTTAAGTCAAACGGCATCGCCATCGAGGATATTGTTACCGCAGGGCGGGTGTACGAAATGGCGGTTGAAAGGAGAATCGGGCAAGAGGTGAATTTCTGACGCCTGGAGAAAACGAATTCAGTCTTTGGGCCGCGCAAGGCGCTTGAGCAAGGCCTCGTGCAAGCGGTTGCGCACATCGTCGGAGAGCGGCAAGGGGTCAGAATTGCAGAAGATCTGAATGGTCTTTTTTGTGGTGTCCACGAGCAGATGGCAATCCTCGCAGTGTTCGAGATGGACTTCAAGGGACTGTTTCAGGTCGCAGTCCAGCGCATCGTCCAAATAATTGGATAGCTCCCGTACAACGCCTCGGCAGTTCATTGCACCACGCCTCTCACAAAGTAGCGATTGAGTTTGTCCCGAAGTTTCAACCGGGCCCGAAGTAGCCGCGACTTGACGGCGGGAACTGAAATTCCCAGAATCTCCGCCGTTTCCTCCGTAGAAAGCTCATCAATATCGCGCAACTGAAAAACGACCCGAAAAAGGGGATCGAGTTCGCCAATCACCTGAGAAAGAATGCGCGCGAGTTCCTCCTGCGAATATCGCTCTTCCGGCGACGGGCCCCAGTCTTCCACGTCGCGGGGGACAAAATTTTCTTCCGTTTCGATTTCCTGGTCGAGAGACACGTCTTTGGTTCGCCGCTTGCGCAATTTCATAAGCGCTTGATTCACGGCAATGCGCACAAGCCAGGTGTAAAAGCGGGAATTGCCTTGGAATTCTCCGAGATGTTCGAAGGCTTTCAGGAAAGCTTCCTGCGAGACGTCTTCGGCGTCTTCGTTGTTTTGAGTGATGTGCTGCGCGAGGCGGAAGATTTTGCGCTCGTAGCGGGATACCAGCGCTTCGAATGCGGAAATGTCGCCGTTTTTTGCAGCGGCAACGAGAGAAGCTTCATTGTCTCCGGGTACGGGCAGACCAGCGGCGAGATGGCCGTCGACGGGCTGCGCTTTGGGTTTTGCGTTCATATCTATCACGACAGTGTAGCGCACTTTGCGGTGTTATTTGCGCTTTGAGATTGGACGCACGAAAAACGGGATGGATGCATTTTAGTGGAACGGCTTGGCACGGGCATTCAGGGAGTCGCAGGGCGGCTTGACAGTTTTGGGCCCGGTGGTTATGCTTATCTTTTCGAACGAACGTTCGACCGAAAGAACATGATGCAAGCCATTGATTCCGAAGCGGTTGTTTCCTCTTCCAAGCTGGAGCAGATTTTGCGCCACGCGGCTCAGACGTTTGCGGATAAGGGTTATGAAGGAGCGTCGATTCGAGACATCAGCCGGGCGAGCGGTGTCTCGCTCTCCGGGCTGTATTACTACGTCAAAAGCAAGCAGGAGATACTCTATCTCATTCAGATTTATACATTTAGAACCATTCTGCAACGGCTTCAAAATTTTCTTCGCGGTGTAAGCGATCCGTACGAACGGCTTCGCATCCTGGTAAGAAATCATTTGGAATATTTTTTGCAGCATCCGCTCGAAATGAAAGTTCTGGCGCGCGAGGATGATGCGCTTGAAGGGGCATACCGCAAGAAAGTCGCGGAGATTAAGCGCAAGTACTTTGCCATTGCGGTGGAAATTTACGAGGGTCTACAGTCGGAAAATCCACAAGAGGCGGTCAGTTCTCGAGTGGCCGTGCTGTCGCTTTTCGGAATGATGAACTGGATCTACACCTGGCATCGAGCGCCGCGGGATCCATCAGCAGAAGAACTTTCCGATGCCATCGCGCAAATATTCTTGCACGGCGTGATGAGCGAGCGCTGCGGGCGGCCAAAGGCGGCGAGGAGCAGGGGAAACAGCATCCGGATTGGAGCGCAGGTGGCTGTTTAGCGCAGCAATTTTTTTCTGAATTCAGGAGGAGGGTTTTTCATGGCAACGATAACCGCTGTGGATCAAAAACAGCTGGTGCACTATCGCAATGACGAGGGCGTCGCGGTCATCGAGCTCGATGACGCTCCTGCGAATACCTATACCTATGAAATGATGCGCCAGCTTGATGACGCCATTTTGCAGGCGCGCATGGATGAGAACGTTCACGTGCTGGTGCTGCGCGGAGCGGGTGAGAAATTTTTCTCCGCCGGCGCGAGCATACCCATGCTGAACAAGGTTGACCCCCAGTTCAAATACTATTTTTGCCTGCACGCCAACGAGACGCTGTCGCGCCTCGAGCAGACCCCCAAGCTGGTCATTGCCGCGTTGAACGGACACACAGTCGGCGGCGGACTGGAGATTGCGCTGGCATGCGACATTCGCATTGCGAAAAAAGAAGGCGGGAAAATCGGTTTGCCGGAAGTCAATCTCGGAGTTTTGCCGGGAACGGGCGGAACGCAGCGGCTTTTGCGCGTGATTGGGCGCGCGCGGGCCATGGAACTGATGACCACCGGGCGCACATTCAGCTTTGAAGAGGCGCTCGAATTCGGATTGATTCATTACATCTACGAGCGGGAGTCTTTCTGGGAAGATGTGATGGCGTACGCGCGCCAGTTCTGTCCGCCGAACAAGGCATCGCGCGCCGTGGGCCGGATCAAGCGGGCCATCGTCACCGGTGCGGAAGTCGGTTTCGCGGAAGCGCTGGGAATTGAGCGCGAATTGCAGCAACTGCTCTTTACCAGCGAAGACGCCAAAGAAGGGCTGAAGGCTTACGTGGACAAGAGACAGCCTGAGTTCAAGGGAAAGTAGCGCGAATGGCCACAGCAGCAAAAATCGAGATCAAGCCCGGGCAGCTTTTTATTGGCGGGCAATGGGCTGACGCAAGCTCGGGGAAGACGTTTCCATCCATCAATCCCGCGACGGGCGAAGTTCTGACACAGATCGCCGACGGCGACGCTCGCGATGCGGATGCTGCGGTGCAAGCCGCGCGCGGGGCCTTCGCATCCGGCTCCTGGGCGGAGATGAGCGCGTCGGATCGCGGACGGATCCTTTGGAAAATCGGCGACCTGATTGAGAAATACAATCAGGAGCTCGGCACGCTGGAAACGCTCGACAACGGCAAGCCGATTTTTGAGTCCTGTCAGGTGGATATGCCGATGGTCGCGGAGGTGTTCCGCTACTACGCCGGCTGGGCGACGAAAATTCACGGCGAGACGGTGCCGGTTCGCGGCGCTTTTTTGCATTACACGCTTCGCGAACCCGTCGGTGTAGTCGCTGCGATTGTACCCTGGAATTTTCCGCTGCTTCTGGCGTCGTGGAAAGTCGCGCCGGCGCTTGCCGCCGGAAACACCGTAGTGCTGAAGCCCGCGCCGTGGACTTCGCTGACGGCTCTGCGACTGGCGGAAATCGCGCAAGAGGCGGGGCTTCCGGCAGGCGCTCTGAACGTCATCACCGGCGCATCGGATGAATTGGGGCGGGCGCTGGTGCGGCATCCGGGTGTTTCCAAGGTTGCGTTCACCGGTTCCACCGTGACGGGCCAGGAAATTGCGCGCATATCGGCGGAGACTTTGAAGCAGGTAACGCTCGAATTGGGCGGAAAATCTCCGAACATTGTGTTTGCCGATGCGGACATGGACAGCGCAGTTCGCGGCGCAACCATAGGAATTTTCTACGGCAAGGGCGAAGTATGCGCGGCAGGTTCGCGGCTTTTTGTGGAACGCAAGGTTCACGATGATTTTCTGCAGAAACTTGCGGACCGCACGAAGAAACTTCAGCCGGGCGATCCGCTCGACCCGAAGACGAAGTTCGGCGCGCTGGTCAGCGAGCCGCAAATGAACAAAGTGCTCGGCTACATTGAAAAGGGGAAGAGCGAAGGAGCGAAGCTCGTCGCCGGCGGCGGGCGCTCGGCAACGGGAAATGGGAAAGGCTATTTCGTGCAGCCGACGGTATTCGATGGCGTGAAAAACGACATGACCATCGCCCGCGAGGAGATTTTCGGACCGGTTCTTGCGGTGATTGAGTTTGATGATGTGGAAGAGGCCGTTCGCGAGGCGAATAAAAATCCCTACGGTCTGGCTGCCGCCGTGTGGACGCGCGATATCGTGAAAGCGCATCGCATCGCCGGGAAATTGCAAGCGGGAACCGTGTGGATCAATACGTACAACAATTATGACCCTGCGGCGGCCTTTGGCGGATACAAGATGAGCGGTTACGGGCGCGAGCTGAGCATGCACGCGCTCGAAAGCTACACTCAGGTGAAAAGCGTCTGGGTAAATTTGAAAGATTGAAGCTTCTCAGCAGGGACTTCTGGAAGCGATGCGCACGCTGCCTGATCATCTACGACGAGGGATGAAGCTAGTGGTCGTGGGATGCAATCCCGGAGAACGTTCGGCACGCGTGGGGCACTACTACGCGGGGCGCAGCAATGAATTTTGGTCTTTGTTGTATGAGTCGGGAGTGATTCCCGAACCGCTGACCTACCAAGACGACCGGAGGATTGTGGAATTCGGAATCGGATTGACGGATCTGGTCAAGCGTCCATCGAAAGGCATTGAGGACCTGACGCGGGAGGAATTCGCCGAGGGACGCGTGTTGCTCGCACAAAAACTCGAGGAATACCGGCCGCGGGTCGTAGCATTCAACGGCAAGATGGTTTATGAGAGATTTTCGGGCCGTTCGTGCATGCTGGGGCTGCAGAAGGAAAAGCTGTACGGCGCGGATGTTTTCGTATTGCCTTCGACGAGCGGGCTGAACGCCAGGGGCAGCGGCGTGAAGATGCGGTATTTCAAAAAGCTCGCCGCCATGCTGGAAAGCATTCGGAATTGAGGAGCGATCACAGAGGATTTTAGAACCGCCGTAGGGATTAGGAGGGAGCCATGGCAATTCCGGCTGCACGCATCAGCACTTTCGATGACTGGGTGGATCTTTTCGGATCGTGGCGAAAAGATATTGGCGTAAATTACCCTGAAATCGAAGAATACAAATTTGAAGCGAAATTCGGGCCGATTCGCTCGAACGAAATTGAGTTCGGCGCCTTCAAAGGCCGTCCCAAATGGGAAAAGATTTTGCAGATTCCCGACCAAAGGATACGCGACGGCCTGATGAACTTGATTATTTTTCAGGGCGATACCGAATTCGCTTCGGTCGAGCAGCAGCGCCATCTTTTTCAAACTTCGCCGAGCGAGCATGATCGCAAATCGCTTTGCCGGGTGGTCACCGAAGAGATGCGCCACGGCTGGCAGATGTGCACGCTTTTGATTTCGCACTTCGGATACGGCGGGCGCGTTGAAGCGCAAAAAATGCTGGAGCGCCGCGCGTTTGAGCAGAAGCGCCTGCTGGGTGCATTCAATCAGGATGTGCGCAACTGGCTGGACTTTTTCACCTATACGGATTTTGTGGATCGCGACGGAAAGTTCCAGCTCACCATGCTGAGCTATTCGGCGTTTGCACCGCTCGCGCAGTCCATGATTCCCATGCTGCGCGAAGAATCCTTTCATCTGGGTACGGGCCACGACGGCATCAAGCGCATTGTGAAGGCCGGCGTGGTGCCTTTGAGCGTAGTTCAGAAATACATCAACAAGTGGATTCCCGTCAGTTACGACCTTTTTGGGGTGGACCAGTCGAGTTCGGCGCACTGGTTTTACGTTTGGGGCCTCAAGGGCCGTTACGACGAAGCGCAGAGTGAACAGGCCGCTGACCTAGGCCATATGAACGAGCACAACCGCAAACTTTATTACGCCGAATGCGTGAAGCTGATCGAACAAATCAACAAGCACGTTCCAGCGGGACAGCAAAAGCTGTACGTTCCGGACCTGAAATTCAACCGGCATATCGGCGAATTCGCAAATCAGCCTTACAGCGTCACGGGCGAATTGCTTTCACCCGAGAAATATGCGGAACACTTGAAAGAAGTCCTGCCGCAAGAAGCTGACGTAGCACTGGTCTCAGACATTCAGTCCAGCGAGCCTCGATGGGTAGCGCCGAAAGGATCGATGGAATAGTGCCTGAGGCGCAAGAACGAGGGTGGGCCGGCCGAGCCTCTATGGCGCGAGGGTCGCATGTTCGAGCACAGATTGAAAATCGCGTCGCGACGCTGGTGCTTGATCGCCCGCCGCTCAACATCATGAATATTCCCATGATGCAAGGAATCCATGAAGCCATCGTGGATTTCGCCGGCAAATGCGACATCCTGGTTTTTCGCGGCGCGGGTGCAAAGGGATTTTCCGCAGGTGCGGACATTGCCGACCATACGCCGGATCGAGTTGCCGATATGCTCGAAGCATTTCACGCAATTTTTCGTGAACTCTGGCGGAGTCCCATCGTCACAGTTGCCGCGGTGCATGGAGTTTGTCTCGGCGGGGGATGTGAACTGGCAACGTTTTGCGATTTTGTGGTGGCCGCGAATGGCGCGAGGTTCGGGCAGCCGGAAATTAAGCTGGGTTGCTTTCCGCCGGTTGCTATGGTCACTTTTCCGAGGTTGATTGGAATGCGGGCCGCCCTGGATTTGGTACTGAGCGGTCGAGCAATAACGGCCGCAGAGGCATGGCAGATGGGACTGGTGAGCCGCGTCGTTTCTGACGATGAGTGGGACAACGGAGTCGCGCAGCTCGTTCAGGAGCTGTGCAATTTGAGTCCGGCGGTGCTCGGCATGACGCGCCGCAGGCTGTGGAGCGCCGAGTTCGATTTCGAAGGCGCGCTGGACGCCATCGAGGATTTCTATTTGCACGGCTTAATGAAAACGCACGATGCGAAGGAAGGGATTCGCGCGTTTTTGGAAAAGCGCGAGCCATCCTGGCAAGGGCAGTAGGAATTGGCAGCAGAATAAGGGCTCACATTTTTCGGGCGATTTTATGAGCAAAGAAATCATTCGTCTGCGCGTGAACGGCGAAGAGCGCGAGATCGCTGCTGTTTCGAATCGCCTGTTGCTGGATGCGCTTCGCGAAGATCTGGGCCTCACGGGCTCAAAGCGTGGATGTGACGATTCGAGCTGCGGCTGCTGCGCCGTGTTGATCGACGGCGTGCCGATGCTTTCCTGCGTCGCACTGGCAGCCAGTTATCAGGGCCGCGAAATCACTACGGTAGAGGGTCTCGGCTGCGCGGGGGAACTGGATCCCGTTCAGGAGGGATTTGCGGAGATGGGCGGCGCGCAGTGCGGATTTTGCACACCCGGGTTCATGATTGCCACTAAAGCGCTGCTGGATCGAAATCCCAATCCCACTGCCGATGAAATTCGCGAAGCTCTTTCCGGCAATCTCTGCCGCTGCACCGGTTACATGCAAATTTACGAATCCGTGAAATACGCTCTCGAAAAGCGTCGGAATAACGCATCGAAAGGAATTTCCTTGCGCGCTTCCGCGGCAACGGTCACTCGTTGAGTATGAGCGATAAGCATTCGTCAAACAGTTTCAGCATCATTGGCAAGCCTTTGCCGATGACGGACGCCCGCGCGAAGGTCACCGGATTTGGAAAATACGCCGATGATTTGAGCGTTCCGGGAATGCTCATCGGGAAAATTCTGCACTCGCCCCATCCGCACGCGCGCATTCGCTCCCTGGATACTTCCGCTGCGGAGTCTCTTGGCGGCGTGAGAGCGATTGCTACCGGTCAGGATGCAAAAAATCCATACGGAATTTTGCCAATTGGCCATGACGAGCGCGTATTTGCATTGGACAAGGCCCGCTACATTGGGGACAACATCGCCGCCGTCGCCGCCACATCCGCAGAAATCGCCGAACAGGCTTTGGATCTGATTCGCGTAGACTACGAACCATTGCCCGCATGGTTCGATCCTGAGCTTTCCATGAAGGCGGGATCGCACTGGATTCACGAGGAGCGGCCGCACAACATCGAAAAGGAATATCACCATGTTTTTGGCGATCCGGAAAAAGGCTTCGCGGAGGCCGATTTCGTGGCGGAAGAGCGTTACTATGCCGGCGAAGTCAATCACGCGGCGATGGAGCCGCACGCGACGCTCGCCATATGGGAGCCTGACGGGCGTTTGACGGTTCATTCCTCGACGCAGGTTCCTTTTTATCTTCACCGAACTCTTTCCGAAGTTTGCGAAATGCCCATGAGCCAGATTCGCGTCATTAAACCGCTTATCGGCAGCGGTTTCGGAGGCAAGAGCGAAATCATTCCGCTCGAAGTGGCTGCGAGTGTTCTTGCAAAGAAGGCGCGCCGGCCCGTGAAGATCACGTACACGCGGGAAGAGGTTTTTCTGGCGCATCGCGGGCGTCCGATAACCATTGTGTATCTGAAAGTCGGCATCACGCGTTCGGGTAAAATCACCGCCGTGCAGGCTCGTGTGATTCAGGATGGAGGCGCGTACTGCGGCTACGGGCCGGTGACCGTGCTCTACTCCGGAGCGCTTCTCGGCGCGATCTACGACATCGCCAATGTTCGCTACGATGGTTTTCGCGTGCTGACGAACAAACCCGCTTGCGGCGCGATGCGGGGCCATGGAACGGTAAACGTTCGTTTTGCCTTTGAATCCATGCTGGATCAGCTTGCCGATGAAGCTGGAATCGATCCGATTGAGTTGCGCCGGCGCAATTTGCTCAAAGCGCCCTGCATGACGGCCAATTCATTGCGCGTCACCAGTTACGGCCTTCCCGAATGCATCGAAAAGGTTTTTGAGTGCTCCGATTGGAAGAGCAAAAAAGGCAAATTGCCGCGGGGCAAAGGTATCGGCATGGCCTGCAGCCATTACGTCAGCGGCGCGGCGAACCCGATCGTTCGCTCGAACATGCCTCACACCACGGTAAACATCAAAATTGACCGCGATGCTGCCGTCACCGTCTACACCGGCGCGTCGGAAATCGGACAGGGCTCCGACACCATGCAGGTCCAGATCGTCGCGGAGGTTTTGGGGGTGCGGCCGGAGCGCGTGAAGCTTGTCGGAGCGGATACGGAACTTACGCCGATTGACCTGGGCAGTTATTCCAGCCGCGTGACGTTTATGGCGGGAAACGCTGCGCTCGATGCGGCGAAAAACATGCGCGATCAGATTTTCGCGGCGGTTGCAAAAAAATTCAACTGCTCCGCCGAAGAGCTTGTGGCAAAGGATGAGCGCATCTCGCAAAGCGGCCATGAAGACCGGAGCGTCTCGTTCGACGAAGGCGTTGCGCTGGCGCTTGAATTTCACGGCGCTCTGGTTGCTCGCGGCACGTATGCTCCGCCGGAAGCCGCTCGCGGCGGAAAGTTCAAAGGCGCGGGCGTGGGCCCGTCGCCGGCTTACAGCTACAGCGCTCAGGTAGCTGAGGTAACGGTGGATACGGAGACAGGCCATGTCCGCGTGGATAAAATCGTCGCCGCGCACGATTGCGGCAAAGCTCTCAATCCGCTCACGGTGCGAGGCCAGATTGAAGGCTCGGTGTACATGGGATTCGGGCAGGCCATCGAGGAGGAAATGGTCTGGAAAGATGGTCGCCTCATGAATCCTTCGCTTCTCGAATACCGCATACCCGCGACAAAAGAAAATCCGGAGATCGAATCCATCATTGTTGAAAGTGTGGATCCCGAAGGCCCTTTTGGAGCGAAGGAAGCGGGCGAAGGCTCGCTGGCCGCAACCATTCCGGCGATAGCAAATGCAATTTATGATGCCGTTGGTGTACGGCTCAATTCGGCGCCGTTCACACCGGAGAAGATTCTCGAAGCGTTGCGCGCCCAACGAAAATCCAACGGGACAACCACAATCGGATCGGGTCAGCCGTCTTCGGGAGTTGCACGATGACGCTTCCTGCGTTTCGTGTTCTTCAGCCGCGGACGGTTCACGACGCCTGCCGTATGCTCGCCGAGTACGGTGCTGACGCGATGATTATCGCCGGCGGGACCGATGTCATCCCCAACATGCAGATGAAGCTTTTTTCTCCGCGTGTTCTGATCGATATCAAGGGCGTCGGCGAACTCTCGAGAATGCATTTTTCTCCGCAGAACGGACTCACGATTGGTGCAACTGTCTCGCTTACGAGTGCTCTGGAGACGCCGTGGCTTGCAGGGAGGTTTCCCGCGCTTTCGAGCGCCATCGGCACTATCGCAGGGCCATTGCAGCGCAACATGGGGACCATCGGCGGAAATCTTTGCCTCGAAACGCGGTGCCGTTGGTACAACCAGTCGCATTTTTGGCGAAAGTCGCTTGGCGGCTGCTTGAAAAAGGACGGAGACGTTTGCCATGTGGCGCCGGGAGGAGATTTTTGCTGGGCCGCATGGTCGGGCGATTCTGCGCCGGCGTTTCTCACCCTGGATGCGGAAGTCGAGATCGCCGGTGTTTCAGGTGTGCGGCGCATTCCCCTGAGCAGTTTCTACAAGAATGACGGCAAGGATCGAATTGCTCTTGCGCGGGACGAATTGCTTGTGGCCGTGCATGTCCCGGCGCACAGGGCAGACTGGCGCGGCGTTTATCACAAGCTGCGCGTGCGCGATTCCATTGATTATCCGCTCGCCGGTGTTGCCGTAAGCCTGCGCGTCGATTCTTCCGGAATTTGCCGTGATGCTCGCGTGGCACTCTCTGCCGTGAATCCCGCGCCGGTGCTGGTGAAGAACGCCGGCGAGAAATTGATCGGCAAGAAGTGGTCATCCGAACTGGCCGAAGAAGTCAGCCGGGACGCGATTCGTACGGGCAAGCCGCTGACCACATCCGCCTCCACGCCGGTGTATCGGCGCGAGATGGTTCGCGTCTTCACGCGTCGCGCGCTCGAACAACTGTGGAACTCGAGCCAATCGTTTTCGTGAGCCGCAAAGCAGTGCGGCAATTCGCATTAGGGAGGGAACACCAGCTTGAGCGCCGGCGGATTTCCGGTCATTGACATTCACATCCACATCCAGCCGCTGCACATGTTCAAGCCGCACGCGCTCGAGCTGATCAAAAGAGGCCGCCGGGATTATCCTGAGGTCCAGAAATATTCTGCCGACGCCGGATTGTTTTTGAAATTTCTCGACGAAGCCGGCATCGAGCGTGCGGGCCTGATCAATTATGTCAGCCCGGACGTGATCGGTTTTCCTCCGGAAGTAAACGACTGGATTGCGTCGTACTGCTCGAAAAATCCCGCGCGTCTGCTCGCTTTCGGTTCTGTTCATCCAAAATATGTTGCGGACGCGGGCGCCGAAGTGGATCGCCTGGCGCGGCTCGGAATCCGCGGGCTGAAGGTTCACCCTTCCCATCAGCTTTTTGCGCCAAACGCTTATCGCGACGGTTTCGGGCCGCTGGCGGCCATGTACGAACGCGCCCAGGCCAATGGTCTGCCGGTCATGATTCACACGGGGACTTCAATTTTTCCCGGTGCACGCAATGTCTATGCGCAGCCCATGCTGGCCGACGATGTGGCCGTTGATTTTCCGAATTTAGTCATCATTCTCGCGCACGGAGGGCGGCCGCTGTGGATGAACGAATCTTTTTTTCTGGTTCGCCGGCATCCGAACATGTACATGGACGTTTCCGGCATTCCGCCGCAGCGCTTGCTCGAGTATTTTCCGCGCATCGAAGAAATTGCGGATAAAGTCCTCTGGGGCACGGACTGGCCTGGCCCCGGCGTTCCCGGGATTCGCGGCAATATGGAAAAGTTTCGCGCGCTGTCGATTTCCGAGACCGCGCAGCGCAAAATCCTCTACGAAAATGCGGCGCAGTTGTTTCCTGTGCGCGCGTAGCGAAACATGCGGAGGCTAGATGGAAATCAGAACGGTTGCAGTCGTTGGCGCAGGCACGATGGGGCGGGGCATTGCCTACGTTTCAGCGCTCGCCGGCTATCGGACGATTCTCGAGGATGTATCGGAGGCCGTCCTCGAACAGGGAATTGAATACATTCGCCGCGCTCTGGAAGAGGGAATTGCTCGCGGAAAAGTTACTCCGGAACAGAAGCAGAACGCGCTTGCGGCCATCGTGCAGTCGCGCTCCGTTCAGGATGCCTGCCGCGAAGCGGAATTGATAATCGAAGCCGTTCCGGAGGAAATGGAAACCAAACTCGAAATTTTCACCATTCTGGATAAATTTGCAAAACCCGGCGCCATTTTCGCCAGCAACACATCCTCGCTTTCGATTACCGAGATGGCGGCGGTTACCTTTCGGCCGGCAAGCTGTGTCGGAATGCATTTCTTTAATCCGGTTCAGAAAATGAAGTTGCTCGAAGTTGTTCGCGGGCTCGAGACATCCGAAGAGACCATCTCCATGTGCGTGGAAGCAGGCCGCCGCATGGGCAAAGAAGTTGTCGTAGTGCGTGAGTCTCCGGGTTTTGTCACCAGCCGCATCAATGCGATGATTGGAAATGAAGCGTTTTACATGCTCCAGGAGGGCGTGGCCAGCGCATCCGACATCGACAAGGCTCTGAAGCTGGGTCTCAACCATCCGATGGGTCCGTTTGAGCTTGTGGACCTCGTTGGACTGGATGTGCGCCTGAGCATTTTGCAGCACCTGCACCGGACGCTCGGCGAAAAGTACCGCCCCTGTCCGCTCTTGGAGCAGTACGTCAAAGCCGGGCGTTTGGGCCGCAAATCAGGCCGCGGCGTCTTTGATTACACCGAAGCAGCCGCAAAAGCTCGGCCGTAGGGTGGGCGCGATTCACGCCACATTCGCGAAGCAGCAGATGCCTGTGAAGCAGTGCTCCAGCGAGTGTTTGTGGTCGTCTTGTCAGGGTTGGATGCGTATGTTAGTTTCGTTGTTCCGTTGAACGCGCAGCGAAATTCCAGCAGGAGATCAAATTGATACGGGCGTACCGCGGGAAGTGGCCGCAGGTGGCGGCGTCGGCGTATGTGGACGCGGCGGCGACGGTGATTGGAGACGTGCAGATTGGCGAAGAGTCGAGCGTGTGGCCGGGCGCGGTGATTCGCGGGGACGTGCATTATGTGCGGATTGGGGCGCGGACGAATGTGCAGGACGGCTCCGTGCTTCACGTGATGCGTGATGAGCATCCGCTGGTTTTGGGCGACAATGTGACCATCGGGCACAGCGTGATTTTGCACGGGTGCACGATTGAGTCGCGGTGTTTGATCGGCATGGGCGCGATTATTTTGAATGGCGCGAAAATTGGTGCAGGTTCGATTGTCGCGGCGGGTACATTGGTGACGGAGGGGATGATTGTTCCTGCGGGGAGCTTGGTGATGGGGCATCCGGGGAAAGTGAAACGCACGCTCACGGCCGCCGATCAGCAATCCATCAACAACTATGCGCAGCGGTACGTCGAGTATAAGAACATTTACATCGAAGAAACAAAGACTCCACGAGGGCAATGAGGCGGGAAGGTGAGTGAAGGGGCAAAACGCGAAAAAGATGAGCGGCCGGTGAAAGAGACGCGTCGGCAGTTTCGCGCGATCAAAGGGACGCGGGACATTTTGCCTCCGGATACGGCGCTGTGGAATTGGTTCGAGAAGACGGCGCGAGAAGTCATGGAGGCATACAACTTCGCGGAGATACGCACGCCGATTTTCGAGGAGACGGAGCTGTTTGCGCGATCTATTGGAGTTGAGACGGATGTTGTGAGTAAGGAAATGTATTCATTTGAAGATCGGCTGTACGGCATTGAGCGACCGAGGGTCGTAGGAGATTTTGGCGCATACCTCGACACGATTCAGACGCTCTATGACACGGGCCAAATACCCCGGACGTCGGGCAACAGTGCCAGCCTGAAGCGAGCGCGAGCGATATGGGAATGGTTCCACAGCTCCCGAGGCAGCCAAACCTTGGATTCGGAAGACATCGACAGGCTCTATAGAATGACGGTATTCGCAGAATCGATACAGCTTGGCCAGGACCTCGTCCTTCGGCCGGAGGCGACGGCGTCGGTGTGTCGCGCGTACATCGAGCATGGGATGCAGACGCGGCCGGGGGATCAGAAGCTCTACTACGTGGGGCCGATGTTCCGGCGGGAGAGGCCGCAGAAGGGGAGATACCGGCAGTTCTATCAGATTGGCGCGGAGGTGCTGGGCACGTCGGACGCGCCGGCGATTGACGCGGAGCTGATTGAGATGCTGACCGTGTTGATCGGGCGCTGCAAGATTGAAAAGTGGACGCTGCTGGTGAATTCGATTGGGTGCGCAAACTGCCGGCCGGCGTATATTGCGAAATTGCGCGAAGAGTTGCGCAAGCCCGAGGTTTTTTCGCGGCTGGGCGCGGACAGCCAGAGGCGCGTGGAGACGAATCCGCTGCGGGTGATGGATTCGAAATTGTCGCACGAGCAGGAGATCATCGAGAAGCTGCCGAAGATTACGGAGCATTTGTGCGCGGAGTGCAGCGAGCATTACGAAAAATTGAAGAGGGAATTGGATCTGCGGAAAATTCCGTATCAGCCGGCGCCGCGGCTGGTGCGCGGGCTGGATTATTACATGCGAACGACGTTTGAGATTACCAGTCCCGTGCTGGGCGCGCAGAATGCGCTGTGCGGCGGCGGGCGTTATGACGGGCTGGTCGAGATGCTGGGCGGCCCGAAGGGAATCAAGGGAATCGGTTTTGCGCTGGGCGAAGACCGGTTTATTGATGCGATTGCCGAAACGAAAAAGATTGCTGCGACGCAAGCGGTCGATGTTTTCGTCGCGTGGATGGGTGAAGCGGCGTATCGCGAGGGGGTGCGGCTGGCGCGCGCGTTGCGCGAGGCGGGGCGCGTAGTGGAAATGCCGCCGGAGGAGATGAAATTTCGCAAAGCGTTTGAGCGCGCGGATAAAATTGGAGTGCGCTATGTGTTGATTTTGGGAGAAGATGAAATTGCATCGAAGCAGTTGACCATTAAGCGGCTCGCCGACGGAAAGCAGGAAAAGATCTCGGAATCGGGGCTATTCGATTATGTGAGTTCGGGCCGCGAAGGTAGGCACCGCTCATGATTGTGCGTGTGTGGCACGGCAGCGTTGCAGCGCAAAATGAACGCGCTTACGTCGAACATTTGACGCGGCGAGTCTTTCCGGCATTTCGCACGATTGAGGGTTTTATAGGAGGGTCGCTTTTGAAAGAGCAGCGCGCGGACGGAGTGGAATTTATGGTTGTCACGCGCTGGGCTTCGATGGAAGCGATTCGCAGGTTTGCGGGGGCGGACACGACGAAAGCGGTGGTCGAGCCGGCGGCGGAAGCAATCCTGGTCGAGTACGACCGCGTGGTGAGGCATTACGAATTGGTTGCTGAAATTTCCGGGGCTGGAAGCGTGTGATCTACGCGGGTGTTTGAATTTTGCAAAGGGGATGAACATTGCTGGATTCGCTGGGTGAGCTGAAACGGACAAAATATTGCGGGGATTTGCGCGTCGCGGACGCGGGACGCAACGTGATTTTGATGGGCTGGGTGCACCGGCGCCGCGATTTGGGGAATCTGATTTTCCTCGACCTGCGCGACCGCGCGGGAATTTGCCAGGTGGTGTGCAACCGCGACCAGTATCCGGAAGCGCACGCGAAGGCCGATGAAGTTCGTCCTGAATACGTGGTGGCCGTGGAAGGAAAAGTTTTTCGGAGGCAGAAACCGAATCCGGAAATCGCCAGCGGAGACGTGGAAGTGATGGCCACGCGCGTCTACATTTTGAACAACGCCAAGACGCCGCCGTTTCAAATCGAAGACGAGACGACGGCGAGCGAAGAGACGCGGCTGCGTTATCGCTATCTGGATTTGCGCCGCCCCAGGCCGCACAAAAACATCGCGCTGCGGCATCGGATTGTTTTTGAAATTCGCAAGGCGCTTGACGAGCTGGGATTTTACGAAATCGAGACGCCGATGCTGACGCGTTCGACGCCGGAGGGCGCGCGCGATTACCTGGTGCCGAGCCGCGTGCATCCCGGGCAGTTTTACGCGCTGCCGCAGTCGCCGCAGATTTTCAAGCAGATTCTGATGATCAGCGGGATGGACCGCTATTTTCAGATTGTGCGCTGCTTCCGCGACGAGGATTTGCGCGCGGACCGGCAGCCGGAATTCACGCAGCTCGATTTGGAGATGGCGTTTCCGCGGCAGCAGGACATTTTTGAAGTGATTGAGCGGGTGATGGAGCGCGCCATCGGCGTGATTGGCGTGACGGTGCGCAGGCCGTTCCGGCACATGCTCTACAAAGATGCGCTGCGGCGCTACGGGTCGGACAAGCCGGACTTGCGCTTCGGAATGGAATTGCAGGATGTGACGAAATATTTTGAGCCGGCGCGCGCGACATTTGGAATTGAAGGGAACGTATACGCGCTGCTGGCGCAGGGCGCGGGAGAATGGTCGCGCAAGCAGCTCGATGATTTGAGCGAAATGGCGAAGAGCGCGGGCGCGAAGGCCGCGTACACGATGAGAGTGACTGCGGAGGGCGTGAGCTCTTCGCTGGAAAAAGTTCTGGGCGCGGACAAATTGCGCGAGCTGGCGAAAGGCATGGGCGCGAAGCGCGGCGATTTGATTGTCGCGATTGCGGCGAAGGAGCCCTTGCCGCACGGCGACGCGGCGGCGATGGTTGCGGGGCAGATTCGTTTGCGGCTCGGCGAGCAACTGGGCTTGACAAAAAGGGATCGCTGGGAATTTTTGTGGGTCACAGGCTTTCCGCTTTTTGAGTGGAGCGAGACAGAGAAACAGTGGGTGAGCGCGCAACATCCGTTCACGGGGGTTATCGAGGAGGATTTGGACAAGTTGGAGGATCCGTCGCGGCGCGGGGAAATTCGTTCGAAGGGCTACGATCTGGTGCTGAACGGTGTCGAGCTGGGCTCGGGCAGCATACGGATTCACCGGCAGGATGTGCAGGCGCGGGTGTTCAAGGCGCTGGGGCTTTCGGACGAGACGGCGCGGCGGCGGTTTGGATTTTTTCTGGATGCGCTCACGTACGGCACGCCTCCGCATGGAGGAATCGCGCTGGGAATTGACCGTATGGCGGCGCTGTTCGCGGGAGAAAAGTCGCTGCGCGAAGTGATTGCGTTCCCTAAGACGACCGCGGCGCAGGATTTGATGGCCGAATCGCCGAGTGAAGTCGAGGAGGAGCAGCTCGAGCAATTGGGAATCGCGCTGAAGCCCAGGGAGAAGCCCACGGCGAGTGGCGCATGATTTCTGGAACGATGTTATGTCGCGGAAACAAAGTATTGTCAGCCCGGAAGGCCTCTCGAAACGGTCGGCAACCTTCCGCCCGCAATCCGCGAAGACAACAACCCCTTCTTTTGGTCGTGGGTCCTTCCGACTTTTGGGAAGTTCCTTTTTTCCTGCGCTGGACAACCTCTTGGGAGCAATCTGAAGTTGTTTCTTCCGCCGCTTGCCGTCGGGATTTGGGGTGGATTTGTGTTCGCAGCGGTCGCATCACTCTGTATTGGTTCCAGAGACGCGCGAACATAGCTGGGGTCTCGTGTTATTTGTATCTGCTCTCGGGCTTGCGCCGGCGACAGCTTGGTCGCCAGTCCCACTGATGCGAACGACCTACTCGATTCGAAGATATAATGCCAGCGGCGATACGGGTGTGAGATGAGATGAGCCGGATACGGATATTGCCGGAGACGGTGGCGAATAAAATCGCGGCAGGCGAAGTGGTGGAGCGTCCCGCGTCGGTGGTGAAGGAGCTGCTGGAAAATTCGCTCGATGCCGGCGCGAAAAGCGTGCGCGTGGAAGTGGAATCGGGCGGGAAGCGGCTGATTCGGATTATTGACGATGGCTGCGGGATGCTGCACGACGATGCGCTTTTGGCGTTCGAGCGACACGCGACCTCAAAACTGCGCAGCGCGGACGATTTGCTTTCGATTTCGACGCTGGGATTTCGCGGCGAGGCGCTGCCTTCGATTGCCGCGGTTTCGCGGTTGACGCTGGAGACGCGCGCGCCGGAGGAGGAGCAGGGAACGCGACTGGAATTCGCGGGCGGAAAATTGTTGAGTGTGAAGCCGGCGGGCGCGCCTGCGGGAACAGCAATCAGCGTCGAGGATCTGTTCTATTGCGTGCCGGCGCGGCGAAAATTTCTGAAATCGGAGACCACGGAACTGGGGCACATCGCTTCTCTGGTGACGCATTACGCGCTGGCGCATCCGGACAGGCAATTTCTGCTGAAGACACCGACGCAGGAGATTTTGAACGCGACGCCGGTGGAAAAGATAGCCGAGCGTGTGTATCAGGTATTTGGACGGCAGGCCGCCGCGGAACTGCTTGAACTCGCGCCCACAGAGGCGCCGATTCGCGCCGCCATCACCGAGCCGGAGCTTGAGCCTGGAGAGGACGCAGCGCGGATTCGGGTTTCGGGTTTTGTTTCGCGGCCGGAGATTCAGCGCGCGAACCGCAACGGAATTTACATTTTCGTGAATCGGCGGCTGATTCGCGACCGGCTGGTGCTGCATGCGATTGGGGAGGCGTATCGGAACATCATGCCGCCGGGAGTTTTTCCGGTGGTGCTGCTCTTCCTGGAATTGTCGTACGAAGAAGTGGACGTGAACGTGCATCCCGCGAAAATCGAGGTGCGCTTCCGGCATTCACAGGTGGTGCACGATTTTGTACGCGACTCGATTCGCATGGCGCTGGCGAATGCGCGGCCCGTGCCCAGCTTTGCGGCGTCAGCGGGAAAAAGGGAATCGGTGCTCGCGACGGGAGCGGGCGCAGCAACGGGCTCGAATGGAGGGGCGGCTCAGAACGTTGCGGCAAGCGCGACAGCGGCGGCCGCAGCGCCGTTCAACGAAAATGCAACACGGGGCATCGAGAACCTTGCGCCGGACGAGGCCTTTCCGGTGCCGCCGTCGGCGGAATTCGAGGCGCGGCTGGAGGATGCATTTGTGCTTTCGGGTGCGCCGGAGCGTCCCATTCCGCAGCGGCTGAATTTTGAGAGCGCCGGGGCGATGGAGCTGCCCGTTAGCGCCATGGCGCCGATTGATTCATGCGCGCAATCCGTGTCATCGGAATCAGAGATGGCAGGAGCGCTGCCGGCTCCCGAAGACATTGGCACGCTGAAGCCTCTGGGGCAAATCAATGCGAGTTACATCGTCGCGGTAAATACGGAGGGACTCTGGATCATCGACCAGCACGTGGCGCACGA
>Ga0209061_1000518_pt1 | contig 93732 bp, 83 predicted proteins | sample Coa_R1_10_FD_187157 | JGI IMG/M metagenome (GOLD analysis project Ga0209061, IMG submission 187157) | Surface soil microbial communities from Centralia Pennsylvania, which are recovering from an underground coalmine fire - Coalmine... | ecosystem: Environmental > Terrestrial > Soil >...
CGGGTGACCAAGGGCGCGGGCTCCAAGGCCGCGGCACTGGCGATGGCCTACAAGCTGCTCGTCACCGCCCAGGAGCGCTGGCGGCGGTTCAACGGCCACGAGCTGATCAGCGAAGTACTCGACGGCGCGAAGTTCAAGGACGGAGTGAAGGTCACCGACGACGACGCCACGACGCAGGACGAGAAGGTCGCCGCCTGACAATTCTCATGCGATCGATCCACAACTCTTGACAATTGCTCCTGAGCCCACCGCAACCGAGGCTGCAAACCGTGAGGGTGATCGATTTGCGTTCATGATGAACGCAAATCGATCACCCTCAGCGGCGCACGGTCGCGCTCAGACCCAAACACCCTCAGCGGCGCACGGCCGCGCTCAGACCCAAACACCCTCAGCGGCGCACGGCCGCGCTCAGACCCAAACACCCTCAGCCACGCACGGTCGCGCTCAGACCCAAACACCCTCAGCGGCGCACTCCCGATTCAGCTGCCCCCCGGCCCAGCCCCCTCGGCCGCCCACCGCCTCCGCTCAGCCCGCCAGCCGCCCGGCGGCCAGCCGGGCCAGCGCCGCCCGGTGCGGCCCGGCGCCCCCCAGCAGCGCCGCGTCCAGCTGGGCGCGCTTATAGAGCCAGTGAACGTCGGCCTCCCAGGTGAAGCCGATCCCGCCGTGGGCCTGAATGGCGGAGGCGGTCACCTCCCGCCCGGCGTCGGCGCTGGCCGCCGCCGCCAGGGCGGCGGCCTCCCCCAGCCGCTCGGGGTCGGCATCGGCTGCCCAGGCGGCGAAGTAGGCGGCTGAGCGCGTGCTCTCGGTGTGCAGCAGCATCTGCGCGCAGCGGTGCGAGACGGCCTGGAAGGAGCCGACCGGCACGCCGAACTGGCGGCGTTCCTTGACGTAGGCGACGGTCATCTCCAGCGCCCGCTGGCAGACGCCGACCAGCTCGGCGGCCACCGCCGCCCGCACGCGGTCCGCCGCTCCGGAGCCCAGCACCTCGCCCTCCCCGGCCACCCGGCCGAAGCGACGGGTCGAGTCGATCGTGGAGAACGGCTCGACGTCCGCGTAGGCGGCGTCGAGCAGCAGCGCGCGGTCGCCGTCGAGCAGCACGATCACCGCCGCCGACGGCGCGTCGGCGGCCAGCTGCCGGGTGCCCACGCCGGCGGTCGCCTCGCCGGCGACCAGCGCCGGCAGCCAGCGCGAACGCTGCTCGGGGGTTCCGGCGGCCTGGATCACCGCCGCGGCGGTGGCGGTGGCCAGGAACGGCGTGGCGGCGCAGGCGTACCCGAGTTCCTCGAGCAGGACGGCCAGCTCAACCGTCCCCAGCCCCTGTCCGCCGTGCTCGCTGGCCACCGCGATCCCAGGCCAGCCCAGCTCGACCAGCTCGCGCCACAAGTCGGGGTCATACGCGCCGGCCTCGGCCGCCTCGCGCACGCGCGCGAACGGCGAGCGGGCGGACAAAAGCTCCCGGGCGACCTCCTTGATCTGCTTCTGCTCGTCGGTCAGGTCAAAGTCCATGTGGGTCTCCGGGCGAGCGGCCTCAGCGGCTCCGGGGCAGGCCGAGCACCCGCTCGGCCACGATGTTCTTGAGGATCTCGGTGGTGCCGCCCTCGATCGTGTTGCCGCGGGCGCGCAGCAGTTCATAGCTCCACGACCCGCCGGCCGCCAGCGCCTCGGGTCCGATCACCTCCGCCGCCAGCTGGGTGAGCTGCTGGTTGGTCTCAGACCACATCCACTTGGTGAGCGATCCCTCGGGCCCCGGCTGGCCGTAGCGCTGGATGGCGGTCAGTCCCCGGTAGGCGGTCAGCCGCAGCACCTCGACCTTCAGGTGCAGCTCGCCCAGACGGTCGGCGATCAGCGGGTCGGCCAGGCGGCCTCGCCGCTCGGCCTCGGCCAGCAGCTCGTCGAGCAGCTGGCGAAGGCGCACCTGCAGGAAGAATGCCAGCCCGGCCCGCTCGTTCATCAGCGTGGTCAGCGCCACCTTCCAGCCGTTGCCGACGCCGCCCAGCACGTTCTCGTCCCCCACCCGCGCCCCCTCGATGAACAGCTCGTTGAACTCCGGCTCGCCGGTGATCTGGCGCAGCGGGCGGACCTGCACCCCCTCCTGCTCCATGTCGAGCAGAAAGTAGGTGAGACCCCGGTGCTTGGGCACCTCGGGGTCGGTGCGCGCCAGCAGCATGCACCACTTCGAGTACTGGGCGCCGCTGGTCCACACCTTCTGTCCGGTGATCACCCAGCCGCCGTTGTCCCGCACCGCCCGCGTCTTCAGCGAGGCCAGATCCGATCCCGCCTCGGGCTCGGAGAAGCCCTGGCACCAGATCTCCTCGGCGGTCACGATCGGCGCCAGCAGGCGCTCCTTCTGCTCCTCGGTGCCCCAGGTCATGATCGTCGGGCCGGCCAGCAGCAGGCCGAGGACGTTGGCCGGCAGCGGCGCCCGGGCGCGCGCCAGCTCCTCGAAGAAGATCGCCGACTCGGTCAGGCTCGCCCCCCGGCCGCCGAACTCGACCGGCCAGTGCACGGCCGCCCATCCGCCCTCGGCCAGACGGCGCTGGAAATCGCGCCGCCAGGCGTAGGCGGCCTCCTCATCGCCGGCCGGCCGCGGACCGGGGTGGTTGGCGGCCAGCCACGACCGCAGCTCGTCGCGAAACGCCCGCTCCCGCTCGGTGAAGGTCAGATCCACGGCGTCGTCCTCTCGGTGAAGGTCAGATCCACAGCGTGGCTCACCTGACGGAGGCCGGATCCACGCGTCGTCCGCCTGACGAAGGTCAGATCCACAGCGTCGCTCACCTCGCTGAGGCTTGGGCCCAGGGCGTCTGCGGGCAGGCCAGCCGAAGCGCGCAGCCGACCAGCACCTCCTCCAGGTCCGCCGCCCGGCCGCCGCCGCGCACGTGCGCGCAGGTCAGCTCGTGCACCCCGGCGGCAAGCAGGAACAGCGCCTGCTCGGGAACGTGGATTCCGCCGCGCGCGAAGCTGGCGCCGTAGCGGCGGGCGAAGCGGCGGATGGCGGCGTCGCGCTCGGCCGCCACCGGCGCCCACTCGAGCAGGTACACGCGGGCGAACAGGGGCTCCTCGTCGAACGTCTCCAGGTAGGCGCGCAGCCCGAGCCGAAGCTCCTGACGCCAGTCGTCGGCGCCCCGCACGGCGCGGCCGACGCGGGCGGACAGAACCTCGATCCCCAGCCGGTAGGCGGCGGCCAGACACGCCTCCTTGGAGTCAAACAGCTCATAGAAGGTGCCCCGGGACACGCGCGCGAGACGCACCGCGTCGGCCACGGTCGCCGACTCATAGCCCTTCTCGGCCACCACCCGGACCATCGCGTCGAGCAGTTTCGCCCGCTGCGGTCGGTCGGTCAGCAGCGGCTGCAGGTTGGGGTGGGTGGTGATCAGGGAGCGGCCGATGGCGCGCCATTGTACCCGAGAGGTACGGATCGCGGACTTGTGGGGTGGCGGGGAGCTGGATCGGGCGCCCGCGCATCGCCTGCACGCGCCCTCGGGCCCGCGCATCGTCTGCACGCGCCCTCGCGCCCGCCCGCGCCCGCTCGCGCCCCATCCGCGCCCGCGGGACGGGCGGCCGGGGGACGGGCGGCCGGGGGACGGGCGGCCGGCTGGCTGTCGGCCCCCCGGAGCCCTCGGCCGGCGCCTACGCCCCCGCCCGCGCCTCCCCCGCACGCAGCAGGCGCTCGCGCAGCTCGGCCTCCACCTCGGGCGTGGGGTCAAACGACTCGATCGCGGGCAGCTCGCCCAGCGAGCCGAGGCCGAACAGACGCAGGAACAGGTCGGTGGTGCGATACAGCACCGCCCCGAACTGCGAACGGCCCGCCTCCTCGATCAGCCCTCGCTCCAGCAGCGTGGCGGCCGCCGACTCGGCGCTCACCCCCCGGATGCGGGCGATCTCGGGCCGGGAGACGGGCTGCAGATAGGCAATGATGGCCAGCGTCTCCGCCTGAGCGGGGGTGAGCGGCGGCGTACGCGGCCGGGCCAGCAGCCGGCGCGCGGCGGGCTCGGCGTCGGGGTGGGTGGAGAGCACCCAGCCGCCGCCCAGCTCGCGCAGCACGAGGCCGCGGCGCTCGAACTCGTAGTGCTCGCGCAGCCCCTCGAGCGCCGCCACCACCTCGTGCAGCTCGGAGCCGGTGGCCTCGGCCAGCGCCGGGGCGGCCACCGGCTCCGGGCACAGGAACAGGAGCGCCTCGAGGATCGACTGCAGGGCGAGCGTCACGAGGCGGCCAGCTCCACCGCCCGCGCCGCCCGCCGGGGCTCGATCCGGACCTCGGCAAACGGCTGCTCCTGCGTCCAGGTCAGCTCGCCCTGCTTGTAGAGCTCGAGCACCGCGAACAGCGTCACGGCCACCGTCACCCGGTCGGCCCGCTCCACCGCCTGGCTGAAGGTGAAGCTGCCCTGGGCCAGCAGCCGCCGCAGGTGGGCCAGACGCTCGCCCACCGACACCCGGGGCATCGGCATGTGGCGCACGTCCACCGGTTCGGGCAGCCGGAGCAGCTGGCCCAGCGCCGCCGCCAGCCGCCGGGGGTCATACACCGCCTGGGCATCGGCCAGCGAGGCCTGGCGCAGGAAGGCGGGCGGCGGCGCCGAGCGGAACCGGTGGCCGGCCTGCTCGGCCAGCCGTGCCTGCAGGAACCCCGCCGCCCCGCGATAGCGGTGGGCGTCCAGCAGGCGGGCCACCAGCTCCTCGGCCGCCTCGCCGGGATCGAGCTCGATCAGCTCCTGCTCCTCGCCGGGCAGCAGCAGGCGCGACTTCAGCTCAAGCAGGGCCGCGATCAGCACCAGAAACTCGGTGGTGGCCTCGAGCTCGAGCTCGCCCGCGCGCTCAAGATGGTCGATGTAGGAGATCACGATCTCGGCCAGGTCGACCTCGAGTAGGTCGACCTCCTCGCGCAGGATCAGCGTCAACAGCAGATCGAACGGACCCGCGAACACGTCCAGGTCGAGCTCCAGGTCCACCAGGCGCATGCTCGCCAGGCTACTGGCCGGCCCGGACCGGTCCCACCCCCATCGCGCGGCGCACGTCGGCCAGCGTGGCCGAGGCGATCGTCCGCGCCTTCTCGGCGCCGTCGGCGAGGATCCGCTCCAGCTCACCCGCGTCGCCGCGCAGCTCCCGGTAGCGCTCGCGCACCGGCGCCAGGTACTCCACCACCGCCTCCGCCACCGCCTGCTTGAAGGCGCCGTAGCCGGAGCCGTCAAACTCGCGCTCCACCTCCTCGGGCCGCACGCCGCGGGCAGCGGCCAGAATCTCGATCAGGTTGGAGATCCCCTCCTTGCCCGGGCCCCGCCGCACCTCCGACCCGGAGTCGGTCACCGCGGCGCGGATCTTCTTGACCACGGTCTGGGGCTCGTCCAGCACGTAGATCGTCCCCTGGGGGCTGCCGCCGGTGGTCGACATCTTGCGCTCGGGGAACTGCAGGTCCATGATCCGCGCGCCCACCTCGGGAATCCGCACCTCGGGCACCACCAGCGTCTGGCCGAAGCGGGCGTTGAAGCGCTCGGCCACGTCGCGCATCAGCTCCACGTGCTGGCGCTGATCGTCGCCGACCGGGACCTCGTGGGCGCGGTAGGCGAGCACGTCGGCGGCCATCAGCACCGGATAGAAGAACAGCCCGGCGGAGACGAGCTCGCGCTGGGCGGCCGACTTCTCCTTGAACTGGTGCATGCGGGTGAGGTCGCCGTAGGCGGTCACGTTGGCCAACAGCCAGCACAGCTCGGCGTGCTCGAGCACGTCGCTCTGGCGAAAGAAGATGCACCTGGCCGGGTCGAGCCCGGCGGCCAGCAGCGTGGCGGCGGTGTCGTACACCGACTCGCGCAGTGCGGCCGGCTCGTAGGGCACGGTGATCGCGTGCAGGTCGACCACGCAGTAGATCGCCTCGCCGCGCTCCTGCCCGGCCACGTACTGGGTGATCGCGCCGATGTAGTTGCCGAGGTGCTTTCGCCCGGTGGGCTGGATGCCGGAGAAGATGCGCATGGCCAGGCCAGAGGCTACTTCGCGCCGGGCGCTCGCCCGCCCGCCGCGGCCCCGGGGCGCCCGGCGCACCCGTCACCCGGTGCGTGGCCGTCGGAGACGGCGCTCGGGCCCCCGACCGCCCTCGACCCGCCGCCCCCAGCCGACGGGAAGCCGCTGCTCCGGGTCGCTGCGAAGGCCGTGCTCACCGCGCAGAGGATGACACGGCCTCCAGCGCGATCGCCAGCGCCACCTCGGCCCGCTCGCGCAGCGACGGCGCCAGCACGAACTCCTCGGGAGTGTGCGCCCCACCGCCCCGCGGCCCGAGCCCGTCGACGGTGAGCGGGATGTGGGCGGCCAGGTGGCTGGCGTCGCTGGCGCCGCCGCGCGAGACCCCGACGATCGCCCGCCCCAGCCGACCCGAGGCCCGCGCCAATAGCTCCGCGGTGGCCGCCCGGGTGTCCATCCCCGGCCACACCCGCTCCATCCGCGCCGACATCGCCACCCCGTCGAGCTCGGCCGGCACGGCGGCCAGCACCGGCTCGAACGCCTCGGCGCGATCGCCCCGCAGGTCCACCACCAGCTCCCCCTCGGCCGGCACCACGTTCATCGCCGCGCCCGCACGGACCACGGTGGGCACCGCGCTCAGGTGCTCTGGCCCCTGCGGGCGGTGGTGGGCCTGCACCTCGAGCGTCACCCTGGCCAGCGCCACCAGCGCGTTGGCGCCCTGGTCGGGGGCGCTGCCCGAGTGGGCGGGGCGACCGGTGGCGCTCACCCGCAACGTCCCCGCCGCCTTGCGGCGCACCACCACCCCCTCCTCTCCCCCCGGCCCTCGTTCCCCGGCCTCGAAGCACAGGCAGGCGTCATAGCCGGCGAACGACTCGGCGTGACGGAACGGCTGCCGGCGCCACTCCTCGTCGGTGACCAGCAGCAGGGCCAGCTCCCCGAACAGCTGAGGCGAGGCGGCGAGCGCCCGGAGCAGGCCGAGGGCCAGGACCACCCCGCCCTTCATGTCCGCGGTGCCCGCTCCGTACAGCCGCTCCCCCTCGCGGCGCAGCGGAACGTGCGCCTCGTGCCCGATCACCGTGTCCACGTGCCCGACCAGGACCAGTCGAGGGCGGCCGTGGCCGCTCAGCCGGGCCACCAGGTCGGGGGCGTTGCCGTCGGTCGAGCAGGGCGGGCGCTCGATCCGCGCCTGGCTGGGGAGCAGCGCGGCGCACACCGCCAGCGCCTCCTCGGCGCCGGCCGCGTCCCCGGACGGCGAGGAGACGCCCACCAGCGCCTCCAGCTCGCGTTCGGCGCGGGCGGCGATCTCGCTTGCCGCCTGGACCAGGAACGGGTCCACCGGCGGCGTCAGAGCGGCTGGCGGACGACCGGGCGGCGGGCCGCCCCGGCCTCGTCCAGGCGGCGCACCGGGGTGGTGTACGGCGCTGCCCGGGCGATCTCGGGGTCCTCGCGGGCCTCGCGCAGAACCTCCGCCACCGTGGCCGCGAAGCGGTCGAGCGTCTCCCGCGTCTCGGTCTCCGTCGGCTCGATCAGCAGCGCCTCGTCGACGATCAGCGGAAAGTAGACGGTGGGCGGGTGCACGCCGTGGTCGAGCAGGCGCTTGGCCAGATCCAGCGTCTTGAGCCCCAGCTCCCGCCGCATGGCCGTGCCGGAGAGCACGAACTCATGCATGCACAGCCGCTCGTAGGCGGGCTGCAGGTACTCGAGCACGCCCTCGCGCCGCAGTCGGGCCAGCAGGTAGTTGGCGTTCAGCACCGCCACCTCGGAGACCTCGCGCAGCCCCTCGGCGCCCAGCGAGCGGATGTAGGCGTAGGCGCGCACGAACACCCCGTAGTTGCCCTGGAATCCGCGCAGGCGCCCGATCGACTTCGGGCGCGCGTGGTCGAGGTCGTAGTACGGGCGGCGGGCGCCGTTGCCCTCGCCGGCCTCGCGGCGGACGACCTGGGGACGGGGCAGGAACGGCTCGATTCGCTCGGAGACGGCGATCGGCCCGGCGCCGGGACCGCCGCCGCCGTGCGGCTGGGTGAAGGACTTGTGCAGGTTGAAGTGAACGATGTCGAACCCCATGTCGCCGGGCCGGCAGATGCCCATGATCGCGTTCAGGTTGGCGCCGTCGTAGTAGAGCGTGGCCCCCACCCCGTGCACGATGCGGGCGATCTCCTCGATGGCGGGCTCGAACAGCCCGAGGGTGGAGGGGTTGGTCAGCATCAGGCACGCCACGTCCGCGTCGGCCTTGGCCCGCAGGTCCTCCAGGTCGACGTTGCCTCGCTCGTCGGTGCCGACCTTTACCACCTCGTAGCCAGCCATGGTGACGGTGGCCGGGTTGGTGCCGTGGGCGCTGTCGGGGGTGAGCACCTTGGTCCGGCGCTCCCCCCGGTCCTCGTGGTAGGCCCGGGTCAGCAGCACGCCCGCCAGCTCGCCGTGCGAGCCGGCGGCCGGCTGCAGGCTGACGTGCGGCAGCCCGGCGATCTCCCCCAGCGCCTGCTGGAGGCGCCACATCAGCTCCAGCGCCCCCTGCGCCCGGGCGGGGTCCTGCAGGGGATGCAGCCGGGCGTGCCCGGGGAGCGCCGCCAGGCGCTCGTGCAGCCTGGGGTTGTGCTTCATCGTGCATGACCCCAGCGGGTAGAAGCCGGTGTCCAGGTCGAAGTTGCGCTTGGACAGCCGGTTGAAGTGGCGCACGATCTCGGGCTCTGCGACCTCCGGCAGGCGGGGCGGCGCTATCCGTCTGAGCGGCGCGGGCAGCAGCTCATCGAGCGGTAGCTCGGGGACGTCGAGCTCGGGGGCGACGAACGCCCGCCGGCCCGGCCGCGAGCGCTCGAAGATCGTCAGCTCATCATCGGCGGCGGCGGTGAACCAGCTCACCCGGCCACCCCCGCTGGCTGGCGCCGCGCGGCCGCCACCGCGGCGCCGAGCGCCTCGGCCAAGCGGTCGATGTCGGCCCGCGTGCGCCGTTCGGTGATCGCCACCAGCAGCCCGTCGGGGTGTTCCGGGTAGTCCTCGCCCAGCGGGTGGCCGGGATTGATGCCCCGCTCCCGGCAGGCGGCGATCACGCCCGCGACCGGCGCCTCCAGGGCGAGCGCGAACTCGCGCACCACCGGGCGCTCGTGCAAAAGCCTCACCCCGTCGATCGCCGCCAGCCGCCGGCGGGCGTAGGCGGTGCGCTGAAGCATCAGCGTGGCCAGCTCCACGATCCCCTGCCGCCCCAGCCAGCACAAATAGATCAGCCCGGCCAGCGCGTTCAGCGCCTGGGCGGTGCAGATGTTGGAGGTGGCGCGCTCGCGCCGGATGTGCTGCTCGCGCGTCTGCAGTGTGAGCACGTACCCGCGCCGGCCGTCCAGGTCCCGGGTCTGGCCGGCGATCCTGCCCGGCAGGCGACGGATCAGCGCCTCGGTGGCGGCGAAGAAGCCGAACGAGGGACCGCCGAAGCAGGGCGGGTTGCCGAGCGACTGGCCCTCGCCCACCACCAGGTCGGCGCCTGACTCCCCCGGTGTCCTCAGCAGCGCCAATGGCAGCGGATCGCAGGCGCAGATCAGCAGCGCGCCCGCCTCGTGCGCGGCCTGCGCCAGCGGCTCCAGGTCCTCGACCACCCCGAAGAAGTTCGGCTGCTGGACGATCACCGCGCTGACCTCGGCGTCGAGCTGCGGGGGCGCCGTCACGCCGCCGTCGAGCGGCGCCTCGACCACCTCCATCCCCCATCCGCCGGCCAGCGTCACCAGCGCCTCGCGCGAGTGCGGGTGCACGCCGCGGGAGACGACGAACCTCCGCCGCCCGTTCTCCAGCCGGGCCACGTAGCCGGCGGCCGCCACCGCGCTCGGGCCGTCGTACACCGAGGCGTTGGAGACCGGCAGCCCGGTCAGCTCGCAGATCGCCGTCTGATACTCGAACATCGCCTGCAGCGTCCCCTGCGAGATCTCGGGCTGATAGGGGGTGTAGGGGGTGAGGAACTCCGAGCGCTGGGTGATCGCCTCGACCAGCGCCGGCACGTAGTGGTCGTACATGCCAGCGCCCAGAAACGAGATCTCATCCTCGGTGGAGACGTTGCGCTCGGCCAGCGCCCGCAGCTCCTCGAAGACCTCCTGCTCGGAGCGCCCGCTGTCCAGGTGAAGCGGCCGGGCGAGCCGCAGCGCCTCCGGGACGTCGGCGAACAGCTCCTCCAGCGAGGAGACGCCGATCTCGTCCAGCATCTGGCCCCGCTCGGCGTCGGTCACCGACGTGTAGCGGCTCATGTCAGCGTCGCCTCGTACTCGGCCGCGCTCAGCAGCGAGTCGATCTCGCTGGGGTCGCTCAGCGCCACCCGGACCAGCCATCCCTCGCCGTAGGGGTCCTGGTTGACCGTCTCCGGGCTGTCGCTGATCGCCTCGTTGACGGCCACGATCTCCCCCGACAGCGGCGCCACCACGTCCGAGACCGCCTTCACCGACTCGATCTCGGCGTACGGCTCGCCGCGGCGCACGCGGGTGCCGATGGCCGGGGCGTCGAAGAACACCACCTCGCCCAGGGCGTCCTGGGCATACCAGGTGATGCCGAACGTGGCGGTGTCACCCTCCACCCGCGCCCAGTCGTGCTCCTCGTGGTAGAGCAGCTCCTCGGGGTAGCTGGCCTCAGCCATCGATCACGTGTCCTTTCGGTAGAGCGGCTTTTCCCGCACGACGGCCTCGCGAATCCGGCCGCGCACGTCGATCTGGAGCCTGGTGTTCGGCACCGCCCGCGCGGCGGGCACGTAGGCCATGCCGATGCCGCGCTCCAGGCAGGGCGAGAAGCTGCCGCTGGTCACCTCCCCGCCCCCCAGCACCGGGTTCCCGGGGCGGGCGATTCCGGGACCGTCGATCACGAACGCGGCCAGCTTCTCCCGCGGGCCGGCGGCGCGCACGGCGGCCACCGCCTCCGCGCCGATGAAGCCCGTCTCCTCCTTGCAGCACCAGCCCAGGCCAGCCTCGATCGGGCCCCGCCGCTCGCTCAGATCGTTGCCGTACAGGTGAAAGCACATCTCCAGCCGGAGCGTGTCGCGCGCGCCCAGCCCGGCGGGCGTGGCGCCGCCGGCGAGCAGCGCGTCCCACACGGCCGGCGCATCGGCCGGATCCAGCAGCAGCTCCACGCCGTCCTCGCCCGTGTAGCCGGTTCCGCAGACGAGCATCGGCGCCCCCGCCACCCGGCGCTCGGCGGTGTGCAGCCGCGGGGGCAGCGGACCGTCGCTCAGCCCCCCCACCAGCGCCCGCGCCCGCGGTCCCTGGACGGCGAGCATCGCGAAGTCGCCCGCGGCGTCGCTCACGTCCACGTCGTGGGCGTCGGCGTGCTCCCTGAGCCAGCGCAGGTCGCGCTCGTGGTTGGCGGCGTTGGTCACGGTGAGGAACTCGGCCTCGGCCAGCCGGTAGGTGAACAGGTCATCGAGCACGCCGCCGTCCTCGCGGCACAGCACGCTGTACTGGGCGCCCCCCACCGGGATGCGGCGCACGTCGTTGGAGAGCATCCGCTGCAGGAAGTCCGCCGCCTGGGGCCCGCGGGTCTTGATCTGGCCCATGTGCGAGACGTCGAACACCCCCACGTCGTGGCGCACCGCCAGGTGCTCGGGACGGATGCCGGTGTACTGCAGCGGCATCTCCCAGCCGGCGAAGGCGACCAGCCGGGCTCCGGCCTGCCGATGGCGCTCGTGCAGCGGGGTGTGACGCAGGGTGCTCGAGGCGGTGGAGCTCACCCGAGTGAGGCTATTACACGCACCAGGCGGATCGGGGGATGGCTGGAGGGGCGGCGGGAGAGCGATCCGGGGGGTGGCTGGGGGGAGGCGAAAGAGCGATCCGGGGGGTGGCCCGCACGGCGGCGGGAAACCCCGCGCCGGCAGCAGACCCCGCGCCAGCAGCGCACCCGCGCCGCCAGCGCACCCGCGTCGGCAGCTCACCCGCGCCGGCAGCTCACCCGCGCCGGCGCACCCGCCGGCGCCGCGGCCGCTTGGGCCTGAGGATCCGAACGACCTCGCTCACCTGGGTGCGGTTGCCCGCCCGGTCGGTGATCACCAGCGTGATCTGATAGCGGCCCGGACGGCGGTAGACGTGCGTGAGCAGGCGCGTGCCGCGGGCGAAGTGAGTGAGCGTCCCGTCGCCCCAGCGGATCAGCAGGGTGGCCACGCCGGAGGCGTCGTATCCCGGCGCCCCGGCCGGCGGCCGGTCCGCGTAGCTGACCCGCACGTGCAGCGGCAGGCCCACCAGCCGGCGGCCCACCACCCTGAGCGTCCCCACCGGCGGGGTGCTGTCCACGAACACGGTGGCGGGAGCGGTCCGGCTCTGCTGGCCCACCGGGTTGGTGGCCGTCACCTGCCAGGTGTGCGGCCCGTCGGCCAGCGGCGCCGGCGGCTGGATGCTGGTGGCCCGGGTCTGGGCGACGATGGTGCCGTCGATCGCCACCGAGTAGGTGATCGGGCCCCAGCCGGCAGGTCGGCTCCAGGCCAGCACGGGCTGGGGCTGGCGGGTGTACTGAAACGCGCTCAGGGGCGAGAAGCCCCCCGGTGGCTCATACATCTGGGCCACCATCAGCTGCAGGGCGCCGGGCGTCCCCTGGATCCAGGCCACCGCCGCCTCGTTGCTCGCGTCGCCGTCGGCGGCCAGCCCGTCGGCCGCGTCGGTCGGACCCTGGCCGGGCGAGGAGAGCACCGTCTCCGGGCCCAGGGGGCCCTGCCCGAGCGCGTAGCGGACGCGGATCTCGCCGATGCCGCTCGTGCCCGGCTCCTGCTGCCAGGCGATCAGGCTCGAGTACAGCCCGGAGATGGCCGGCGTCGGATAGGCGGCCTGCGGCTGGGGAGAGGCGGCCAGGCCGTTGACCTGCTGGGCGCCTCCGGCCAGGGCGCCGTCGGCGCCGAGCGGGGCGGCGAACACATCGCCGGAGACCGTCCGCTGCGAGGTCACCCACCCCTGCCCGTACTCGGCCATGGCGATCTGCGGATCCTCGGCGCCGTCCGCCTGATCGCCTCCCAGGCCGTCGACCTCGCTCACCCCGTCGTAGCGGGAGCCCTGCAGGCGGTTCACCAGCACCCGGGATTGCTGCTGGCCGGCGCATGTGAGCTGGGCCTGAAAGGCCACCGGCGCGTATGAGGAGTCCCCGCCGGCGCCGACCACCGGATCGCCGGCGGAGGCCTCGGTGCATCCGGCCGGCGGCGCATCCGCCTGCTCGTAGACGACGCTGGGGCTCGTCCCCCACACGCGGCGGGTGTAGATGTGGCCGTTCTCCCCCCAGGCGACGATCGCGATCCCGTCGCCCGCGGCCACCACCGCCGGGCGCCCGGTGCCGGTGCCGGCATCGTCGGCGGGCGAGGCGTTCAGCGCCGGCCCCTCGAGCGCCCACTGGCCGTCGTAGTAGTAGGCCGTCCTGACGTCGTCGCCGCCGCCGTCGGGCACGGTGAAGGCCAGGTAGGCCTTGCCGAAGCTGCTCATCGAGAGGGCGGGGTTGAAGCCGCCGGGGACCAGCGCCGTCGGCGGCCCGAACCCTCCGGCCGGATTCCCCTGCGCCACGTACAGCTGGCCGCCGTTGACGAACGCCACCACCAGCACGCCGCCGTTGCCGGCGGCGATCACCGGCTGCGAGGAGGCCCCGCCGAGGCCGCCGTCAAGCTGCACGGGCGGCTGGAACACCCCGCCCGAAAGCTGCGAGACGAACACGTGGTCGACGCCGCCGACCGCCTTCAGGTAGACCAGGCCCCCGGTTCCGTCCCGGGCGATGGACAGGCCGAGGCCGGTCGGGCGCGCGAGCGTGCCGCTGTCCAGGAGCGCCGGCGGTCCGGGCACCGGCGGCTGCGCGGCGGCAGGCGCAGCGGCGGTCAGCAGCGCGGCCGCGGTCAGCACCAGCGCCGCCGCGCCCAGCAGCTTCGCCGCGGGCAGACGGATGGCGAGCGGTGCGCCGTGCGCCCGCGGCTGAGGGTAATTGTCGATCGTCGGTCTGACGTTGTGTAGAACCGCTCAGCCGGACTCGGGTTGCGGTCGGGCGCGACCGCTCAGCCGGACCGGGTTGCGGTCGGGCGCGGGTTCAGCGGTCCTTGAGGAAGGCGGGGATGTCGATCTCGTCGTCGCGGATCTCCAGCGAGGAGCGCCGCACGTCGTCGATCGTCACGTCGCGGGTGCCGCGGGCCCGCGCGCGCGGCGTGCCGCCGCGCGCGCGGCCGTGATCGAACCCGGTGGCGATCACCGTCACCCGCACGTCCTCGCCCATCCCGTCGTCGATCACCGCCCCGAAGATCATGTTCGAGTTGGCATCCGCGGCGCTCTGCACGATCTGGGCCGCCTCGTTGACCTCGAACAGCCCGAGGTCGTGGCCGCCGGTGATGTTGAGCAGGATGCCGGTGGCCCCCTCCACCGACTCCTCGAGCAGCGGCGAGGAGATGGCGATCTTGGCCGCCTCGGCGGCCCGGTTCTCGCCGCTCGCCGTCCCGATGCCCATCAGCGCGGTGCCGGCGTCGCGCATGATCGTGCGCACGTCGGCGAAGTCGAGGTTGATCAGGCCGGGGATCGTGATCAGGTCGGTGATGCCCTGCACCCCCTGGCGCAGGACGTTGTCCGCCTCCCGGAAGGCGTCCAGCATCGAGGTCCGCCGCTCGACGATGCTCAGCAGCTTCTCGTTGGGGATCACGATCAGCGTGTCGACGTTCTCGCGCAGGCGCTGGATCCCCTCCTCGGCCTGCCGCGCGCGCTGGGTCCCCTCGAACGCGAACGGCCGGGTCACGCACCCAACCGTGAGCGCGCCGATCTCGTTCTTGGCGATGTCGGCGATGATCGGGGCCGCGCCGGTGCCGGTGCCCCCGCCCTCCCCGGCGGTGACGAACACCATGTCGGCCCCCTTGAGCGCCTCCTTGATCTCGTCCCGCGACTCGGCCGCCGCACCCTGGCCGATCTCCGGATTGGCGCCGGCGCCCAATCCCTTGGTGAGCTGATGGCCGATGTTGAGCTTGATGTCGGCGTCGGCCATGGCCAGCGCCTGGGCGTCGGTGTTGGCGGCGATGAACTCGACCCCGCGCAGGCCGGCGTCGATCATCCGGTTGACCGCGTTGGTGCCGCCGCCCCCCACACCGACGACCTTGATCACTGCCAGGTAGCTGCCGCTTTCCATTCTGGATCCGACCCTCTAGTTAGAGTTGAGTGTTTTGTGGGCCATCCGCTGTTTGCGCAGTTTTGCACGTTAGGCGCTGCTCAGGGGCGAAGTCAACGTCGCCGCCGCGGCGCAAGATTCGTTGCAGGGGGAAGGATTCTCAACGCGAGCCCGAGGGTTGACTCCGCGGCCACGCTCAAGCTGTGGTTGAGGGTTATCAGCCGCCGGCGCTGCCGGTGGTCCCGGGAGCGGCGCTCGCCGCGCCGCCCGGAGTCACGCCGCCAGCGCTCGCCCCGCCACCCGGAGTCACGCCTGCGCCGCCCGCCGCGCCGCCCGGAATCCCGCCGCTGAGTCCGCCACCCAGGCTGCTGGAGGCGCCGGTGGTCCCGCCGGCGGCGGCGTACGCGGCGGCGCCCACGCCGGCCGCCGGATGCGCCGGATCGGTCACGTCGATGTAGGCGGCGCCCGCCGAGCTGGGGGAGGCGAGCACGGCCACGACCGCCCGCCACTTGGCGGCCAGCTGGGTGGCCTGTCCGAAGTACAGCCTGGGACCGTTGCGCAGGGCGACGGTGAGCCCGTGCTCACCCTGCCAGCTGACCGAGCCGCAGCGGCTCAGGAGCCGGTAGGGCGCGGCGCCCAGCAGATGCACGGCGGCGAGCGCCCCCGCCCGGGTCAGCCGCGGGCCGCTCGGCGCCACCGCCAGGGAGATCAGCGGCAGGGGGGTGTGCGGCACGAGCGCGGGCAGCAGCCTGCCGTCGGCGCTGACCGCCACCCGGCGGCCGGCGACCGCCACCAGGCCGACGGGCAGCAGCTGCACCACGTGGATCACGAGCCCGTGCGGAAACCGGGTGGCGACGCTCAGCCCGCGGACATCGGAAAACCCGGCCACCGCCCGCCTGAGGCGCGAGGTCTGGACATCGAGCGTGCTCATCCCCTCGGCCGCCCGGCGCAGCGCGAGATCGATGCTGCCCGCGTCCGGGCCGGCGACGCCGGTGATCGTGACCCGCTCCACCGACACCAGGGGCGAGCTGCGGAGCAGCAGCCAGCCGCCGGCGGCCAGCGCGGCGCCCACCAGCACCAGGCCGATGAGCCACCGGGGCCGGGGTCGGCGGACGTGGAGCCGGAGCCGGCCCAGGGACGGGCGGAGAAACGCCCCCGCGCCGGTGCTCATCCCGTCTCCGAGTCGGCGGGGATCTGCACCGGCCCGAGTGTCTGCACCTCCGGCTCGAGCGTGACTCCGAAGCGCTCGCGGACGCGGCGGCGGCCCTCGGCCATCACCGCCAGCACGTCGGCCGTGGTCGCCTGGCCGTGGTTGACGATGAAGTTCGCATGCTTCTCGGAGAATCCGGCGTCGCCGATCCGCAGCCCCCGGCATCCGGCCGCCTCCAGCAGCTGCCCGGCGGTGCGTCCCTCGGCGCGCGGGTCCTCGGGATTCTTGAACGTGGAGCCGAACGTCTTGATGCCGGAGGGCTGGGCGGCCCGCCGGCGGGCCCGCATGTCCGCCAGCGTCGCCTGCAGCTGCGCGGGGGAGGCGGGGGTGAGCCGAAAGCAGGCGCGTGCCACCACCTCCTGCTCGGCCAGCGCCGAGCGGCGATAGCCGAAGCCGAGCTGGTCGGGCGTTCGCCGCTCGGTGCCGGCCGGGGTGCTCACGTCAACCCACTCCAGCACGCGCGCCAGCTCCCCCCCGTAGGCGTTGGCGTTCATCCGCACCGCCCCGCCCACCGTGCCGGGGATGTTGACCCCGAACTCCAGGCCGCCGAGGCCGGCCCGGGCGGCCCGGGCGGCCACCGCCGGCAGCCGCGCGCCGGCACCGCAGTGGATCCGTTCGTGGTCAAGCTCGATCTTGCTCAGTTCCCCGTCCAGCTTCAGCACCAGTCCGCGGACGCCCGCGTCCGCCACCAGCAGATTCGACCCCGAGCCCACGACCCCTACCTGGATTCGCCGCGCGGCCGCCCAGGCCAGCAGCCGCTCGAGCTCCTCGAGCGAGCCGGGCCGGGCGAACAGCTCCGCCTCCCCGCCGGTGCGGATCGTGGTCAGGCGCGCCAGGGGGTAGTGGCGCCGGACGCCGGGCGGGAGGTCGGCTGCAAGCGGCCTTTCGGGCTCGGTGAGGGGATCGGGCACCGCCGCCTCAGACTAGAGCGCGGACCGGCAGCCGGCTCGCGCGGCCGGCTCGCGCACCAGCGAGCGCGCCAGCTCCTCGACGTTGCCGGCGCCCATCACCAGGCACAGGTCTCCGGCGCGCAGCGTGCCCTCGAGGAAGCGGCGGGCGGCCGCGAACGCCGGCAGCCAGGCCACCGGACGGCCGCCGGCCGCCTCGGCCGTCGCCCCCGCCACCAGCCGTCCGTCCACCCCCGGGAAGTCCTCGGCGCGCTCGCGCGCCGGGTAGACGTCGAGCACCACCGCCAGGTCGGCGGCGGCCAGCGCGCGGCCAAACTCGCGCCACAGCGCCTGCGTGCGTGAGAACAGGTGCGGCTGGAAGACGGCGATCAGCCGGCTCGGGGCGAGCGTTCGCGCCGCGGCCAGCGCGGCCGCCACCTCGGTGGGGTGATGGGCGTAGTCGTCGTAGATCGGCACCCCGGCCGGCCCCCGGCCGAGCAGCTCCAGGCGCCGCCGGGCCCCGCTGAAGTCCCGCAGCGCCCGCGCCGCCGTGTGCGGATCGGCGCCCGCCAGCAGGCAGGCGGTCAGGGCACCGGCCGCGTTCACCGCGTTGTGGGCGCCGGGCACCGACAGCTCGACCTCGATGCCCCGCCAGTGAAACCGGGAGCCGCCGGGGTGCAGCACCGGCGCCGGGGCGTCGTAGCCGACCGCGTCGGGCGGACACAGCGCCCGCAGCTGCGGGCGGTCCCACACCACCGCCCGCTGCTGGGCGCGGGCCATGAAGCTGGCCACCGTCCGCTCCAGGTCCAGGCGCGAGGCGTAGGTGGAGTGATGGTCGAGCTCCAGGTTGGTGAGCAGCGCGATCCGCGGGGTCAGCCGCAGCAGCGAACGGTCGGACTCGTCGGCCTCGACCACAATCCACTCGCCGCTCCCCCAGGCGCCGTTCAGGCCGGTGGAGCGCAGCTCGCCTCCCAGCGCGTAGGCGGGGTCCAGCCCGCAGCCGCGCAGCGCATGCACGATCATCGCCGCCGTGGTCGTCTTGCCGTGCGTCCCGGTGACGGCCAGGCAGGCCTTCAGCGCCGCGATCTCGGCCAGCAGCTCGGAGCGGTGAAGCTCCCGCCCGGCCGCCGCCCGCCGCTCGGGGTTCTCGGGCGGGACGGCGCTGGAGTAGACGACCTGCGCGCCGGCGGGGACGTGCTCGGCCCGATGCCCGAGCAGCGGTGCGATGCCGTGCTCGCGCAGGCGCCGGGTGTAGCTGGACTCGCCGCGGTCAGACCCGCTCACGCGGGCACCCAGCGCGTGCGCGATCAGCGCCAGCGCGCTCATTCCCGCCCCACCGATGCCCACGAAGTGCAGCTGGCGCCCCGCCCACGGAACGTCGCCGCCGGCCCTTCCGGCACCCGCGGCCATCATCTCCGCGCGCCCGTCTCAGCGCCCCGGGCCAGGGTGAGCAGCTCGCGGGCGATCTGGCGGGCGGCATCCGGCCGGGCCAGCGCGGCCGAGGCGCGCGCCATCGCCGCCAGCCGGGCCGGATCGGCCAGCAGCCGCCCCACCTCCTGGGCCAGCCGCGCCGGCGTCAGCTCGGCGTCGGGGATCACCAGCGCCGCGCCGGCCCGCTCCATGAACCGGGCGTTGGCCGCCTGGTGGTCGGCCGTGGCGTGGGGGTAGGGGATCAGCACCGCCGGCCGGCCGTGGGCGGCGATCTCAAAGATCGACCCGCCGGCCCGGGCGACCACCAGGTCGGCGGCCAGCAGCGCCTCGCCGAAGTTCGAGATGTAGCCGCGCAGGTCATAGTGGGGGCCGGGCGAGCGCAGCTCGGGCAGGTCCCGCTCGCCGGCGGCGTGCAGCACCCGGAAGCCGGCCCCGGCGAACGCCTCGATCGCCGCCCGGTTGATCGAGCGGGCGCCCTGTGAGCCCCCGAAGACCAGCACGCACAGCTCGCCGGGGGCGATCCCGAACCGCCTCCGGGCCCGCTGGCGGTCGCGCGCCGGGGGCGGTACCGGCCGCCCGACCACCCGATAGCGGGGGCCGTCGCGCCCGGGCAGGGGAAAGGCCAGAAACACCCGCGACGCCAGCGGGGCGAGCATCCGGTTGGCCAGCCCCAGGTGGCTGTCGGCCTCGCACAGCACGAGCGGGATGCCCCGCAGGACCGCCGCCAGCCCCACCGGACCGGCCACGTAGCCGCCGGCGCCGAGCACCGCTCCCACCCGCAGCCGCCCCAGCAGCCGCCGGGCGCCCGCCACCGCGGCCGCGTCGACGGCGGCCGCGCGCAGCGCCGCCACCGGCGCCCGCCGCGGCAGCGGCCGCACGCGCAGGGTGCACAGCGGGTACCCGGCCTCGGGGACCAGCGTTCGCTCCGCCCGCTCGCCGCCGATGAACGCGACCCGCGCGCCCTCAGCGCTCAGGCAGTCGGCCACCGCCAGCGCCGGCACGACGTGCCCGGCGGTCCCGCCGGCGGCGATCGCGACCTGCGGCGCGCTCACCGGTGGTTCCGTGCACCAGGCGCAGACGGCCCGCCCGCGGGTGGGCGATGTTGAGCAGCAGGCCGACGGCGGCCAGCATGATGCACAGGTTGGTGGGCGCGTAGGAGATGAACGGCAGCGGCACCCCGGTGAGGGGCGCCAGCCCGAGCACCACGAAGATGTTGAGGATTCCCTGGCACAGGATCAGCGACGTCAGCCCGCTGGCCAGCAGCTTCTCATACCGGCCGGCCGCCCGCCGCGCGGTGCGCAGGCCCGCGTAGGCCACCATCCCGTACAGGAACACCACCCCGAAGATCCCCACCACGCCGAGCTCCTCGCCGATCACGGCCAGGATGAAGTCCGTCTGGGCCTCGGGCAGGTAGAAGGTCTTCTGCACCGACTTTCCCAGCCCCACCCCGAACAGCCCCCCGGAGCCGAGCGCGATCTGGCCCTGGACGGCCTGATAGCCGGCGCCGGCCTTGGTGGCCGCCGCCCACGGGTGCAGAAACGAGGTCAGCCGCGCCCGCTCGTAGGGCTGGGCGACGGCGAGCAGCAGCACGCAGCCGGCGGCCAGCGCGGCCAGCGCGGCCAGCTGGCGCGGCCGCAGACCGGCGGCGACCAGCAGGGCGGCCACCGTGAAGGCCACCACGAGCGCCGTGCCCAGGTCCGGCTCGACCACGATCAGCAGGATCGCCGGCCCGGCCACCACCGCGATCGGCGCCAGCGCCTGCCGCAGGCCCCGCAGCCGCCGGGGGTGCTCGGCCAGGTAGCGGGCCACGTACAGGACCAGGGCGAGCTTCATCACCTCCGAGGGCTGGAACTGGATCGGGCCGGCGGCGAACCAGCGCCTGGCGCCGTTGACCTGCACGCCGAACCCCGGCACGAGCACGATCAGCAGCAGGCCGAAGGCACCGGCCAGGAGCAGGTTGACCAGCCGCCGGTCGAGCAGGGTGAGTCCCCGTCGCGCCAGCAGCTGCATGGCCCCCACCCCGAGCGCGGCGAAGATCAGGTAGCGGAGGAACTCGCTCGTCCCGCTGCCCCCCCGGCCGCTCAGCACCCCGATCGGCGAGGAGGCGCTGTAGACCATCACCGCGCCGAAGGCCAGCAGGCACAGCGTGGCCGTGGTGAGCATCCGGTGCTCGAGCGGGGGAGCCGGGCGGGAGGCCGCCCGCTCCGCCGTCATGGCGCGGGGGGACCCCGGGCCGCCGGGGGCGGAGGTCCGCGCCGCGCCGCCGGCGGCTGCCCTCCCCGTCGCCGCACGGGAAGAGGCCGTCTGCGCCGCGGCGCCGGCGGAGGCCGTCCGCGCCGCGCCGCCGGCGGCTGCCCTCCCCTTCGCCGCACGGGCGGAGGCCGTCCGCGCCGCGGCGCCGGCGGCGGCGGCACGCGCCTGTCCGGGGCGCGCGGCGCTCACTGCAGCTCCTCGACCAGCGCGCGGAAGTGCTCGCCGCGAGCCTCGAAGTCGGGGTACTGGTCGAAGCTGGCGCAGGCGGGCGAGAGCAGCACGACCTCGCCGGGGACGGCCGCCCGCCGGGCCGCCTCCACCGCCCGACCCAGATCCCCGACCCGGTGCACGGGCACCCCCGTGCCGACCAGCGCCTCGGCCAGCTCCCCGGCCGCCTCCCCGATCAGATAGACGGCGGCGCAGCGCTCGCCCACCAGCGGCGCCAGCGGCCGGAAGTCCTGGCCCTTGCCGCGGCCGCCGGCGATCAGATGCACCCGCCCGGGGAACGAGCGCAGCGCCACCGCCGCCGAGGCGACGTTGGTGGCCTTGGAGTCGTTGATCCAGCGCACCCCGTGGCGGTCGGCCACCGGCTCGAGCCGGTGCGGGACGCCGGCGAACGTCTGAAGCCCCTCCGCCACCGCCTCGCGCTCGATTCCGCCGGCCAGGCAGGCGGCGGCCGCCGCCATCGCGTTCTGGCGGTTGTGCTCCCCCGGCAGCGCCAGCCTGTCCACCGCCACCAGCGGCCGCCCCGCCCACCATAGCTGGCCCTCGCGCTCGAACAGCCCGGTCTCATCCGCGGCGCCTCCCGGCGACGGGCCGAAGTGGATCCGCCGACCGGCGCCGCCCGGACCGAGCTCGAACCCGGTGGGCACGACGGCCACGTCTCCGTCGCCCTGGTTGGCGAAGATCCGCAGCTTGGCCGCCCGGTAGGCGGCGAAGCTGCCGTGGCGGTCCAAATGGTCGGGGGTGAGGTTGAGCAGCACCGCCACCTCGGGGGCGAACGCCGAGGTGTCCTCGAGCTGGAAGGAGGAGGCCTCGCAGATCACCGTGGCCTCCGCGCTCACCGCCCCCACCAGCGTGCACGCCGCCGTGCCCACGTTCCCGGCCACCGCCACCGGCCGCCCGGCCACCCGGTGGATGTGACCGATCCATTCGGTGGTGGTGGTCTTGCCGTTGGTGCCGGTCACCGCCACGAACGGGTTGTCGAGCAGCCGCCAGGCCAGCTCGAGCTCGCCCAGCACCGGCAGGCCGCGCGCTCGGGCCGCCTGGAGGATCGGGATGTCGGGGGGAACGCCGGGGCTCTTGACCACGGCCCCGGCACGGGCGGCAAGTCCGTTGCCTGAGACATCCAGCACCACTTCGACGCCGGCGCTCGAAAGCCTGCCGGCGGTGGCGGCCAGGTCGCGGGCCGCCGGCCCTCCGGCGTCCCAGCCGATCACCTCCTCCCCCCGCTGGCGCAGCGCGAGCGCGGCGGCGGTGCCCGAGCGGGCCAGCCCCACGATCAGGTAGGGACCGGCGGGCAGGGGGGGGCGCGGTCGGGCCCCGCTCACCCCCGGATGCTCAGCTGATAGACGGTGAAGCCGATCGCGCAGCAGGCGGCGGCCACGATCCAGAAGCGCAGGATGATCTTCGTCTCCGACCAGCCGCGGAGCTCGAAGTGGTGGTGGATCGGGGCCATCAGGAACACGCGCTTGCGGAAGGTCTGAAACGAGAACACCTGGATGGCCACCGACAGCGCCTCGATGACGAAGATGCCGCCCAGCATCAGCAGCAGAAGCTCGGTGTTGGTCATCACCGCCAGGCCAGCGATCGCGCCCCCCAGCATCAGCGAGCCGGTGTCGCCCATGAAGATGCTGGCCGGGAAGCTGTTGAACCACAGAAAGCCGATGCAGGCGCCGACCAGGCAGGCGGCGAGCAGCGACAGGTCGTGGTAGCCGGTGGTGATGAACGTGATCGCGATGTAGGCCAAAAGCACGATCGCCACGCAGCCGGCGGCCAGCCCATCGAGCCCATCGGTGAGGTTCACGCCGCTGGTGGTCCCCGCCACCACCAGGTAGATGAACACCGGGTACAGGGGGCCGAGGTCGATCCGGGCGTCGAAGTAGCGCACGCGCACCGACGAGCTGACGCCCGCCTTGTGCGTGGCCACCCACCACAGTCCCACCGAGATGGCCACCGTCACGATCAGCTTGGTGCGCGCCCGCAACCCCAGCGAGCGGCGCTTGGCGAACTTGGTGTAGTCGTCGGCGAAGCCGAGCAGCCCGCAGGCCACCGTGGCGCCGAACACCCCCATCGAGGACCACTCGTGGTTGGAGAGGATCAGGAAGGGGACGGCGAACGCGACCAGGATCAGGATTCCGCCCAGGGTGGGGGTGCCGGCCTTGGTCTGGTGTCCCTGCGGCCCCTCCTCTCGGATGTTCTGCCCGAACTCCCGCCGGCGCACGAACTCGATGAACTTGGGCCCCAGGAACACGCACAGGAGCATGGCGGCGCTGCCGGCGATCAGGATGCGCCCGGAGACCGAGCCCATCAGCCGCCGCCTCCCTCGCCCGTCGCGCCGTTGCGCAGCGCGCGGCAGACCACCTCGAGCCCCACCCCGCGCGAGCCCTTGACCAGCACCACGTCCCGCGGCTCCAGCAGCCCGGGCACCAGCGCGGCCGCCTCGGCGGCGTCGCCGACGCTGATGCGCCGGCCGCCGAACGCCTCGGCCATCGCCCGCGCCCGCGGCCCGACGCTGACCAGCAGATCGACCCCGAGCGCCTCGGCGTGGCGGGCGACCTGGACGTGGAACTCGCGCTCGGCCGGACCCAGCTCGAGCATGTCGCCGAGCACGGCCACGCGCCGGCGGTGGCCGTCGCGCGTCGCGGTGTCGGCCAGATCCTCCAGGGCGGCCCGCATCGACATCGGATTGGCGTTGTAGCAATCGTCGATCAGCGTCACCCCGGTGGGCAGCCGGATCCGCTCGCCCCGGCCGGGGCTGAGCGCCAGTTCGACTTTGCCCTCCGGGCGCACCCCGAGGGCGCTGGCGGCGGCCACCGCCGCCAGCAGGTTGCGCCGCAGGTGCGCCTGGTGAAAGTTGACCTCGAGCGTCACCGTCTCCCCCGCCACCTCGACCGTCACCCGTTTCTCGTGCGCGGCCCGCAGTCGCACATCGCCGCCCTCTCCGAAGGTCAGCGTGCGCGTGTCGGCGCGCAAATGGGGCGCCAGCAGCCGCTCGTCGGCGGGCACGACCGCCGTCCCCCCCTCCGGCAGGGCCGCGATCAGCTCCGCCTTGGTGGCCGCGATCGCCTCCAGGCTGCCGAGCAGCTCCAGGTGGACGGGCCCGATGCTGACGATCACTCCCACCTCGGGCTCGGCGATCCCCGCCAGCTCGGCGATCTGCCCCCGGCCTCGCATCGCCATCTCGAGCACCACGACCTCGGTGCCCGCCGGCGCCGCCAGCAGCTCGAGTGGCAGCCCGATCTCGGTGTTGAAGTTGGCCCGGGAGGCGACGGTGCGCCGGTGGGGGGCGAGCACGGCCAGGAGCAGGTCCTTGGTGGAGGTCTTGCCGGTCGAGCCGGTGACGCCGATCACCCGCGCCCCCAGCTCGCGCCGCCAGGCCCGGGCCAGGCGCTGGAGCGCGCCCAGCGGATCGACGGCGGCGAGCACCGCCTGCTCGGAGGTGGCCTGCGCGCGGGCGCCGGCCGCGTGCTCGGGGCGGCAGAGCACGCCCCAGGCGCCGGCCTGCAGCGCGGCCGCGGCGAACCCTCCCCCGTCCCGCCGCGTCCCCGGCAGCCCGATGAACAGCGTCCCGGGCTCGGTCTGGCGGGAGTCCACCACCACCCGCTCGGGCCCCTGACGGCCGCTGGGCGCGGCCAGCAGCTCGGCCCCGGCCGCCTCGGCGATGCGCGCCGCCTCCCAGCCCCTCATCGGGCCACGGCGGCAGCGCGCAGAATCTCGCGGGCCACGCTGGCGTCGTCGAACGGGACCTTGCGGCCGCCGGCGAACTCCTGACCCTGCTCGTGCCCCTTGCCGGCGATCACCACCACGTCGCCGCTGGCCGCCCCGGCGATCGCCCGCTCGATCGCCTCCCGTCGGTCGACCGTGTGCTCAACACCCTGGCCGGCGCCGGCCAGGATCTCCCGGATGATCGCCTCCGGGTCCTCCGAGCGGGGATTGTCAGAGGTGACGATCACCCGGTCGGCCAGCCGGGTGGCGATCTCGCCCATCAGCGGCCGCTTGCCGCGGTCCCGGTCCCCGCCGCAGCCGAACACCACGTGCAGCCGTCCCTCGGTCAGCCGGCGGGCGGCGCGCAGCACGTTCTCCAGCGAGTCGGGCGTATGCGCGTAGTCGATCAGCACGGCGAAGTCCTGTCCCTCGTCCACGGGCTGGAAGCGGCCCGGCACGAGCTCGGCACCGGCCAGCGCCCGGACGGCCACCTCGGCCGGCACGCCGAGCAGACGGGCGGCGGCAAACGCCCCCAGGCTGTTGTAGACGTTGAACCGGCCGCGCAGCGGCGTGAGCACCTCCAGCTCGCCCTCGGGAGCCAGGATGCGAAAGCGCGAGCCGGCCAGCCCAGTGTGCACCTCGACCGCCCGGTAGGTGGCCGCACGGTCGAGCGCGAAGGTGACCGGGTCGCGGAGCTCCCCGGCCAGCCGGGCGCCGTAGGGGTCATCGACGTTGATCACCGAATGCTGGGGGGCCAGCTCGACAAACAGTCGCCGCTTGGCGGCGAAGTACGCCTCCATCGTGCCGTGGAAGTCGAGGTGGTCCTGGGTGAGATTGGTGAAGATCGCCACCGCGAAGTGAATGGCGTCCGCCCGGTGCAGCTCGAGCGCGTGCGAGGAGACCTCCATCGCACACGCCACGTCGCCGCCGTCGAGCATTGCCCGGAAGGTGCGCTGCAGGTCGATCGCCTCCGGGGTGGTGCGCTCGACCGGATGCTCGCGTCCGGCGATCACGCTGCGCACCGTCCCCAGCAGCCCGGTCTGTCTGCCGTCGGCCTCGAGCAGGGCGCGGAGCAGGAAGGCGGTGGTGGTCTTGCCATTGGTGCCGGTCACGCCGGCCACCTGGAGCCGGCGGGTGGGGTCGCCGTGGAACCTGGCCGCCGCCGGCGCCATCGCCCGGCGCACGCTCGGCACCGTGATCTGGGGCACGGCCAGCGCCAGCGGGCGCTCGACCACGAGCGCAACCGCCCCCCGGGCCACCGCGTCGCTCGCGAACTCGTGTCCGTCCCGGCGCAGGCCGGGAACGCAGAAGAACAGCGTCCCGGGGGTGACGGCGCGGTTGTCGTAGGCGAGGGCGGCGACCTCGACGTCGGCTGCGTGCGCCGGGGCGTCGGGCATCACCTGCTGGAGCCGCATCGCGGCCCGAGTGTAGACCCGAGGTCAGCCGGAAGCCCGCACCCGCTCGGGCCCGCCCCCGTCGCCAACCAGCCGGCGCACGCCGGGCGCGTTCGGCGCTCCATCACCCCGGCGCGCCGGGCTCGCACTTGCATGACCGCCACCTTCTGCGGCTCGTCGACCGTCACCCGGCGCGCCGGGCTCGCTCGGTGCTTCACCACCTCTCACGCGCCCTCGGCACCGGAGCCTCGCGGTGCTTCATCACCTCTCACGCGCCTCCCGGACCCGAGCCTCGCGGTCCGCCATCACCTCTCACGCGCCGGTGTTGGCCACCGGCGCGGTGTGGCACTGGCTGCCGGGCGGGCAGGGGTTGATGCCGAAGTAGGGGACCGCCCAGCCGACGATCCTCTGAAAGGCCGGCGCGGCCACCGAGCCGCCGTAGATCGACCCCTGGGGCTGGTCGACCATCACGGCCACCACCAGCCGGGGGTGGTTGGTCGGCACCATGCCGATGAACGAGGCTATGAACTCGCTGCTCGAATACGAGCCGTTGACGGCGATGTTCGCCGTCCCCGTCTTGCCCGCCATGTCCCAGCCGTCGATCGCCGCGCCGGACGCGGTCCCGCCGTCGGCGAACACGCCGCGCAGCATGCTCCGCAGCTCCGCCGCCACGGTGGAGCTGATGATCCGCCGTCCACGCGGCAGCGGCAGCGCCCGGTCGCCAATCGAGGCGACCACGTGCGGGGGACGCAGGATCCCGCCGTTGGCGATCGCATCGTAGGCGGCGATCATCTGCATCGGCGTCACCGACTCCCCCTGGCCGAACGGGAGATTGGCCATCGAGGAGCCCGAGTACTGCCACCAGTGCAGGACGATCCCGCGCTGCTCGCCGGGCAGGTCCACGCCGGTGGGCGAGCCGAAGCCGAACCTGTGCACCCAGTAGTCGAAGCGCTGGGCACCCAGCCGCATTCCGATCTCGACCGCCCCGATGTTGCTCGAGACCTTGAGGATGTTCGCCACCGACAGGCTCTCATAACCATGGGCCTCGGCGTCGTGGATGGTGCGGTCGGCCACCCGCAGGGTGGGGGGAATGTCGAACATCGTCTGCGGCGTGATCAGCCCGTCCTGGAGCGCGCCCGCCACCGTGATCGCCTTGAACGTCGACCCGGGCTCGTAGCTGAAGCCGACGGCCTGATCCTCCCAGGAGGACTCGGGGGCGGCGAACGGATCGTTGGCGTTGAAACGCGGCCAGTTGGCCAAGGCCAGGATCGCGCCCGTCTGCGGGTCGGAGACGATCGCCGTCGCCCCCTTGGGCGAGTACTGCGCCCCCACCTGGGCCAGCACCTGCTCGACGTAGTTCTGGAGCGCGGCGTCGATGGTCAGCCGCAGCGTCTTGCCGGGAACGGTCGGCTGCACCTCCTGGACGGAGATCGGCTGCCCGATGGCGTCACTGACCACCCGGCGGATCCCGTTGTGGCCGCTGAGCACGCGGTTGTAGTAGGCCTCCAGGCCCCACAGCCCCTGACCCTCTGCTCCCACGAAGCCCAGCAGCTGGGAGGCCTCCCAGGACCGGGGGTAGACGCGGCGGGTCTCCGGGATCAGCGTGATCCCGTTGATCGGCGCCCCGTTGATGCGCAGGTGGCCGATCGCCGCCGCCTGCTGACCGGGCAGGAAGTGGGCCAGGTAGACGAACCCGGTGTGCGGCCTGGTGACGTCGGCCAGCACCGTGCCGAACGGCTTGCCCAAGAGCGGCGCCAGCGCCGCCGCCACCCGCTGCGGATCCCTGATCAGGTAGGGATCGGCGACGACGTCGTCGGCCGACTCGCTGACCGCGAGCTCCACCCCGTTGCGGTCGGTGATCGTGCCCCGCGGCGCGGGCACCACCACGGTTCTCACCTGCTGGGTGTCGGCGGCCCGCCGCAGCGCCGGGGCGCGCACCGTTCCGAGATACGCGGCGCGCAGTAGCGCGATGGCCAGCAGCGCCACGAACGCCACGAACAGGACTCCGATGCGGCGGTCGAGCACGGACACGGATGGCTACCCGCCGCCGGAGGTGGAGGCTGGCGGGGTCCCCGCCGCCGACGGGGACGCCTGGGAGCCCGACGTGGCGGTCGTCTGGGCGGAGGAGGCCGGGGTTGTCTGCGTGGTCGACGGGGTCGACTGGACGGTCGAGGGGGGCGCGGTCGACTGGGCGGCCGGCGGGGTCGCGGCCGAGGACGTGGGCTGGGTGGCGGACGGCGGGGTCGGCGCCGCGGCCCCTGACGGAGAGGGGGCCGCGGCGCCAGTCTGAGCCCCGCTCCCGGCGGGAGACGCTCCCGCAGGGGCGGCGGCAGATTGCAGGCTTGCCGAGGCGGCGGCGGCAAGCTCGCCGGCGAACGCGGCCGCGTCCGGGGCATGGATGTTGGCCAGCGCCCGCCCGACCGCGTTCCCCGCCTGCGGGTAGAGGAACGCGACCTGGCCGGGCGCGGGCATGACCATCCCCATCCCCGCCGCCAGCCGCTCGATCCGCTGATCGTCTGACAGGGTCGCCACCCGAGCCTGAAGCAGTTCGTTCTGGCTCTGCAGCGCCGTGCTGCGCTCGATCGAGCTGCCCACGCGCGTGCCGAGCTTGAGGATCTCCACCTGCATGGCCACCAGTCCGGCCAGCAGCACGCCGAGCACCGGGATCCACGCCCGTCCGCGGACGAGCCGGTCGATCAGCGACCGGTCCGGCAGCGACCGCACCAGCTCGAGCGCACGCACCCCCAGGGTGGGCGCCGTCGCCGGCTGAGCCGGGGGGCGGACGCGGCCGACCGGGCCGCTCAGGCGTCGGGCGGGCCGGGGCGGGACGGCGCCACGGGGCGGGGCGGCGCGATGCGGCGTGGGCTGGCGCACCCTGGTCACGGTGGCCGGAGTCATGCGCGCACCTCGAGCTTGCGGACGGCGCGCAGGTGGGCCGAGCGGGAGCGGGGGTTGGAGGCCACCTCGCCCGGAGTGGGCGCGATCGCCCGCCGGGTCAGGAGCTCACCCTCCGGCTGGCGCCCGCACACGCACACCGGCAGCTCCGGCGGGCAGGTGCAGCCGCGCGCCCGGGCGGCCAGGAAGCGCTTAACCTCCCGGTCCTCCAGCGAGTGGAAGGCGATGGCGGCCAGCCGCCCGCCGGGAAGCAGGAGCTCCCAGGCCAGCGGCAACGCCGCCGCCAGCTGGCTGAGCTCGTCATTGACCGCGATCCGCAGGGCCTGGAAGGTCCGCCGAGCGGGATGGCCGCCGGCGAACGCCGACTGGCGCGGCAGCGCTGCCTTGATCACCTCCACCAGCTCGTGTGTGGTGGCCAGCTCGCCGCGGCGGCGGCTGCGAACGATCGCGCGCGCGATGGCCAGCGCGTGGCGCTCCTCGCCGTACTCGCGCAGCAGCCGGGCCAGCCGACGCTCCTCCCAGTGGTTGACGATCGCGTGGGCGGTCAGCTCCTGGTCGGGGTCCATCCGCATGTCGAGCGGCGCGTCGTAGGTGTAGGAGAACCCGCGGGGCCAGGCATCGACCTGCAGCGAGGACATCCCCAGGTCGAGATAGACGATGTCGGCGCCCAGCCGCTCCTGGCGCAGGCGCTCAAGCGCGGTGGCGAAGTCCGCCCGGATGAAGCGCACCTGGCAGGGGAACTCGGCCGCCAGCTCGGCGAAGCGCTCCTCCGCCGCCGGGTCGCGATCGATCCCGATCAGCGTCCCGCCCGGACTCACCCGCTCGGCGACCAGGCGCGCGTGCCCGCCCCCGCCGAACGTGCAGTCGATCGCCACCTCCCCGGGCTGGGGATCGAGCAGCTCGATCAGCTCGCCCGCCAGCACCGGGATGTGCGTTCTGCGCATGTCAAGCAGTGTGGCCAAGGCTCTCTGCGATCTCCGGGACGCGGGTGAGCACGTCCTCGCTGTAGGCGTAGTAGCGGGCACGGTCAAACACCTCCAGGCACTCGCCGGAGCCGGTGACCACGACGTCCTTGTCGAGGCCGGCGTACTCCATCAGCATCGGCGGGATCATCACGCGGTGGGCGCCGTCAAGCTCGGTGTCGTGGGAGTAGTTGAAGAAGAAGCGCTTGAGGTCGCGCGCCTGCGGTGAGAGCGGGCTGATGCCGGCCAGCGCCGCGCTGGTGTAGGCGTCGTAGCCGTTCGGGGTCCAGATCGCGATCGACCGCGGCGCGGTCTGCGTGGTCTCCGGCGAGGCGGCCAGGACCACGCCCCCAGCCAGCTCGGCGCGGAACTTGGCCGGGATGGTCAGGCGGTGCTTGGCGTCGAGCGTGTGCTCGAAGGTGCCCCGGAAGGCGTTCACCGCCGCCCCTGGTCTCGCGTGGTCTTCTCATCGGCTTGCCTGGTTGGTGGTCGGTGCAAGGGGTCTGAATCCCGGGGCGAAGCTGAAGCTGAGGACCCGGGTGGCCGGGTGGGAGGAGCCCTGCCACCCGGGTCTCGATCGCATGCGTCGCCCACTATAACCCACTTTCTCCCACTCTGCAACCCATTTCCCATCGTCTCTCCCACACGGCCCTACCGCCGCCCCAGGAGGCGGCGCGAACGCCGTCGCCACGGCGATTCCGCGACCTCAGGGGGCGCGGATTGGCCGCCGCGTTGCTGCAAGGGCGCGTGCAGGCGCCCCGTCTGGGCGCGGTCCTGCGGGTTCCGAGAGGCGTTTCGCCATGCGGAAGGCCGGGGGGACGGAGCGCGCTCAGGTCGGACGGCCGAGGACGGAGGTGCTCGCGCGGCGTGGCGGCGGAGGTGCTCAGGCGGCCGCGCGGCGGAGGGCGGTCGCCCGCCCCCGCCGTGAGGTGCTCAGGCGGCCGGGCGGCGGAGGGCGGTCGCCCGCCCACGCCGTGAGGTGCTCAGGCGGCCGGGCGGCGGAGGTGCTCAGGCGGCCGGGCGGCGGAGGGCGGTCGCCCGGCCACGCGGGAGCTCGAGCACGAGCCGGGCGCCGCGCTCGGCCGGCGCGGCCGCCAGGCGACCGCCATGCGCGACGGCCACCTCGGCCACCACCGCCAGGCCGTGTCCGCGCAGGCTGGCCGAGCGAGCCCTGAGGTGGCGCGCAGTCGGGGTGGGGCGCCTCCTCCAGCCACCGGTCTCGCGCCTCCTCCACCCACCGGCGGGACGTCTCCCCCACCGGGCGGTGGCACGCCTCCTCCGCCCACCGGTGGCCGCCCTCGCCGGCGCGCCGGCGTGGTCGGCGATCAACGCGGCCACCGGCGCCGGAAGCCCCTCCCCATCGTCGAGCACCTCGATGCGGACCGTGCACCGATCGGCCCGCCAGCCCACCTGCACACATTCGCGCGCGTGCTCGATCGCGTTGGCGATCAGGTTGCCGGTCGCCTGGGCCAGCCGCAGGGTGCTCCCGTACACCACGGGCGCCTCCGAGCCGCCGCTCAGCCGCAGCTCCACCCCGTGGGCGGCGGCCATCCCCCGCCAGGCCTCGACCGAGGCGGCCAGCAGCCCGGCCACGTCGATGGCCACCGCGGCCTCAAGTCGCACCCACCCGCGCTGCCGGCGGCTCCCGGCCGCCCGGGCCAAATCCTCCACCGCGAGCGCCGCGCGCGCCAGCTCAAGCCCGATCGCCCGACTGCGGGCGACGCTCAGCACCCGCTCCCTTCCGCCCGGCTCGAGCCCGAGCCGGGCGGCCGTGAGCGGCCCGCGCAGCTCGTGGCAGGCACGGGCAACCGCCGCCGCCCGCCGCCCGCCGGCGGCGCGAGCCACCAGCAGCGCCACCCAGCCGACCACCGCCACAAGCCAGCCGACGCCGGCCAGCACGGGGATCACCGCACTCCCCCATCCACCAGGCGGTAACCGACCCCCCACACGTTGATCACGAACCGCTGAGCGGAGCCGTCCAGCTTCCTGCGCAGGCGATGGGCGTGCGAATCGATCGTCCGGGTCGGGCAGATGGTCTGAAAGCCCCACACTCCGCGCAGCAGCTCCTCGCGCGTGAACACCCGCGTCGGCTCCGACGCGAGCGTGCGGAGCAGGGCGAACTCCTTCTTGGAGAGCGATACCGGACGGCCATCGACCCACACCTGGCGCGCGACCGGGTCGATCTCAAGCCCGCCCACCCGCAGCCGGCCGTAACGTGCGCGCGACCGCGTCCGGCGCAGCAGCGCCCCAACGCGCGCCAGCAGCTCCTGGTAGCTGAACGGCTTGGTCACGTAGTCGTCGCAGCCGCGCCCGTAGCCGCGCAGCCGATCGAGCTCGCTAGCGCGCCCGCTCAGCACCAGGATCGGCAGGTCAGGGTCGACCGCCCCCTCCCGGTCACCGTTGCGAACCAGGTCGAGAAGCTCGAGCCCGTCGCGGTCACCCAGGCCGAGGTCAAGCAGAAGCAGATCGACGTTGCGCGTCCGGAGCAGGCGCTCGGCGTGCGAGGCGCAGTCGGCCTGCAGGACGTCGTGGCCATCGGCGAGGAGGTTCTCGGCCAGGAACAGTCGGGTGGGCGTGTGGTCCTCGACGAGGAGGATGGTGGTGTTCTCGTTCACCTTCGTAAGAGCCTGCAGCGGCGAAAAACCACCCCCCCTGCTCGCCTCAACCCTCCGCGACCGCCACCGGCTGCAACATCTCCTTCAGACGGTGCGCTCGGGCAGGAGTCCGACCTATCATGCCGACGCCATGCACCGGCGCGGGAACTACAGCTCCGGCGATGACTTCGTGCTCGAGTACGGAGACCTTCGCTTCACCTTCAACGAGCGCGACTTTCGCGAGCGCTGTGAGCAGGCGGCCCGCAAGGTCGGTTTCATCGAGGGTGAGATCGGCGCCCACGAGGCGGAGGATCTGATCAACCTGGTGGTCAACGGCGAGGTGGCCGAGCCCGCCTCCGCCCTGGGCGAGCACGTGAACGAGTGCTGGCCCGAGTTGGTGGGCCCCTCCGAGCGCTCGCTCGTGCACTGGCTGCGGCGACTGATCTTCCGCAGCGCGTGGCTGGACCAGCGGGTCAAGGAGGGCGAGCTGGATGTCCGCTTCGACGAGCGCGCCAACGCCTTCGTGTACGTGCAGCCGGATCGCGGCGGCGAGCCGATTCGGCTGGCGCCCGAACCCAGCTGGAACCGCGTGGCCTACGGACGCCGCTGACGGCCGCGCCACCAGCGCACACACGCCGCTGACGGCCGCGCCACCAGCGCACACACGCCGCTGACGGCCGCGCCACCAGCGCACACGCGGGGCTGACGGCCGCGGCGCCACACGTCCAGGTTGCGCCGCCGCGCCGCCGCGCCGCGGCACCCGCACGCACCCGCCTCGAGCGCAGCGGCCTCCCACCCGCACGCACCCGCCTCGTGCGCCGCGGCCTCCAACCCGCACGCCGCGCCCCAACACCGAGCCTGGCCGAAAAAGCGGCCATATAGGCCGGTTTTTCGGCCAGCCCTCAAGATGCGTCGACCGCCAGAACACCTCGCGGCGCCTGCAGATCGGCGAGCGCCCTGACGACGGGTGCCACGCCGCTGGACCAACCGCACCCGACAGAACCTGAGCGGCGCCGGTGTGAGCGGGCGAAGTGCGGTCCCCAACACCGCGACCCCCCCACTACGATCCCTCCAATGCCGGCCCGGGTCTGGATCGTGATGCCCACCTACAACGAGGCGATGAACGTCGAGCGGATCGTGCGCGCCGCCGACGCCGAGCTCGAGCGACTGGCCCCGGGGGATCACCGGATCCTGGTGGTCGATGACGGCTCGCCGGACGGAACCGGCGAGATCGCCGAGGGGCTGGCGCACGAGTTGGGAACGGTCGAGGTCCTGCACCGGCCGGCGAAGGCGGGCCTCGGTCACGCCTACCTGGCCGGCTTCGCCCACGCGCTCGAGCACGGGGCCGAGTTCGTGTTCGAGATGGATGCCGACTTCTCCCACGACCCGCGCTATCTGGGGGATCTGCTGGCGGCGGCCGAGGACGCCGATCTGGTGCTCGGCTCGAGGTACGTTGACGGCGGCGGGGTTCGCAACTGGGGTCCGCTGCGGCGGATCGTCAGCCGCGGCGGCAGCCTCTACGCGCGCACGATCCTCGGCGTCGACGTGCACGACCTGACCGGCGGGTTCAAGTGCATCCGGAGGGGGGTGCTGGAGTCGATCGACCTGCCCAGCGTGCGTGCCGAGGGCTACGGGTTTCAGATCGAGGTCACCTACCGCGCGCTGAAAGCCGGCTTCCGGGTCAGGGAGGTCCCGATCGTGTTCGTCGATCGCACCCAGGGGGCCAGCAAGATGTCGGCGCGAATCGCGCTGGAGGCGATCTGGCTGGTGCCGCGGCTCAGACGCACCGTGCCCGCCGCGGTGGCCGGCGAGCGGCCTCCGCTCGTGGAGCGCGCCGGCGAGGCACCGCGCTGAGGCCTCACCCAACGGCCAGCCGCTCCTACCGAGCCCACCGTGTGCCGCCCAAGCCCCGCTCCTGCGCCCGTCCGTCGCTATCCCCACCAGCCCACCAGCGTCTCCCCCGCCCACCAGCATCTCCCCCGCCCACCAGCATCTCCCCCGCCCACCAGCATCTCCCCCGCCCACCAGCATCTCCCCCGCCCACCGGCGTCTCCCCCGTCCACCAGCGTCTCCCCGTCCACCGGCTTCTCCCCCAGCCTGTCGCCGTCATCGCATAGGCTGGCCTAAACCTCCCCAACTAACGTAACTCTAATGTCGAGCTGGGCATGCTTAGCGAGATGAACGTGCAAGAGCCGCTTGGCGCCACCGAGTCGGGCACGACCCGCCTGCCCGCCGAGGCACCGGTCGCGCGCCTGGGCCTGCGCGGGCTGCAGAACCGCGTCGGCGGCCGCTCGCTGAGCGAGCGGCGCGGGCTGGTGGCGGTCGGCGTCCTGCTCGTCAGCACCCTGGTGGTGGTGCTGGCCACGGCGCAGACGGACATGCTGCTGCCCGAGACGCTGCGGCCGATCCCGCCGTTTCTGGCCGGCCCGCTCGGCACCACCGGGATCGACCTGGGCGACTACGGGCTGATCGCCGTGCTGGGGGTGATGCTGGCCGCCTACACGGTGGCGGCGGGAGCCGCCGAGCGGCTGTCGGCGGCCACGGTCCTGACCTGCATCGTGGTCATGCACGCGCTCGTGCTGCTGGCCCCGCCGATGCTCTCCACCGACATCTTCAGCTACCAGTTCTACGGCCGCATGCAGGCGATCTACGGCGCCAACCCTTATCTGGCCGGGCCGCATGGAGTGATGCTCGACCCGCTGTTCTCCTACATCGGCTCCAAGTGGACCTACACGCCCACCGTCTACGGCCCGCTGTTCACCGCGCTCAGCTACCTGCTGGCGCCGCTCTCGATCGCGGCCAGCGTGCTCGCCTACAAGGCGATCGCGGCCGCGGCCAGCCTGGGCACGGTGGCGCTGGTGTGGCGCTCGGCCCGTCTGCGGGGCGTCAATCCGGTGCGGGCGGCGGCGCTCGTCGGGCTCAACCCGCTGGTGGTGATCTACGGCGTCGGCGGAGGTCACAACGACCTGCTGATGATGGTCCTGCTGATGGCCGGCGTCTACATGGTGCTGGCGCGCCGCGAACGCTCCGGGGCGGCGATGATGGTGACCGCCGCCGCGGTCAAGCTGACGGCGGCGGTGATGTTCGCGTACGCGCTGGCCAGCGACGGCGGCCGACGGGGACGCGAGCATCGTCGTGACGTGCTGCTCGGCGGCGGGGCGGCGGCGCTGCTGTTCGCCGGCCTGGCCTTCTGGTGGTTCGGCAGCGGGCCGCTGCACCTGTTCGACACCCTCCAGAAGGTCCAGAGCGAGGGCGACTGGCACAGCCTGCCCGGCTTCATCGGCGCCGTGCTCGGCACCAATACGGGCCACGTGGTCGGCGACGTGCTCGCCGGTCTGTTCGTGCTCGCCTGCCTGTGGCTGCTGCGGGAGACCTGGCGCGGCCGACTGGACTGGATCGACGCCGGCGCCTGGACGGCGCTGGCGCTGCTGATCACCGCCAGCTCGCTGCTGCCCTGGTATGTGGTGTGGCTGCTGCCGCTGGCCGGGCTGGCCCGCGACCGGCGGCTGTGGCGGGTGGCCACCGCGGCCACGGTGATCGTCACCGTGCTGCAGCTGGTCGGATACGTTCCCCACGTCACCCTGTTCTGATGGCCGACACGATCCCCTACGACGAGGACAGCACCCCGAGCGCCGGCGTGCCGCGCAGCCTGGGGCTGCTCAGCGTGGTGGCGCCGGTCTACAACGAGCAGGAGCTGATCGAGGAGTTCTACAACCGAGTGGTCAAGGCGCTGGCCGGCTTCGAGTTCGAGCTCGTGCTGGTCGACGACGGCTCGAGCGACGGCACGGCGGCCATCCTGCAGCGTCTGGCCGCCAACGACCCGCGTGTGCGGGTGATCTACCTGTCTCGCAACTTCGGCCACCAGACGGCGCTCACCGCCGGCCTCGACCACGCCCGTGGCGACGCGGTGGTGATGCTCGACGCCGACCTGCAGGACCCGCCGGAGCTGATCCCGCGGATGGTCGACCACTGGCGCGCCGGATGTGACGTCGTCTACGCCGTGCGCGAGCACCGGGAGGGAGAGTCGTACTTCAAGCTCGCCACCGCCAGCTGGTTCTACCGGCTGTTCGACAAGCTCACCCAGGTCAACCTCCACCACAACTCGGGCGATTTTCGCCTGCTGGACCGGCGGCCGCTGGACGCGCTGCTGTCGATGCGCGAGCGCGACCGGTTCCTGCGCGGGATGACCGTGTGGGTCGGCTACCGCCAGGCGGCGGTGCCCTACCGGCGCGATCCGCGCTACGCCGGCGAGACGAAGTACACGCTGTCGAAGATGCTGCGCTTCTCGCTGGACGCGATCTTCTCCTTCTCCCACCGCCCGCTCCAGCTGGCCACGCTGCTCGGCTTCCTCGTCTCCACCCTGGCCCTGATCGCCATCCCGGTGGTGGTCATCCTGCACTTCGTGGGCTCCTATCTGCCCGGCTTCGGGACGATCACGATCGCCGTGCTGCTGCTGGGCGGCATCCAGCTGATCGCCATCGGGATCATCGGCGAGTACGTGGGGCGCATCTATGACGAGGTCAAGGGCCGACCGCTGTATCTGGTGCGCTCGCGGCTGAACTTCAGCCCCGAGGAGTCACCCGAGCTGCCCTTCTCGCCCGTCGAGGCCGGCCGCATGCGGGCGGTGGAGCGCCGGCGCGCCGAGCTGTGAGGCAACCGTCGGGCGGGGAAGCCGGCCTGGAGGCAGCTGTGAGACCACCCTCGGGCGGGAAGCCGGGCTGGAGGCAGCTGTGAGACGACCCTCGGGCGGGGAAGCCGTCCTGGAGGCAGCTGTGAGGCAACCCTCGGCGGGGAAGCCGGCCTGAGGGCGGCTGTGAGAGGACCGGTGCCGGTGGGCCGGCCTGGGGACGCTAGCCCCCGGCCGGGTTGGGACCCAGCGAGCGACCGACCTCGCCCTCCAGCCTCGCGTCCTTCAGCCTCGCGTCCTCCAGCCTCGCGCCCGCCGGCTCGCGCCCGCCGTCGGCAGCGTCCGGTGCCGCCGCCTCGAGCGCGGCGATGCGCCTCGAGAGCGCCCTGAGCGCGTCGGCGATCGGATCGGGCAGATGCACCCAGTCGGCGTCCGGCCCCTCGGGGCGGCGCCCCTCCACCCGCACCGGGTGACCGGGATTGCCGACCACCGTGCAGTTGGGCGGCACATCGTGGATGACGACCGTGTTGGCGCCGATCTTCGACCCGTGTCCGACTGTGATCGGCCCCAGCAGCCGCGCCCCCGAACCGATCGTCACGTTGTCCTCGACGGTGGGGTGGCGCTTGCCGGTGGCGAACCCGGTTCCCCCCAGCGTCACCCCCTGATAGATGGTCACCTCCTCGCCGATCTCCGCCGTCTCGCCGATCACCACGCCCATCCCGTGGTCGATGAACAGCCCCGGGCCGATCCGCGCCGCCGGGTGGATCTCCACCCCGGTCAGCGAGCGGCTGATCATCGCGATCAGCCGTGGCAGCAGCGGCACGCCCGCCCGCCACAGCGCGTGCGCCACGCGGTGGGCCAAAAGCGCATGCACCCCGGGCCAGGTGGCGAGGATCTCCAGGCCGCTCACCCCCCGGGCGGCCGGGTCCCGCTCGCGCGCGGCGGCCACATCGCGGCGGATCTCGGCCACCGCCCGCGCCAGCAGTCCACGCTCGCCCATGCACAAAGCCTAGTGGGCGGCTGGGCCGCTCCCGCGCCGGCTCAGTAGGAGGGCGCGAAGAACGGGGTGGAGACGTAGCGCTCGCCGGAGTCCGGAAGCACGACGGCGATGCGGGCGCCGCGCAGCTCGGGCCGCGCCGCCACCTGGAGCGCCGCCCACACCGCCGCCCCCGCCGAGATCCCGGCCAGCACCCCCTCCTGGCGGGCCAGCCGCCGCGCGGTCTCGATCGCGTCCTCGTCGTCGACCGCCACCACCTCGTCCAGGATGTCCCGGTTGAGGACCTGGGGGACGAAGCCCGCGCCGATCCCCTGGATCTTGTGCGGCCCGGGGGAGCGGCCGGACAGCACCGCCGATGCGCTCGGCTCCACCGCCACCAGCCGGCAGCTGGGGTTGTGGGCCTTCAGCACCTCTCCGGCGCCGGTGATCGTGCCGCCCGTACCCACCCCCGCCACCAGCGCATCCACCCGGCCCTCCATCGCCGCGATGATCTCCGGTCCGGTGGTGCGACGGTGGATCTCGGGGTTGGCCGGGTTGGAGAACTGGTCGGGCAGGAACACGTCGTCGCGCCGGGCCAGCGCCCGGGCCGCCTCGACGGCCTCTGTCATCCCGCCCAGCGACTCGGTGAGCTCCACGCGGGCGCCGTACAGACGCAGCAGCGCCTCGCGTTCGCGGCTCATCCCCTCCGGCAGGGTGAGCACCAGGTCATAGCCCTTGGCCGCGCACACGAACGCCAGCGCGATCCCGGTGTTTCCGCTGGTCGCCTCGACGATCGTCGTGCGCCCGGGTGCGATCCGCCCCTCCCGCTCGGCGGCCTCGATCATCGCCACGCCGATCCGGTCCTTGACGCTGCCGCCAGGGTTGAACGCCTCCAGCTTGGCGAACAGCTGGACGTCGAGCTCGCCCACGATCCGCGTCAGCTGCACCATCGGCGTGCGGCCGACGTGCTCGGCGATGTTGGCGGGGATCGGCATCGCCGTCAACGCTACGGCAAGGCGCCGCACCGCGGCTTTAGCCAAGCGGCCTCACCCGAGCCCGGGCCGCCGCGCCGCGTCCGGAGGTGTCGATGGCCAGCACCGCGACGGTGATCGTCGGGGAGCGGCGAGCGCGCACGTCGGCGGCCAGGCGGGGGGTGCTGCGCAGGGCGGCATAGGCGATGCTCACGCGGATGCGCGCGGCCGGGATCATCAGCGCCACCTCCAGGCGGCGCCCGCGCACCCGGGTCCGGGCCGGGACGCGGCGGCCGTTGGGGAGCGTCACGGTGACACGCCCGGCGGCGAAGCTCAGCCCGCCGGACACCCCGACCGAGATCGCCCTGAGCGCGGGCGAATTGCGTCCGGCGGCGACCATGAACGTCAGCCTCGGCCGCCGCTTGCCCACCCCGGACAGTCTCACGCCCGAGACCGTGGGCGGCCCCGCCACCCGCCAGGCGAAGAACGCCGCCCGCAGCGACAGGTCCTGTCCCAGCGCCGCCACTCCGGACAGCCAGCTTCCGATCCGTCTGGGGCGGCCGGTGATCAGTCCGGTGGACGACGAGATCGACAGGCCCGGCGGCAGCTGGGTGGCGTAGAAGCGCAGCCCGGATCCGGGCCGCGCCGCGACCCTGATCCTCAGCGAGACGGTCTGGCCGAGCGTCGAGACCTGCGGTCCGGGATTATCGATCCGCAGTGCGTCGGCGCACAGCGCGTCCGCCAGCGGGCCCGCTCGGGGGGAGCCGAGGCCGGAGGCCATGTCGTAGCCGGGCCCGGCTGGATACAGGCCCCCGTGGGTTCCGGTGAAGTCGTTGTCTCCGGTCAGCACGTCGTTGAAGTAGGCGCCGTAATCGGCGCCGGCGGCGGCGTACAGCGCCGGATTGGCGAAACCGATCGCCGAGCCGAGGCAGGCCGGCGAGGAGTCGGCGTCGGCTAGCAGCGCCGCCCACACCGGCGCGGCGGCACTGGTGCCGCCCACCGCCTGCCAGCCGGACGGCATGCCCAGCACCTGTCCGGAGCCGTTCCAGTAGAAGATGTAGCCCTGCGCCGGGTCGGCGTCGGCGGAGACGTCCGGCACCTGGCGGCAGTCGCCCCCACGCGCGGCGCAGGGCGACCCGGAGGAGTGGGAGTTGAGCACGTTCAGGGCCCGCGCCGCGCGGGTCTGGTAGCCCGGCATCGCCCAGGCGCTGGAGATCCCCCCGCCGCCCGCGCCGCCCTGCTCGCTGAGCGGCCCCGAGGCGGCGCCCGGCTGGTTCCACACCGTCTCGCTCGGCGGCGGCCCCAGGCTGCTCAGGCTGGTGCCACCCACCCCGGTGACGAACGGCTGGCTGCCCGGATCGTCCACCGCCAGCTCGCTGTCGGAGACCCCCGGCGTGGCCTGATTGCAGTCCTCAGAACCCTCGTCGCCGGTGGCCGACACGACCGACTGCCCCTGGGCCGCCGCCTCCTCAAACAGCGTCTCCTCGGCCGCGATCACCGCCGTGCCCTGCAGCTGCTCGCACTGGCCCCAGGAGATCGACACCACCTGGGCGCGGTCCTGGTTGACGATCGCGCTGAGCGTGTCGTAGGGCCCGGAGCCGGGAGCGTCGGACCCCGAGTTGGGGCCCTCATAGACGAGGAAGCTCGCCCTCGGCGCCAGGCCGATCGCCTGCTCGAGATCCAGCGCCGCCTCGCCCGAGCCCGGTCCGCTGCCGGCGCCGCCATCCACCGCCACGTTCGTCACCGCGGCGCTCGTGCCGTAGCAGGCCTGGTAGGCGCGGATATCGCCAGGGTCATAGGACTCGAGCTCGTAGAGCGCGACCGTCACGCCCTGCCCCTGTCCGCCGGCCGCATACAGCTGGTCAAATCCGTAGGCGCGGGCGATCTGATCGGCCGTGTAGGCGCCCTGGCTGGCGGCCGCGCCGATGGCCGCCGGGCACGCCGACGGTCCGGCGACGGCCAGGTGGGCCCGTGGCCGCCGGCGGGCGCTCGCGGCGGCTGCGCGAGCCAGCAGCGGCCGCGGCGCCGAGAGGCTGCTCAGCCCGATCACCGCCTGCACGTAGGGGGAAATCGCGGCATCGAGCGCCGGCGCCGCGCTGGCCACCACCGCCCGGCGGCCCCCCCGCAGCGCCACCCGCCGCAGCGAGACGGCGAACGCACGCTCAAGCACACCCGCCGTGGCGCTCACCGGCAGCGACAGGCCGTCCGCCGCCGGGCGGCCCACGGCCAGGCCGTGCGCACGCAGCGAGCGCTCCACCGCCCGCACCCGGGCGGGCGGGGCACCGAAGCGGGCGGCGAACTGGGCCGGGGTCAGATAGGCGTGGTAGACGGCCGAGCCAGGGGTGGAGACCGCGCGGGCGTAGGCGGCCAGCGCGGCCGGATTCCGCGGCCTGAGCACGACCGTCACGTGCATGCGGACGGAGGCGGACATGGCGCCCGCCGCGGCGGCCGAGGCCAGCGGCGGCGCCGGCCCCACCCGCACGCTGTGCGGCGGCGAGGCGGCCGAGGGATGGGCCGCGGCTCTGGCGTTGGGCTCCCACGCCGCGCCCCTGAAGGCCGCCTCTCGGGCCGCGGCCCCGGCGCTCGGCCGAGCCCGCGCGCCGGCGTTCGCCTCCCGGGCCCTGGACTCGGTGGCCGGCCTGCGGGCCGCACCCCCCGCCGCGGCGGCCAGGGCCGAGCCGGCCCCGAGAAGGCCTAGCATCCCCGCCAAAAGCCCGGCGAGCAGCGGCCGGCGCCTCGCCGTCCTCAGCCTCGCCGGGAGGATCCAGCGCGCCATCGTCAGGATCGCCGCCCTCACCGCCTGTCGAGCATCCTGCGCCATCGGACCAGGGCAGCGTAGCCGGGCGGCGTCAGGTCGGCGTCAGATGTGGTACATCGGCGCGCCGATCGCCCGCACCTCGGCATCGGCGACCTCGGCCACCGTGGCGTTGGCCAGCACTTCGCGCGCCGCCCGCGCCGCCTCCCGGAACACCCCGTTGGCGCCCTGGCCCAACGGTCCGTCGAGCAGCTCCACCAGCTCCAGCACGGTGACCTCGTGGGGCGGGCGGGCAAACGAATAGCCACCCTTCACCCCCCGCTGGGAGCGAAGCACGCCGCCCTTGCGCAGCGTGGCGAACAGCTGCTCGAGGAACTGGAGGGGAATGTCTCGCCGGCGGGCGAGCTCGCCGATCGGCACCGGTCCCCGATCGCCGCAGCGATACAGCTCAACCAGCGCCGCCAGGGCATACGGGGATCGGCTGGTGATCGACAGCACGCCCCGATGATGGCATCCGTCCCGGCCGCCCACCGCAGCCCGCCTCGGCGACCCCGGCGAAACCCCACAGTCACCCCGGCCGCCCGCCGCAGCCGCCCCGGCGACCCCACGCGTCCGTGGCAGCCGCCCGGCGACCCCACGCATCCGTGACAGCCGCCCCGGCGACCCCACGCGTCCGCCGCAGCCGCCCCGACGGATCACACCCCGCCGCGGAGGTCTGTGGCCGGCACCACACCCGGCACCGCGTGCGGTCAGATCCACCCGCGCTCGGTGGCGATCAGCACCGCCTGAGCGCGGTCGCGGGCGCCGAGCTTGCCGTAGATGTTGTGCAGGTGGGTGCGGATCGTGCTGGTGGACAGGCCCATGTCGGAGGCGATCTGCTTGTAGACCATGCCGCGGGCCAGACGGCGCACGACCTCCAGCTCGCGCGAGGACATCGGGCAGGGGTCGATCCGCCGCGGCCGGCTGTCGGCGCCTGACCACGGCAGCTCGTACATCACCTCGCGCAGCTGGCTGGGATTGATGCCCACCATTCGGGCCACCTTGAGCAGCTCATTGGGAGAAACCGATCCGCCCAGCGCGTAGTGGGCGAGCATGTCACCCAGGCGGATGATCGCCGTCTCCCCCTCGCATTCGTCGGCGTGATGGCGCTCGATCGCGCTGGCCACCGGCTTGGGCAGATTCCAGCGTCGGGCCAGCACGCCGCCGACGAGCGCATGGTCGACCCCGAGCTCGCGTCGCTCGGCGGCCAGGCGATCCTCGGGTGTGCGGGCCTCGCCCTGCACCTGGCGGGGATAGCCGGGATAGGCCTGGACCAGCACGAGCTTGCCGATGTCGTGCAGCAGTGAGGTGACCATCAGCCGGTCGCGGGCGTCGAAGCCGACCTCGCGTCCGATGCGGTCGGCCGCCCGCTGCGTGGCGATCGCGTGCAGGCGGAAGCGCTCGGGCATCCCCTTCCACACCGGGCTGCGCTGGAAGAAGTCAAACGTCCGCGCCCGGCTGACGATCGTGCGGATGCCGTGCAGCGACAGGACCTCGACCGCCTTGACGATGCTGTCCACCCGGCCGCGGCTGCGCGCGTCCACCTGGTTGGCCAGCCGCAGCACGCTGACCGCCAGCGCCACGTCCCCCTCGACCGCCGCCACCACGTCACCCGGCGAGGGCTCGCCGGCCTCGAACAGGTGCATCACCTGGTTGCGCGAGGCGGCCAGGGCGGGAAACGCCTCCAGCGCCTCGAAGGCAGCCGTCAGCTTGCGACCGTGGCCCTCGTTGTGATGGTGCTCCCGGGCGGCGTATGGATCGGTGGGCCCGGGGACCGCCGTCAGTGCCACCACGGTTCGTTGAGCAGGCTTGGCGTTTGCGCTGTCATTGGAGTAGAGAAGGCTTGGCGGAGCCCCCTGGACAGCTTTCCTATCGGCAGTTCCACCCTCCCGGTTTAGGTTCCGGGAACGGCGCGAAGGCGCGGGCACCTCAACCCTCCCGGCTACGGCGGCGCGGGCGCAGACTAGGCGCGCGCACCGCAGTGCTCCCGGGCCCGGTCCAGCGCCCGGTCGATCCGCCGCAGCGTCTCCTCGCGCCCGAGCAGCGCCACGCTCTCGAAGATCCCGGGCGAGACGGTGCGCCCGGCGATCGCCACCCGCACCGGCTGAAACACCTGGCCGGGCTTCACCCCCCACCGCTCGACCACCCCGCGCAGCGCCCGTTCGACCGTCTGCACCGTGAACGGCTCCGCGGCGGCCAGCGCCGCGCGGGCCTCGCCGAGCGTCCGCGTCGCCCCATCGGAGCAGATCACCCGCTGGAAGGCGGCCGGGTCCTCGTCCGGCCCCTCGTACAGGAAGGAGACCAGCGGCCAGAACTCAGCCAGCGTCTGGATCTTCTCGGCGGCGATCTCCACCGCCGGCCCCAGCCCGCGGCGACCGGTGAACCGCTCCAGGCGCGCGGTCAGCTCATCCCGGTCCAGCGCGCGGATGTAGTGGCCGTTCATGTGACGCAGCTTGCGCTCGTCGAACACGGCCGGGTTCTTCGACACCCGCTCCAGGCGGAAGCGCCGGGCGAGCTCATCCAGGCTGAAGATCTCCTCGTCTGAGGCGAATCCGGCGCCGAGCAGGGCGATGTAGTTGTCGACCGCCTCGGGCAGGTAGCCCGCGTCGCGCAGCTCCTGGACGGAGGCGGCGCCGTGGCGCTTGGACAGCTTGCGGCCGTCGGGCCCGAGCAGAAGCGGCAGGTGGGCATAGCGGGGCGGGCGCGCCCCCAGCGCCTCGATCACCAGCAGCTGCTTGGGGGTGTTGGAGAGGTGGTCCTCGCCGCGAACCACGTGCGTGATCCCCGCATCCAGGTCGTCCACGGCGACGGCGAAGTTGTACAGCGGCGAGCCGTCGGCGCGGGCGATGACCGGGTCATCCAGGCTCGCGTTGGGAAAGCGCGCCTGGCCGCGGATGACGTCGTCCACCACCGTCTCGCCGCTGTCGGGCACGCGCAGGCGCACGGCGCCGGTGGCCTCGGGGACTCCGCGGAACCCGCGCTCGAAGCCGTGACGCTGCTTGAACGCCCTGACGTCCTCGGCGGTGGCGCTCGAGCGGTAGGCGTGACCGCGCTCGAGCAGCTCCCGCAGCGCGGCGGCGTGCCGTTCGGCCCGGGCGGACTGGAACACCGGCTGCTCGTCCCAGTCGAGCTTCAGCCAGCGCAGGATGTCGAAGATCTGCTCGACGTTCTCCGGGGTGGAGCGGGCGCGATCGGTATCTTCGATGCGCAGCAGGAAGGTTCCGCCTCCCCCCCGGGCCAGCAGCCAGTTGTACAGGGCCGTGCGAGCGCTGCCGATGTGCAGCGCGCCGGTCGGAGACGGAGCAAAACGAACCCGCATCCCCTCGCATGCTAATCGGCGCCCACGTCTCCCAATCCGGCGGACTCGAGAAGGCGGTGCAGCGCGGGCTGGACAGGGACTGCGAGGCGATCCAGATCTTCAACCAGTCCCCCCGCATGTGGCGGCCAACCGCCTACAGCGAGGAAGACTACGCCGCCTTCCGGGAGGCGATCGCTCCCACGCCGATCAGGGCGGTGCTGATCCACGCCGTGTACCTGCTGAACTGCGCCTCGGAGGATCGCGAGATCCGCCGCAAGTCGCTGGCCTCGCTGATCCAGTCGCTGCGCGTGGGCGACGGGATCGGGGCGGCCGGGGTGGTGCTCCACCCCGGATCGGCCAAGCGCGGCGATGTCCAGCCGGCGATCCGCCGCGCCGGCGAGGTGATCGCCCAGGCGCTCGCGGAGACCGAGCGCTGCCCGCTGCACCTGGAGGACACCGCCGGCGCCGGCGGCACCCTCGGCCGCTCGTTCGAGGAGCTGGCCGCGCTGCTGGAGGCGGCGGGCGGCGACGGGCGGCTGGGGCTGTGCCTGGATTCCTGCCATCTGTACGCCTCCGGCTACGACATCTCCACCCGCGAGGGGCTCACGGCCACGCTGCAGGAGTGCGACCGGGTGGTGGGACTCGACCGCCTGCGCTCGCTGCACCTCAACGACTCGCTGACCCCGCTGGGGTCAAACCGAGACCGGCACGCGCTGCTGGGAGAGGGAGAGCTGGGTGAGTCCGGCTGCGCCACGTTCCTGTCCGAGCCGCGGTTCGCCCGGTTGCCGTGCGTGCTGGAGACCGGCCGTGACGGCGGCGCGCCCGCGGCCGAGGACGTGGCCAAGGCCAGGCGGCTGCTGGCCCGTGGTCAGGCCAACCGCGGCCGGGTCAGCTCGCGAACTCGCGCTGCTTCGCGCTCCCGGCGCTCAGGGTAGGGTCCGGGCCGTGTCAGACCGCAGAGCAGCATCAGGCGACGCCGCGGACGGGTAGGGTCCGGCGCATGTCAGGCGGACGAACCGCGAGCCAGGCCGACGCCCTGGTGGTGTTCGGGATCACCGGCGACCTGGCCCGGAAGATGACCCTCCGCTCGCTTTACCGACTGTGCGCGCGGGAGCTGCTCCCGTGCCCGATCATCGGCGTGGCGGTCGATGACTGGAGCGACGAGCAGCTGCGCGAGCACGCCCGGCGGGCGATCGAGGCCACGGGCGAGCGGCTCGACGAGCGGGTGTTCGAACGCTTCGCCCGCCAGCTGCGCTACGTGAGCGGCGACTTTGGCCAGGCGGACACCTATCGGCGACTGGCCGACGCCCTGGCGCAGTTCAACCAACCGGTGTTCTACCTGGAGATCCCGCCCTCGCTGTTTGCCACCGTGGTGGCCGGGCTGGACAAGGCGGGGCTTCTGGCCGGAGGGCGGCGGGTGATCGTGGAGAAGCCCTTCGGCCACGACCGCCCCTCGGCGGCCAGGCTGGCCGAGGAGCTGCACCGCCACCTGGACGAGTCCCAGCTCTACCGGATCGACCACTTCCTGGGCAAGATGCTGCTGGAGGAGTTCCTGTACCTGCGCTTCGCCAACACGATGCTCGAGCCGGTGTGGAACCGCAACTACGTCGGCTCGGTGCAGATCACGCTGGCCGAGGAGTTCGGCGTCGAGGACCGCGGGCACTTCTACGACCCGGTGGGGGCGCTGCGCGACGTGGTTCAGAACCACCTGCTGCAGGTGCTGGCCGCCGCGGCGATGGAACCGCCCTCGGGCGGGGACGCCGACACGATCAAGGACGCCAAGCTGGCCGTGTTCCGCGCCACCCGGGACGCTGAGCCGGAGCGCTATGTGCGCGGCCAGTACGAGGGCTACCGGCAGATCGAGGGCGTGGCGCCGGACTCCGACACCGAGACCTACGCGGCGCTGCGCCTGGAGGTGGACAACTGGCGCTGGGCCGGGGTGCCGTTCTTCATCCGGGCGGGCAAGCGCCTGGCCGTGACCCAGACCGAGATCCGCCTGGTGTTCAAGCACCCGCCCCGGGTCCACTTCCTGCCCCAGACCAGCCGGCGGCCGGAGCCGAGCCAGCTGGTGTTCAGGATCGACCCCAGCAGCGGGATCCGGATCATCCTCGACGCCCATCGCGCCGACGCCCCGGGGACGGGCGAGATCCACCTCGACATGACCTTCGCCCAGGAGGGCGGGGAGGGCCCCACCCCCTACGAGGTGCTGCTGCGGGCGGGACTCGAGGGCAACAGCACCTACTTCCTGCGCCAGGACATGGTCGATGAGACCTGGCGGATCGTCCAGCCGCTGCTCGACTCCCCCCCGCCGGTCCACACCTACGCCCCGGGATCCTGGGGACCCGAGCAGGCGGGCGAGATCATTCGCGGGTTCGGACGCTGGCAGCGCCCATGGCTGCCTGAGTAGCGGCGGCTCAGGCGGAGGCGGCGGCCGTCGGCGGCTCCTCGGCCGGCGGCTCAGGCGGAGGCGGCGGCCGCCGGCGGCTCCTCGGCCGGCGGCTCAGGCGGAGGCGGCCGCCGCCGGCGACTCCTCGGCCGGCGGCTCCTCGCCACCCGCCTCCCGGCCATCGATCCGGGTGGGGGCGGGTGGCCCGGTGACCGGCGGCCCGGTGGGCGCGGGCGGCCCGGCAGCAGCGGGGGGCGGCTCGGCGGCACGTGGCCCTGAGCTCTCCACGGCCTCCGTGGCATCCGGCGAGTGCTCACCCAGCAGCGCCGGGCCGAGCAGCGCCTGCAGCTCGGCCAGCAGCGCGGCGCTGCGCGCCACCCGGAAGTCGGCCCCCAGGCGCAGTCGCCTGAGCCCGCTCGAGGTCCGCAGCTCGACCACCACCTCGCTCTCGCCCGGAAAGCCGCTCAACAGCTCCCTGAGATCGGCCAGCGCCGAGACCGGCAGCACCCGGGCGTCGAGCCGGAGGCGCAGCGCCCTGGGGGGCGCCGGCCGCCTGGCCGCCCGCTCGGCCGCCTGGCGGATCTCCTCCGGGCTGGGCTGGAAGCGCTCGATCTGCTGCACGACGACGCACGTCCGCTCGCGGTCCTTGTGGTCGACGCGCCCACGCACCAGCACGATCGCGTCGTCGGCCACGGCGTCCTCGCTGGCGGCCAGCGCCTTGCCGAACACCACCAGCTCGACCGAGTGCTCGAGGTCGTCGAGCGTGGCGAACATCATCGGGTCGCCCTTCTTGGTGCGGATCCGCTTGGTCTGCGAGAGCATCCCGCCGACGGTCACCCACTCGCCGTCGCGCCGCGCGGCCAGCTCCCCCAGCGCGCAGTCGACCCGGGCCGCCAGCGCCGCCCGCAGCTCCTTGAGCGGGTGGTCGGAGATGAACAGCCCCAGCGCCTCCTTCTCGGCGGCCAGCAGCTCGGCGCGCTCGAACTCGACGCTCGGGATCGGCGCGTGGCTGGGGCGGACGGGAGGCGCGCCGCCGGCGGCGCCCGCGCCGTCGGGGGTCTCGCAGACCAGGTCGAAGATCGAGCCCTGGCCGATCAGCGCGTCCTGCTGGGCCTTCTGACCCGCGCCCTGGGCCTGCTCGAGCACCTGCAGCATCCCCTTGCGCGTGGCCCCGGTCGACCCGAAGGCGCCGCACTTGATCAGCGCCTCGATCGCCTTCTTGTTCACCGCCCGGCCGTCGACCCGGGCGCAGAAGTCCCACAGGTCGCGGAACGGGCCGCCCTCCTCCCGGGCGCGCTTGATCGCCTCCACGGCGGCGTAGCCGACCCCCTTGACCGCGTCCAGCCCGAAGCGGATGTTGCCGTCGACGACGACGAACTCGTGGTCTGAGAGGTTGACGTCGGGCGGGAGGATCGAGATCCCCATCTGCTCGGCCTGGGCGACGAAGAACGGGACCTTGTCCTTGGTGTCCATCACCGAGGAGATCAGCGCCGCCATGTACTCGGCCGGATAGTTGGCCCGCAGCCACGCGGTCCGATAGGCGATCAGCGCGTAGCAGGCGGCGTGCGACTTGTTGAACGAGTAGTCGGCCGAGCGCTCGTTGGTCGTCCACAGCTGCTCGATCACCGCCTCCGCGGTGCCCGACCGGCGGCAGCCCTCGAAGAACTCCGGCTTCAGGCGGGCCATCGCCTCGCGGTTTTTCTTGCCGATCGCCTTGCGCAGGTCGTCGGCCTTGGCGCCGCTGAAGCCCGCGATCTCCTTGGCGATCTGCATCGCCTGCTCCTGGTAGAGGATCACCCCCTTGGTGGACTCCAGGATCGGGCGCAGGCGCTCGTCCGGGTAGGAGATCGAGTCGGGGTCGTGCTTGCCCCGGGCGTAGGTGGGGATCTGGTCCATCGCCCCCGGCCGGTAGAGGGCGTTGAGCGCCACCAGGTCGTCGAACTCGTCCGGGCGCACCTTCCGCAGCGCCTCCCGCATCCCCTCGGACTCGAACTGAAAGACCCCCACCGAATCGCCGCGGGCCATCATCTCGTAGGTGCGGGCGTCGTCGAGCGGCAGCGTGGTCATGTCGGGCCGCTCGCCGGTGGAGCGCTCGATGATGTCAAGCGCATCCTCGATCACGTCGAGGTTGCGCAGCCCCAGGAAGTCCATCTTCAGCAGCCCGATCTGCTCGATCGGCTTCATCGTGAACTGGGTCACGGTGCGGTAGACCTTCTCGCCCTGCTCGTCGCTGCCGGCCTCGGCGATCTGCAGCGGCACGATGTCGGTCAGCGGCCGATCGGCGATCACCACCGCGGCGGCGTGGATCGAGGAGTTGCGCACGATCCCCTCCAGCCCGCGGGCGACCTCGACGATCTGCCGGGCGGTGCCGTCGCGGTCGACCTCGGCCCGCAGCGGCTGCCCCGGCGCCAGGCACTCCGCGAAGCTGGGCGGGCGGCCCATCACCGGCTCGGGGATCAGCTTCGCCAGGCGGTCGCCGACGCCGTAGTCGTGGCCGAGCACACGCGCGGCGTCGCGCGTGGCCGCGCGCGGGAACATCTTGCCGAAGGTCACGATCTGGGCCACCGACTCCTTGCCGTACTTCTCGCTCACGTAGCGGATCACCCGCTCGCGGCCGCGCACCGAGAAGTCGATGTCGATATCGGGCATCGACACCCGCTCGGGGTTCAGGAAGCGCTCGAACAGCAGGTCGTAGCGGAGCGGGTCGACGTCGGTGATCCGCAGGCTGTAGGCGACGATCGAGCCGGCCGCCGAGCCGCGGCCGGGGCCGACCGCGATCCCCGACTCCTTGGCGAAGCGGACGAAGTCCCACACGATCAGGAAGTAGCCGCTGAAGCCCATCTTCTCGATCACCGACAGCTCGTACTCGGCCCGCCGCACCGCCTCCTCGGGCGGCGGGTCGCCGTAGCGCTCGCGCAGCCCGCGCCGCACCAGCCCGTGCAAATAGTCGGCCTCGGCCGACCCGTCCGGCGTCGGGTAGCGGGGGATCAGCTGCCGGCCCAGCTCGAGCTCGACGTCGCAGCGCTCGGCGATCTCGAGGGTGGAGGCCAGCGCCTCCGGCCAGGGCGCGAACGCCCTGGCCATCTCCTGGTTGGAGCGCAGGTAGAACTCGTTGGTCTCGAAGCTGATCTTCGGCTGGTCGAGCGTCGACTTGGTCTGCACGCACAGCAGCGCCGCGTGGTTGTGGTAGTCCTCGCGGCGCAGGTAGTGGACATCGCCGGTGCCGACCAGCGGACGGCCCAGCTCCCGGGCGATGGCCACGATCCCCTCGTTGGCGCGGTCCTGCGCGGCCAGCCCGTTGTTCTGGATCTCGAAGTAGACGTTGTCGGGGCCGAAGGCGTCGATCAGCTGCTGCGCGTGGGCGCGGGCGGCGTCCCGTCGGCCCTCCAGCAGGTGCTGGCAGAAGCGGCTCTGCAGGCATCCGGTGAGCGCGATCACGCCCTCGGCGTGGGCGGCCACCTGCTCCATGTCGACCGACGGCTTGCCTCGCTGAAAGCCCTCCAAAAAGCCGGCCGAGGAGAGCTTGACCAGGTTGCGGTAGCCGGTCGGGGTGGCGGCCAGCAGCGTGAGGTGAAAGCGCTCGAGCCGGCCGGGGCCGCGGCGGGCGTGGTCGTCCACCAGGTAGGCCTCGCAGCCGAAGATCGGCTTGATCCCCCGCTGGCGGCAGGCGATGAACAGCTCCACGGCGCCGTTCATCACCCCGTGGTCGGTCAGCCCGATGGCCGGCTGCTCGAACGCCGCCGCCCGCTCGGCCAGCTGCTCGATCTTGCAGGCGCCGTCCAGCAGCGAGTACTCGGAGTGGACGTGCAGATGGGCGCAGACGGAACTCATCAGCCGGCCCCGAGCATAGGCCGCGCCTCGGATGGCAGCCCGCCCCGCCGCCGGCCGCCGCCGCTAGGAGCGCGAAGAATCGCCGCCGTGCCTGACCCGCCAGGCCATGCGCGACTGCAGCGACCACAGCTCGATGAACCCGGGCGAGGCCGCCTGGGAGAACAGCCCCCCGGACTCGGCGAAGGTGGCCAGCTGGGGGTCGTAGACGGCGTTGGGCGACTGGCGGGTGACCACCCGCGCCGAGCCCTTGTAGAGCTTCAGGCCGATGGTGCCGGTGACCTGGGCGTTGGCCGCCACCATGTAGGCGTCCAGGTCCTCGCGCAGCGGCTCCCACCACAGCCCGGCGTACACCAGGTACGCCCAGCGCTGGTCGAGCATCGGCTTGAGCTGGTTCTGGTGGATCGTGCCCACCAGCCGCTCGAGCTCCTGGTGGGCGGGCAGGATGATCGCCGCCGCCGGGATCTCGTAGATGTCGCGCACCTTCAGACCGACGATCCGGTCCTCGAGCTGGTCGACGATCCCCACCCCGTGGCGGGCGCCGATCGCGGCCGTGCGCTCGATCAGCTCCACCAGCCCCAGCCGCTCGCCGTTGAGCGCCACCGGCTCCCCCCGCTCAAAGGACACGCTGACCAGCTCGGGCTCGTCGGGGGCCGCCTCCGGCCGAGTGACCAGGTTGAACACGTCGTCCTCCGGCGCGTGGCCGAGATCCTCGATCCAGCGGCCCTCGCTCGAGCGCCCCCACAGGTTGTCGTCGATCGAATACGGGGCGGTCTCGCTGCCCCCCTTGACCGGGATCCCGTGCTCGCGCGCGTAGCGGACCTCCTCCTCGCGCCCCATCCGCCACTGGCGCACGGGGGCGATCACCTTGAGCTCGGGGGCCAGGGTGGCGATCGTGGCCTCGATCCGCACCTGGTCGTTGCCCTTGCCGGTGCAGCCGTGGGCGATCGTGTCGCAGCCGGAGCGCCGCGCCTGCTCGACCGCCAGCTTGGCGATCAGCGGCCGCCCGAGCGCGGTGAACAGCGGGTAGCCGGCGCCGTAGACGGCGTTGGCCCGGATCGCCGGCAGCACGTAGTCGCGGGCGAACTCCTCGCGGGCGTCGACCACGTGCGCCTCGACGGCCCCGATCTGAAGCGCCTTGCCGCGGATCACCTCGTAGTCCTCGCCCGGCTGCCCGAGGTTGACCGTCAGCGCCACCACCTCGGCCTGGTACTGGTCCTGAATCCACTTGAGCATCACGCTGGTGTCCAGTCCGCCGCTGTAGAGCAAAAGCACCCGGCGCACCTCCGCCGGGTCGGCCACGTAGGAGGCGGTGGGCGCGGCGGCGTCCGGCGCGAAGCGGATGGGCGGCGGCTTGGCGGCCATCAGGCGAGCGCCTCCAGCCGGGCCAGCGCCTGCTCGATCTCCTCCTCCCCCACCACCAGCGGCGGCTCGAGGCGGATCGTGGCCGGACCGGTGGCGTTGAGCACCAGCCGCTGCTCGAGCAGCGCCCGCTGCGCCAGCTCGCCGGCGTCGAGCGCCGGGTCCAGGTCGATGGCCAGCATCAGCCCCCGCCCGCGCACCTCGCGCACGTAGGGCAGTCGCCCCAGGCCGTCCGCCAGCCGACGCCCGAGCGCCGCCACCCGCGCCAGCAGCGCCGGGTCCGAGCACAGCTCGAGCGCCACCAGCGCGGCGGCGCAGATCACCGGGCCGCCGGCGAACGTCGAGCCGTGCTCGCCGGGACCGAGCACGTCGGCCAGCCGCGGGCCGGTGATCAGCGCACCGATCGGGTAGCCCCCGCCGAGCGCCTTGGCGGCGGTCAGCGCGTCGGGCACCACGCCCGTCTGCTGGTAGGCCCACAGCGTGCCCGTGCGCCCCATGCCGCACTGGATCTCGTCGAAGATCAGGGCCGCCCCGGCACGGTCACACGCCGCCCGGGCGGCGGCCAGCAGCTCGTCGGAGAGCACGTTGATCCCGCTCTCGCCCTGGATCGGCTCGAGCAGCACGGCGGCGGTCCGCTCGTCGACCGCGGCCTCGAGCGCCGCCGGCTCCCGGGCCACCGCGCTGAAGCCCGGCACGAGCGGCGCGAACGGCGCCTGCTTGGACTCCTGCGGGGTGGCCGACAGGGCACCGAAGGTCCGCCCGTGGAAGGCGCCCTCCACCACCACGATCCGCCCCCCCGGGCGGGCCCGGCGGGCCAGCTTGAGCGCCGCCTCGATCGCCTCCGCGCCCGAGTTGGTGAAAAACACCTTGCCTCCCAGCGAGCTGTCGGCCAGCCGGGCCGCCAGCCGCAGGCCGGGCTCGGTGTAGAAGAAGTTGCTGACGTGGCTCAGCCGGGCGGCCTGCTCGCGCACCGCGGCCACCACCCGGGGATGGCAGTGGCCGACGTTGAGCACCGAGATGCCGGCCAGGAAGTCCAGATACTCGTGGCCGTCCGAGTCCCACAGCCGCGCGCCGGCGCCGCGGACGAACTGCACCGGGCTGCGCACGTAGGTGGGGATCGCGTAGCGGCGCTCGAGCGCCTGCAGCTCGGCCAGGCTGGCGGCGGGATGGGTGGCGGCGGCGCTCACATCACCCGCCCGGGCCGATCTTGGTCCCCTGCCCGGCGTCGGTGAACAGCTCGAGCAGCAGCGAGTGGGGCACCCGCCCGTCGACGATGTGCGCGTGGGAGACCCCGCCGTGGATCGCGTCCAGGCAGGCCTGGAGCTTGGGGCGCATGCCGCCGCCGACGTTGGCCAGCGCGGCCTCGACCTCCTCGGCGGCCGCCTCGGAGACCACGCTGGCCGGATCCGACGGGTCGCGCAGCCAGCCGGGCACGTCGGTGAGGAACATGATCTTGTAGGCGCCGAGCGCGCGCGCCACCGCACCCGCCGCCTCGTCGGCGTTGATGTTGTAGGAGTTGCCCTCCCGGTCGGCGCCGATGCTGGCCACGATCGGGATGTAGTTCTCCGCCACGCGGTTGAGCAGGTCCACGTCGACTCGCTCGATCCGGCCCACGAACCCGATGTCCTGGCCGCTGGGGGAGGTCTGGCGCGTGGCGCGAAACAGCAGCCCGTCGTCGCCGCACAGCCCCACGGCCGGCACCCCGTGGCGGTTGACCAGCAGCACGATGTCCTTGTTGACCTTGCCCACCAGCACCATCTTGGCGATTTCCACCGTTTCGCGACTGGAGACCCGCAGTCCGTCCACGAACTGCACGGGCAGATCCAGCCGCCGCATGTAGCTGGTGATCTCCGGGCCGCCGCCGTGCACGACGATCGGGTTCATCCCCACGTACTTGAGCAGCACCACGTCGCGGGCGAACTCCTCCTTGAGCGAGGCGTCGCTCATCGCCGCGCCGCCGTACTTGATCACCACCGTCTTGCCGTGGAACTCCCGGATGTAGGGGAGCGCCTCGAGCAGCGTGGCGACGTCCCTCATGTCGTGTACTCCGCATTGATCGTCACGTACTCGTGCCCGAGGTCGGAGAAGAAGCGCTCGGCCTCGGCCCCCTCGCCGGGCAGGCCGACCTCGTACTCGACCTCCTCCCGCTGCACGGCCGCGGCCAGCGCCGCCGGGTCATACGGCACGGCGCCGCCGCGCGCGCACACCTGCACCCCCTCGATCGTCACGTCGACCGGCAGCGGCGCGGTGTCCGGCAACGCCGCCCCCACCGCCTGCACGATCCGCCCCCAGTTGGGATCGCCGCCGTAGAGCGCGGTCTTGACCAGCGGCGAGTCGGCCACCGCCCGGGCGACCGCCTCCACCGCCGGCTGATCGCCGCCGCGCACGACCACCCGCCCGACCCGTCGGGCGCCCTCGCCGTCGCGCACGATGTCGAGCGCCAGCTGGCGCAGCAGCGCGTCCAGCGCCTCGCCGAAGCGCAGCTCGTCCTCGCTCTCCGGCTCCACGCGCACGCCCGACTCGCCGCTGCACTGCAGGATCACCGTGTCGGAGGTGGACAGCTGCCCGTCGACGCTGACCCGCTCAAACGAGCGTTTGACCGTCACGCCCAGCAGCAGGTCACAGGTCTCCCGGGCCAGCGCGGCGTCGGACTGCACGAAGCACAGCAGGGTGGCGAACTGCGGGGAGATCATCCCCGCCCCCTTGGCCTGGGCGGCCAGCCGCACGCGCCCGCCGCCCAGCTGCAGCTCGAGCGTGGCCCGCTTGGCGAACGCGTCCGTGGTGCGGATCGCCTGGGAAAAGTCGCCCTCCCCGTCGGGCCGCAGGGCTCGGGCGGCGACGCTCACCCCGGCGGTGATCGCCTTGATCGGCAGCGGCACGCCGATCACGCCGGTGGAGGCCACCGCCACCAGGTTCTCGGGCTCGATCCCGGTCGCCGCGGCGGCCGCCGACTGCATCCGGGCGGCATCCTCGAAGCCCGGCAGCCCGGTGGCGGCGTTGGCGTTGCCCGAGTTGACCACCACCGCCCGCAGCCCCCCGAGCTGGCAGCGGTCCAGGCACAGCAGCACCGGGGCCGATCGGGTGCCCGAGCGGGTGAAGCGGGCGGCGCTGGTGGTGGCCGGCGCGTCTGAGACCAGCAGGCCCAGATCCAGCGCCCCGTCGGGCTTGACCCCGCACGCCACCCCGGCGGCGCGAAAGCCGGCCGGCAGCCCGCCCTCGCTGCGCTCCTCGACGTGGCCGGGAGGGCTCACCCAGCGCGAGCGGAAGAAGCCGCCGGGGGCGCTGTCGGCGGCCGCAGTGGGCGGGCCCCCGCTCACGCGATCCCCTCCCCCTCCGGGCGGCCGAACATCAGGTTGAGGTTCTGCACGGCCTGGGAGGCAGCCCCCTTCCACAGGTTGTCGATGGCGGCGAACACGATCACCCGGCCGGTGCGCTCGTCGCGGTGCACGGACATGCGGCAGTAGTTGGTCTCGCGCACGTCGCGCACCCCCGGCGGCTGCTCGACCACCTCCACGAACGGCTCCTCCGCGTAGCTCTCGGCGTACAGGCGGGCGAGCTCATCGGCGTGCTCGGCCCCGGTCACATAGCAGGAGACGAGCTCGCCCTGGTCGAGCGGGAGCAGGTGCGGGGTGAAGGTGATCGGCCCGGCGGCGCCGAGCGCGGCCAGCTCCTGCTCGATCTCGGGCGTGTGGCGGTGGCGCGGCACGCCGTAGGCGGAGACGTTCTCATCCACGCTCACAAAGTGCGTCCGCTCGGTGGCCGCCCGCCCCGCGCCCGACACGCCCGACTTGGCGTCGATCACCACGTCGTCGATCAGCCCGGCGCGGGCCAGCGGCGCCAGCGCCAGCAGGGCGGCGGTCGGATAGCAGCCCGGGTTGGCCACCAGGTCGGCGGCGCGGATCGCCTCCCGGTAGCGCTCGGGCAGCCCGTACACCGCCTGGGCCAGCAGCTCGGGAGCCGGGTGGAGTCGGTACCACTGCTCGTAGACGTTCGGGTCGCGCAGGCGAAAGTCGGCGCTCAGGTCGACCACGCGCACGCCCCGCGTGCGCAGCTCGCCCACCAGCTCGGCGGCGGCGCCGTGCGGATAGGCGACCACGGCCGCGTCCACCTGCGCGTGGCGGTCGAGGTCGAGCTCCTCGAGCACCAGCGGCACGCGATGGTGGGGGTAGACCTCGTTCAGCCGCCGGCCCACGTCGCTGCGCGCGGTGAGCGCCGTGAGCTCAAACCACGGATGGGCGTGCAGCAGCCGCGCCGTCAGCGCGCCGGTGAATCCCGCCGCCCCGAACACGGCCACGCTAGCCGCCACGCACCCTCCCCCCCAGCCGCTCGGCCAGCGCGGCGACGATCCGCTCGCGCCGGGCGGCGACCTCGGCGTCGGTCAGCGTGCGGTCCGGCGCCTGGTAGGTGAGGCGCAGGGCCAGCGACACCCTGCCCTCCCCCAGCCGCTCCGGGTCGCGGTAGACGTCGAACACCTCGACGTCGGCGAGCAGCGGCCCGCCGGCGGTGCGGGCCACCTCGACCACCTGCCCGGCGCTCGTCTGCTCGGAGACGACCACGGCCAGGTCCTCGCGCACGGCGGGGAAGCTCGGCAGCTCGCGGTAGCTGACCGGCGGGGGCTCGGGCACGGCGTCGAGGTCGAGCTCGAAGCCGGCCACCGGCTCCTGAAAGCCCCATTCGGCCGCCACCTGCGGGTGAACCTCCCCCACCCAGCCGATCTCTCGGCCGTCGATCAGCACGCTCGCCGCCCGGCCCGGGTGAAGGTGGGGCAGGCCGCTGCGCCGGACCTCCCAGCGCGCGCGCAGGATCTCCAGCAGGGCGCTCAGCACCCCCTTGGCGGCGAAGAAGTCGGCCGTCGGCGGGGCGGGAGAGCGCCAGGTGGCCGACCGCAGCGGCCCGATCAGGAGCGCGGCCAGGTGCTGCGGCTGGCGCGGCAGCGCCTCGCCCGCCTCGGGCAAAAACACCGTCCCGGCCTCGAACAGACGGATGCCGGCGGCGCCGTGGGCGCGGTTGTGACGGGCGGCGTCCAGCAGCGAGGAGAGCAGCTGGGTGCGCAGCTGCGACTGCTCGCCCGACAGCGGGTTGGCCAGGCGCACCGCGGGCGTGTCGGTGAGCCGAAGCCGAGCGTGGACCTCCGGGCCGGTGAAGCTCCAGCCCGCCACCTCATAGAGCCCCTGGGCGGCCAGGGCGTCGACCGCGCGCCGGCGCAGCCGCTGGCGGGGGGTGAGCCGGCCGGCGGCCCCGTGGCGGCTGGGCAGGGTGGCCGGCAGCTTCTCCAGCCCGTCCAGCCGCGCCACCTCCTCGATCAGATCAGCCTCCCGGGTCAGATCGCCGCGGCGGAACGCGGGCGGGCGCACGTCCAGCCCGTCGCCGGCCTCCTGCACGTCGCACTCGAGCGCGCTCAACAGCTCCCGGCAGCGCCGGCGGGGGATCGGGCGGCCGAGCAGGGCGGCCACCCGCCGCTCGCGCAGGCGGATGGTGACGGGCGGCGGGCCCTCGCCGCCGACGTCGATCGTCTCCGGCAGCAGCCGGGCGCCGCACAGCTCGATCATCAGCCGGCTGGCCACCGCCTGCGCCTGCAGCGCCTGCTCGGGCTGGAGCTGCTTCTCAAAGCGCAGCGACGCCTCGCTCTGCAGCCCGAGCGTCCACGCCGTGCGGTGGATGTTGGCCCCCTCCCAGGTGGCCGCCTCCATCAGCACCCGGGTGGTGGTGGCGGAGACCTCCGAGCGCTCCCCGCCCATCACGCCGGCGATCGAGGTGGGGCCGTCGGCGTCGGCGATCAGCAGCATCCGCTCGTCCAGCCGGCGGGTCTGGCCGTCCAGCGTGCGCACGGGCTCGCCCGGGTGCGCGCGGCGGATGGTCAGCCGACCGCCCGCCACCCGGTCCAGATCGAAGGCGTGCAGCGGCTGGCCGGTGAGCAGCATCACGTAGTTGGTGATGTCGACCACGTTTGAGATCGGGCGCTGGCCGCAGGCCATCAGCCGCGCCTTCAGCCACGGCGGGCTGGGACCCACCCTGACCTGCTCGAACACCCGGGCGGTGAAGCGGGGGCAGAGGGCGGGCTCCTCGACGGTCACGGTCACCCCCGCAGCGGAGCCCTGACCCGCGGCCGCCGCCCCCCCGGCTCCGGGATCCTCGCTCCACGGCGGCGGTGCCAGCGGCGCGCCGGTGGCGGCATGCAGCTCGCGCGCCACCCCGTAGACGGCCAGGCAGTCGGGGCGGTTTGAGCCGATCTCCAGATCGAGCACCTCGGTGGCGATCGGCAGCACCTCGGTCAGCGGCGTGCCCGGGCGCAGGCCGTCGGGGTCGAGCACCAGGATCCCCTCGTGGTCGGTTCCGATCGCCAGCTCGTCCTCGGCCAGGATCATCCCGTCGGACTCCACCCCCCGCAGCCGGGCTCGTCCCAGCCGCCGCCCATCCGGCATCACCGCCCCGGGACGGGCCACCGCCACCGTCTGCCCGGCGGCCACGTTGGGCGCTCCGCAGACGATCTGCGCCGGCTGGGGCTCGCCGGTGTCGACCAGGCACACGGTCAGGCGGTCGGCGTTCGGGTGGCGTTCGGCGCTCAGCACCCGCCCGACCACGAACCGCTCGAGCGCCCCCACCCCATGGTGCTCGATCGCCTCCACGTTGGTTCCGGTCATCGTCAGCCGCTCCGCCAGCTGCCCCACCTCCAACCCGGGGTCGCAGTACTCCAGCAGCCATTCGAGCGGCACGCGCATCAGACGAACTGCTCCAGGAAGCGCATGTCGTTGTCGTAGAGCAGCCTCAGGTTCGGGATCCCGTGCTTGAGCATGGCGATCCGCTCGATCCCCATCCCGAACGCGAACCCCTGGACGCGCTCGGGGTCATAGCCGTGCTCGCGCACGTGCTCGAACACGTTCGGGTCCACCATCCCGGCGCCGAGGATCTCAAGCCAGGCGCTCCCCTTGCAGATCGGACACCGCTCGCCGGCGGCGGTCAGCCCCCGCTCGCAGTTGAAGCAGGAGACGTCGACCTCCACGCTCGGCTCGGTGAACGGGAAGAAGCTCGGGCGCAGGCGGATCTCCCGCTCGGGTCCGAACATGGCGCGGGCAAACGCCTGCAACGTGCCCTTCAGGTCGGCCAGCGTGACGTCGGTGTCGACCGCCAGCCCCTCGACCTGGTGGAACTGGGGCGTGTGCGTGGGGTCTGAGTCGGGACGGTAGGTGCGCCCCGGCACGACGATGTAGATCGGCGGCGGCTGGGCCTCCATCGCCCGGATCTGCACCGGGCTGGTGTGCGTGCGCAGCAGGATCTGCTCGCTGACGTAGAAGGTGTCGGTGCGGGCCCGGGCGGGGTGCGTGATCGGATGGTTGAGGGCGTCGAAGTTGTAGTGGACGGTCTCCACCTCGGGTCCCTCGGCGACGTTGAATCCCAGGCCGATGAAGATCTCCTCGATCTCCCTCCGGGTCTGCGTGAGCAGGTGAAGGCGACCGATCGTCGGCGGCGGGTCGCCGCTCAGGGTGATGTCGAGGCGGTCCTGCTCCAGCCGGGCCTGAAGCTCCCGCGTCTCCAGCTCGGCCTGGCGGCGCTCGAGCGCGCGCTCGAGCGCCTGCCGGGCCTGGTTGGCGATCCGGCCGATCTCCGCCCGCCGTTCGGCCGGCAGCTCGGCCACCCGCCGCAGCAGGTTGGGCAGCTCGGCCCGCCGGCCCAGGTAGCGGATCCGCGCCGCCTCGAGCTCCTCCCGGCTGTCGGCGGCGGCGATCGCCCGCTCGGCCTCGCCTCTGATCTGCGCGATCCGCTCCGGGCTGGCGGGCGGAGGCTGGCCCGGCCCACTCGCCGGCCCGCCCGGACGGGCGTCGGCCGGCCCGCCCGGCTGAGCGTCCGCCGGCCCGCCCGGAGCGTCCGCCGGCCCGCCCGGACGGGCGTCCGCCGGCCCGCCCGGCTGAGCGTCCGGGACGGTAGCCCGACCGCCCCGCGGCTCGGGACCTTTCGGCTGACTGCGCTCGCTCATCGGCGCGCCATCCTAGTTCTCAGCTCGTAGAGAGCGATGGTCGCGGCCATCGCCGCGTTCAGCGAGTCGGTGACGATCGGGATGTGCGCCACCAGGTCGGCCTGCGCGGCCACCTCCGCCGGCAGCCCCGTGCGCTCGGCCCCGACCAGCAGCGTGAGCTCGGGCGCAGGCGCCGGATCGGCGGCTGGCGCGCCCGTGGCCGCGGGCTGCGGCCGCCCCCGTTCGGCGAGCGAGGCGATCGCCTCGGCCAGCGGGGGGCCCGCGCCGGCGATCAGCGCCAGCCTGAGGCCGGGCAGCTCCGCCGGGGTGTCAACCCGCGCCAGGGGCACGGCGAACACGGCGCCCATGCTCGCCCGCACCGCCTTGGGCGCGAACGGGTCGGCGCACCCCGGCCCGAGCGCCACCGATCCCGCCGCGAAGGCCAGCGCCCCCCGCAGGATCGTGCCCACGTTGCCGGGATCGCCCACCCCCCACAGCGCCACGCACACCGGGCCCAGCGGCCGCTCGGCCCAGCGCTCCTGATAGACGGCCAGCGCCCTGGTGCCGGAGCCCAGTCCGGAGACGGAGGCCAGCAGCTCGGCCTGCACCTCGACGCCGGCCAGGCCGCTGCCCGCGGCGCAGTAGCGCTCCACCGGCGTCCATCCGGCGGCGTCGGCCGCCGCCAGCAGATCCTCCCCCTCGGCCACGAACCGGCCCGTGCGCTCACGCCAGCGGCGCCGCTGGTGAAGCTTGCGGATCTCCCTGAGCTTGGTGTTGTGGTGGCTGGTGATCGTCATCCCGAAAAGCAAAACGGGCGCCCTCCTGCGGAGCGGCGCCCGGTGGTGCTGTGGCTTCGGCTGTCCGCTCAGCCGGCCGTCAGCGCCGCGCGGGCGCGCTCGGCAAACCGTCGGAAGGTGTCGGCGTCGCGGACCGCCAGGTCGGCCAGGATCTTGCGGTCCAGCTGCACGCCGGCCAGCTGCAGACCGTGCATGAACTGCGAGTAGGAGAGCTGGTGCTGGCGGGCGGCGGCGTTGATCCGGGTGATCCACAGGCGGCGGAAGTCACGCTTGCGGTTGCGCCGGTCCCGGTAGCGATACTGGTCGGCCTTGAGCACCGCCTCCTTGGCCGCCCGGTAGTGGCGGCTGGCGTCCCCGCGGTAGCCGCGGGCCAGCGCCAGCGTGGCCCGCCGCTTCTTGCGCGCGTGGACGCTGCGCTTGACCCGGGTCACCGGCCCCCCCGGTGGGGCGCCCGCAGCAGGGTCTTGACCCGCCGCTCATCGGACTTGGCGATCTCGGCGGGAGCGGCCAGCCGCCGCTTGCGCTTGGGCGACTTCTTCTCCAGGATGTGGCTGGAGAACGCGCTGCGCCCGCGCACCTTGCCGCTGGCGGTGAGCCGGAAGCGCTTCTTGGCGCCCGAGTGGGTCTTCATCTTCGGCATCGCGGCCGTCTAGTAAAGCAGAACGGGCCCTTTCCGCCCGGTCGCTCGGGCGGCGTGAGGGAAGCTGTCTCAGGCGGCGGCGGCGGAGGCACTCTGCGGCTGGGCCCACCAGCCGGGCCAGGTCGGCGCTTAACAGGCCGTCTCAGGCGGCGTCGGCGGAGGCGGTCTGCGGCTGGGGCTCGCCCATCTCGGCCACCGGCTCGCTGGCGCGCGAGCGGTGCTGGTGGGCATGGCGGCCGCGCTCGGCCGCGCGGGTGCCGTCCGGGCTGCCCTCGCTACCGTCGCGCCGCTCGGCCAGCACCGCCTTGGAGGGCGCCAGCATCATCGTCATGTTGCGCCCGTCCTGGGCCGGCGCCTGCTCGACCACCGCCAGGTCCGAGAGCTCCTCCGCCAGGCGCTCGAGCAGCGCCGTGCCACGCTCGGGGTGGGTCACCTCCCGCCCGCGGAACATGATCGTGATCTTCACCTTGTCGCGGTTGCGCAGGAAGCGCGCCACGTGGCCCTTCTTGGTGTCGTAGTCCTTCTGGGCGATCTTGGGCCGGAACTTGATCTCCCGGATGGTGATCTGCTGCTGGTGGCGGCGGGCGGCCTTCTGCTTCTGGGCCTGCTCGTACTTGTACTTGGAGTAGTCGAGCACACGGCACACGGGAGGGCGCGCGTCCGGGGCGACCTCGACCAGGTCAAGGTCACGCTCCTGGGCGTAGCGGAGCGCCTCGTCGGTCCTCACAACCCCGATCTGCTTGCCGTCCTCGCCGATCAGCCGGACCTCGGGCACGCGAATCCGATCATTGATCCGGGTCGGGTCCCGCTCCGGCGGTCGCCGGTCGAACTTCTTAGGGACCGGCACTAGCTGCGGTGATTCCCTTTGGTCAAGCGGTGCCGGGCCGAGGGTGGTGGTCAGTCTGCTGGATCAACGCGGTTGAGTATAGCGGCGGTGGCCCACCGGATCGACCGGCTGTTTCTGCCCGCTGGGAGGGGCCTACCGGATCGACCGGCTGTTTCTGCCCGCTGGGAGGGGCCTACCGGATCGACCGGCTCTCCCTGCCCGGCGGGGCCTACCGGATCGACCGGCTCTCCGCCTGGTATCGGAGACGCTCGATGATCGCTTGAATCGACAGCGAGCCCTGGTCTCCCTCCCGGTGGCGGCGCAGGCTGGCCGTCTCCGCCTCCAGCTCGCGGTCGCCCACCACCAGCATGTAGGGGATCTTCCTGAGCTCCGCGTCGCGCACCTTGCGGCCCACCGATTCGGCCCGGCCGTCGAGCTCCACCCGCAGCCCGGCATCGGACATCCTCCGCCTGACCTCCTCGGCGTACTCCAGGTGGCGGTCGGCGATCGGCACCACCACCGCCTGGACGGGGGCCAGCCAGAGGGGAAATTCACCCGCGTAGTGCTCGATCAGGATGCCGATCACGCGCTCGAAGGAGCCAAACAGCGCACGGTGGATCATCACCGGACGGTGCTCGGCGTTGTCCTCGCCGGTGTAGGTGATCGCGAAGCGCTCGGGCATCGCGTAGTCGAGCTGGATCGTCCCCAGCTGCCAGGAGCGGCCGATGGAGTCCACCATGTGCAGGTCGATCTTGGGGCCGTAGAAGGCGCCGTCCCCCGGGTTGAGCTCGAACGGAAGCCCCCGGCGCTCCAGCGCCCGGGTGAGCGCCCCCTCGGCCTGGTCCCACATCTGATCGCTGCCGATCCGCCGCTCGGGCCGCGTGGACAGCTCGACCCGGGGCTCGAAGCCGAACAGCTCATACAGGTAAAAGCCGAGATCCAGACAGCCGATCACCTCGGCCTCGATCTGATCCTCGCGGCAGAAGATGTGGGCGTCGTCCTGGGTGATTTGGCGGACCCGCAGCAGACCGTGCAGGGTGCCGCTCGGCTCGTGGCGGTGGACCAGCCCCTGCTCGGCGAGGCGGATGGGCAGGTCGCGGTAGGAGCGGCGGGCGTTGGCGTAGATCTGGATGTGGGCGGGGCAGTTCATCGGCTTGAGCCCCATCTGGCGCCCCTCGACCTCGCTGAAGTACATGTTCTCCCGGAACTTCTCCCAGTGGCCCGACCGCTGCCACAGCTCGACGTCGTAGAGGATCGGGGTCCGCACCTCCTGATAGCCGCGGGCGGAGTTCTGCTCGCGCCACAGCGCCGCCAGCTGGTTCCAGACCACCGCCCCGGCGGGCAGCCAGAACGGCGAGCCCGGGCTCAGCTCAGAGAACATGAACAGCTCCAGCTCCCGTCCGAGCCTGCGGTGGTCACGCGCGCGCGCCTGCTCCAGTCGCTCCAGGAACTCCTCGAGCTCACGCTCGGAGAAGAACGCGGTTCCATACACGCGCGTGAGCATCTGCCGGCTGGCGTCGCCACGCCAGTAGGCGCCGGCCACCGACTGGAGCTTGACCGCCCTGATCCGTCGGGTGGATGGTGAGTGGGGGCCGCGGCAGAGGTCGGTGAACGGGCCGTTGGTGTAGAGCGAGACCGTCTGCACGCCCTGCTCGCGCACGAGGTCCTCGATCAGCTCGACCTTGTAGTCCTGGCCCTCGGCGCGAAACCGCTCGATCGCCTCCTGCGCCGGCAGCTCGCTGCGCACGAACGGCTCATCGGCCCGGATGTGCTCCCGCATCCGCGCCTCGATCTCGGCCAGATCCTCCTGCGAGAGCGAGACCCCCTCGGGGAACTCGAAGTCGTAGTAGAAGCCGTCCTCGATCGGCGGGCCGATCGAGATCTTGACCCCGGGATAGAGCTCCAGCACCGACTCGGCCAGCACATGGGCGGCGTCGTGGCGGATCAGGCTGAGCGCCTCGGGGCCGCTGCGCTCGGTCAGGATCTCGATCCGGTGCGGGCGCGTGCCGTCGCCGGCGGGCAGAGGCCGCGCGAGGTCCCGCACCTCGCCATCGACCCTGATCGCCAGGGCGGCGCGAGCCAACCCAGAGCCGATCGCGGCCGCCGCATCGGCGCCCGTCGCCCCGTCGGGGAGGCTGAGGATCCGGCCGTCTGGAAGCTCGAGCTCCACGTGGCCGGGATGCTATCCACGCCGATCGCCACCTCCGTTATGCCCGGCGCGGGGGAGATGGCAACCTACCCAGCCGCCGGCTCGCGCCTTCTCCCTCCTCCCCGTGCGCCGGAGAACCTGACGAGGCGTGGCTGCTGGGCGCCGGCCGGCAGCCTCCCGGGCGCTTCGGGACGCACGCCCCCCCCGCCTGCGCCGCGTTCCACGTGAAGCTTGGGAGGCCTGTCTTGCCCGCGCGGTCGAGATGGTTCCGCGTGGCGTTGGCGCGCGCATGGGCGCGCTGTTGTCATCCCGACCGCCTCACGATTTCCTCCGGGCCGCCAACAGCGGCCCGCGGATCGTGTCCTCCCGCCCCCGCGGATGGATGCCTCATCCCGCGCCAGTCCACGCCACCGCTCCCCGCTACATTTACGTCCCTCCGGGCGATTAGCTCAGCTGGGAGAGCGCCGTCTCGACAAGGCGGAGGTCGCTGGTTCGAGCCCAGCATCGCCCATAGGGGCCCCTGGTTATCGTTGGGTCCCGGTTGTTGCCCATGGTCTGGGCGAGTGCTTTCGGGGTCTGAGCGGGGCTCGGCGAGGGCGACTCGGGCGCCAAATCGTCCGCGTTCAAAGCGATCCGGAGGGAGCGGCGATCAGGCTGGGCCACGAGTGTTCGAACAATTTCGAACACTCCGAAAAGCGGTGCGGGCAAATCGGGCGTTGGCTGGAGCTTCGCAGCAAGCTCCTTTCGAACAGGAGAGGGAACGCGCCGCCGTCGGCGGCTCGATAACTAACTCGGTGCGGCGACCGGCCAGCCGGCCGCGGTGGCCGCGGCTGTCATGCGCTCGTCATAGGTGACGATCTGCTTGATGGACGAACCGAGCTCTCGGACGCTCGCTAGATGGATCGCGTCCAGTGAACTCAGGTCAAGCGGATGCATGCGGCCAGCGGCCCGTAGCACCCGGTCGTTGACGCGCAGGAGCTGAATCCGCCGCAACACGTCCTCGCCACGGGACACAGCTTCCATTCCGCTGGGCATCAACGCCCGCGCCACCTCGGTCCTCGCAAGCGCACTGCTGACGAGTGGCTGGCGGCGGGAGAGAAAGCGCCGAAGCGCCTTGGACTCAGCCTCGGCAACCGCGAGCTTGACGATCGCCGAGGAATCGACATAGGTCAGTCGCTGTTCAGCGCTCATCTCGCCTCAGCCGCGCCAGTACGGAGGAGGGAGGCTCGGACCCCGGCGGCAACGACAACGGCTGCGGAAGATCAGCGAGATCACCCTCGCTGTCTTGCAGATCCCCCGATGCCCTCAGTCGATCAAGTGGATCGTCCGGCAGCGGCCCAAGCACCGCAACCGGCCGCCCCCGATCTGTGATCTGGATGCTCTCCCCGTCTTCAACGCGCCGCAACAACTCGCTCGCGCGCTGCCGGAGCTCTCTGACACCGACGCTTGTCATGTGCTATTTGTAGCACATAAGGGCGCGTCCTGCAATCCCCACATACCAGGGCGCGCAGCCCTGCTCCCCGCCACGCCGGCATAGGAGGTCAGACGCGAGATACCAGCTGTCTGACGATTGGAGGGCGGACGCTCCTCTTTTGGCGATCGACCCGGAGGTGCCGAAACTCGGACCAGGACCCGACGCAGAACTAGAGACCTCTATTCGTGTTGGCGCGTGCGATCGTGAGCGCGGCAAGCTCGCTGCGGACTCGCTCTGGCTCTTCCCGTGTTCCGAGCTGCTCGAACAGCGTCAGCGCCTCGGTCAGTCGTTCCCGGCTGGCCGTATCATCGCCGGCGGCGCGCAGTCTCCGCCCCTCGACCGCAAGCGCGAGCCCGAGGTCATTTTGCATTCGCCTACCGCGTGCAACCTCGATTGCGCGATCCAGGTGTTCGGCGGCTTCGTCGCCACCGGTTGCGAGGATGCATTCGGCGAGCAACCGATTTGCTTGCGTCACCACCCAGGGCGACCGGACTCTTTCGCCCTCGGCTACCAGCTCGCGGAGTGTCGGTTCCGCCCGCTCATGGTCACCGATCGAAAGGAGAGATTCGGCGCGGAGGAGCGCGACGCTCATCCAGCTAATCCATTCGTCGGTCGAGCGAGTGAGCGGCTCGATGAAATCAAGCATCCCGACGCCCTGCTCCGCGTCACCGATCCGGCACAGCGCGGCGGCGAGGTACGCCTGCGGAAACCCGCGAAAATAAGGCGTTGGGGCGACGGCCAGGCTTGCACGCGCTTCCTCTAAAGCACGGTTCCAGTCGCGGTATTGCAGGTACGCCCATGCCAGCGCGCTCGGCTGAAGCTGACAATCGCGAGGTCGGAGCGCTGATCCCCGGCGGCCGCGGCCTCGTCGGCTTCACGCTGGGCCTCGGGCAACCGACCAGCCGACGCGTGAGTAAAGATCGCAGCGCCGCGTGCGATGTTGTACCCAAAGGGATGGAACTCTCGCTCGAGCCATTCAAGCGCTAGGTCCCGTGCGCGTAGAGCGTCTTCGTACTCGCCGAGGAGAAACTGAGTCCATGCGAGCATCGCGTACGCAACCGTGACGTCGGCGATGTTCTCGCAGCGCTCGCATACTTCGATTGCTTGAGTCAGTTGCGCGCGTGCGTCCTGCGCGCGGCGGCCGTAAGCGGTGGGGGTGAAGGCGGGCCGGCTGGGCTCAGTGGTGAGCATCGCCCGCGGATTGGCCCAAGCCGCCGGCGACGGCCAGGCTGGTGTTGGACGTTCGTCGTGCAGCTCGTCCAGACCAGGTTCCGCCGGTATCCGTGCCGGCGGGCGACACCCTCGCAGGCGCGCTCCATCCCGCGAAGCACGGGGTGTGGTCAGTCGCGGTAGGCGCGGCCGCGGGGCAGCACGCGCGGGACCACGAGTTGGCGCCGTGCGTGGTCGCGTCAGAAGCGCACCCGCCGGTCCCCGACACGCAGGTGCAGCTCATCGCTCCCTGACAGCTTGCGCACGTCGGCGCGAGGGTGCTCAGCGGCGAGTCTTTCGATCGCTTCGACGACCCGCTGGCGGACGCTGTGATCGAGTCAATCGGGGTCCCGGTCGGCGCGCCGGGTGAAGCTGACCGTCCACGGCGGCCTGCTCACCGCAGGCCATGCTTGTGCTTGACCTCTTCGAGCGGGATCGTCGGGACTCCTGCCGCCAGCTCCTCGCGGGCTTCCTGCACCGCCGCCTCCTCCTCGGCGGTGATTTCCTCGTCCTTGAGCGGCGCGCTATCGAGCAGGCGGGTCAGCGGGTCCTCATCGAGGTATCGCAGCGTCTGCGCAGCCTGCTCCTCGGTGAGTGCCTCGACACGCTCGCGGAGCTTCTCCTTCCCGGTCATGACAGCGCCAACGGTAAGCACCCGTCCAAGCGCCCGAGGCAGGACCCTAGGGATCGGTCGGGGGGCGGCCACTCCGGAGGGAGTGAAACTGTGGGCCGCGAGCGCAGCGAGCGGCAGGAGGGCGTCAGCGCTGTCGTCTCGTGGCGGCGCCAGGGCGGGAACGGTTGGCGGCGAAGAAGGGGAATCGGGACATCTTGCTCCGGCGAATGATGCCGCCGCTTCCTACCGAGTCAGGCCACAGGGGAGGTCTCAGCTCGAGTGCCGGGCTCTCACCGGTGCGTACCTCGACCGTTGCGGTCGGCCTCATAGAGCAACATCTGCTCGTCGTAGACCTCGCGGATGCCGGTGTGTCGCAGCCCAGCCTTCTCGAGCACGCGCTGTGAGGCGACATGGTCGGGTTTGACGACAGCGACGATGTGCTCGAGGCCGAGCGGCCCGAACGCGTGGCGCACGACCTCGCGTGCGGCCTCGGTCGCCAGCCCACGTCCCCACACGCTGGGATGAAGGTCGTAGCCGAGTTCGACCTCTGGACCGCGATGCTCGAGTGGCTGCAGCCCACAGTCGCCGATCAGCCGTCCGCTCTCGCGATCCTCGACGGCCCAGAAGCCGAAGCCGAGCGTGGCTTGGGTCTCAATGTGCTGGCTGATCTCCCGCTCGACGTCGTCACACGTGTGTGCACCGATCCACTGCGCCACCAGTGGGTGCTGGTAGATCTCCGTGAGCGCATCAAGGTCACGCATCTGTAGCGGGCGCATCCGCAGCCGCGCGGTCGTGACGGAAAACGATTGCGAAGAGCGCATCGACGCCCCGATTATACGGTCGGGCAACATCCCGCCGCCCCGATATCCCCGCTTTGCGCGTCTCGGAGCTTTTCGACGTGCGGTCAGGTGCCGGAGTCGAAGCGGGTCTCGCTGGTAGGACTCGTCGGGTCGACTGGCTATTGGTCGGCCCGAACTCCAGATCACTGTACGCAACTCCAGTTCGATTACGGCTGCGTAGTCTTCGCGGTCCACCCCGGCGACCAAGAACCTCCCAGCGGCGAGGTCGCGGAGAAACGCACGCCTGGCGCGACTGCCGAGTCACTGCCCGAGTAGATAGTGAGTGGATAGTCAACCTCGGTGGCGGTGGGAGCCGGGATGACCAGCGCGCCGGGCTCGTTGGTGAGGATCTCCAGTATCCGGTCGCGCTGAGTCTCTTGTGTGTCGCCAAGCGCTACCAGCGGCGCGACGTCGATGATCAGCGTCAAGCGCCGAAACCCCGAAGCAGCTCGGGCTAGGGGATCTCCGAGATCGGTCGCAGATCGCGGTCAACACGCGCGAATCCGTCCGCGTTAAAGCAAAGCGGCTGTCATGTGAGGCGGCGCGCTGATAGGCGTCGATCGCTGCGCGCAAGATCTCTGCCTGTGAGCGGCCTTCTTGGGGGGCCAGGCGAGCTAGACGCTGGGCCTGTTCATCGTTGGGGTAGACGTTGGTCTTGCGCATCATGACCACACTGGAGGGCACGGCGTAGGATGGTCGACCGGCTTTGCTGAGGCGGCGTACCGACGGTCACCCCCGCACGGGCTTCACGACGCTGTTGACGCAACCCTGCGGAACGCGAACTACCTCGCGAGCGCACATGCATTCCGCGCCGAAGGCGTTGCGATGGACCCAATCGACGAGGCCGTCAGCGCGCTCGAGCAGAACGCCGCCTGAGCTCACCAGCCCCGGAGCGAGCCGCGAGGCTGGATGCGGACGGCCTCGTTGCCGACGCTCACCAGTCACGACCCGCCGAGCGAGATCACCCCCCAACGCGCTGCCGCAATCGGACAACTGGAGCGTACCCGTGGTCAGGTGGTGGACTGCTCGGTGACGGCCTTGACGTCGATCAAACCGACGAGGGCGGCGAAGTCGCTGGGGTTGGCGGTGTAGAGAGGCATCTCGGCCGCGAGCGCAGTGGCTGCGATTAGGAGATCGATCGCTCTGCTGCCCCGGGCCTTGCGCCCGGCGCTCGCCGTCTGCGCGCAGACGAGCCCGTAGGCGCGCGCGCAGTCTGAGTCAAACGGCAGCGCGTCGAAGGTCGCCTCGACGAACTGCAGGCGCTGCTGTCGGCGCGCACGCTCAATGGGGTCTGCTGTCGCGTGGGGGCCTGCTGCGAGCTCCGCCATGGTGATAGCGGCGATCGCGAGTTGCTCGGGCAGCGTTTGTGGGTCGATTCGTTCAAGTCCGATCACGACGGACGTGTCAACCAGACCGACAGCCCCGCCGCTGTCAGGCACGCGGCGCTGGGTCCTGGCTGGCGATCAGGTCCAGGTCCGCTCGAAAGCGCGCAGCATCAATCGGCGCGGCGCTGCGGAACGCTTCGACGGCTGCGTCGCGCGCGACGAACCGCTTTCGCCGGACCGGGGTCAGTTCGCCGACGGGGACACCACGTCGTGTCACAACGAAGCTCTCGCCGGAATCGAGCGCCCGCATGATCTCACCGCTGTCGTTGCGTAGCTCTCGCTGTGTGAGTTCCTTGGCCACACAAACAGCGTAGCACACGTGCTACACACGGTCAGGGCGGTTGCTGCGTACCGACCGCCACAGCGCGCGATCATCACGGCGCCGGCCAGCACTTCCCGGACCGCGCCGCTGGATCCGGACACAGGCAGTCACGAAGCCGCCGACCTCTCATGCCCACGCCAGCAGCAATGCGGGTCTCGACCCACGCGCGGCCGGCACCCCCTCCTCGCCAAGGCCGCGCACGCGGCCCCGAGATCGATTCCACGGGGCAGGTCCCGGTGCTCGTGGCGTTCCGAGTCGATTCCGGCGTCGGGGCCGGCTCATTCAGTGCTTGGGCGGAGCGGGGTGTCTGCCAGAGGGCGTCGCCCGCCGGGCATGGATGGCCCGTGGAACAGGCCCGCCAGCCGTGGATGGCCCGTGGAACGGCGTGCCGTTGCCGCGAGCAGGTACCCATGAGTCGGAGCGCGTCAGCACCCGCCGATCGGAGGCTGACGTTCCTCATCAGCGACCGAGCTGGGGCGACCGCTCGCCCGCATCGGACGCCGACCCGCAAGCTTTAGAACACACCCCCCGTCGAGACGGGGGGTGTGTTGGCAAACTCGCGGATTCGGCGAGTTTTCCAACACACGTGCCCTGACTTGCGGGGGTGTGGCGTACAGCTCGCGCTCTTGCCCGCGCCCACCAAGCCAGGGCGCGGCGCATCGATGGCCACCGTGCCGGTCCCGCCGCTTGGGCCGTTCGACGCGACAGCTGTCGTTATCGACTCCCGCTCCTTTCGCTCGACGCGGCTCCCGACGGCGCCCCGGTCAGCTCCTGGATCGCCCGAGCCCGTTCCGGCCCCCATTCGGGCCCTTTCCGGCCCCCGTTCGGGCTCCGCTCCGGCTCCCGTTCGGGCCCCACTCCTTCCCCCGTTCGGGCCCCGCTCCTTCCGTTCGGGCCCCGCTCCGGCCCTGCCCCGGTCCCACCGCGTCATCGTCCGCCCCCCTTCGTGCCCCACACCATCCCGCACCCCCCGTTCTCCGCGCCCCCCGTGCCCCGCGCCCCCCGTGCCCCGCGCCCCCCGTGCGCCGCGCCCCCCGTGCGCCGCGCCCCCCGTTCTCCGCACCCCCCGTGCGTCGCACCCTCCGTGCGCCGCGCCCTCCGTGCCCCGCACCCTCCGTGCACCCCGCCCGCCCCGCCCCGCCGCCGGTGTTTTCGGCACACTCACGCCCGTGACGCTGAAGCCTCTGGGTGCAGTGGCGCTGCCCGCCGCCGTCGGTCTGGCGCTGGCGGGATGCGGCGGCGGTGCGCACCGGCGGCCTCACGCGCCCCGGATTGCTCCCCGCCCGCCCTCCCATCAGAGCGCTCCGGGGGGCCGCACGCCGCTGGCGAGCGGCGTCTACACCTTCGGCGACGTGGGAACCGGCTACAAGCTGCTGGCACTCGAGCATCGCTCCCCGACCCCCGTGCAGGGGATTCAGGGGCAGGTGATCCAGGTCGCGACCTCCAACTCCGACGGCTACGCGCTGACCAGATCAGGGGCCGTCTACGCCTGGGGCGCCGGCGGCTACGGCGAGCTCGGCGATGGGCGGCGGCCGGTGTTCTCCGGCCGCGCGGTCCGGGTTCGCTTCCCGGCCGGGGTCAGGATCGTCAGGCTGGCGAACCCGATGCCGTTCGACGGCGCGCTGGCGATCGACGCCGCCGGCCGCGCCTGGGGCTGGGGGCTGGATGCCGACGGCGATCTGTGCCTCGCGCGTCGGGTCGAGCCCGTGCCGCGTCCGATCACGCTGCGCGACGTGACCCTCGCCTCCGGCGCGCGTTCGCACTCGCTGTTTGCCGCCCACGGGCGCGTGTACGCATGCGGGAGCGGCCGGGGCGGGGCGCTCGGCGACGGCTCGACGCGCACGAGCCGGCGGCCGGTTGCGGTTCGCGGGCTCCCCGCGGGCGTCCCGATCGTCTCCCTCACCTCCTCGTGGGAGGGGTCGGGCGCGCTGCTCGGCAACGGCGCCTACTACGACTGGGGCTACAACGCCGACGGTCAGCTCGGCGACGGGACCACCACCAACAGCGCGGTGCCCGTCCGGGTGCGGCTGCCCGACCCCGTGCGCCAGGTGTTTCAGGGCGGCAGCTGGTTCAACAACGGTCAGACGCTCGCGCTCCTCGCCGACGGCTCGCTGTGGGGATGGGGCGCCGGCAGCCGAGGTCAGCTTGGCAACGGCACCACCCGCGGCTCGCTGGTGCCAATTCGCATCTCACCGCCGCCGGGCGTGAGCTTTGCGCAGGTCGTCTCCGGGGGCTATGCCTCCTACGCGATCGACCGTCGCGGGCAACTGTGGGTGTGGGGCGCCAACTTCATGGGTGAGCTCGGGATCGGTGGCGGGCCGCTGATCGTGCCCCGCCCGCTCGAGCTGGGCCTGCATCTCAAGCAGCTCTCCTCGACCTCGACCAACGTCGTCGCTCTCTCTGGATGAGCCGGAGGCCTGCGCGCCCCGGAGCGCCCCAGCCTTGGCCGTAGCCTCGCCGGGCGCGGCCAGCGGAACTTTCGCTGACCGCTAGCCGCTCGGCGAGGATGCTCCGGCCGCTCGTCCTAGCGCAGTTCCCAGCCGAAGGTGTAGGACTGCCGTATTCCGCCCTCGCGCTCGTAGAAGCGGTGGGCGTCGGTGCGGGCCAACCCCGAGTCGAGCTCCAGGTGGGTGGCGCCGGCGCGTCGGGCCCACGCTTGAGCCGCCTGCAGCAGCTGGTCCCCGACCCCTTGCGAGCGTCGCCGCGGGTCGACCGCCAGACCCTCCACCCAGCAGCGTCGACCGAAACGGACCGAGCTGAACTCCAGATAGGCGGTGAGAAAGCCGATCAGGCAGCCGCGGTCCTCGGCGATCAGGACCCGGCTGTTGGGACCGGCGATGGCCTGGGCCAGCCGCTCGTGCGCGCCCTCGGGATCCCAGCGTGGCGGTCTGGCCCCGGGGGGAGCGAACAGCCACTCGTAGAGGGGGAGGATCCGACCCTCCTCCCCCGGGCTGGCTGTGCGGATGTCGGTCATCCTCCGCCAAGCATGGCAGCGATGGCCGCCGGCAGAGCGCCGCCGAGCCTCCTTGCCGTCGCCGCACGAGCCCCTTGCCGTCGCCGGGGCGCGCTGGGTCGATGCCGGACGCGCGCCCGTGCCCACGCGCACGCCCCGCCCAGCTCAGGCGACTCCCTGGACGGCCACCATGTTCAGCTTCGCCGCTCCCTCGCGGAGCCGCTTTGCCTCTTGATAGGCCGGCGAGGCGTACCACCGCCTGGCCGCCTCATGATCCTCGAACTCGAGCACCACCAGCCGCTTCGGCCGCCACTCACCCTCCAGCACGGCCACCTCTCCGCCTCGGGCCAGGAAGCGCCCCCCGCCGGATGCCACCGCCTGCGGCGATGCCTCCCGGTAGCGCTCGTACTGCTCGGGGTCGTGGATGTCGGTTTCAACGATCACATACGCCGGCATACATGCTCCTCCTCGGGGCGCGGTGTTGCGTTGGGCTGGCGGGTGGCTGGATCCTGGAGGCGTCCGGACGTCAGGCCTCGGCGCTGGCGAAGCGACGCAGCGCCTCCTTACCCCCCGCGGAAATCGGGCTCCCGTGGGCCAACAACAGAAGGTCGAAGTCGAGCTCGAGCAGGCGCCGGTAGGCCTCCCGCAGTCCCCGCTTGGTGGCAGGCGGGTCGTCCATGTACTCCTCAGGCACGAAGCCGAGCTCCCCGCCGTAGTGCATCACCCCATCGGCGCAGGCGAGCGCGCGGTGCGCGGGGAAGTGCAGGGCACATTCATCGGGACAGATGGCATCCACCTCGTGGACGATGGCGCCACCGGGCAGTTCGTCACCGAAGTCAAATGCCTCGACCGGCCCGCGCCCCTGCAGCTCATAGAGTCCGTTGCGGACGCAGTGAACCGTGCACCCGAAGTGCTCGCGCAGCCGCCATGCCTGGCGGTCGTGGTGGCGGTTGGTGAGCAACACGTGCTCGGGCTTGCCGTGCTCCTGGAACCAGTCCAGTCCCTCCGGTGGGATCATCGGATCCAGCAGAACCCGCTCGGCCTCAAAGAAGTACGAGCTGACGTCCACACCGATGCGCTCGTGACGAGCGCTCCAATGCCAAACCCCAGGCGCAATCTGGCTGGGCACGGGTCGAGCATATCGGCGGGCGCGAGGGGGCGTGACGGCAGGAGGTCCGGAACGCCGGTCCGGGACGGAGGCCGGGGCGCGCTGGGTCTTCGCGCGGGAGACCGGGGGGCCGGCACGCTTATGCGCACCGTCCCTTGATCCGTCAACTATAATACCGCTTGTGGATACGATGGCTTCTCACCGGCTTGAGGGGGCGGCGCTGGAGGCGTGGCGCAGCTACCTGCAGAGCCATGCCTCGATCCTGCGGGAGCTCGACGCCGAGTTGCTGGCGGCGCACGGGATGACCACCCGCGACTATGAGGTTCTGCTCTACCTGGCTCAGGCGCCGGATCGCAGGCTGCCGATGTCCGCGCTGGCCACTCGCACGATGCTCACCCGCTCAGGCATCACCCGCCTGGTCGACGGACTGGTCCAGGCGGGGCTGATCGAGCGCGTGGCCTGCCCGAACGACGCCCGCATCTCCTACGCACATCTCACCGACGCCGGCTATGAGAAACTCCGTGAGGCGGGCTGCACGCACATCGCAAGCATCCAGCGCCTGTTTCTCGAGCACTTCTCACCCGAGGAGATCCAGCAGCTGGCCCTGCTGCTCGGGCGCCTGCCAGGAGCCTCGGGCGGCGGAAGCTGTAGCGTCAGCGACGAGCCGCGCTGAGGCGCCGACTCGCGCCGTCGCCTGGCCGGTCCTCCGCTCGGGCGGCGGGAGCGGGAGCGGCCCGGCGCTACCCTACGCACCGCGGCGACGTGGCGGAGTGGCTACGCAGCGGCCTGCAAAGCCGTCTACACCGGTTCGATTCCGGTCGTCGCCTCTGATTGAAGGCGCTGCAAATCACCGGGTTTTCGGAGAGACCTCGCCGCGCGGTTGACGCGGAAACGGCGAAGTCTCCCCAAACTCTCCCCAAACGCTTACGCGGCGCGACGGAGCTTCGCGACTTTGCTGGCTTCGGCGTCGCTCCAAAGACCCGACAGCTTCGCCGCCGCCTCGGGGTTCGGCGCGTAGTGCAGATACCGCTCTGTGGTCGTGATGTGGCGGTGTCCCATCATTCGCTGGAGCTCGTAGATGTTGAAGACGCGGATCGCCTGCGTACCGAACGAGTGGCGCAGGTCGTGGAACCGGAGTACCGGCAGGCCCGCGCGCTTGGCGGCGCTGCGGAACCGCCGGTAGAGGCTGATCCCGCAGATCGGCTCCCCCGGCTTGGCCTCGTGCTCGAACACGAGCGCATCCGCCGGCCGGCCCTCGCAGTACGGTCGGAGAGCGGCTCGCACGTTGTCGCTCATCGGCACCGATCGGACGCGCCGACCCTTGTTGCCGGCGTGCCCACCGCGAGTCGTGAAACCGTCCTCGAAGCGGACCACGCCGACCCCGAAGTCGACATTGCGGACCTTGAGCCCGCGGATCTCGCTCAGCCTCGGGCCGGCCTCAGCCGCCAACGTGAAGATCGCCACGTCGAGCGCCGAGTGCGCATGGCGCTTCAACGCTGCGAGCTGCGAGGGCGTGTAGAACCGCAGCTGCCCCTCGCTTTCGGGTTTCGCACCGGTCCACTTCCAAGCCAGCGCCGGCGACAGCGGGTGCGTTCCGAACGCGCCTCGCATGATTCGCCGGTAGTGGTTCAACGTGTCGGCGTTGCGGCCCGCGTGCACCAGCTCGGCGCGCACAGCGAGGATGTCGCGCTCGGTGAAGCTGTCGAGCGGACGGTCCCGCCACGTTTCGTCCTTCCGCCATGGCCGCCCGCACAGCCGGTCGGCGATCCGCCGGTAGTCGTGAAGCGTCGACGCCCGGAGGCCTCGCTCGCGCTCGCAGTAGGTGAGGAATGCTTCACACGCGCGACCCAGCGTGCGCCGGTGCTCGGGCATCGCGATGGCGTGCTCGTCAAGAAACCGCTCCGCGTTTGCCTGCGCCTGCCTCTCCGTCATGAAGCCTGCTGGCGGCCGGCTCGACTTGAGCCATGCCCTGCCAAGCGTCTTGCGCGAGTCCTTGCCGCTCGGGAGCCGGTAGCGCAGCACCCACACGGGATACCTGCGCGGCTTGCCTTTGCACTCCGTCGAGAGATGGACGGAGCCGTGCAGATATCTCTCAGCTTGCATCGGGACCAACCCTCCTGATGCCGGGCTCCGGGGCGTTGGCGCGCCGCCGGAGCGAAGTACCGGAAGCTCTTCGATTCGCAGTCGAGGGGCTTCCGCCTGTCCGGACAATCTTACGTCTCCCAGCCGACGGTACGGGCCACGTCGGCCACTCCTCGCGCTCCTCGCTCCACCGCTCGATCGCCTCGGCGCGGAATCGCACGTACCGCTCGCCGATGCGGATCGCGGGCAGCTCTCCGCGACGAGCGAGCGCATAGACAAGCGATCGTGGCACTCGAAGGATCAATGACACCTCGTCGGCGGTGAGGAGCGCGGGTAGCGGAGCCGCGCCGCCCGTGTCAAGCGCCGTCGAGACCGTGCTGATGTCCGGGGATCGCTTCGGATGCTCGGGCGCTGCGGCGGCGCTTGACACATCGTCTCGGCTCCGCTGGTTGGCAATGAGGTCCGGGCTGCGCCCGGACGATGCTTGAACTTGACCCGTCACGCCGACCCCCTCGACCGCGGCTGTAGCCCTGCCTGCACGTCGTCGGCGCCGAGTGGCAAGGTGCGGCCAGGTCTGTAGCCGCGGCCCGCATAGCTGAGGTGGGAGCGGACGATGACTGCGTGTTGGCCGTCTTGAGCGCGACGCCAGCTGGCTCGGGCTGCGCGCAGGGCCGCGAACGTGACCGAGTAGGTATGGCTCTTCGTGAGCGTGTGCCCGCCGTAGCCGAACTGGTGAGCCCACCGCCTAAAGCCCTCAAGACGCGTGCGCTCCCCGATCGTCAACGAGGTCCTGATGAGCTCTCGGGCGTGCTCGGTCAGCTTGAGGTCATCCAGCTGCCGATAGGAGCGGACAGGCTTCACGAGGGCTCCCCCGGTCGCCGTCTCGGTCGCCTTGGTGGCGTACTTGGCGATGTAGCCCGCTGCCGTCGTGCACGTGTTCGGATCGAGTGCGACGACGTCGCGCTGGGCGCCCCACCGCAGCTCGGCGCCCGCGGTCTCCGCCATGTGCAACAGCATCGGATCGGACAGTTCGACTGCGACCGTCTCGGCCGCCGCGTTCACGACCTCCGTGAGCAGCTGCGCCGTGCACTCAGAGGGTGGCGGGGCGTCTGCGCCGGTGGGGCCGTCGATGCGGATGATCGCGTGGTAGTGGACGACACCACGGCGTTGGAATTCGGCCACCTTGGCAAACCGGACCCGCGCGACCTCGGAGAGCTTGGACCGTGGCACGCCGAGCGCGTGGGCCAGGCCTCGCCTGGTTGCCTGGACGGTGCGCTTCCACAACTCGGGCACGTAGCGGTTCCAGATCACCTGGTCGACGTAGCGGTAGCGGCTGGGGTCGAGCGGGGTGCCGATCCGTGGATCCTCGTCGCTGTGGCGCCGGCCGCACCGGCACGGCTGTCGTTGGTCCCGGTTGCCGTGAATGGCGCCGAATGAGGGTGCGGTCAGGGTGAGCATCACGGCCGGGTGGGTACCGACAGACTCAGGTACGGTTTTGCCGCCGCGGAGCCCCGCCGCGAGGAGCTGGAAGGCATCCTTCTCGTAGAGCCGCGAACAAGGCGGGCAGCAGCTCGACCGGCGGTCCTTGCAGGACACGAGCAGCACCCCGTCGCGGGCCTCCGCCGAGCCGAGCGTCGCCAGCACTTCTCCGGTCTGTGCTTCGATCAGCTGGTAGAAGCCCCGCAGGCAGATCGGGTTCACGCACCCGGCTGTAGCCGTCGCGGTCTTCCGCGGCTGGCACTGGGGCGGCGAGGTTTCGCCGCGGACACCCGACGCTCGCTTCTGTCCCGCCATCACCTCTCCTCCCGTTGGTCTTCCACCGTGATCGGAGCGTTACGTCCCGGCGGCGCGATCGCCTCGAGGCCTTGCGGCGCGAGTGGCCTGACCGCTCCGAGAGCGTGGCGCTGGTCGAGCCATGCGACCTGACACGCACTCGGGCGCGGGTCATCGCCAAAGCCGACGCAGATGCCGCGTCCGGGCGTGCCGTCGAGCGTCATCGCGACGGGGTCGCCGCTGGGGACACCAAGCATCCTGATCCCTTCGGAGTCGAGCGAGCCCAGGGCCAGCCGCGCGGTGAGGTTGTTGCGAAGCGCGCCGCCCTGATCCCCGAGCTGTGCGGTGTCGGGACGCTGGATCGCCACGATCAGGTGCACGCCGGCGCTCCGACCCTTGCGCGCGAGTTGCGCGATCAGCCGGCCGGCCTCCTGTTGAAGTGCTGCGTACTCGCGTTGGGGCTCGCTTCTTCCCTTGACCTGGACGAGCAGGTCGGCGGCCTCGTCGATGACCACGAGCACCGGCCGCCAGCCCGCCGGCGCGTCGGCGGGCAGCTGATGCCAGGTATCGGCGCCAGCCGCCTTGATCAGCTGCTGGCGTCGCGCGCGGACGCCGTCGATCGCCTCAAGTGCCGCGACCTGGTCGGCGATGCCGGATACCACCGGGACTCCCAGGCGGTCGAGCCAGCCGTACTCGCCCGATTCCTTGGGGTCGATCACCACCGCCTGCCAGCCGGCCTCCAGCGCACCGGCCAAGGCGGAGCGGATCGTGCCGCCCTTCCCGCTTCCGGTCGCGCCGGCGAGCAGGACGTGCGGGGTGCGCAGCACATCGAGCGCCAGCGGGGCGCCGCCGTGGCGCTGGCCGATCACGATCCGCCCGGCGTCGGAGAGCCCCGAACCCCAGGTGAGGTTCGCTGGGAGACCGGCCCGGGAGATGACCGCGGTCAGCGTCCCGTGCGACTCGCGCCACTGAACCGTCGCCCCCGCGACCAGTCGTCGCAGCGCGTCCGCCATCTGGTCCCAGTGGCGTGGTCCCTGCTCGGGCAGCGGGCGCACCCGCACGATCACCCGCTGGTCGGTATTGGTCCAGGAGACGAGATCGGGCACCAGCCAGTCGCCCTTCTCGAGCCGTCGTGCCCAGCCCAGATCTCGGCACACCCGCGGCCACGCGATCTGCCAGCTCAGCGCGCGCGAGCGCGCCCGGCAGCGGCGCAGAGCGGCGAGGACTTTTCTCGGGCGGGTGAGCAGGAGCAGCACGACGAGCGAGACCAGCAGCGACCCGACCGCGGCCGCGAGAGCGCGGTGCCCGGTCTTGTACGCCACCACGACTCCGAGTAGAGGCAGGCTGAACTCCCGCCAGCACCAAACTCGCAGAAGCACGTACGAGAGCTCGTCCGCGAGCGATATCACCAGGCTCGGTTCCGGCACGTACCGGCCGGCGCTTCCACCGATCGTCGACATCGTGCTGCTCCCTCCCCTCACGCCGTGGCCGTCGCGCCGGACTGAGGCTGGGCTCTGCGAGCGCCGGGAGTTGCCAGGCGCTCGGCCCGGAACGACAAGCCCGCGTAGGTCTCGCCGTCGCGCTCCAGGCCGTAGAACAGGACCACCAGCTCGTCGGCCTCCAGCCGCTCGCCGAACTCAACGCGCGGCGCCTCGTCCTGGCATACGGTGACTTGCACGATCTCCGAGCGCGTCTGCTCGCCGTGGACACCGAGCATGCACGGCACCTTCCACTGCCGCCGCCCGTCCGCTGAGCGCCGCTCGGTCACCCGATCATCCTCGGTGACCAGCCGGGGCTCGCCCGCGCAGATCAGCTTCACCCGATCGCCCGGGACCGGCAGCGGCGGGTACTTGGGAAACGCTGACATCGAAACCTCCATGGGTTGAATGGACGTTGCGCCAGCAGAGCGCTGGCTGGCTCGCATCCAACCTCGGAGCCCGGGACGGCATAACCGCGTTTGAGGGACACTTCGGGGACGGCGAGGCCGCCGAAACGTCCCGGCCGCGTCCCGTGATCCGCACACACCCGGATGCCCAGGAACCAGCGGCTATACGACGCGATCCGCCAGTCCGGCCGAGGACTGGAAGGCATCGCCGACGAGCTCGAGACCGACCCCAAGACCGTCGGACGATGGATAAGCGATGGGCGCCTCCCACGCCCCGCGCTGCGCCAGAAGCTCGCGCAGCTTGTCGGAATCCCCGAAGGCGTCCTCTGGCCGGACGCTCCGGGCGTGGCATACGGCACCTCCGAGCTCGTCGGTATCTACACGACGCGGCGCGAGCTGCCGCCGGCCACCGTCAGCTCGCTGCTCGACGCCGCCGAGCACGACATCGACGTGCTCGGATACGCAGCCCTATGGCTCTGGGACACGGTTCCCAGCTTCGCCGAACTCGTGCAGCTCAAGATCGCCCGCGGCGCCACCGTCCGCGTCTGCCTCGGAGACCCCGACAGCGAAGCCGTCGCCTTGCGCGGTCGCGAGGAAGGAATCGGTGATGCCCTCGCCGCGCGCTGCCGTCTCGCCACCAGCTACGCCCGCGGCATCCACGACGCGGACTCCCGCGCGGTCCGCATCACAGGCGCGACCCTGTACGCATCGATCCTGCGCTTCGACAACGACGTGCTACTCAACACCCACCTGTGGGGCAACGCCGCCGCCGACTCGCCGGTATTTCACTTCCGAAAGGACCGCAACGACGGTATCGCGGCGCGCGCGATCACCTCGTTCGAGCGGGTATGGAGAACCGCTCAGGTGCTCCCGGAGGGATAGACAAGGACGTTCACCCACGCCGAGCACGCCGCTCCTTCGCCCTCCGGCCCGATCCCGTCATTAGAGCGCGCCTTCACCGACACGCGCGCCAGATCGATCCCCAGCGCCTCGGCCACGTTGCGGCGCATCTGCTCGATATGCGGCCGCAGCCGAACCGTCCCCAGCACCACGAACGCATCGACGTTTCCGATCTCGTAGCCGGCCTGGCGGACATAGCCGCCGAACTCCCTCACGAACTCAAGGCTACGGGCGTCGGCCGCCTCGGGATCGTCCTCGGGGTAATGCGTCCCCAAGTCGCCGTCGGCGATCGCGCCAGCAAGCGCGTCGACGAGAGCGTGGGAGAGGACGTCTCCATCGGAATGTGTGTCGAAGCCGACCTCCGTAGAGACAACCACCCCACCGAGCACAAGCTCGTGATCCGGAAAGAGCCGATGCACGTCGTGGCCGATCCCGGTCCGGAAAGAAGTCATTCCCGACCTCCCAACCGAGGCGAACGCCTCGCAGAGCCCTGCCCGCTGTTCGCCAGCATCGTCTCCACCACACGGACATCATCCAGCAGCGCTGCCTCCGAACGCTCCAAGGCCTTAGCCTCTGGAGCGCCCTGGCCGTATCGCTCACGGATCTCCGCAAGCCGCTCGACGGGCTCGGCTGGCAGGCCGTCCGAGTCCGTGGTCAGATCGCAGTACGTCAGCGCGCGCGAGACGATCGAGCGCTCATCCACGAACTCGGCCAGCTCGCCCTCGAGTCCACGCTCGATGGACTCGGCCGCAGCGCCCGAGTGATACGCGACTAGCCCCGACAGCCGCTCGTGGCCAGAGCCGCGCACGAACCGAGCGCCGTCCACCGGGTGAAAGCCCGTCTTCGCCAGCTCCGGCGCGTAACCGACATCGTGCACGTACGCCGCCGCCAGCAACAGCTCCGCCTCGTCCGGGTCCATCGCCTCGCCCACCATCCGGGCGCGTTCCGCGACGCCGACCGTGTGCCGCCATCGCATGCCCAATGGCGCCAACAGCCGCCGCGAGACCCGCTCGGCCCACTGCGGCTCGGATTCAGCTGCACCAGAAGACGCCATAGATCCAATGGTTCCAATTTTCTCTACTGGATCAAGGCGGCCGCTGGCGCGCTGCGCGCGCCGCGGCCGCTGACCTCGGGTCGGCGAGTCTCCGGCAGCCCAACCGCCGACTCACCATCGCGCCTTGACCGTCACGCAAGCGGATGTGGGCGCCGCTCAGCCGAGACACGTCCAGCCACCGTCCGGCGGCGAGCCGTTCGTCCGGGTCGCCGAGCCGCCGAGCGCCTGAAACCACCCCCAGCTCCCCTCAGAGCGACTGAACGAGAAAGCCGGAAAGAGCACTTGACATGCCCCCCCCCCGGGCGTATAAGCTCCTGCTACAGACGCTTAAAGCGTCCGGCAGCGGTCATCCATCGGAGCCGGCTTCCGAACCGCTAACTGAGGAGGGGTGATGGAAGCAAAACCAAGTTGTGCGCTAGGCGAAGCGTCTCGACCGCCGCGTGCGCTCTTGAGCACAAAGTCGCTTGGAGCAGCGGTGATGTCTCTCGGTGCCGGGCTAGTGGCCCCCGCGGCGTTCGCGCCGCCTGCCCACGCAAGTTGCTGGAGCAACCATTGCAAGGCCTACGTCTCCAACAAGAATGTCAATCAGGGAGTTCGTCAGTATGCACCGTGGGGCTACGTGGTCTCTCCATCTATTCGTGCGCACTACTCCGACTGCACCCAGCTCCACACCATATCGCCTTACGGCCTCTACAGCGAGTATATCCCTCAATATGGTTATCCATGTGCATGGTCTGCAGTGTTGAACACGAAGTCATATACCACTCACAACGACTACTCGATCGCCCAGGCGACGGCTTGGAAGCGCACGGCCGGGTGCACAGATATGTGGGCCCGCGAGCTCGGTGATTTCTCAGCCCAGCTGGGTGGCTGGAAGGAAACTACTTGCTGATCCCGCAGCCAAGGTCGGCGTCTCTTATCGCGTTGAGGATGGGTGCTGCCAAAAGGAGCGGTTGCTGTTATGTCATCGAAGCTAACTCCAACTAGACGATCTCTGGCTATCGTTGCGGCCCTGGTGATCGGTGGTGCGGTTGCCGGTGGTGCGTTCGCATCTGCCAAGTCCTCTTCGACTCCGGCCAAGCCACAGGGAGGCCATCCGCTCTCAGCACGCCTCAGACAGGAGGTAAGGCTCGCGCGAGCGCTCAAGGCAAGGTACGGGCGGCGGGTGGATCGGAGCTCAAAACGTAGCCTGATGGTGACCAGCGGAGCGGCCCGCCCGCTTCCCAAATTAGTCGCACGTCATCTACGGGCCTTTCGTGACGCCTCCCGCGCGCGGGCGCACGCCGCCAGCGAAGCAACAAGCACCCCGTTTCCGGGAGCATCGAGTTCAGAGGTTTCGCAGTGGGGTCTGGCGGTCGGGGACGCGATGGCGATACCAAACAGTACCGGCCTACAGGTCTGGCTCGTTCCCGGAGACTCAGGGTCCTGTCTCTTCTGGCGCTATCCAGATTTCTCACCGGTCGTAGCGGACGTTGGCGGATGTGCGCCGAACAGCATCGTACTCACCGGCGATTTTTTTGCTATCGCTCCAGGGCCGGGCAGTCAGACGATCATCGGGGTCGCGCCAGATGGCAATACGAATGTGACGTTGGGCCTAGGGGACGGTTCGTCCGAATCCGTGCCCGTGTCCCAGAATGTTTACGTTGCCCAGGCGACGCAAGGATTTCGGACGGTGACTCTCAAGGACTCGACGGGAGCGATGCGGACGAACGACGTTCCGGGCAGCTAGACAAGACGCAGCCCAGACGACCTGTTGCGCGTCGAGTAGGTGGTCGAAAGATCGTTGGAGTCTGCGGCGCCTGCTAGTCATGAGGACAGTGCTCCTGAGCTCGCGCTCGTGGTTGGGGCGGCACGATCAGGCACGACGCTCCTCCGCTTGCTGCTCGATGCTCATCCGGACATCGGGTGCCCGGCCGAGGCCGGCATCCCAGCACTGATCAAAACGCTGGGCCGGGTGTGGTGGACGATTGACGCGGATGTCGTCGACGATCGGGGGGGTGACCCCTTGACGACAGAGGAGGCGGCGAACTCGCCCGTCGGAGCGGCCAACAACTATGGGATTCGGCCCGAGATGGCTCGGCTCCCTGAACTCTCCTCCCTGGCTAAGGCTGCGGTCCGCGAGGCGGTGCTTGGACCGATCCGCCACTATTGCCAGCGCGAGGGAAAGAAGCGGATCTACTGCGCCAAGTCGCTCGACTCCGTGCATCACCTCGACGCCGTGCGCGACATCTTCCCCGAGGCGCGGTATGTGCTCCTGTTCCGCCACGTGATGGATACCGTCGCTTCGGGGATCGAGGCATCGCCCTGGGGCTTTCACGCATACGGCTACCTGCCGTTTGTGCAACGTTCGCCGGATAATTTTGTCGCCGCGCTCGCCAGCTATTGGCTCTCGCATGTTGATGCCGCGCTGGGGTGGCAGGAGGCACACCCTCACCAGTGCCACCTGGTCCGCTACGAGGATCTGGTGAGTGACCCGGCGACAGTCATCGCTGAGATATGCAGCTTTCTGGGCGTGGAGCCCGATCCCACCGTCCTTGCGCGAGCTTTTGCGCGTGCCCGCTCTGCGCAAGGTCCCGGCGACTACAAAGTCACATACACCTCAAGCGTGCACGGCACCTCAGTGGGTCACGGCAAGCGGGTTCCTGTCCACATGTTACCCTCGCCCCTACTTGACGCAGTAAATGCCAAACTGGCCGCGCTTGGCTATGAGCCACTGAATCGGGAATGGAACACTGCGCCGAATGCGCGGCTTAGAGCGGGTGAGGAGACGATCTGGTCTCTTCGGCTACGGCAACTGATGGAAGCGGTGGAGCCACCGGCGCCCAACGGCAATGCGAAGGTCGGATCGTTCGCGATCGTCGCGGACGATCACCCCGACTTGCGCTGGGTCATCGATCCTGCGGCCGGGGAGATTCGTCAAGGGGACGGCGAGGTCGAGAGCGTCGTGACCGGGACGGTCGAGGACCTGGTGCTGATGGCCGCCGAGGAGGAGAATGTCGGGGTCCTCTTGCGGTCAGGACGGATCCGTCACCTCACGGCCCGCGAAGACATGCCACCCGACGCGGTCGCCTCCGAGATGAACAGTGTGCTCGACATGCTGAGGGCGCGGCGGCACACGAACGGGGGGCAGCCTGTCCTGCGTCGGTGATGGGCGACCTCAGAGACCTGTTGGAACTGCTCCACTGCGCGCACGAGCGCGTGCGTAGTTTGCGCGTCGAATTTAGCGACTGGTTTCACCCGCCGCCAAGTAACACCTTGGTTGTTGATCGGGAGGACCTGCGGGCGGGGCGGCTGCGCTGGCTGGGCGGCGGTCCCTGGCCACGCCCATCTGAGACGAAGCGCCGGATATGGTTTGAACGCCCGGACTGTCGACGCGTCGAGCTCCTGGACAACCACGTCCTTGTGCGGCTAGGCGTAAGCGATGGCTCAACCTGGTGGCGGTGGGACCAGGCTGATGGTGAAACCGCCGGGATTGTGACTTCGCCTGAGGGCCTCCGCACGCTTCCGCCACTCCTTGACCCACCCTTACTCTCGCCTGCGCGGTTGCTGGCGACGTTGCGGCTCGAGCCGACCGGTGTAGGCGTCCGCGCTGGACGCGAGGTCCTGCGCGCCCGCGCGTGGCCGCGAAGGCCTGCGAGGTCCGACGGTGCGGTCTCCTATGAGCTTGAGTTCGATGCCGAGCACGGCACCCTGCTGCGCCGCTCAGCGTCTGCGGGCGATCGATGCTTCGAAGTCACCGAGGCACTGGAGATCTCCTACGAGTGCGACATCGACCCGCGCCGATTCGTGTTCGCGGCGCCCGCCGGTCAGCAGACGCGCCGCGCCCACATGCCGCAGGCCAGTCACAAGGTTCGGGAACGGATGGCAGAGGCCGACCGCAACGGCCGTCTGCGCTCAGGTCGCCTCAACCGCCGGGCGCGGACGGTGTGGTTGACCGGGCTGCCGGCCGCCGGTAAGACGACGCTAGCGCTCGCGGTCGAGCGCGAGCTGACGCGGATGGGATTGCCGACATGTGTGCTCGATGGCGACGAGCTGCGCAAGGGGCTGAGCAGCGATCTTGGCCTCTCGCCCGCCGATCGGGCCGAGCAGGCGCGCCGCGCCGCGCATGCAGCGACCATGATCTCGAGATCCGGCGTTACCGCGATCGTGGCGCTGGTTTCTCCATATGCGGAGGACCGTCGCCGGGCGCGCCGGATCCATGATGAGCACGGCGTGCCGTTCTTCGAGGTGTGGGTTGACACGTCGCTTGATGTCTGTGAGCAACGCGACCCGAAGGGGCTCTACGCTCGTGCCCGCGCAGGTGAGCTGGTCGGTCTGACGGGTGTGGACGCCCCTTACGAGCCGCCGAAGACTCCCGACCTGCCCGTCATCGCAGACGACGAGGATCCGAAAAATCTGGCGACCCGGATCGTCGAGCTGCTTTTCGCGCGCCAGCCGGGCATTCGCTCTCAGGTCGAGCAGCCGACGTCAGAGGCGCCAGCGCCTTCTCGGGATTAACCAAGGGACGATTTGCCATCCCTCCCAGTCGACCGAGCGAGCTGGTAAGTGTGACCGAGCCCCTACACTTGCGGTATCAGCATCCGATCGCACTGGACAGATTCCAGCTCGTGACGCCCGACGGCCGCCCACCACGCCTCGCACGTGCCAGCTCGAATACGCTGACGCCGCCCTCCACGGCGTTCGACGCGAACGTCGAGCGAAGGCCGTAGATCCTCGCGGCATCGCGTTAGGTCAGCTCCGTTCGGAGGTCGAGCCCTGGGCAGCCGAGGAACACCGCATCATGGGCGACGAGTGGAAGACCCCACCGGACCGCGGCGGCCGCGATCCACAGGTCAGCGTTATGAAGCCGTTGATGGAGCGCGTGGCCTATCAGGCGGCAGCGGTTGCGAAGCTGCGCCACGGCCTCGGCGGTCTCGGCGTCGACCTCAAGAACCGCCACCTCGCTGATGCTCCGCGCAAGCTCGCCAACTCTTCGGGCGCCCCAGCCCGCCGCGAGCGCTCCGTATCTCGCCTCAGCGACCGTTTGCGGCGACACACCGATGCGGCGGCCGGTGGTGTGCTTGGCATACAGCGCCTCGAGAGGCGACCGACTGCCCTGGAGCGAGGCCGTGAACACATTCGTGTCCACGACGACGCTCGCCGTCAGTCGTCCTTGAGCGCCGCTTGAAACGCCTCCCACTCCTCATCCGTCAGGTCGGGGATCGCGAGGTCGTCCCACGACGTGATCGGTTTCACGTCGGCCATGATCTCATCGAGTGTGCGCGGGCTCCAAAAACGCGCGGTTCCCTCGTCGATCGCGTCAGGCTTGTGGGCTCGATCCTCCATCTTGCGTCTCCTAGAACCGAAGTCTACGGGCCCACGCCCGGCGCCGGCCGGAAGTCTCCCCAAAACTCTCCCCAAACTCATGAGTTCTCAGCGCGCCGAAGCGAAGTCGGAGCACCGCAGCGAACGGAAACGCGGCGCAGCGAACCGAAGCGGTCCACACTCGCCGCGCTGCAAAGCCGTCTACACCGGTTCGATTCCGGTCGTCGCCTCTGATTTTGGCCCTGAGGACAGTCGGCCGGCCACCGTTCCTCCTTCACGTATTGCTCGAGCGCTTCGCGGGCAAGCTCGCTCAACGTCTTTCCCTCCTTCTCTGCTCGCCAGCGCGCGCGCTCCTGTAGCTGGCCGCTGATGCGAAAGGGCACCCGGGGTGAGATGCCGTCGTCGAGCGAGGGCGACCGCGCCGCCGCCCGCGGGACAGGTCATAGCCGCGCTCCGCCTCGGCGGCGAGCTCGTCGGCGATCTGCTGTTCCGCGCTTCGTCACCGCGATTACGCGGTCGTCACGCTTGGTCATCGGTGGTTCCTTCGAGATAGTCGAGGTACTTGGGGGATCGGCATCGCGTGGATGACCAGAAGCCCGTTCGCGGTCTCGACGGCCATCACCTCAAGCGTCGTGCCGTCCTGGTCGGGGCCCAGATAGACCACACATCGTCGCGGTACGGGCTGCCGGGAGGCGCAGGCTCGTCGATGACCGCAGCGGCATTCAGGATCACAATGCTCGCTGCAAGCCCGGCTCACGCGGTGCTTGGTCGCTGCCCGTGCGCATCTGATCTCCACCCCGGTGAATTTCGGCAGACAAAAAGACTCACTCGTCAATTCTGTTCGACAAAATCATTGCCAGGCCTCTGGCCTGCCGGGTCTCCCCCAAACTCTCCCCAACCGGCTGCTGGAGTCGACTGCCAGCCTCGCGGACCGTGAACTGCCGAGTCGACGCACCCTCGGGTAAGCCGGATATCTCGCCAGAGCTCCCGGGCGGGAGCGATCCTCGCGCGCAGGCCCGCTGTTACCGCCCCTGGTTCCCAGGTCGGGGGACGGATGGCGGCGTGGCACCACCACGCCCCTCCTCGATCCCGATCGTAGTAGGGAGAGGCTTGATCTGGTCAGGTGGGAGAGGCTTCGGCGCCACGACTTCAGTCTACCGCGAGAGCCGCCAGCCACGCCAACGTCTGAAGGACCATCAACGCGCCGAGTACACCCGATAGCCACGACATGCGCCTGACCTTCCTCGCGTTCTCGTCACGCAGTGCCTGATAGCTGTAGCCGGCACGGGCCAGCCAGCCAAGCGTGCCAGCCTCGGCCTCGCTCGAAGCCTGCTCATAGAGCCCGTCGTAAAGCTCCCGCGCATCGATCGCGAACTTCAATCGCCACGGCGCGAGCAGAATCGCGGCGGCAATGAGGCCGGTCAGCAGCGCAGCGATCGCCAGCCAGCTGAACACATGGAGCCCCCGCGCGTGGACGGTTGTTGCCCCGAGAAACGACGCGACCAGCGCGTGAGCGGCCAACAGCGTGCCAGTCCGCTGACGTATCCCCGAGACGACCGCTTCCTGGTCGGCGAGCGCAGACCGACCAGCCTCATACGTGATCTCCTCCAGTGTCGCCACGATTCAAGACGGTAGGCACGTGGCCGGACGAGCAAATGGACGGCACTTGTGGTAGCAACTGTTGTTCACCGCGTGTGTCGCCCCCCCAAACTCTCCCCAACCGGCTGCTGGAGTCGACTGCCAGCTTCGCGGACCGTGACCGCCGAGTCGAAGCACACATCGGGTAAGCCGGTGACCGCTTCCGCCCCCGTCTCTGAGGTTGTGCGCGCGGTGGTGCTGGGCTCAGCTGCAGCCCGGAAGCGTCCCCGCCCACCCGCAGTCCAGGTAGCGCAGGGCGCGTGAGCGGGCACCCGGTCCGTGGAAGCGGGCGAGCTCTCGCCCGTCCGTCAGACACACGGCCCAGCCGCAAAAGATCGGCTTCAGCATGATCCGGAGCGGGTTCATCTTGGCTCTCAGACGCTGGCTTCCCAGCGAACGGCTGGATCATGCGTCAGCGGCAGGATCTCCGACCCCACACCCGCCCTCCAGACGGCTCTATGCGCCCCAGCGGGGGAGCGGAGAGCTTTCGGCCAGCGAGCTGGCGCTGCGAGCCGGCGTCGCCGATCGCGCTGGTGGTGATCGGCGACAAGCTCGGTCCGTACCGCGCCCCGTGTGGGCGCGATGTGGAGCTGCGCTGCCAGCTGGCGGGTGCTCAGGCCGCTTCAGGAGGTGGCGTTGCAAGCTCGCACGGTGAAGGATCACCTCAAGGCGATCTTCCACAAGGTCGGGATGAAAGACACGGGACAAGCTCCTCTCCCAGCTCACCGCGCCCCTCACCGGCGGGCCGCTCCCCTGACGCGACCGCCAGGCAGCGCGCTGGGCCCCTGACGCTGGCGCCAACCAACGCCCCAGCTCCCGAAACGCTTCGCTGCGCGGCGAAGGTGATGTGCGAAGATCAGTCGTTGCCCGGCTTCAGGAAACCCACCACGCCGACCGACCCAGCCGAGCTGCAGACGGCGGCCGTCGATCTCGAGCGCATCCGGGACGGGGGCATACCGCTCGGCGCCGAACGGCGCCTGAGAGCTCTGGCAGGCACCTCCACGCCCCTGTTCAGCAGCGATCTGAGCGTCAAGGAATACGCGCTCGCGCAGGCCTCAGGGCTGCTCCCGATCGCCCAGGTAATGGGCTCCTCGGTGGTCCAGCATGGCTGGCAGAACTACGGCTGGCAGTCCTACGGCGGCGGGGTGCGCGAGATGCCCGGCTTCGCCACCCCGTGGAACCTCGCCCGCGAGCGCTCGTTTGGCCGCCTTCGCCTGGAGGCGCAGCTCGCCGGAGCCGACGCCGTGATCGCCATCAGGATGAGCACCGCCGATCTCGACCAGCCGGGCGTGCTCGAGTACCTCGTGTTTGGCACCGCAGTGCGGGAGACGACGCTTGCTGGAGGTCAGGCCTGGCGCCCGCGCATGTGCACCCTCAGCGCCCAGGATGTGGACAAGCTGCGGCGCATCGGAGCCGAGACCCTGCGCGTGATCGGCCACACGGCAGTGGTGGCGGTTGCCCTCGGCCCGCAGGCCAACCAGATGATGCGCTCCTGGTCGCAGAACCAGGAGCTGGGGGAGCTCACCCAGGGGGTCTACGCGGCGCGCCACCTGGCGATGTCGGAGATCACCCGTCAGGCCCGGCAGGCCGGCGCCAACGACATGGTCATCTCCTCCCTCGCCCACCACATCCACCACCAGGAGTACGAGAGCCTCGGCTTCACTCAGCACCTGTTCCTCGTCGTCATGCATGTGCTGGGCACCGCGATTCGCCTGGGCGCCCATCGACCCCATCCGGGCGAGCTGGCCACGCCCCGCCTGTCGATCAACCTCGGCACCCACTCCACCCGATCACGACCCCGTCAGGAGAAGATCTGATGCCGGCCTACGACCCGACCAGCACCGAAGGCCTCGCCGAGCACGCCGGCGAGCGTCTGGAGATGAACGCCCGCGGGCTGTTCACGTCCGATTTGTCGGTCAACGAGTACCTCTGCGTCGAGCGCGCCGGCTTTGAGCCGGTCGGGCTGGTCGTGGGATCGAGCATCTACCACATCGGCTTTCAGATGGCCAACTGGAAGGCCAGCCAGGAGCTGAGCGTGCTCACGCAGGCCATGTACTCGGCCCGCGAGCTCGCGATGACGCGCATGGAGGAGGAGGCCGATCAACTCGGGGCCGACGGAATCGTCGGTGTCCGGCTGGAGATCGGGCGCTACGAGTGGGGGGCCGACATGGCGGAGTTCATCGCCATCGGCACCGCGGTCAGGCACCGGGGCGGCAAGCTTCACCGCGCCCCGAACGGGCGGCCGTTCACCTCCGATCTCAGCGGCCAGGCGTTCTGGACGCTGATGCAGACCGGGAAGCGGCCGGTGGGGATGGTGATGGGCAACTGCGTCTACCACGTCGCCCATCGCGGGCTGATGCAGGCGCTGCGGCAGACGGGCCAGAACGTCGAGCTCGAGCAGTACACCCAGGCCCTCTATGACGCACGCGAGCTGGCGATGGAGCGGATGCAGAAGGAGGCCGAGGCGATCGGCGACGGCGTGCTCGGGATCGTCGAGGTCAAGCTCCACCAGAACAACCACGGGTGGGGCAGCCACGTGATCGAGTTCTTCGCGATCGGCACCGCCGTGGTGGCAAACGAGCATGCCGAGCCCGGCCAGCAGCTACCCGAGATCACGCCGGTGCTCGATATCAACGACTGAAAACCCGGAACGGGACGGGCTGCTTTTGAATTGGCGTCACCCGAGCGCCGCGGACGAGGGCCGTTCGGGTGAACGGCTCTCAGCCGAGAAGCCGCTCGAGCGACACGCGCGCGGCCTCCGAGCGCTCAGCCTCGGCCTGAAGCGCTGTGCTCAGCTCCTCGAGCCACGCATCGAGCGGCAGCTGGCGGCGCCCGATGATCACTCCGCGCACGGCTGTGGCCACGCTCGTCTCCGCCTGCTCGCCGGACAGGGACAGCGCGAACGTCCGCTCGCCGAGCTGCACCTCGACGCGCTCCAGGCGCCTGCGCCTGGACAGCAACCGCGCTGGCTGACGACGGATCCTCGTCTGCGCGGGAAGGGCCGCGCTCAGCTTCGCCGCCAGCGCCTCGGCCAGCGCGCGCGCGTCCGACGCGTCGGCCTGCAGCGAGGAGGCCGCGAGATCGAACCGGTGCTCGGCCATATGCGCGATGGTAGGTGGTGGTGCGGCGCCGGCCCCGCTCAGCGGTAGAGCCTGATCTGACCGATTCTCTGAGGTGGGCTGCCGGCCGCGAGGTCAGAGCCGAAGTCGACCAGGTACAGATCGCCACTCCCATGCCTGCCGAGCTGTGCCGCCGCGGCGGCGGGAACCAGGAAGATGACGTCGCAGGTCTGGCTCTTTCCGGGCTGGATCGGCACACGGTCACGATTCAGGCAGGAGGTTGGATCCGCCTGGCGCTCGGCGGAGACGTCCTCCTTGAACAGCGCCCCGCCCAGGATCAGACCCGCCTGCTGGGTTCCGTCCTTGTCGAATCCCTGCGGGGAGGGCAGCCTGTTGGTGACCGTCACCGACGCGACGATGAACCTGCCCCCCGCGGCGTTGACCGTGCCACCGCCCAGTGAGCTAACGGCGCGCACCCCATCCAGCCTCGCCCACAGCGTCTGGAGCCTGAGCGTGTGATCCTCGTCCACGATCGTGTACGTGATCCCGGCGTGGGTGCAGGTTCCCTCCCGCATCTGGGTCGGGTTGATGCCCAGCGCGTTGCAGTCGGTGCTGGCGGTGGTGGTGCTCGGCGCCAGCTGGTCGGTCTTGGTCGAGCGGGCCGTGCTCGTCTGCCGACCGCCGCCGCAGCCCGCGACGGCGAGTCCAAGACAGAGGCACAGCGCGAGGGTCCAGCGCGATCTCAATGGCTCTCCTGTTTGTGATCGAACCCGGCCATTGTGCCCGCTCTGTCGGCTCCCTCGCCGGATGGCATGGGCCGGACGGGCGCCGGCCGCCGGAGCCGGCCGCCTCGATGCCCCCGGGCAGACCCAGAGGAGCCTCGCCCCTGCCCACGGCTCCCCGCGCTGGACCACCTCCGGGCGCCGGCCGCCTCTATACTGGGTTGCCGCTCGCGGCTGTAGCTCAGTTGGCT
>Ga0209061_1000520_pt1 | contig 93326 bp, 94 predicted proteins | sample Coa_R1_10_FD_187157 | JGI IMG/M metagenome (GOLD analysis project Ga0209061, IMG submission 187157) | Surface soil microbial communities from Centralia Pennsylvania, which are recovering from an underground coalmine fire - Coalmine... | ecosystem: Environmental > Terrestrial > Soil >...
CGTTGACGCGCCTCCGCCTCGGTGATCAGGCCGGCATTCAAGTCCGCGTCGACGGCGAGTTGCTTCCCCGGCATCGCATCGAGCGTGAAGCGCGCGGCGACTTCGGCGACGCGGCCGGCGCCGTTCGTGATGACGACGAACTGAATCACGGTGAGGATCATGAACACGACGACCCCCACTGCGAAGTTGCCGCCGACCACGACGTTCCCGAATGCCTCGATCATCCGTCCCGCATAGCCGTGCAGCAGGATCGAGCGGGTCGCCGTCACGTTGAGCGAAAGGCGGAAGAGCGTGACGATCAAGAGCAACGTCGGGAAGACGCTGAACGAGAGCGCGTTCTCGATGTAGAGGGTCGTCAACATCACGACGAGTGCGAGCGTGAGGTTGAGCGTGAGCAGCAAATCGAGGAGGACGGGGCTGATCGGGATGATCATCAACGCGATCAGCATGATCGAGGCCGCAGCCACCCAGAGGTGCCGGGATCCGCGAAGTTGATCCAGGAAGGTACGCGCAGGCGCCTGGGTGCTCATGCGATCGTCCGCTTTTGGAGACGATAGACGAAGGCGATCACTTGGGCGACGGCGGCGTACAGCGTCGGCGGGATCGGCGTATCGAGTTCGACCTTCTCATAGAGCGTTCGCGCCAGCGGCGGGTTCTCCATGACCGGTACGCCGTGCTCTTTCGCGATCTCTCGCATCCGCTTCGCCATCAAATCGGCGCCCTTGGCGGTGACGACGGGCGCGTCCATCTTGACTTCGTCCCATTCGAGGGCGACCGCAAAATGGGTCGGGTTCGTCACCACCACCGTCGCCCGGGGCACCGCCGCCATCATCCGCTTCCGTGCGAACTCACGCTGGCGTTTCCTGACGGCCTGCCTGGCCTCCGGATTCCCCTCGGACGATCTGGCTTCGTCCTTCACCTCCCACTTCGTCATCTTGAGCGAGTCGGTGAGTTTGTATCTCTGGTACGCATAGTCCGCGAGGCCCAAGACGAACAAGAGGACGCCGAAGCGCACGCCGATGGTGAAGAGAACCGAATCGAGCAGACCCATGATGTCGCCGAGCGACATGTGGGCGACCGAATCGATACGCGAATAATCGTCGAGGAGGACCGTCGCGATAAGCACGAACACCGCCGCGATCTTGAGTATCTGCTTTGCGAGGTTGACGACCGTCTGCGACGACGCGAAGATATTCTTCCAGCCAACGAGCGGGTTGAGCTTGCCGAAGTTCGGTTTGAGCGGATAACCGGTGAAGACGAACCCGAACTGCGCCAGGTTCGAGGCGATCGCGACGACGACGGTCAAACCGAAAAAGACCGTAAGGACGAAAGTGAACGGGACGCCCGCGCGCCAAAACAGGCCGCTCACCGACCAAAAATCCGGCTCGTCGAGCGAGTGCATGTGTTGCAAGGCGACCTGCATCATCGAAGCGACCGCCGCGATCCCGGGCCGGAACAGGAAGTGCAGGACGAAGACGCCGGCGAGGAAGATCGCGGCGCCGCTGACGTCCATGCTCTTCGCGACCTGCCCGCGCTCGCGCGCCTCGTTGAGGCGCTTTGGGGTGGGCCTCTCGGTCTGTTCGGGCCTGGCCATCGATCACCGCCCCGGAATCATGCCGCGCATGACCGTGTCGAGCTGCGCGGGAACGTCGTCGAACAGGCCCGGCAGCACGGCCCCGAGCAGCGGCATGCAGACGATCAGCATGATCATCCCGACCCCGATCTGCAGCGGGAAACCGACGACGAAAACGTTCATCTGCGGAGCGACCCGCGCCATCAGGCCGAGTCCGACGTTGACCACGAAGAGCGCGACCGAGACCGGAGCCGCGATCTTGAAGACGATCAGCACCGCTTGCGCGAAGAAGACGCCGATCGACGCGACCGTCGCAGAGCTCACGTTCGCATACGGGAGGGGGAGCAGGGAGAACGATCCGCCGATCCCCTGCAGCATCAGCAAATGCGAGTCGGTCACGAGGAAGAGAAGCGTCGCGATCGCGAGCTCGAATTCGCCGATGACGGTGATCTGCTGCTGCGTCACCGGATTGATGATGTTCGAAACCGCGAAGCCGATCTGCAAGTCGAGGATCTCGCCGGCCAGCTGTATCCCCATGAAAACCAGATACGAGACGAATCCGAAGACGAAGCCGACGAGGACTTGGCAGACGACGGCGACGACGAACTCGGCCAGATCGAGCGCTCGAATCGTCGGAACGGTTTGCATGACCGCAAACGCCACGAACAGGCCGAGCCCGAGGCGGACGAGCCGGGGCACCTGCGGCGCCGAGAAGACCGGGAGCATGAAGAGGATCACGCTGACGCGGATCAACACGAGGACGAACGTCTCGAACTTCGCCGTCGTCAGGTGAAAGACGTCCAGGCCCATCGCGCTACCGCTCCCCCGCCCGCATCATTTGATGAACGCCCCGATGTTGGAGAAGACGCGACTGGTGAAATCGGTCAGCACGGCGAGGATGAACGGGCCGAAAAAGAGCATCGCGAAGCCGGTCGCCAGGATTTTGGGGATGAACGTCAGCGTCGGTTCCTGGATCTGCGTGACGGCCTGAACGATCGAGATCACCATACCGGTGATCAGACCCAGGAGCAAAACCGGCCCCGCCGCGGCGAGGGTGACGAGGATCGCTTCGCGCCCGAGCGACAACACCACGCCGTACGTCATCGCTGATAGCTCGCGAAGATCGCGCTGATCGTCAGGTTCCAGCCGTCGACGAGCAAGAAGATCATGATCTTGAACGGGAGCGAGATGATCGCCGGCGGGATCATCATCATCCCCATCGAGAGCAAGATGCTGGCGACGACCATATCGATGACGATGAACGGGACGTAGATGGCGAAGCCGATCTCCATCGCCGTCTTGAGCTCCGAAATGACGAACGCCGGGACGAGTAAATAGGTCGGTACATCATCTTGCTTCGCCGGGGGCTTTTCTTTTGACAGATTGTAGAAGACGGCGATATCTTTCTCACGTGTCTGCCGGAACATGAAGCGCCGCAGCGGCGCCTGCGCGCGGTCCAGCGCGACCGATTGCGAGATCTGCCGCTTGAGGTAGGGCTGCAGCGCGCTCCTATTGATATCGGCAAAAACCGGGTTCATGATGAAGAACGTGAGGAGCAGCGCGAGCCCTATCAGGACCTGGGTCGGCGGGACCTGCTGGGTCCCGATCGCCGTCCGGACGAACGAGAGGACGACGATGATCCGGGTGAACGAGGTCATCAGGACGAGGATCGTCGGGGCGAGCGCGAGGACGGTGAGGAGCAGCAGCAGCTGCAGCGAAAAGGCGACGTCCTGCGGCTTCGCCGACGGCGTGACCCCGATGGTGAGCCGCGGAATCGGGACCGTCGGCGCGGTAGGGCCCGCCTGCGCCCAGGCGTATCCCGTGACGGCGATCACGCCGGCGAGCGTGAATACTCCGGCCAGGAGCAGCCGCGTCGTTCGCTTCACTACCGTGGGAAGCGCAGCCGGCTCAAGAGTGCGCTGATCGAGGCCGTCTGCGCGTCGAGCGCGCGGCGGTGCGCCTCGATCCACGGGACGACGCTCTCCGCGGGGATCTCCCCGAGCAGCGAGAGGTGCCCGGCGCCGCCTCCGACCGCAAAATACTTGTCGCCGATCTTCACGACGTGGAGCGTCGTGTTGTGCGAGAGAAACGCCGACTCGATCACCGTGATGAGGCGCTTGTCGGCGGAGACGATGAGCCGTCCGCGACCGAGCGTCCGGGCGATCCACCAGAACGTAAGCAGGAGCAGACCGACGATGGCCAGCGCCTGGATCGCCCGCAACATGAAGGTCAGGTCCATGAGGTCCCCTTACCGCCGCGCTCCTAGACTCTCTCGGCGTTCGGATTCAGCTCGCTGATCTTCACCGCGAACTTGTCGTCGACGACGACGACCTCGCCGCGCGCGATCAAGATGTTGTTCACGTAGAGATCGATCGGCTCGCTCGAGAGCTTGTCGAGTTCGAAGACGCTCCCGGTCTGCAGGGCGACGACGTCGCGCAACGAGAGCGACGTGCGCCCAAGGACCGCACTGATCTGCAACGGGACGTCGTGGACGAGATCGAGGTTGGGATGCCCGCCCTTCGGCGGGGGCGTGGGGGTCATCGAGGTGAAGCCGATCGGCTGAGGCTCCGGCCTCGGGGGTTTCGCCGACGAGGACGGCGGAGGAACGGCCGTCGCGGCGGGAGCCGGCCGCGGGGCGGGCTCGGGCTCGACGGTCGCCGAGTCGGACGTCCCATCGGCGAGCTTTGCCATCGCGACGCCGTCGAAATCGAGGGTGACGGTGATCGCGAACTCGCCTGCGACGTCGAGGCTTGCCGAATATTCCTCAAACGGCGGGGCGGGGAAGCTCCCGGCCTCTTGTACGACGTCGCTTTTCACCGACCCCGGGTCGGCCCCGATCGCTTCGGCGAGCCGCTCGGCCATGGCGGTCGAAAGCTGCTGGACCGTCTCCGAGACGATCGACATCTGCATCGGGTCGAGGTCCCCTTCGATCGCCGACCCCAGCATCAATCCGATGATCCGAGCAAAATCGGCGACCCGATAGACGGCGACGAACCCGATCCCGGCGGACGCGACCTCGGTAAACGTCGCGATCAGATCCTTGTCGATTCTCAGCGAGGCGTCGGCATGCGCCGGGCTTGCGGCGCTCGAGGTTACGGGACGGTCGACGAGCGATCCGATCACGCCCGCCGCCGCGGAGAACATCGCATCGACCGTCGCGGTCATGGACTCAGTCATACGTTCGGCGTTACTCCTCGCGCTCAGCGATGACGTTTGCGATTTGGACGACCAAGTGATCTTTGTACGTCCCGGGGAAAACCTCGAACTTCGGGATCCCGTTCACGTTCGCGATCAGCGGCTCGCTCGTTTCTTTGTCGAAGACGACGAGATCGCCGACCTGCAACGCCATGAGGTCCTTGAGCGAGACCGTCGTCTCACCCAACAGGACCTGCACATCGACCTGCGCGCGTTCGACGTTCCGTTCGAGCGCCGCGATGTCTTCTTCGGTCATCCCTCGCCCTGCGACGACGGTCGGCGACCATTGGAAATCGGCGAGCTGAGCCGAGATCGACTGCAGGACGACGTGCGGGAGACAGAACGTCATCGCGCCCTGCATGTCGCCGATCTTGAGCTCGCACGAGACGTAGGCGACGATCTGGTCGAGCGGGATGATCCTCGGGATGAATTGCGGATTCGAATCGAGCGCTTCGATTTTCAGCGAGAGGGTCAGAATGTAGTTCCACGCTTCGCGGTAGCTGTTCAGCATGCGACCCATGAAGCGCTGCATCAGGGTCCGCTCGATGTCGGTAAGATCTCTGAGCTTGGTGGGGAACCAGCCGGGCCCGCCGAGGAGACGGTCGATGATCGAGAACGAGAGGTTGAGATCGATTTGCACGATCCCGCTCCCCGGCAGCGGGTCCATGGAAAAAATCGAGAGGATCGACGGAACGCTGATCCCCGAGATGAAGTCGCCGTAGCTGATCTGTTCGATCGAGATGACCGTCGCCTCGACGCGCGTCCGCAAATAGACGGAGAGCGAGTTGTTGAGCAGCCGCGTAAAATTGTCGTGCAGCGTCCGAAGCGTCGAGAGCTGATTGGTCGAAAACTTCTCGAGCTTCTTGGCGAAACGGAAATCGAACGCCTTGACGGCTTTGCTCTTGACGCCTGCGGGTGCGTCCGCGCCGCCACCGCCCAAAGCGGGATTGAGCTGGTTGACGAGCGCATCGATCTCTTCTTGCGAAAGGGTCGACATGCTATTCTCCCTGCTCTCCACCGGTCGCCGCCGGGATCTGCTCGTCCCCTTCGGGCCGGGTGGTCGACGACAGGATGACGATATCGACGCGTCGGTTCAACTGCTTGTGCTCGGGCGTATCGTTGGGATATTTCGGACGATATTCGCCGTAGCCCGAGGCGGAGATCCGGTCTGGCGCGATCTTCACGTGCTCGACGAGGTACCGGGTGACGCCGACCGCCCGCGCCGTCGAGAGTTCCCAGTTGCTGGGATATTGCGGGGTCGCGATCGGCGTGTCGTCGGTGTAGCCTTCGACCCGAATGTCGTTCGTCCCGACCTTCAACAGCCGGCCGATTTTATTCAGCAGCTCGACGGTCCGGGGCCGTAACTGGGCACTTCCTTCGTCGAAGAGGCCGTTGGTCAGGAGCGTCACCACGAGTCCCCGGCGCTCGACCTGCGTCTGGACCTGCATCTGAAGGCCGTGCTGCTGCACGTAGGACCGGATCTGTTGCTGAAGTTGCTGGAGCGTCTTCTCGCCTTGCTGGGCCCGGCCTTGACCGATCGTCCCGCCGTTGGGCGGATTGTTGATCGCCCATTGGTTGTTGAATCCGCCGGAGATGTCGTGGACCAGCGCCTGATATTTCACCTTGTTGATCGTCGATATCGAGAACAAAATGATGAAGAGCGCCAGCAGCAGCGTGATCATGTCGGCGTAGGTGAGCAGCCAACGCATCATCCCCGCCGACTCGAGCTTCTCCTCCGGCTTGGGCTTCTTCAGTCGTGACTCGTTCGCGCGAGCCGCGGCTTTCGCTTGGACGGGCATGGCCTCGCGCTACGCGGTCGCGCCTGCCGGCTCGGTCACGGCCGCGCCCTCCGCCTCGACCTCGACCTCTCGCTGTTCGGGCTCGAGGAACGCGATGAGCTTCTCCTCGAGCAGACGCGGATTGTCGCCGGCCTGGATCGAGAGGATCCCCTCGATCTGGATCTCCCGCAATAAGAGCATCCGCGCCGTTCGCTCTTTGATCTTCGTCCCCATCGGCAGCCACAGTAGGTTCGCGAACATGATCCCGAAGAAGGTCGCGACGAAGGCGGAAGCCGTCGCTTCGCCGATCGAACCGGCGACGTTCCCCTCGCCGGTCGCGCGAGCCAGCCCTTGGAGCATGTTGATCAAGCCGAGGACGGTCCCGATGATCCCCAGCGTCGGCGAGTAGCCGCCGAGGTTCATGAAGACCTGCTCGGCTTTCGCGCCTTGCTCCTGGCTGATACTGACCTCGGTTTCGAGGATACGCCGAATGATCTCCGCGTCGCGACCGTCGATGACGAGCTGGATCCCTTTGCGCAGGAACGGATCTTCGAGTTCGTTCGCCTCGTTCTCCAGAGCCAGCAGGCCCTCGCGACGCGCCCTCTCGGCGAACGAGACGAGTTGCGTGATCATCCCCCGTTCGCCGTAATTGCGCTCGAAGAACACCGACGAGACGCCCATCCGCACGCTCCTGACGAACGTCTTGAGTGGGAACGAGAGCATCGTCGCACCGAGCGTCCCGAAGAAGACCAAGACGAACGCCGAGTATTGGCGGACGACGATCGAGAGATCGGTGTGTTCCAGAAGCGCGGAGAGCAGGACCGCGCCGAACGCCAAAACGATCCCGATTAAACTGGCGAGATCCAACGAAACGGGCCTTTCATGCTGGGGTCCGGTGTCCCTTATTGTCGGCTCGGGAGCCGCCCAACATTACCGGCCCGACGGCCGGCACTCCGGCTTTTGTCGCAGTTACTCCGGCGGACCGTAGATCTTGCGCTTGAACTCGATGATCCGGTCGCGGATCTCTTCCATCGTGTCCCGGACGATCAGCTTGTTCCCGGACGTCAGCGTGACGACCGTATCCGGCGTCTCCTCGATCGATTCGATCAGATCGGCGTTCACCATGATCGGCTGGCCGTTCAGCCTCTTCAGCGGGATCACTTAGCTCGGGTTGTTCGGCGCCGCGCCCGGTCCCTGGGGGATCGGCCTCGCCAGCAGCGCCAGGGCGCGCGGTTCGCCCAGCTGCAGGAAGAGCTCGCTCAGCGAGAGGTCCCGTGCTTGGGGATCGGCGATCGCCGCCCCGGCCCGGGAGAGATACTCACGCGCCCTGGCTTCGTCGCCGGCGCGCAGCGCGACGCAAACGGCCGAGCCGAGCATGAGCGCGGCGGTGCGCGGCCCGACCGCCGCGGCGGCTGCGTCGATCGTCGCCAGCGCTTCGTGGGAGCGTCCGCGGCGCAGGAGAAAGTTCACGAGATCGACCGTCGAGCGATCGTCGCGATACCGCTCGTACGCCCAGCGGAACGCCTCTTCGGCCTCAGCGAGGCGCCCCAGTTCCTCGAGCGCACGGGCACGATTCAGCCGCAACGGCTGTGCCTCGGGCCGGTTCCGCAACCCCAACTCGAACCAAGCCAGCGCCTCGGCGTGGCGACCTTCGGCGACGAGCGTGATCCCGATCTCAGAATGACTCTTCCAGGCCGAGATCTCGTCGTCGACGACGAAATTTTCCCTCGCGAAATCGCCGTCGGCGATCGCGGCGCCGAACGCGTCGCGCGCCTCATGATAGCGGCCCAGGCGCGCCAAGGCCTTGCCGATCGTGAAGTGCGCATTGGCGAGATGCGGCGTCGCCTCGAGCGCTTCGCGGGCGATCGCGATCGCGCGGTGGTAGTCGGCGCGATGCTCGCAATAGAGATCGGCCAAGAGCGCGAGCGCACTCGGCTTGAAGCCTCGCGTCTTCCCTCGCAGCATGGCGCGGACGCGCTCGAGCGCGCCGATCGCCTCGTCGAACGCCTCGGCGAGGACGGCCGACGACGCGACGTTGAACCAGGCGAAAGGATCATCGCGCGCGCCCTGCAAGACGCGTCGGCTGAGCTCCAAATTGCGCCGCGCCTTTCCGCGGCTTGCGATCACCTCGCGTAAATATCCGTGGTGCTCGATCTCGAGCGCCGTGTTGACCGCCTCCATCCCGTACGGACTCCCGTCCAGGCAGACGAACTCGTGGACGGCGTTGCGGTAGCGCAGTCGGGGATGATTCGGGAAGACCCGGACGAGCGCGTTCGTCATCGCACCGGTCCCCTTGAAGTCGTCGACGAGATTGCGGCAACGGACCCACAAGCCGCACAGATGAGCCGGGGTGGTCCGTAATGCGACCAACTCGCGCGCGCTCTCGGGGACGAGCCGCTCGTCGGCGTCGAGGACGAGGATCCAGCGACGGGTCGCCAGGGCGAGCGCCTCGTTTCGCGCCCAGGCGAAATCGTCGCGCCAGAGGCGCCGCTCGACCCTCGCACCAAAGCGGGCGGCGATCTCGGGGGTCGCATCCGTCGACCCCGTGTCGACGACGTTGATCTCGTCGACGACGCCCTGGACGCTCGCGAGGCACTCGGCCAAGAACCGCTCTTCGTCCCTGACGATCATGCACAAGCTGATCCCGGGGAGACGCTGCGGCCACCCGCGGGGCGGTAGGGGAAGATTGAACGGGAGGGCCGCTCTCGGGGCGGCCTCCGCGATGTTCACTGCCACGGCCGGCTCCATTGGAGATGCCGCGAGACGGGTCGCCCTGCACGATCCGTCTCACGGCGTCGACGCTAACGTTTGAGCTGGATGATCGTCTGCAGGTCTTGATCCGCCGTCGTGATGCTCGCACTATTCGCCTGGAAGGCGCGTTGGGCGGCGATCATCTTGGTGAACTCGTCGGCGAGCGAGACGTTCGATTGCTCGAGCGAACCCGAGATGATCGCGCCGAACCTCCCGCTGTTCGCCGTCCCGATCTGCGCCAGGCCGGAATTCGCCGACTGAACGAACTCACTGTTACCCTGCCGTATCAAGCCTTGCTCGTTCTGGAAGGTCGCGAGCGCCAACTGACCGAGCGTCTGGCTCTGCCCGTTCGAAAAAGCGCCGGTGATCGTCCCGTCCTGCCCGATGGTGATGTTCTGTAACGTCCCCATCGTATAGCCGTTCTGCGAGATCGTGTTCGCCGTACTCGTCCCCGCGAGCGAGGTCATGTTGGAGAAATCGATCCCGATCGGGCCCGGTTGCGCCGGGATCGTCTGCGCGTTGTCGACGCCGGCCGGCGTCCCCCACTGCGTGACCTGGAGCTGATCCCCGGCCGCCGTCGACGGCTGCTGACCGATCTGATGGACGGGCGTCCCGGTCGCGCTGCTGCTCGTATTGATGAACTGCCCGTTCTGATCGAAGAAGAGGTAGCCGGTGTTCGATCCGGGGGCGAATTGCGTCCCGTCGGTCGAGGTGATCGTGTATTGCCACTCGGTCCCGACGTTCACCGCGGAGCCGAGCGTATTGTTGACGGTGACCGGCGGGGAGACGATCGCCGGCGTGAAAACGACGTCGACCAGGTGCGGGTTTCCGAGCGAGTCGTAGATCGTCGTCGAGGTCGTCACGGCTTGCGCGACGCCGCCGGGCGTCACCGCCGAGACGTACATCGTCTGATCGAGATTCCCGCCGTAGGAAACATCGAACACCTTGTCGCCGGTCGGCCCGACCTTCGCGCCGAAACCGGTCCCCACGGCTTGCGACTTGAGACCGAGCGGGATTTGGAGGATACCCGGACTCGAACTCGGCGTGACTTGTCCCGCGGCATTGGCTTGAAAGCCCAGTACGGCCTTCCCCGTTGCGGGATCGTAGAGAACCCCGTTCGCGTTGATCGAGAACGCACCGTCGCGCGTATAGACAGGGTTGGTCGCGACGTTGTTGCTCGTGCTCATGTCGCCGAGGATGAAGAATCCGTCGCCGTTGATCGCGAGATCGGTATTGATCCCGGTCGTCTCGAGGCCGCCCTGCGAGAAATTGGTATCGGTCGTCGCGACCTTGATCCCCAATCCGTTTTGCACGGCGTTCGTCCCGCCTTTCGTCGCGCTCGGCGCGGTGGGATAGGATTGGGTCTGATAGAGCAGGTCCTGAAAGGTGACCCGCTGATCCTTGAACCCCGTGGTGTTGACGTTTGCGATGTTGTTCGATATGACGTCGATCTGGTCTTGATACGCGTCCAGACCGCTCACGCCTATGAACAGGGAGTCGCCTGCCATCGTTGACCTTTCGTTGCTAAGCCGTCCGCAGCGCGTCTCTCGATCGGCGCCGCGGCAAGAGCCCCTTTCGCAAGGTCCGCTCTTGTCGAGTGAGTGATTTACGTGCTCTTGTCGATGATCGCCGCCGAGTCGATGTTCGTGAAGACGTTCTCCTTCATCGATTGACCGTCGACCGCGGTGATGACCGTGCGGTTTTTGATGCTGACGACCATGGCGACGTCTCCCATCACGAACAACGACTGTTTGGCACCTTTGGCGGCGGCTTTGTCCGCCATCGAGTTCATTTGCTGTAAGTCGCTCGGCGTTAGCCGGATGTTACGCGATTGCAAACGCTGCATCGCGTGTGCCGAGAACCTCAGCGGCTGCCCCGGGGCGACCTCGGTCGCCTGCCGCAGGACCTCGCGGAATCCCGGTCCGGACGTCGGCGGGATCTGCACCGGCGTCCCGACGGGGCGCGACGGCGTCGTCGCGGCCGGGGCGTTCGGCCCGTTCGGACCGCTCACACGGGGATCCACTGCGCCTACTTGATCCCCGTGATCGAGGTCGTCGGAAACGTTTGGGGATTCCCGTTTTGGTCCGTTATGACGTTCCCGTTCCCGTCGGTGAGCGTGACCGACGGTTGACCGTTGGTGATCTGGACCGCCTGCACCGTCCCGGTGATCGTCGAGCTATTCCCGCTCGCATCGGTACCGACGACCTGGACCGTCTTCCCGATCAGCCCGGCCGATTGCATGACCGCGAACGTGCTCTGAAACGACTGGAAGGCCGACGTCAATTGCTGCTGCGACTGCAGCGCCGAGAACTGGGCCAGTTCGGCGATCGACTGCGTGTCGTCCATCGGCTGCATCGGATCTTGGTTTTGCAACTGCGCGGTCAGCATTTGCAGGAAATCCGTCTCCGACGGCGCCGTGTTTGACGACGACGACGACGAGCTCGCCGAGGTCGGCTGATTGGCGTTCATCAGCTGCTGGATCGCGGGCGCTATGTTCTGATTGTTTTGAGACGAAGTGGGAGTTATTGTCATCGTTTCTTTCACCTACACCAGGTAGTCCAGCGCCCCGGCGCTCGCGAGCGCCGATACCGGCGGCGCGAACGACGGAATCGCCGAGAGGGGATCGATGCCCGTAGGGTCGGACGCGGCAATGGAACGCACGCCGAAGGCGTAGCGCGGTTGGTTCTGCGATTGCGACTGCCCTCGACCCGACATGTCCATCCCGCCGTTCGAGAGGTCGACGTCGAAAGCAGTGAGCTTCAGGCCGGCATCGGAGAGCGAGCGCGTCAGCTGGTTTTGATTCGCCAGGAGTGCATCTCGCGCTTCGGGCGTGTGGGCCAGGACCGAAGCGGTGACGGAACCCGTGCTGTCGACGGTCAGCTTCACATTGAGGTCGCCCAGCGTCTGGGGGACGAGCCGCAGACGCACCTCGGAGCTCGAGCCGAGATCGCGCATCGTGAGACCTCGGACGAGCTGGGCGACGACGGCGTTCGGATCGGTCGCCGGCGCGGCTGGTTGCGGCGCGTTCGGCGCATCGGACGGCGACGACGAGGCAGAGGGCTGCGTACTCACGATGGGTCCGAGAGAGGCCGCGAATAGCGGCGGGCTCCCGTTCGCCCCCGCGCCGCTCGCGGCGGGGGGTGGCGTCGCGGCCTGCGCCGGATCGAGATCGGCTCCCGGTTGACGCTCCCCGTCTCCGTCGGCAAAGGCGCGCTCGAACGTCTGCAGGAAGGCCGCGACGGTCGGATTCGGCGCCGACGCCGGACCCTCGCCGGCGAGCGGCGGACCGAACCGCGACGGCTGAGGCGAAGACGGACCGCTCGGGCCGGCCTGGCGGGTGCTGAAACTAGCCAATGGGTTCGCCCCCAGATTCGTCGCCATGTTCGCCGCGCGGGTGAGGATACGGCCGAGCATCGTCGTCCCGCCCGGACCGGCGGGATCGAGTGATGACGCAGCGACGGCTCCCCCCACCGGAGGCGAGCATGGAACGAGACCCTGCTGCGCCGCCGCGCCGCTCGAGCTCGTCGCAGCGGAGAGCGGCGACGACCAAGGCGCCTGCGGTGAATCGCTCCCGGGAGGTGCGGCCGGTTGGGGAGCGGTCTGCAGCTGTGCGGCGGTCTGCGGTGAGTCGATCGGGCCGGTCAAAGCGGCCAGCGCCTCGGTGAGGATCGACCGCATCGTAACGACCGGCGCAACGGGGGCCGCCGGCGCGCCCAGGCTTGCGGTCGCTTCGATCTGCCGGTTCGGGGCTGGGTTTCCTCCCGCCGTCTTGGCGTCCAAGGTGTTCCCAGGAAATCGATTCTGCTGCCCCGAGGGAGTGTTGAGCGCTGCCACCGTCGTCGTCGCTACCCGCCGTAGTCGGTCGAGCAGCATCGCCGCCGGCGGTCCGCTCCCGGGCGGCGCGAGGGCATTCGCGAAGGCGCTGCGCAGGCTGGCGACCGAGGCCGCATCCGGCTTCCCGAGGGCCGCCGCGACTTGCGTCGCGAGTCTCGAGGCGAGCGTCGAGACGATCTGAGCGATCGAGACGCCGCTCTGTAAGAGCGCGTTCAGCCGGTCGGACAAACGTTGCCGCAGATCGCTCAGCTGGGCCGTTTTCCCGACGAACTGCGCGACGATCGCGCCGGCTGTGGTCGTCGCGCTCGACGCATGCGAAGTCGGTTGGGGAAGCGCCGATCTCCCACCGTTCGTCAGCGCGGCGAGCAGCGAGGTGAACCGGACGTCGCTCGTGCTCTCCTGGTCGGCCGGGCTCGAGTTTGCCGTTCCGTTGCCGCCCGCAACCGCATCGATAATCGAAGACAAGAGAGCCGGGATAAGGATCACGTGTTCACCCCCCTCCGTGGGTAATGGAGCGTCTCGTACTAGTCTTCGGCCGCAACCGGCCCAAGCGTTAGCTACTCCCCGGGGCGTGTCCGGACGATCTTCGCGGCCACCGCCGGCGGGAGCGCTTCGAGGACCTGCCCGACTTGGTCCGGGCTCATCTGCCCCATCACGCGGACGACGTACTCGATCGGGAGCTTCTGCGCCAAAGCGGCGACGCTCTCGGGGTCCATCTGCGCCCAAACCGCGGCCGTCCGCTTCACGTCGGGAGAGACGGCCGGGCCATTCGATCCGCTCCCCGCGCCGAGGGCGACTTGTCCCCCCACGGGCGCGTTCCCGCCCGGATTTGCCGTCGCGGCCGGGATCGGCGAAGCCGGGGTTTGGATCGAGGCGGCGCGATTGCGCGCCTCGTTGAGCTGCGCCTGGAGCGCCTTGATCTGGTCGTCGCGCCCGGCCAGCTGTTTGCGCACGTCCTCGAGCTGCCGATCGAGGGCTTGGATCTCCCGGTTCTTTTCCCGAATCGTCTGCTGCTGCGCGACGAACGTAAGCGGTCGCCCAAACTGTTCGACGTACGGCGAGACGCGGTCGATCGTCGGCTTGAGCGGCCCTTCGAAGATGATCCTGTGCGAGGGCGGCCAGACGAGCGCGCCGGCGAGCGCGCCGAGTGCCGCAACCGGGAGGACGACTTTTCGGACGAAGACGCCGATCTTGAACTTCCGCTTGGGTTTGCGCGTCGCGATGTTCACTGGAGCGTACCTCCGAGCACCGTTGAATCGCGCCCGTGACGGCGCGCGTTGAGGTCGTCGATCATCCGTTGCTCCTGCGCAGCCTGCTCGACTTCAAAGGCTTTGCGCCGTCGCTCCCGCAGGGTCTCCAAGATCTTCTTCCGGCGGCGCGCGTTCATGAGGGCCGCCTGGGCTTGCTCGACCTCTTGGGCGCAGGCGGCGACTTTCGTTTCGGCGACACGGATCCCGCGCATCACGTAATCCATGTGTGCGTAATGGTTATAGAGCCCCATCGCGTCGAGCTCGGCATGCTTGACGCGCAGCATCTCGGCGGTGCGCTCATACTCGTCTCGAAGGCGCTGCAAGCCTTCTTCCGCTTCGAGCAACTTGCGCTGCGCCGAGGCGAGCAAACGTTGTTTCTCGCGTTCGACGCGCTCGCGATGATCGAGGACGCTTTGGAGGCGAAAGCGGAAACGTGCCATCAGGAGAGAGCAAAGAGTCCTTGCAGCGCTTCGTCGTACGTCGATTGCTCGTGAATCCCCTGACGAAGGTAGTGACGAATCGACTCGATCTTCGAGAGTGCCAGGTCGACCTTGGGATTCGAACCGTGGACGTAGGCGCCGATATTGATGAGGTCCTCGGCCTCGCGATAGCTCGCCAGCATATCGCGGACCGCCGAGGCCGCGGCGAGATGGACGGGATCGGCGACGTCCGGCATCACCCGGCTCACGCTTGCCAGGACGTCGATCGCCGGATAGTGGTTCGCGGAAGCCAGGATCCGGGAGAGGACGATGTGGCCGTCGAGGATCGAGCGGACCGCGTCGGCGATCGGCTCGTTCATGTCGTCGCCGTCGACGAGGACGGTGTAGAGCGCGGTGATCGTCCCGGTCGGGGCCGTCCCGGTCCGCTCGAGCAGCTTCGGGAGGATCGCGAAGACGGAGGGCGTGTATCCGCGAGTCGTCGTCGGCTCGCCGACGGCGAGACCGACCTCGCGTTGCGCCATCGCAAAACGGGTGACGCTGTCCATCATCAATATCACGTCGAGACCCTGATCGCGGAAATACTCCGCGATCCGCGTCGCGACGAACGCCGCTTTGATCCGGACGAGCGCAGGCTGATCGCTGGTCGCGACCACGACGACGCTGCGCCGCAGGCCCGGCTCGCCGAGATCGCGCTCGATGAAGTCGCGCACCTCCTTTCCCCGCTCGCCGACCAAGGCGATGACGTTTACGTCGGCCGCGGTGTTACGGGCGATCATCCCGAGGATCGTCGATTTCCCGACGCCGCTCCCGGCGAAGATCCCGACGCGCTGTCCCTTCCCGACGGTCAGGAGCCCGTCGATCGCGCGGATACCGAGCCCCAGGGGCTTGTCGACGCGCCGCCGTTTCAGGGGATCGGGAGGAGGATTGACGATCTCCGCCTTCGTCCCGACGATCGGACCGCCCCCGTCCATCGGCTTACCGATCCCGTTGACGACCCGTCCTAAGAGCGCGTCGCTGAGGACGATCTCGAGCGGGCGTCCGAGTGCGACGACCTCGGAACCGGCCCTGATCCCACCCAGCTCGCCGAGCGGCATCATCAGCACCTTGTTATCGCGAAAGCCGACGACCTCACACAACACCGGATCAGCCGTACGGCGATAGTTGACCAGGCACGTCTCGCCGATCGACATCGCCGGGCCGAGACTCTCGATCACGACGCCGATCACTTCGCGAACTTTCCCGTTGAGGCGAATGAGATCGCGCGATCGGATCTCGGCGAGATAGCGCTCGGCCGCGAACGCAGGCTTCATCGGCTGGCCGCGCTCTCCAGATCGCTTTCGATGAAAACGACGTCGCGCGCGGCAGGCGCCGCAACCGGGTCGTCCTCGACGTGCAGGAGGCGGCGCGCCTCTTCGACCTGCGTCCTGATCTTGGCGTCGACGTTCCCCGAGTCGGTTTCGACGACGATTCCGCCGCGATCGACGCGCTGGTCCTCGACGATGCGCATGTGCTTCACGTCTCCGAGTGCGAGCATCTCCTCGCGATGTTCCTTCATCCGCTCGAGATCGGCGGGATTGACCCGGACCGTGACGACCTCACGATCGAGCAAACGGGCGATCGCGGCTTTCGTCATCGCGACGACCACGTCGGGATCGACGCTGATTTGCTTGTGCACGATCCGCTCGGCGACCCCCATCGCAAGCTTGACGATCTCGTGCTCGGAGGACTCGATGATCTTGTGTCTTTCGGCACGCGCCATGTCGATCAAGCCGCGCATCGTGACGAGCATCTCGTTCATCTCCTGCTCGGCGGCGTGGCGGCCCGCCTCGCGCCCAGCCTCGAAGCCCGCGTCGTGGGCCGCTTCTCTCACGGCATCGGCCTGTGCGACGGCCTCCTCGACCAGGGTCTTCGCCTCGCGGCCGGCATCGGCGATGAGCCGTTGGGCGTGCTCGGAGGCTTCGTCGATGAGCGCGGCGGCTTCGGCGCGCAACGCGTCCCAGTCGATGGTCGGCGTCCGGGAAGCCGGCGCGGCCTCCGGAGCGGATTCATGCGGGACGACGACGCTCTGGGGAACGCGTCCGTTCACGTTAGGCGTCGGCGGCCGCGCCGGGACACTGAGGATATAGCGCTCTCGACTGAGGTTGGCGTTCTTTACGACGCGACCCATGCTCTACGCGCGTCCCGCCTAGACCAGCCGGTCTTCTCTCGCGGAACGGGCAACGATGATCGATCCGTTCTCCTCGAGGGTCCGAATGACGTCGACGATCGCCTGCTGCGCTTTCCCGACGTCGCGCATCCGTTGCGGGCCGAGAAGCTCGATATCCTCTTTGAGCGTCTCGGCCGCTCGTTGCGACATGTTCTTGAAGATCTTCTGCATGAGATCGTCGTTGGCGGTCTTGAGCGCGAGCGCGAGGTCCTTTCCGTCGACTTCCTTGAGGACGCGCTGGACCGCGCGATCGTCGAGGTTGATGATGTCCTCGAAGACGAACAGCAGATTCTTGACCTCCTGCATGACCTCGGGGTCGCGCTTGCCCAGACCGTCGAGGATGTTCTTCTCGGTCTCGCGGTCGACGTAGCCCATGACCTGCGCGAGCGCCTCGACCCCGCCGGCTTTGGCGAATTGCTGACCGCTGACCAACAAGCGCCGCCCGAGGAGCTCATCGAGCTGTTCTATCACTTCGGGAGCGGTCTTTTGCAAGATCGCGATCCGCATCGCGACCTCGGCCTGCAGCTCGGGCTCGAGCGCGGAGAGGACCGCGCCGGCTTGATCCGGCTGCATGTAGGCCAGGATCAGCGCGATCGTCTGCGGATGCTCGTCCTGAATGAACTGGAGTAGCTGCGCAGGCTCGGTTTTCTTCACGAGCTCGAGCGGATTGCCGTGCTTGAGCGCCGCGAAGAGCCGGTTCGTCATATCGTCCGCCTGCCCCGCGCCGAAGGACAGCTCGAGGATCTCCTTGGCGTACTCAATCCCGCCCTCGTTGATATACTTGAGGGCGATGGCGCGCTGATACGCCTCCTGGATGACGGCGTCGCGCTTCTCGATCGGGACCGTCGAGATCTTCGCGATCTCGACGACGACGCGCTCGACTTCGTCTTGACGGAGAAACTTGAAGACGGTCGCGGCGAGATCGAGGCCCAGAGTGATGAGCAAGATCGCGGCCTTCTCGGGACCCGGGATCTTGCCGGCGTCGGCCTCCTGCTTGTTCTCGGGCGAGCCGAGGCCGCTCGTGACGATCGGGGAATCCGGCATCATCGCGGCCTTACTCCGCCAACCACAGCTTCAACAGCTTGGCGATGCTGTCGGGATTCTCTTGGGCGACCGAGGTGACGTAATTGACCATTTGCTCCCGTGTGATGTCTGCAGCGGAACGGACCGGCGGTGCGATCCCCGGGACGGTGTCGAGCGCCGGACGCTCTTCGAGCGGCGGCAACTCTTCGGAAAGTGCCGTATCGAAGGCCGGCATCGGGACCTCCGCCGGTACCGCCGCGCGGCGACGCATATAGAAGACACCTGCGCCGACGCCGCCCAGGAGCACGACGATTCCGAGAGCGACGAGCGCGCTGATCGGCATCCCCAGGATCGTGCTGGGCGCGCCTTGCGGGAGCTCTTCGACGGTGACGGCCGGATTGAACGGGATCGCTTCGACCGAAATCTGATCGCCGCGGGCGGGATCGATCCCGGCTGCGGCCGCGACGACGTTGCGAATCTTCGCGACGTCCGCCGGCGTCACGGCGTACGGCTGATTTGCGCCGCCCGCGCCCGTCGGCGCCTGCGAGGGGACGTTGACCAAGACCGCGACGCTCGTCCGGGTGACGCGCCCGGGCGCGTCGATGTGCTTGACGTCTTGCTCGCTGATCTCGTAGTTGCGAGTCGCCTTGTTCTTGCTGTAGCGCCCGTTCGATTGATTCTGCGTCCCTTGATAGGTAGGGATGACGTTGGTGGTCGTCCCCGGGACGCCTTGCGCAGGCTGCTGATTCGCTCCGGTCCCTTGATATTGCTCGCGTTCGGTCTGCTCGGAACGGATCGTCCCCTGCGGGGCGTACGTTTTCGAATCGGTTTGATTGACGTCGAAGCTCATCTCGGTCGCGACGCGCACCGCCGACCGGTGGGGCCCGAGCGTCGCATCGAGCATCGACTGAATGTTCTGCTGCAGCGCCGACTCATAGCGCTGCTTGGCGATGAGCTGATCCTCGGTCAGCCGCAACGCCGATGCTTGCGCTTCGCCGTTCTGTGCAAGCGATTGCTGCGGGAGGAGGATGTTCCCGTCGGCGTCGACGATCGTGACGTCTTCGGGGCGTAGTCCGTCGACCGCGCGTGCGACGAGCATCGTGATCCCGGTGATCTGAGAAGGCGAGAGCGACATCCCGGGGCGCGTCTTGACGGCGACCGACGCGGTCGTGGGCGACTGTGCGGCCGTGTACAGCCGCTGTTCGGGGATCGAGATGTTGACCCGGGCCGCTTCGACCGGCGTGAGTCCGGCGATCGTGCGCTGCAGCTCGCCTTCGATCGCCCGCGTCTTGGCGATGCGCTCCTGAAAATCGGTCATCCCGAGATTCGTCCGATCGAAGATCTCGAAGCCGACCCCGCCGCCCTTGACCACGCCCGAGCCGGCCAACGCGACGCGCTCCTCGTACACGTTCTCCGCGGGGACCATGATCGTAGAGCCGCCGTCGGTCAACTCGTAGGGGACCTTTTCGTCCTTGAGCTTGGCGATCACGGCGGCGGAATCTTCGGGAGAAAGATTTGAGAATAACACCGCATAGTCGGGCCGGCGCAGAGCATACATCGCGCCGAAGAGGACGAGCGCGAGCCCGACCACCGACGCGGTCCCGATCACGACCATTTTGCCGGTCCGGTTCTGCGCTTGCCAGAAGGCGCGCAGGCGATTCGCTGCGCTAGCCCACGCCGTATTGATCCGATCCAACGACAGAGACACCTATACGAGCGATTCGAAACGACGGTTCGATAAACGACGAAATCGCGTCTGAAGCGCAACAGCGGCCGGCCGTGGCCTGGAGCTGGCTGGAGCTCCCTCTCCAGCCGTTCTGTTCCACTGTATCGGCTACCGTTTACGACGTCCTTAAGAGCCGGCTCGCTGCGGCGTGCGTCAGCGCACAAAAGCCGAGCGCTCGGGACCGATCGAGACGAACTCGATCGGGACGCCGAACGACGCTCGCAACGCCTCGACGTAGGCGCGCGCCGGCGCCGGAAGATCGCCGAGCGCATGGCCGGGCGACTTCAGCTCCTCACCCCAACCCTCGTACCACTCGACGCCGACCTCGATCCCTTCACTCATCTCCCCGACATCGACGACGGAGCCGTTGCGCCGATATGCGGTCACGACGCCGATTCGTTCGAGACCCGAGAGGACGTCGAGCTTCGTGACGACGACGCCGGTCAGCCCGTTGACTCTCCGCGCGTATCGCGCCGCGACCGCATCGAACCATCCGACACGTCGCGGTCGTCCGGTCACCGTCCCATACTCGTGACCGCGTTCGCGTAGCCGATCGGCGATCGGACCCTCCAGCTCGGAAGGGAACGGTCCGCCGCCGACGCGCGAGCAATAGGCTTTTGCGACGCCGATCACACGATCGATCACCTTCGGGCCGATCCCCAGGCCAACGCATGCCCCTCCCGCGACGGTATGGGAGCTCGTCACATAAGGATACGTCCCTAACCCGATGTCGAGCAGCGCCGCCTGTGCCCCTTCGGCTAGGATCCGCGCCCCACGTTCGAGCGCGCCATGGATGAAGGCGACACCGTCGACGACGTGCGGCGCGATGCGGGCCGCCTGAGCCAAGGTCGAGCTGATCTCGTCCTCCATGCGCGGAGCATCGGGGAGCTCGGCGAGGATGCCGGCGCTCGCTTGGAAGCTTGCTCGCATCTTCGCCTCCGCCCGCCTTGGGTCGAGCAGGTCTCCGACGGTGACGCCGATCCGGGCGACCCTGTCGACATAGGCCGGTCCGATTCCCCGTCCGGTCGTCCCGATCGCGTCGGCGCCCCGTGCGCGTTCCCGGGCGCGATCGACCAAAGCGTGATGCGGCAGGACGACGTGGGCACGATCGGAGACCTTCACGCGCGCGACGTCCGCGCCCAATGCGCTCAGGAGATCGAGCTCCGCGGCGAGCGTCTCCAGATTGACGACCATCCCTCCGCCGATGAACAGTTCCGTGTGCGGGACGAGGGCGCCGGAAGGGATGATCCGCACGGCCATCCGCCGGTCACCGACTTGGATCGAGTGTCCCGCGTTGTCGCCGCCGCCGAAACGCGCGACGATGTCATAGTCGGCCGCCATCAGATCGACGACGCGCCCTTTCCCCTCGTCACCCCACTGCAGGCCGACGATGACGTCTACTTTTCCGTTCACCCCGTTCGCATCCGGCGAACGGAGATTAATCTCCTCGGAAGTCGAGGTCGGCCGTGCTCCCGGTCGGCAACGGGGGGACCCCGTTGAACGAGGTCATGATGAATTCGCTGAAGAGTGCGTTGGGCCAACCGAAATCTCGACGCGTGAACTTCGTCGGTGCGTTCGGGTCGAACGCCTCATGCAAGAGATGGTCGCCCGGATCACTGGCAAGGAGCTGATTGAGGACGTCCTGCCGCTCCTGAGGATTGGTCGACGTCATCCCCTGCATGATGAGCGCCAGCGGCCACACGTAGTTGTCGGGGGTATGGGCGCTTCCGATCCCACGTGCCACGCTCCCCGTATAGTAGTAAGGATTGTCCTTGGATAGCAGGTAGCGCCGAGTGTTCTGGTAGACCGTGCTCGTCGCTTTCGTATAGCCGATGTAGGGCGCCGAAAGGAGGCTGGGGATGTTGGCGTCGTCCATCAGGACCGCGTTCCCGAAGCCGTCGACCTCATACGCGTAGACGTAGCCGTAGTTCGGGGTAAGGACCTCGCCGTAGGTTTGGATCCCGTTTTGGACTTCGCTGCGCAAGCTGGCCGCGCGTTGCGCTTTGATCAAATTGTGGTACACGTCGCGCTCGATCTCTTCGAGCTCGCCAAGCGCGACGACCGCCATCATCTCGGCCGGGATCAAGTAGTTGTAGCGGCAGGCGTCGTCGGAAGGGCGAAACCCGGTCCAAATCATCCCCGTGTACTTGACCGGGTTCCCTTTCCCGCCGTTGGGGAGTTCCTTGTGGGTATAGGTCGAGTCGCGCGGGTGGTCTTGCTCGCGCTCCATCGTCTCGAGCGCCTTGTCGAACCCGAGCGAGAGATCCCCGGTGAAGATCGATGCGTCGCCCGTCTCCTTCCAATACGTCCAGGCGAGGACGATCGGGTAGCAAAGGGAATCGAGCTCGAATTTTTCTTCCCACACCCGGTAGTCGATCGTGAACGCATTTGCGTAGGGATCGATCTGGAGATACTTCGCCATCCGGGCGATCAGCCCGCGCAAGAGCGCCGCTACTTTCGGATCGCTTTTCGCGAAGAAAAGATAAGGACGGGCTTGCGCGCTCGCATCACGCAGCCACTCGGCCGGGATATCCCCCGTTTTGACGTAGGCGGTACCATCCGGTGCGATCGTCGCCAAGCGGCTCGTGTTGAGCAGCGCCGCCCGATACATCGCCTCGAGCTTCGGGTTGGAGCTCCGAAAGTCGGCGGCGGCCCGGGCTATCGAGTCGAGCTCAACCGGACTCGAGGGCAAGGGAGCAAGCGTCAAGGCGATGGCCGCACACAGCATCACCCAGTGCGAAACCCGCAAGCGCATTACCGATGCGTTACGTCCTTCCGATCCGATCATCCTAGGGGCTTTATCATCGTGTTCGGCCATTGCGGAAAAAGATGTATAGCCGGCAGCTCTCGATACCGGCCGCGGTGACGGAGGCACCGAGCTCGCGAACCCGAGCGCGGATCACCTCTTCGCCCAGGAGTACGTCGCCGAGGCTCACGCGCTTGGGCGCAACGCCTCGTACTTCCCGAAGAGCCGTTCGACGTCTCGCTTTCCGAACAGCTTGAGATTCGGCACGGGGAAGCCTTGCTTCATCACCGTGACCTCGATATAGAGATCGAAGTCCGGGAGGTAAAAGTCGAGCGCGAAGGTGTGGGGTTCGTATGCATGCGCAAACGAAACTACCTTCGGCGTCATGAGCGACTCTTTGCGTTTATCGCCGATCATACCTCTTCGCGCAACATCGCCAACGGTCCGTGCGTTGCAGCGTGTTCGCGTAGGAGACGGTAGATCAGCGGCGCCGGAAATCCGTAGCGCTGGAGCGCGCGTGCTGCGCTTGGATAGCTCAACGATGGTTTCGTGCGAAACAACTTCTGGAGCGCGATGCGTGCCCGGTGATCCTCATCGAGCTCGGCCGCCGCGACGCTCCGCTGCGCGATCGCGCGATCGACACCGCGGCGCACCAGCTCGGCGACGAGCCGCGTATCGCCGAGCGGCTTTTCCTTGGAATGGACATAGAGCTCGGCGAAAAGCGCGTCGTCGAGGTACCCGGCGCCTTTACAGGCCGCGACAGCTTCCCGAATGGCATGGTCGTCGAAACCTTTCCGTTCGAGCCTCGACCAAAGTTGCGCTTCGGTCAGCCGCCGCGCCGCAAGGATCCGCAGTGCGGCGAGCTTCGCGCGTTTGGGATCGCTTCGCCGTGGTTCTATTCTACGTCATCCGTAGCCGCCGGAGCGGCCGCGACGGGATGCCCGTTCGTCGAGACGCTGGCCTTGAGCGCCTCGCGGATCTTCGCCTCGATCTCCCCGGCAACGTCCGCGTGCTCTTCGAGATAGGTCTTCGCGTTCTCGCGGCCTTGGCCGATCCGCTGGTCCCCGTATGTATACCAGGAGCCGCTCTTCCCCAAGATGTTCCGCTCGAGCGCGACGTCGATGATCGAACCCATCTTGCTGATCCCTCGGCCGTAGGTGATGTCGAACTCGGCCTGGCGGAACGGCGGCGCGACCTTGTTCTTGACGACCTTGACCCGAGTGCGGGACCCGACGACATCTTGGCCGACCTTGATCTGCTCGAGCTTGCGAACATCGAGCCGGATCGAGGCGTAGAACTTGAGCGCGCGGCCGCCTGACGTCGTCTCGGGATTGCCGAACATCACACCGACCTTCTCACGCAGCTGATTGATGAAGATCATCACGCACTTCGAGCGGGAGATCGCGGCCGTCAGCTTGCGCAGCGCTTGTGACATCAGGCGCGCCTGGAGACCGACGTGCGTGTCGCCCATGTCGCCTTCGAGCTCGGCTTTGGTGACGAGGGCCGCGACCGAGTCGACGACGATCACGTCGACGGCGTTGCTGCGGACGAGCATCTCGGCGATATCGAGAGCTTGCTCGCCGGTATCCGGCTGCGAGACGAGCAGGTTGTCGAAGTCGATCCCCAGCGCTTGCGCATACGTCGGATCGAGGGCGTGTTCGACGTCGATGAACGCCGCCGTCCCGCCGTCCTTTTGTGCCTCGGCGATCACGTGGAGCGCGATCGTAGTCTTCCCGCTCGACTCCGGACCGTAGATCTCGATGATCCGGCCACGGGGAAAACCGCCGACGCCGAGTGCGAGATCGAGGGCGATCGAGCCGGACGAGATGACTTCGAACGCCATCCGCTCCTGTATCTCGCCCATCTTCATGATCGCGCCCTTACCGAATTGGCGCTCGATCTGGGCGAGCGCATTGCTGAGGGCTACTTGACGTTCGTCTTGCGCCACTGCTGGGTGCTCCTACAACGTTTTGCGTGATACGGTCGCGAGCATACCGGTGTTGCGTGCCACAAGCCTGGCATTCTCGCCCGCACTCATTCACGCGCTCGAGGACGAGGACAAGGGCCCGACCCGCACGCGTCGACCGAGGCCTTCTTGGGCCCCCTCACATCGAACTCCTGTTCGATCGGCGAAGCGCCGCTAGGCGGCGGGTTCGAAGAGCGCGTCGAGAAACTGCCCCGCATCGAACGGGCGCAACGCGTCGGGCCCCTCGCCGAGGCCGATGAACTTGATCGGGACCGTCAGCAGATCGACGATCGCGACGAGGACCCCGCCTTTTGCGGTCGAGTCGAGCTTGGTCACGATGACCCCGGTCAGCGGCGTCGCCTCGTTGAACAGCCGTGCCTGGGAGATCGCATTCTGCCCCGACGTCCCGTCGACGACGAGGAGCGTCTCGGCCGGCGGCGCGCCGGTTTCGCGTTCGATGACGCGCCGCATCTTCTTGAGCTCTTCCATCAGGTTCGTCTTGGTCTGCAGGCGTCCGGCCGTATCGACCAGGACGACGTCGAGGTTACGCGCCCTGGCCGCCGCCAGACCGTCGAAGACGACGGCCGCAGGATCGGCCCCCTCGCGCCCGCGGACGAAATCGGCGCCGCTGCGCTCGGCCCAAACCTCCAACTGCTCGGCGGCGGCCGCGCGGAACGTGTCGGCCGCGACGAGTAGTACCCGTTTCCCCTGGGAACGTAAGTACCGCGCGAGCTTGCCGATCGTCGTCGTCTTCCCGCTCCCGTTGACGCCCACGACGAGCATGACGGCGGGTTTCGCCTCGAGGGCGAGCCCGTTGGGCAACGTCAAGAAGTTGCCGAGGTCTTTCTTGAAACGCGCGATCACTTGATCGGAGGTCCGCCACTCTTCCTGACGGACGACGATCTTGAGCCCGTCGATGATCTTCTCCGTCGTCTCGACGCCGAAGTCGGAGGTCAGGAGAATCTCTTCGAGCTCGTCCCAAAACTCACGATCGATCGGCCGCTTCGCTCGCGCGAGCGTGTCGACAGCCGACATTCGGTCGCGGATGAGGCCGAGTCCCGAACGCAGCTTCGCAAACCAGCTCACGAGCGCGTGAGATTCGACGGCTTCGCTCGAACTCCGCGCGCTCGAGAAGATCCTTGCGCCGCGCGCTTACTTCGTCGGCTCGTTTTGCGCGTCGACGCGATACACCCAGGCGAGGACTTCGGCGACGACGGCGTAGAGCTCGCGCGGCAGGACCGATCCGATCTCCAAACGCGCGAGCGCCTCGACCAAGCCCGGATCCTCGCGCAGCGGAATGCCGTGCTCTTTCGCGAGCGCGATGATCTGTTCGGCCAGCAGGCCGCGGCCCGTCGCGACGATCTCCGGCGGTTCGCTCGAAAGAGGATCATATCTCAGTGCGGCCGCCGTAAGGCGCGGCGCCGCTTTTTTGCGAAGATCGTAATAGCGGTCGTTCATGCGCGCAGGTCGACCCCTCCCGCCGGCGTATCGTCGGGGGGCCGCGGCGCCGGCCCCAAGGCCGACGAGACCGTCGCGGCCGCTCTCGAGACGACTTCGGATTCGAGCGAGACGACGGTGTAGCGCAGCTGCTCGAGTCGCCCACCCAGTTGTCCCAGCATCGCGTCGAATGCGGCCGCGTACGGCCGTGTCTCGGATTTCACCGATACGCTCACCGCTCGCCCGACGGTTTGCAGATCGATCGCGACCGTCCCGACGTTCTTCGTGTCCAACACGAAGGCGATATGAAAATTGTCCTCGTCGAGTCGCTCCGCGCTTTCCGGCTTCTCGCGCGAGATGACGATCCGCGCCGGGGTGCCGTCTTTGGTGAAAGGGAGGGGGAGAGTGATCGCCAACGCGCGCGGATCCGATTGGACCGCGCTGCTCAGCTGCGCCGCGGTCAGCGCGACGAGCGCAGATTGCGCCGCATCGAGGGCAACCGGTGTCGCCGCGGGCGGAGGGTGCGTGATGAAGTCTTGAAGCTGCGTCTTCAGATCGTAGTCCACGGCGGCGGCTCGCTCGGCAGCTTTCGCAGCCGAGGGCAAGGCTTGGTGCGGCGACCCCGCCGCTTCCGAGAGCGCTTGCAGGAGGCGGGCGAGCTTGGGCTCCGGGCCGTCGATCACGTGGCCGACGTAAGCGGAAAGCTGCGCCGGAAACGTCTCCGAGCGAGGATCGGGCGCGGCGATGAAGGCGGCGATCGTTCGCATCGTGTTGATCCGTGGATCGGCGGTAGCGGATGATAACGGTCGTAAGGCGCGCTCCAGCGCGGCGAGCGCGACCGGTACGCGTCCGGGCGTCTCGAGCGCGAGTCTTGCGGCGGCGACGTTCGCCGGCGTCACCGGGATGCGCAGGCTGCGCAGCAGCACGACCGGTTCCTGATAGGTCTGCGCGGTCCGCTGCGGCGCGACCGCAGGCGTGGAGACCGTCGGCGTCGAGGGCCGAACCCATGCCGGCGGCCGCACGGGGTTCAGCGGGGTCCGTCCCGCAGCCCCCGCCTGCGAGGGCGCCGCCCCCGGCCCCGAACGCGGCGGCAGAGGGCCCCGATCGACCGGGTTTTGGCCGGCCGGACGCGGTTCGGCGAGCGGCGTCTTCGCCGGCGTTCGCGCCGCGATCAGGCGTGCCTCGATCGTTTGATCCGTCTCGATCGCCCGCGGGAGGACGCTGATCGTCACACGTGGGTGGGGGGGACTCGCGCCGGGCTGCCTCATGGGCACTTGCCCCTGGGTCGCCTGCGGCGCCGTCGTTCGCGCTCCCGCCGCCTGCGGCTTCGGCGTTTGCGGCGGCGCCGCGTCGGGCCCAGCCGGCGAAGCCGGCGGCTGTGACCTCGACGGCGGCTCGGCCTCTTGCGGTTTGGGCGACGCCGGATACGCCGGGCCGGTCGAATCGGCCGCCGGGCCGGTCGAATCGGCGGCGCCCTCCCGCGGGGCAAGGGTCGGCTGCGCTTGGGGTGGCGGCGGCGGTGGGGATCCATCTCCCAAGGTGGTCGGGGCGACCTCGACGAGGGTCGGGGCGACCTCGACGAGGGCCGGCGCATGGGTCGAGATCTGCATCTGCGCCGCCTCCTCGCCGCCGGAGAGGACGACACCGGGCGGCGTGCCGCCGGGGCTACTCGGCTCGGGCGCGCCACTCGAGCCGCCCGGTTCGCTGCCGAGCATCCGCACGACGATGCGATCGCCTTCGAACCCCGTAACCTCGAGGACGAGCGTGTCGCCCGGACGGGCGGTCGGCGGGAGCGCAGCGGCTACCCGTTTTCCGAGGATCTCGATCAGATCGGTCAGCCCGTTGAACGGGAGGACGCGCGCGCGAACGATCTCCCCGATCGAGAGCAGCGAGCGCAGCGCTTGCGCATCGGCTTTGAGCGCGGCGACCTCGAGTGCGACGATCTCGGCTACCCCGCCGTCCCCGGCGCTGCGAGCCGGCGGACTGAGATCCGACACCGCTTGGGACCTCAGGCGGTGAAATCGATGATGTGCTCGCCCTCACTCAGCCCGGTGAGCTCGACGGTCTCCTCGGGGAGCGGCTCGCCGTGCTTGCGCTCGCGATGGCGATACGATGTCCCACCGCCCTGTCGCTCGCCCCGAGGATCGACCTTCGATCCGCGGAGCGTCTGGGTCTCGTGGACGGTCTCTTCGCGCCGCTCGAGCTCCTGGACGAACTGGATCTGCGCGGCGATTTGGGCGGCACGAGGAGCTTCCTCCGCCTGCTTCGCGATCGCGGCGGTCTGGGTCGCTTGAAAAATCGCTCCTTGCAAATCGACCGGCCGAATAGCCACGGAACACTCCTCTGCCTTTAAAAAAGTATCGTCAAGGAGCGGCCGCAGCATCAGGCCCGGACACCTCCGGGGTGCGGCGGACGTATTTTTGCTTGACGTTGGGGTCGCCCTCACGGTACCCGAGATCGGCGCGCAGGTTGCGTAGCTTGGTGCGCAAGTGAATGACCGCCTGAGCGTGGATCTGCGAGACGCGTGATTCCGAGACGTTCAGCGCCCCCTTGATCTCCTTGAGGGTCAAGCCTTCGAAATAATAGAGCGAAATGACCGTCCGCTCTTGCGGCGGTAGCTCGTCGACGGCTTTGCAGAGGGCGGCTTTGATCTCGCGCGATTCGACCGCCGTCGTGACGTCGATCTCGGCGTCGCTGAGCGTATCGAGGAGGGGGATCTCGTAACCCTTCTCGTTCGGCAAGAACTCTTCGAGCGAGAGGACCGAGGTGCCGCGAATCTTTTGCATGAGGACGTCGAGCTCTTTGACCGTCATCCCCATCCTTTGGGCGACTTCTTCTTCCGTCGCGGCTCGGCCTAACTCGACCTCGAGCTCTTGGTACACGCGCTCGAGCTCCCGTGCGCGCTGCCGCACCGCACGAGGAACCCAGTCGAGCGCTCGCAGAGCGTCGAGGATCGCTCCGTTGATCCGCGTGATCGCGTAGGTCTCGAATTTTACTCCGCGCGCATCATCGTACTTTTCGATCGCATCGATCAGACCGAGGATACCGTCGTTGATCAGGTCGTTGATCTCAACGTTGGGGGGAAGATTAATCGAAATGCGACCGGCCACGTACTTGACGAGGTGGAAGTACTTGTGCACTACCTCCTCGCGCGAGTACTCCTTCCCTCCGATGATGTAGCGCTGGCCTTGGGCTACTTTCAACCGCTGCTCCCGGCCTGGTGCGGGCCTGATTACCTCCCCTATTCAGAGGCCACCCGCACTCCTCCCTTGTCCTCATTCACGGTTGCTTCACGAACCGGAGGAGGAGCGAAGGGATCTCATCGATCCCGGCGACCTGATCGACCAGACCGGCGGCCGCAGCTGCCCGGGGCATCCCGTACACCACGGCGGTTCGGGCATCCTGGGCGACGACGTACCCGCCGCGCTCCTTGATCGCGCGCAAGCCGGCGATCCCGTCCTGCCCCATCCCGGTCAGGATGACGCCCAAGGCTTGGGCGGCAAAGACGTCCGCGATCGATGCCGCCGTCACGTCGACGCTGGGAACGTGAAGCGATCCGGACACGTCCTCTTCGAGTGCGACGACCGGCCCACCGGGCGAGCGACGGACCCGAAGATGGACGCCGGCAGGGGCGAGGAGCGCAGATCCGGGCCGTAGCGGCATCCCCTCGACCGCTTCGACGACCGCCAGGGGACCGGCCGCGGAGAGATGGTTTGCCAACGGCTTGGTAAATCCGAGCGGCATGTGCTGAACGATGACGATCGGGACCGGGAAATCTCCCGGAAGCTGCGAGAGGATCCGCGCCAGCGCGATCGGCCCGCCGGTCGATGCACCGATCACGATGCAGGCACACGGCGCCCGAACCTCGGGCGGGCGCCGTGGACGGAGGGCGACGGTTTTTTCCGGCCCGCTCGCCAGAGCCCGGAGCTTTTCGACCAGCTCACGGCGCAACTTGACGACGTCGACCGACGCGCCGACCGGTTTGGGGATGAAGTCGAGCGCCCCGAGCTCGAGCCCGCGAAGGGTGATCTCGGCACCCTCGCGCGTCAGCGCGCTGAGCATGACGATCGGCGTCTTCTGCTCCGCGGTGATCTTTTTGATCGCCTCGAGGCCGCCGATCCCCGGCATCTCGACGTCCATCGTGATGACGTCGGGCCGCAGGTCGCGGGCTTTGCGTACCGCCTCTTCCCCGCTGGCCGCGGTCCCGACGATTTCGAAGCCGTCCTCGCCTTCGAGCATCCGCGAGATCGCCCGCCGCATGAAAGCGGAATCATCGGCGACGAGGACGCGGATCCGCCGTTCCATCACCTCGCTTAGAGCGGCCGCGAACCGATGCGCGGATCGACCACGGCGTAGAGCAGATCGACGACCGCTCCGACGACGACGAAGACCATCGCGAACAGGATCAGCGCGCCGTTGATTACCGGGAAGTCGCGGTTGGAGATCGCGTCGAAGGTCAGGCGACCCAGTCCCGGCCAGGCGAAGATGTGCTCGGTGAGGACGGCCCCGCCGAGCAAGATTCCCGTTTGCAATCCGAGGACGGTGATGATCGGTATCAGCGCGTTGCGCAGCGCATGCCGGACGATGATCGCGAACTCGTCGAGGCCCTTCGCACGCGCCGTCCGTACGTAGTCGCTACGAAGGACGTCGAGCATCGACGCGCGGGTGATCTTCATGATGATCGCCAGCGGGATCGTCCCCAGCGTCAGCGCAGGGAGGACCAAATGCCACAAGAGGTCGGGAAGGGAGTGCGGGTCGCCTCGCCCCGAGATCGGGAACAGGTCGATCCCGAGATTCGCCGGTAAGACGCCGAGCGCATAGAGCAGCATCCAACCGAGCCAATAGACCGGGAGCGAGACTCCGACCAACGTGAGACTCGAGAGCGCGACGTCGCCGATGCGCCGGTGTCGCAGCGCCGCCGCGATCCCGAGCGGGACGCCGAGCAACGTTGCGACGAGCATCGCGCCCGCGGCGAGCTCGACGGTCGCCGGAAAATAGCGGGCGAGCTTGTCGATCACCGGCTCGCCGTCGAGGATCGACGTCCCCAGATCGCCGTGCGCAACGTGGAGGAGATAGTCGTAGAGCTGGACGTACCACGGCCGGTCGAGCCCGTAAGCACGCGTGATCGCGGCCACCTCGGCGGCGCTCGCCCGCTCACCGATGCGAATCGTCACCGGATCGCCCGGGATCGCGTGCATGAAAAAGAAACTGACGAAGACGATGGCGACGAGCACGGCGATCAAACGCACGGCGCGTCGCAGAACGAACGCGATCATGCGAGGAACGCCGCCGTCAGACGCGGGCTGCGCGCAGTGAGAACAAGGCGGCTTGGATATAGAGGTAGGCCCACTGCCCGAGGGTGTAGTCGTTGCGGTCGTGTTGGAGCAGCTCTGCGAACTTGGGCGCTCGCGAAAGCTGATCGAAGAGGACGTCGAAGCGGGCCGGACGTCGTTCGAGAAACCTCATCAGTTTGTGGCGATGGCGTAAGCGCCCGTAAAAAAACGATTTTACGGCGCGCTCGTAAGCCTGCGCCGGAGCGACGGGCCTGTGCCGCGATCCCGCGACCGCATCGGCCGCAAAGCGGCCGCTCATCGCCGCCTCGTGGATCCCTTCCCCGGTCGTCGCGTCGACCAGCCCCGCCGCCGTCCCGCCGACCAAGACGTACCCGTCGGCGATGCGCGGACGCGGAGCACCACCGTACAGGAGATTCCCCTCGGTCCGCAGTTCGTACCCGACCCCGGGGAAGAGGCGCGCTTGCACGGTCGGCAAGAACGCGTCGAGCTCGCGCCGCAGCTCGTTCCCGGCGATCTTGGCTTGAATCCCCAAACCGATCGAGAGGTGATCGCGCTTGGGGAACATCCATGCGATGACCGGCAAGCCGCTCAAGCCGACGTAATAATGCATCTCGAGCGTCGCGTACGCTTGGGCGATCGCCGGACGCTCGAGATAGACGCGATATTGATAACAGGTAATGAGGCTGTCGCTCCAACCGACATGCGCGAAGCGCCGGTCGCTCTCGAGGCGCGCGGTCGCGCCCTGCGCGAAGAAGAGGGTGCGGGCGCGGATCCGCCGCCGGCATCCGCTGCTCAAGTCGGCGTATTCGACGACGATCCCCTCGCCCTCGCTCCTCGCGCTGCGGAACAACGCATTGGTCCGGATCTCGGCCCCTTCGGCTGCAGCCAGCGAGGCGATCGTCCCGTCGAGCTCTTCTCGGGTCGTCGTATGCGACGGTCCGACGGTAAAATCATAACGTCTCCCGCCCGGCGAATGCAGCGCGATCGTCGGCGGATCGCAGTGGACGATCGAGCGCGGCAGGTCGAACATTTCGCAAAATCCCGGGCGCAGCCCGGCGGCGCAGACCCGCCGTTGACCGACCACCGGGTCCTTCTCCAGGACGACGGTCGCAACGCCTGCCCTGGCTGCTTCACGTGCCGCAGTCCCGCCGGCGGGCCCACAGCCGACGATCAAAAACTCGGTCGAGTCCATCCTCATCTTCATTCTAAGAGGACTCTGCATGCCCCCCGGGCAAAAGCCTCGCGTTCAAAGCGCCCGACGCCTGCCGTCAGGGCTCTTTCTGTGTGTAAAGGCCGCTGCAGGGCCCACAGCCCCGGCGCTTTCAGGAGCAAGGGATTTTGGATAGTTCATTAGCGATCGAGCTCGGCTTGGGTGCCGGGATCCTCGCCATCGTATACGGCGTCGTCCTGATCGGCTGGATCCTCCGCCAGCCGACCGGAAACGAACGGATGCAGATGATCGCCCTGGCGATCCAAGAAGGCGCCATGGCGTTCTTGCGCCGTCAATACTCGACGATTGCGATGGTCGCAGTCGTCTTGGCCGTATTGATCGCGATCGCCCCGCCGCCGCTTGGCTGGGAAGCCGCCGTCGGATTCATCATCGGCGCGACCCTTTCGGGCTCCGCCGGCTTCATCGGGATGATCGTCTCCGTTCGGGCTAACGTACGGACCGCCGAGGCGGCCCGCGGGGGACTTTCGCCGGCGCTCTCCCTCGCCTTCCGGGGCGGAGCGATCACCGGCCTCCTGGTCGTCGGCCTGGGGATCATCGCGGTGAGCGGCTACTATGCCATCATGCTGGCGGTGAACGCCGGGAGCAAGGCTCCCGTGAGCGACTCGCTCGCCGCGATGGTCGGTCTGGCGTTCGGTTGCTCGCTCATCTCGGTCTTCGCCCGTCTGGGTGGCGGGATCTTCACCAAAGCCGCCGACGTCGGCGCCGACCTCGTCGGGAAAGTCGAGGCCGGGATCCCCGAGGACGACCCGCGTAACCCGGCCGTGATCGCCGACAACGTCGGCGACAACGTCGGCGACTGCGCCGGCATGGCCGCGGACCTCTTCGAAACCTACGTCGTCACTACGGTCGCGGCGATGCTCCTCGGCCACCTCGTCCTCGGGCCGAGCCTGGGGAGCGCCGTAACCTTCCCGCTCGTGCTGGGCGCGATCTCGATCGTCGCCTCGATCATCGGGACTTTTTTCGTCCGGATGCGCAACGATGCGCGCGGCTCGATCATGAGCGCGCTGTATCGAGGTCTCGTCGTCGCGGCCGTCCTGTCGGCGATCGCGTTCTACTTCGTCAGCGAGCAAGAGTTTGCGCATGCGCCCGGCGCTCCCGCGATCAGCGCGATCGGCGTCTTCGTCTGCTCGCTCGTCGGCCTCGCGGTGACCGGCTTGATCACGTTCATCACCGAGTATTACACGGGGACGCAGTTCGCACCGGTCAAGGGGATCGCGACCGCCTCGACGACCGGGCATGCGACGAACATCATCAGCGGGCTCGCGGTTTCGATGCAAGCGACCGCGCTCCCGGCGCTCGTCATCGTCGCCGGTATCCTCATCTCGTATGCACTTGCGGGGATCTACGGGATCGGGATCGCCGTCATGTCGATGCTTTCGATGGCCGGGATCATCGTCGCGATCGACTCGTTCGGACCGATCACCGACAACGCCGGCGGGATCGCCGAGATGGCCGAGATGCCCGAATCGGTTCGCGGCGTGACCGACCCGCTCGATGCGGTCGGGAATACGACGAAGGCGGTTACGAAAGGCTATGCGATCGGCTCCGCCGGTCTCGCGGCCGTCGTCCTCTTCGCATCGTTCATTCAAGAACTTTCGGACAAGTGTAAGGCTGCGAACGCGGCGGCGTGCGCCGCCGGCGTCTCGTTCAACGTCGGCGATCCGTACGTCCTCACCGGGCTCTTCATCGGGGGCCTGTGTCCGTATCTCTTCGCCTCGCTCGCGATGCAGTCGGTCGGGCGCGCCGGCGGCGCGGTCGTCGAGGAAGTCAGGCGGCAATTCCGGGAGATGCCCGGGATCATGGCGGGGACCCAAAAGCCCGACTATGGGACGACCGTCGACATCGTCACCCGCGCCGCACTCAAAGAGATGATCCTCCCGGCGTTGATCCCGATCGGCGTCCCGATCGTCATCGTGATCCTTTCCATGATCGGGGCGCTTCCGGGGCCGGCCGGCGCGCAGATGATGGGCGGGCTCCTGGTCGGCTCGATCGTCACCGGACTCTTCCTCGCGATCGCGATGACGAGCGGCGGCGGTGCCTGGGACAACGCCAAGAAATACATCGAAGATGGGAATTACGGCGGGAAGGGTTCGCCGGCGCACGCGGCTGCCGTGACCGGCGACACCGTCGGCGATCCGTATAAGGACACGGCGGGACCCGCGATCAACCCGATGATCAAGGTCCTCAACATCGTCGCACTATTATTAGTCGGATTCCTCGTCCGCTAGGCGACGACGTCGACGGGGAGGAAGCCGCGGCCGCGGCTTCCTCCCCGTTCCTTCTTTAACGAGAGGCGCGTTCCGAGCGCAGACGCGTGAGCTGAACCGCGTGGATGAAACGGCCGATTTCGGAGACGACGAACGGATGCGGGTCGACGAACGCGATTCCGTGCTGTACTTTGGGTGCTTCTTTGAAGACGTTGACGACGCGGCCCTGCACGCGCATCGGCTCGAACGGCTTGACCACCGCCTTCTTGACGACCGTACGCTCACCGAAGGGTGAGATCTCCGTCTCGGCGTGCTCTCCCTCGTACACTTTGAGATACTGGTTGGGGAGCGTGAACGCGAGGTCGATGACCGACCCTTCAGGGAGCTTCTCGTTCGCCTCCAGCCGCATCCCGCCCAGGCTCAGATCGCTCGCCGTCCCCAGGCGTTTTCCGAAGCGCCCGGCGAGCGTGTAAAACACCTCGAACTCGACCGGCGTCCGATAGGCGGAGCGTCTGGTCCCGAGCTGAGCCGCGACTTGCTTGGCGATCGAGCTCTCCATCGGGACGTTGCGCATCGCGTCGCGGCGCTGCAACTCGAGCATCTCGGCGATGATCGCGTCCTTGGCGTCCTCTTTGAGGTTTTGAAACGCTAGCCCATAGTCGTAGAGCATCGTCCCCTCGGTGCGGCGCCGCGTTACCACGCGTCCATTCAGCCGTAAGGGCGGCTTGTTGCGCCGATTCCAATCGAAGGAGAGCTCCGTCCCGATCTCGAGCGTGAGCGCCGCGCGCAGGCGGCAACCACTCTCCGAAATATCGACGAGCGTTGCGACGAAGTCCGGATTGGACTTCATGTGGACCGTCACCGTCGTCATGACCGACGCTCGGAACGAACCGCGACGCGTCTCGCCTCTCGAGCCCGACGCGCCCGTCGCGGGTTGTGCCGCCGCCGTTCCGGGACGAGGCGAGGGTGCCGGGAGATTGGGGCGACCCCCCACGCCGGGACGATTCATAGCCATGACCTCCCGTTAACCGTTCGGCTGCTCGCTCGAAACCACCTCGCAGTGTGCCACCCAGGTGGCCGCGCGACGCCCTACGCTGGACGAACCGCGAGGGAGGTACATGGTGGAGGACGTTATGATATGCCCCGACTGCAACCGCGAGCATAGCGACCCCGGCGAGGCTCGTCTAGGATTGAGAGTCCGTTGCATCGACTGTGCCCTCGATTTCGAGCTCGCCTTCGTTACGACCGCGCTCGCGCACGTAAGCACTCCTTCCGCCGATCGCCCCGCCGCCTAACGGGTAGCGGCACGTTATACATCGGTATATCACGCCGCGAATCTCGTTAGCGCGCTGTCCAATGCGCCGACCACCATTTCGTAGGTAGTATGAGCCATACACTTGGCTCGTTCAGGGGGTTGGCTGTTGTTTCTTTTGGCTGATGCTTCGCCGACGTTTGTCGAAGCGCCGGCGTTCGTCAATGCCGGCGACACCGCGTGGCAATTAACGGCCGCGACGTTCGTCGGACTACAAAGCGTCCCCGGCCTTGCGATCCTGTATGCGGGATTGGTCAAGAAAAAGTGGGCGCTCAACTCCGGGATGATGGTCTTTTACGCTTTCGCCGCCGTGATGGTGACGTGGGTGCTCTGGACCTATCAGATGAGTTTCGGCAACCCGCTGAAGCTCGGACCGGGGATCCTCTCGAATATCGTCGGCATACCGACACCGTCGACGACGCCCGAGATCCAACTGGGGCAATCCGTCGTCCCGCTCGCCGCCGGCGGGATGCCGACGCTGCACTTCGCGGGCTCGGCGATGATTTATTTTCAGTTCGTGTTCGCAGCCATCACGCCGATCCTCATCGCGGGCTCGGTCCTCGGCCGGATGAATTTCAAGGCGTGGATGATCTTCGTCCCGGCCTGGAGCACCCTGGTCTATTCCGTCGGCGCATTCTCGATCTGGGGCGGCGGTTGGCTCGCGCAACTCGGCGCCGTCGATTATTCGGGCGGTTACGTCATTCACTTGGCCGCCGGCGTCTCGGGTTTCGTCGCGGCGGCGGTCGTCGGTCCGCGGCTGATGGCCGACCAAAAAGAGTTCCCTCCGAACAACTTGATCATGGCGCTGGCGGGCGCCGGACTCTTGTGGTTGGGTTGGAACGGCTTCAACGGCGGTGACCCATACTTTGCGAACTCCGACGCCGCCGCGGCCGTCTTGAACACCAACATCGCGACCGCGGTCGCGCTGCTCGTGTGGCTGATCGCGGACTACTTTGCGCTCGGTCATCCCAATGCGGTCTCGATGATCAACGGCATGATCGCCGGCTTGGTCGCAATCACGCCCTGCGCCGGCTACGTCAACGGTTTCGGCGCAATCCTCGTGGGGATCGCGACGATCATCCCATGGCTCACGATCACCTTCGTCTCGAGATGGTCGCTCCTCAAACGAGTCGACGATACCTTCAGCGTCCTGCACACCCACGGCGTCGCCGGTCTCGTCGGCGGTCTCATGGCCGGGCTCGTCGCCGATCCGAACATGGTCGTCTACCCGCTCGCACCCGGTCCGCAGCCGAAAGGCGCCGCGGCGGTCAGCGTGACGGGTCTGTTCTACGGCAATCCCGCACAGTTCGTCGATCAGATCGAGGCGGCGGCGTTCATCATCGTCTGGAACGCGGTCGCGACCTTCGTCCTCTTGAAGGTCATCGGGCTGATCGTCCCCCTCCGCGCCTCGGAAGACGTCATGGAAGCCGGCGACCTCGCAATCCACGGTATGGAACCGATGCCGCTCCCCGGAATCTCCGGAGCCTGAGGCACCCTCGCGCATCAAGGGGCTGCCGCCCGGTGCGGCAGCCCCTTTTTTTGCACCCAGGGTACGATGATCACAGCCGCTCGGCGGTGGTTTTCGCCGCTCGCGGCCGAAGGAGTCCGTATGCCGGAGTATCCGCCGTTCCCACGCAAAGATCTGCACGAGGCGCTCGCCGAAGGGCATCCGGGACGCGAGACGATCGACCAGCTCCATCACGAGCTGTCGACCGAGCGACCCGACCGCAGCGCGATCGAATCGCACGTCCGCAAGCTACGCTCCATCCCAGAACTCGCCGCCATCGTCGCGAACTGGTGGGACGATCCCGCTACCCAGCGCTTCATCGCGAACCTCAGCGCGACCGGACTCTAACCGCCCAGGCGTGCTTCGTACAGCGTCCGATAACGCGGCTTGCCTTGGGTCGATTCGATCAGGCAGACCGTCTGCGCCGAAAGTAGGAACGGCTCGACGGAGACGTCCGGGATCCGAGAGCGTAGTTGGGGGCGGCATAAGGTCGCGTGAAGCCGCAGCTCGTCGCGGAACGTAAAGCCGATCGCGGCATAGGCTGCGCGAACGGCGGATCCGAATGCCTCGAACGCCGGCGACGGACGCCGCGATCCGAGCCAAACGATCCGCGGCTCGAGCTTGTTGGGGAATGCGCCCAGCCGATCGAAGCGGATGACGAACGGTGCAGCCGAGGCGGCTTCGCGCACGAGGATCGCCGAGAGCTCATCGACCATCCGCTCTTCGACGCTTCCCAAGAACGCGAGCGTGACGTGTACGTCCTCGAGGTCAACATAGCGGCCGCGCAGCCCCTGGGCGCGCAACCGTTCGGCGACCGCTCCGGCAAGACGGGCCGCCGTCGAGTCGAACCGAATACCGACGAACAGGCGTAAGGTGTTCATGGCGATGTCCTCATCTGCAGGCAAAGCGACCCGATCCGCCGCAAACGCCCGTTGATGGATCGCAAGAGCGTTATCGTCGTGGGCGCCGGGCCGGTCGGCTTGATGACCGCGCTCGGTCTGGCGGCACAAGGTATTCCCGTTCTGGTGGTCGAGCAGGAACCGGCGTTGACGATCGACCTGCGCGCAGGCTCGTATCATCCGCCGACGCTCGAGATGATGGCACCCTACGGCATCACCGATCGCATGCACGAAACGGGGATTCGCGTCCCGATCTGGCAGATTCGCGACCGTCGCTCGAACGCGATCGCGGAGTTCGACCTCGGGCTCCTCAGCGACGTGACGCCCTATCCCTACCGGCTCCATCTCGAGCAGCACAAACTGACGCCGATCATCTTCGATTTCTTGAAAAAGCAGCCGACCGCCGAAGTTCGCTTCAGCACTCGGTTCGTCGACGCCCGGCAGGACGGCGACGGCGTGCGCGTGACGGTCGAGAGCGGCGGAAAGCACGAGATCATCGAAGGAAGCTGGCTGATCGGGGCGGACGGCGGCCGCAGTACCGTACGCAAATCGCAAGGCTTCGAGTTCGAAGGATATACCTGGCCTGAGCTCTTCTTCGTCATCAGCGTCACGCACGATCTCGAGCAGCACGGGTACGCGAAAAATGCGTACATCGCCGACCCCGAGGAATGGGTCGCCCTATTCAAGATGCCCGGCGATCGTCCGGAGGGGATGTGGCGGATCATTTGGCCGGTCGATCCGAGCGTCCCCGAAGAAGTCTACCAGCAGCCCGAGGCGATGGAAGAGCGCCTGCAGAGGTTTCAGCCCAAGCCGGGGCGGTATGAGATCCTTTACAGCAGCTTCTACCGCGTCCACCAGCGCGTGGCGACGCAGTTCCGTAAAGGACGGGTCATCTTGGCGGGCGACGCCGCACATCTCAACAACCCGCTCGGCGCATTCGGTCTGAACAGCGGTATCCACGATGCGCACAATCTCGTCGAAAAGCTCGGGCGCGTATGGCGCGGAGAAGACGCCGACGCGCTGTTGGGGCTCTACGAGCGGCAACGCCGAACGGCGTGTATCGAACACGTGCAAGCCAACTCGATTCGCAACAAACGCCTGCTCGAAGAAAAGGATCCCGAGGTTCGCCGCAAGCGGTTCGAGGAGTTGCAACGGACCGCCTCGACCCCTGAGCTCGCTCGCGAATTCCTACTGACGTCCTCGATGATCTCGAGCGTCCGCCGCGCCGCCGCGGTCGCATAGTCGCGACTACAACCGGATCTCCGGCAGAAGGAACGGGAAGCCGACCTGCGGCGTCGAGACCGGCGTCGTCGCGACGACGTACGAGGCGTCGAGCTGAGCGAGGGAGGAAACGCCGAGGAGCGCCATCGAGGTCCGGATCTCGATCTCCAGGATCTCGAGCATGCGCACCAGGCCCGCTTCTCCCCCGGCCGCGAGCGCGAGCGCGTGCAGCCGGCCGGTGGCGACGGCCGTCGCACCGAGCGCGATCGCTTTGAGGACGTCCGTCCCGCGCAAGAAACCGCCGTCGACGACGATCGGGACGCGTCCCGCGACGACGGATGCGACTTCGGGGAGGATCTCTATGGAACCCCGTGCGTGGTCGAGTTGACGACCGCCGTGATTCGAGACCCAGATCACGTCGAATCCCTCGCGTAACGCGATCTCGGCGTCTTCGGCGCACTGAATCCCTTTGATCCCGACCGGGATACCCGCGATCGCTTTGATCCGGGCGGCCGTCTCCCAGTCGAGCATCGCCTGATAACTCTCTTCGCCGCTCGTCCGCCGGCCGGGCGGGAGCCAACGGCTGATGATCTGCCGTTCGCGCCGGCTATAGTGCGCGGTATCGACGGTGAGGATCAGAGCGCTGTAGCCTACGCTGCGGACGCGCTCGACGACATCGCCGACCCAACTGAAATCGCCGCGGATATAGAGTTGAAACCACTTGTCACCCGTCGCGGCCTCGGCGGCGGCTTCGAGCCCCGGTTGCGAGACCGAACTCACCGTGGAGAGGGTACCGAACGCCAGCGCACCACGGACCGAGGCCGCCGCACCGGCCTCGGTGACGGCTTGGAGCGAACCGACCGGTGCGAGGATGTAGGGGATGCGCAGCTTCGTCCCGAGCAGGGTCGTCGTCGTATCGAGGTCGGCGACGTTTCGCAGAACGCGCGGCCGAAAAGCGAGAGCTCCGATTGCCTCGCGGTTGCGGCGAATCGTCGTCTCGGTCTCCGACCCGCCGACGATGTAGTCCCAGATCGGCGGCGCGAGCAGCTCGTGCGCGCGGCGGACGATCTCGGTCGTCGTCTCGAATGGTACGCTCATCTCGGCATCGGTGCGCTGGCCGGGACGCCCGACCCTGCAGCGCGAATGGGACGACGTGACGAGGCGAATTTTCGTGGCGGCGGACGTCGTCTTCATCCTCGTCGCATGGTCCGCCACCCGAGCCCTCATCTTCGCAGCGCTCTTCTTGACGGCACACGCAGCCGGGAACCCGCTGACGAACTGGGACGGCGAATGGTATCAGCGCATCGCGACCGTCGGGTATGAGTACTCGCCCGACGGCCGACAGCACGACGTCGCCTTCTTCCCCCTCTATCCGCTGACCGTCGCGGCGCTCATGCGGGTCGTCCCCCTCCCCTTCGGGATAGCGGCGCCGCTCGTCGACAACCTCGCGTTCCTCCTGGCGCTGGGGAGTCTGTTCGCTTGGCTGAGCCGACGCTGCGATAGAGCGACGGCGCGGTGGAGCGTCGCGACCCTTTGCCTCCTACCGGCCTCCGTCTTCACGGCGGTCGCATACTCGGAAGGGCTGTTCATGTTCCTCAGCGCAAGCGCGCTGCGCGCCTTCGAGCGCAGAGCCTATCGCCGGGCCGCGCTGTTCGCAGCGCTTGCCTCGGGGACACGCTCCTTCGGCGTCCTGTTGGGGCCCGCGTTCGCGCTCGCGACGCGCCGTGAAGCCCCCCACCCGAGCCGCGCCGCCTATCTGTGCGCGCTCGGCGCGCTCGTCGGACCGATCGCCTACGCCTCCTATTGTGGGCTCGCGTTCGGCGATCCGCTCGCGTTCGTTCACGTTCAGGCTGCTTGGCGGATCGGCCTGGGCTTCAGCTTCCCCGATTGGGAATACGTGTTCGCGTACGGGGTGACGTGGCGATGGCCGCTGCAATCGGCGATCGTCGCCGCGTCCCTGGGCTGGCTCCTTTTGCGCGCAAAACTGCCTCGCCGCGTGTCGCGAACGATCGTCTTCGCCCTCGCGGTCGCGGAGCTCCTCATCTGGGGGAAGGAACGGATGATCTTTTTGTTGCTCGGGGTCGGCTGTTTTGCGCTCGTTCGGTATCGCGCGCGGCTCGGGATCGCGGCTACGGCGTATGCGCTGTCGGCGCTCGCCGTCATCGTCTTTTCCGGGAAGCCCTATTCGGCCGAGCGGCTCGCGTACGCGGTCGTACCCATCGCATGCGCCCTGGCGCTCTTGTGGCGGCGGGTCCCGGCGCTCGGTCTGGCTGCACTCGCCGTCGGTCTAGTCGACCTGCTGCTCTACGCCGTCCGCTTCGCGGCAGGCATCTTCGTCGACTGATGAAACAACCGCATATGACGGTGAGAGCGTGTCTTCAGCCTCCTTCAGTCCCGGAAAACGGCTGCGCGAACTGATCGCGGCGCCGGCGCTGCTCCTCATGCCCGGCGCATACGATGCGCTCTCCGCGCGGATCATCGCAGCGCACGGGTTCGAGGCGATCTTCGCCGGCGGCTACGCCGCGACCGGCGCCTTACTCGGCGAGCCCGACCTCGGCCAAATGACGATGCACGATTACGCCGATCATTACGGCCGGATCGCGCAAGCCGTCGATATCCCGGTCTTCGTCGATGCCGATACCGGCTTCGGTGGGACCCGTAACGTCCGTCGCACGGTTCGTGCCTTCGAACGCGCCGGCGCCGCAGGCTTGTTCATCGAGGATCAAACCTTTCCCAAGCGCTGCGGTTATCTCTCGGGTAAGACGCTCGTCCCGGTCGAGGAGATGATCGCGAAGATCAAAGCGGCGCTCGACGCCCGACGTGACGACGCGTTCCTCCTGGCAGCCCGGACGGATGCACTCGGCGTCGAGGGGATCGAGGCGGCGATCGAGCGCGGACGGCTCTACATCGAGGCTGGAGCCGATATGATCTTCGTGCAGGGTGCCGACACGATCGAAGACTTTCGGCGGATCTGTCGGGAAGTACCCGGACCGCAATTGGCCAACGTTTCGCAAGCCGGCGGTGGAACCGGTCTCGATTTGGCGGCGCTCGAGGCCGCCGGCGCGGCCGCGGTGATCTTCCCCTCCCTCGCCCTCTACGCCGCGGCGCAGGCGGTCGACACCGTAATCACCGCGCTCGAGCGCGATCGTTCCTTGCATGCGATCGAGGCTCGCTTGATGGCGCACTCCCGCTACGACGAAATCGTCGGCGTTGCGGAAGAGATTGCGCTGCAAGAGCGCTATGATATCCAGGCGCGCCGGCTCGCGGGGAGAAAGGCCCCGCGGGTTTGAAGCCGGCGCCGTCATTTTCCTATGAAGAAAATAGTATCGGCCTTCCTTTTTGCGATCTCGTTCCTCTCGAGCGCGAGCGTCGCCGGACAACGGCCGGCGACGGTTCGCATCGCGATTTCGGATACCGATCTTGCATCGGAGCCGTTGTATGCGCAACAGACCGGGATCTTTGCGCGTGCAGGCCTCGACGTCCGGCTGAGCCCGTCTCGGCACGGCGGAGCAGGCGTCATCGCCGAGCTCGAGGCGGGGACCATCGACGTCGGCTTCTCGAATCTCATCTCGATCGCCGCGGCGGTGCAACGCGGTGATCCGGTCGTGCTGCTCGCACCCGCCGGGATTCATAATAGGAATGAGCCGGTCAATGCGATCGTCGGAGCCCCGGACTCGACGTATCGAACCGGCGCGGATTTGAACGGGAAGACGATCTCGAGCCCCTCGGGCCCGGGAAGCGCCGGCGCTCTCGCACCGGCCGCCTGGATCGACGCAACCGGCGGCGATTCCCGAACGGTCCGCTTCATCACCGGGATCGAACCCTTCGACGTCCCCTCGGCATTGCGCGAGCATCGGATCGACGCCGCCGAGATGGGTGATCCCGATCTCACGATCCTCAGACAACGCGGCGAGATCAAAGTCATCGCCTCGCCGTTCGATGCGATCGGTGACGGATATCTTCTGGCAGGATTCGTCGCATCGAAGGCCTGGGTTCAAGCAAATCCCGATGCGGCACGCCGCTTCGTCCTGGCGATGCGCCAGACCGCACGCTGGGCGAACACCCATCGCTCCGAGACGGCGGCGATCCTTGCCAAAGCCCTGCATCTCTCCCCGGCGGTCGTACGCGCGATGTCGCGGACGACGTACGCCGAAACGCTAACGCCGGCGATCATGCAACCCCCGCTCGACGTCGCCGCGCGCTATGGGATCATCAAGCCGATGAACGCGAGCGAGCTCATCCCCGACGTCGCCAAGCCGTAAAGTGAGAAACCCCGACGGCCTCCTCACTCGATCGGGGTTCCTCTACAATGAATGGTGCCGAGAGCCAGAATCGAACTGGCGACACCAGGTTTTTCAGACCTGTGCTCTACCAACTGAGCTATCTCGGCACGAGGCCAGCCCGCTCGCTTCAACAGCGGCGTCCGACTCCCTTGCGCTGCTATTTCCGTTTGTCCCGCTCGGCGTCGGTATGAGGCCAGGCCGCCTAGCGCGGCACTCGGATGAGCAGCGCCCCGGCTGCTACGCCGAGCGCGCCGACGATCACCGGGAAGAATGCCGTCGCCGGGACCCGGCTCACGTCCCATAGGACGCCCCCGACGATCGGGACGACGAACGCAAGCGTGTAACCGATGGTGAACATCCCGGCGGCGACGCGATGCACGTCGTCGCTGCTCGCTACGAGCGGCGGCAGCGCAAGCGCCAGCGCGAGAATCCCGGCTCCAAAGAGCCCGATCATCGTCGCGCCGATGAGGATCGGGATCGGGTTCCCGGTGAGCAAGAGGGGAAAACCACAGAGCGCCGCGGCTACGCAAAACAAAAGCGGGCCTTTGCGTCCGGCGAAGCGCTGTGCGGTCGCTATCAATGCGAGCGACGACGGAATCTGCGCGGCGTTGGTCGCCGTCAACGCGGGAGCGATCAAGGTGCTCCTGCCGATCGCGTGCAGATAGTCCGGGATGAAGGCGTTCGTCCCGAAGTACAACGCCGAGACGCCGCCCTGCAGAATCCCGAGCTGCCAGATGCGCGGATCGCGCCACGAGGGGAACCACCGCCGCTCTGCGCGAGCGGGAAGATGTGGGACGTCCGGTGCGACCAGCGCGATCAGGATCGCCGTCGCAAAGACCGGCAGCGACCACAGGGCGAGCGCCCCTTCCCAGGCCCCGCCTACGAACGGGATGAGGAGCGGGAGCGTCACGCCCGCCCCGATCGTCTCACCGACGAGCAAGCCGTTCACGTAGACCGCCGTCGCGACGCCGACGGCGCGCGGAACCCATTGCGCAACGAGCGCCGGGAGCGCCGGCTGCATGATCGCAACGCCGCCGCTCATCAGGAACGTGGCGCCGAACAGCATTGGGACGCTCGGACCCAGACCACGCGCCGCGCCGGCGACCCCGATCGTGAGGAGGCCCACGATGATCGCACGCCGCGCACCGATGCGCGAGACGATGAGCGCCCCGCCCAATGCGGCGACCCCGAGCAGGAGCACCGGGATCCCGGAGAGGGCGCCGACGGCTTTCTCATCGAGGGTGAGATCTCGGTGGATGAGCGGGAGGAGCGGTGGGACCGCCAAGACCGTGATCCGCAAACCGATCCCCGCAAACCATAGTGCGACGTAGCGAAGGAGCACTCTCGCCGTCTTAGGGCGAATCGAGCGCGCTCCTCGTCAGGGCGCTACGGCGGCGACGACCGTCTCGTGCGAGCGGACTTTCCCTGCCGTCGCCCGCACGGTGACCAGGCGGGTTTGGGGCGCAGGGGACACCGGGTGCAATAGGAGCTTCGTCGTGCTCGAAGGGACGGCACGACGTTCGATCACCTTCGGCCCGATCCGTGCGACGATGAGGACGGTCCCCGATCCCCGCACGCGCAAGCTGACCGGGATCGGCTCGCCGTCGGCGACGAACTGCGGGACGCTGAGCGAAATCGCCGAGATCGCCTTTCGTGAAACGCTTCGGCTCTGCGGAACAGTGACTCGACGCGGCTTCATGGCAAAGGGCGCGGGCGACGCTGCGGCGGGATACGATGGAGCAAGGGGATGCGCGTCGATCGGCGCCGAGAGATTCGCGAGCATCGCATCGACCTGACGCCACAACGTCATCACCCGCACGACGTACGCGCGCGTCTGGGCGTACGGCGGGACCCCGCCGTACCGGGCGACCGCTTCGGGTCCGGCGTTATACCCGGCAAGCGCGCGTTCATAGCGGATCGGGACGGGAAGATTCGCGTAGCGCTTCAATAAACGGCGTAGGTAACGCGCGGTCCCGTCGAGATTTTCGTACTTCTCAAAAGGCTGTACGGCCAGCGCATTCGCCGTCGACGGCATCAACTGGCCCAAGCCCAGCGCGCCCGTCGGCGATACCGCATCGGCGTGCCAACCGGATTCGGCCGCAACGATCGCGACGAGGAGACGCGGATCGAGCGAGTAGTACGACGAGAGCAACAAAACGTGTTCGGCGATATCTTGCGCTTGCGCCGATGACAGGCCCGGGTTGAACGAACGTAAGACCGCAGCGTATCCGGAGACGGAAGCGTTCCGCTGCTCGGCTTCCGCCGAGCCGCGGAACGCCGTCAGCGTCATGCCGCAAAAGACGATGGCGATGAGAGCGAGCGTGTAGGCTCGCGACGTCCGCGTGGTCCCGGCCATACCCCTGGTATCGGTCGGAGACTCCGCTCATCCGCTCGCTTGCTTGCCCTGCGGCGGAGAGCCCCTCCCTCCGCACGAAGCTGACGTCCATGCAGCTCACGGTCCCGCTCTTCGTCCCCGGCGACCGGCCCGATCGCTTTCACAGAGCAGTCCACAGCGGCGCGACGGCCGTCATCCTCGATCTCGAAGACGCGGTCGCGCCCCAAGCGAAAGACGCGGCCCGCACCCACGTCGCCCGAGCCTTGGGAGACGAGGCGCTGCGCGCGACGGCGATCGTCAGGATCAACTCCCCTCGGACGCCGTTCTTCGAGGACGATCTGCGCGCACTCCAAGCGGCGCCCCCGCCGACGATCATGCTGCCGAAATGCGAATCGGCGGAAGAGATCCGGCTCGTCGCGGCTGCCTACCCCCGGGTGGAGATCCTCCCGATCATCGAGTCGATCGGCGGACTCGACGATGCCAGGCGGATCGCCGCCGAGCCGGCGGCGATCGGGCTGGCGTTCGGCGCCTACGACCTCGCGGCGCAGCTGGGGAGCCGGCCGACCTGGGAGGCGCTGGCGCCGTTACGGATCGCGGTCGTGGTCGCGGCGCGCGCGCATCAGAAACTCGTGATCGACGCGCCGTATGTCGTCCTCGACGACGAGGTCGGGCTCGTGCGGGAGGCGCAGCGTGCCGTGGAGTTCGGTTTTGACGGGAAGCTCGCGATCCACCCGAGACACGTGGGGCCGCTCCTGGAGGCGTTCACCCCCTCAGAAGCCGAGCTCGAACACGCGCGCCGTGTCCTCGTCGCCGTCGAGGGCGGCGGCGTCGCGGCGGTCGACGGGAAAATGGTCGATCCGCCGCTCGTCGCCGCCGCGCGGCGCGTCCTCGCTCGTATCTCGCCCGGAGGCGAACATGGCTGAGAAGCCCGGCTGGGAAGGCCGTTATTACGAAGACTACGAGGTCGGCGACGTCTATCGTCATCGTCTGGGCCGCACGATCACCCGGACCGACAACATCTGGTTCACGCTGTTGACGATGAACACCAACCCGATTCACTTCGACAGCCATCTGAGCCGTCAAACGCCGTTTGGGCGACCGCTGGTCGATAGCTGTCTCACCCTCTCCCTGGTGACGGGGATCAGCGTCAGCGACCTCAGTCAAAATGCGATCGCGAACCTCGCGTGGACCGAGATCGAGTTACCGAACCCAGTCTACGAGGGCGACACGATCTACGCGCAAAGCGAGATCTTGAGCAAAAGGGAATCGAAGTCGCGGCCGTACGCCGGGATCGTCGAAGCGCGAACGATCGGCTTCAAGGAAGACGGGACGGTCGTCATCAGGTACAAACGGACGTTCATGGTGTGGAAGCGGTCCCACCGAACCATCGAAGGGCCGCCCAGGCCGAAGCTCGAGGCCCGGGACTAGTTCCGAATCCACGGGATGAACAGCTTCTCGGCTTCATCCAAGATCGTCGTCAGGACGAAGCCGAGCAGCGAGACCATGACGAGCGCGACGTACATCCGCTCGACCTGGAGTGTCTGCCAGCCGTTCCAAATCGTAAAACCGAGGCCGCTCTTCGCCGCCGTGAACTCGGCGGCGACGCCGAGGATGATCCCGACCCCGATCGAGAGCTTGATCCCGGCGAAGACGTTCGGCAACGCGCCGGGCAACAACACCCGCCTATAAAAACTCAACGGTCGGATCCGGTACGCGCGTGCGACGTCGAGGTAGATGTTCTCGATCTGCCGGACGCCCGCTTCGGTATTGATCACCATCAAGAAAAAGACGCCGATCGCGACCAGCGAGTATTTCGAGGCCTCGCCGATCCCGAAAATCAACAGGACGAGCGGAAGGATCGCGATCTTCGGGATCGGGTAGAGAATCGAGACGATCGGGTCGAGAAACGCGCGAAACCATTTGTTGATCCCCATCACGAGACCGAGTATCGTCCCGGGGACCGCGCCGATCACGAACCCGATCAGGATCCGCGAGAGCGTCGTGAGGGTATCGCTGACGAGCTGACCGCTCTGCGCGTAGGCGATGAAGTCTTCGACGATCATGCTCGGCGCAGGGAAAAACCGCTGGTCGAGCAGATGGACCCGGACGATCAGCTCCCATAGTGCAAGGACGATGAAAGGAGCGGCGAACCGCAGCCATCGCTCGTTCGCCTCGAAGCCTCGGGCTCTGGGTAGCTGCCGACCGGGTAAAGCGACCAGACCTTGTTCGGCCGCTGCTTCTGCTGCTTCGTTCATCGTAACAGATTCCAAATCTTGACCACGTACTCGCCGAACTTCGGCTCACCGCGCAGTGCGACGGGATCTCGCGGGCGCGGAAAATCGATCGGGATGATCTCCTTGATGCGCCCCGGCGACTTCGAGAGGACGATGACCCGGTCGGAGAGCGAGACCGCTTCTTCGATCCCGTGCGTCACGAAGACGACGGTCTTACGGCTACGTTCCCAAATTTGCATCAGCTCGCCGGCGAGGCCGACCCGCGTCTGCTCGTCGAGCGCGCCGAACGGCTCGTCCATCAAAAGGACCGGTGGATCGACGGCGAAGGCCCGGGCGACGGCGACGCGCTGCTTCATCCCGCCGGAGAGCTGGTGCGGGTAGGCGTCGGCAAATTTCGAAAGGCCCACGAGTTCGAGCTGTTGATCGACCCGTCGACGGACCTCGCTGCGCGGCAGCGAGAGGCTGTCGAACCCGAACTCGATGTTCTCCCGCACCTTCATCCATGGGTAGATCGAGACTTCCTGAAAGACGACGGCAAAAGGCAATGCATCCTTCGCCGAGTTCCCGGCGCCGATGATCTCGAGCTTTCCGCTCGTCGCGTGATCGAGCGACGCCATGATCCGCAAGAGCGTGCTCTTCCCGCAACCGCTGGGCCCGAGCACCGAGACGAACTCGCCGTCCTCGATCGCGAGCTCGATGTGCTCGAGAGCCACCGTGCCCGTCGGGTAGATCTTTCCTACGTCTTGCGCCTGGATTCGGATCATCTATGCCTCGGGTGTTCGCGGAGTCTTTACGATTCGACCGAACCGTACGAAGGCGCCGGCCTCCTCCCAGGAAGGCCGGCGCCACCGAAAAGTCTGGCGACGCTGATGGGGCTCGAACCCACGACCTCCGCCGTGACAGGGCGGCGCTCTGAACCAGCTGAGCTACAGCGCCATCTGATGGTTTGGGCACGGTTGGGATCGAACCAACGACCTCCCGCGTGTGAAGCGGATGCTCTCCCGCTGAGCTACGCGCCCGGTCCCACCCCGGCGAACCTCGGGATTATACAAAAAGCTGCAAACGCCTGGCAAGGCCGCCGGGCCCCGGCGCGAATCCCCTCCCGGTGCTCGAAGATTTCCAGCTGATCGACCGCTTCGTCGTCCCCTTTCACGCCGTCGACATGCTTCGCCACGTCAACCACGCGCAGTATGTCGTCTGGGCCGAATCGGCCCGCGCCCGCTACCTGGCCGAAGTGCTGAAAACCGATATCACCGGGCGTTTCGGCGGGATCATCGCCAAGCTGGTCGCCGACTACGAACGCCAGCTTGCCTATCGCGACCCGGTCGCGGTCGGCTGCCGCATTACCCGGTTTGGGACGAAGTCGTTCGAAATGCTGCACGAGATTTGGAACGAACGGACGAACGAGCGGGCCGCGACCATCGTCGGAACGATGGTCGCGTTCGACTACGAGGCGAACCGCTCGATCCCGGTTCCCGCCGAATGGCGCGAGCGCGCGGCAGCCTTCGAACGCGGGCGAGTCGCGTCATAACGAGGCTCTATACCGTCGGCCATGGGACGCTCGAGGCCCAGGCCTTCCTCGATCTCGTACGCCGCTCGGGAATTGACGCAATTGTTGACGTTCGTCGCTTCCCGGGGAGCCGGCGCTACCCCCACTTCGGGCGCACGTCGCTCGAAGGGTCGCTCCCCGGCGAGGGGATCGCCTACCGATGGGAAGAGCGATTGGGAGGGAGGCGCCCCGGGAGTCCCGATTCGCCGAACGTCGCGCTACGCAACGCCGCCTTTCGCGCCTATGCGGACTATATGCTGACCCCACCCTTCCATACGGCCCTCGCCGAGCTGCTCGAGCAAGCGCAGCGGCACACCACTGCGATCCTGTGTTCCGAGTCGCTGTGGTGGCGATGTCATCGTCGTCTGATCGCCGACGCGGCCCAACTCGTCCACCAAGCGAAGGTCGAGCATCTGCTCCACGACGGGCGCCTCGTCGTTCACGTCCCGACCGCAGGCGTCCGCGTCGCCGGCGACCAGCTCGTGTACGACGCCGGCGTCCAACGACTGCTCCCGTAAGGAAGGACGATACCCTCGGCACGAAAAAGGGAGGGCAGCTCCACGAGACGGGCGCTTAGCTCAGTGGGAGAGCGCTTCCTTGACACGGAAGAGGTCGGTGGTTCAATCCCACCAGTGCCCACCATCCGATTCCTTGCGAAAGGTGCGAAAAATCTCGCTGCGGCGAGATTTCTTCGTTTCAGCGCTTCGCTTCGCTCGCGCGCTCCTCGGCGGTGCGTAGGCGATCCCAGGCGTCCGCCAGCGGATCGCTCGGCGATTGTGCCGGAGCCTTTACGGGTCGGCGCCGTCCCAGCCGGAACGGACCGGTGGGCATGAAGGTCAGGAACAGCATCGTCATCATCAGGATGAAGTTGCCGTCGGCGTAACCTGCGATGCTCATGTAGCTCTGCTTGAACACCCACGCGGCGGCGACGATGAGGAAGCCGCCGAGCGCCGCGAGCTGCGCCAAAAAGCCGGTGATGAGAAACGCACCGATGAGGAACTCCGCGACCTCGAGGCCCAACGAGAGAGCGCGGATGTTCGGTAAGATCCAAGCATCGATAGCGTGGGAGATGCTCCCATTCCCGGTCGCCCAGTGCTGCAGCATAAGCGCAAAGGTTGCTTCCCACGCCGGGTTCCTTACCTTCGCGAGCCCCGCAGCGATCCACGCGATCCCGACGACCAGGCGCAACGCCGTCACTTGAACCATGCGGAGATTGTTCCCTCATCGGCGCCGCGCCAAGCGAGAACGCCGCCGCGATGGTGCGTCAGGAGGCCGCGACGAGGATCTTCGGAGGGACGAGCCACAAGAGCGCGCCCCTCGATTCTCCGCCGTCCGGGAGGTCGACCCGAGCAAGACCGCCCTTCTTGAGATCGATCGCCGCTCCCCCGACGAGCTCGCCGATCGTCCGGCTCATCCCCGGTTCGTGGCCGACGAGGAGGAGCGCCTTCGCCCCCCGGTGCTCGCGCAACATCCCCTCGAGCCGGATGCGATCGAAGGCAAGACCGAGCCGCTCGTCGACCACGAGCCGCTCTTGCAGCTTCAGCGCCTTGGCGACGATCTCGGCCGTCTCTTTGGCGCGGACCAGAGGACTCGTCAAAATGAGCTCGATCCCCAAATCGAACTTGGCGATCGCCTTCGCCTCGCGCGCCATCCGGGCGTGCCCTTCATCGGTCAGCGGCCGGTCGAAATCGCTCCCTTCCCACTCGCCGCGCTCGGCGGCGATCCCGTGCCGGAGAAAATAGCACTTCATCGCCCCCTCGGTCTCATCTCACCGCAGTAGGGGCGAAATGCGGGATCACCTCATGGGCGAAAAGCTCGAGCGAGCGCATCGCGTCTTCGAGACCGAGATCGTAGAAATTCACCTGCATCGAAGCGTGATCGAAGCCGCCGTATTCTTCCTGACAACGGGCGATCGTGGCGCGCACCTCTTCAGGTGTCCCGACCCATGCACTCCCGCTCTCGACTTGCGTCTCGAAGGTCTCGGCGGCGAGCTTGTGCACCATCTTGTCGTAGCCGGGATAGTCCTTCGAGCTGATCCCGCCGGCCCAATCCGCCGATGCTTCGACGATCGCCTTGAGGTAGGCTTCGATTCGCGGCTTGGCGATCCGCCGAGCTCGCTCGCCGTCGCGATCGACGAACATGTGGAAGGCCAACATGATCTCTCCGTTGCCCGGATGTCCGGCCTCGCGCCAAGCCTTCCGATAGGCGTCGAGGATCGGGCGCATCGTCGGTCCGGCCATCGGGATCGCCATCACCGAATAGCCGTTGCGTCCGGCGAAGGCGAACGACTCCTCGTTGACGGTTGCGGCGATATAGAACTTCGGGCGCGGCTTCTGCGTCGGCCGCGGCAACGACGTCGTCTCGACGATATCGTGGAATCTGCCGTGATGGGTGACGTTTTCTTCACGCAACAGCAGATCGATCTGTTCGATGCCTTCCCGAAAGCGCGCGACCGACTCGTCGGGTGAGATCCCAAAACGCCGAAACTCGTGCGGCAAGAACGCGCGAGCCAGACCGACGTCGAGCCGCCCGCCGGAGATCGCGTCGAGCATCCCGATCTCCCCGGCGACCTTGAGCGGGTGGTTGAAGACCGGGAGGATCGCACCCGTGACGATGCGGAGCTTCTGCGTCCGCGCGGCCACGGCCGAGAGAAAGACGATCGGATTGGGGCTGTATCCGCCGTAACGGGTGAAATAATGCTCGACGGTTCGCGCATGCGTGTAACCGAGCCGATCGGCTGCCTCGCACAATGCCAGACAGTCGTGGAAATACTCCGCAGCCGACCGCTCCTGCGGTCCGACCGACGGAAAGAACTGCACTCCGAATTCCATCAGCGCTCGCCCCGCGTTTTGCTTATTATGCTAAGGGTTTGGGTTGCAGGCGGCTCATTCCCTGCACCGAACGCCGCGCTATGCGGATCGACGTACATGCCCACTACTTCACCAAAGAGTATCTCGACCTGCTCGACGAGATGGGCGGGGTGGAGCCGACGACGAGGCCCGGCAGGCGGTCGCTGTGGCCTTCTCCTTCAGCCGATCTGGAGGCGCGCTTCGCCGCAATGGACCGCGCCTCGATCGACGTCGAGATCCTCTCCGTCTCCGGCGTCGCGCCGTACTTCATGGAAGAACGAAAGGCGATCGCCGGCGCGCGCCTGATCAACGACACATACGCGGAACTCGCTCGTGCGTATCCGGGACGTTTCTGCGCCTATGCGGCGCTGCCGCTCCCGCATATCGACGCATCGCTCGCCGAGCTCGCCCGCGCGATGGATACGCTGGGCGCGGTCGGCGCGACCGTCTCGACTTCGGTCTTCGGGAAAGGTCTGGGCGATCCGCAGTTCGACCCGCTTTGGGAAGAGCTCGACCGGCGCAACGCCGTCCTTTTCGTCCACCCGGCGGGCCTGGCGTGCCATTCGCCCGAGATCAGACAAAGCGACCTGCAGTGGGTCCTCGGCGCGCCCGTCGAGGACGCCCTGTGCGCGCTGCAATTGATCCAAGCCGGGATCCCGGTGAGGTTCCCGAAGATGAGAGTGATCATCCCGCATCTGGGCGGCGTCCTCCCGTTCATCATCCACCGCCTGCATGAGCTCGCTCCGCGTTTCGTCGAAGGCGCACAAAACCTCAGCGTCCGCGACGCGGTGCGCAGCTTTTGGTACGACACGGTCAACGGTTTGGGGTCGGCGCTGTCGTTGGCGCGAGAGGTGTTCGGCGCCGAACGGCTCGTCTTCGGGACCGATTACCCGTTCTGGCGGGACGAAGCGCACCAGTGGGCGGCGACCTACGTCGAGACCTCGGGGCTGCCCGCCGACGAGCTCGAGCAGATCTTCTCGGGCAACGCGGAGAGTCTCTTCGCCGGCCGGATCCCGCAGCTCCGCCCGCGCCCTGCTTAAAGGTCCGCCAACGCTTACTATAGTAATTATTCCTCGAGATGCTACGCAGCCCCGCCCAGAAGGCTCGCCCCGGAGATTCGGCCGAGTTCGGCGTCGTCGCGGGGGTCGGCTTCGGTCGCCGTTTGCGCAACACGTCGCGCCTGCTCGATCGCCTGCTCGCCGAGGTCCTCGCGCCGCACGGGTTGACGCTGAGCCAATACTTCATCCTTCGCGAGCTCTGGGAGGAGGAAGGCTTGACGCTGCGCCAGCTTGCCTCACGGGTCGGCGTCGCCGAACCATCGACGATGACGACGCTCGAACTGATGGTCGAGCGCGGTCTGGTCCAGCGCACGCAGAGTAAACAGGACCGCCGCAAGACGCACGTTCATCTGACGGCGAAGGGACGCGCCCTGCAGCGGCCGATCAAGGAGGCCGTCGTCACGGCCGGATCGATCGCGTTCGCAGGCCTGCGCCTCTCCGAGCTCCGTCGCGCCGTCGAACTCTTCGACAAGATCACCGCCAACATCGAAAGGCATACCGCCTCGGAGAAAACCGCATGAACGTTATCGAGCGACTCGACGAAGTCGTCAACGACCATATCCGACGGACTCGCCTCTACAACGAACCGATGACGCTCGAGTGCGCGAAGACGTTCGTCAAGCAGCATCGTCTCAACACACGGCAGCGTAACTCGGTCCTCAAGCTCTCCGTCGCGACCAACTGCCCGGATTGGGAGACGCGGATCAAGATCATCCAGGCGTGCTCACAGGAGATCGTCGCCGATCATGAGTTCGGTCACGGGAAAGCCCACTGGGAAGTGATCGAGGAGCTGGGCCAAAGCATCGGGTTGACGCTCGATGAGATTCGCAGCGCCGAGCCGCTCCCGACGACGCGCATAGCCTGGCTCGCCTGGGAAACGTTGACGAAGAACCGCCATTGGCTCGAAGGGCTGATAGCGAACACGTGCGCCGAGCGGGTCAACGTCCCCGGTTATGGGAGCGGTCGTCAAAAAGAAGTCGGCTTTTCCGGCGTCCAACGGGAGCACTGGCGCCGAGCGTTCGGCCTGCGCGACGACCAGCTCGAGTTCTGGTCGATCCACAGCGAGGCCGACATCGAGCATTCGAATCTAGGCTGGGAGACCATCGCGAAATACGCGGAACGCCTCAAGATGGAAGACGCGGTCGTCGAGGCATGCCGCCTCAACCTGATGGTATGGCAAACCTACTGGGACGGGATTCTCGACGCTTCGAAAGCCGTGACGACGAACGGCGCGGCGGCCGCGCGCTGATCCACTCGGCGGCTCGATCCTCCGGTCGAGCCGCCGAGCAGTCCCGAGCGCGCCGCTTTGGAGAACCCAAAGGCTCGCCTGGAGAGCATCGCTAAGAGGATTCGCAGCCATGCTCGCCCCCGAACGTCCACATCCGCCGCTCGAGACGATCCGGCACACCGCCGCACATCTGCTGGCACATGCCGTGAAGGACCTCTACCCCGAGACGCTGGTCGCGATCGGCCCGGCGACGGAGACGGGGTTCTATTACGACTTCGATCGTGCGACCCCGTTCACGCCGGACGATCTCGCACAAATCGAGCGACGCATGAAGGAGCTCATCGAAGCCGATCTTCCCGTCACGCGCCAGGCGATCTCGCGACGGGAGGCGCTCGAAAAATTCGCCGCGATGGGCGAGCGGTACAAAGTCGAGATCATCGAGTCGATCCCCCCGGACGAGGAAATCACTCTCTACACGGTTGGAAACTTCACCGATCTCTGCCGCGGGCCGCACGTCGCACACACCGCCCAAGTCGGGGCGGTGAAGGTCATGAGCGTCGCCGGGGCTTACTGGCGCGGCGACGAGCACAACCGGATGCTACAACGGATCTACGGGACGGCCTTTCCGACCCAGGCCGAGCTCGACGCCCACCTCACGCTTTTAGAAGAAGCCGCCAAGCGCGATCACCGCAAACTCGGGACCGAACTCGGCCTCTTCAGCATCGAAGAAGACGCCGGAGGGGGGCTCGTCTTTTGGCACCCCAAAGGCGCGATCATCCGTGGAATCATCGAGGATTTCATCCGCGCCGGTTTGCGCGAACGCGGCTATCAGCCCGTCGTGACGCCCCACATCGTCCACGAAAAGCTCTACGAAACCTCGGGGCACTTGGAGAACTTCGCGCACTCGATGTTCGGGCCGATCGAGGTCGAGAGCCAGCGGTTTCGGCTCAAACCGATGAACTGCCCCGGACACATCCTCATCTACAAGAGCGAGCCGCATTCGTACCGCGATCTGCCGCTGCGTTACTCGGAATTCGGGACGGTCTATCGCTTCGAGCGCAGCGGGACGCTCCATGGACTCACCCGCGTCCGTGGCTTCACCCAGGACGACGCGCACCTCTTCTGTACGCCGGAGCAGCTCCAAGGTGAGTTCGAGCAGACCCTCGATGAGGCGCTGCGGTTGATGGAGGCGTTCAAGTTCAACGACTTCGAGTATTTCCTCTCGACGCGCGAGCAGCGCGGCCCGACCGACGCAATCGCCGAAGAAGCGATTCGCAAGGCCTTGGCCGGGCGCGGCCTCCCTTATGAGCTCGATGAAGGCGGCGGCGCGTTCTACGGTCCCAAGCTCGACATCAACTTGCACGATGCGCTCGGACGGCGTTGGCAGCTCGGGACGGTTCAGGTCGACTTCATCCTCCCCGAGCGTTTCGGCCTGACGTACCGCGGGAGCGACGGGGCCGACCACGCGCCGGTCATGATCCATCGTGCTCTCGCCGGTTCGATGGAGCGATTTTTCGGCGTGCTGATCGAGCACTTCGGCGGGAACTTCCCGGCCTGGCTCGCTCCGGTGCAAGCCGTCGTCGTCCCGATCTCCGAGCATCAGCTCGAGTATGCCGGGATCGTCAGGGATGCGCTGCGCAACCGCGGCTTCCGCATCGAGGTCGACACGTCGAACGAGAAGCTCGGATACAAGATTCGCTTCTGGAAGACCCAAAAGGTCCCGTACATTCTGGTCGTCGGGAAAACCGAGGCCGCCGAGGGGACCGTTAACGTCAACGAGCGCGGGATCGAGGAGAAACGGACGCTCACGATCGACGCTTTCGCTCACGAACTGGCCGAAGCCGTCGAAGAACGACGATGAGATGCGCCTGCCTGGCGGCGCTCGCGCTCCTCTTGTCGGCCTGCAATATGTTGACGCTGAACTCCGGCACGGCGAACGCGCCGAACTCGATCTTCTCCTCGTCGGCGGCGCCGATCCTCACGACCGCGACCGCCGGGATGCTGCAGGCGGCCAAGTACTTCGCAATCCAATTGCAAAACGTCGGCCAAAACGGGACCGTCGACATCCCCAACATCAGCGCGATCTCGACCTCGCGCTACGATGTCGTCGCGATCGACGAGATCACGACCTCCAACAGCGCGCTCAAGCTCAATACGGTCGCGATCGTCAATCAGATCCACGCGACGGCGGGGACGGCGCTCTCGCACAAGATCCTGCTCGCGTACGTCGACATCGGCGAGGCCGAAAACTATAGAACCTACTGGCAAACAGCATGGACCAGCTCGCCGCCGTCGTTCATCCTCGGTCTCGATCCCAACGGCTTTGCGAACAACTTCACCGTCGACTACGCCGATGCGCGCTGGCAGTCGATCGTCTACGGGACGCCGACGTCGCTCGTCGACCAAGCGATGGCCGACGGCTTCGACGGCGTCTTCCTCGACAACGTCGCCGCGTATTCCTATCCCGCGGTCGTCAACGCCGATCAAAGCGCCCAGAGCGACATGGTCGCATTCGTCTCGAAGATCAGCCTGTACGCCAAGAACAAGAACCCAAACTTCCTCATCGTCACCAACGGCGGGGCCGGGCTCGTGAACGACCCGCGCTTCCTCGCCGCCATCGACGCCGACAGCGAAGAAGGTCTTTTTTACGGCAGCTCGGCGACGCAGCAGGGCGATATCCCGACGGACGGCGCGACGCGCGCCGCGACGATCACGCTGCTCGAGCGCATCCAAGCGATGAACAAGCCGGTTATTTCGATCGACTATGCTACGAAGCCCGACGACGTGCAACTCGCCTATGCCGGCGGCGCTGCGAACCGTTTCATCGAATACGTGACGACCCGCAATTTGAGCCAACTCACGACGACCCCGCCGCCCGCCCTCGGTCAGACGAGCGCGTTGCGCAGCGTGAGCGCCCCCTGATGCTCCTGCTCGGGATCGAGACCTCGTGCGACGACACGGCGACCGCCGTGGTGCGCGACGGGACCACCGTACTCTCGAACGTCTCGACGAATCAGGACGCCTTTCACGCGCGGTTCGGCGGGATCGTCCCGGAGATCGCCAGCCGGCAGCACGTCGCCCTGCTCTCCGCCGCCGTCGACGACGCCCTGGAGCGGGCCGGGACCCCGTTCGAGCAGATCGACGGGATCGCGGTGACGGCAGGCCCCGGGCTGATCGGAAGCCTCGTCGTCGGCGTCGCGACGGCGAAAGCACTCGCCTTTGCCGGCGAAAAGCCGCTCTATGCCGTCAACCACCTGCACGGCCACATCTTCGCCGCGTTCCTCGAGCGGGGCGAGCCCGAGTACCCGTTCCTCGCACTCCTGGTCTCGGGCGGGCACTCGCAGCTCGTTCGAGTCGACGGACCGGCCAAGATGGAGGTCATCGGGAAGACGCTCGACGATGCCGCCGGCGAGGCGTTCGACAAAACGGCGCGACTCCTGGGCCTGGGCTTCCCGGGCGGACCCGAGCTGGACCGGCTCGCGCGCGACGGGGACCCCGCCGCGTACGCGTTCCCGCGTCATCGCGCCCCCGCCGGATCGCTCGATATGTCGTTTTCCGGACTGAAGACCTCCGTGCGCTACTTCCTCGAGTCGCCGGCCGGGAAGGACGCCCGTCCCGCCGATGTCGCGGCATCGTTCCAGGCGGCCGTCGTCGACATCTTGATGGACCGCGTCGAGCTCGCGGCGCAAGCCTTCCCCTACCGCTGCGCGGTCCTCTCCGGCGGTGTCGCCGCGAACTCCGCGTTGCAGCGCGCCTTCCTCGCCTGGGGAGAGCGGACCGGGATCACGACGATCGTCCCGCCGCTTCGCTACTGCACCGACAACGCCGCGATGATCGCGGCCGCCGCCGACCGTCGGGGTGAGACCGATCGGGTCGATCCCTTGGCGCTGAGCGCCGATCCGAACTTGCCGTTTTGAGGGACTTGCCGACATGTGCATGCAGACAGCGGCTCTCGAGATCATCCATCACGAAGGGTACGACCCGAACGTCAATTCGCTCTTCGTCCCGGCGATCAAAGTCGCCAGCGGGCGGCTCGTCTTCATCTCCGGAGTCACCGGCGCTCCCGTCTATCACGACCATCCGCACAGGCCCGAGGAGTTCGACAAGATCCCGCTCGATGCCGAAAGCCAAGCGAAACTCGCGTTCGAGCATCTCGATCAGGCGCTCAAGGCCGCGGGCTGCAAACGGCACCACGTCGTCTCGCTCACGCGCTTCTTTACGAACATCGCCGAAGATCAAGATGCGATCAACCGCGTTCAGGCGAGCTTCTTCAACGGACATTTGCCGACCAGCACGACGGTCGAGGTCAAGCGGCTCGCGACCGATCCGCGGTTACGGCTTGAGATTCAGGCTATCGCAGTAGCGCCGTAACGCCGCGCGCAACACCTCGCGTTCGACCGGCCGCAGAGCTTCGAGCGCCTCTTCGGGCGTTTTGGCGTTCAGCGGAACCGCGCGACGTTCGATGATCTCGCCGCGATCGACCTCGGTTCCGACTCGATGGACGCTCACGCCGTACCAGCGTGAGCCGGCGGCGATCGCATCGCGGATCGCGTGGGCTCCGCGAAACGCCGGGATCGTCGTACCGTCGGGGACGACGACCTCGTCGGCCCGGGGGTCGAGCGGTAAGTATGCCGGATGGATATTGAGGATCGTGGGAAATCGCTCGACGAAGGCGCGCGAGAGCACGTGCATCCAACCGAGCAGCAGGACGAGCTCGGGTTCGCTGCTCGCGACGAGCGCCAGCAGCTCTTCGTCATAGGCTTCACGCGAGAGGGCCGTACGATCCCAAACCAGCGCCCGGGCGGGGATACCGGCTCGTCGCGCCCGCTCGAGCGCGAAGGCGTCGGCTCGGTTGGCGATGACGCTGCACAGCTCGAGGGCGACGAAGCCTTCGTCGATCGCATCGATCACCGTTTGCAGATTCGTCCCCCCGCCGGAAGCGAGGACCGTCGTCCGCAGACTCACACGCCCGCGCGCGCAGGGTGGACGACGACCGGCGGATCGGCGGGCGATCGCGTCTCGATCCAGCCGACGACTTTGGCTTGCGGGACCGCGCGCAGCGCTTTCCCGGCGTCTTGGAGCGGGACGATGAGCGTATAGCCGATCCCCATGTTCAGCGTCCGATAGCGCTCTTCGTGCCCGAGCTCGCCGCGCTTCACGAGCTCCGCGATGATCGGTGGGACACTCCAGCGCGTCTGTTCGAAGATCGCTTTGCAGTTGGGCGGAAGGGTGCGCGGCACGTTCTCGAGCAGGCCGCCGCCGGTGATGTGCGCCATCGCCTTGACGTCGGCGACGGCCTCGATCGCGCGCACCGCTTCATAATAGGAAGGATGCGGCGCGAGCAACGCGTCGGCATAGGTCGCTTCGCCGAACGGCTGGTCCCACTCGTTTTCAGGGATGAGGGCGCGTGCCAGAGTATAGCCGTTCGTGTGCAGCCCGATCGACGGAAGCCCGATGATCGCGTCGCCCGGCGCGACTCGTTGCGGATCGGGGATCGCCGAGACGTCGACGATCCCGACGATCGTCCCGGCCAGATCGAAATCTTCGCGTCGGTAAAGCCCGGGCATCTCCGCCGTCTCGCCGCCGAGCAGCGCCGCCGCATGTTCTCGGCAGGCGCGATGGACGCCGGCGACCAGGGCCGCGGCGACGTCGGGGTCGAGCTTTCCGACGGCCAGATAGTCGAGGAAGAACAGCGGCGTCGCGTTCGCCACCAAGATATCGTTCACGCAGTGGTTGACCAGATCGGCTCCGATTTGGTCGAAGCGCCGCAGCGCAGCGGCGATCAACACCTTCGTCCCGACGCCGTCGGTCGAAGCGACCAAGGCCCGCGACGGATCGCCCGGGAGTGCGAAAAGTCCGCTGAAACCGCCCAATCCGTCGATCTGTTGAGGATGCCGCCAGCTCGACGCGATCTCGCGATAGCGCTCGACGGCGACGTTTCCGGCGAGGATGTCGACGCCGGCCCGGCGATATGCGTCTTCAGGCATACTCTGCGATTCCATCCGATGAAAGGTCGATCATGCAGGTCCTCGTGAGCTCAGAGGCTGCGCCCCGCATAAAGACGGGCGCACTCGTCGTCCCGATCTTCGCCGATGCGAAGATCGAGGGTCCCGCAAAGGCCGTCGACGCCGCGCTGGGCGGCGCGATCGCCGACGTCTTGGCGAGCGGCGAGATCTCGGGAAAGGCGGGCGAGACCGCGTTGCTGCACGCAAAGGACCTTCCCTTCAAACGCGCGTTCGTCGTCGGCTTGGGGGACCGTTCGAAATTCGAAGTGAAATCGCTCGCTCAATACGCGGGGACCGCGGTACGCTACCTCGGCAAGCGCAAGGTGCGCAGCATCGCGCTCGTCCTCCCCGCCGAGGCGCGGGATAAACGGCTCGCCGCCTCGCTCATCGCCGAAGGCGCGATCGAAGCGACGCTCGATACGACGCTGTACCGCAGTGAACCCGAAAATCCGGTCGAGACCGAATCGGTCACGATCCTCGCGAATCCAAACGACGCCGAGGCGTTGCGCGCGGGGATCAAGCGCGGCCGGATCATCGGAGAGGCGGTCAACATCGCGCGCCGGATGGCGCTCCTCCCGGGGAACGACATGACGCCGACCCATATGGCGGCTCGAGCGCGTCAATTGGCCAGGGAGGTCGGTCTCGCGATCGACGTGCTCGACGAGCGGCGGATGAAGGCTCTGGGGATGGGTTCGCTCCTCGGCGTCTCGGCCGGGAGCTCGCAGCCCGCAAAACTCATCGTCCTCACGTATACCGGCGATCCCCGCAGCAAAGAGAAGCTGGCCCTCGTCGGAAAGGGAATCACCTTCGATTCGGGCGGGATCTCAATCAAGCCGGCGGCCGATATGCACGAGATGAAATACGATATGAGCGGAGCCGCCGCGGTCATCGCCACGATGTGGGCGTTGGCGCAGCTCAAGCCCCGGCTCAACGTGATCGGACTCGCGCCCGCCAGCGAGAACCTCCCCGGCCCCGATGCCGTCAAGCCGGGCGATATCCTGCGCGCGATGAACGGCAAGACGATCGAAGTCATCAACACCGACGCGGAAGGCCGGTTGATCCTCGCCGACGCGCTTTGCTACGCGATCAAACTCGGCGCGACGAAGATCATCGACGCTGCGACCCTGACGGGGGCGTGCGTCGTCGCCCTCGGTCATACCGCGAGCGGGACGATGACCAACAACGAAGCGTTCGTCAAGCAGTTTCTCAGCGTCGCGAACACGACGCCGGAGCGATACTGGCAGCTTCCGCTCTACGACGACTTCTCGCAAGAGATGAAGAGCGATATCGCCGACATCAAGAATGCAGGGAGCCGCTGGGGCGGAGCCGAGACCGGGGGCGCCTTCCTCAAGGCGTTCGTCGGCGAGACCCCATGGATCCATCTCGACATCGCGGGGACGGCGTACCTCGATCGTGAGTCCCCCCACATGGCCAAGGGGCCGACGGGGACACCGATCCGCGCCTTCATCGCTTACGTCGAGGCGCTGGCAAGCGGGAAGTTTCCGCGCAACGGCAAGGCGCATTGACGCCCAAGAAGGGACATGTTAAGGTAGCCAATATTCAGTCCACTTTGCCCTCGTCAGATCATCGGCGGGCGGCTTCGCCTTGACACGTTTTCATCGGAAAGGGACGTCGGATATGCCCATCCTCTCGCGCCGCCGCGCGATCAGCGTCGGTCTTGCCACGATCGCGGCCGCCAATCTCCCGCGGTTCGCCTCGGCGGCACCGCTCGACCGCCTCGGTATCGACTATGCGTACTACAACCCGCCGAGCCTCGTCCTGAAGAAGTTCGGATGGCTCGAAGACGTGCTCTCCAAGCAGGGGACCAAGGTCGAGTGGGTCCTCTCGCTCGGCTCGAACAAGGGGAACGAGTTCGTGCAGTCGGGTGCGGTTCAATTCGGCTCGACCGCCGGGAGCGCGGCGTTCCTCGCCCGCGCCAACGGCACGCCGCTGCGGTCCGTGTTCCTGTACTCGCAGCCCGAGTGGACCGCGATCGTCGTCGGCAAAAACTCCAAGCTCTCGAGCCTGAAGGAGCTCAAGGGGAAAAAGATCGCCGCGACGCGGGGGACCGACCCATGGTTCTTCCTGTTGCGCGCGCTGCACTCGGTCGGCTTGTCGTCGAACGACGTCGAGATCGTCGAGCTGCAGCATCCCGACGGTCGGGTCGCGCTCGAACGCGGACAAGTCGACGCTTGGGCCGGCCTCGATCCCCACATGGCCGCCTCGCAGCTCGAGGCGGGCTCGCGCCTGCTCTACCGCAACATCGCGTGGAACACCTACGGTTCGCTCAATGCACGCGAGGACTTTCTCGCACAGCATCCCGACGTCGTCCGAACGGTCCTGAGGGTCTATAATCGTGCCCACGAGTATGCCAAGACGCACCCCGACGAGACGGCGAAGATCCTCGCCGAGGCGTCGCAACTCGAGCTGCGCGTCGCCGACGTCGTGATCAAAGAACGGACGAAGTACCCGAGCCCGATCCCCGGACCGGCATTCCTCAGTAGCGTTCGCGGCGTGATCCCGATCATCCAAGCCGAACAACTCGTCGCCGGGAACAAGGATCTCACCGTCACGCTCGCCTCGCTGGCGGAGCCGAGGCCGGCCGAAGCGGCGCTTGCGAGCCGTTAGGGCGCCGCAGTTCGGGCTCGCCTGGCTCGTCCCCGCGGCGATCCTCGTCCTTTGGATCGCCGCAGGCGTCTTCGGTTGGGTCCAATCCTATCAGCTCGCGACGCCGCAGGGTGTGATCGAGGAGCTGGTCTCGTTGTCGTCGCGCGGGCTCCTCGCGAAAAATATCATCGCGAGCGTCGAGCGCGTCTTCGGCGGCTTCGGGATCGCGCTCGGTCTGGCGATCGTCGTCGGGACGCTCGTCGGCCTTTCGCCCACCGCGGAACGCCTGTTGGATCCGACGCTCCAGGCGATCCGTGCGGTCCCGTCGCTGGCATGGGTCCCCCTGCTCTTGCTGTGGATGGGGATCGGAGAAGCGGCGAAGATCACGTTGATCGCGATCGGGGCGTTCTTCCCGATCTACGTCAACCTGGTCGCCGGTATCCATGGAATCGATCGCAAGCTGATCGAGGTGGCGCAGACGCTCGATGTCCGCGGCGTTCGTCTCGCGGCGCGTGTCATCTTACCGGCGACCCTCCCGTCGTTACTCGTCGGCGCCCGCATCGGGTTGACGCAAGCCTGGCTCTTTCTGGTCGCAGCCGAGTTGCTCGCCTCGACGCGCGGTTTGGGCTTTATGTTGACCGAAGGTCAGCAAATCTCACGGCCCGACGAGATCTTGAGCGCGATCCTCCTGCTCGCATTGTTCGGCAAGCTCTCCGAGATGGGTATGCGTCTCCTCGAGGCGCGGCTGACCGGTTGGACCGACACGTTTCGATGAATGCGATCGTCATCGAGCGGCTGACCAAGGCGTTCGACGGGAAAATCGTCTTCACGAATCTCGACCTGGCGGTCACCCGAGGCGAAACGGTCGCGGTTCTGGGCCCGAGTGGTTGTGGAAAGAGCACGCTCTTACGGTGCATCGCCGGGTTGGAGCGGCCGACGAGCGGGACGGCGCGCGCCGACGGCGACGTCGGCTACGTCTTTCAGGAACCTCGGCTCCTCCCGTGGCTGACCGTCGAGGGGAACGTCCGGTTCGCGGCGCGGAACGACGCCGAGCGCGCCCGTATCACGAGCGTCCTCACCCTCACCGGCTTACGCGAGGCCGCGCATCTCTTGCCGAAGCACCTCTCGGGGGGGATGGCCCAGCGAGCGGCGCTCGCGCGCACCCTGGTCCGCAATCCGTCGATCTTGCTCCTCGACGAGCCCCTTGCGGCGCTCGACGCGCTGCGGCGGATGGACCTGCAGGCCGCACTCGCTTCGATCGTCGCGACGCTCGGCGCGACGGCGCTCCTGGTGACGCACGACGTCGACGAGGCGCTCTATCTCGCCGATCGGGTCGTCGTCCTGGGCGGATCGCCGTCCCGCATCGAGGCCGAGCTCATCGTCCCGCCGCATGCCCGCCGGCGGCGCGACGCCGACCTAACCACGGAACGGACGAGCCTGCTACGTGCCCTCGGCGTCGAGGATCATCTCCCGACGCTCTCGATATGACTCGCGCGCGTCCGACCAGCGGCGAAACTCGTCGGCCGGCATCGGCTGCGAGACGAGGAAGCCCTGTGCGAAGTGGCAGCCGTAGACACGCAACAGCTCGGCCTGCTCGTTCGTCTCGACTCCCTCGGCGACGGTCCGGCGCCCCAAGAGCTGCGCGAAGGAGATGATCGTTCGGACGATCGCCGCGTCGTTGCGGTCGGTCGTGATCCCGTTGATGAATGAGCGGTCGATCTTCAAAATGTCGATCGGCAACGTCTTGAGCATCGAAAGCGACGAATAGCCGGTCCCGAAATCGTCGAGCGCGATCTCGAAGCCGTCGTCCCGCAGCGTCGAGAGTGTCTCCCGCGCACGCTCGGGCTCGCGCAGCGCCGCCGCTTCGGTGATCTCGACACCGAACAGAAGTCCGCGCGAACGGGCTGCGCCGTATTGGCGGCGCAGCTCCGCGATGAAGTCCGCATCGGAGGCTTCGACCGACGAGAGATTCACGAAAAGGCGGAAACGCCGATCTCGGCCGGCCACCGTCGGATACTCCTCGATCGCGCGTCGTACGACCCACGTGCTGATCGCCGCACTCAACCCCGTATCCTGCGCGAACGCGATCAGGACGCTCGGCGGGATCACCGGCTCCCCCTTCTTCCTCGGCCAGCGGATCAGCGCTTCCGCGCGGACCACTTCCCCGGTGCGCAGGTCGATCTCCGGATGGTAATGCAAGACGAATTCATCGTGCTCGATCGCGCGCACGATCGCGTCTTGCAGCTGCCGGCGTTCGATCAGTTGAGCCTGAATGCTCTCGTTGAAGAATTGATGACGGTTTCGGCCGGCGTTCTTTGCTTGGTACATCGCCGCGTCGGCATGCGCCAAGAGCAAATCAACCGACTCTCCGTCGTGCGGGAACTGCGCGATCCCCAGGCTCGCGGTAAGACGCAACTCATCGCGTTCCCATTGAAACGGTCGGCTGAACGTGCGCGAAATGCGCTCGGCGATCGCCGCGACGGCCTGTTCCGTCGGGGCTTCGCGGACGACGATCGCAAATTCGTCGCCGCCCAGCCGGCTGATGATCTCCTCGCCGCGCAGGGCGTGCCGCAAGCGTTCGGCCACCTCACGCAAGACCGCGTCGCCGGCGATATGGCCGAGCGTATCGTTGACCTCCTTGAAGTGATCGAGATCCATCATGATCATCGCGCAGCGGCCGTGCTCGCGCCTGGCGCGCTCGAGCGCACGCTCGACGTACTCGCGGAACGCGGAACGGTTGATCAGCCCGGTCAACGCGTCGTGCTCGGCTTGGTAGCGGATCGCCGATTCTTGCGCCATATCGCGCAACGAACGCGCGAAAAACGTCGCGATCAACTCGACGTAGGCGAGGTCCTCGGCGTCGAACGGACGCGTGGCGCGTGTTCGCGAGTGGAACAACACGACGTACGGCTTCCCCGCGACGGTGAACGGCGTCCCGATCGCGCTGTACCAACCCATCTTCACGACCCGCTGAATTGCCGGAGTCTGCGGCGCGAGTCGCAGATCCGACCACGCCGCGGTCTTGGGGTTGTCGAGAAACAGGCTCTGCAACGCCAGCTCGCGCGGAATGGAATCGCCGGCCCTCACCGTCGTCCAGCGCCCGTTCAACATCGTGATATGCTCCGAGGGCGAAAGCGAATCGAAGACGATGCGATCGCCTTCGACGTGACTGAGATTGCCCCAGAAGTCGCGCTCGGATCCAAGTGCCCGCGCTCCTTCGCGCAAAATCGCCTCGAAACGCTGGGCGTCGTCGATCTCGGGGAGAAACGAGAGCGTCCACAGCGATTCCAGGCGCTTGAAACGGCGCTGTGCCTCCGATTCCTTGAGCAAAAGCGCTCCGCGCAGACCCAGCACTTTCGCGACGACGTCGAGCAACGACATGTCGTTGGTGAGGTCTTCGTCGGCGTATGCCGTTATAACGCCGAGCGTATGATCCGGAAATTCGAACGGGAGCGCGACGCTGTGCCGGAACCCGTACGGCCGGGCACGCTCTCGCCAGGCGGCGAAATACGGATCGTCGCAGTCGATGAGGACGGGCTCTTGGGTCGAGATTGCGCGTCCGGCAGGTCCGACCGCATACGGTCCGCCGTCCCAGCGCACGTCCAGCCCATCGGCATACGAGCTCGCCGGACCTGCCCGCGCCAGGATCGAGATCGTCCCGTCGTCCATCGCTCGGCCGATCCAGACCAGCAGATACCCGCGCTCCCCGACGAGGAATTCGCACAACCTCGGGAAGAGATCGTCGTCGTTGCCGTATTCGTGCAACAAGTCCAGGGTGGCGCGCAAGGTCAAAAGCCTGCCCTTGGAAGCAGGCGTTGCACGAGACGATCTTTCGCGCCTTTCCCCGATCATGCGGCCCTCAGGCCGAACCTTTAAGTCAGTACGACGCTCGTTTCCTGGCTCGTTTTGTTATGATTTGTCTTGGCCGCCGCCGGTGCGCTCGGATATCGGCCGGTGAGGCATCCCAGACACATATCGTCGCGCTCGCGCCCGGTCGCTGCGATGAGTCCTTCCAGGCTCAGATAACCCAAAGAGTCGGCCCCGACCTTTTCACAAATTTGATCGACGGTCAGATTCGCCGCGATCAACTCCTCGTAGGTCGCCATGTCGACGCCCAGGTAGCAGGGATGGATGATCGGCGGGGAGGTGATGCGTAAATGAACCTCCCGCGCGCCGGCTTCACGAACGAGGCGGACGATCCGGGGCGTCGTCGTCCCCCGTACGATCGAGTCGTCGACGACGACGACGCGTCGTCCGCGTAGGTTCTCGACGATCGGATTGAATTTCAGGTGCACGCCTTGGCTGCGCATCTTCTGATCGGGACTGATGAAGGTGCGACCGATGTAGCGGTTCTTGATCAGCCCTTCGACGTACGGCAGCCCCGATTCGGCCGCGAAACCGATCCCTCCGGGGATCGCGGAGTCGGGGATCGCCATGACCACGTCGGCGTCGACCGGGTGTTCGCGGGCGAGCGCTCGACCCATCTCGTAGCGCGCCACATAGATCGAACGGTTGTTCAGGATCGAATCCGGACGGGCGAAGTAGATGTACTCGAACATACACAAGCCGGACGGCTTGACGACCTCGCTGCGCTCGCTGCGCATCCCGTTCTCGTCGATCACCACGATCTCGCCGGGCTCGAGCTCACGAAGGTAGGTCGCACCGACCGTCGAGAGCGCGCACGACTCGCTGGCGAGCATATACCCGTGCTCGCCGTACGAGCCCAAACACAAGGGCCGGACTCCCCACGGATCGCGGAATCCGTAGAGGGCCCGTTCGGTGCCGAGAATTACCGAGTACGCACCTTGCGCGCGCCGCATCACGCTCTTGATCCGCTCGACCATCGGCCCCTGCGCCTCGACGATCACCTTCGCGAGGACTTCGGAATCGGAACTGGCCTGTAAGATCGTCGTCGGCGAGAGCGCTTCGCGCAGCTCGTCGGTATTCGTGAGATTTCCGTTGTGCGCGAAGGCGAACTCCCCGATCTCGGTCTGCTCGAGCAGGGGCTGCGCGTTTACGACGATCGATGAACCGCTCGTCGAGTACCGGGTGTGACCGACTGCGATATATCCGGTGAGGCGGGCGAGCGTCTCCTCATCGAAGATCTGGGAGAGTAAGCCCATCTCGCGGTGGTTGGCGATCGAAAAGCCGTCGGAGACGGCGATACCGGCCGACTCCTGGCCGCGGTGCTGAAGCGCATACAGGCCGAAATATGCCAGCCGTGCGACATCGCATCCGGGCGCGTACATGCCGACGATACCGCACGCCTCTTCGAGGACGTCTCCGGCCGGGAGCGGAGCTTCCTCGTCAAACGACCGCGCCATACTCCATTCTTCAAGAACCGCGCGGCTCGCTCCCCGGTTGCCCTAGTCTCGCGCGCGGCCTCCGAAGATCCGAAGCAGGGCGAGGAAGATGTTGATCGCGTCCAGGTAGATCGAGGTCGCCAGCTGGACCGCGGTGAGGCCGTCGCCGCCGGCCCGGATCCGAGCGAAGTCGACGAGGACGAGCAGGGTGAAGACGGCGAGCGTCGCCCATGAATAGATCGACGGGTGGATGAGGTGGACGAAGAGCGAGATGATCCCGACGATCACGAGTCCGAGGAGCGCGCCGAATGCAATCCCTTGCAACCGGCGGAAATCGAAGCTCAGGGTGAACGCGCCGAGCGCGAGGACGAGCATCCCCGCTCCGGTCGTCGCCGCCGCTTCGACGACGACCCCTGAGCCGACCGTCCCGACATAGGAGGCGATGACCGGTGCGATCCCGACCCCCTCGAGGAAGGTAAACCCGTAGAACAACAGGAGGGAAAGCCCCGGATTGGCCCGGGTCCCGTTGATCGCGAAGAGCAGGACGAACCCGCCGATCAGCGCGACCAGCCCGACGTTGTAGGAAACGCCGGCGAACAGGTACGCCGCGACCGCCGTGATCAGGAACCCGACGGCGGTGATCCCAAGGACCTGGCCGAGAAGGGCGGGCGCCGAGACCGAGGTGGGACCACCGTAGTTCGGACCGCCGTAATAAGGACGAGGCTGCTGCGTATACATGGCACTCCCTTTTACCCGATGCCCGCCGGCCCAGTTTCAGCAACGGCCGAGTGGGCGCTCGACTCCACTTCCGAACGCTTGTTCGAAAACACGGCGGAGATTCCCTCGAGGAGGGAGATCCTCGGGGACGGCTGCGGATCAGGTGGGCTGAAAGAGGAGCTCCCCCTCCTTGCGAGCACCCTGGTCGTACGGAGCGACGACCGTTTCGTCGATGCGCTCCCGATCGCGCAAGCGCATGAAATCGCGCAGCGAGGTCCCACTCGGATGGGAGTCGACGTTCCGGGCTCCCCGCTTGGCGACGACGTCGGAGAGCGCAACGGTCCGGAAATCGATCGACCACCGCGTGACCCCTGAGGTGTTCGGAACCGTCGAGTGCATGTGCGCCGCGCTGAAGAGGATCATCCCCCCGACCTCCGGGAGGAGGCGGATATCGGGTTCGAGCTCGAGGGGGACCGAAGCGTGCGGCTGCCACCGCGTATCGCTCTTGACGTGCTGAGCCGCATTACGGCGCTGGTTCGCGTTCCACTCGTAGTAATTGAAGCGATCCGAATCGTTCGGGACACCCTCTCGGAAATAGCGAGGGTGGAACGCCATCGCGTTATCGGGTCGGATCGGGTAGATCGGGAGCCACCAATTGATCTGGCACATCGGCGCCGAGTACCACGTGTCCCGATGCGGATGATGCGCGTAGGCGACCCCCGAAGTCAAGTAACCGTCGGAAGTCGCCATCCGCAAGCGCGGGACGTCGAAGTAGGTGACGTCGGGATCGCACCCCATCTCGAGGAGGAGGTTCGCGATGAGCCGCTTCGATTCGGGATGATGGATGAACCCCGACTTCAGCGGCGCGGCGATGGCGGCGAATTCTTCGACCGGAATCTCGTGTTGCACCGTCCTCGGGTCGCGGCCGCCGAAGGCTTCTTCGATCATCTGCGCGGCGTGGCGGCACAATGCCAACGACGACGGTCGCGCACCATAGACGATGATATCTCCCTCGTAGAGGGCCTGACGGCGGCGTTCGTCGTCGATCGGCGGTTCGAAATGAACGGCACTCATACGGATACCTCCGTCGTCGATTCATCGGCACTTATGACGCGCGCAGCGACACCCATCTCATTCAACATCGCCGTGATCTCCGCCCGATAGATCGGGTTCATGACGACGACTTCGTCCGGTCGGAATGCGCGCAACGCATCCGGCGGGACGATCTCCATCCCAACACCCGGAATGAATTTTCCGTGCCGGTGTGGATTGATATCGGTCACGATGATATCGTGATCCGGGTCGAGACGGAGCGTCGTCAAAAACGCCACGCACTTCGATCCCGAGCCCCAGATCGCGATCTTCTCGCCGCGCTCGCGGGCAAGGGCAAAATGCAGCCGCCACCCTTGCAGCACGTCGGCGATGCGCTCGGCGAACGCATCGACCAGCGCGCGCGTCCGGTCGACCGTCGTCTCGATCGCAAGCGGTGCGGCCACGTTTCTCCCCGAGCGAGGGACGATATCGAGCAGGAGATATTGGTCGTCGAAGCCGCGCCGCAGATCGACGACATCGAAGCCGGTGGAGCGGAAGAGACGCGCGAGCGAGCCGGTGTCGAAGTACGAGCAGTGCTCGTAGTACATATCCCAGTACGCGGCCTCGGCGAGGACCCGCGTCACGTCGGGCAACTCGAAGAAGACCGGGATCTGCGGCTTCCCTTCGAGCGACGTACGGACGGTGCGGAGAAATTCCGCGACGTTCGGGATGTGCTCGAGGGTATGACGGCAGCACAGAAAATCGGCCGGGAGTTGAGCGTGGTGCTCCGAGTAAAACTCGTTCAGGAACCGCACGCGAGCGGCGACCGCGCCGTCGAGCCGCTCGGGGACCGCGGTCGGATCGATCCCGATCCCAGTGTTCTCTCCGAGCGTGCACAGCAACGCCAAGAAATCGCCCTTCCCGCAGCCGATCTCGATCAGGTTCTTCGAGCGTAGGTCGTATCGCTCGACCAGCTCGCGTGCCAGCGAGTTCGCAAAGCGGTTGAAGGTCGCGGAGAAGCTCTGCTGGTCTTCATAGGCGGGCGAATAGTCGAGGAGTCTCCCGTCGAACGCGGCGTTGAAGATGAACGCGCAGCGCTCGCAGAAGGAAATCCGCAAGTTTCCACGGGGGAAGGCGCACGCCTCGGCTCTCGTCCTCAGGACCAGCGAGTTGTGGACCGGGACGTCGTCTACTTCGAAGAAAAGCCGGACGTCGGCGGAGCCGCAGCTCGGACAGCAAATTGGCGTATTCATGCGATCTCCGCCTGCGTCTCTCCGACAACCCGGAGCAGCGGGATCGGGACGATGAACCGCCCCCCCGCCGCGCGGTACGGGCGCTGCTGTCTGATGATCTCGTCGGCGAAATTCCAGGCCAGAATCAGGACATAGTCGGGACGCCGTTCGAGCAGCGCGGCGGGGGCTTCGATCGGGATATGATTGCGGCCCATGAAGCGTCCCGTCTTGAACGGATTGAGATCGACGATGAAATCCAAGATATCGCGGTCGATGCCGAAATAGGAGAGGAAGGTCGTCGCCTTCGCCGCCGCCCCATACCCGGCGATCCGCGCGCCCTCGCGCTTCAACGTGGTCAGGAGGGTCATGACCTCCTCCCGCAGCGCCGCGATCCGGCGCGCAAAATCGCGGTAGGGCTCGAGGCCGCCGGTCGCACGCGACGCCTCTTCCGCAAGGAGACGATCGACCGACGCATCCGGGGCTTCGCGGTGCTCGACGAACAAGCGAAGCGACCCGCCGTGAATCGAGAGCCGATCGACGTGGTTGAGCGAGAGGCCGTGGCGGCGAAACAATCGCGTCAACGCGGTGACCGAAAAGTAGCAGAGATGCTGATGGTAGATCGTATCGAACTCGCAATGATCGAGCAGGTCGATGAGATAGGGGACTTCGATCACGGCGATGCCGCCGGCCGCCAGTAGGATACGGATCCCTTCGACGAACCCGTTGAGGTCCGGGACGTGCGCCAAGACGTTGTTCGCCAGGAAGACGTCGGCACAGCGGCCCTGCGCGCGCAGCTCCTGCGCGAGGTCGCGCGTGAAGAAAGTACACAGGGTCTCGATCCCGGCCTCGCGCGCCTTGGCGGCCGGACCTTCCGCAGGATCGATCCCCAATACCGGGATGTTGCGCTTGGCGAACGCGCGCAGCATGTACCCGTCGTTGCTCGCCGCCTCGACGACGAGGCTCGAACGGCCGAGGTTTCCGGTTGCGATCAACGACTCGGCACTGCGCTCGAAATGCCGCATCAAGGCGGGTGAGACCGAAGAGTAGTATGGATAGTCCCGGCAGAACAAGACTTCGGGCGAGACGGTCTCGGCGATCTGCACCAGCGAGCACTCGCTGCAGAACATCAGCGTCAGGGGGACGGTGATCTCCGGCTCACCGAGGCGTTCGCGCGTAACCAGGGCGTCGGCGAGCGGCGTCACCCCGAGAGAGAGGACCTCGACGAGCGCAGTGCTCCCGCACGAGCGGCATCCTGTGATCGTCGTATAGATCTCGTCTTTCCGATCGAGCGTCTGCATCAGGATACCGCCGCGGTCCGGCCCGCCGGCGCCCAGCGGAAATCGTCGTCGATCACTCCCTGCGCCCTCAGCGACTTCAGGTGCGCGATCCGACTGTAGCGCGGACCTTCGAAGTCGGCGGCGGTGAGCCCCGCCCCGACCATCGCATCGTAGAGCTGCTCAACACCCTTGCGGACGTCCCAGGTCAGCGGCATCTCGGGGAAGGTCCGTTCGTACTTGCTGCAGTCGACACGATAGTTGCGCCGATCGACGCTCGCCCCCTCGGCGAAGACGACGGCTGTCCCGGGGACGATCTCGGCGACGATCGACGAAAGGTCGCGGATCCGATAGTTCTCCGTCGATCGCCCGACGTTGAAGGCTTGATTGTGGACGAGTTCGCGCGGCGCCTCGAGGACGGCCGCAAAGGCCCGCGAGATATCTTCGACATGGACGAGCGGCCGCCAAGCGCTCCCGTCGCTCTTGAAACGGATGTTCCCCGTAGCGACGGCCCACGCCGTCAGGTTATTGACGACCAAATCGAAACGCAGCCGCGGTGAAAAGCCGTATGCAGTCGCATTGCGCAGGAACGTCGGGCTGAAATCGTCGTCGGCGAGCGCGGCGACGTCGTGTTCGACCATGACCTTCGACAACCCATACGGCGTGACCGGGTTGTGCGGCGACGACTCCGTCAACAGCTCGTCGTCCGCCGCTCCGTACGTGCTGCACGACGAAGAAAAGATGAAACGCGGGACCCCGGCGAGCTTCGCCAACTTCGCGAGCCGGACGCTCGCGCGGTGATTGATATCGTACGTCTTCGCCGGCTCGAGATCGCCGAGCGGATCGTTCGACAGACCGGCCAAGTGAACGACAGCATCGTATCCCTTCAGATCGGCGAGCTCGACATCGCGGACGTCTTTACGGACCGCCTCGATCGGTCGCGGTTCGCGGCCGAACGTGCAAAGCGCGAATAGGTCGCTATCCAGTCCCCGAACGAAGTGACCGCGTTCTTGTAACAACGGAGCCAGGACCGTACCGATGTAACCGGCGTGTCCCGTGATCAACACTCGCATGAATGCGTTCTTCCTCTACTTTCCATGGTGCCTGTCCCGACTCCCAAAGCGACTCGAGCAGTTTCTTGTCGCGCAGCGTATCCATACATTGCCAGAACGACGTGTGACGGTACGCCATGAGCTGGCCTTCGCGCGCCAAACGCTGCAGGGGTGCCCGCTCGAAGGGGGTCTTGTCTCCCTCGATGTAGTCGAAGACGGCCGGCTCGAGAACGAAGAACGCCCCATTGATCCAGCCCTCTCCTGTTTGGGGCTTCTCCGAGAACTCGACGACGCTGTCGCCGTCGAACTCCAAGTGCCCGAACCTCGCCGGCGGCCGGACGGCGGTGAGCGTCGCGATCTTCCCGTGAGAACGATGGAATGCGAGCAGGGCGTTGAGATCGACGTCCGAGACGCCGTCTCCCCAGGTCAACATGAACGTCTCGTTCCCCAAATACGGCGCCAACCGCTTGATGCGTCCGCCGGTCTCGGTATGGAGGCCCGTATCGACCAGCTCGACCTTCCAATCGGATGGGCGACCCCGCGCGATGACGGTGCCGCTCTGGAAATCGATCGTCAGATCCTGGTCGTGGTACGTGGACTCCAGCATGAAGCGCTTTATGACTTCGCCTTTGTAGCCGAGTGCGATCACGAACTCGCGAAAATCAAAGGCTGCATAATAGCGCATGATATGCCACAGGATGGGCGATCCGCCGATCTCGACCATCGGCTTCGGCTTGGTCTCGGTCTCCTCGGCCAGACGCGAACCGACGCCTCCGGCAAGTATCGCAACTTTCATGGCTTCCTCAATTGTCCCTGAAAACGATGAGCTCTCAAGGGGCGAAAGACCCAAGAGGACGCGTGCGTTTATCGCACGCCCAACAATAAATCTCGACGAGCCCCACTCCCTCACGCGCCGGTGACCCGTAGATCAGGGTAGCGCGTCGATCGGGAATCCCGCGCTCGATCCACTCCTGAATATACGGAGGTCCCGGATTCGCAGGGTCGAGGCGCAATTCGATGTACGTCGGATCCTTGCTCGCGAGGTACGCATCGGCGACCCGCGACGAACGCGTATATGGCAGCTGAATGACGGTCGCACCGGCGTAGTAGCCGGTGATCATCGACTGCGCCATGATGGTCTTCGGCCCCGGGTCGTGACGGTTCAACCACAACCCAGCCTGCTTCTCGAGAGGAGGCGTGCTCCAGGCCGTCCGTGCGTCGGCATAGCAAAACACGAGCGACCACACGGCGACCAGCGCCGTTGCGGTTGGCAAAGCCGCGCGAAGCGAGATCCGCCGTCGTCCCAGACGTAGCACGAACGCGTACAGATCGTATGCTCCCTTCGCGGTCCAGGGGATAGAAAGCGCGACGAGCGCGGCGCCATACCGGCTCCAGTACTGCATGACCGAGAGGAGCGCTGCAAAGGCGACGACCGCGAGTACCGCCGTTAGGGCGGAGAGGGCGATCCGGCGCCGCCCCTTCCAGCTCCGTGCAAAGCCGAGCAGGAGCAACCCGAGACCGAGCGGCGTTAGAACGTTCCTCGCCGCGATCGTATGAACGACCTCCCAAGCCTGTCGCGGTGCGGCGGAGAGCGCGAATGCGATCCGCTCGCGAAGCGTCGGCGCCGGGAGCGCTACGTGGTCGTTGAGCTCCGCACCATACGGCGTCAGATCGTCACCGATCCCTTGCGCCGCCTCGAGGTACGACATTCCCTCCCGCATCCGCACGCCGATCGCGTAATTGAGGGCCGTTTTCTCCTCGAACGCCGGCTTGCCGGTCATCTTGGTAGTGAACATGATGTACGGGGTCGCGAGCGCACCGAGAGCGACGACGAACACGGCGAGCAGCACGCTTGCGCTACGCGGCGAACCGCGTAGCGCAACGAGCGCGAACAGCGCGAGCGCAAGCGCGGTTCCCTCGACGAGACCTTCGGGCCGTAACAGGTAGGCACAGCCGAACGATAGGCCGGCGAGGAGCGCCGGCGCCGCCGTGCGCCGCTGATACGCAAGCATCGCGAAGTAGAGACCGAACAGCATCACGGTTACATATGCCTGATCGGTCAGCACGGCCGTCGAGAGATCGACGAAGTAGGGGCTGAAGGTCGCGATCGTCATCGCCAGCAACGCGACGGTGCGGCCGTAGAGCGTCTTCGCGACAAGGAAAACCGCCAGCGGTAGCAGCGCGCCGGCGACGATCGAGATGATCCGACCAGCCGTCTCCTCGTTCCCGGTGAAGAGCGAGACAAACCCTATCAGGATCGAATAGAGCGGCGGGAAGACGAGCAGCGGCGTACCACGCATCCCGACGAATCCCAAACCGTCGCGCAGATTTTGTATCGCGCGCACGTACTCGGTCCCATCGTTGTCGATCGGCGTGCTTCCCGCGATGAGGCTCCAAAAGGCCAGGCGAAGCACGAATGCGAGCGCGATGAGAACCAGGACCCACCTGTTCACAGCCCCAGTGTACGATGGGAAGGGGAGACCTCGGTCGTCCGGAGGGACTACGTCGACGGGGAGTTTTGGCCAGGGCCGTGTGAGCGAACGAGACCGGCATTCATCGTCCCCAGGAGCCCCAGGGCTTCCTCTACGTCGGCGGCCAGGAGGTGAGGATACCCCAGGAGCTGGACGATGCGCCGGACGACGTGACGTTCTGAGCAGACGATGACGACCGGACATGTACGGCCCCCGACGCGCGCAGCGAACTCCGAGAGCATACCGATCGCGCGCGCACTGAGGTGCACGACCTTTTCGAACGAAAGGATCAGCGCATGCGGCTTGAGGACCTCGGCGGAGGCGAGGACGCTGCGAAACACCTCGATATTGAAGGGGTCGATACTCCCCGAAAAAATGACCGAAGCCAACCCGTCTTCAAAACGGATCTCTCCGTCCAGCCCGCCTTCGTGAATTCTCAACGATACGGCTTGCATTGGGACTCCACCAGGCGATTGCCGCCCGACCTCAGCATAGTCTTTCCGTGAGGCGAGCCGCGCGGACCGCATGGGATGGTCCGGCGATGCGAAAGCCCTAACGTACGACCCCAGCGAGCTCTCGCACCAAAGGGTTCGAGCTCGCTCTTATGAGGAGTGCAAGGGCTCGCCCGATCGGTGTTCACGAAGCAACCAAAGTCTTTCTTAGGTACCCGGAACGGCCCAATCAATTTATAGGGAGCCGCTCCTATACTTGAGGCCGGAGCACACCCGCCACATGAGCAATACTCGTCGGCGACGTCCTTTGTCGTCCCGTCGCTCGTCTCGAGCCGCCAGACCGCTGATCGATCACCCGCAACCGATCCTCACGGCGGTCCCGGATTCAGCGCGCAAGCGGACGATCATCGAGTCGTTTGCGGCGCTCGCGCAGCCGAACGAGTGGGTCTATGGACGGTTCGCTCGCGGCGAGGCGCTCGACCTGATCTTTTCCGATGAACGCAACGGCCTCGCTCGCGATTTCGATCTCATTCGGGCCGAACACGCGGTCCGTGCACGTTCGGGAACTCCCGCCTTATCGGTGACGAGCACGCTGGTCCCGCCGAAGCCGTATCGGCATAGCCTGACGGTCCAATTCGCTTACGCGTCGACCGACTGTGGGATGCTCCTCCTCCTGCGCGACCCGCAAGCCGGGACATTCGGCGTACGTGAGATCTCCTTGTTGGAAAAGCGTGCCCTGGAGACGTCGAGCCTCCTCTATCGAGCGCTGCTGCTCGACGGCGAGCAGAGCGTCGGCGAGCGAATCCAGCAGCGGGTCCCGCCGAGCGTCTACGTCCTGCTCTCCGATTATTCGATCGTGCGGCGTCCTCCCGAGCAGCCGCGGATGCCCCGCCTGGTCATCCCCGACGGCAGCCGGTTCATCCCGCTCGTCGAGGACGCGATTCGCAAGAAGACGGCCGATTGGCATGGCAACCCCGATGCCCGGATCCCAGCATCGCTTGCGATACCGCCGATTCTCATAGCGAGCGTCATCCCGCTTTTGAACGGCGAGGAGTATCGTATCGGAGTCGTCATCGACCGCTATAGCAAGCGCAATGCACTCAATGCCGCCGCGATGCGCTTCAATCTCTCACTCCGCGAGCTCGAAGTCATCGCGCTTCTGCTCCGAGGTATGGGGACCGCCGAGATCGCGAAGAACCTCCTCATCGCGATCTCGACCGTCCAGGATTACGTCCGGCGCATCCTCATCAAGACCCATTCCTCGAACAGAGCGGAACTCGTCTCAAAAGTCCTCGGCTGGCATACCGAGCCGTAGCGATCGACTGGAGCGAACTCCCACGAGCGGAGTCTCGGCTCGGCCCGGCGGTCTCGCGCTTAGAACGAGAGTTGGCCGCCGGAGAGTTTGGGGTACGCCTCTCCGGTGCCGAGGTAGTAGTCGCTATAGACGCGGTCTCCGACGGAGATCATGTTCAGCACGATGCCCAGGAAGTTGCAAGCACCGGCCGCGCGCAACCGTTTCAGCGCTTCACGCGCCGCGCGCTGCTCCGTATAATTCGCGGCGACGACCATCGCCAAACCGTCCGCGACCGATCCGATGATCGCCGCATCGAAGACACGCAACGCCGGCGTATCGATGACGATCGTATGATAACGCTGCTTGGCCGTTTCGAGCAGCTCCTCGAACCGCTTCGACTTGAGGAGCTTGATCGGGTTCGGCGGGAGCGTCCCGCTCGTGAGGCAATCGAGTCCCGGATGCCGCGTCTTGGTGACGGCTTCTTCTAGCGTCGTCGCGCCGACGAGGACGTCCGAGAGACCCATCCCGTTCTCGATCCCGAGTTGCGTGTGGAGGGACGCGCGGCGCATATCAGCATCGATGAGCAGGACTTGCGGATTGAGATCCGCCATCGCGATCGCCATATTCGCCGCGATCGTCGTTTTGCCGTCGCCCTGCGAGGGCGAGGTGATCGCGATCGTCTGCAGCGGCTTGTCGCTCGCATACGCCATCGATGTGATGAGCTGCAGGAACGATTCCACCGTCAAATGTGCGACCCAGGGTAGGGCGGGGACCTCCCCGGCCTGGGCAAACTTCGGGATCGAGGCGAGGATCGGCAACCCCAACCGCCGCTCGGCGTCCTGCTCGTCCTTGAACGTATCGTCGAAGAGCTCGAACAGCAGGACCGCGAGCAGACCCAACGTCACGCTGATCACGATGCCGACGGCGAAGTTGAGCAGCGGGTTCGGCCAGCGTACGGTGTTCCCCGGCGTCGCAGGCTCGGTCACGGTGACGTTGCTGATCGCCGTCGTCTTCGCGACGGTCGCGTCGTCGTACTTATGCTGCAGCGCCGTGTAGACGCCTTCGGCCGACTGCGCTTCCCGCTTCAACTCGCTCAGGCGCATCGTCTCGAGCGGGAGCGAGCGCAACCGCGGCTCCTGCGCTTTGCGCTGCGCCGCCAGGACGGCGAGTTGCGCGTCATCGGAAGCGGCTTGGGCGCGTAGCGTCGCGATCTGCTGCGAGAGCTGCTGATAGATGGGGTTGGGGACGGTACTCACGCCGGAAACGATCTGCGCCGGCTGCGAGGCGATCTCTTCTTCCAGATCCGCGTGCTGCCGCTTGAGCGCGATGACGGTCGGATGTTGATCGGTATATTGCGCGCGCGCCGCTTCGAGCTGCACATCGACTTGCGCGAGTTGGTTGCGCAGCTGCTCGAGGATCGGGTTCGGCGCGACGTTCCGCGAACCGGCGACCGTCGGGGTCCGGGAGGCGAGCTCCCGTTCCAACGTCCCGATCTGCGCCAAGGCTTGCTGCTTGTCGACTTGGAGTTGTGCGCTCTTCGTGTCGATGTTCGATAGGATCGCGAGCTCGTCTTTGGTCTGCGAGTCGATATCGGCAATCCCATGCTGACGCTCGAAGTCCGCCAACGCGGTCTGCGCGTCCGACAGCCGCTTCGCCGCACGCGGGAGCTCGCCCGAGAGAAACGCGAGCGCGGCGGTCGCTTGACTGGTGATGATATCCCGCTCGCGATCGACGAATGCCGCCGCAAACTCGTTCGCGATGCGCGCCGCGCCGACCCGATCGGACCAATCGACCGATATCGCGAGGATCGAGGTGTTGGTGATCGGCTTCACCTTCACGAGGCCTGCCAACCTTTGGGCGCTGATCGGGAGCTTGAGACGGTCGATGACGCCTTGCGCGACCGGCGTCTCGCGCACCAATTCGGCGAAAGTCTCGGCCGACTCGACTCCCGATGCGATCATCAGGGCGTTGAGGACCGGCATATTCGGGTCGTTCACGCCGGAAGGCGGATGGTTGGCCGTATCGCCCGGATCGCCGGCGATCAGTTTCACGGTCGCCGTATACCGAGCGGGCGCCAACAGCGTCCCGATGACGATCAACGCCATGACCGTCGCGGCGACCGCAAAGAAGATCTTCCGGCGCCGATGCAGCATGTGAATGATCGACGCCCAACTCGTTGCCGGCTGCGGGTTCTCCCATGGTGGACTTTCGCCGTCGGAAAGTGCCAGGGGTCGCTCAGTGTAGTTCATATCAAGCACGGCATGGCCTATCGGATCGTCGCGGAGTGTGTAGATAAAAGTGCAGCGGCGCCTGGCCGCTCGCTTTCAGCGTAACTCAACCGTCTGGGCGGACCAAAGAAGAAACTGGTCCGAGGGGACCGGGACTAACGGGAACGTCACGACGGCGCGGCCGCCTCGCAACGGGTTCCCTGCGGCCCGACCGCGCGCCCCGGTCGCGCGCACACCGACGCATATCCCGTTGCCGAGGCTGCGACCGATCGCCCTAGCGGCTTTCCGGCACGAGGGTGGAGACGGACCCGCCTTCGCAAGCAACGTTTGAGCATCCCTCTATAGACGATAGCGCCGAAGCGAAGCGGCCCAAAATGCGCAAGCTCCCCTAGGCTTCGGGCCTTTGTCCCTATCTTGCTATGACCTTCCGCACAACGGAACGGCGAGCACGACATGCGAGGATAAGTCCATGATCGTTACGGCTGACACGCGATCGGAGCTCCTTGAGCGGATCGCCAAGAGGACCGCGCGGATTGCGGTCGTCGGATTGGGTCGCGTCGGCTTGCCCTTCGCCCTCGAGAACGCGAAGGCGGGCTTCCGCGTCATCGGGATCGACAGGGACGGGGTCCGCGTCGCCCAGCTCAACCAAGGGAGCAATTATCTCCGGCACGTGAACGACGCCGCGATCTCCGAAATGGTCGCGCTGCAGCGGCTCTCCGCTTCATCCGACTACCAGGAGCTGGCCGATGCGGACGTGATCGCGATCTGCGTCCCGACGCCCCTGGGACCTCATCGCGACCCTGATTTCACCAACGTCCGCGAGGTCGGGATCATGATCGCCAAACAGATGCGTCCGGGCCAGTTGATCTGCCTCGAAAACGGGACGTATCCGGGGATCACGCTCGACGTCCTCCTCCCGGCGCTCCAATCGCAAGGGGCCCGCGTCGGGCACGATTTCTGGCTCGCGATCTCGCCGGAGCGGCTCGACCCCGGCAATCCAAAGTACGATACGCGGACGACGCAGCGCATCGTGAGCGGCGTCTCTCCACAGTGCCTCGAGATGGCGGTCGCATTCTACGAGCAGACGATCGCCTCGGTCGTCCCGGTCGCCGATCCGCGGATCGCGGAGATGGCGAAAGTCTTCGAAAATACCTTTCGTGCGGTCAACATCGCCCTCGTGAACGAGATGGCGATCATCTGCGACCGGATGGGGATCAGCGTGTGGGACCTACTCGATGCGGCCGCGACGAAACCGTTCGGGATCATGCGCTTCGAGCCCGGCCCGGGTGTCGGCGGTCCCGGCGTCCCGCACGATCCGTATTATTTGGCGTGGCAAGCACGCCAGCACCACTCGCGCGCCCACTTCATGGAGCTCGCCGGCGAGATCAATCAATCGATGCCCGAAGTGGTACGCGATCGCGTGATCCGCGCGCTGAATCGGCGCTCGCGCGCATTGGGTGGGTCGACGATCCTGCTGATCGGGATCTCATACAAGCGGGACATCGAAGATTATCAGTGGAGCCCGGCGCTGCGCCTGGCCTCGCTCCTGCGGAAAGACGACGCGCACGTCATCTACCATGATGATCACGTCCCCAGCTATCGGGACGACGCCGGGAACCTTCGCAGCTCCGTCCCGCTGACGGCCGGATTACTCAACGCCGCGGATTGTGTCGTCATCCTGACCGACCACAGCTACATCGACTGGGACTTCGTCGTCGCTCACGCATCGACGATCGTCGACACGCGCAACGCCACCCGATCCGTCAAGCGCGGGCGCGAGAAGGTCATGCTCCTCTAACGATGATCCCGATCGATCTATGGGGTGTCGTCCCGGCGGCGCTGGCGGGGCTCGGTGCCGGCTACGCCGGCGCCCGGGCTTCCAGCCGGCACGGGCGCGCACCCGGCGTCCTCGGCGACCTCGACCGCCATCGGCGTTCCTTGGATATGGGGGCGTTGGATCCGGGGAAGCTGTTGGGACGAGCACCCGTCGTCACCGACATCACACCGGTCGCTCCCTACATCGAAGGCGAGACGATCCTGGTCACGGGGGCCGGCGGATCGATCGGGAGCGAGTTGTGTCGCCAAATCGCCGCCCTCAAACCGCGGCTGCTCCTCCTCCTCGGGCACGGCGAGAACAGTCTCTTCGAAATCGAGCGCGAGCTGCGCACCGTCCATGGCTTCTCCGATACGGCCATGGTCCTCGCCGACGTCGCCGATCCGGCCCGCATTCGAGCGACGCTCTCGCACTATCGCCCGAAGCTGGTCTTTCACGCGGCAGCACACAAGCACGTCCCGATCATCGAGAACAACGTCTGCGAGGCCGTCCGTAACAACGTCCTAGGGACACGCGTGCTCGCCCTCGCCGCGACGGCCGCCCGCGTCTCGAAATTCGTCTTCGTCTCGACCGACAAGGCCGTCAACCCGACTAGCGTCCTGGGCGCGACCAAACGGATCGCCGAGTTGATCGTCCAGAGTTTCGAGGGACGGACTGCGACTCAGTTCGTCTCCGTCCGATTCGGTAACGTCTTGGGTAGTCGCGGCAGCGTCCTGCGGGTGTTCTGCTCGCAAGTCGAACGCGGCGGCCCGGTGACGATCACGCATCGCGACATGCAGCGCTTTTTCATGACGATCCCCGAGGCGGCGTCGCTGATCTTGACCGCCGCCGCGGTCGGCCGTGACGGGCAAGTGTGCGTCCTCGATATGGGACGACCGGTGAAGATAAGCCGGCTCGCCGAGCAGGTGATCCGCGCCTACGGAAAGGTCCCGTATCGGGACATCGATATCGTCGAGGTCGGGATCCGTCCGGGCGAAAAGCTCTATGAAGAGCTCTTTACCGCTCAGGAAGACCTCACGGCGACGAGCACCGACAAGATCTTCATAGCCCAACAAGAGCGCGTCTCGTACGATTCGCTCGCTCGTCACGCATTGCTCCTGGAACGGGCCGTCGCGTTGAACGACGCTCCGACCGTACGGCGTCTCATGGCGGAGCTCGTCCCTTCGTTCTCCGGTTACCGAGCCGAACCGCCCTCCGAGACGCCGCAGACGCCGATCGCGGTCGTCGCCGGTTAACGAAAAAAGCCTGTTTGATTTGAGGCATTCGTCCCTAACCGTCCTAGTGCTTCTCCTCATATCCTTACCGCAGACACTTATGTCCTGAGGACCTAATGCGTAGCGAGTTTTTGCCGTATTGTCGGCCTAGCGTCGATCACGCCGACATCTATGCCGTTGTCGACGCGCTGAACAACGGCTGGCTCACCACCGGACCGAAGGTCGCGCAGTTCGAGGCCGCATTCGCCGAGCGGTCGGGAGTCAAGCACGCGATCGCCCTCAACAGCTGTACCGCCGGCTTGCACTTGGCGATGATCGCCCTAGGGATCGGTCCGGGCGACGAGATCGTGATGCCGTCGCTCACGTTCGTCGCCGGCGCGCTGTGCGCACTCCACGTCGGCGCGAAACCGGTCTTCTGCGACGTCGACCCCAAGACGCTTTGCGCAAGCGCCGAGACGATCGCCGCCGTCACGACCGAGCGGACGCGGCTGATCATCTCGATGGGCTTTGCGGGGCGGCCGGCCGGGATCGAATCGATCCTCGCCTTCGCCGATTCGCGAGGGATTCCGGTGATCGAGGATGCGGCGCTCAACGCCGGGACCCTCGACAACGGCGCATGGGCGGGGGCACGCTCGAAGGCTGCGGTCTATAGCTTCTACGCAACGAAAAATATCAACACGGCCGAAGGCGGGATGTTCCTCACCAACGACGACGAGCTCGCGCGCAAGGTTCGTGCACTCTCCCTCCATGGGATGACTCGCGACGCGTGGCGGCGCTATCAACAAGGTGGGACCTGGCGCTACGATATCGTCGTCGAAGGCCACAAGTACAACATGCCGGACATCAGCGCGGCGCTGGGGATCATGCAGCTGGCTCGGTTGGATGCCATGCAGATTCGGCGCATGGAACTCGCGCGCTACTATATCAGCGCGTTGCGCGAGCTACCGGGGCTTACGCCGGCCGCTACCGCCGGGATGCGCTCGACCGATCGCCATAGTTGGGCTTTCTTCCCGATTTTGGTCGATCGCGCGGAGCTAGGCGTCTCGCGCGACGAGATCATCGAGCTCCTCGCTTCGGAAAACATCGGAACGAGCGTCCATTACATTCCGACCCATCACTTTACGCTCTTCCGGGATTACGAGCACGGCGACCTCTCGACGACCGATGCGATCTTCGAGCAGATCATGTCACTACCGCTCTATCCGTCGATGAGTTTGAGCGACGTCGACGACGTCCTCATCGCGTTGAAGCGATCGGTGATGCGGTCGCGTTCGATCGCGCTCTAACGCACCCCGGGCGGCCGTGCACTGCCGCCGGCCGCGCCGATTCATTCGTGGCTGTTTTTGTTCATGACACGGGGCGGGTGCTCGAGCAAGGCGCGCAGGGCGCTGCCGAATTCCGCTTCATCCGCCGACTTGGGGATGACGCAGTCTGCGCCGGCGGCGCGCAGGCGAGCACGCTCCTCCGCATTGGGGATCCCGACGTAGACGCAGATGAGAGCCTCCCCTACGAGCGCCCTCATGATCCGGATGACCTCGCTCGTATCGCTCTCGAAGAAATCCGCGTCGACGAAAAAGAGCTCGGTCTTTTCCTGCATCAGGTCTGCGAGATCCAGGTCGGAGCGAACGCGTTCGACCGTGACCCCGTTGGCCTTGAGCAGGTTGATCAAATAGGGGACGAAGAGGGTCTGAGGCTCGAGTAAATACGCTCTGATAGCCCCTCCTGCTTTTGCGGTTGCTTAGAGGAGCATATCCGCTTCCAAGCCCCAGGGCGTACGTACGAAGCGGGAAAGACCGAGTGCACGAAGGACCTACACCATCCCGGTCTTGATGGCGTGGACGGCGGCCTGGGTTCGTGCTGTAATGTTCAGCTTCGAGAAGATCCGGCTGATATGGTTCTTGACCGTCTTCTCCGAGAGCTTGAGCCGGGAGCTGATCTCCTTGTTCGAGAGTCCGCCGGCGATGAGCCGGATGATCTCTGTCTCGCGCGGGGAGAGTTCATCGAGATCAGGCCGTCCATTGAGGAGGCTGCGCCGCCGTAAGAGGCCGCCCGCGATTCGCGGATCGACGTACGAGATCCCCGAAGCGATCGATTTGACGGCCCGGATGAGCTCCGCCGGGACGACGTCTTTCGCGACGTAGCCGTCCGCGCCGGCCGAGAGGCAGCGCTGCATGACTTCCGGCTGAAGGTGCGTCGAGAGGACGCAGACGCCGGCCCGGGGCACCTGCTCGCGGCATTGACGGATCGCATCGGCGATCTCGACGGCATGCCCGTCCAAATCGATCATAATCAGGTCCGGTTGTAACGAGGCCAGCTGTACGTCCGCGATGCTGCGGGCGTCGGCGACAACCTTCAACTCCTCATCGGCTGCCAACACTTTGCACAACGCCTTTGCAAAAAGCGTCTGCCCTTCGATCACAATAAGTCGAATAGCCTTAGTCGTGGTAACCAAACGTCAGCCCTCACTAGAGTTGGTGGCGATAAGCTAACACCGGTTCCGCGAGGAGCGGCCCTGCCATGCGTTAAGCTTAGGGCTCGAGTCTACGCAAAATAGCACCACTCTGACTACCGCAATTTTGGGGTAATTTGTGGCGTCTCTGAGACCTACGACTCATGGCCGCTGGGCCGTGAGCCGGTCTTTTCCGAATTGACACACGTCACGTCAACACTTTTTTCGCGTTAGCGAGGGTTTTACGGCCGTGCTGCCCGTCCCAACGCAACCGGGACGCCTGCTACTACCTTCGCGCCGCCCGCCGCGCGAAGCTGAAAACAGCGAATCACCCATGAGCAACGCGCTGATCTCTTCGGCAAGCCTCAAACCCGCCGCACGGAATGCCGCCCGCACAGTGCAAGCTCTTGCTTGAGCACCTTCGCCGGATGTCGCCGGATCGCGAGCTCGACGTCTTCCTCTGGCGCTTGCGCTTCTCCGAGGAGGACGACGTCGAATTGTCGCGCGGCGTACTAAGCGAGCAGGAGCGTGCTCACGCCGCACGGCTGCGGAGCGCCGCCGCTCGGAAGCGATACGTCTACGGACGGACGTGCCTGCGCCGTATCCTCAGCCTCTATCGCGGGCAGCCGGAGAGCGCAATCGAACTCGGCGAGAGTACGACCGGGAAACCGTTCGCCGAGGGGATCGAATTCAATCTCTCCCACGCTCGCGACGAGGTCGTCTACGCGATCGGTCGTGACCTCCCGCTCGGGATCGATATCGAGCAGCCGGCACAGATCGCCGAGCTCGACGCGTTGCTCTTCGTCTGTTCCGAGCGCGAAGCGCGCTACGTACGAGCGCACGGCGCCTCGGGATGCTCCGCGGCGTTCTTGCGACTGTGGACCCGCAAGGAAGCCGTGCTCAAGGCGGCGGGTTGCGGCCTCGGTCGAGTCGGACCGGACGCGGTCGAGGTGTTGGACGACGTCGTCTCGATCGGTGGCGAACGGTGGCGGCTGACGGACGTCCCGCTGACCGGGCTCATTTGCGCCTTGGCGACCCATGGGGCGGCCGCTCCGACTTTCGAGATCATCGACCTGACGAATGAACCTAACGGAGGGTGAGCCTCTTTTCCCAGAGACCGGGTCCTATTCGGCGCGAGGAGCATCGTATCGCTTGCTGTTATGCTTCAGGCGCGCACGAAGGCGCGCGTCGAGGAAAAGAGAGTTGAAGCTAGTACAGAAGTCCGTCGCGGCGACGGTCGCATTCGTGGTCGGTATCGCCGGCCCCGTTTATGCCAAGACGACCGTTATCGCGAGCCTGGGTCACGCGCCGCTCCTTGGGCACCTCGCGTCGACCCCGCAGATGCAGCGCGAAGTCCGCGAACATTTCAAATTGCTCAAACGCACTGCGGCACGCCTGGGCATCACGCCGCAACAATATGAAGACTTTCGGATCGCAGTCGCGACGGGTGACGTGCGGTGGGTCGAGATCCCCCGCCACCTCGACGCGATGAGCTGGGGGGACGGCCACGACTCACACGTCATCCATGACGTGATGATCCCGGCCCACACCCATGGCTGGGAAGTCGATCTCCCGAGCGGAGATCATATCCTGGCTCTTTACATGCCGGCGGCCTGCGGGAATTTGGCGACGCTACGGAAACCCGCACCACCGCGCCTCGCCGTCGCCCCGCAGGTAGTCCCGCCACCGCCCCCACCGGTCGCCCCGAGTCCGGTCCCAACCACCGCGCCGACGGCGCCTCCAGCCGAAGTCGCTCCGGCACCGGTCGTCGCCGAGGAGACGCCCACCCCGACGATCGACACCCCTCCGCCGCCGGCGAAAAAGGGCGCACCTCTGTGGGGCTTTTTCCTGGGGCTGCTCGGCGCCGGAGTCGGGATCGGAGCGTCGACCGGGGGAGGCGATATGCCGTGCCCGTAAACCGCGCAGCGTTCCTCGCCTCGCTGACGCTCGGCGCCTCGGGGCCCGGTCTCTTGAGCCAAGCGACGCTCGAAGACCAAGCAAAAGCGGGGACGTACCGTCATCGCCAAGTCTTCGCCGTGCAGCGCGTTTCAAATGGAGCGGTCTTCACCTCGATCGCCAACTCGCTCGACGCCTACGAAGTCGCCTGGGGCGAGGGTCCCGGGACCTTACATGCCGCTGCGGTCTTCTATGGGACTGCGGTAGCGATGGCCCTCGATGACGGTGCCTGGGATAGCCATCCGATCCGTGGAGTCCTCGCATCCGCCGGAGATCCGGTCATACCCGCGGGACGCCCGGGCGGAAATCCGTTCAACGCTCCGGGAGCGCCGCGCTCGATCGGGGCGCTCCTACGGCGCGGCGTCAGCTTCTATGCCTGCAATAACGCACTCGTCGGCCTTGCGCAGGCCGTCGCGCACCGATCGGGGAACGACGAACAGTCGATCTATGCGAGCTTGCGCGATCATCTGCTCCCGCGAGTCGCGCTCGTCCCAGCCGGCGTTGCGGTGATCAACGCGCTCCAAGAGCAGCGCTACACGCTCTTCCAGTCATTGTGAGGAGTCCCATGGAGCCCGTACGCCGTTTGGCATTGGCGCTTATCCTCGTGATGGTCTCGACCGCGGGAGCGGGCGCACAGGCCATCCCGACCATCCCGCTTTCACCGAGCACCGATGTACCGCAGCAGCCGGCCGCTCCGAACGTCCCGGGACAAGCGCTCGTCCCGGACAGCGTGATCCATCCGGGCGATCAGCTGAGCGTCCAGGTCTACGGTGATCAGAGTCTCACGCAGACGACGACGGTCGCCGCGGACGGGACGATCGACTATCCGCTCATCGGCAGGGTCCACGTCGCGGACAAGAGCCCCAGTGCGGCATCGGCGGCGATCACGCAGGCACTCCGCGCCTATGTGAAAGACCCGCGGGTCAGCGTCTCGATTTCGCAAGTCGGAATGATGAACGTCCTCGTCTTGGGGGCGGTCAAGGTTCCGGGGCGGTATCAGATTCGTTCCGCCGGCCACTTGACCGATGCGATCGCCGCGGCCGGGGGCCTCGGAGTCACCAACGGCGATTTTCCGCCCGCGCGGATCACCTTACCGGACGGATCGATCAAGACCGTCTCGCTCCAGAAGCTCCTGCACGACGGTGAGGCCGGCCTCAACATCGAACTTGGGAACAACTCGATCGTCTACGTCGCCGGTCCGAATACCTTCACGGTCGAAGTCGTCGGGGCGGTCGATCGCCCCGGGAACGTCGAACTCAACGAGGGCGACCGCCTTTCGATGGCGATCGCGCGCGCGGGGACGAGCCCGAACATGCTCTCCGACCTCAGCCACGTCGTCGTTACACGAATCGACAAGAACGGGAAGGCGACCGCGCACGAGATCGACATGTACAAGGCGCTCAAAGATGCGGATCTGCGCTATGATCCCGTACTCATCAAAGGCGACGTCGTCTACATCCCGCAAGGGCGGCGCCCGGTCGCACTCGGCGGCTTCAGCCCACTCGCCCTCATCCAGCACCTACTGGGCTTCTAGTACCGAGTTTGAGAGCCTCGCGGAGCTTCCCCGGCTCCAGCTCGGCGAATTCGCGTGCGAGTACGGCATAGCATTCGCACGCAAGACGCTCGAGCTTCTTGCGATCGCGAATCGCGATCTTCCCCCAGCGTGAGCTGATCGCCCCCACTCGGTGAAGCTGTCGGGCCGCGGCGTTGACCGCCGGCCGGTGCGCCCCGATGATCTTCGAGAGGAGTTCTTGCGTCGCGCTGATCTCGTCGTCGCCGATGCGATCCTGCGCAAGCAAGAGCCATCGCGCAAGACGCATCGCCGCTACATGATGCCGACTACACAAGACCATTTGCTCGAGCATCGTTATCCCCGCAAGGGCGCAGCGCATCGTAATGAGCCGCAACGATCGCCGCTCTTCGAGATGGACGGTGAACCGATCCATGCGTAAGCGTAGAGCCTCGCCCCCGATCGAGCAGATCAGGTCGTGCGCCCCGCGCTCCGCCCCGAGGACGGCGTGCAAGCCGGTCACGTTTTCGCGGCCGACGGAGGCGAGCTCGGCGGTCGATCCGTCGGCGGTGCTCCCGAGGTACGAGCAGATACCTCCTTCAGGGAAGTACAGGTAGGGGAAACGCTTTCCCCCCTCATAGAGTCTCTGACCGGGGGAGAGGTTCACGCGTTCGAGGTCCGGCAACATCGCCTGCAAATCACGATCCGGCAATGCTTTCAGCACGCCGTTCCTTACCGTGTCTGTTATGAGCACCTCCATGGCGGACGCAAGGACCACCGAGTTTTTCCAGCGGCCCCAGACGAGGAGACCAAATGCCACGCGAAACGAGGGACGCAACGCTTTACCGAATCTTCACAAAACCCGAAGGCCGCACGCCTCGAGAGCGCGCGGGGTCGGCGGCATTTTGTCTCCGGGGGTATAGCGCTCGCAAGCGCAGGCATGCTAGGGTCCAATCGTGACCGAGCACAACAGCGCCGCAACCCAAGGAAGGCGAGCAAGCGAAAGCCTATTTACGAGAGAGCGCCTGTTGCGCTTCCCGGGCTTCCCGGCCGAAAAGCGCGCGACGGTTCGTGTCTTCATCATCGACGACGAGCTCAACATCGTCGACAGCTCCGCCCATGCCGGCGACGAGGGGCCGGTACGGATTGCATCGATGCCGGCCGGGCTGCGCCCGACGCTCCTGCGCTTGATGGCCCAGTGCAAGGCCGATCCCATGGCGTCGCATGCCGTCGCCTTCTCCGAATCGAGAGTCATTCGACTGGTCGCGATGTCCGGGTCTCCGAAGACCTATGTCGTAACCGTCGAGCGCTATACGCCCTATGCGAAGCTGCTGAGCTCGCTGGAGCGATTCGGCCTCTCGTCGCGTGAGCTCGACGTCCTCTTGCTCGCGCTTGCCGGAAAGACGGCCGCGGAGACGGCGCAGCAACTGAACATTGCGGTCTCGACTGCGACGGACTACCTGAATCGGCTGCAATTAAAGACGGGGGCACGGAACAAGAGCGATTTGATCGCAAAGGTCTTGGGCTGGCAGTCCGAACGCGTTACCGGCACGACCGCGGCGAATCGCCGGCGGACGCGTTACCGCACGCCCGACGCCTAACGGATTCTGCGCAATAGGGCGGCCGCTGCTCGTAGGCTCTCCTGAATCTCGAGCGCCTTTCGTAACGTACGGCGCACCATCGCCTGGCAAACGAGCTCGCGCTGAGAGACGTCGAGCGACGTGATCTTCAGGCCGCGGCTCATCACGGCATCGCGCCACTGATCGGCCTCGAAGGCTTTCCATTCGTCCGCCGTCATTGACCGCGTCCTACCGTGATCGGCCATGCGGACAGCATACCGTTGCGACCGATCGACGTGCAGGGGCAAGAGGGCGTTCCCCTAGGACCAACCGACCTAAGAAGCCTACGGACCGATGGAGCGTCAGACCAAGCCGGCTGCGATGTCGCTGCGGTAGGTCAGTTCTGAAGAGCGAATTTGCGAGCCGATGTGCGTGACCGCTTCGTAGGCCCGTCGACGCGCCTCCCCGATCGTCGGAGCCGTCGCGGTCACCGTCAACACGCGGCCTCCTGCGGCATCGACCTTCCCGTCTTTCGGCGTCGACGTGCCCCAAAAGACCATCACGTCGTCGGGTAGGTCGAAACGAGCGGGAAGCCCGCGTAACGGCGTGTTGGTCCGCGGATAGTCTTTCGTCGCGAGCGTGATCCCGACGCACGCCTCGTTCGACATCGTGATCGCATCGAGTGCGAGGGCACCGTCGGCCGCCGTCGCGAGAAGGCGAGCGAAGTCGCCGCGCACCCGCGGCATCAGGACCTGCGCCTCCGGATCGCCGAAACGAGCGTTGTACTCGATCACGTACGGCCCGTCCGTCGTCCACATCAGGCCGCAGTACAAAACGCCGATGTAGGTCTCGCCCTCGGCCAGGAGTCCGCGCAACGTCGGGGCCAAGATCCGTTCACGCACGACGTCGAGATAGTCCGGCGGGAATCCGGCCGGCGGCGAGTACGCCCCCATCCCGCCGGTATTGGGGCCGGTATCGCCGTCGCCGGCGCGTTTGTAATCGCAGGCCGCGGCGAAGGGGACCATCGCGCGCCCGTCACACAAAGCGAAGACGCTCACCTCACGGCCCACGAGCCGCTCTTCCAATACCAGATCGCTCCCGCCGCCGGGGATTCGGTTGTGCGCGTACCAGTCGTTGATCACCGCAGCGGCCGACCGTGGATCTGGTGCGACGACGACACCCTTTCCGGCCGCCAACCCGTCCGCCTTGATGACGCAGGGACCTTCCCAGTCCTCGATCGCCGCCCGCGCGGCGTCGAACGAGCGCACGATCCGCGCTTTGGCCGTCGGAATCCCGTGACGCTCCATGAAGCGCTTCGAAAAGACCTTACTCGATTCGAGCCGGCCGCTCGAGCGACTCGGGCCGAACGTCGCTATCCCCGCGTCGCGGAGGCGGTCGGCGACGCCCGCTGCGATCGACGTCTCGGGTCCCAGGACGGCCAGATCGATCCGCTCACGCTTCGCGCGTTCGACGAGTGATTTACCGTCCGTCGCGTTGATCGGCCAATTCTCCCCGCGACTCGCGGTCCCGGCGTTCCCCGGAGCGTGGAAGAGCGATTCACACGACGGCGATGCACTCAGGCGCCATGAAAGCGCGTCTTCACGCGCGCCGTTTCCGACCACGAGGATACGCATGACCTAGGCGGCTACTCCCAACTGGCTCGTTCGAAATACGAGTACTCTATCGCCGCGACCGGCGGCTCCTCCGCGCCGGTCGGTCGAGGGCCGTCCGTTCTATCGGACAACGTGACGTCGGGTCAGGTCGGTCGCCGCCGTCGACCGGCAGATGCGGCGGGTCGCCCTCGGCATGCAGCGCGCGTCTTCAAGCGACCCGCTCTGCCGTCAGCTCACTGGAACAGCTTCATCGCATTCTGGACGGTCTCTACCACGCCCCAAATCAGCGGGATGCCGACGAAAGCCCACGCCAGGATGAGTTTCAGCCACTCACGGGAATCGGGCCGCGCATCGGGCCCATGCGGATCGGTTGCGGCCATCTTCCCTCGCCT